>Ga0307479_10000025_pt1 | contig 195532 bp, 162 predicted proteins | sample atmos_gasesECM4C_FD_203743 | JGI IMG/M metagenome (GOLD analysis project Ga0307479, IMG submission 203743) | Hardwood forest soil microbial communities from Morgan-Monroe State Forest, Indiana, United States - atmos_gasesECM4C_515 | ecosystem: Environmental > Terrestrial > Soil > Temperate...
GCCGAATCCCATGTTCCCTGTTTCCAGGAGAGAGTTGGCACCAAGCACCCGGGATATATGATCCCGGATCGGTTGCCGTGGCGTCATAGGGCTCGTCCCTCAGCCACTCTGCATGAAATTCAGGTCCACCCCGAAGGGTGGACTTGTTCAATAGATATTACAAATCAGGGATGGGTTCGTCAAGGGCCTACCGTACGAGCGGTAATCTAGCCGTGATTGGGGACCCAGGAATCGCCGCAGTGCGCGGAGGATTCCCAGTATTTTGCGCTATCAAATGATTGGTGCGGCGCATGGTGTTCCAATCGTACTCGTAGGCAACGCCGCAACGGGAACAGGTTTGGTAGTAGCGGCCGTCCGCATCTGTACGCGGCCACGAGAAATCGTGTTTACACTTTTTGCTGAGGAGTCGGGAGAGAAAGCTCATGACAGCACCGTCCGGTTGCGGCCGCGCCAGGCGCTGAGCCAGCGGTCAAAGAATGGTTTGGGTTTGCTGAGCAATCGGCGAAGCGAAGGAATAAGCATCTTCGGCTCATCCGATTTTGAGAGGAACATATCGACTGAACGGAGTTTTTTCGGTGCAAGCGGCCCGTAGGTTGAAAGCAGAAGAATTGGAACTTCGGATCGGATGCCTTTCATCTTGCTCGCGACTACATCGCCGGAGATAACCGGCATCTGGTAATCCACGATCACGGCGTCCACAACGTATTTGCAGAATAGCCTAAGACCTTCTTCGGCATCACTCGACTCGATTACACGGTAGCCGTTCTGCTCAAGAACAATCTTGCGCTTGAGCAGGCCGTTCCAGTCGTCGTCAATGCAAAGAATCGTGAGTGAGCGCCGTGACATCGCGGACTTCATTTGTCTTCGGCCAGAGCGTTATCGTTGCATGGCGTCCGTGCGTTGAGCACTAGATGCCAGTGGAAGTGGTGGCAATTCTGAGTTGACCACCAGTCGTAACTTCCTACAAATTACGAATGGTCAGTCGAGAGACAGTTACTGGAGGGCACGCGTTGCAGATTGCGTCCTGATTTTTGATGCCGTCGATCGTCTCGGAGAGCCGCTGATCCCACGACTTGAAATTCGTCGCAGTGAATACGCGATGACTACCGGCTGTATTGATTTTTTTTCTTATCCTCGTGGCGCGCGATGCCAAGCTGAATCAAGCGATCGATCAGGTCAGCATACTCCAGCCCTGAAGCGGCCCACAGCTTGGGATACATGCTGATCGAGGTGAATCCCGGCATGGTGTTGATCTCGTTGAGAAAAATCTTCTGAGTTTTCGGATCCATGAGGAAATCGACACGCGCCAGACCAGAGCAATCGACTGCCCGAAACGCCCTCACGGCCAGCTCCTGGACTTTTTTCGTTTCAGCTTTCGTGAGTTTCGCCGGAATAATCAGCTGTGAGCCTTCATCGAGATATTTCGCGGTGTAGTCGTAAAACTCCTTGCCCGGAACGATCTCACCAGGCACCGACGCGACTGGATCATCGTTGCCAAGCACCGAGCACTCAATCTCACGGGCCTTGTCTTTCTTGCCGCCTACGCCCTGCTCAATGACAATCTTGCGATCGAATTTCGCCGCCTCTTCAATCGCTGGTCCAAGTTCTTTGCGATTGTGCGCCTTGCTGATGCCGACTGACGATCCCAGATTTGCCGGCTTTACGAATACCGGATACCTCAGCTTGCTCTCCACCAGCTTCTGGACTCTCTTCGGCTCTTTTTCCCACGCGCTGCGCAGAATCGTGACATGCTTGACGATCGGAATCCCACCGGCAATAAACAACGACTTCATAACGTCTTTGTCCATGCCGGCAGCAGAGCCGAGTACGCCCGCGCCGACGTAGGGAATGTCCGCCAGTTCGAGCAGTCCCTGGATCGTGCCGTCTTCGCCGAATGTTCCATGCAGCACGGGAAAGATCACATCCACGTTGATGGCGCGATCGCTGGCGCGGCGTGCCAAGCCAGCATCGCTTTGAAACGGCACCAACCCACGTTCGCGATGCACCGGCTCAGGCGGCACCACGACCGACTCCCCTTGTGCCAGCACCGCAGCGGCGGGCGTAGTTTCTGGATCTCCCGCACGAAGATGTGCTTGTGTGGAGCGGGCACTCCTGCCCGCTTCTTTGCCAGCAAGCAGGTTGTGTGCATCCCCAGCCGTGACCCAACGGCCCTCTTTCGTGATGCCGATGGGGACAACCTCGTACTTCTCTTTATCAATTGCATTAAGAACCGACGCGGCCGAGAGCAGAGAAACCTCATGTTCTCCACTGCGCCCGCCAAATAGAATGCCGACGCGAAGTTTTTTCATGACCTTTCAGTGTGGACGCGGAAGAAGTTCCCCGTCAATCGCAGGATTGGTACACTAAGGGCCAATTTTCTTAACTTCAATGAACCGCAATCACCGAATTTTTGGGACGCTTTTGGCCGTGCCGATGCTTTTCATGAACGGATGCCGAAAGAATTCAGAAACTAATGCGGCAGCCACTCAGCAAGCAGTAACCGCAGCCGGAGGGCCTGCGCCTACAGCGTCCAAAGAACGCCATCACCGCATGTTTACTGGCGGAGTTTCACCGCTCATCGTCAGCATGTCGCCCGACACAATTCAGTTTCACAACGGCCATGTGCCGGTGACACGCTTTTCGTTGACCTACGAGATTGACCATCCGGAGAAAGTCACGAAGGCCTACATCTCGATCTACGCGACGGGAGTGGGTGAAGTGCAGCGCTTCGACGTGGACGTCCAGCAGCGTGCTCAGATTGAATTTATGCTCGATGCCACGAACTTCGATCTCGGCCCGACGGTGCGCTTCCGCGTCCACTGCCCGTACGGCGACATGGATTGGTACATCATGGGCAGCGATCCGACGACCTATTTTCAAAGCACATCGACCCGCGAAATCGGAGGCGTGAACCCGACATATATCGCAGCTCGCGGCCTCGGACTCGCAGGCGGAATTCCCATCACCATCGCCAGTGGGCAGATCATGAAAACCTGCACTCCGGAAGCACAAGTAGATTTCTCAGGCGTGGACCTGCAAAATATCGTCGCTGGCGACAAAAGAATCAACGCAGTGCTGCCATTTGACGCTCTACAGGGGCGCCCCGTAACGCTTCGCCATATAGAAGTGAAGCTGGTAGTGAATGGTCCGGGTATGCCGGCAGCCGATGTATATAACGTGAACTTTGTGGAATAGACCGGACGACCGTCGCTACACTTTGTTTCGCTACAGAATCTTTTTTCCGAACGCCGAGAGTGCCAACTCCACCGCCAGGTCAGCAGTTCGGTTGTGTTCGTCGATCACCGGATTCACCTCGACGATCTCAAAACTCTGCATGCGCCCGTGATCAGCGATAATTTCCATTGCCAGGTGAGCCTCGCGATAGGTCGCGCCGCCGCGAACTGGAGTGCCCACGCCGGGAGCATCTTCGGGATCGATCCAATCCATATCGAGCGAGATGTGATAGCCCGCCGTGCCGCGTCCGGCCATGCGCAGCGCCTCTTCCATCACCGTGCGCATGCCGCGCTCGTCGATGTCGCGCATGGTGAAGACGCCGATTCCCGCCCGCCGGACATTTTCCTTTTCCACCGCATCAATGTCGCGCACGCCGACCAGCACGCAATTTTCCGGTTTCACCTTCGGAGAAAAATCGTAGATGTTAGCCAGTTCTCCCGGCCACAAGCCCATCAGGGCAGCCAGCGGCATGCCATGGACATTGCCGCTAGGCGAAGAATCAGGTGTGTTGATGTCGGTGTGCGCATCGATCCAGATCAGGCCGATTCGTTGATTCTGCCGCCGATAGAACTCCGCCACGCCCGAGACGGAGCCGGCAGCCATGGAGTGGTCTCCGCCCAGAGACAGCGGCACCTTGCCAGCCTCGAGCGTTTTTAAAACCAGTTCGGCATGTTTGGTGCAGGTTACCGTGATCTCTTTCAAGTACTTCGCGTGCGCATCGCCTTCCTTTTTCTGTTCCGGAATCGCCACCGCAACATTGCCACCATCTTCCACCTGATGGCCGAGCGCTTCGAGGCGCGCCTCAAGGCCAGCCACCCGCACGGCCGAAGGCCCCATATCGACACCGCGCCGCGACTGGCCAAGATCAAGCGGTACGCCAATGACGCGGATTTTGCGCGGGATGATGGAGACAGATGTTGCTGTTGTCATAAAGTCAATCGACGGGACTGAACTATTGAGTCACGGATAAAGCCGGTAAAGCATCCTGGGAAATGGAATCGTTTCGCGCACATGCTCGAGCCCGCAGATCCAAGCGACGGCGCGCTCAATGCCCATGCCGAATCCGCCGTGCGGCACGCTGCCGAATTTGCGCAGATCGAGATACCACTTAAACGCTTCCTCTGGCAGTCCGTGCTCGTGGATGCGCTGCAATAGCAACTCGTGCGACGCCATGCGCTGCGATCCGCCGATGATTTCGCCGTAGCCTTCCGGCGCCAGCACGTCCACGCACAACGCCAACTCCGGCCGCTGCGGGTCAGGCTCCATATAAAACGCCTTCACCTTCGCGGGATACCGGTGAACCATGACCGGCTTGTCGAATTGAGCCGAAAGATAGGTTTCGTCAGGCGATCCCAGATCGCCGCCCCACTCGAATTTCGACTCCAGCGCGCCTTTGGCGTGGCCTTCTTGCAAGTTCTTCACGCCATCGTCATAGCTAATGCGTGGGAATGGTGGCTCGATTTTTTCGAGCTTCGAGATATCTCGTCCAATCGTCTGCAAGTCCGCACGACGCCGCTCTAGGCAGCGCTTCACGATGAAACTGATCAATCCCTCCGCCAGTTCCATAATGTCATCGAGTTCGGCATACGCGACTTCCGGCTCGACCATCCAGAACTCCGTAAGGTGCCGGCGCGTTTTCGACTTCTCCGCGCGAAACGTCGGGCCGAACGAGTAGACCTTACCCAGTGCCATTGCGGTAGCTTCCACATAAAGCTGCCCGGATTGTGTGAGGAAGGCCTGCTCCTCGAAATAGTCCACGGGAAACAATGTGGTCGTACCCTCGCACGCCGCAGGAGTGATAATCGGCGGGTCGGTCAGTGTGAATCCGCGGTCGTCGAAGAAATCGCGCGCGGCCTTGATAATTTCAGCGCGCACGCGCAGAATCGCCGCCTGCCGCTGCGACCGCACCCACAGGTGACGGTGCTCCATTAGAAAGTCGGTGCCGTGCTCTTTGGGAGTAATCGGGTACGGATCAGACTCAGGCACGCGTTGCAGTACCTGCACGTTGGCGACGTCAAGCTCGTAGCCACCGGGTGCACGCTTGTCAGCGCGGACTTTGCCCTCGACGATCACGCTCGACTCCTGTGTCAGCGTCTTGACGGCATCGAACACTTCCGGCGCGACCGCATTTTTAGGCACAACACCTTGAATGATGCCTGATCCGTCGCGAAACTGCGGGAACAGGAGTTTCCCGCTCTCGCGCAGGTTGTAGAGCCAGCCACGGATCGTGACTGACTGGCCGTCATGTTTGCCGATTTCTGCAATGGTGGTTACAGGTGACATAGGTCAGAAATTCATTTACCGCAGAGCACGCTGAGAGCGCCGAGAAAACACTTTTTCACAATAAATCTTCTACGCCGGACTGGAGTTAGTTCCAGTTTTCTCCGCGCCCTCCGCGATCTCGGCGGTGAAAATCTTCTAAGCTGCTTCCAGCTTTCCGAATGTTTCCCCTAATTTCTCCAACGGATTCACTTTCTCGTCTTCGCCGATTTCCAGCAGCAGGGGCGGCGTTTGCGGCGCTGAGCGCAGCAACTCCATCGCTTCTTTCCAGTCGATCGTTCCCTGCCCCGGCCACAGGTGCGTATCTTTATCCTTCGCGTTGTCGTGCATGTGGGTGGACTGAATGTGGCTCCGTAAAATCTCAAATCCCTCACGCACCGAACTCATCATGTGCGCGTGGCCGAAATCGAAACACACCCCCACATCATCGAAATGTGCGCCACGGATCATTTCGACCAGTTTGTCGGGCGTCGAAAGCTCGTTCGGAATATTTTCCAGCAATATGCGCACGCCGAGCGGCTTAGCGAAAGCGCGCAGATGCTCGATTGAGGTCATCGCCGCTTCAAACTTTTTGTCGCTGAAACTTTCATTCGGCGTTCCGAGATGCTGCACCAGGTAGCGAAATGGAATCTGCTCAGCAATCTCGAGCGCACGCTTGATTTCGTCCATCGCCTCGATGCGTCCCGCGCGATCGGTTGAGGCCACATTCACCGGCGGCGCGCCCGCGCGTCCCCATTCGTAGTCGGCGTAGAGCGGCGAGTGCACCGAATTCAGCGGGATGCCGCTGCCGCGAAACCACTCGGCGATTTCCTTGACGTGCGCCTTGCGGTTGGCATAGTCAAGATGTTGGCGCGCGGCAAAAATTTCAATTGCCTGCACACCAGTGCGCACGAGCCCGTCGAGAATACCCGGGTGCAAGCGCTCTTTCACGAACAGATATGTCGAAACTGCGTTTACCATGCGCGTCCCAAAGAATTTTTGATTGATGATTGTTGATTGATGATTGAACAGCAAACCCAAATGGTTTTGATTTTCAATCAACAATCAAAATTCAACAATCAGCAATTGCCTTTCAGTATCCCACGGCCTTCCCGATAGTATTTCTGCCATCATTGGCGCCCAGCCGCACACCCGTTTTCTCGTCGATAGCGGCGCACTCGGCGTCGCTCCAGTAGGGTTCCGTGCCATCGTTAAGGCCAATTTCAATCGTGTATCCCATCTGCCGCAGTGCGCCCAGCGTATCAGGCGAAAACCATTTCTCTACATTCAAGACGTCCGGCAGCCATTGATTATGGAAACGTGGCGCGTTTACCGCCTCTTGCAGATTCATTCCGTAGTCGATGACGCCCATCAGCACATTGGCAACAGTCGTAATGATCTTCGAACTTCCAGGCGAGCCAAGCACGAGCACCGTATTGCCATCGTGCACAACAATCGTCGGAGTCATCGACGACAGTGGGCGTTTCCCCGGCCCGATGGCGTTGGCTGCGCTTTGAATGAGTCCATCGGCGTTGGGCAAGCCAGGCTTGGCTGAAAAATCATCCATCTCGTCGTTCATTAGAAAACCCAGTCCATCGGCCGTCACGCGCGATCCAAACCAGTCGTTAATCGTAGTTGTCACTGCGACGGCGTTGCCTTCGGCATCGATTACCGAATAATGCGTCGTGTGATTTCTCTCATGTGGCACCATCGCCGCTAGATGCGCCTCTGCATACTGCTCGAGTTCGTTAAACACTGCCGGCCGCTTTAAATCCTTGCTCGCACTCGCATGCGCCAGATCAATCGTTTTCCGCCACGCCGCCGCGTATCGTTTATCGATCAACTGCGCGACTGGAATCTTCGCGAAATCAGGGTCCCCCATGAACTCGGCGCGATCGAAGAACGCCCGCCGGAACGCCTCCGTGATGAAATGAATCGATTGCGCCGAACGATCACCTAGTTTGGCGAGATCATAGCCTTCCAAAATATTCAGCGATTCAATCAACACCGTTCCGCCCGACGACGGCGGCGGTGCGCTGATCACCTCATATCCGCGATACGCTCCGCGTACCGGCTCGCGTTCTTTCACTTCGTAGTGGGCGAGATCCTCAGCGGTAATTAACCCACCGCCTTTTTGTATTGCCGTAGCCAATTCTCGCGCCAGTGCACCGTGATAGAAGTCATCCGGTTTTTCAGCGATTCGTCCTAGAGTCCGCGCCAAGTCGGGCTGTCGAAAAACCTCTCCCGGCTGATAGTACTTGCCATCGCGCTGAAACACGCGCCGCGACTCAGGAAATTCCGCCAGATACTTGTCATGCAGATCCTGCGCTTCGCCCCAGGTCAGTGCGTATCCCTCGCGCGCCAGTTTGATCGCCGGAGCCATCACCTGCTTGAGCGTCAGTTTGCCCCACTTCTGCTCGGCATAAACCATGCCCGCGACTGACCCAGGCACTCCGATCGATTTGTAGCCAATTTCACTGGCGCCCGGAATCACATTCCCTTGCGCGTCGAGATACATGTCGCGTGTCGCCGCCGCAGGCGCCTTCTCACGGTAGTCTAGAAAATGCGTTTTGCCATCGGCCATGCGAACAAGCATGAATCCGCCGCCGCCAATATTTCCCGCTCCCGGCAGCACCACCGCCAGAGCGAATCCTGTGGCAACAGCTGCATCGACGGCGTTGCCTCCAGCGCGCATGATTTCCACTCCAACACTCGATGCCAATTCATGTGTGCTCACCACCATGGCATGCTGGGCATGCACCGGGCGCGTAGCCGCCTGCGCGAAGCCCGTTGCGACCAGGACAATCGACAGCAAAATCAATAATTTATGCGGAGATCGCATGCGGCTTCGCAGGTGTTTGGGAACAGAAGTGAACTTCTGAGGCTAGTCGAGAGAGCGAGCGGAGTCAAATCAAGCAGGGCTAATGCCATTGGAGTTATCGCCGCTTCGGGCGCTGACTCGGCTTCTTTATTCTGCTTTTCTTCTTTCTGCTGCGCGATACCTTACCCTTCGGCGCATTTGCCGCAACCATCTCATATGACTGACGAATCAGATCCTTTAGCTCATCTCCTGCTAGCGCGTCCAGACGATCGAGCGTTACCCACTTATAACGCCCCACGTACGGCGCGGGATGGATATCCTCCCGCTCGATCAATTCTGAAAACGTCTCCGGCGTGCACTTGAAACACGCTTTTTGCGGAACGGCGGTCAGCCCGACAGTGGCAAATATCTTTCCGCGAATCTTGAAGCAGAGATCATCGCCCCACTGCAAGTTTTCCATCGCCTCAGGAAAACTCATACAATACGCGCGAAACTGTTCTACGTTCATGTAGGCCCTCGTCCTGCGTTAGAATCGATTCCCAATTTCTAGAAGGATCCACTTTCATGGATATTCACGGGGTAGCTCCGCTGTTGCAGGTCTTTGACATGCCGACTTCTCTTCGCTTCTACCGCGACGTTCTAGGTTTCACTGTGTGGGGATCATCCGCCTCCGGTGACAACTGCGATTGGGCCGGACTTCGCCTGCACGGCGCGGAAATCATGCTCAACACCGCTTACGAAGCTGATCAGCGTCCGCCCGCCCCCGATCCCGCCCGTATCGCCAGTCACAACGACACCTGTTTATTTTTCGGTTGCGAGGATCTCGATGCCGCGTACCAGCATTTGCATGCTCACGGCATCGACTCCGAGAAACCGCGAGTCGCGCCCTACGGCATGCGGCAGCTATGGTTTAAAGATCCCGATGGATACGGACTCTGCTTTCAATGGCCAGCGACGCAAGAGACGCATGATCAATGGGTCGCCGCCTATGGGATCGAACCTAAGACTTTTGCATAAACGACTTCGCATAAGCAATTCCGCCTCTCTCAGTCGCGATCGAGGCGTTGCAACAAACGGCGCTTCACCTCCGGCCACTCGGTTGCAACGATCGAATACCGCACCGAATCGCGCGGGATGAAATCCGCTGCCATGCGATGCGCGCGGAGAATTCCCTCACGCTGTCCGCCGATGCGTTCGAGCGCTGCCTGGGAACGCAGGTTGCGCGAGTCGGTGTGAAAGCAGACTCGCAGCACCTTCCACACTTCGAAGGCATGGGTGAGCATGAGCAGCTTCGACTCCGAATTCGCCGCCGTGCGAACCGCCGATCGCGCGAACCATGTATAGCCGATCTCGCATGCATCCGGTGTCTCTTGTCCGTGCGACGGATGCCCAGACGGCCATGCCCAGCGCTCGATGTTCCAGAAGCGAGACGAGCCAATTACGATGCCGTCAAGTACGTGCACGACCGCAAACGGCACGGCACTGCCGGCATCCCGCCAAGCGAGTGCCGTCTCGACATACTTAACCGCCCCCGCTTTGTCCTGCGGAACGGGACTCCAGCGATAAAGCTCTGAATCCATCCCTGCGGCAGCCACCAAGCCGTCGACGTGACGATGCTCCAGCGGCTCCAGGCGCACGTGCTGGCCCTGCAACACGAAACTTTCCGTGGTCATGTCCTCCACTATGCAATGTGCGAGATATGACCTGCAACACCTCGTCGTTCTTAACAGCAAACGGAACGAGTGCTGTCATCAACGAATTTAGGCGCTACACTCCAATTTCTTGATCACCGTTACCTTGCTGTACGCCACGCGAAAGCCCAAGCGCTCCGCATTGCGCTGTGAAATCGTTCCGCCCTGCGTGACCACAACCGCATATTCGCATCCCGCTTCGAGCGCGGCCTTCATGCGTGCACGCAGTAAAGCCGTTTGCAGTCCGCGTCCGCGATACTCAGCCATTGTTCCTGCGCCACATAACGCGAAAACTCGATGCTCCGCAATGACCAACCCCGTCCCGCATGCCACCAGCTTGCCTTCGACGCTCGCCACAAACGGATGCGCCCCTTCCATCTGATAGAACGGCGCGATTAGCCCGCGAAACGCTTCCGGCGCGCCGTCAGGAAAGAACGCGCTTTCGACGATCGCTCCGGTGGTTTCGGCCTCTTCCATCAACGCTGGCCGAATTTCACAGTCTGATGGTGGAGGCGGAAATTTTTCTCCTGCTTCCAGCTTCCGATAGAGCATGTTGTTTAATTCTGCAAGCGCATACCCTCGCTCCTTGAACATCTCAAATACTTCGGGAGTGTGCATCGGGCACAAATCCACCTGCGACGGCGCTTTGTGCGCGCGATAGAACTGTTCGATGCGATCCAGATCCTCCGTCGTAAACGGTCGATCCAGACCCGCGCCGGTCACACGTCCGATGGGCGATCCTATGCCCGCAAAGATCATGTGCCCACCGCCAATTTCTTCCTCCGCTGCCCCGATCTCGGGCTTTATCTTTTGAAAAATCCGCGCATACAAAACCTGCGGCATCTCTTCGACTGATTCCAGACGGCGAGCCAGTGCCTTATCCACGAATTGCATGTGAGAAATCCTTTCTGGTTGAGAAACACAACAAGGCATGAGCGCAGCACATACTCGTGCAAATCGCTCAAAGACAGCAGGTAAGCCGAATTAGAGAACGGCGGTCATAGGCAGGCTGACAGGCTAACGCACTCGCTCATCAACTTGCAAATTTGCGCACAGAACACGTCAGTGCCGAAGCAAGGCAACTTAGCGCCAAGAAAAACTAAAGTCGCAGAACTCGCCGGCAACAAGGCATTACGACGGTTACCTGTGCAGATAACGCTTTCTTGAGTACGCTCTTAACCAGAAGTCGGCCCGAATTGGAACTGGGTTCATTTCGGGCAAATCACACTGCTTGCGGACGTCTGAGACCTTGCGAATTGAATTCTTCCGAGATCAGACTGCTTAAGAGGACGGGCGAACGAAAACAAGAACCCCATCATTCGGGCAGATCAACAATACCGTTGGAACTCCGTGACTGATGCGGTTCTCCTAACGCTACGCGTTCTAGGGAACGCAAAGCTCATCGAAACGAGGAATTTTCTGATGCTGGCACGAAAGAAACTCAGTCGCTTTTTCCAGGGCTGGGCGCGTCCGTTTTGTCTTGCCGTCCTGCTTTGTTTCGTTGGCACCTGGGTTTTGCTTGCGCAGGAATCTGCACGGAAAGTAACGACCAAAACCACTCCTGCCTATCCCGAGCTGGCCAAGAAGATGCATCTTACCGGCAAGGTGAAGGTCGAAGTTGTAGTCAACCCCGCCGGAGCGGTCACATCTGCGAAAGTAGTAGGTGGAAACCCGGTTTTCGAGTCGAGTGCAATCGACGCAGTAAAGCAGTGGAAATTTGAACCTGCCACGACCATGACTAAAGGAGTCGTCACCCTCGACTTCGCGTCCGAGTGACACCTCGCATCGATCTAAACTTCTGACTCAGACTTGCTGCCGCGCTTCACCGAGCGACACGGTCACATCCATTTTTTGCTTCTTGCGGTAGATAGTGACTTTCACCTTGTCACCGGCGCGGTGATTATTCATCATCTGCGTCAAATCGTCTTCGTCCTGCACCTTCTGATCGTCGATGGCCACGACCAGGTCGCCGCCCAGCATGATGAGCGTGTTCCCCAAATAGGCGCGCTCATTGCCACCCTGTAACCCGGCCAGATCGGCGGAACCCCCCGGAGTCACGCGAATGATCAGCAATCCGTAATCAACGGGCAGACCAATTTCATCGGCGAGTTCCGGACTGATGGGAATCGTGCTCACACCCAACGCAGGACGCCGCACTCGCCCCAGCGTCATCAGATCACCAAGCACCGCTTTCGCCGTGTTAATCGGGATGGCAAAACCAATACCGGAATTCTGCTGCACGTTCGACAGAATCATCGTATTGATGCCGATGACTTCGCCGTGCCAATTCATCAGCGGCCCGCCGGAGTTGCCAGGATTGATCGCCGCATCGGTCTGAATAGCTTCGTCGATAAATGCTCCGTTCGGCTCGCGCACAGGGCGGATTGAGCTCACGATGCCCCGCGTCATCGTCCCCGCCAACCCAAACGGATTGCCGATAGCATACACTTTTTGTCCGACCTGCAGATTGCGCGAATCGCCCATCACCGCCGGAATCAGATCAGGCGCTTTAATCTGAATTACTGCCAGGTCGTGCGCCGGGTCAGTCCCAACGACAGTCGCCTTATATTTTTTGCGATTGTGCAGCGTGACTTCCACCTGCCGGGCATCGGCGATCACATGATAGTTGGTCAGAATATGACCGTCTTTGTCGATGACGAATCCCGATCCCTGCCCTTCCTGCGGCACCAACCCATAGAAGAAATCGAACGTCATAGCTCGCGAAGTTACGTTCACGACCGACGGAATGTTCTTGCGATAGACCGAAATATTGTTCTGCTCTTCCCCGTCGAGCGATTCTCCCGGCGCCGCCTCTGTGATCTCGACGTTCTGAGGATGGCTCAGCCAGTTTGAAGGATGAAATCCCGCCTGCGAATTCGAGCGCCACGTCGTGAAATAGAAAAACCCGCCGGCAATGACCAGCGTCAGAATCAAAGGCCGTATAAGTTTCATAATTTTGAACCGCCCTAGAACAGATACGAAGTAGGGAAGCAGAAAGGTCCCTGATTTGATTTTAAACATTTAGGCTCTACGAAGCACACTGCTGATGGCTTCCAATGCTATGTTGAAGAAAGCATTCCGCCTATTTGTCATTCCGAGGAGCGACAGCGACGAGGAATCTGCTGTCTGCTCGTAGACGATGGAAAGCAGATTCCTCCTGCGCTATCGCTTGTCGAAATAACAACTCTGGAAGTGAATTTTTCTGTGACTCTGTTTCCGCAATAAATAGACTCAGGAAGAGGCCGCTTCGGCTCGCAAAATTTCCCACACTCGCCCCACCTGCTCGCGCGTGTTGTCCAACGAACCAGAATTATCGATCACGCGATCGGCGGCTTTGATCTTCTCGTCGTCAGAAAGCTGCGCAGCCATGCGCCGAGCGACTTCCTTCCGCGCGGCTTCCAGATCGATCTTTTGCCGAGCGGCGAAACGTGCTGCGCGCTGCTCCGCATTGCAGGTCACAACGACCAAACGGTCGAAATGATCTTTGACGCCCGCTTCGAGAATCAGCGCGGCTTCTACGATGGCAACGGCATGCGAGTCCCGCCGGCCCATTTCCTGCATCCACGCATCCTGGCTGCAAATGACTGCTGGGTGCACGATGCGGTTGAGCTCCGCAATACGTGATGCCCGTTGGCCCTCGGGAGCGTTGGGCGGTCCAAACGCCGCTTCGGCCAGCTTGGCGCGATTGACGGTTCCGTCCGGATTGAGAATTTCCTGTCCGAAGTGCCGAACCACTTCGTTGTACACCGCCTCGCCCGGCTGCATGAGCGAGTGCGCGATGCGGTCCGCCTGGACCAGATGCGCCCCCAGCACGACAAACATCTCTCCCACGACCGACTTGCCGGAAGCAATGCCCCCGGTGAGGCCAACTTTTAGCATGTAAACGCTCTAACCACAGAGACACAGAGTCACAGAGAAAAATAAAAAGGTTTTCTCTGTGACTCTGTGGTGAACTGTTATTAAGCCCGCAACAATTCCGGCACTCGGTCGCCACGCCGCATCTTTGCCGCTTTCACCGTGTTGAACATCAGCATCGCGATGGTCAGCGGACCGACTCCGCCCGGCACCGGCGTGATCGCTCCAGCAACATCCGCGACCTCGGGATGCACATCGCCAATCAACGTCGACCCTTTCTTGCGGAATGCTTCTTCCCGCTTGGTGTTGCCCGCGAAAAATCTTTGGAACTCCGCCGCATCCGTCACGGTGTTCATCCCGACATCGATCACGGTCGCACCCGGCTTCACGAAATCGCGCGTGATCATGCCGGCGCGCCCGATGGCCGCGACAAGAATGTCCGCCCGGCGACACACTGCCGGCAGGTCATGCGTCTTCGAGTGGCAAACCGTCACAGTTGCATTGGCATTGAGCAGAAGCATCGCTGCGGGCTTACCCACAATGTCGCTCCGTCCAACCACCACCGCGTCGCGCTCAGCAATCGGAATATTGCTGCGCTTCAGAATCTCCATAACACCTGCCGGCGTGCACGGTACCAGCCCCGGCCGCTGCGTCGACAAAAAACCGACGTTCATGGGATGAAATCCATCCACATCTTTTGCCGGATCGACCGCAAGCAATACTTTCTTCGACTCCACCTGTGCAGGCAACGGCAGTTGAACGAGGATGCCGTCAATCTCATCGCGGCGGTTCAGTTCTTCGATCAGCGCCAGCAATTCACCTGTCGTCGCCGATTCCGGAGGTGTGAGCTTCTCGCTGTAAACACCCACTTCCTCGCAGGCTTTGACCTTGCCGCGAACATAAATTTCTGACGCCGGATTGTGCCCTACTAGCACTACAGCCAGCCCCGGACGCACTCCGGCAGCTGCCATGCTCTTAACCTCAGCGGCTACTTCGCCACGAATTTCCTGCGCGATCTTCGTTCCGTCCAAGATAGTCGCTGGCATCAGTTCAGGCTCTGGGCCTTCTTTCTATGGAAATAAGCTCCACAACTACTTTACACAACCTTTACCTCGATGTGACAACCGACGCACGCTGTGCGGCTAGATTCGCCACTGTTGGGGTCCCGATCCAATGGAAGCCATAGAAGAGTTTTTGAGGACGAACGACGACTTCGTAGTGGATCGCGAGCGGGAGAAGTTTTTGCTGACGTTCTACCCTGGAGGATGGCTGAAACGAGTGAAGTGATTGGCCGCGGCATGGCTGCTGACGCCGCGGGCAACGTCTACATTTCGACCTCGGTGGGTAGGACGCAGAATTTGTCGTACAATCGCGTCATGATCGCGAAGGATCTTCTCGAAATCCTGGTTTGTCCAGCCTGCAAAATGGCCCTTGAATATCGGCAAAATCCGGAGAGCCTGAAGTGCACGCAGTGCCGCCGCGTCTACGCGGTAAAAGACGACATTCCCATCATGCTGGTCGACGAAGCCACGATCGAACCTTAGCGCCGGATCAGAACCGTAGCGCTGGCGTCCCGCCGGCTGTCCCGGAGGGCGTCTCGCCCTCGGCGCCAACATAATTTCCAACTCGCTAAGTTACTAATCAAGCTTGATGTCGATTCACTCAGCTCTCACTGCCCTAACGCATCCTCCACGGAGAAAACTCTGGCCACCGGCCCATCGCTTCCTTTGCCCATGTCGTCGTTTTATCCGCATGACACGACGTACACGGATTCGGAATCTGATACTGCTCCGTCACGGCTGGCGAGATGAAGCGGAACGTGTGCGCGCGCACAAACGCTCCGGGAACGCCTTCGGTCTCGATCTTTGGCATGTGACACGCCACACACTGGCTTCCCGCGCTGCCATCTTTGTGATGCGTGTGCTCTGCAAGCGTAGCGGTATGCGGACCGTTGGGCGAAGACGGCCCATGGCAATCGAGGCAAATCTGATCGGCGGGCTTTCTCAGCTGAGCATAATTGGCCGTGCCATGCACATCATGGCACGAAGCGCACGTAATCCCATGCCGGTACATGACGCTCTGCACGAAGTCGTTGCCTTGCATACGGTTCTTGTGCGCGGTGCAATCGGGGAAATATAGAAAATTGGTCTGACCGAGCGTACAGTCTTCGAGCTTCCAGAAATCGGCGAGCTTCAGCCCGACTCGGTATCCAACCGGCCAATCATAGTATTTCCCTTCAATCGGGATGGTCGCAGGCCGACCCTGCGAATGGCACTGAATGCAGGTGTCGTTGGCCGCCACCGGGTCCAACTGCGCGGGATTCACAATATTCCCCGGCCCAGGATGCTCCACGTGCTCGCTCCCGGGCCCGTGGCAGCGCTCGCAGCCTACATTCCACTCCGCCACTTGTTTGGTGGGAATGTCATACCCCACCGAGTGGCAACCATCGCACGTCGGCCCGGTCGGGCGCTGCATGTTGTCCGCAGGGTAAAACGCCGCCCACCAGTCCCCGCCGGTCGCAGGAACCATGTACGGACGCCACTCCCGCTTCCCAACCACCCATTGCGCCGACAGTGGGAAATAATCGTCTCCGACCTTGGTGAAATAGCGCTGCTTCCACAAACTGCCATAGACAAACGCAACCTGATCCTTGGTGAACTTGTGGATGGTGTTGCTGGCCAGATCAGGAATGATCGCGTCTGGGCTCGTCGCTGGATCGCGCACCACGTTCGCCATCGGTGTCTTCTTCCAGCGCTCGTAGATCGCCGCATGGCACTTCTGGCAGGCCTGCGAACCAACATAGTGGGCCGAAGCGCCGACAGCGACCTGCCGAGACTTCTCTTCCGCCGTAAGCTGCCGCAGATTTCGAACGAACAAAGCCAGCTTCCAGCTTGCTCCTGACGACTCTAGATGTGGATTCCCCCAGGCCGGCATTCCGGTCAACTGGACGCCGTTCTCGATAATGAAGTGAATTTCTCCGTCACTCAGATCTTGCGTCGCCGCCCCGCGCAGATCCGGCACTCTGGGGTAGAGATTCCGTCCCATCGGCGTCGCCCCACTCCCATCAGTTCCGTGACACGGCGCGCACTCAGTTAGAAAAAGTTCTCGCCCTTGCCCCAAGGCGTCAGACCTTGCATCGCTGGATTCTGAGTCGAATGGATTCTTCTGATTTCGTTCGCCAAACGGAATCGCCAGGTTCCTCATCCCACGAGCAATTACTACTTCCCAGCGTGGTGGATTGGCGCTGGCACGGAAACCGCGGCGAACCAGAAGCACAATGCAAACAGCAGCGCAGACAAGCACTAGGAGAACAGCAAAAAAGAATGTCCTAATCGGTTTCATAGCAATTCACATCCCACGACTCCACCCGGCCCTGTCCCTCCGATTCTGGGCTTTCGGTGATCGGCCATTCTATTCGTTTCATTTTGTTCGGATGTCAATGCCGCACTCTGCCAAGCCTAGCGATGGACTCGGCTCAAAGGTTGACTTCATTCGTCGGTAACGTGACGAAAAGCGACAGATTGTGTCAATCCTGAGATTACTTTGCGGTACCAAGGGAACGGTGGTCGGACCAGTACCATCCTCAGCCTCCCCGCAACTTTCGATATCCACAGGGGTTAATGAAACCAGTAGGGCTGGAGAATCGTAATAGAAAACAGGCAGGCCCTACGGCAGCCCAATTGCATGCAACTATCACAGCTGCTCATGAGTCTAATAGCCAAAAGCAGTGCAAGGTCGGAATCGGAGGTGATGACGGCCATGGTGAACAACGACACGGTGATGAACGACAGAGTAATCAACGACAAAGACAGATTCACGATGACTGAGCTTTCTGCTCTCAGGAGCGATCTGCTTCAAGGCGGGATGATTGACTCCTACGAGGCGGCAGAACTGCTCCAGGTGTTTCTGATGGGCCGTGGGTATGGAGTTTCGCCCAAGGCGGCGCTCGATGCGGCTGGCCGCGTCGAGATGGCAGGGTGCGCTCTGCCCGTCTTGCAGCATGAGTTGGAAAATCTGGCTCTGGTGATGTAAGTTTCGCCCCGTGCAGGCCGGTGAACCTGCGTGGCGCAAAACTAAAGGGACACAAAACGGGAATTCGCAACTTTCGCTTGTGTGAGATTTCGCGTAGCGCTGGGGCGAAAGTCGCGTCGAATAATAAAATCTGAGTTCAGCGCTACAGAAATTCGACTCGAACATCGAACTAGGATTTTCGAGACCATTTTCCACAAAGAAAAAAAGCCGGGTCAACCAGCCCGGCTTTGTGGTTTTTCAGGAACTCCTATCTCGCCTTCCTAGGGTGTCCTCACGAACCCATGAAAGACCTGATTGTCATCCAGCACCAAGCCGGCAATGTCGCCAGCGGCGTTGATGACCAGAGGATATGTCCCCTGGCCGTTGCCTTTATTGCCGGCGTCCGGCGCCGTGAATTTCGTGACCGCCCCGTTGGCGGCGCGCACAAATCCCTCCGCCGCGTTGATGCGCGTGTCCCCAAAAGCCCCGGTCACCGCGCCCGCGTCGTTGATGCCGAACACGAACGTGCCATTGAAGGCGTTCGTACCCGGGCCAACATTGACGGCGGTGAACGTGCCGTTGGTCGCGCGGATGAATCCGTGCTCGACCTTGTTCGCGCCCAGGTAACTACCCACGATGGTTCCCGCCGTGTTGATGCCTAAGGCGATCGTGCCCTGCTTATTCGCCGTGCCAGCCCCGGGCGCATTCAACTCCGTGATGGTGCCGTTGGCAGCGCGCGCAAATCCGTGGCGCGCGCCGACCGAATCAATGGAGTAGCCGATAATCTCCCCGGCGGCGTTGATGACCGGGCCATTGCCGAAAAATAAAACCTTCATGAACGTGCCCTGACCTTTGGTGGTGCCAGCCCCGGGCGCATCGAACTGGGTGATTTTTCCTGCCGCCGAGCGCACAAATCCGTGGGACACGCCAAGAGAATCAGTGTAGGTGCCGGCAATGGTGCCGCCCGTATTTATGCCACGGGGTTCCGTGCCCTGACCTTTGGCATTTCCGGCTCCCGGTGCAGAGAACGTGGTGAACGTACCGTTGGTGGCCATCACAAATCCGTGACCCACGCCAGCAGTATCGGCGTAGGCACCGGTGATTACGCCTGCGGCGTTGATGCCCGTGGCTTCCGCCTCCGTGCTGCTCGGCGGGTCAATCACCGTGTCGGTTCCGCCGAGGGTGCGCATGTAGGCATGGGCATTCTTGGCTGAGTCATAGTAGACGCCGACCAGTGTGCCGCCCTTGTTGATGCCATAGACAACCGTCCCTTCGGCGCCGGCGTTGCCTGAACCCGCGACTTCAAAGCTGGTGATGGTTTGGGCCGGCAATGTTATTGCCGCTACCGCGCAAAATAAAACTGCCCCGATCATTCCTCGTACTGAAATCATTCCTCGAACTGACATGAATTTCTCCCTTCACACCATCCGGTGTCTTGGTCTAATGAATCACGATCCTTCTGCACAACGCTCTGCCGCATAACGTCTGCTGCATGTTGAAAATGTTTCGTTTTTCGGTCCCCGTCCAGTCCGCCAGCCACATGTGCTCCTGATCACCTCGATGGCTGGCGGACTCCTCTATGGGTATGCCGCGGGGGTCTCGGGGGGAATTTTGTTTGAGCGCCCTCTTTTCATCACCGCAATTCAGGCCCGAGGATGAATGCATGGGCCTGAATGTCGCCGAAACGCGGAGGCCGGTCAATCCTCCAGCGCTCACTGTGCATTCAATTGCATCTCACGCAGTAAAGAGTTTATTTTTCAATGTGATGCTGGATGTGCTCACGAGGACTAAACCTATCAAAGGAGTGGAAAACGGAGTACCAATCGGTTCCAGGTGGGTTAGTTTGATACGACTACGCCGTACGGCTTTGGAGGGCGACCGCGACTACCAGCGCGACAAGTGCAATCCTGGAGAGGACGGCGCGAACGATATGCGAATACTCCCATCTATTTCTTAGCCGTCGCAGTAGGCGGTCCGAACCAAATGGTTAGCGCGTCTGCGAGGCCCACCTGAGTTAGATGTCCTACCCAGGCCACATATCCGTCGGGCCGAATCAAAACTGCGGTGGTAGCCGTGACCGCCCCGATTGCTGGAAGCTCCCACGTGCCGAAGTATTTGGCATCGATCACCTTGGCGTCAATCGAGTGAACGCGATCTGCCCATGGAGTGATGTCGAAGCCGCCAGGATCACCGCCCGGCTCAGCAAAGTTGAGGAGCACCGGCCGGGCATCATGCAACAGTGTGAAGACCCGCATCGGGCCGCTCGCGGTGACCAAGTCGAGGTCGGGCATGCGGCGACCGAGCAGCGGGTGTCCCTCGCCGAGGTCGTAGTGAACGTCCAGACCGAACATCATCGCGACGTATTGCTTGCGAGGCGCGTCCATTTGCAGCAACTCGGTAAGCATCTCGCGCAAGGCGCCGATGCGATCGTCGCTTCGGTCGATTGCGGTGAGCGCCATGCTGTTGCGCAACACACGGGCGCCGACTGGGTGCCGCTCGGCATGGTAGGTATCCAGCAGGCTCTCCGGCGTTGTGCCATGAACCACCTGGGCGAGCTTCCATCCCAGATTCACCGCGTCCTGTAGACCGATGTTGAGGCCCTGACCGCCCTTCGGGGAATGCACGTGTGCGGCGTCGCCGGCCAGAAGCACGCGTCTGTCCCGGTAGCACGCTGCCTGCCGGGCCATATCGGTAAACCGGGAAATATGAGTGGCGCTGCGAAGACCATAATCGGTCCCGTAGACGGTGGTGAGTGCGTCGCTGACGTCGTGGAGGGTCGGCTCGTCGCGCTGCCCCACGTGCTGTTCATTCACCACGACGCGCACGCCCTTGCCGTCCTCGAGTTTGGCCAGAGCATTGATGCCCTTTTCATTACGGCGGATTCCCCACGCCGGCTCTTCCGCCATCTCGACCTCGGCAATCAAGTAGCTGGTTGACGGATCCCACCCTGGGAAGTCGATACCGGCTTTCTTGCGAATCAGGCTGCGCCCCCCATCGCACCCAACGAGATACTTCGCTCGCAATCGCAATGATCGGCCATCGGAAAGCTCGACGTCGACGCCGGTTTCGTCCTGTGCGAAACCCGTCACCTCATGTCCGCGATAGATCGGCACCGCCAATTCGCCGACCCAATCTGCCAGGATGCGCTCGATGTGGGTCTGCCAGAGCGCGAGAAAGTAGTTATGGCGAGTCGGGAGGTCGCTGATGTCGAGAGCAGTATCCGCGAAGGGTGCTCTCCGAATCACCCGCCCTTGCGAAACAAAGCGATCGGTGATTCCGCGCTGGTCGAGAACCTCGATGGTGCGTGGGTGCAAGCCGCCTGCGCGCAAGCCGGTGAGGTCCTGGCTGACTCGCCGCTCGACAATGGCAACATCGACACCCGCCAACTCGCCAGCCAACATCAGCCCTGTCGGACCGCCCCCGGCAATCACCACTGCATGCATGTCGCTCCTTCCATTCCTGAAGCGACTCTACGGCACAACCCGGGTTTTGCCGCAAGCCCACGGGTGCGTTATATACTGGAAGTGGCAAGGAGGGGCTTAAAGCGGCGCCCTTTCAGATCTGCTCCAGCCGAATCTAAAAATTCTAAATTCGTTTTTTTAGGCACAGCTCTTAAGCACATCGCGCTCAACCTTGCATCCTCCCCCAACTCATTTGCCATGTATTACTTACCGTATTAAATACGTATATGTACGTACAATATTATGCATGAAAGTGTTCCTACAGGAACACTTTGGAAATCTCGAGGATCTCAGCTATCTCACTCGTACCGCAGACTTTCCACCGGATCAAGCTGCGAGGCACGCGAGGCGGGGACAGTACCGAAAACAATACCAACGATGGCCGACACGATGATAGCGATGATTGCCGACACGCCCGAGATCGGGATGCGGTAGTCGGTCAAGAAGCGCACCGAATAAGGGACGGCCAAACCGGCGACAATGCCGGCGATGCCGCCGACAAACGAGATCAGAATCGCTTCGGCCATAAACTGGAAGCGAATCTCGCGATTGGTAGCGCCAACCGCTTTGCGAATCCCAATCTCGCGGATGCGCGACGTCACCGTCGCCAGCATGATGTTCATGATGCCGATGCCGCTGACCAGCAGTGTTACAAATGCAACCAGCAGAAGTACTGCTGTCAGCGCGTCGGCAATGCGCGCCGCCACTTCCAGCAGGTGGGTCAGATTTTCCACACTGTAAACCGACTCGGCGCGATGCCGCGACTGCAAAACTCTCTTGATGGCCGCAGTCGCGGGAATCACATCCTGCGATGTGGCGACGGAAAAGTAGATTTGGCGAACTTCTCCGCTCGGGATAAAAAATCGGCTGACCGAGTAAGGGATCAGCATGGTGTCGTCCTGGATATCGGACTGGCCGAACGTATCCACGCTCTCTTTGAAGACACCCACAATCGTGAAGGGCAAGCCGCCACTTAGCTTGACGATTCGACCAACTGACTCAGAGGACGATTGATAAAGCTTCACTGCCAGCTTTTCGCTGATCACACCAACTTTGTTGCGGCCAGCGGAATCCTCCGCATCAAAAAAACGGCCAGCGAGCAACACCAGATTCCGCACCCGCAGGTAGTCGGGGTCGACACCCAGGATGAGAATGTCGCTTTGCCTGGCACCGCCAACGTTGATGCGGTCGCCTAAAGAAACTGTCGGAGATGCGGCGACAATGCTCGGCACTGCCTCGCGCACCGCCTGCACATCCCTGATGTTCATCGGATCGGGGGTCGAGTCGATTCGTTGCGATCCGCCCTGATAATCGGCGTAGATCATGTTCGTGCCGATGGATTGCAGCTGACGCAGAATGTACTGCTTTCCGGTCAGGCCGACCGTGGCCACAAGAATCACCGACGCCGTGCCCACCGCCATGGCAAGCGTGGTCAGCAGGAATTGCAGTTTGTTGCTGGAGAAAGCGTCGTAGGCGAAATTGACGGTCTCGCTGAGTCCGATGGTCAGGCGGCGCGGCGTGCCGACGGGTGCGGTGGTAATAGTCGCCATTCGTTTGTTAGATGTTAATCCCCGCTTGCAAGGCGCTGCAATGCGCGAATATCAGATGACACGGCAGGAAGGCCGCTGAAACGCAGCTCTTCTTCGTGAACTTTGCGAATCTTTAGCGAGCTTTGCGTTCAAAGCTTTTATCGCAAAGTTCGCTAAGAAACTGCCGCGAAGGCCGCAAAGAAAACCTGTGGAGCTTAGGGATGCGATGTTAACTCGTAGCGACCGTCGAGGTTTGTACCGTCATTGGCTCTTTGCGCCGAGGACGTCCCGCTATGGCTACAGCGGCCAGCACAACAATCAATGGATCGACTGGACGAAAATAATACGTCTCTGGATGAGAGAAGTAGTACGCCAGCGGAAAGAAAAACAGGACGATGGCGAAGCGCATGCCGAGCGGGGCATCGCGTCGCTGCTCGTCCCGTTGCTGCCTGTCTAGCTGCTGCTTCTCCTGTTGAAAGACGCGCCGCAGGCCTAGCAAAGCGAGGATCGTCAGCGTAGTGTCGACGAAAATGTTGGGTGGATCTAGCGGTTCCTCTTCCAAGTACTCGCGAGAGAAGCTCCAGTAGCCGGTCCACATGTACACGGCGCGGCGACAGGTCATCCACACATACCAGCCGGGATGCGCACGAATGTAATCGGTGGCCTGCTGGCGTTTGTGATTCATGTAGGCCATCTCGCCGACGCGCTCATATTCGGAGAGTTCGGCATCGCTGTGGTTCGGCTGCAGTGCGCTGTTCACCCAGCGCGTGGAATATCCGTTGTTGCCGATGTAGAGTTCGAGTCCGAATCCACTGCGCACAGGAATGAAGCGATGGAAAACTTCGTAGTTGCGAATGATCCACGGCGCTAAGACAGCTATGCCTGCTAAAGCTGCGGCAAGCGTTTGCATCTTCCACGGAAACGCTTGGCGATAGCGGCGATAGAGCGTCCACAGTCCTAGCAGAGGAAGAACCGCAAGCGTCACTGGTTCGGTCAACGCAGCAACACCGCAGAGCGCACCGAAGATCGGCCAGTCACCCCGACGACAGTTCTTTTCCAGGCGCCAGGCAAAGTAAAACAACCACGCCAGTTCGAGCGTCACAAGGCAAGTCGACCACGCCCAATCTGCTCCGTAGTAGATGCCGTAAGGAGAGAATGCCCATCCCCAGCCCGCCCATTTGGCAACGCGATCGCCGAATGCTTGCTTCGCCAGAAGATAAACGGGCACGCACGTCAGCGCGGAGAAGAGGCTGTTCAGGGACAGCGCTGCGATGACCGACGCGGTCGTCTCAATCCCGAAGATTTTGAAGATGCCTGCGAGTAGATAGGAATAAACCGGCGGCAGAACCGCGGTCGGCCCAGTATTGGCAAATACATTTCCGAAGCCATGTCCCGAGACGATCGAGCGTGCCACGAGGCCGAAGGCCCAATGATCGAGTACGAACGGATCCGTCCAGTCGTGGTAGAGGAATGGGATGATTGCAAGACGCACGGCGAGAGCGACCGCGACCATGAGGACGTAAGGACGACGGTTGGTTTCAGAAGAGTCGGTTGGCATTTGCGAATGATGTAGGCAGTAAGGTAGCGCCGCCGTCTCGACGGCTGTCCGGAGGGCGTCTCGCCCGCTGCGCTAATCGCATGACGTTGGCCAACAGGTTTAACACTTTATTTCCACGCCAATGCAGAGGCGAGACGCCTCCGCGACAGCCGGCGGGGACGCCGACGTTTTCAGTATAGACGGCACACGCGCACTTGCCGGTTTTCGTAGAGGCAGGTCAAGCCCGTGGATGGATCAGGCTCGTTGGCACCCAACGCATCTGAGCGAGCAAGAACCACCCACGTCACTCCGAAGTCTTTGTGCAGTCGTTGAAAATCGGCGGCCTGAAAATTCTTCCAGTCTTGCTGAGCATTCACTTCCTTCAGCCAGCGTGGGGCAAGAGGCGGAACACGCGCGGCCATGCCTCCGTCTTTGACGTAATCGGCCAGTACGCTGCGCTCGGCTAGAGGGCGGAATCCGTGATAGTTTTCGCCTGGAAGCTGCATATAGTGAGGGTCAAGAGCAAAGAGGCTGTCCACCGGCGTGTTCTCGCGAATCCAGGCGAAGGCTTGCAGCCATGCATTTTCCGACGCGGCGCCGGGCAGTTCTATATGCTCCGTCGCGGCATACATCTGGCGCTGCGCGTAGAGCATCCCTGCACCTAAAGGAACAAACAGTAGAATCCAGCGATAGACGTGCCGCCTCAGAACGAATTGACCCAGCAATCCCCCAAGAATCAGGAAAAAGAGGAAGTAAAGCAGATGCAGGTAGCGCATCGGCTCGAACGGCCGCAGGCGTTCGAGGCCACGCGGAAGCATAATCGCGATCCCAACGATGGTTTGAAACACGCCGTAATAGAAAAGACTCGAAATCAACGGAAGGAGGGCAGGACTTTCTCCTGCCGCACCTCGGCGAGCCTTGAGAAAACGCCGAAACGCTAGCAGGAGCGCGAGTGGGCCGTAGACACCTAACCAGTCGTACCAGGTCCAATTGGATAAATAGTAAAAGCTGCGAGTGGCAGCGGCTTGGTGCCAGGCACCGGAGGCAGGTGCGAACACCCAGCCTAGCGGAAGGAGAAGCCCGGCCATCGGGGTGAGAAATCGCCAGTTTGGCGACGCGGAACGCAGATTCCAGAACAGAAAGGCACAGAACGAAATCGCTAAAAGCCCCAGGAGCGCGTGAATGGAGAAAGCGATAGCCAGCAGGAATCCTGCGAGCCAGAAGCGGCGTTCCAGCATGTAGGCCACCGCCGCGAGTATCGCCGCCGTGGCCAGCATCCGCGGATGAAGATACTGATCGCCCAGGTTGATATCTGTGCCCGACACCGGAAGAGTGAGCAAAGCGGCGATCATTCCTACCGAGGCCCACCTTGGTACAGTCTGCGAAAAGCAGCGCCGGCTGATCCGCCAGCAACTATGCAGAATCGCGAAAATCGCCGCAAACTGCCACAGCAGCACAACCCAAGCCAGGGGCAGATGGCTGAGGTGAACAGAGAAAGCGATCAGCTTGTCAAAGACTGTTGCCTGAAATTGCAGGCGGAAAAAATCCGAATCGTGGGGAAACAACGCGGGGTTCAAGTCTGCCTTGATCGCGGCAAGATAAAAGGTGTCGTCTTCGAGGCCCGGGTGATAGCCCATCACCACAAACGCCAGAACGGTAATCAGGGCTAGAAGAGCAAGATTTGCTCCGGTCGAATGCTTTTTCGCAATCGAGATCGAAGGTGCAATTTGCGGAAATTCTTCCGGTCGTGTGAGAACCGCGCTAGCATCTAAGCGGAGCGTATGGTCTCTCCGTGGCGGACATAGTAGGCGTTCAATCCTGTTTCTAGCTTCCGTCCTTGATCACTGAAGCGGGCTAAACGAACCACGCCGACGCGTTGCAAGGCGAATTGCAGCGTCGTCGCCACCACGCCAAAACCGTAGGTGACGCTGCGGCGGAAATTGATCGACGACGCTTCCTCGAAATATTTTGTAGGGCACGAGACCTCGCCGATGCGGAAGCCGAAGTGTACACATTGCGCCAGCATCTGGTTGTCGAAGACGAAGTCGTCGGAGTTCTCTAGGAGAGGCAGATCAGTGAGAACTTTGCGGCTGAAGGCACGGTAGCCAGTGTGGTATTCGGAGAGCTTCACGCCAAGAAAAATATTTTCGAACGCGGTCAGCAACCGGTTGGAGATGTATTTGTAAATCGGCATGCCCCCGCGCAGCGCGCGGCCTCCAATAATGCGCGAGCCTAGAACGACGTCATACACATCGTACGCGACCATGCTCGCCATAGCAGTAATTAATAGCGGCGTGTATTGATAGTCAGGGTGCAGCATGATGACAACGTCCGCTCCAGCGGCGAGCGCCTCGCGATAGCAGGTCATCTGGTTGCGGCCATAACCGTAGTTGCGGTCGTGTTGGAAGACAAGTAAGCCTAGCCTGCGGGCTAGATCAACCGTCTGATCGCGGCTGTGGTCGTCGACGAGAATGCGGATATCGACCAGGTCGGGGAGTTCTCCGACCGTGACCTGTAGGGTCTTCTCCGCATTGTAGGCGGGCATGACGACCGCGATGCGCTTACTGTTGATCATTCTTTCTTTGTAGAGACTGTGAGTGACTGATACACGAGGGCTGTGAGTAGTTTACCTGAGAGAATGCTGCAGAAACTGTCAGTTTTTGTAACGAGTCCGTCAGTTTCTGTAACGAGGTCGGCAGCACGACTGCTTGAAGCTGCGCTCTTTAAAAAACGCTTCCATGAGAGAACCTATCGACACATCAATGGGCTGACTTTTGCAGAAGCTGCACCAAGTATTCTTTCCACGCTGCAGCCCATGTGTGAGTACCATGGCCATGCGTGTTCTCGCTGACCGGTAAGAGCACGAAAGTTCCGTTCTTGAGCCGTTTGCTTTCTCTCTCAGCAATCCCTAGCTCCGGAGGGTTAATGAAATCGTCGGCGGAATTGATCCACATGACTGGAGCACTGATTTTTTCAAGATTCGGCGAAGGGTCGTAATTGCGCGACGCATTCAGGGCATACCAGAGATCGTTCGCATCCAAGTCGGTGATGTGCGCGTCGACGGCGCTGGCCACGTATTTATCAGCTGAATCGTGCGTGGACAGGCTTTTCTGCATCTGCACGGGGGCGCTGCCGACGATTACAAACAAATCCCGTGCGGTTCGCAGACCTTGCATCGGCTCTTCCTTGTAGTCGCCTCCTTGCCATGCGGGATCATCTCGGATTGCGTCCATCGACATCTTTCGCCATACGCGATTGCGTCCGGCGATCTGCACCGGCAGACACGCCATTGGCATCAATGCGTCCATAAAGTCCGGGTAGGTCTCACCCCATACGAAGGCATGCATGCATCCCATAGAGGTGCCGAAAAGCAGACGCAGGTGCTGCACTCCCAAGCCTTCGGTCAACATCAGGTGCTGCGCCAGCACCATATCGTCATAGTCATATTGCGGGAAGTGCACGTGCATGCCATCGCTCGGCTTCGACGATTTGCCATGGCCAATGCCGTCGGCAAGGATGATGAAATATTTGCTGAGGTCGAGCGGTTGTCCTGCGCCGAAAAGCTCGTCTGCAAAGTACGGTGCGAGAAACTGCATTCCCGATCCTGTCGTCCCGTGCAGGATGAGCACGGCATTAGTCACTTTGCCACTGGCGTCTCGCGCGAGCTTCCCTAGTGTTCGATAGTGCAGGCGTAGCTCTGCCATCTGCTCGCCGGAGCGGAATTTGAAGTTGTGTGCGACGTAGTCACCTTCGGTCACGGCATACTTGGAGCTTCCCTGCCCGGAAACGAGCGACGGAAGAAACAGGATGGATGCAGTGAGAATGTGTATCAGAGTTTTCATGTAGAAACCCCGTCACTTCATATTGTCGAGAATCGAGCCGACGATGCCTCCGACTACACCTCCACCCACGGCCTCCCGACCGCCCTCTCGGGGAATGTAGCGTTCGATTGCGTGCGCCAGTTTGGCAATCGGCAGTGTTTGCAGCCAGACCCGCCCGGGGCCGGTTAAAGCAGCAAGAAAAATTCCGTCGCCGCCAAAGATCATGTTCTTGATCCCGGGTACGGTCGTGATCTGAAAAGAAACGCTGGCCTGAAACGCGCCAACGTGGCCGGGATGAACGCGGAGCGTTTCGCCCGGTAGCAGATCGCGCGTAACCAACTCTCCCGAGAGTTCGAGCCATGCGGTGCCTTGTCCGCTCAACCGTTGCAGAAGAAATCCGTCGCCACCGAAAATTCCCGCGCCGAGCGATTGCTGGAAGCCGACGCCGATTTGGATTTGCGGTGTCGCGCAAAGAAAACCGTGGCGATGAATCATGTATTCATGCCCCGGCGCGACTTCGACCGGAACGATGTGCCCGGGCAGTTTGGTCGCGAAAGCCAGTTCGCCGACGGCGCCGATGGCGCGATATTCAGTCATGAAAATTGATCCGCCACCGGCCACGCGCTTCAACACGCCGAAGAGTCCTCCGCCGCCCGCGAATTGCGTGTGCGTGGTCATCTGAATCGAACTGCCCATCCATGACAGTTCCCCGGCTTCGGAGATGATGGCGTCGTTGTGATCGAGGAGGAATTCGAGGACGGGCATGGTGGTGCCGGTGATGCGGCTTTGCATGAAATTCTCCTGCGCTTGGGATTGTGTAGAGACTCTACGGATGCGGACCGTCAGAGTATAGCGCGTGCGTGAGACTTATGTGGGAACAGCCGCCTTCGGCTGTCCATCGAACGGGAGTATGACGACGAGCACGGTCGTTGAGAGTACTCCTAAAGTTTTGCCCTCTAGTCGCCGATCCCTTTGTGCTCTTTGCGGGACCTCTGCGTTCTTCGCGATCAAAAGCTTTTCACCGCAGAGATCGCGAAGATTGCGCAAAGATCGCTAAGAAAACTACGTGCAATTGAGGCGTGCACCGCCTGTTGTGTGTGCTGCTATAAATGTTCATCTTTTGAAATATGAAAAATCGGTCCAGTCTAGTCAATCGTTCTATCCGACTCGCAGTCCTGGCTGCCGCATTTGTGTACGCGATTTTATCCCCCTCTGCTTTCGCTGAAACCGGAGCGGATGCGTGGCTGCGTTATGTTCGGCTCGATGCGAAAGCGGCGAAGGTCTATCAGCACTTGCCATCGCAAGCGATGATGGTTGGCGATTCGCTGGTGATGAAGTCGGCGCAACAAGAGCTGATGCGCGGCATATCGCAGATGTTAGGAAAACCTCTGCGCATCGGTCAGAAACCGACAGAAGACAGCATAGTCCTCGGCACTCTCAGCCAACTTCAGACTCTGGCCCCAAATCTACGTCCATCGCAGGAACTCATCACCGACGGATACTGGCTCAAAAGTTCGCGCATCGCAAGACACAAATGCTTGCTGATCACCGCAACAACCGATCGTGGCGTGCTGTATGGGGTGTTCGCTTTGCTCAGCAAAATCGCGCAAGGCAGGTCGATCGCAGCCCTCAACGAAATCGAGCAACCCCACGCCCCTCTGCGCTGGGCGAATCAATGGGACAACCTCAACGGCAGCATCGAGCGCGGATACGGCGGACCTTCGATCTTTTTCGCGGATGGCAAAGTGCGCGACGATTTGACTCGCGCGGGGCAGTACGCACGCCTTCTGGCGTCAATTGGAATAAACGGCTGCGCGATCAACAATGTGAATGCTGATCCGCATGTTCTCGATGCCGGGTTCATCGCACAGGTCAGCCGCATCGCGGATGTGTTCCGTCGGTGGGGCGTGCGGATTGCTCTCTCCGTTGATTTAAGCAGCCCGAAGGCGCTCGGTGATCTAGATACGTTTGATCCTCTGGACCCGCGAGTTGCAGAGTGGTGGAAAAAGAGGACGGATGAGATTTATCGCCAGATCCCAGATTTCGGCGGATTCGTCGTTAAGGCCGAGTCCGAGGGACGTTCCGGTCCTTCCGCCTACGGCCGCACTCACGCCGACGCGGCCAACGTAATTGCGCGCGCGCTCAAGCCACATGGTGGAGTCGTTTTCTATCGCGCGTTCGTCTACAACCATCACCTCGATTGGCGCGATTTGAAGAATGATCGCGCGAAAGCTGCATATGACAATTTTCATCCGCTCGACGGAGCGTTCGACGACAACGCTATCGTTCAAATCAAGAACGGTCCAATCGATTTCCAGGTACGAGAACCGGCTTCTCCACTATTCGCCGGACTACGGCACACCAACGAAGCGATTGAGTTGCAGATCACGCAGGAATACACCGGGCAGCAGCGGCAACTCTGTTTTCTGGTTCCTATGTGGAAAGAAACTCTCAACTTCGACATGCACGTGGACGCACTTCCTTCAACGACTCAGACGCGAGTGAAAGATATTGTGGCTGGACGGACTTTTCATCGTCCGACGGGCGGTTTCGTCGGCATAGCTAACGTAGGCATGAATGCGAATTGGCTTGGCAATCCCTTGGCGATGGCAAATCTCTACGGATTCGGACGCCTTGCCTGGAACGCAGACCTCAGCGCTGAAGCGATCATTGATGAATGGACGCGTCTCACTTTTGGCAATGATCCTCTCGTCGTTAAAACAATCTCAACATTGCAACTCGATTCTTGGCACATCTATGAAAGCTATACCGGTCCGCTGGGCGCGGGCACGCTGACGAACATCACAGGCAATCACTACGATCCTGCACCGGAGTCATCAGAGCGAAACGGCTGGGGACAGTGGCATCGCGCCGACCACGACGGTATCGGCATGGATCGTACCGTGGCGACAGGCACGGGCTACATCGGACAGTACTCGCCGAACGTGCAAAAGATGTATGAATCGCTTTCCGCTTGCCCTGACGAATTGCTGCTGTTCTTTCATCACGTGCCCTACACTCATGTACTGCATTCTGGGAAAACGGTCATCCAGCACATCTACGACTCACACTACGAAGGAGCAGAGCACGCTCGCGATTTCGTCCCGCAGTGGAAGACGATCCAAGGACACGTCGATGGCGAGCGTTACGGCCAGGTTTTGACCATGCTGGAGTACGAAGCCAAAGAAGCAATCGTCTGGCGCGATGCGATCTGCCAATGGATTTATGCCCTCTCCGGCATCCCCGATCAAAAAGACCGCATCGGGAATCAGGGTGATCGTTAACTCTATTTCTGCCAAAGGGCGTTGCTCGCAAATTTGAAAATAATACTTTTGTCTGCTTGCGCAGAAAATCGTTAACGTTTACATTCAGGCAAGCAAATCGGCTTTCGGGTCGCTTATTGGCGGCTGAAAGCGATTCGCCCACTCCTCTTCTTGCGGACAACGAGCAAATGGGCAAAGAGCCAACGAAGCTCCTCGACATTGCCAAGGCTCTTGGCACGTCCATTGGCACTGTGCATCGTGCTCTACATAACAATCCGGGTGTCAGCCCATCGACCAAGGCCAAAGTTCTGGAGACGGCTCGCACTCTGGGATATAAGCCGAATCTGGCTGCTCGTTTCCTGTCCTCCAAACGCACTTTGCGTGTTTCAGTTCACACTCTGAAAGGAACCACGTCGTTCTGGGACGAAGTGCGCGCCGGTATTCGCGAGGAAGCTGCGTCGAATCCGCTGGAAAACGTCGAACTCGAGTTCCGAACGTATCCGCAGCTTGGTGTAGGTGAGGAAGAAGCGTTTCGCGCTGCCCTGCGCAAGAAGGTGGATGGCATCATCGTATTCCCGAGTAATCCAGAAGCGCTGCAACCCTGGTTCCAGCGCGCGTCGCGTGCTCGTATTCCAGTGGTTTGTGTGGCCACTGACGCACCCGACAGCGGTCGCCAGGGCATCGTCGCGATCGACACGCTGGTCAGCGGATCCATTGCGGCCGACCTTATGGGGCGATTCCTGATTGGGCGAGAAGGGGCAGTCGCCATCACAGTGTTCGACATGGCGATTACCGAGCACGCGGAAAAATACGCCGCTTTTGAGGCAACGTTGCGGTCGCTTTATTCCAATCTTCAGATTTTGCCCCCGATTGAAGATCATGGCAGGGCGGAAGAAGCGTACCGGAAATCCCGAAAGCTTTTTGAAGAATGCCCTAACCTTGCCGGCGTTTATGTCACCACCGAGGCGTCAATTCCCGTGCTGAAGGCCGCGCGCGACACAAACCTGCTTCCCGGCCTGACAATCATCACCACAGATTTGTTTCCTGACCTTGTGCCGCAGATTCGATCGGGTGCGGTGGCGGCGACGATTTACCAGCGTCCACGGGCGCAGGGAGAAATGGCGTTTCGCATGTTGCACCGATTTTTAGTCGAGCGCAGCAGTTCGCCTGATCAACTCGCGCTGGCTCCTCACCTGGTGATGCGAGGGAACCTTGATTTCTTCCTGCGCCGCCAGTCGCAGGAATCCGGAAAAGAAAAACCCAATCTGCTTCACGAGACCGCCGAAGAACTCGCAGAAGACTTCGCTTAGCTGTAGTCGCAGTGCAAGACAGATTTGCGACGTAACAAGGGGGACGTATCGTTTATCTCGGCATCGATGTGGGCACGGGTGGGACACGGGCCCTAGTCATGGACGAGCACGGTGCCGTGGTCGCCTCCGCATCGGCGGAGCACGAAAATTTTGCCAGCCCACGTCCGGGGTGGGCGGAGCAAGATCCGCAGGACTGGTGGCGAGCTTGCGGAGCCGCGGTTCGGAAAGCTCTGGAGTCGTCGACTGTGCGCGCTGCCGATATTGCTTGTGTCGGCTTCTCCGGGCAGATGCACGGTGCGGTTCTGCTGGACGATGCCGATGAAGTCGTGCGACCAGCGATTATCTGGTGCGACCAGCGCAGCGAGGCGCAGAGTCGAGAGCTTGAAAAAATATTTGGCCGCGATGGGTTGATTCGCCTGACTTGTAATCCTCCGCTGACTAATTTCACTCTTACCAAGCTGCTTTGGGTGCGCGAGATTGAGCCGAGAAATTGGAATCGTGTGGCGCATGTCATGCTGCCCAAGGATTATGTGCGGTTTCGCCTCACGGGCGAACGTGCGATCGACATGGCGGATGCGTCGGGAACGCTGTTGCTGGATGTTACGAATCGGCGCTGGTCGGAAGAAGTTCTGAGCAAGACGAAAATTGACCGGCATATGCTGCCGTCGCTGTATGAGTCACCGCAGATTTGCGGGCAAGTTTCGATTGCAGGGGCGGAGGCAACAGGACTTCGCGTTGGAACTCCCGTGGTCGCTGGCGCGGGAGATCAGGCAGCAGGCGCGGTCGGCATGGGCGTCGCACGTGCGGGAGCGGTCAGCGCGACGATTGGAACATCGGGCGTAGTGTTTGCCGCGACAGACCGTCCGGCGCTCGATCCGCAAGGTAGGCTTCATACGTTCTGCCACGCGATTCCAGGGCGCTGGCACGTTATGGGAGTGACGCAGGCTGCGGGATTGTCTTTACGATGGTTTCGAGATCGGTTTGGGATACAGAGGGATCTACTCTTGAATTCGCAAGAGCAAGAGAGCAGAGATCCTTACGACATACTTGCCGAAGAAGCTGCTGCTGTGCCTGCTGGTTCGGAAGGCGCATTCTGGGTGCCGTATCTGATGGGAGAACGCACGCCGCATCTTGATCCCAATGCCCGCGCGGCGCTGCTTGGGCTAACGGCTTCGCACACACGTGGGCACATCATTCGTTGTGTGATGGAAGGCGTGGCTTACAGTTTGAAAGATACATTCACCATCTTTGATGAGATGAGGATTCCGGTGACGTCGATTCGCCTTGGCGGCGGCGGTGCACGATCTCCCCTGTGGAGACAGATTCAAGCCGACGTTTACGCCCACGAAGTCGAAATCGTCGCGGCGGAAGAAGGCGCGGCGTATGGCGCAGCCATTCTTGCGGGCGTCGGCGCAGGGGCGTGGGCTTCAGTCGATGAAGCATGCGACAAGGTAATTCGCGTCGCAAAGCGTGTGCCTGTCGATCAGGATTCGTCGAGAACAATGCAGAACAGCTATCAAACGTACAGGAAGATCTATCCGGCTCTACGGGATGTGTTCGAATAGATATCGCCCTTCGGCTGAAGAAATTCGCGATCAAAACAATCTCTTCAGTTTTTTCTTTGTGTCCTTCGCGAACTCTCGGCGTACTTAGCGGTAAAAATCTTTTCTTACCGCAAAGCTCGCGAAGAAATCCGCGAAGGACACGAAGAAAAAGCTTTAGGACTTGTGCGTACGCTGCGCTCTTTCTCGTCAGTGTGGCGGTTCTTTCACCTGTACGACACGGTCTCCCTCAATGTCGCGTAACGTCTGCACAATGCCTGAAGGCCAGTGTATTTCGACCAAATCCACCGATGCGTTCGCGCCCAGTCCGAAATGCACTGGCCCGGCGCTCGATGACGCATAACCCGCGCTTGTCGTCATGTGGCTATATTGCACGCCGGACTTGGTGACCAGCTTGATCCTTGCACCGATTCCGTCGCGATTGCTTTTAGCGCCTTGTAGTTTGAATTCGAGCCAGTGATTGTTGCCGGGGCTCTGGTTGATCCAGATTTCTGCGGGCGCACTGAGGGCGCTCACGACGACGTCGAGTTTGCCGTCGCCATTTAGGTCACCGATGGCTGATCCTCGGTGCCGAGATGGAGGTTGCGCGGTGAATCCTGCTTCGGCTGTGAGGGCCGCGAATTTCATGCCGCTGAGGTTGCGGAAGACCGTATTTGGTTGCTCCACCGCGAGATTCGCTGAGGACGCAAGCGATTGCACATGTCCGCGCGAAACGAAAATATCTTTCCAGCCATCATTGTCGAAGTCGGCGATGTTTGGTGAGTATCCAGCCATCGGCAAGGTCAGGCGCGTCATGCCGCTTTCGCGCGTGACTTCGACGAAACTTCCCTTCCCTGTGTTTTTGTAGAGCGGAAATGTTTCTCCGTCGAGCGCGACGATAAAAATATCGGGATAGCCGTCGTTGTCGAGATCGCGGAAATCCACGCCCATGCCGGAAATGTAGACGCCGTCTTCGCGTAGTGCGACATTTTCGTCGAAGCCGACTTCTTCAAACTTGCCGCCTCCCTTGCTTTTGTAGAAGGAGTTCATCAGCTTGTCGTTGGGAATGATGAGATCCATTCGACCGGTGAGTTCCGAGTCGGCGATGGCGATTCCCATGCCTTTCCCCGGATGCGCGCGGAATCCGGCTTCGACCGAAGCGTCACGAAAGGTTCCATCCCCGTTGTTGAGGAAGAGCTGATTGGGAGTCGGCTTGTACATCTTGGGATGACAGTAGTCGCGATGCCCGTAGCCTTCGCAAACGGGCTCATGATCGATGTCCCACTTCATGTAGTTGATGACGACCAGATCGAGCAGGCCATCGTTGTTCACATCGATCCAGGCGGCGGCGACCGACCAGAGCGGGCCGTGCTCGGCATCAGGCTTGTTGAGTCCGGCTTTTGCCGTGACGTCGGTGAAGGTTCCATCGCCGTTGTTGTGGTAGAGCGTATTGCGGTACACACCGGCGACAAAAATGTCTTCATTGCCGTCGTTGTCATAGTCGCCGACGGCTACACCGATGTCGTAGCCAGTGCCGGCGAGGCCGGCTTTTTCGGTTACGTCGGTGAAGTGTCCGTGGCCGTCGTTTTCGAAGAGGCGGTTCGAATATTTCGGAGAATCTTTGTGCAGCGTTTTGATATCGGCGCCGTTGGTGAAAAAGATGTCGAGCTTGCCGTCGTTGTTGTAGTCGAAGACGGCGACGCCGCCGGCCATGGTTTCGGGCGCGTGGTATTCCTTGGTTTCGGAGCTGTCGAGTTTGAAATCGATCGGCTGATAGGTGAAGCGGATGGGGCTTTCAGGCGTGGCGGTGGATGCGGCGGGCTTAGCCGAGGATGTGGGCGCTTTCGGCGAAGACTGCGAATGCAGAGCCGGTTGCGGCATCCATAGCGCGAGCAAAGGCAGTAGTGTCAGCAAACCGGCAAAGCTGCGGATGTTCATCTCCCGGGGCGCATGTGGCCTGCTCCCATCTTAACCCGTATGATCGGACAAACGACTGTCGAGCTTCGCTTGAGACCATTGGTGTGTCGATGAGTGAAATGGGGATTTTTCGCCGACTACCGTCAGTCAGTAGGGTGAGCGTTCCAGTCGCTGCGTTTCTGCCTCAGCTTCCGTCCGGGTGGGGAAGGGGCCGCCAACCTGCTCCACATCTCCGGCGTCATCCAAATTGTGCGCCATTACAAGCCAGTCGCCTTTCAGATTGAAACAATCTCTCGGTTCGGCGACAAAACACAATCTCTTCACTTGTTACTCCAAAGATGAGTGTAATGGAGATTTATCAACAGACTGATGTGCAGCCCGATGGGCCTTACTGGGTTCTGTTGAATGTCGAAAGCCGCGCGAGAGCGTCTTTGGCTAATTTCTGGTCAGGACCTTTCGCGGCGAGTTCTAATTCAATTTGTGCCTCGCGCCGATGCCCCGACGCAGCCAAGGCCGTGCCGAAATAAAGTCTCACGCGCTGCTCTTCTTCCACTCGATTTGACCCGCTGAGCAGTCGTTGAAATATGCGAACCGCATCTTCATAGCGGCTTACATGCACCAACGCATATCCGTATCGCTCATCGAATTCCTGAGCAGAGTCACGGTCTTCGGCTAGCAAGTCGCTGTATGTGGATGAAATATGCTCGTACAGGTCACAAGCGGTCTGATACTCAGCACTTAACATGTGATTAGCCGCTTCCGAAAGGTCGATTTGAAGCATCAAATCCCGTTCCGTTCCCGCAAGTTGCTTCGCGGTTTTGATCTGGGCCAAGGCTTCGTGAAAATTTCCCAGGTGCGCGTGACACATGGCCTTGCCGTTACAGATGGCGGCACGGTCACGGTCGGATTCGCAAGTAGCCTCATGCGTGATTAGCAATCGGAGCCCTTCCGCCGCCCTACCCGTCGTTCCGAGACGAATTGATTCTGAGACTGCGGCCCAATCGACTGGCATACCGCCATAACCTCTGCTCGCTAATGATATCTGTTGAGAACAGGCGATAGCACTCAAAATCCCGCCACGAAGCTACGTCGTCTCTCTGACGCAGACGGCCCGTTCGCCAGCAGTCACGGCCAACTCTTGGAGGTGATGGCACGAGCGATCAGGCGCTAATTGCTTACTCCTGCAATTTCTGCTCACCGCGGATTGTGAGATGCGTTTCGGCTTTCGCTGCTGGCGTTCCCGGCTGTCCTCCGCCGACGGAGATGACGTAGTCGCCTGCGCCGACAAAACGGTCTCCTGCTTCGTTGACGTAGCTCAAATCGCGCGGCTGCAGCGACAGCTTCACATGCTGCTGTGCACCGGCTTCGACGTGAACGCGGGTGAATCCGCGCAGCGCGTGCAGGGGCGCGCCTTCCAACTTGGGAAAAGTTATGTACAGCTCGACGACTTCATCTCCGGCTCGCTGGCTTGTGTTCTTCACGTCTACCTCGACGGAGAGAGGATCGCCCGCCCGTAGTTCGGGATTCGAAAGCTTCAAATTGCTGTATTCGAACTTCGAGTAACTCAGCCCGTAGCCGAAGGGATACAGTGGCTCTCCGGTGAAGTAACGATAGGTGCGATTCTTCATCGCGTAATCTTCGAAGTCCGGTAACTGTTCTGTGCCTTTATAGAACGTCACGGGCAAACGTCCAGCGGGGTTGTTTACGCCAGCGAGCGTCTGAGCAATCGCCGTCCCACCTTCTTCTCCCGAGTACCAAGCGTCGAGAATTGCGTTGGCATGGTCGTTGGCCCAGTTGACTGCCAGCGCGCTGCCGTTCATGAGCACGACGACGAGCGGCTTGCCAGTTCCCTTCAGTGCCCCTAGGAGCACATCTTCTTCTTCCGGCAGGTTGAGGCTAGTGCGGTCGCCACCGCGGAAACCGGGCAGATCGACTTTCATCTCCTCGCCTTCGAGCTTCGAGGTGATGCCGACCACTGCAACCACGATGTCGGCCTGCCTCGCCGCCGAAACTGCTTCCACCAGGGGGTCCGCACTTACCGACAGCCATATGAACTTCGCCATGCGTCCACCGGCGTGGTATTCAATTTTGATCGCGTAACGATGCCCCTTCGTCAGCGTTAGAGTAGCTAGCTGGGGATTGGGATCGTGGAGAATGTTGTCATCGACAACCAGCTTCCCGTCTAGCCATAACTGCTCCAACGAACCTATTAGCCCGATCTCGTACGTTCCCGATTCCGCAGGCGTTAGGAATCCTGTCCAGCGGGCCGAAAAATCCTTCATACCGAAAGGCACAGGTAGCGCGTGAGCATCGGGATGATGCGTGAGTTCAAGATCGACATAGGGATCTACTCGAACCACCTGCGGCGTTCCTGTCAACTCGCCTGAGAAGTACTCGCCCTTCAGACCGGGCTTACCGTCGTCGGTCGAAAGCTCGGCAGTTGGAACAACCGGGTGCTCGCGCAGGAAATTCGTTCCCGGTTCATAGGAAACCTGCGCACCAGCAAACTGCTTGCGAATCCCTTCCAGCGCCGTGATGGCGTGCGAGGCTGTGCCGGCGTAATTGCCGTGCAGCACCTGTGTCGATTCCGCGAGCGGGCCGACGACCAGAATCTTCTTCGTGCTCGATGCAAGCGGAAGTGTGCCGTCATTTTTCAGCAGTACTATCGATTCGCGGGCAATCTTCAAAGCGAGTTCACGGTGAGGAGCACTGTCAATTTCGGACTCAGGAGTGTTAGCGTACGGAACTTTCTCAGGTGGATCGAACATGCCAAGTCGCATACGCGCCGTGAAAAGCCGACGCAGCGAAACATCCAGGTCAGCCTCGGTGAGCAGTCCCTGCTTCACGGCGTCGATGTACGGTTTGTAATCGTGATCGTCTTTGGTGATCGTGAAGAAGTCGGCACACTCATTGTCCATTCCGGTTTTAAGGGCGATAGCGGCAGCTTCGGCCATGGTTTTGGTGAACTGATGACCGTGATTGATGTCATACACCGCATCGCAGTCCGAAACGACGTATCCATTGAACTTCCAGGCGCCCCGCAGCTGGCTCTGCAACAGGAAATTATTTGCGCAGGCGGGCTGGCCATTCACGCGGTTGTAGGCGCACATCACCGATTCTGCCTTGCCTTCCGTCACGGTCGCGCGGAACGCGGGCAGGTAGGTGTCTTCCATATCGTGCTTCGAGACTTGAATGTCGATGGTGTGCCGCGTCGGTTCCGGCCCGCTGTGGACAGCGAAGTGCTTCGGCGTGGAGATGACGCGGAAATATTTCGGATCATCGCCTTGCAATCCGGTCACGAATGCGACTCCCATGCGTCCGGTAAGAAACGGATCTTCCCCGTAGGTTTCCTGCCCGCGGCCCCAGCGCGGGTCGCGAAAGATGTTGATGTTCGGCGACCAGAAATCGAGTCCTTCCATGATGTCGCGGCGGCCCGCATGAACAGCTTGGTTATGCTTGGCGCGCGCCTCCGTGCCAATCACGATTGCCATTTCGTGGATCGCATTGTCATCAAACGTAGCCGCGAGTCCGACCGGTTCGGGAAATACCGTGGCCGTGCCTGCGTTAGCCACGCCATGCAGCGCCTCGCTCCACCAGTCGTAATTGGGAACCTGCAACCTGGGGATGGCGCGAGCCTGGTTCACGAGCTGCGAGGCTTTTTCTTCGAGCGTCATACGCTTGATCAGATCATCCACGCGTGCCTCGATCGGTTGAGAAGGATCAAGATACAAGGGGTGGTCCGCAGTCTGCGCAGCAGATTGTCCAACGATCAAACCGATGAAGAGCGTATAGAGCAGGACTACGGAAATGCGCCGATCAAGCATGAAGTATCTCCTTCGAGATGGCGAAAAAAACGGCAAGCTGATGGAAGCGGAAGAACAGCAGAAGTCCGCTACGTTAACGTTTACGGTTGACCGACGCTTTTAGCACATGTGAAATCATGCGGTCAAGGACACAGGAAGTTACTTCAAGAAAATTGCAGAGTGGCAGTCAGAGCAACCGGAATCGAAACTACTTAGCTGCCTCAGGCTTCGCTGATGGCTGCGGGATATCGCCGGTTGCCAGTACGTACATTGTCAGCCTATCAAGTTTGATGTTCGATTTCTTAGACACAATCGTGATGGTTCCGTCGCTGCTTTGCTCGGACTCGACATTCTTCATCGTCACTCGATGATTGGAATTCACAGAAGTGGTTGTGTCCGGGACTGTCCCGCTCTGGTCCGAACCGCTGCCAGGAAACGGCTTGTAAATCTTCGAGTTTGGATCCGGATATTGTCCTTCTCCGTTCCAGGTACGATTCGCCGGCTGTGTCGGCCCATACTGCAAGCTCTGTCCGGCCTCAGTCATGGTCGGGTAATACCACGCAGTCAAGTAGGCCTTCACAGAGGCGGATCCATTTTTCCACTGGGCCGAATCCATGCGGATCGCCAGGCGCGACGGGTCGGTTGCCGTCTTTGCGACAGACTCAATCACTTCTCCGCTGAAAACGGCATTCCTCGGGATCACGGTGCCATCGACAAGAGTGGCAACACAAAGTTTGGCCTGGATCTTAGTTCCCACAGCCGTCTTGCCTGCTATCACATTGCTCTCCAGGAGCATGGGGAACTCGCGGACGCTGCCGATAGCAGGTGAGCTTTGCTGCTGGGCTAGAACGGTGAGAGAGCAGAATGTGAAGAAAACTACATGCCGCACAATAGGAGTAAACACCTTGACACACCTGCTGCTGTCTGATTCAAGGCCGATACATTCCGGAAATCCGTTGTTTCCAGACAGGCCTTTTCGGCCCGAGTATAGCCCCAATTGACGGTGCGCAGTCAGATTTTTTGTCAAATTTTGCTCTTAGGAGACGATCCAAAAAGCTGGAAATTGCTTTTTTTCAACCCCGAAATTAACGACGACTGGAAACAGAGGGCTGAATTCCTTTAAAAAACGATTTTCTTCTTGACAAACGCTGTAAACCGGATGTAGACCGTGAACGTTTACGTTTCGGGAAGGGTGTCGACCGGTAACGCTTACGTTTTTACGGCGTTCGGAAACCTACACCCCACTATTGGAAATCCGGAGGCTGGCAAATGAAATCTCTCTCGCCCACGTATGCCGGGAGTTTTGGCCTTGTCGTGAAAGGCCGCAATGTTAGGCGTCTTGCGACCGTTTGTTTCATGGCATGTTTCTTCCTGACCCTGTTCGCCACATCGGCGTTCGCCCAGGAAGCCACCATCGTCGGCACGGTGACCGACCCAACCGGCGCCGCAGTTCCCAATGCGGCCATCGTAATTACCAACAACGACACGGGGGTTACACGCAACCTCCCGACCAACGGCGACGGACAATACGTAGCACCTGATCTGCACATTGGTCACTACACCGTGCACGCGACTGCATCCGGCTTTAAAGCCGCCGAGACAAAAGGCATCACGCTCGATGTCGGTGACCGTACCCGCGTCGACTTCAAGCTGGAAGTCGGCAGCACACAGGAGCAGGTGACGGTCGAGGCCAACGCAGTCGCAGTGCAAACCGATAGCGGTGAGGTCAGCAACGTCATTACCGGACAGCAGGTGACACAGCTCGCGACCAACGGCCGCAGCCTGTATGAACTGTTCGCCCTGGCACCTGGGGCGTCGAGCCTTACGGCGTCCCGTGAGGGTTTCACCCCCGTGAGCAGCGATGCCGCTATCAGCATCAACGGCGAACGTGCGGGCCACAACCTTCAGCTAATTGACGGCGGCGAGAACCTGGACCGCGGCGGCAGCAGCGGTAGCGTCGCCCCATCCCTCGACTCAATTGCTGAGTTCCGCAACATCACTTCGAATTACAGTGCAGAGTATGGTCTGGCTACCTCAGCGCAGATCAGCACCGTAATCAAATCGGGGACGAAGCAGTTTCATGCTGAGGCTTGGGAACTCTTTCGCAACGACGCTCTCGACGCGCGCAACTACTTCAACCGCGCTCCGGCAAAAGTTGCGGAACTGCGCTACAACATTTACGGGTTTAACGTAGGTGGCCAGGTTCCAATCGCGAAGAGCCACCCCACATTCTTCTTCTACAACCAGGAATGGCGCAAAGAGATTGACGGCGGCCTGCTAAATCAGCTCGTCCCGCTGGCCAGTTCGTATCCTGATGCCAACGGCACCGGAACGGGTGCGGTACTGCCGACGACGTTTAATGGCAAATCGAGCATTGCTACTGTCCCCACTGGGATCGCAGGCTTCGCATCTGGCTGTTCCGCCGCCGTTAAGGCTACGCTTACACCGGGTTCTCCGTTTCCGAACAACACGATTCCGGAGTGCTTGATTTCACCGAACGCTCGAGCTCTTTTGACGGCCGGTGGCAAGTACGGCGGGATCTTTCCCCAGCCCACCAATGGCGCCTTCTTCCAAGGCGGCAACAATAGTCCCACGACCTTGAGGGAAGAGATCGCTCGAGTGGATCACCAGTTCAGCAGCAAGTTTTCCATCTTCGGGCACTGGATCTCCGAGCAGATATCCCAGACCTACGGGACTACGCAGTGGAGCGGCGACAACCTTCCCACGATTGCCGACGTGTTTGGCAACCCCTCGTATAGCGCGGCTGTCCACGCGACCTACGTAATTAGCCCGACACTTCTCAACGAAACGGCGTTCAACTACAACGGGAACCGCATCCACATCATTCCCAACAATTTAGTTTCGGCTCCAACCGGTACAAACGGCTTCCAGTTTAACCGTCTGTTCACCGGACCAAACGCGAATAACCGCATCCCGCAGATCAACCTGAGCCAACTCACTGGGGCGGAGTACTCCGCGAACTGGACGCCCTGGAACAATAAAGCAGACGACTACCAGATTCGCGACGACCTGTCGTGGACCAAGGGAGCACACCAATTAAAATTTGGCTTCAGTTGGGCTCTTTACAAAAAAGTTCAGGACGCATTCGCCAACACAGAAGGTAATTTCACCTTTAACGGTTCTTTCACGGGATATGACTACGCTGACTACCTCCTCGGCTATGCACAAGCGTATTCCGAGGACGGCGTCAAGATCAGCGGCAAGTGGAACAACATTTCCCCTGCGGCCTATGTTCAGGACAACTGGCGAGTCAACAGCCGGTTGACATTAAACCTCGGGCTGCGGTGGGATGGCATACCTCATACCTATGAGGCCAATCACCTGTCCTCGAACTTCTACCCCAGTCTCTACAACTTCAAGAATGCGGCCACCTTTGATTCGAACGGAAACATCTGCAGCAACAACTCCAACCCCCTTTGCGCCGGTGGGCCGAGTCCGGCTCTAGTTACAAGCACGAATCCGACTTTGGGGGGATATCAGTTTTATCTCAACGGCATCGGCGTCGGGGGTGTGAACGGGATTCCGAAAGGACTGGTCAACAACTCCTGGAACAACTGGGGACCGCGGCTTGGTTTTGCCTATGACCTCACCGGTCGAGGCAAGACCGTGGTTCGCGGCGGCTTCGGCATGACGTATGAGCGCATTCAGGGCAACGATATGTACAACGGTGCCGTGAACCCGCCAGGCGATCCGAATCCTACACTGAACAATGTTTCGCTTGACAACCCCGGGCTGAGCCTATCTTCAGGTAACATCATCACGGCTGCGAAGCTGCCCGTTCTTCCTCTTGGCGTAACAGGAATTGCAGAGCATTATCCGACTCCTGTGAGCTTCCAGTACAGTGCTGGTGTCCAGCAGGGAATCGGGGCCAACGCTGTATTAAATGTGTCGTACGTGGGTAGCCAAGGTCGCCGCGAGAACTACTATCAGGCGGTCAACCTGCCGCCGCTTTCTGAGTTGCCTGCTGAGGTAGCAGCGGGTAAGCTGGACTTCACAACCCTAACCTATCCTGGCTATGGCAACATGCGTCTGGCCTTCAATGGAGCGAATTCAAGCTATAACTCACTCCAGACATCGCTGACCGGAACCGTGAAGCATGACCTTCACCTGCAAGTTTCCTACACGCTGGCGAAGGCCATGGATGCTACCATTAACAGCGGGAGTGGTGGCGATCTCCAGAATGTCCAGAACCCCTATGTGGGGTGGCGGGGCGACTGGGGACCATCCGTCTATGACCGAAGGCACGTTTTCTTTGCCAACTTCGTGTATGACCTGCCTTTCCTCCGAAATTCGGGCAACCATTTGATGAAAAGTACTCTAGGGGGATGGCAGTTCTCCGGAATCATTACGGAGGAGTCCGGGGCACCCCTGAACATTGGTTACAGCGGCATAAAGAGCATAAACAACGGCAATACGGCTGCGAGCGTCATCGCGAATATTGCCAACAATGGGACGGTCCGGCCCAATGTCACTGGCCCGATCTCCTACCCCAAAACCGTGGCGTCGTGGTTTAACACATCCGTGTTCTCTGCACCGCCATGCCTAACAGGTCCCGATTGCTTTGGGAACTTGGGCTTCGACGCGGTCCGTGGCCCAAGGCATAACAACTTCGACCTGTCGCTCCTGAAGAACTTTGCCTTCACGGAAAGATTCCGCATGGAGTTCCGGGCCGAAGCGTTCAACGCCTTCAACCACACCCAGTTCCAGGGCAATGACGATATAGGCGGCATTAGCACGAATCTGGGCGCTGCCGATTTCGGCCAGGTTAAGAATGCGTATGACGGCCGGCAATTCCAACTCGGCTTGAAGCTGATCTACTAGATCGGCCGACGCTCATCTTCCCCCGCTCGCATCGATTTCGGTGCGGGCGGGGAGTCCTCTTTCCTAGAATTTCTTTGTCTGCCTTTCTCTGCTTGTAGCCAGAGTTGTGCAAGAGATTTCTGTAATAGATTTGATGGCGGGTCGAATCTCCGCCCGCCGGGTTGCAAGCATGAAGATATTCCCAATCGTTGTTGCGGTAGCGCTCGTCCTTTCGGCCTTCTCTGCCGCGCGGGCGCAGACTCCTGACGACGCCATCGCGCTCGAACAGCAGGGAAAATTGCCAGAAGCTGCTCAAGCGTGGAGAGCTGTAACGGCGCGCAACCCTAACGATGCCGGAGCTTTTGCCAGTCTCGGTGTGATCCTTTCGAAGGAGCAGAAATATCCTGAGGCGGCCGACGCTTACCGGAAAGCGCTGGCACTCGATCCGAAACTGCCTGGTGTCGAACTCAACCTCGGTCTGGCAGAGTTCAAACAGGGTCACTTTCGTTCGGCAGTTCCGCCGCTTCGCCTTGCTGTGAAAGCCGATCCGTCCAGCGCGCAGGCGCAGACTCTTTTGGGCCTGAGTTACTACAGCACCGGCCAGTTCGAGGAAGCAGCAAAGTCTCTCGATCCGGTCGCGAAGAGCGATCCGGACAACCTGGAATTACATCGTGTGTTGGCCCAGAGCTGCTTGTGGGCAAGGAATTTTTCCTGTGCACAGGAGGAGTTCCACACGATTCTGGAAAAGAATCCGGACTCCGCTCAAGCTCACATCCTCTTCGGCGAGGCACTGGACGGCCTAGGAAGAGTGGAGGAGGCTATGGCCGAGTTTGAGGCCGCGGCCAAAATTTCTCCGCGTGAGCCTAACGTTCACTTTGGTCTCGGCTATTTGCATTGGAAGGCGCAGCAGTATGACGAAGCCACGAAAGAGTTCAATCAAGAGTTGTCGCTTGACCCCGCTCATGCTCAAGCACTGGCGTATCTTGGCGACATTGAATGGAAGAACAACCGTCCCGATGCCGCGCTTCTTTTTCTGGATCGGGCTAAAAAAGCTAGTGATCGGCTCCGCGTCGTTTATGTCGATCAGGGTGCGATCTACATGCAACGGAAGAAGTATAAAGAAGCGCAGGCTGCCTTGCTGCGCGCGGTTGCGCTTGATCCCGTCCAGCAGGACGCTCACTATCAACTGGGACGCTTGTATCAGGCGCTTGGAAAAACCGACCTCGCAAAAAACGAATTGCTCAAGGTACAGAAACTGCACAAAGAGGCAGAAGACAATCTTGTAGGAAAGATTGCTGCTTCCCCGCCAGCGTTGAATTCGTCAGAAGAGAAATAGAGGAGAGAGTCGATGAGCAGCATGAACGGACATTACCAGCCTAAACCGGAGCATAAATTTTCTTTCGGCCTATGGACGTTGGGCAATCGCGGGCGCGATCCATTCGGCGACTTCGTGCGCCCAGCCATGCCTCCTACACAGATCGTGTCTGTGCTCGGGGAAATCGGCGCCTGGGGCGTGAACCTGCACGATAATGACCTGGTGCCGATTGACGCCACGACCGCCGAACGTGACTGCATCGTGCGCGAGTTCCGCGACGCCTGCAAAGAAAACGGAATCGTCGTTCCCATGGCGACTGTGTCTCTGTTCTTTCATCCCGTATTTCGCGACGGAGCTTTCACGGCAAACGATCCCGAAGTACGCGCCTACGCCCTGCAAAAAACCATGCGGGCGATGGATCTAGGAGCGGAACTCGGCGCGAAAATTTTCGTTCTGTGGGGCGGGCGCGAAGGAGTCGAAACCGACGCCTGCCGACGCGCTGACGACGCCGTCAAACGCCTGCGCGAAGCGGTGAATTATCTCTGCGAATACAACATAGCTCAGAGCTATGGATACAAATTCGCCCTCGAAGCCAAGCCCAACGAACCCCGGGCCGACATTTATATGGCGACGACAGGGCATTACCTCGGCTTCATTCCCACGCTCGACCATCCTGAGATGGTTGGCGTCAACCCTGAGGTCGCGCACGAGCAGATGGCCGGGCTTAACTTCATGCACGGCGTTGCGCAGGCCTGGGAAGCGGGCAAGTTGTTCCACATCGATTTGAACGATCAAATGCCGGGGCGCTACGACCAGGATTTGCGTTTCGGCTCGGCTAATCCAAAAGCTGCGTTCTGGCTCGTGAAATTTCTTGAAGATGTCGGTTACAGCGGCCCACGCCATTTCGACGCACACGCCTACCGCACGGAAGATTGCTGCGGCGTAAAAGATTTTGCTCGCGGCTGCATGCGAACTTACCTGATTCTCAAGGAAAAGGCATCTCGCTGGAATACCGACCGCGAGATTCAGGGAATTCTCAAAGAGATTTCAGCCTCTAGCAATGGCAATTCGGAAGCGACAAAGTATTCGAAAAAAGGATCGTCGTCCTTGTTATGCCACACTTTCGACAAGGACGCGATCCTCAAGAAACGACTGCCGTACGAATTGCTCGACCAGCTGACGATCGACATTCTGCTCGGGGTTCGCTGATGACACCTATTTGGTTTTCTGGCTACTGAAGCTTGCCAACAGCATCTCAGCCTGCTCTGAATCCGGAGCTTTAAGCTCAGCCGACTGCTTGAGATAGTTTTCTGCCGCAGCATGATCTCCGACAGCGAGCACGATCTGACCCGCGTGGCGGAAGAGCTTCGCATCGCGAACACCGACGGCCAACGCCGTCTCGATCGATTTGCGTGCATCCTGATCGCGGCCGTTCACATGCAGTGCCCAGGCATAGGCGTCCAGCGTGTAAACATCATGTCGGCGGTCATACTCGCGCTGAGCCACTTCGAGTGCTTTGGCCGGTTGATGAGCATGATCGGCGTAGTAAAAAATCAGCTCTCGATTCGAGTTATCGCCCCGGCCTGACTCCGCTAGCGACTTGGTTTCGAACTCTGCGAACGCTTTCTGCGCCTCCGCTTTTTGACCCGCCAGTTCGAGTGCTTCCGCCAGGTCATAAAGATTTTCGGCATGCTGCGCAGCCTGATAGCGTAGCGTCAACAAAGATACGGCGTCATCGTATCGCTTCTGCTCGACGCGCACCTTGGCCAGGTTCTGAAGAGCATAGTGATAGCCCGGAAATAACGTCAGCGCTTGCTGCAGACTCCTCTCTGCGTCGGCCAGCTTTCCCACAGACAGTTGCAGATGCCCGATCTGCGAAAGAATCCAGGCCTGATCCTCGGATTCTCCGGGAGGCGTTGATTGGTACGCCATATTCATGAGTTCGAGCGATCCGTCCACGTCCCCAAACAACTCGCGCAGGTAAGCCGCACGCGTGATGCCGGGAAGATTTCCCGGACGCAGATTGAGCATCAGCTGCGCTGCCCTTTCCGCTTCGTCGTAGTTGCCCAACTCTGCGTTCGCGTCGGTAAGGAAGCCATACACCATCACGTCGTCCGGCATCCGCTTGTTGAGTTTCTGAGCGGCCTCACGTGCTGCAGCGAATTCGTGTTTTCCAAGCAGCAACCACACACGGATTCTCTCTCCATCAAAGTTGGCGGGGGAGATTTCAAACGACTTCTGCAATGTCTCCTCGGCTTGGGCATAGAACTTTACATCGGAGGTCTCACGTGCGCGGCGTGACAACGACAGCGCCAGCGCGTTGTAGGCCTCATAGTTTTTCGGATTCTTCTCGATGAGCCGGCTGGCCTGTGCCATGCTCTGCTCTGCGGGAGAAGGTTTCGCTTCAGTAGAAGCAGTAGTTTGCGCGGCCATCACATTCGCGATCGTGGTCGCGAGCAGTACGAGCATCAGCGGAAAGTTCACCAGTCGTTTCATCGGATTCCTCGTTTCCAGAAACTCTCTACGAATTTTGTTTAGCTTTAAGAAAACTTGTGACCGCCTCAACTGAAGCGATCACAAGCGATTAGGGTTTTACTTCGTTGGGCAGATGCCGTTCTTCTGTCCCGTGCAACCAAACTGGCCGGGGCCAATGTGGTGCGCGTCACGGCCGCTGAATGCAGGAAGAACATAGGGGAACGTGTTTCTGTACCCGCCGTCTGCAACGTTGGTGCCATCCCCGATTGCGGCACCGTACTTCACCGGATCGACCAAAATTCCGGCGACTGCGCGCGACGCGATATCGACTACGTCATCGATCGGACGCCGCCCGTTCGGAAAGCCGGCATTGTCTCCAACCAGGAAGCCAAGCCGCTTCTGGCTGCCCACGGGCGTTGGAGGAATGCCAGTATTGAGGCGAAGCAGGTCAGCGATCGGACCTGCATCTTTCGGATCGCATCCCGGGCAGATCGGAGCCATGTACTGGACCAGCGGGAGCAGGTCCGTGCGCGGTGCCGGCGGAATCGGGATGTTGAGAATCGAGCTGTAAAGATGCGCCAAAAGCGGATCGAGAAAGAAGCTGGCAAACTGCGAATCATGCTGCGGATCGGAGACGCTGAACAGATCTTTCGACCCGGTTCCGATGATCAGTTCATTGATCAGCGAATTGCCTTCACGGTTGACCTGCTGCCAGGCGTTCTCGCCCGTGACCGTTCCGTTGGGACGGCGAACGGTGATGCGCTGGCGATCGGTCTCACCGTAAGTACCGATTACGGCTTGCTTGTCGCCTGCGCCGTGAAGCTGGCCGTCGACGGTCAGCATGCTGATAGGAACTTCCAACACGATGGAGTTGACGTTGAACCCGGCTACCGCATTGGGCGCATAGTTGTGAGTGTCATCTGCATCGACCGTCGGAGAAAGAATTCCTCCCACGCCCATGCGGAAATTCAGCGAATCGAACGCCGCCCCCAGGTCAATGTAGAACGGATCGCGGATCGTCCCGGCAAATACGTTGACACCGTCGCCGAGGCAATAGATGCCCTGACCGAACAGCTTTCCATAGTTCGGCATAGTGAGAGGTCCAACGTTGGTGGGCACGGCGAACAGCGTGCGGCCACCGGTCAGATCGGTCGCAACGCCATTCTTAATCATGGTCACGCTGTAGGTCTGCCGCAGGCTCAAACCTTCTGAGCCAGCGCCATCCAGGGAAGTGATCTGAGGGATACCCGCAATTCCACCGACGAAGCCAGTGAAAACTCCGGGCTGGCGAATTTCGGTTTTGAAGCGGAATACGAATTGGATATCGGTCTTTCCATCCTGATTGTTGTCCACGTTCATGACGTACTGAACGTTGGGATCGAATGGAAAGTAGTTGGGGCCGTTACTGGGTTCGAGAAACCCGTCGACGTTGAGGATCATGGTGACGCGGTCGGGGTGATCGTAGCTGACGAATGCATACCAGTCGGTTACGTCCGCGGTCCGATCGAGTGCGGTAATGGGCGCTTCCCGGTGGCTTGATGCGAACACGCTGGCCGGAACCAGCGCGAGAACCAGCATGAGCCAGGCTAGGCCCGTGCGAAATCTGGGTAGCTGCATGGTGCTCCTTACGAGGTGAGTTACTCGGCGCTTTTCATCCGAGTTCGATGGTTACTACGAGCACGAATTAGAAATTGGATTTTGACGAGTATTGATGAATAGCGACGAGTGAATGGATTTCCGCAGATGAGTGAGGTGTAATTTTTGCGTGAAATACGAAAACGAAATTCACAAATCCAAAATAGATCTGCTCTCGTATATCGCTATTCTCGAATCTAGTTTCGAGAACGGCATGGCTGACGCAAGCTCTTGTTTTACGAATTCTGTTTCCACACATCCATATCTTCACCCACGCTCGTAGGGAAGGCTAGGGAGCGTGAAGGCAGACGATCGCCTACACGTCCACAAAATTCGAGAGCAAGAGGAGGGAGTTCCAAATGGGATTCCAAATGAAGATTCGCGCCATCAGACTTGTATCCGCAGTGCTGTTTCTCGCAACGCTCGCTGGCCCAACCGGCGCGTTGGCGAAAGACAAATCTCTCTACGATCGCCTAGGAGGCAAGAAAGCAATCACGGCAGTGGTCGACGAATTCGTTTCTCGCGTTGCCGCTGACGACCGCATCAATCACTACTTCAAATTGACGGCTTCCGATCCAGCACGGCTAGCGTCGTTCAAAGGGAAGCTTGTTGACCAGATCTGCCAGGCTACAGGTGGTCCGTGTCAGTACAGCGGCAAAGATATGAAGACAGCGCATGCAGGGATGGGAATCACTGACGCGGATTTCAATGCGCTGGTTGAAGATCTTTCCGGAGCGCTGGATAAGTTCAAGGTTGGTGCCAAGGAGAAGAGCGAACTTCTAGGAGCTCTGGGACCAATGAAGTCGGATATTGTTGGGCAGTAGTTCGTAAGCAGTGCAGTTGATATCAAATGGCGTCATCCCGAAGCCCCGTGTTGTCACCAGCGGGGCGAGGGATCTCCGTGCAACTTCGCCATGAGTGTTCACTGCTCGCGAGATCCTTCGCTCCGCCTGAAAAACGGCTCTGCTCAGGATGACATCCATCGACAACCTAGAGCTCGAATCAACGAATCCTAGTCTTCGATCTGATCGATCTGATCGAGCTGCGACGCTATTTGCAGCAGCACGCATCCTGATTCCGTGAAGGTTTCTTCGTGGATGCTGTCGGGTTCGGCACGGCAATAATCTCCTGCGTGCATGACTACTCCGTGGACATGAAGATCGCCTTCGAGCACCAGCAATTCTTCCATACCGGCATGTCGATGACGCGGATATCGTGCGCCGGCTTCGGCGCGAATCAGGCATGTGCTGTAAGAGCGTGATGGATCAACAGAAAGAATCTTGCGCGAGATTCCCGGCGCGACTCGTTCCCACGGCATGTCTGCGGAGCGCGCGATTAGCAGTCCAGTCTTCTGTAGCAGAATTCCTCTCGCAGCTTTCTGCAGCAGTTCAGGACGTGCTACTGATTTTTGCGATTCGGTCGTCAGCGAATCCAAAAGTTGGCGGCGGACTATTCCAGGGGGTTCTACGGGCGGAGCGGCAAGCGAGAGACTTTCCATCACGTCCGCCAGTCCATCGATTTCCTGCTCGCACACCACGCAGCCTTCATAGACATGCTGCTCAAAAGCTGCTTTCTCTTCGCCGCGTAATGAACCGAGCACGAAAAGAGCCGCCGACGCTGCCGAATCCTCGGAGTGGCCAAAGAATTTCCGGGTCATGGCTGCTCCTGATAGCGGCGCAATGACTCGCGCAGACGCGCCATGCCGAGCCGGACACGGGTCTTGATTGTGCCCAGGGGCTGCTTGAGGGCTTCGGCGATTTCGCTGTGAGAGAGACCTCGGAAGAATGCGAGTTCAATCGCTTCCCGCTGATCGACAGGAAGCTCTGCCAGACATTGCTGTACAAATTGACGACGCTGCGAAATCGCGCTGTTTTCCTCCGGGCTGGGGGAGTGATCTACCGCCGCGTCCACTGCGTCGAGCGGATCCTGTTGTCCTGACTCTCGCGACGCTCTCGATCGCAGCGCGTCAATCGCGCGGCTGCGCGCAATGGTGAACAGCCACGCCAATACCGTCCCTTTGCTTGCGGCGTAAGTCTCGGCCTTCCGCCAAATTTGCAGGTAAACGTCGAGGAGCACCTCTTCGGCGGTGTGGGTATTCGAGACGATGCGCAGAATCAGGCCATACACCATGCGGTTGGTGCTGTCGTACAGCCTCGTCAGCGCTGACTGATCGCCATTGGCAGCTTCGCGGACCCATTCCGCCCAGTCCTCGTTCGGTGGCTGGATGCGAGACCGTAGATCTGGAGCGGCCACTGGAGACACCTTTCCTCAGAGGAATACGAGTCTGAATCCCCTTTCGGATTCAAGCGCGACTCACGATCTTGCCAGAAAGTCTCAGCACGCGCAAACGCAGCAGAAACAAAGGATAATGCTGCATTCTGAGAAAGGGATTCGTATCAGGGCATCGCTTCAGCGATGCCGATTGAAGGCGATCAGGCCTGTACGACATGCCTGAAGGCATGCCCTGATACGAATCCTAAACCGCAACTCTCAGACGGATCGTAACGCCTTATCTAATCAAAAGTAACGATGCGAAGAACATCTGTGCGCCACCGCTTGCTCGTATTTCAATTTGACGGGGAACACACTTTTCTGTCAACGACCGAAGTCACCATCACTCGGCCGAACGCGGAGTAGAGAGTGATAGTATGAGCGGAGGAAATCCGGAGAGGAGCCCACTCCCGAAATACTGATATGAGCGTGCATGAGCAATTCGCCGAAGATATCGCCCTGCACGTTCTGGGAGCGCTGCAGGGGCCGGAGAAACGCGCGCTCGAACAACATCTGGCGGAGTGCCCTTCATGCCGGAACGAACTTTCTGAAATGCAGGCCGACACGACACTGCTCGCATTAAGCGCGACAGGCCCTGCACCATCGGTTCGCGTGCGCGAGAATTTGCTAAGAGCTACAGCACCCGAACTGCAGCGTGTCATCCAGATAGCCCCGCGGCGAAGGCCGTGGATGCTCGCGTTTGCATTTTCTGTGGCAGCCGTACTGGCATTAATCACGGCGTTCCTTTGGAGTGAAAATCGTGTTCTGAAGGAGACGCTCGCGGACGTCACCCGTAGCCTCTCCGAGCAGCAGGATCAACTCACTCAGGCACAAGATCTGGTCAACACACTCACTTCAGCTGAATCGCTCCGCATCACGCTAGTTGCGGCAAAGTCTGTGCCGCAGCCGCAAGGAAAAGTCTTCTACCTTCCCGGTAAGGCACACCTAGTTTTTCTGGCCAGCAATATGGCGCCATTGCCGCCGGATCGAGTCTATGAACTGTGGCTCATACCAGTAACCGGTGCGCCAATTCCCGCCGGACTCTTCAAAGCAGATGCGCACGGCAGCGGCAGCATCGTCAATCCCCCGTTGCGTGCTGGAGTTGAGGCGAAAGCGTTCGCCATCACCGTGGAACCCGAAGGCGGATCGGCAGCTCCCACCTCGCAAATCCTCATGCTTGGTGCCGGAGAGTAGTTCGCATCGCGCTTATTCAACGTCACTTGTTTAACTTCGCAGTCCAGTTCAATACAACCGACATAGGAGTCATGGCCGTCTTCACTTGACTGTTGACGAGGAATCGCTGTCCATCTTTGCTGACGTCGTAATTAGCCTGCTCGGAAGTTGCAACCATCTCACGAGGATTGGCCTGGAACAGCACTGTCGGAGTTCCGGCATCGAAGCTGGCGCCGGTGGTCACCGACACAGCCATGATCTTTCCATCCGGAGCAAGGTAGAAAAGCTCCTTACCATCGCCACGCCACTTTGGCTGGTCGCCTCCAGAGTTTGATACTTGCCACTTGCCGTGCGCGTCAGGAAAAGAGGTTACATAAATCTCCCAACGTCCACTCTCGTTCGAACCGTACGCGAAGAGCAGGTACTTGCCATCGCGTGACCAATCATTTGGAAACCTGTCGGTATTGCCTTGCCCGATCATTTTCTCTTCCTGCGCCCCGTTGGCATCTTTTAAATACAAGTCGAATTTTAGTTCGCGATTTGAGGCAAACACGATCCGGTTGCCATCGGGACTCCAGACGGGCATGGAGTCAATCGACGGATCGAAGGTAAGGCGTTTCGCGCCCTGTGTTTCCAGATCGTAAGTCCAGACATCGGTGTTCTGGCTGGCCGGATCACTTGTGTCTGTCGACACAAACCTGCCATTCGGCGACAGGAATATATTTCCGTACACACCCGGTTTCAGGACCACTCCCACCTGTTGACCCTTACGATCAGACCAGACAAGTTGAGAAATACCGTTATCTCCGCTCTTCTGTGCTACCAATAATCCGGTATTCGAAACTCCGAAAACGGCTCTTGCGACTCGCGGCCAATACTGAATGTCGTTGAGGATCGGCGAGGGCTCGCCAGTGAGTTCAAATTTTTTGGTATCAAAACGCTGCGCGAAGAGAGTTTGATCCCGATAGAAGATCAGATATCCCGGTTCCGCGTAGGCGGCATTGGCTCGCGATCTGGTAATGAGCCGCTTCTCACTCGAATTCAGCGAGCCGAGGTAGATGGAATAAAGCTCTTTCCGACCGGAAAGATTGATCGCGGAATATAAGTAGTGGATTCCGTCCGGCAGGAATGCCGGCCAGCGATGACTGTCTTCGCCCAAACTTTTATCGGGCGTGGTCACTGGAGTGGGCGTCCCGCCAGTCGCCGATATTCGATAGAGGCCGACACCCAGAAGTCCGTTTGGAGTAAAAAGGATCACTCCATCTTTATTCCACGCTCCACCGCGCCCATTGGGAGCGTCGCACAATGTCTGCGCTGGCCCACCGGCCAGTACCAGCTTCTTCAATTTGCCATCGGCGAAAAATCCGATAGAACGGCCGTCCGCAGACCAGAAAGGAAAGTTCGCGCCTTCGGTATTGGGAAGGCTGGTCGCTTCCTGCGATCCCGGCTCGTAGGTCCAGAGCATGTTTTTTCGCTCGGACTCCTGATAACCGACGATGACGACGGTGTGCCCATTGGGCGCTACGGCTACATCTCGAGACGCGAATGGGAGTGGCGCCGAATAATATGTCGTCTGTTCGACGGGTCTGGAGACGTGCCACCACAAGAAGAAAGCAACCACCGCCATGACGAGCGCGCCGGTAATAAGCCAAGCTAACTCGCGGCTCTCTGCGTTTTTCTCGCTTTCCTGCCGCTGTGGCGGAGATGCCGAAGTTCGGTCCTGCGCGATCCACTTTAGCTGCAGTCGGACGTCCTGCGCTGTTTGGAAACGGTCATCAGGATTCTTTGCAAGGCAAGAAGTAACCACATGTTCGAAGGCTGGCGGTGTGAGCGGTTGGAATGAAGAAATTGGCGTCGGATCTTTTTCTAGAATCGCGCTGGCTACGCTGATCTGGCTCTTTCCTTCGAACGGCCTGCTGCCGGTCGCCATTTCATAGAGAACCGCGCCCAGCGCAAACAGATCTGACCGCGCGTCTGCATCCTTGCCTTCAATCTGCTCCGGAGACATGTATTGAATCGTGCCTATGATCGATCCGGCTGTAGTCAGCGGAGACAGAGGACTCGCCTCACTCATCGTCCTCGCTGCCGACAAAAGTGGCGCGCTTGAGCCGCCCGTACCTGAGCTCGCAGCCGCGGACTTCGCTAAGCCGAAGTCCATCAGCTTCGCGCCGGACTTGGTTAGCATGATGTTTCCCGGCTTTAGATCGCGATGTACGATCCCCTGACGGTGCGCGACGGCGAGAGCTTCAGCGACTGCGATGCCAATTTTGAGGATCTCGCTCATCGGCATCGCACCCCTGCGCAAACGTTCCGCCAGAGTTTCTCCTTCGAGAAACTCCATCACCAGATAGTCGATGCCGTCCTGTGAGCCGATGTCGTAGAGATGACAGATGTTCGGGTGGTTCAACGAAGAGACAGCGCGGGCCTCGCGCTCCATGCGCTGCTTCAACTCCGGCGAAGAAGCCAGATGAGCGGCAAGAACTTTGATGGCAACCTCGCGGCCGAGGCGGGTATCGCGAGCGCGATACACTTCTCCCATCCCGCCTGCGCCCAGCTGCTCTATCACCTCATAGGGTCCGAGTTTCGTGCCAGAGGCAAAAGCCATGAATGTGCCGGATTATACAGGTTGCAGCTTAGTCCTCTTTTTCACTGTTGCATGCTCCTATAATGAAGTTCTATCCCCGATTCCTCGCTGACGCATGGAGGTGTCGCAATGGCCAAAACCGTCGAATTCGTTAATTTCCGCCCAGCCTCAGCCCGCAATGATACTGCGATAGTTTTCGTTCATGGTTTTACAGGCGACGTCGTGAAAACATGGCGACGCATTCCGGAGTTTCTTAAAAAGAATTCCGGGCTGAATGATTGGGATCTGGTTGGTGTTGGATATGAAAGCCATCTTCGTTTTGACCTACCGGGACTCTGGAGTTCAGATGCGAGGCTCGAAGAGATCGCGAATATGCTGCATTCACGACCAGAACTTAGTGCCCAAAAATACAAAAAACTGGCCTTCGTCGCTCACAGTATGGGAGGACTGGTTGTACAGCAAGCATTAGTTTCCTATGAGGATCTGCGCAACCGTACATCTCATGTCATCTTGTTTGGAACGCCAAGCTATGGACTCGTGAAGGCTCGCTTCGCCTCGTTCTGGAAGCGTCAAATCAAGAACATGGAAGCCGACGGTCCGTTCGTAAAGGCGCTTCGCGAAAAATGGACGTCTCTGAAATTGGACTCCTCTCCACCGTTTACATTTGTTGTCGTAGCTGGCGAGACCGATCAGTTCGTGCCACCAGAGTCGTCACTAGGTAACTTTCCGGAGTCAGCCGGTCGCGTTATCCCGGGCAACCATGTAACCATGCTCGATGCCGATTCCGCAGATGCTCCTTGCGTACAGACCATTATTGAGTCTTTTGGGGGAGGGTCGCAGGGGGCACGCAGCGCGGCGAAAGTAGCAATCGAGAAAGGTGATTTTCAAGATGTGATTCGGAGGCTGTGGCCGAATCGAGATGCGATTCCTCACGAGTTGCCTAAGGGGCTTGACGACTACAATGCCGTGCAACTCTCTATCGCTCTTGAGAAGACGGGCGATCCTGAAGCCGCGATTGCCGTTTTGAAAAGTCGCAAGCCGCAGGGTACGGACGCTCTGGGAGTACTGGCTGGCAGGTTAAAGAGAAGATGGTGGATTACCGGCCAAGTAGCTGATTTCGAAGATGCACGGAAGCTGTATCAGCAGGCCTACGATCAGTCGGTTGCGAAAGATTCTCTGGATCACGATCAAGCCTACTATCACGGAATCAACTTAGCGTATCTCACGATCGCGAGTGCCGAAAGGGATTTCCTGACTGCTCGATCAATGGCGGAAAAGGTATTAGAGCATGTGGCGCACGCGACAGATCCAGGACGCAAGCTCTGGAGGACCGCTACCGCAGGAGATGCCCTGATGATTCTTGGGCGCACCACAGAAGCGATGTCCAAGCATGAAGAGGTAGCGAAGCAGGATTTGGAACCTTGGCAGTCCTCTTCGATGGAGGACCAAGCGTTGCGTGTGGCTGACCTGTGCGGCGCCGACGAGAAGACGCTCAATCAGATAGCCGACGCTTACGAGGGAACGCTATGACGAAATCGCCTCTCTGCTTCGTCTTAATGCCGTTTGGCATCAAGGCTAACGCCGACGGATCATTGATCAACTTCGATCGCGTGTACCAGGACGTGATCGAGCCGGCGGTGCGAGCTGCCCAACTCGAACCCATTCGTGCCGATCAGGAAGTCACCGGTGGAATTATTCACAAGCCTATGTTCGAGCGGCTGATCCTGTGTCCCTTTGCCGTGGCCGATCTCACTACCGCAAATGCCAACGTGTACTACGAACTCGGAGTTCGACACGCCTTCAAGCCTTTCAGTACCGTGCAGATTATTGCCGAAGGCAGCCGACTCCCGTTTGACGTGCAGATGCTTCGCACCATTCCCTACGCTCTCACAAAAGACGGAGTGCCGGATGGCGGCAAGGTGGCGACGACTAGCGCTGCCATTGCCGAATTTCTAAATGCGGCCCGTAAAAATGCCACAGATAGTCCGATCTACCAGCTTATCGACGGACTTCCTGTACCGAATCTTGCCCATCTAAAAACCGATGTGTTTCGCAATGAAGTGGAATATTCGGAGAACGTCAAGGCTAAGTTGGCGCAGGCTCGCCGTTCTCCTCAGAAGGCGGATGCCGTCCGCGCCGTGGAGAAGGAACTGGGGAACATCGGCGATCTTGACACAGGTATCGCCATCGACTTGATGTTGTCGTATCGCGCGGTATCTGCCTGGCAAGATATGGTGAATCTGATCCGCAAATTCTCTGAGCCTTTGGCCCAGACCGTTATGGTGCGCGAACAGCTGGGACTGGCGCTGAATCGGCTGGGACGGCGCGACGAGGCGGAACGAGTGCTGCTAAATCTGATCGAAGAGCGCGGTGTCAGCAGCGAGACTTGTGGCATTCTCGGCCGCGTGTACAAAGACCAATGGGAAGACGCCTCCAAGTCTGGAAACGAGTTCCTTGCCAAAGGCTATCTCGATAAAGCCATCGCAATGTACCTGCGGGGGTTTGAAGCCGACTGGCGCGACGCCTATCCCGGCATCAATGCTGTAACCCTGATGGAACTGCACAATCCGCCGGATGAGCGGCGCAAAGAACTTGTTCCCGTCGTTCGCTACGCAGTGCAGCGCAAGATAGAGAAAGGCAAACCCGACTACTGGGATTACGCGACGCTGCTCGAGTTGGCGGTGCTGGAGGGGAACTCGGACGCAGCCAGCCGCGCGCTTAGCAATGCCTTGGCTAACGTCCGCGAGAAATGGGAACCGGAGACTACGGCGCGCAACATTCGTTTGATTCGAGAGACTCGGCAGGCTCGTGGCGAATCGACTTCATTTGAAGCCGATGTGGAACGCGCGCTGATCAGGCAGCAAGGACTCAACTGAATACAGAGGGCCTGTTGGAGACCAATGGGCAGAGTTTGGGCAAAGTTCCTAAACAGGTCTCTATAGGAAAATGGCGCATCTTGATTCTCACTTTCCAACCCACTGATCCACCCAGTCATTGACCGTCTTGTACCACAGCCGCGAATTCTGCGGCTTGAGCACCCAGTGCCCTTCGTCGGGGAAATACAGCATCTTCGAGGGCACGCCTTCCATTTGCAGCGTAGTGAAAAGCTGCAGGCCCTCGCTCACATCGAGCCGGTAGTCGCGTTGGCCGTGGATGACCAGCGTCGGCGTCTTGAAATTCTTGGCGTACTGGTGCGGCGACCACTTCACATAGCTTTCGCGATTGTCGTAGGGAGTGCCTTTGAATTCCCAGTCGTTGAACCAGAGTTCTTCGGTCGATCCCCAGGCCGACTCAGCGTTGAACATGCCGTCGTGCGACACCAGGCACTTGAAGCGGTCGGTGTGGCCGAGGATCCAGTTGATCATGTATCCGCCGTAGCTGGCTCCCAGCGCGCACTCGCGGTTTTTGTCGATGAACGGATAATGCTCCTCGGCGTAGTCGAGGCCCTTCATCAGGTCTTCATACGGAGCGCCGCCCCAGTCGCCGTTGATGGCGTCGATGAACTTCTGCCCGTATCCAGTCGAGCCGTGGAAGTTGATCATGATGACGACGTATCCGCTACTCGTCGTTGAATTTGATGACCCGGAAGTTGGCGCCGCGAACAGCTCGGCATTCCAGCGATACGACCAGTCGTCTCCCCATGCTCCTTGCGGGCCACCGTGAATGAGGAACTTCACGGGATATTTTTTCGACGCATCGAAGTTCGGCGGCCTGACCAGGAAGCCTTCGACTTCGTCTCCGTGCGCGCCTTTGAACGAAAACGACTCTATCTTGCTCATGCTTACTTGCGACAGCAATGCATCGTTGATGTGGGTCACGGCCCGATCTTTGTTCAACGAACAACTCTCTTTGCCTGCGTCTACATCGCCGTTTTTTGCTGGACAGCCTGGGCCGGCAAGGTCGGAGCCATAGATCTCAGTTGGCGCCGCGATGGACATTCGCGTGAATAGCAGAGTCTTGCCGTCGGGCATCAGTGCAAGATCATCGTTATATCCGCCCACGATGGTCCGTCTGGAAGACTCCGGGTTCGCTATGTCGAGCGCATAAATCAACGAGTGGCCTTTGTGGTCGGAACTGAAATTGATGGTCTTCGAATCCGGAGTCCAGACAAAAGTTCCGACCCATTGCTCGAAACCTTCCGTCAGATTCTTCTTTTCGCCCGTCTTACGGTCGTAGAGCATGAGCCGGAAGCGGTCGCTCTCGTATCCCGGACGCTGCTGGGCGCGGTAGGCGATGTAGCGGCCATCTGGCGAATAGAGCGGCGTCGAGTCGCTGGCGGGATTATCGGCGGTGATGTTCTTGGCCGGACCTCCGCTGACCGGGACGATCCACAGATCATTGTTGGTCGAAGCCGCCGGATTCTTGTCGTGATTCGAGGTGTAGCAAATCTCCTGCCCGTCGGGCGAGAAGGCATAGTTGTCCTGCCCGCCCAGCGAAAACACGGGAGCGTCATAATCGCCAGGCGTGAGGTCGCGAGGCGGAGTGAACTGCATCATTCCGCTGTGCGGCGGACTGGCCGACTCAACCGGAAGAGCTGGAACTACAAGAATGTGACTGCGCTTGCCTTCCTTATAAAAATTCCAGTGACGGTAAAGCAGATGATCGAAAATCTGAGCCTTTACCTTGGATCTTTCCGCGTTCTCAAGTTTCTTGGAGTTGCAGGCCCCTTCTGCTTCTGGAAGACCGCAGCACACCGGATAGCACTCTGGATATACATTCGAGACAAACAAAATGTTCTTGCCATCGGGAGACCATAGTTCTCCATCGGCTTCGGTTGAGATTGTCGTCCAACGGTACACTCCGGTCACGGTGCCGGACACGGCGTCGAAATTGGCGACCCACACTTGGGAGCCTTGTTCCTTGCTTGAAATGAACGCGAACCGTTTGCCGTCCGGTGCCCAGCGCGGACGGTCGCCATCCTGATCGGCGATGAGGATTCGCTCGGCCTGGGCGGACGAGGCGTCCGCCCCTCCACGAGCAAGAGGCACGATCCAGATGTGCGGCGTCTTCGTGTTGGCTTCGAGATCGACATCGACCACGCTGAAGATCACCCACTTGCCGTCAGGCGAAACCTGCGGATCGCCCACGCGCTTCAGCTTCATCATGTCTTCAAAAGTGAAGGGGTGCTTAGCCTGTGCGACGGCGGAGAGAGCAAATGCTAGAGCGAAAAGCGAGAGAAAAAGACGGCGCATGAAGAACTCCTGCGGCAAACGGATGAGTGTAGCAGGGGAACGCTTCTGGCTTCTAGTTCGCGCACTCCCGCTTAAATCCACTGTCATCCTGAGCCGCAGCCTTTGGCGGCGAAGGACCTATGCACTCCTGGCTAGTTGCACTGGTCCTTCGCCGCAAGAACACGGCTCAGGGTGGCAAAGCTTTAGCACACGCAACAATCTCATTCGTACCTCCGAAACTGTTCTTCTTGATCCGCACCCGGCAACCCCATTTCATCTCTCGCATCCAAGTAAATGGCAGAACTGCAGCGCCCTTACCCTCCGGCCTCGCTGAGCGGAGAGGGGTTTGGAGGGGGGGTCGCCGCGGTCGGCGTGTGCCTCTGGTTTTCTGCGAACGAAACGGCAGCCATCACGCGCTGACGTTTCCACAAACGTCTCTGCGATACCCTCACTGAAATCCGATACACTAGATAGTATGAAATCGGTACTCCCTCGCTGGTTGCTTTGTCTGACGTTTGCTGCTTTGCTTGGCTTGCCAGTCGCCGCCCAGGAAGGTCCGCTCGAAAACACGCCTCCCAAGGACACGACACCCGACGAAATCATCAAGCGCTTCGCGGCCAAGGAAACTGAGTTCGCTAAGGCACGCGACCAGTACACCTACCGTCAGGATGTGAAAGTCGAAACTGTCGACGGCGAGACCGTGGACGGTCAGTACCACGAAGTCTTCGACGTGATGTTCAACGACAAGGGCAAGCGCATCGAGAACGTGGTGTTCGCCCCAGCGTCGAGCCTGACCAGGATCTACATGTCGCAGGAAGACATGGAGGACATCCGGCACAAGCTGCCATTTGTGCTCACCGATCAGGATCTTCCGGAGTACAACATCCTCTATGTCGGCCAGCAGAAAGAAGATGAGCTGAATTGTTATGTCTTTGACATCGCTCCCAAACAGATCGTTGGCAAGAAGCGCTACTTTCAGGGACGCGTTTGGGTTGACGACCACGACTTCCAGATCGTCAAGACCTACGGCAAGACCGTGCCTGACCTGTGCCATGGAAAACCCTGCAACGAGGTCAAAAAGCGGGACGACCAGGAAAACCTCTTTCCAAAGTTCACCACCTGGCGGCAGCAGATCGATGGGCAGTACTGGTTTCCGGTCTACACCAAGGCCGATGACGAACTGCACTTCAAGCTGGAAGACGTGCATATCCGCGAGATCGTGAAGTACGAGGACTACAAACGTTTCGGCACGAACGTGAAGATTCTTTACGAAGGCAAGGAAATCCCGAAGGGCGAGAAGCCTCCGGATCAGACGAAGCCCCCCGATCAGAATTCGCCACAGAAGTAGGAGGCGGTCTCAGTTCGGCTTTGCCGCCGAGTCGGAAAAGAATGCGCGATTCAGTTCTGCGATTCGCCCGTTCGCCAGTGCACCCGACCGTATTGTGCGCTTCAGGAATGCCGGGAAAGTGTCGTGCTCGGCGGGAAATCCCTGCTGCTTCATCAGGCTGTAGAGTGCAACTGCGAGCACGTGTATGCCGTCATCCTGCTCGCGCCAGTACCGACGCGGATCGCCACCCATCCCAAAACGCTCTGCGATGACCTGCTCCAGAGCCTGCACGCAATCCTCTTCTTCCAGACCTTCGAGCGTGTTGTAGCCGTACGAACGATTGTGATGCTCGACTTTATCCATCAGAAAAGTATCGCTCCGCAATGACTGCAGAGCAGCGCGCAGATCGGGGTCATTCGCGAGATCGTATGGCGGATGCATCATTTCGTGAATGGCATTGCGCAGCACGATGCGGAACGGGTAGGAGTAGTGCGTGAGAAATCGCGTGCCCGTGATCTTGATGCCGTGCGGTTGCGAGTAGTAGAGCATGTAGATCGTGATCTTGTTGGAGGGTCGCGGCGTGCCGAGAACCGATTCCACCGCTGGAATGACGTTGTATTTAGGCAAGTCTTTGCCGAGGGCAGCGATCGCCTGATCGATGGCCGGCTTGGCGTGCTTTTCCCAATCTTCTTCAAAGTGGATACGTTTCAGAGCGTGGAACACAGCTTCGAGATCGGGCCGTGCAGCGTCGTAGACCTTCCACTGCTCTTCGCTGTAGTAAGTCGTAGCCTTGAGATTGCGTTGCATGGTGGAGCTGTCTTTGACGACGCCGATTAAGTCATCGAGCGATTCCGCGTCGGTGGCTGAAAAATAGAGAGAAAGCTGCGCCGAAATAATCCCTCCATCTTCGTCTTTGATGCGGCGCTTCAGATTCGCAAATGCCGTCCGCTCTTCGGGGCGCAATTGGGGCGAGAGGCGATCATAGTCAGCCTTGTAGTAGTCGAGATAATACGGGTCTCCGCTCAGAACGTTGAGCGCACAGAGAATGTCGAACTTGAGCGAGGGTTTTAGATCCCAATCTGTGGTGGTGTGGAAAGCAGGTTGTTGCGCGCCCATATGTACAGGCAGGCATAGCGTCAGGAAGCAGACCAGAATCAGCAAGCATATGGCTGCGTAAGTTCGTTGCGATCGTGCCATGGACAATTAGACGAATGAGATTGGCGAATGTGTGAAGCCTTGCGCAAGAGACCGAATCAGTTTCAAGGTTTCTGCGTTAAGGCTTGTCATCCTGAGCGAAGCGAAGGACCTTGCACTTCCAACTAGATACACAGGTCCTTCGCAGCAAAAAACGCTGCTCAGGATGACAAATCTATTGAACCTTAGTAGAAAAGATACTTCCGCCACTTGTCGTCGCTGCGGCCCATGAGCCGCATAATGTGACGGCTGGTATGGAGGTTGAAAGCGCGAGGCTCGCGCATCAGCTTCATGCCGGCCTCGCCGGGGAACTGATTTCCCTTGCGGCGATTGCAGGGATGGCAGCACGCGACCAGGTTCTCCCATGTGGACGAACCTCCGCGTGACCGCGGGATGACGTGGTCGAGCGTCAACTCGCTTGAAGGCAGCAGGGTGGCGCAGTACTGGCAGGTGTTGCGGTCGCGCAGCAGAATATTTTTCCGCGAGAGAGCACGGCTCTGGTGCGGAATGCGGCGATACTCGAGCAGACGGATCACCGACGGCAGGCGCATGGCAACGCGGGCCGAGTGCAGGAAGTGTCCATTCTCTTCTTCGGTCATCGCAACGCCCTTGAGCACAAGCACAAGCGCGCGGCGCGCAGCGCAGACGTTGATGGGTTCGTAGGAAGCGTTGAGCACGAGAACGGGTGCGAGCAGAGCATGGCCGTCGCCGGTGCGGTGCGGAGCCGCCGGCGCGAACAGGCCGGCGGCGTGCCGGGCTGTCGGTCCTGTCTCGTGTTCCATCCTGTGCGACATAAAATCAACTCAAGGTTTCAAAGGTGCAAAGCTTTGAATGTCAACTGACTTTGAGACCTTGAACTCTGAAACTTTGAAACCATGATCTCCTGGCTCTTCGTCGATCTCCTGATACTTTGATGCCAGCTTCAGTGTGCGCGCTACAGTCGCAACCCAGACTTGCGCGGCTCCGGCTTTCCGCAGCATACGGGCGCATTCCGACACCGTGGTTCCAGTCGTATAGACATCATCCACCAGAAGCACCTCGCGGCCAATGACTTCGCTGGCACGCGGCACGGCGAAAGCTCCACGCATGTTTTCGCGACGCTGATGGCTGGTCAAGCCGATCTGTGACTGTGTTTCGCGGGTGCGCAGCAGAAGGTTTGGAGCCAGTTCAAACCGTTCACGCTTGGGATACAGCTTGATCGCCCGCCGCGCAATCAGCTCTGCCTGGTTGAATCCCCGCTGGTGGTGCTTGCCTTTGAACAGAGGCACCGGAATCACCAGAATTCTGGCCTGCTCCAACATCTGCACCTCGCGTGTCTGCACGAAGTATGGCTTAATTGACGCGACGGCCTCGGCCAGCATGCGTCCTAAAACACCAGCCGCCGGGCGCACGCCGTTGTACTTCAGCAGGTGGATGAGCTCTCTTAGCCCTCCGTCATAGCTGCCATAGGCAACTGCGCAAGTAAACCGCCGGTCGACTCGCCGACAAACCGGACAACGCCGCAAGCCATCATCATCCGGCTCAGCGTATATGGAGAGCACACGCTCGCCGCAAACAGAGCACACTTTGCCGCGAATGGGGCGCATTTGATCCAGACACGCGGGGCAAACCGGCAGCGCTGAAATATTCAACAGGGGTTCGCCGCAGATTCGGCAGTCGGAGGGAACCAGGACCGAGAAGAGACTCTCGGCGGCGCGCTTAAACCATACATGCCCAACCCAAGAGGATGTCGCAGGCACAACTTCCGGCACGACAATAGAATGCCCAGCCACTCGAACACTGGCCACGCTCGCCCGGATTCGGTCCTCACTACTGCTGAAGACGGCCTCCTTGTGCTGCCCGCGGACACAGTCCAGCCGCGGCCGAACTTGTCTTCAGTATAGCGGCGAACGCGGCTGCTAGGCAACGTTGCGATCGGACGTGACCGGCTGGCTACGGGGCATCATTTTGGTCGTATCCGAGAGCCTCTCGCGCACCGGGGTAAAAATCAGCCGGTAATCCCGGCGGAAACACTCCCCGCAGCGCACGGGCTGCAATAAGAACAGTGGAAGCAAAAAGCGCTCAGTTAATGTACGTCGGCGGGAGCGGAATCCTACGGCGCTACCACAGTCACGGCAACGATACGGCGGAAATGCGGGCTGGTCGGAGGAGTCATTCATCACTGCACCTCGGTCTGACGAACTCGACGGTTTACGAAGGGGCGGACGACGAAGTAACTTAATTGTACACCTGTAGGCATGTTGAAAGTACTCTTCGGGAACTAGTAGTTTCTCTCATCCCGCACTTTGTTTCTTCTGCGATATATACTGGGTGCGGCGTACAGGACGCCACCCGTCCGCGGAGAGGACCGAGTCCACCTGAGCAAGTCAATCAAATTTAAGGTTCTGACGAACCTCCTTTTCGCCCGTTGCTGCGGACCCCGGGGATGACCTGAAGGAGGTCCGTATGCCGAAGAAGTTTTACGATCGTCACTTCCCTGTTCGCCCCAACCTCGATCAACTGAAACATCAAGCTAAGGATTTGCTGCGGGCCATTCGCGAACGTGAGCCTGAGGCTGTGGCGCAGTTACACAAACATCATTCCAGGCAGAACGTTGATCCGGCGGCCGCGAAGCTGGCCGACGCGCAGCTGGTACTGGCCCGCAGTTACGAGCTGCCATGCTGGCCGCGCCTGGTGACTGCTTGTCGTATGACGGACGCCATCTGGCGCGGTGATGTGGAGACGGTCCGCGAGCTCGTGCTGAAGGAACCACGCCTGCTGCACGAAGCTGCTCGCGGCTTGCCCGACAGCAACTGGGGTCCGCCCATATCGTACGCTGCGAATGTGGGGCAGAATACGATCATCCAGAAGCTGCGCGAGATGGGAGCGACCGACGTGCAGCATGCCTTCGAACGCGCCTGCCTGCAGGGAAAGATAGAGACGGCACGGCAGCTGCATGCCATGGGAGCGCGTCCGCTTCTGCGGGTGTGATGGGATGCTGCGAAACACTGAACGACGCTGGCATGAGACTTCTACTCGAGCTCGGCGTCGAGTTGGCGGACGAGCATGGTAACGGTCTCGGACCGGCGGCTTTGCTACTGCAGACTTACAGCCGGTACCCGGATGGAAAGCATCGTTGCCTCGAACTCGTCGCCGCGCGTGGCGTTGAAATGCCAGACACGCCGGTGATTGCCGTGCATCGCGGGCGTATCGATTTGCTGGAGGGGCGTCTGCAGCGCGACCCTGAGATGCTGAAGCGAACGTTCGTGCTCGATGAGATTTATCCGCCCGCGCTGGGCTGCGGCCCCGATCAAACATTCGGATTGCATGGGACGCCGCTGGCAGGAACGACTCTGCTGCACATCTGCGTCGAGTTCGATGAGATCGAGATCGCGTGCTGGCTAATCGAGCACGGCGCGGATGTGAATGCGAAAGCTGAGATCGGCGCTGATGGCTTCGGCGGGCACACGCCACTTTTCCATTGCGTCGTAAACAACTCCTACCTGTGCGGAAAGCCGAGTGATGGCGCGTTCGCTCGCTTGTTACTCGATCACGGAGCCGATCCAAATGCACGCGCATCGTTGCGCAAGCAGTTGCACTTTGTTCCAGATGAGACGATGCATGAATATCGCGATGTCACACCGTTGTCTTGGGGAGAGCGATTTCACGGCCAGCAATTTCATGATTGGGTGAACAAGCTGGCGATGCAATTGATTGTGGAGCGGGGCGGGCACGGATAATCTTCCGCTGGAATCGAAACATCTACTCGCAACGCTTCTTCATCCAAATTGCCTATGCCCAAAAGCAAACAATTCGATGAAGAAGTCGCATTCGCCACCATCTCGCCCAAGATCCTTTACTTCGGAACGCCGGTCGCGCTCATCAGTTCAATCAATGAGGATGCGTCACCGAACCTAGCTCCAATATCTTCGTTTTGGGCGCTGGGTTGGACGATGACGCTTGGACTGTTGAGCGAACAAAAACTTTGCAAAACCTTGAAGCACGGCCAGATTGCGTCGTGAATTTACCCTCTCCTGACATGTGGCGCCAGGTGGAGGCGCTGGCGCCGCTGACTGGCCAGAATCCGGTACCGGGCGACAAAAGTGACAAGTTTCGTTTCGAGAAGGACAAATTTGCCGCTGGAGATTTCACGCCACGGGCCAGCGAGGTAGTGTCTGCTCCACGGGTAAGAGAGTGCCCGGTGCAGATGGAAGCAATTGCTCGAAGCATTCATCCCCTTAAGGGAGATTCTCGTCTCCATAATTTGGGCGGTGGCGCTGCGGTCGAGGTGGAAATTCTGCGAGTGCATGTCCGCCGAGACTTTGTGCTGAAAGAGAATTACGTCAATCCTGAAAAATGGCAGCCGCTGATTTATAACTTCCGCCACTACTTTGGGCTGGGGGAGGAACTAGGAAGCACGTTTCGTGCGGAGGTCTAACCCAGGCTACCTAAAACGCGCTTGTCACGCGCCCTCGCCGCGTGCTAACGTGCGCCGTTCGTGCGTTGCTAGTTTGTGTGTCAATGCAACGCTGAACAAATTGCTCCCATCCCATGCCTGAAGGATTCCGTCGATGAACAGTCCAGTCACCGAACTTCCCGCCAAAAAGAAACACACGCCCTTCGTACCCGAAACGATGCAGATGAGGGAGTTCACCCGGCGCGCCGTGCTGCTCGGGCTTTTGATGACAGTGGTTTTGGGGGCTGCCAACGCATATCTGGGGCTACGCGCCGGCATCACGATTGCGGCAACATATCCAGCGGCGGTGATTGGGATGGCGGTTTTGCGAGCGTGGAAGGGATCGCTGCTGGAAGAGAACATCGCTCGCACCGCCGGTTCCATCGGCGAATCGGTGGCAGCCGGAGCTATCTTCACGATTCCGGCTTTTATTCTCGCTGGAGCCTGGCCTTCGTTTAAGCCCGCCGACGCATATTGGAAGTCCACCGCGCTGATCATGGTGGGCAGCATTCTCGGGGTACTCTTCATTTCGCTAGTGCGGCGCGGGATGGTCGAGGACCCTGAGCTACCGTTTCCGGAATCGGTCGCCGCATCGGAAATTCACAAGGCGGGACAGCGGGGAGCGCAGGCAGCGAAATATCTGTTTTGGAACATCGGCATCGGCGGCGTGGTTTACATGCTGGGCAAATTTGGATTATTTGCTGCCGATCAGGACATCAGCGTAGGTGTTGGCAACCTTGGGCATAGCCAGGTGCGGCTGGGCCCTGCAGGCAGCACGCACGTGGTGGCCTCGGGTGGAACGAGCGTTTTTGCCGCGCCCAGCGTCAGTCCGGCCTACTTGGGTGTGGGATACATCATCGGAGTGCGGCTGGCGTCGATTCAGTTCGCCGGCAGCGTGTTGGCGTGGGGACTACTGGTCCCGCTGTTGATTTTTCTTTTAGGCCCACAACTTAGACAATACATTCCCGCCGATACGCCCGATAACTGGGCCAACCTGGCCGACGCGGTATGGAGATACATTGTGCGCCCAATCGCGGTTGGCGGCATGCTGGTGGGCGCAGCATACACACTCTTCAAGATGCGCAAGAGTCTGACCGCAGGACTGGGCAAAGCATTCGGCGACCTGTGGCAGAGCGCAGAACAACAGGCAAAGCTTGCGCGCACCGAGCGCTATATGAGCTCGAAGATCGTCTTTAGTCTGATCGGGCTTATGTTCATTCTCATGTGCGTGCTCTACATCAGAATCTCAGGTTTGGTATGGCCGGCCATTTTGGCCGCGGTCGTGATGCTGCTGGTGGGATTTTTCTTTGCCACGGTTTCAGGCAATCTGGTCGGCTTCATCGGGTCGTCGAACAATCCCATCTCCGGTTTGACGCTTTCCACCCTGCTGATTGCTGCGCTGTTAATGGTTGCGTTGGGGGTCTCTGGAGGCTCTGGTGTGGCCGCTGTGCTTGGCGTGGCCGCTGTTGTTTGCGTGTCATCGGCGGTCGCGGGTGAATTGCTGCAGGATTTCAAGGTGGGCTACATTCTTGGTGGCACACCGAAGGAAATTCAAAAGGCTGAGCTGATCGCCGTGGTAGTTGCGAGCCTGGTGATGTATTGGCCTCTTTATTTGCTGCATGCAGGAAACATCAAAGCCGGAGGCATCGGATTTGGCGGCCCGGAATTGCCCGCACCGCAGGCCGGGTTGATGGCGACACTGGCGGCTGGAATCGTAGGCAAAGAAATGGCGTGGCCGCTGGTCGTGGTGGGAATTCTGTTCGGCATCGCCATGATTATGATGCAGGTAAAAAGTCCTATGCTTGTAGCGGTCGGCATGTATTTGCCGTTTGGGACGACATTTGCGATTTTTGTTGGTGGCGTGTTCCGTACAATCGGCGACTGGCTGGCTGAGCGTCGCGGCTTCAACAGCGCGCAAAAGGCTCGCGTAGAAAATGCTGGCGTGCTCGTTGCCTCAGGGTTGATTGCGGGTGAAGCAATCCTGGGACTGGTGTGGGCGGGATTACAGTTCGCGCCGAAGTGGGCGCGTCCGCAGATTTTTGCAAATCCATCGTATCTGATCGGTGGGATGATCTTTATGGTGGGGTTGGCCGCGTTGATGATCTTCTTGCCATTGACCAGCGCGGGCGATCCGAACGAACCAGCGCCGCCGACAGCGATCATGTAAAACTTCAACCACAGAGGACACAGAGTTTCACAGAGGATATAACTGTTCCCTGTGCACCACTGTGTTTTCTGTGGTTTTGTTTTCTATGTCAATCTCTAAAAATATCGCGGTCGTACAAGAGCGTATCGCTGCAGCGGCTCGACGTGCCAGGCGACGTCCGGAAGAAATTTCGCTGATGGGGGTAACGAAGACGCATCCGCCCGAAAGCATTCGGGGGGGGTACGAAGCGGGATTAAGATTGTTCGGCGAAAATCGTGTGCAGGAGTTTACCGCGAAGGCTGGCGCATTAGCCGATCTGGTCGGAACAGACTGGCACATGATTGGACATTTGCAGACGAACAAAGCTGCGAAAGCGGTGGAATTTTTTAATGCCGTGGATTCAGTAGATTCCGTCAAGCTGGCCGAAAAGTTGGACTCGGCTGCACGCCAGCTCGGCAAGAAGTTGACCGCACTGATCGAAATTAACGTAGGCGGTGAAACGGCCAAGAGCGGCGTCGCACCAGATTCGCGGGAACTGGAAGACTTGCTGCTTGCCGTTCTTCGGTTCGAAGCGCTGGAGTTTCGCGGGCTGATGACTGTGCCTCCGTTTACTGACAATCCGGAAGACGCACGGCCGTACTTCCGCAAGCTGCGCGAACTGCGCGCTACGATTGCCCGGCGCGGACTTCCTGGCGTTGGCATGGACGTGCTTTCCATGGGCATGTCTCACGATTTCGAAGTGGCGATCGAGGAGGGTTCGACGTGCGTGCGCGTGGGGACCGCGCTTTTCGGGGAACGAGCAAGGGCCTAGCCAAAGAAGACGCTCCGTCCCCGAAGAAGCTCACGAGATTCTTCGACCTGCTTTGTGCCGGCGCACTATTCCTGCTTGCGGTTGCCGCTTCCATGCTGATTCCTAAAACATACACTGGCCGTATTTGGATTTACGGGACCGACCTCGCTTTGCTCTTTGCCGCGATGCTCAACCTCATCCGGATTCAGAATGCGTCCATGCGAGGTGTAAAACTGTTTTGTATCACCGCCAACGTCGCCATGCTTGCTTTCTTCTTTGCGCTGATGGCGAGCATCGGGCTGTCGCGCACACTGGCAAATGCGCAGATTCCGGCGGTGGCAGTGTTATTGCTGCTGGAGACAGGCTTCTCGTTGAGGAAGAGTACGTGATTCCAGCGCGGGAGTCTGACGGAGCGGTCACGTTCGCGGTCAAAGTCCAACCGCGAGCGCGAAAAGATGCCATCACCGGCGAACTGGGTGACGCATTGAAGATCTCTCTGACCGCGCCTCCCATCGATGATCGAGCCAACGAAGCTTGCATCGAATTTTTGGCAAAAATTTTGAAGGTGCCGCGAAGTTCCGTTACCATTGCGTCCGGCCATACAAGCCGTAACAAGGTGATTCGCGTGGCGGGCGTGAGTGCGCAATACATCCGCGACAGACTGCCCGGGTGATCTCGTGCGAGCCACGTGGGCAAAGCTTGCACTGAACGAGCGCAGCGAGTCGCGGGCAAGAGTGCCCGCGCCACACTTTAGCCGACGCCACACAAACTGAGGAACGACATTGACCTTCTCTCAACGCTTACAGGAGATCCGCACCGGGTTTGAACGCCCATTCTGGGTTGCCAACATCAGCGAACTGTTTGAGCGTCTTTCCTACTATGCCGTGTTTGCTGTGCTGGCACGCTATCTGCACGAAGGACTTCACTTCAATGTCGAGCGAGCGAGCAGCCTCACCGGGATGTTCGGCGGGTGGGTATGGTTTCTTGCTGTGATCGGCGGCGCCGTCGCGGACCGGCTCGGTTTTCGGCGCGCTCTTTCGCTCGCCTACCTGATTCTGAGCATGGCTTACTTTGTGCTGGGCTCGATCGGAGCGCCATGGTTTGCGCCTATCCGCAATGCAATGCCTCTTGTAACGCTGGTGGCTATTGTTTTAGTGCTGCCGGCACTGGGCGTGGCGCTTGTAAAACCGAGCGTAGTAGGAACGACGGCACGCACGTCAAACGAAAATGTGCGCTCGATCGGATATTCGATCTACTACACACTGGTCAACGTAGGCAGCACGCTAGGACCATTGCTGGCCGGATGGGAGCAGGACCACGGAAGCGCGGAAAGTCTGTTTCGCATTGCCGCGCTGAGCGTCTTTCTAATGCTGTTTCTCGTGTTGCTGCTCTTCAAGGAGCCGCGCCGCGCCGATGACGCGCCAGCGGCAACTCTCGGCCAGGTAGGGAAAAACTTCCTTACCGTGCTCTCCAACCCTCGATTCATGCTGTTCCTGCTCATCTTCACTGGATACTGGGTCGTCTTCTGGCAGGAATTTATTGCGTTGCCCCTCTATATTTCGGCGTACATCGATCCCAAAGCCAACACGGCGCGAATTCTGGCGACTGATCCGATCGTAGTCATCTGCTTCACAATGGTGATCGGATTTCTAACCAAGCGCATGCACGCGTTTCACGCCATCGTGCTCGGCACGCTGATCACAAGCTTGGCGTGGATTCTTCTGATCGTGCATCCCTCGGTTTGGATGTCGGTGGCTACGCTGGTCGTAGTAGCGGTCGGCGAGATCATGCAGCAACCGCGCTATTACGATTACATCTCGCGCCTCGCGCCGCCCGGTCAGCAAGGAACGTACATGGGATTTGCCTTTTTGCCACTAGGCGTCGGATCGTTTATCGCTGGACCTTTCAGCGGCTGGCTCATGCATCACTTCGGAGAAGAAATGCACCGTCCGGAGTTGGTGTGGTGGTCGGTGATTGCAGTTGGTGTTGCCACAACGTTGCTTCTGTGGATCTACGACCGCTTCGTAAGGCAGGAAAAAGCCTAGCTCAAAAAAACGGGGGCCGGGTTTCCCGGCCCCTGAGACTTAACCTCAGCGAGCGAAACTTGAACATAATCCTGTAGCCCTAGAAATTGAGCTTCAGTGAAAACTCCACAGTGCGCGGAGCTCCCAGGCTGAACACTCCGGAACCCAAGCCAACGCGGAGACTGTTGGGTTGCAGCCCGGGTGTGCTGGTCACAGTTCCCGCCGATATATTCTGCGTTCCTGCGACGCTGAGCACTCCGCTGAGTGTATTCTTGGGTGGATCGAAGTTGGCGAAGTTCAGAAGGTTGTAAAAACCGACTCCCGGCTGTAAGTCGACGTGTTCTTTTATCTTGTAGGTCCAGTTGAAGCTGACGTCCATGTCACGCAACCAGGCATTGTTCGCTTGATCGGAGGGCGCTTGGTTGACTACGGGCATGACGGCTCCAAGCTGGGTCAGTTCGTTTTGGTTAAACAGTCCGGCGTTAATCAACGTCTGGCCAGCGGGAGTAGGCTTGCCGGCGAAGTTCGCGTTGTAATTATTAATCACGTTGTTGATGTTGCTGCCGTTGACACCGCGTCCATACGAGCCCAGGTTCGTGCCGGGCAAAATGCTTCCCAGGCTTCCATTCGCACCATTGGCCGCGTAGCCGTCGCCAGTGCCATCTCCATTAACCCCTGTGACAAAGATGCCCCCTGCCGATCCTGTTGGGGCTAGTGTGAGGGTTGTCGGCAGCCCGCTGTAAAAGTGCCCGATCAAATTGGCGCGGAAGTGTGCCGGCAGTTCCATCGTGCCCCCAAAGGAAAGCTGGTGCGTACGGTCCAGCCCATTCGGGCCTGTGTATTGGCTGGGGTTCGCGTAGTTCCATGCACTGTTGACAAAATCGCCGTCTTCAGCCTGGGACACGTATTTTGAGAGCTGATACGACACTTGCAGATTTACGTAGTGAACACCTTTGAACGGATTGCGCACATCTTGCTTCATAGAGAGCTGCAATGCGTTCAAAACCGACCGGCCGATGGGAAACAGCATTTGGTTTTCGCCCACATTCGGGTTAACTCCAGGAAAAGCGGCACCGGTTGCTGGACCAAGGCAGTTGTTTCCTGTGGGATCACAAGTATGGAACGCGGGGGTGCCACCTAGTCCTGAGTCTCCTGAGTCGAGGCCAGCAGTGAGCGGAACTCCCGTTGAAGTCGTCTGTAGGGAAGCAAAGTTCGAAATCTTGGCTCCCGCCGCAATGGCGCAGTCAATCGCCGCTGTCGTGAAACCGCCCGCACAGCCAAATGACTGAGTTGTAACGGCAATCGCGTTCTGTGCGGCCGCCTGATTGAAGAAACGTGCGTCGCCCACATGGTTTGTATCCACGATGAGCAAGGTGTGTGTTGACACGTTACGCAGATAGTCGGCTGTGACCACCGTCCCCCGGTGGATCTCACGCTGAATGCCGATGTTCATCTGCACGGAGCGCGGAGTCTTGTAGTTTGGTGCAAAAAGGTTTACGCCGTTTGCATTGGGACCTGTATCGGCCAGCGTGCTCCCAATGAACCCTGGGTTTTGTCCGGCGCCGACGGACCGAGATGCTTGTTGATACTGCGCCTGAAGTGCAGCAATCTGCGCCTGCACTTGGCCAATTGGCTGGTTACAGAAAGTGGGAGTGATCGAAGCGCCGGTCCCATTCGGCGAGGGCAGGTTGAAGGTTACTGGATTACCGCCGGCGCAGGCTGGCTGAAAACCGAGGAAGTCGCCTGTGGTGATGCGCCCCGGACGGTCAAATAGAACGTTGTTCCAGATGGAGTTTTCATAGAACAAGCCGATCCCCGCGCGTATAACCGTCTTGCCGTTGCTCGCCGGATCCCAGGCCAGACCGAGTTGAGGTGCGAAATTCAAGTTAGGATTGTTCACGCGGTTCTGTAAGCCGGAATAAAATTGGTTATTAAAGGCCGCCATAGCCGGAATTGCTGCGAGATCGCTGTCGCTTCTTCCAGTATCCCTCACATAGCGCAGTCCGTAGGTAAGAGTAAAGTTCGGCCTTATCTTCCATGAATCTCCGATGTACCAGGAAATCCGATTGTCCGGCCCTAACCCTCCGGCGGGGAAGCCAAACGAAGGCTTCTCCGTGGAGAATCCGGCGCCGTTTCCAAGCAGCACAAGGTTGGCAGGATAAGTCAGGGGCTGATTCGCTACGCATGTACCTATGCACTCGGCTGGGGTTGCGTTTACGGCCGGGCCATCGGCGAGGAAACCGGCAAACCCTCCGCCACGGATGTGATTGAAGCCGCCGCCGTAGCGGATGATGTGCGAGCCCCAGGCACGGCTGCCGTCATACTTCACCTGATGATCAGACTGCGGCGTAGACTGGGGCGCCAGAAAGCCCTGGCCCGCACAGAATAAGTCGGGAACCACCCCCGACGTGTTAAGGCAAGGAACGTCAGGACCAATGGAAAGCTCGATGGGTGATGTCGGATTGAACGGAGTCGAAGCCATCGTCCCGCTCGAGATGTGGTTAAAGAATTTCATGTAGCCCAGACGCACACTGTGGGTAAACGCGCCCGTAGTGAAGTCCAATCCAATGACGTGATCTCGTGTGTGGTTGGTGTTATTGAGAGGCTGATAGGCGATAGCCTCAAAGGAAGAGACGTCGCTGATCTGGTCGTAGGAGAAACGGTAAAACAGTTTGTAGTTTCTTCCAAATTGATAGTCTACTTTCCCGATGAGTTCTGCCTCGCGGACTGGGGAGGAGTAGGTTCCGAGCAGGTTCTGAAAAGGTGCGAGCGGCTCGACAGGCGCCTGGAAGTCTTGTTTCGTGCGTTCACCTGCCCCGAAGAAAAATAGCTTGTTCTTGATAAACGCCCCACCGAAGTTGCCGCCATATTGATTCCTCTGAAACGGCGTGTGAGATGCGCCCGGCAGATTGGAATCGAGCGATTGGTCACGGAAATTGTAGTAGCCGCCTCCATGGTAAGTATTGGTGCCGGACTTCGTGACCACATTGACGGAACCGGACGAGGTCAACTCGGTAGACAGATCCAGTGTCGACTGCCCGATCGAGAATTCCTGAATGGCTCCAAGCGGAATGTCTTGCGTCGTCGTTCCTACGGTTTCGTCGCTGGTGTCAACGCCGTCGACTTCGATGCGCGCCGTTCGACCAAACCGTCCGCCGAACGAAATCGACGAGAATCCCTTCTTGGTGGGGTCGAAATTGCCGCCATCCTGTATCTGGACTCCGGGTTCGAGTTGAGCGAGGTCAAGAAAGTTCCGCCCGTTGATCGGCAGGTTGTCGATCTGCTCCGAAGTCAATACACCCTGCACGGTGGCTTGTTCGGTATTCACTACGAGTGCGCTAGCTTCCACTTCCACGACCTGGCCAGCAGCGCCCAACTGGAGCTTAAAGTTAGCAGTCGAGGTCGTTTCGACGGCCACGGTGATCGTCGACTCCACTGTTACGAACCCCGAGGCTTCCACGCGTACAACATACACTCCCGGAGTCAATGCGCCGGAGGCGTAGGCTCCTGATCCGGTGGTCGAAGTCGTCACTGCGTGTCCGGTTGCCTTTTCCGTGATCGTGACCTTGGCACCACTTACCAACGCACCTTGCGGATCAGCAACAGTACCGACGATGCTGCCAGTAGAGACGGTTGTTTGAGCCTGTACCGCAACACAAGCCAGCAGGAGGCACAACAACAAGCCGAGTATCGAAGCTACATACGACTTGACAAGGCAAGCGCTGAATGGCTTGAGCGACATCTTCCACGTCCTTTCAAGGAAACAAATAGTTTCAAACAGCTTTGTACATATCTCAGATTTCGCCATACGTGAGCGTCAGTGCTGCTCCGTTCACGACATCACTGTAGTAAGTGACGATTCCAGACAAATCATCGGGTTTCGTACTGAGCACGTGGTCTGCACAAACACTGCTTGCGCAATGGAGTGGGAAGAGTACCTGGTAACTAGGGACGAATTGTCGTTGGCAGAAGACGAACAGATGGAGCGACTCACACGTTGCTCTGCACATCACATCATGAAATCTCCGCGATTTTGTACTGGAGATCCCGCGTGAGTATGAAGGTTAGTAGATACGAGGTTCGCCCAACGTGATTGAATTAATTGATTGAGTTGATGAGAGTTACACAGAACATCTACAGACAAAAATAATTACAGAATAAAGTGTGCAGGAAACAAGCGTTTAGCTCGATGTGTGTTTCTGGTTTGCGGAATCTTCAATTGTGCGAGGAATTATGGAATGCAGTCAAGATATGCGTGATTGAGTTCTCACAAGCCATTTTCGATGAGCTTGAGCAACTGAGGACGACAACCGCGGCTGCAGGAGAGTTCTTTCCCATCGCGCAGCACTGCGATGTATTCGCCGCTGTCGCAAGGCTGAAGTTCGCGGATGCGGCTAACATTCACGATTGATGAGCGGTGAATGCGGACAAAACGCCCCGGATCGAGCTTCGCGGAGATGTGGCCGATTCCTTCGCGCAACAAAAAAGAATCTTTACCCACGTGCAACTTCACGTAATTCGCAGCCGCTTCGATCCAGTCGACCTCGTCTAGTTCTAAGAAAACTACTCGCCCTCCAGTTCGGATGACGAGTCGGCGGAGTTGCGTGGGTTCCGGTTTCGTCTTACCCAGGAGATCGAGGATGCGCGCCTTGACGCTGTGTTCGTGAGATTTCAGAAGCTCAGACTTCACACGCTCCAACGCGCGGTGCAGCCGTTCTTGGTTAAACGGTTTGAGTAGATAGTCCAGAGCGTTAGTCTCGAATGCCCGAATTGCGTATTGATCGTACGCAGTAGTGAAAATCACGACCGGCATCTGATCGACGGGAATTTTTTCTTGCACTTGAAAGCCATCGAGGTCCGGCATCTGGATGTCAAGCAAGAGCAAGTCCGGCTTGTGAGTCTGCACAGCAGCAATTGTCTGTTTTCCATCTTTGCACTCAGCGACTACTGTGACTCCGCACTCCGAGCTGAGGAGAACTCGTAATTTCTTGCGTGCCAGACTTTCGTCGTCGGCAATGATGGTACGAATTGTCGGAACGATCATATCGGACTCGTTTGCTCCTACACCTCAAGCGTGGGTAATGACTTCCGGTCTGTGCGTTTGCATGACCACAGAAAACGGTATGCGCAGGCAAACCTCCGCACCACCTTCTCGCATGTTACGAATTTCACAGCTCTGACTGTCGCCGTACAGCGCCATTAACCGTTCGCGCGTCAGGCTAAGACCAAGACCGTGTTTCGACCTATCGTCGAATGATTCCGTTAAGCCCGGTCCATTATCTCGAATACAAATCAACAGGTTGCGACCTTCGCGGCGAACCACAATTCTGATTTCTCCTGGCGAAGATATCTTAGAAACGCCGTGGCGCACAGCATTTTCCACTAAGGGCTGCAACAACAGATGTGGAACCTGCGCATCCAGGCATTCGGGTGCAATATCAAAAACGATGCGCAGCCGATCTTCAAACCGAGTCTTCTCGATATCGAGGTACACATCCAGAAACTCGATCTCGCGGCTGAGCGTCGTCATCTGAGTCCCGCTGTCTTCAAGACTCAGGCGCAGCAAATCGCTTAGAGAGGTCATCATGCGATCGGCTGCAACAACATCGGTCAGCATCAGCGCAGAAATCGAGTGCAGCGTGTTGAACAGGAAGTGGGGTTGTAGCTGGCTCTTCAGCGAATGCAACCGGGCTTTTACGAGTTGCGCTTCCAGTTGTGTGGTACGGACTTCTCGCTCTTGCATTCCACGGTAGTACGAAACAACATGCGCGACCAGTGCAATGGGAAGGTACGCGCTGGTCACGTCATCGACAACGCTGGCGAAGAACATGCTTTTGAGCACGCTCCACGGAGCTCGAAAGGTGTGGAGATGCGAATTCCAAAGCGCAGAACTCCATTCCCTATATTGAGGATCCCAGTATCCATAAGGAGTTGCGCCCTTAAGCACGATGTGCGCCAAAGTGAATGCCAGCCCCACCGCTAAATGAAGAAGAGATCGTTTAGCCCAATTTTCTCGCTGAATGGGATAGCGAACAGCGAAAGCCAACGCGAACGGTGTGATTGGAGCATAAGTAAAGATTGTGCTGAATTGCATGCCGGCAATGACGCGGAGGCGTGCGACGTCATTCAGCATGTGGTACATCTCATAAATGGTCGCGGTTGCGGCGAGGGAAATGAACGCCCACGCGCCGAAACTCACAGCCCATACAAGTACGGAGCCGATTCTGAACGGGGCTACGCTGCGGACTTCTTCAGTCGCCACAGAAATGTTACGGCGCGGTCGAGGAACAAGTTCCCCACCACAATTTGGGCAGATGTTTTCGAAGCGAGATGCGCATGATGGACAGAACGTGCACTCAAACGAGCAAATATATGCCTCGCCTTCACTTTGCAAGGCTGTCATACATTTCTCGCAGCGCCGCCTCATCTCCAGATTCATGGGAAAAACTATGCCAGCAGTTTTGAAACCTTAATGCGATTGCCAGCTACCAAACGTAAGCTGACAGTCCTCTGTCAGATATTTGACCTGTATCTGTGTGATTTGTCACCACTTCTGGTCCCTAATAAGGCGCAATTCGTACCCGATTGCTATTACTCGCAATAGCCGAAAAACATTACTGCTGAACAAAATATGTGTAATGGAATTTTGCACTTAGGGACGAATCTCAATTGGCGTACCGTCCGCCACGGCAAGCCAGATCTGGTTCATCTCTTCGTCCGTCACGGCGATGCAACCGTCGGTCCAATCCTTTAACCGATGGGATGCTCCCACCCACGCGTAACCGTTTGGCAAGCCGTGGACAAATACGTCTCCGCCTGGAGAAACGCCTTTCTGCCGCGCCGTTGCGCGGTCGCGCGCGTTGGGATATGAAATATGCAGCGATTTGTAGAACTCGCTGTGCGCATTGCGCGAATCGAGCACGTAGATTCCTTCGGGAGTCTTGTGATCGCCCTGCATCGTCTTAGGACCCACAGGATCGCCACCCAAGGCTATCTTGTACGAATGGATCACTTGTCCATGGCTGAGGAGTTGCAGAGTGCGTTCTTTCTTGAAAACCAGGACGCGGTCGGCGCGCCCCTCGAGCTTAGAAGCGTCCTGCGCCGTGCCTAGCAAGCATAAAAACAACACGACCAAGACGGTGAATAGGCGGATGCGCATCGCACAAGATTATAGATGCCTGGAATTCCGCTGATGCTAGGCTGTAGGTGTGATCTGGGTCAGGCGGCTCATCCAGAAAATATCGGCGGCACGGACCCATGTGTTGGGCGTTGTTGCCCTCGCACTGTTCGTTGTGTGCGCTCCTAGTCCGGCGTCCGCCGCCAACTGGAGCGTTCACGCACAGCCTGAGCGACTGGTCAACGGTGGGCCCGTCTTATTTCAAGTAAGAGCGCCTGCACGACTCGACGCACTCACGGGAAACTGGCTTGGCCACCAGATCGCTTTCAGCTTCAACCCCTCGAGCAAAATGTGGTTTGCTCTGGCCGGCGTAACTTTCGAAACGGCCCCGGGGTCGTACGCACTGGAACTCAGTGGCGATCGCCACACGGGAAGCGAGCCTCTTAAATTCTCGCGCAAGTTTGTTGTGGTACGCGCCAAGTATCCGCAGATCAAGGTCGAGCTTAGCGTGGAGAAGAAGTTCACTGAGCCCAGCAAAGAACAGCTGGCTCAGATTGAAGAAGACCAGAAAGTGAAGCAGGACTACCTGAATCGAGTGACTCCTGACCGGGAGTGGTCGGGGAATTTTGCGGCTCCGGCTCATGCCGAAATTTCCGATGTCTTCGGTTCGCAGCGCATCTTCAACGGCAAGGCGCAGCGCCCCCACTATGGCCTTGATTTCCGTGTCCCCACTGGCACGCCGGTTGCGGCTATGAACGAAGGCACAGTATTAATCGCGCGTTTTCTATACTACGAAGGCAATTGTGTCTTTCTCGACCACGGCCAGGGATTGCTCACGCTGTACTTTCATCTTTCTGAGCTGAAAGTAAAAGAAGGGGACCTGGTCAAACGTGGGCAGGAGATCGGCTTGAGCGGAGGCACAGGACGCGCTACCGGCCCGCATCTGCACGTTGCGGTTCGCTGGCAGGGCGACTATCTGGACCCGGCACGGTTGATGCAGATATCGTTACCGTGAAGACACCACGCCGATTGCTTCGTCAGCGCCAGCATCGTTTTAAATGTTCGTAAACGCCCCGCCTCGCTAGGCTGCGCCGCCCCGCAATCTTTCATTGATAGCGTCTTTCAATCCTAGGTTCCGGATTAAACGATGCAGATAGTTGGAATGCACGCCGAGAATTTTCGCCGCTTCCACATAATTTCCTCGAGCCTGTACCACGGCGTCGAGAATGAGTTGCTTCTTTAGCGACTTCACAGCAGCATGATACTTGCCCTCGTATATCTCTTCGGCAGACTCCTGTTCCAGCAAAGAGTCGGGCAAATCTTCGAGCAGAATCATGTCCGACGATCCCATGACTAACGCGCGCTCGATGGCATTTTCCAATTCGCGCACGTTACCCGGCCAATCGTAATGTGTGAGAGCAGCCATGGATTCGCGCGCCACCGGCTTGGCTTCCACTTTGCAGCGCCGGGCGTACCGCTGTATGAAATGCCGAGTTAGCATGGGAATGTCTTCTTTGTGATCACGCAGCGGCGGCATGTTCAAATGCACCACATCCAGCCGGTAGTACAAGTCCTGGCGGAATTCCCCTTTGCGCGCTGCTTCGTTCAAGTTGCGGTTGGTAGCAGCAACAAGGCGGATATCCACTTTGATGGTTCGCGTGCCACCTACGCGTTCGAACTCACGCTCCTGCAGAACACGCAGAAGCTTCACTTGCAGCGATGGAGCCATTTCTGCAATCTCGTCCAAAAACACAATACCGCCATCAGCGATTTCCAGCCGGCCTTTCTTCTGACCGATCGCGCCTGTGAACGCGCCGCGCTCGTGCCCGAACAAATCGCTTTCGAGTAATTGTTCAGGAATGGCAGCGCAGTTGATAGCAACGAAGGGTTTATCGCTTCTTGAGCTTTTGCTGTGCAGCGCACGGGCGGCCAGTTCCTTGCCCGTTCCACTTTCGCCGGTAATCAGCACGGTCGAATTCGTTGGCGCAACCTTGGCAATGAACTGGAAAACCTCCTTCATCTGCGCGCTTTCTCCAACCAGATCTTGTTCTTGACTCACCTCTGCGATCAGACGCTGGTTTTCCTGCTCCAGCCATTGCAGTCGGCGTGCATTGTCCAGGGCCACCGAGGAAATTCCGGCGATGGCCGCCATTAATTTCAGATGATCTTCCTGAAACCGGCTGCCCGCCTGGGTGCTGTCCAGATAAATGCAACCGATCATCCGATCAAACACGGTGAGCGGCACACACAACAACGAGCGCACCTCGCCCGCCGCGAGACTTTCCACATCACGCAATTTTCCGCTGCTGGGCACATCGGCGCCGAGTATAGCGACGTTTTCCGTCATTACTTGTTTCGCAATTGTGCGGCTGACGCGGACCAACTGCGGCTGCCCTCCATGCCGCGTGCGCGCGTAAAGCGAACTGAAATCCTGCCTCGCACCATCAGCGAGCAGAATGGCTCCGCGCCCTGCCGGGATCACTTCAAAGATCAAATCGAGCAGTTGCGCCTGCAACTCTTCCAGATCGCGGATGGCGTGCACCACGCGGCTGATCTTCAACAACGCGCTCAGATTGAGCGCCACTTGCGATGTAGGCGGCAGCTCGCGTAACAGGCGGTCCGGCTGTAGGTAAACCACTTCTTTGGGATGAATCAGTTTGGTCTCAGCGGTTGGCTGGCTATCGTCAAACTCGACCCGGCTGGCTGGAGTCGCACCCTCCTCGTCTTCCAACAGGAAAAAAAATACTGAGTCGCCAATGGCAATCTCGTCGCCGTGACGCAGCCATTGTTCTTTTACGGGTGAACCGTTCACCAGGGTTCCGTTGCGGCTTTCGAGGTCCTTTATCTGAAAACGCCCGTCCTCGCGACGGAGGAGACAATGTTTTCGCGAGACCGAAGGATCAACCACCGGCACTGCGCTGGTGGGATCGCGCCCGAGCGTGACTTCTCCTTCGGGCAACGGAATGGTTGAGTCTTTTAACGGGCCTGCTATTGCCAATAGTCTGGGGTGCAATCGGGGTCTCCCACTCCGTGGACAACTTATTTATCACAGCGCGGCCGGAAATGCATGTCGGTGTTTGGCGAGTTCTAATATCCGAACGGTTAGCGAAACTATCTGATTAGATAGTGATTCAGGGACTTGTCGGGGTTGGTGCATTATCAATGCCTAATTAGATCGTCCGTAAACTGCTGATCAGATGTGGGTTAGGAAATGGCTTAATACAGCAATGGCTCGGCGGCAACTTGGCATGTTGCGTGCACGTTAAAGGGCGCGAACCTCGGCCAAAGCGATGGGGGAAGCGCTTTCGATCAGTTTAAAGCCGGGATCGCCAAAGTCAGAGGTTCGGGGGACCCCCTCATCGAGCCTCTGACTTTCCTGTTTTTTGGTGGCTCGTTCGTCCCGGCCTGATTTGCTCAGATTATCCGGCTGCGGCTTCGCTTGCTGTCTGCTGCTGGTTGGGCACGACTGCTACTCCATCCCGATAACTCACGGTCTTGCCTGAGATTGCCGGCACTCTTTCTCCGGGAACAAGGATTCCGACCAAATTTAGCGGATCGGCTGCCGACAGAGTGATGGTGTCGCCACTTAAAGGCAGGCTGCGCATAGCTCGAACCGATTCGACCGCGACGGGTAGCGCGAATTGCTCACCAAGGAATCCGTCGACAAAGCGCCCGCCGCGAATCTCGCCGCGATCTTCCAGCCGCCGGAATGCCATCAACAGTTCGCGCCACGAAGGCAGGTTTGATTCGCGCGCCAGCACATCACGAATCACAATGCCGTAGCGCCGCAGCAACATCCAGCACGCCGCCTCAACTGCACGTGGGCGCTCGACTGCTACATCCGCATGCAGCAGTGCCCATCGCCCGGCACTGTGCCGAGGACGCATACTGCGCCCGCTTCCCTGCCCTGCGCGCCGCTTGGGGTCGATCAGCGACCGCAAGTTGTCGAATCCATCCGCAGTCACCAATCCTGCAGCGACCAGTTCCCACAATGCGGTTTCGATCTCTGCTTTGAGTTTTCCCGTTCCACGAACGATGTCGGCAAAGAAAGATGCGCCGCGCTGCCGCAGGAAATCGAGTACGAGTTGTGCCCCGTGGCTTAGCCCTCGTGTTTCGGCTTCATTGCCTGGGTGCCCCATATCTCGCGTCTTTTGCGAGAAGTGGGGATTTTCCCGGGGAATCATCCAGTCAGCCTCTTCACGCACGAAAAATGTGATCGGCGCCACGCTGGTCGGGATCACCCTACGCTGACGCGGAGCACTCGCTTGTTCCGGTGAATCATTCGCGGGCCTGCCCGAATCCAATGTCGCCGGATGCGGCGACAACCTCCCCCATCCCACCGCACCTGTCAAGCAAAGTTGGTCCAGCCACTTCAGATCATAGTCGGCGACTCTGCGCACAAGCACCTGCCGTTCCCACGCATTCGCCGGAATCTCAAAACCCTGCAATTGCTGCAACACTTCGAGCGCGCCGCGTTCTCCTGCGACCTGCGTCCCAGGCGCAACATGTTGCCAGCGCAGAAGCCAGCGCAGAAACTGCGTCGCCGTAACCGGCTCGATCTGCTTGCGCAACATGCCAACCGTCAGACGATGAATGCGCGCCAGCAGTCGGCGTTCGCACCACTCGGTTTCGAGCTCGTGCGTCGAGAAAGCTTGTGTGGGGATAGCCACCCCCGGCTGTCCGGTCGAGCGAAGCTCGACGGGCTCGTGGGGTGCGGGCGCTCCCTTCGGCAAGCTCAGGACAGGCTCCGTCCGCGTGGCAGTGCCACTGAAACTTCCGCGAAGTACAGTCCCGCTCGCCTCCATCCGCAGTAGCGCCTTTTCAATATCGGAGGCGGGGAGACCCACTATCTTCCCAAGATGCGAAGCAGTGACTGGCCCAACGTGGGACATCCAGCCGGTGACGAGCGTGAGAAGAGCATTGTCGCGTGAAACAGTTGATGCCTCAACGTCGGCGAGTGCTTGTTCAAACTTCACTTCGCGAAAGAGCAAACCAAAACTTCGCGCTCGCTCAGCAGCGACCCAGTAGTGTCGACCCTCAAAAGAGGCAGTACCGGCTCGCTTTTCTTCGATCAATTTTTCGAAGTAGCTGCGCCATTCTCGGCCTATGTGGGGACGGCCGCCTTCGGCTGTCCGGTTTAACGGAGCTGAATGAGCTGTGCTGGCTTGGAAAAATATGTCCGTCGCGCTCGACTGGACAGCCGGGCGCGGCTGTCCCCACATAGAACCAACTTCCTCCGGCAACGCTACCAACGTATGCAACACGTCATGCAATTCATCGGCATTACGCACATCTGGCCAGGCTTCTTCCCGCACCTGCGCGATCGCGACGGGATCGAGCTTGCCCACTTCTTCTAGTACGGACTGCGGCAGTACTCGCCGCATCTCAACGGCACGGGCGCGACGCTCTTCGAGCGGCGCATCGTCGAGGTACGCGTAGGGATTTGCATTCAAAATTTCATGCGAGAACTGCGACGGCACTGGCGTATCGACCGCAATCACGCGAATTGCCCCAGAAGCCATGCCGCGTAGCAGCGTCTTCAATCCCTCGATATCCATCGCCTCAGTGAGAACGTCTTTCATGACTTCGCCCACGAGAGGATGGTCAGGAATTTTTCGTTCTCCTTCGATGTTTTCAAAGCAAGCCGCCGCATCGGGAAATACAGATGCCAAAAGATCGTCGGACCGCATGCGCTGAATCTGTGCCGGGACTTTTTTGCCGCTCTGAAAACGCAGTAACGCCAAGGCGCGATTCGCATCCCAGCGCCAACGCGTACCAAAGATTGGAGAATCCAGCGCTGCCTGCTCAAGAATCGGCTGCACGGTATCGGCGTGAAGGAAATTAAAGACATCGCCTAGCGGAAAGCTGTGCTGCTCGGCCAGGGCGATGTTCAATCCGTTATCAGTCGCAGCTGCCTGCAGTTCAAAGTTGAAGCCAACGCAGAAACGCTTACGAAGCGAGAGTCCCCACGCCTTGTTGATGCGCCCGCCGAAAGGCGCGTGGATGACTAATTGCATCCCACCGCCTTCGTCGAAGAAACGCTCGGCGATCACGGTTGTCTGCGTGGGTACGGCACCAAGCACAGCGCGGCCTTGCAGGATATATTCGATTGCCTGCTCCGCGCCCGAATCGTCGAGGCCGCATTCATTTTTCAACCAGCTGACGGCGGCAGCGACTTCCGGTTGCGTCGCCGAAAATCCCACCGGCGAAGTGCCCGGCAGCATCTCGCTAATTTTTTCTCGCAACTCGCCCACGTGCGCTGACAATTCCTGTGTGCGCGCGGGCGCTTCTCCGCGCCAGAAGGGCACAGTCGGCGGCGCTCCATGGGCGTCCTGCACCAAAATCCGCCCGGCATTGGTCTCGACGCGATGAATCATCCACGACGTGTTGCCGAGCAGCATGATGTCGCCGCGATTGCTCTCGACTGCAAAGTCTTCATCGACAGTACCGACCATCACCTGATCTGGCTCGGCGACAACGGTGTAGAGCGAGTTGTCAGGAATGGCCCCGCCGCTGGTGATGGCTGCGATGCGGCTGCCACGCCGTGCCCGCAAATTCCCATTCACGCGATCGCGATGCAGATACGCTCCGTATCGCCCACGGCGCGCAGCAATCCCTTCTGACAACATTTCAAGAATCGAATCGAACGTCTCCCGCTTCAGGTCACGATACGGATATGCCCGCCGCGCAAGTGCGAACATCTCATTTTCCGACCACTCTTCGGCCGAACATACAGCCACGATCTGCTGCGCCAATACGTCCAGCGGAGATTCGGGAATCATCAACCGGTCGAGATCGCCGTGCTTGATTGCCCGCACTAGAGCCGCGCATTCGACCAAATCATCGCGCGTTGTCGCGAAGAATCGTCCCTTCGGAACCGCACCACGCCAGTGCCCCGAACGTCCAACACGCTGTAGTGCGACCGCAATGGCGCGTGGAGAGTTGATCTGCACGACGAGATCGACGGTGCCAATATCGATTCCCAGTTCGAGTGAGGCCGTCGCGACTAGTACCCGTATCTGTCCTTCTTTCAATTTCTTCTCAGCCGCCAACCGCAGCTTGCGCGATAGGCTGCCGTGGTGCGCCGCGACATTCTCTTCGCCCATGCGCTCGCCCAGTTGATGGCACAGGCGCTCGGCCATTCGTCGCGTGTTCACGAACACCAGCGTCGAACGATGTTGCTCGACCAATTGCACCAGCCGGTCGTAGATTGTGTCCCACATTTCGTTGGTGGCGATGGGACCCAGCGGAATCGGCGGAACTTCGATGGCAAGGTCAAGTGTGCGCTTGTGCCCGATGTTGACGATGACTGGGTCGGCACGCCCACTGCCGGTGAGGAAATGAGCAACCTCTTCGATCGGTTTCTGTGTCGCCGAGAGTCCAATACGAACCGGCGGCTTATGAGTCAACGCTTCCAACCTCTCCAGCGACAGGGTCAGGTGCGCCCCGCGCTTGTCGTCGGCCACAGCGTGAATTTCGTCGACGATGACCGTCTCGATGTCGCGTAGAATGGCGCGGCTCCGGTCCGCCGTCAGAAGAATGTAAAACGACTCAGGCGTGGTCACCAGAATGTGCGGAGGCCGCTTCAGCATGGCCCGCCGTTCGGGCTGGAGCGTGTCGCCGGTGCGGACAGCCGCGCGAATCTCCGGCATGAGCAGGCCACGCTCGTTCGCCAGCGCAAGAATTTCGCCCAGCGGCACCTCGAGATTTTTCTGGATGTCGTTGCCTAGCGCTTTGAGCGGCGAAACGTAGAGGACTTCTGTCCGATCAGCCAAGTCGCCTGCCAGCGCCTTGCACACCAATCGGTCGATACAGGCGAGAAATGCGGCGAGAGTCTTACCTGACCCGGTGGGCGCAGAAATCAGCGTCGTGCGTCCAGCAAGAATATGCGGCCATCCTTGTTCCTGCGGTTCAGTCGGCGTGCCGAACTTTTGAACGAACCACTCCGCTACGAGAGGATGGGCCCAGGTGAGCGAAGCAGGAAGGGGCTGCATTTAGATATTGTAGTCGGAACCTTTATATTCGCCAATTGTTCGCTATAATTTAAGTTACTTGCATATCAGTATGACGAGTAATATGATGAATAATAATTTTAGCTTTGGGAGTTTCCTCCAAATGCCAAGCTCAAAAGTCTCCGCGCTCACTAGACAGGACATAACTACTGCAGCCAGGAATTTTCGTTGGAGTCGCCAGATGCCGAAGTGGAGCGTGATGGTTGAGGGGCGAGAGTTGCCCGCTAGACCGCTTGTCTTAGATGCCGCCGGAGTTCCTCCAAACGACCCGACCAATTCTCACCAGGCTGTTGCCATCTTGAAAGGACAAGGCTTCGTCGTCCGGTACGAAGGCAAAACGATCGAAGAGCCAGCCGTCGAACAGGAAACCGATGAGTTCGAAGACATTCTTCGTCGCTTGCGTGGCTCTTGTGCGGGCGGCGAATCTCTCGTAGAAGCGCGGGAACAAGCACACCGAGACGAGCGATATTGAAAACCGGTAACAAAACCTACGTTCTTGATGCGAATGCAATCCTAGAACACGTTCAGAACGGTCCTGGCGCTGGGACCATCGAACGCTTGTTTCGAGAGGCGCACCGCTCACAGACGACTCTTATGATTTCCGCGGTAAACTTGGGAGAAGTTTTTTACTGGATCTGGTCCAACAAAGGCGAAACTAGTGCAAGGCAGGCGATCACAGATTTAAGGCTACTCCCTCTTCAAATCATTCCCGTAGACCTTCCGCTAGCCCTTAAGGCAGGTGAACTCAAGGCGGTTCACAAGATTCCCTATGCAGATGCGGTCGCGGCCGCACTCGCGTTCGTGCAGAATGCGACGATCGTCACCTCTGATCGCGACTTTGAAAAACTAGGACGTCGCATCTCAGTCTTGTGGCTCTCTCGCCCTCCACGCGCCTAGAGATCAGTGTCGAATGCTAGAATCCTGACTCACTGCCCGAAACTCTCCCCTCTCTGTGATCCAGGCAAGGATTTCAAATAAAAAACCCACCGGATGCTTGCTTGGGGCGTGCTCGGGTCAGCATCCGATGGGCTACCGTTTCTCCTTACTCACCCTGTTGTTTTCAGGAGTATGTAACTGGATTAAACCCGATAACTCAGAGAAGTTCCGTCTAATTTTGTAAATCTTTGTAAATTGTCGGAGCGAAGTCACAACTTTTTATATTTCGTGTGATCGCCGCAATGTTGATTAATCGGGCAGCGCTGGAGTCCGAGTCGCTACGAGTTCGGTGAAGCGCTTGTCTTTGCGCAGTTCGACAAATTCTGAGTCTTTGTAGACGTTCTTGAAATCTTTATAGCCTTCTTCCATCGCCTTCTTCAGATATTCGAGCGACCGGTCGGAGAATCCCATCTTGGCGTAGAGCTTCGCCACCGTGTAATCGTAGTGTGCGCGATCTTCGGGACTGGGCAGCTGCGCCTGCACTCCGCCGCGCGAGCTGCGCTCGAACACATCAGGATCGAGTTGCAGCGCATGCTGATAGGCAGAAGCAGCGTGATCGAAATCTCTTTTGGAAAAATACGCAGCCCCTAGGTTGCTGTAGAACGAGCTGGAATTCTCGTCGATCTCGATGGCCTTGTTGTAGTGCTTGATCGCAGCGGCATACTTTCTTTCCTCGTAGCACACCACGCCGAGATTGTTGTGCGCGTCAGCGAAATTTTTATCTGCCTTGATAGACCGCTCAAACGACTTCTTCGCCTCCCGATAGCGCTGCATCTGTAACTCACTGATCCCAATCTTGTTTAGCAGCTTAGCCGAGTTCGGCTGCTTGTTCAGCGCCGCCTGATAGTAATCGAGCGAGTCGAGATAGAGTTTCTGGGCCCGTAACTGGTCGGCGCGCGTTTCCAGATCGGCGACGCTGGCGTCGGGAGATGGAGGATCAACGATCCGCAATAATGGCGGTTTCACCTGAACTTGTTCGGAGGAGTGAGACTGTGCCCACGAACCGGCGGACAGGACAAGAACACAAGCTGTGAGAATTGAAGTGGAAACCAGCAAAAATCTCGGGCAAGACATATACCACCCCCAAGTCGTACCCAGCGGACACATTTTGCCATAGTTTTGGTCGGACGGCGAAGATTTCAAGACCCTATTGCAGTATTGCGGTCGCGTCCGAGTGCTAATGCGGCGCGGTCTGTCCGCTATCTGCTGGTTTAGACACCGGAGCAGATTGTTTGTCATCCTTAAAAATGCCGGCGATCTTTCCGAATAACCCCTTCTTTTTCTTAGGGTCCTGCGGGTTATTCGGGTCTTGCTGCTGTGCATCAACCGGCTGGATTGAAGGAGTGGCAGGCTTTCCACCCCCTCCGAATAGTCTCGAGAAGAATCCAGACACGCCGGAGTTCTGATCGCAGGTTTCATGTGGCTCAGTGCCGGCCACGAATGCCGAGGTGTAATCATCCGGACAAGCCGGAGTCGCGAGCCGGTTCGTGGCTTTGTCGAGCGACACATCGACGACACCGGACGGCTGCGAGAACTCATGCATGTCGGAATATTGCGGCAGGACTGCCGCTTTTTTCATAAACTCAGCCCAGATGGGCGCGGCTGTCATCGCGCCGCTCAGGCGCAGATCGCTGTAGTCATCGTAACCGACCCAAACGATGCAGAGTAAGTTCGACGTGTATCCGGCGAACCATCCATCGTGTGAACTGCCCGTTTTCCCGGCGGCAGGAGGAGTGAATCCGCGCAGACGAACCGCGGTGTATCCAAGGCCGTTGTTAATGACGCCTTCCATCATGTTGGTCATGACGTAGGCGACTCGTGGATCGAGCACTGTACGCTGGTCGGTATTGAAGTTCGCAATCACGTCGCCTTTCGCGTTGCGTACCGAGCGCACCCAGATCGGCGACAGACGCACACCGTTATTGGAAAACGCAGTGTAGGCGCCTGCCATGTCAACTGGAGAAGCGTCGTAGGAACCGAGCGCCATCGCCGGTGTCGCTTTGACCGACACAATGCCCGCAGACTTCGCCAGATCGGCGACCTTGTCATATCCAACTTCTTCAGCAACTTTCACTGTCGCGTTGTTCAGCGACATGGCCAGCGCGTAACGCAGCGTCACATCACCGTGATATTCCTCTTTGTAGTTGCGCGGCTCGTAGATCTGGTCGCCGTAGGCGAAACTTGAAGGGGCATCGGTCACGACTGAAGCGGGCGTGAGGACTGTTGGTGAGCCATCGAGCGCAGTGTTCATTGCCGCGGCGTAGACGAATGGCTTAAAGATCGATCCTGTCGGCCGTTTCGCCACGGCGTGATTCAGTTGGCTCCATCCGTAGTCGCGGCCTCCGACCAGCGCCAGCACCGCTCCAGTGTGCGGATCGAGTGCCACCAACGCCACCTGTGCCTGCGGCCCCTGTTCGACTTTAGTCTCAAACTTTTTGCCGACCTTTACCTTCTTCGTCCGCAGCTTCTTGACCTGGTCGTCCACGAGCTTGATGCCCATCTCAACCGACTGTGCCGCCGCTTTCTGCAAATCGGGATCGAGAGTCGTGTAAATGCGATACGACTGTTCGTTGAGATCGTTCTCGTTGAACTTGCTAACGAGGGTATCGCGCACCATGTCCACAAAGTAGGGAGCGTCGCTGGCCTCGACATTCGGCGGCGCGAGTTTCAACGGAACGGCCTTAGCCTTGTCGGCTTGTTCACGGGTGATGGCGTGCGTCTCGACCATTGACTCGAGAACGAGATTGCGGCGATCAAGAGCGCGCTCAGGATGACGGTACGGTGATAGATAACTTGGTCGCTGAATCAACCCCGCCAACAAGGCAGCCTCGGGCAAGGTGACGTCTTTGAGATCTTTGTTGAAATATGCTTGCGACGCTTCGGCCAAGCCGCTGATGGCGAACGAACCGCGCTGTCCGAGCGGCACCCAATTGGCATAAAACTCAAAAATCTGCTGTTTGCTAAATTTCTGTTCGAGCTCCTCAGCGATCAACATTTCTGTGAGCTTGCGCTTGACGGTTTTTTCTGGCGTCAGGAAGAACCCGCGCGAAAGCTGCATGGTGATCGTTGAACCGCCCTGCTCATGCCGTCCGCGCACAATGTCGATCCAGGCGGCTTCCCCCATGCGTAGAAAATTCACGCCGCTGTGCTCGAAGAAACGCCGGTCTTCGATGGCCAGCACAGCTTGCACCATAGTCGGCGGGATCTCGTTGTATTTCACAAGTTGCCGCTTCGAGCGCTGCTCGGCGTCGAACAGTGCAGTCACCAGCTGCGGCTCGAGCTCATAAGCAGAAAGCTCGTTACCCTTGCTGGTGATCGTCTCCACCTGCCCGTCGCTGATGGCGATGCGGGCGGGTTCGGGGCTGTGGTAAGACTCTGGACCGGGCGTAACTTCTATGCCTCCGTTGATCAGACGGAAACTGCCCAAGCTCGATTGGCCGTTCTTGTCGGTGTAGCCTGCCCGCCGCAGATCAGCAGCGATCTGGGAAGCTTCGATCTTCTCTCCGGTGCGCACCGTCCGTGGCATGGCGTAGATCTTCGCCGAATTGCTGAACACCGGCGTACGGAAGCGCCGCTCGATGATGCGGTCGTACTTGATGTAGAAATAGGAGAACAGAACGGTAAACGACACCGCCAGAATCAGAAACGCCACCAGAGCTGCGCGCAAGACAGGGTCGCGTGGCAACCCACGAATCTTCTTGCCGTTACTGCCGCCGTTTCCCTTCGGGATTTTAATCTTGATGCTCACGGTATTGTTTCTGCGGTCGTTATTCTTAAGGTTGTGATTGCTCAGACGCAGCCACACGCCAAAAGGTTTGAAATCGTCCGTTCCTGTGGCGGGGCACTCCTGCCCGCGTCTTCCCATGCTGCCTAGAACACGGACAAGGACAAGAATTGTCCGCGCCACATAGCCAGATCTAGGGATGCCTTCATTGTACCCCCCACAATACAAACGAAAAGAGACCCGCAGTACCTGCGAGTCTCTGAGCTGTCAACAGCGCCAAAGCATGACTCTACGGATCAGTCACCACCCAATAGCCCTCGGTCACCAAAGTTGCCGCCGAAATCGGTTGCGTCAGGTTGCCACTAGAATCCACGGAAAGAGGAATCAACTGAGTCGTGAAGGAAGTATCGAAAACAAGCTCGTTAACTGAATTTGTATTGTTTGTACTATAGAGGATCAAGTTTGAACCTGACTGATCAAACTGGCCCCACGCACTCTTAGGAAGATTGTTGAAAGGCGAGCCTGTCAGCTCCGTTAAGGCTCCTGTACCTGGATTGAGGGAGAAGCCCTCAATTGGGTTGTAGCCAGTATCCGTATCTGTGATGCTGAACGAATAAACGAATTCACCATTGCTCGAAGGCGGTTGCATAGCAATGGTGAAGGGTGAAAACGTGGTCTTGATTGGCGATCCTGGAGCCTGCGTAAGCGCGCCCGCGTTTGCCCCAGATTGCTGAATCGCGAAGACGTAAAGATGAGTGTCATCCGTGCCCACGGTGGCAATCGTCTCTCCGCTTGTACCAACAAGATATCTTCCGCTGGCATCTCCCTCCAATTGCCACATTCCAGGAATTGTAGGGAATGAAAACGGGGCACCCGTGATCGGGGTCAGAAAACCTGTGCTGCTATTGATGGAGTACGCCATGATTTCTCCACCGCTGTGACCACTGAAAGCTTCACAGATGTACAGATACTTTCCCAAACCGTCGGTCGTAAGATTTCCGGGCAGCGGAAAAGAAAGGGGCACGGTAAACGGCGATCCAGTCACCTGCGTCAGCGCACCGGTGCTGCTGTTGATCGAGTAGACCAGAATGACAGAAGCATTAGTGTCCCCGATAAAAAGGAAATTACCACCTGGATCGGTTGTGATGGCGTACTGGTTATAGTCTACGATGCTGAGATTCAAGGTGAGTAGCACGGGGGTAATAGCCGTGAGCGCTCCTGTGCTGGAGTTGATCGACCAGCCGTAGATGCCCTCTGCGCCACCGTTTTCGATCAATGTATAGACGAATTGTTTCCGTGCTACGACCATGCCGATCCCTGGAGTAGCTGGAGGAATGGTGGGTGCGGTAAAGCCGGACAGCACTTTGAAACTGCCAGCGCTTGTACTCAGATCATAGCCGTCGATCGTGCCGTTCGCCCCTGAGCCGCTGGTCCCGCCTTGCTGGTCGACTGCGTAGACAAACGCAGCAGGAGTTGCGTTGTTGCCACCGCCTCCGCCGCCTCCACCGCCTCCACCGCCGCCTCCACCAAAACCGCCGGAGCCACCGGGAGTACATCCCGTCGAACTGCCGAAACCGGCTTGTGGACAACCCGGCGCACCGGTACAACTTGCGAGCAGCAACAGCGCCAGCATCATCAGCAGACTCACCAACACTCGAAACAGAATCCTCATGAACTGCCTCCACCTGAATCTTTTCCTCTGCCGTTTGCGGACGTTGCCTCTGCGGGCTTCTGGCTGCGTGCGTCAGAAGATGATTCGTCTGCGATTGTTTTCCGGAGCGTCACGACGTTGATCGAGGCAACACGATGACGCAAAGCGTGAGAAATGTCTCACTTAATTGCGATAGTAGGAGCAGGGGTAACTTGATGGCAACGTTACGAATGTCATTGGCCGATGAGAATGCCCTATGGAAAGAAGAGTGAAACAAGTAGCGCAGCTGTATTTACGGTTTGAGCCTCATATGTCGACCTTGCGCACTCGCTCTTGCAGCCTTCGCCAGTGAGTAATCGGCTCACTTGCTGCGTGTGCGAATCTTTACACGATGGTAACTTCGCGCAATTTCTTTTCGGGAATCTCTCGTCTTTAAATTTTCGGCGCTTGCGTTTTATCCAGTGTCCATGCTGGTTGCACATCATAAGCGCGTACTCGTGCTGTCACAAACTAAAACAAATTCACATAGGTCATGCGGCGCGAGTGACCATCGGACGTGAACATTAGTTTCATTGGTAACCACACATTTCCCTTGCCTCGAAAATTAGGAACTGCCAACATGCGAATTGAAATCTCGCGGAGGATTGTTCACGTGAAACGCATAGCCATTTCGATCTTGTTACTCGCTGCGATTGCGCTCTTGTCGGCCAGCTGTGGAACTTCAGACTACGTCAAATCGGTTTCGCTGAGTGCGAATGGGGCATCAACGGGTGGCTCATTCAATCTTCCTGGCGTCGACACTACGATTCAATTTACCGTGACGGCGAACTACCACAGCGGAAAGACTATCAATGTGACCAATAACTCGACGTGGAACGTGACGACGGTGGGCACAGACCAGGACGGCAATACTCTGCCACCCTATGGTCCGACTACTGTTCCCATCAGCCCGACCGGCTTGATGCAGGGAATAGCGCAGATCTGCACGTGGCAAGATGCGGTCGTGACCACGGGCACGACAACGGGTCCAGCCAATCCACCAATCTGGGAATACACCGGCTACTATCAGGTCACAGCTACCTACCGCCAGTTCACTACGAATCCTGTCGGCGTTGGCGTAGGAGTGGTTGCGAGCAAGAATTCGCCAGTCGGCGGCTGCGGCCCCGCATAATCGGACATGCAACATTTCTCAGATTTTCTGATTTCCAGTGCAGCTCCCCGCGGGCTGCACTTTTGCTTTGGATCGCTTCTTTCTCTGATCCCGCGTTCTTCGCAAAGCTCTTTGAGGGAAATGCACAATTCGCTCCTTCGAGGTGGCTCGATCGCTCCTAGGAAGAAACGTCAAAGCTTCATGAAACGTTAGTTTGATTTGACGAGAAGCGCTTTCTTACAAAAGCTGCGCTTTGCATTTGGCCTGCCCTGAGAAGTTCAGGCGTGGCATAGCCCACACGTGCTAAGTGTTGAGTAGGTCCCAAGTGAAAAGTGAGTGTTGTGACCAAACTAGGAAGACTCTGGCGGCACGGCTGGAAGCTGTGCCCTTCCCAAACCCATTCTTCCCAAAATCATTTATGAGAATAGCTAGATTGCTTTAGAAGCCCTTGTTTCCGCTGGAAGGAGTGAAATGCAGGGTGAAGGAATATCCAGGCAGGTTTACAGGAACGCTGTAATCAGCCGAAACGAAGACCGCCGGTGCTCCCACCGTCCCGATGCGCTTCACGGTGACCTGCTCAGGGGTAAGCGGAATATCGTGCTCCTGCGCTTTCTTCATCACTGCATCGACCAGGTCTTGATCCGTTTGGCGCGGGTTGGAGCCACCCACCATCGCAATGTTTCGCAGATCGTCGGTGAATGAGTAATTATTCAGCTCAGGCGGGACGATCTGAAATCCGCAGTAGATCAGCCCGATGATGGCAAGAAACCCGACGATGGCTTTGACTGTACCCATGTCCCACGATTCGCCCGCGGGACTCGGAACAGCTAAGTCCCGTTCTTACGCGGTTTTGCCCGCGCGGAGCGCTCCCTCAAAATGTTCGACGATCGCAGTGATCGTAACATCGCGCACCTCACGAGTCGAACGTAAAACGACCTCCACGGTACCTTCGGTAACCTTCTTTCCCACAGTGATTCTAAAAGGGATACCGACCAAATCGGCATCTTTGAATTTTACCCCTGGCCGTTCGTCGCGGTCGTCAAGCACTACGTCGAATCCAGTGGCTTCCAAGCGCTTGGCGATGTCCTCAGCCGCGGAATTCACACCTTCGTCTTTGGTATTGACCGGTGCGACCACGATTTCAAACGGAGCAATGGCAGCAGGGAGCCAAAATCCGTTCTCGTCGTTGCCCTGCTCGACCGCTGCGGTGAGAATGCGCTCGATTCCGATCCCATAGCTGCCCATGATCGGCATAACTTCCTTGCCGTTCTTATCGAGCACACGGGCGCCCATCGATTCCGAATATCGATATCCCAGCTTGAAGATGTGTCCGATCTCGACTGCGGTGTCGATGCGCAGCGGCTTGCCACAATTCGGACAGGCCTCCCCAGCGGTGACGGCACGCAGATCGGCATACGCCGTAGGATGAAAGTCTTTCCCCGGCTTGAGATTTTTAAGGTGGTAGTCCTCTTTGTTCGCGCCCGCGATCAGATTCGTACGACCTTCTAGAACCTTGTCGACGAGAAGGGCGGGCTTATCGGCATCTTTCTTCAAATCCTTTGCCCACTCAATACCGATCGGCCCCAGATACCCCGCAGGAGATTTGAATAGCGCCTTGATCTCGGACTCTTCCATGGGCCGAGTCGCAGTGGCAACCGTCGCGTTAAGCTTGGCTTCATTCAGTTGATGATCGCCGCGCATGAGCACCACAATTTGGCGAGACTTCGGCTTGCCGTCTGATTCTTTTTCGCTGGCTGCAGGCTCGAACGTCATCAGCGCCAGCGTCTTGATCTTGTTCTTCGGCGACACGCCCAGAAACTTCGCAACGTCTTCAATTGTCTTCTGCCCAGGAGTGTGCACCAGTAGCGGCTTGCCATCGCCTTCAGGCTTTAAATCTTCCACCGTGTCGAGTTTCGATGTTGCTTTCTCCATGTTCGCCGCGTAGTCGCAGCCGTCGCAGCTCACGATGCGATCTTCGCCCGCCGGTGTGCGCACCATGAACTCGTGCGACTCCTTGCCGCCCATTGCACCCGAATCGGCCTCGACCACCATGTACTTCAGTCCACAGCGGTCGAAGATGCGGCAATACGCGTCGTAGTGTTTGCGGTACGAAACGTCGAGCCCCGCTGGATCGATGTCGAACGAGTACGAATCCTTCATCATGAACTGCCGCACGCGCAGCAACCCGGCCTTTGGCCGAGGCTCGTCGCGAAACTTCGGCGCAATCTGATACCAGATCTGTGGCAGCTGCTTGTAGCTGCGGAGTTCTTTTAGCGCGATTGAGGTCATGACTTCTTCTTCCGTCATGCCTAGGCACATGTCGCCGCCCTTGCGGTCTTTCAGGCGAAAAAGATTTTCTCCCATCAGCGCCCAACGGCCGCTGGCTTCCCATATCTCGCGCGGATGCAGGGCGGGCAGATAAAATTCCTGCCCAATGCGATCCATCTCCTCGCGCACGATGGCCATAATCTTGTTAAACGAGCGGTTCCCGAGAAAAAGATAAGAATAGATTCCCGCCGCAAGCTGTCGAATATAGCCCGCACGCACCAGAAACTTGTGGCTGGCGACCTCGGCATCCGCCGGCGCCTCGCGCAGAGTAGGTATGAAGAGTTCTGACCAACGATGCATAATTGAGTTCCCGACTGAAAGTAGAATTTTTGATTGTAAATGATGAAGCGGAAAGGCTTATGACAGGGAAGGCTTACAGAGTGGAAAGGTTTATGTGGGGACAGCCGCCCTCGGCTGTCCGGGCTGAGCGCAGCTCGGCTGGCTTAGGTCACTACAATGCAATCCGGGCTGAGTCACATACGGACACACTCTGAAAGAGATACAAGAAATTGCAAGGCACGTGCGGGCTTCTAATGGTCTTGCTCCCCAACTGCGCCAGACTCTTGGTATTTGCGAAGTCTAGCGATATGGCCGGCAAGCCAACGAAGTCGAGCGAAGCCCTCTAGAATTTCCGAAGGCTAGATGGATGATCGGGTTCCTCTGAGGAGCTATCGGCAGAAAAAGCGCGCGGGCTTCGCCCGCCGGACAGCCGAGGTAGCTGTCCCCACACAAACCTTGAAGACTACCCCGTCAACTGCTTCAATATCTCTTTTCCGAGCTTCTGCGCCTCGCCGAAGAACTTCTGATACTCCACAAACATCCGGTTCAGTTCCAACGCTTTGTCGGTCGAGGGATGCTTGCGCAGAATCATGTCCCGCACATGTACGGGGTTCGGCAAGGTCGCGTCTTCGGTTAGTTCTTCCAGCGCCGTATTTGGATCGTAGTGATACATAGAATTCACTCTCGGGAGCGGGTGCAAGCCTACCCCAGCCTCCCTCCTCGATTCTTTTCTTCAGCGTTCTCGACAGCCATCCAGGTCTTCAGCGATGTAAGCTCCATCTCGTTCCTCACTTCAACGCCGAGAGCCTTTCTGATGCGGCGTCGCATCCGCACGCTCAGGATCCACGAGGTGATCACCGTCACGACAATCGTGATGAGAGCGATGATCCCTTTGATGGAACCGAATATGCTCACGCCAAAAACCTCAGATAATCTCAGTCCCCCATAAATCGTGCAGATGCACAATTCCCAGAACCCGCTGACTCTCGTCGGTCACGACTAAAGATGTTATTTTCTTTTCTTCCATCAACGCCAACCCGGTAGCAGCAAATTCGCCCGGCCCAATTGTCTTCGGACTGCGCGTCATGGCTTCGCCAGCCGTCAGATCCATCACATCTTTGCCGCGCTTCTCAAGCAAGCGTCGCAAATCGCCGTCGCTGACGATCCCCACGAGCCGCTCGCCATCGATGACCGCAGTAACACCCAGCTTTTTGCGCGACATTTCATAGATGACATCAGGCATCTTCGCCTGCGGGGTCACGCGCGGCAGAGCGTCGCCGGAGTGCATCAAAGATTCTACTCGCGCCAATCTCTTTCCCAATTTCCCGCCGGGATGCAGGTTGGCGAAATCTTCTTCTTTGAACCCACGTCTCTCGCTCAAAGTGACCGCCAGAGCGTCGCCAAGCGCAAGCATCGTGGTCGTCGAAGCTGTGGGAGCGAGGCCCAGCGAACAAGCCTCCTGCGCGATGGAACAATCGAGCGCCACATCGGCCGCCGCGGCTAAAGTAGAAATTGCTTGTGTGGAGCGGACACTCTTGTCCGCTGTTTTTGACTGGGATGTTGAATTCCCTGCGGTTTTCGCGGGCGAAGCCTGCCTTAAGCTGGCCGAAGGGTGCGCCCGCACCACATCACAAATCTCGTCCCCGGTCATCGTGATCAACGGTACTTGCAGACGCTTGATTGTCGCCAGCAACGCCAGAATCTCTTCTGTCTCGCCACTGGCCGAGAGCGCTAGCACAACATCCCCACGGACCACCATTCCTAAATCGCCGTGCAACGCCTCCACCGGATGCAGATACAGCGCCGGCGTTCCCGTTGAACTCAGCGTCGCAGCGATCTTGCGCGCGATCAGCCCGCTCTTCCCCATGCCGGTCACGACCACGCGCCCGGCACAACAGTACATTAAATCCACAGCTCGCTGAAACGACGCAGCCATGGGGCCACCAATGCGATCCGCAAGCGCACGCAACGCTTCTGCCTCGATCCGTACGACATTCTCGCCTGTATGTTTCATTGCGTGAGGTTAGAAAGATGGATGTTAGCACGCATATTCGTAAGGCATGGGGCTTGCTGTTTCTTCGATGATCTTAGAAATGATCGAAATCGATTGGCTGTGGTGCTGTCGTCTTGGCCTTCTGCCCTAAGATGGCCAGCCCCCGTGCCTGTATGAGCCGATCCCAAGGCCCTGCTTGCCAGTTGTCTTTCGTCTTTTCTGGATGCCGCCACGGTGGCGGCGTCAGCATCAAGTTGCGACCGATCGAGTGTACGTAGGGCTCATACATCGAACGCAGTTTCGTTAGTTTTTCTTTGCCCGCATCATCGCTTTTCAAGTGCAAACCTGCCGCTGCCAGCGACTCGCGTAGCGCCTCATACTCTCCGTTAGGCAGCCGGTCTGGTGCGGTGGGATCGTGTCTCGCATTCACCACCTGCGCCAAATCAACGGCCGCATGTCGCGCCATAGCGAATGTGAGTTTTGCCTGCCCAGGATGCAAACCCTCAATCCCAGTCAACACAAGAGATGTCACATCAAGCATCGTCGTCAGCGCAGCTACCCACGACTGATTGCTGTGCTGCGAGCGAAAAAAAGTCAGCACCGGATAGGAAATCTGACTCTCCAGCAACTCGGCCGCCCAGCGCTCCCAATCACGCAACACTTCGTCAAGAACCGTCTGTTCCACACCCGGATCTTCCGAACGCCCAGCCAACCGCACCAACAACTCGACTGCCGATGGAGGCGAACCCGCCCGCGCATCGAACATAGAAATCTGAATCTCACGCCGCGAGAACGAGGAATATACCACCGGAATGTAACCGATCACGACGCCGAGAAAAGCGAAACCCATCCCGGCTTCGATCACGGAAAGCGCCCGCGCAGCGCCCGAAGTCGGCACGATGTCACCGTAGCCGAGGGTAAAAAAAGTCTCGCCGCTGTGATAAATAATTTTGCCGAAGGTAAGCGGCTCTCCGCTGAGCTGCTCGTGTCCACCGATCCCGCGCTGAATCAGAGCAAATCCAAAAATCAGCCCGGTCGCCCAGAACGCCATCAGCAGAATCAGCGACAGAGGCCCGAAGTAGCCGAGAAAATTCTGCTGTCGCGACGTGGTCTTGATACGGCCCGCAATCTTGCGCCAGGGAATCCAGGTGCGCCGGTAAAACCACGCCGTGAGTTTGAAGTGCCGCGTCACTCGGCGGGGCAATACCACCGTTTCGAATGCGTCGAGCAGGACCATCCAGATGATGGCCAACCCGAACACAACCGCGACGACGCTGTCGTGCGAACTCATCGTGAAAACGGACTACAGACTTCAGGCGTCGGACCTTAGACGTCAGCCTTCAGGCCGAGCTGAAAAAGTCACGAGGTGCAATGTAGATGCGGAGGGAAGAGTATCAGATTCGGCGTCGGACTTCAGACCGCGGACATCCGCCCTCGCAATAAGTATGGCCGCGTTAGGACTGAGGTCCGAGGTCTGAAGTCTGAGGTCCGCTTTACTGCGGCTTCTGCGGTGCCTGCTGCTGCGCTGGCGGATTTTGCGTCTGCGCCGCTGAAGGTTTGGCGGTAGTGGATGACGTCGTGGTTCCAGTTTTTGCTGCCGGCTTCTTCTTCACCGGTGGCTTTTTTGGTGGCTCGGCGTCGTCGACAACGATCTTCTTCGGAGGCGTGACCGGAATCGCAGCCTGAGCAGTTTTCAGGTCCGCCCGCAGGCGGACGATCTCGGCTTCTTTCGCCGTCGAGAGGTTTTCAATACGCTCCGCGATCTGCTTGCGCGTGCCCTCGAAGCTGCTCAGATCGTTCGACAGTGTTTGTACATCATCCTTCGATCCGAAGGCTCCGGCCAGCTCGACCACGTTGCCCAACACGTCATATAACGCATCGAGGTTGCGGTAGAGTTTGAACGTTGCGGGCAGATCCTCGGGTGTGGAGCGCAAGCTTGAAATGATCTCCGGTAACGCTCCCTGCAGGTTGCGCTGAATCGAATCGACGTTCGACAGGGCCTGCTTCTTCGACGCGTTGTCTGTCTTCCAGTGCTCGATACGCAGCTTCATCAGATCGGCCTGCGTGCTCTTTGACGTACTTTCGAGTTGCGCCAGCAACCCGTTCAACTGTGAGACAGACGCGTAGGAAACTGGTTCGCCGTTCTGTCCCGAAGCAGCCGCAGGACCTCCCTGCACCGAATAATGCGAGCTTGCAGGAGCGGCAGCGGGAACTGGACCCGACTGAGCTTTCGCAGATGCGAAACCGAGCAAAGAAGCAATACTTGCTGCGAGGATGACGGTTGGTTTCATGTTTGAGACGTGGATGCGAAACAGCATACTACAACGACTGTCCCTCTGTAGATCGGGTAGGTCTCGTACACACTACTGCGGGACACGCTAGCACCCAGGACAAAAACATCGGTTCAGGAAAGAGCGATAATAGGCAAAAGTAGCACCTTAAGCCATGAATTGCCTGATGTCTCCCATTGCCTGGCGCATACGTCGTCCAAACGCTCTTTTAACTGTACTAGTTTTGTCGCTCTCGCTCTCTGGGCCTGTCCGCGCTCAAGATACGGCCAAACGCCTCATTCTCAAAGACGGTTCGTATCAGGTGGTCACGAAATATGAGCTCAAGGGCGACCGCATTCGCTATTTCAGCTCCGAGCGGGAAGAGTGGGAGGAGCTTCCGAACTCGCTGGTCGACTGGCCCGCCACCGAGAAATACGAGAAAGACCGCACCGCCAGCGCTGCCGCTCCCGAGGCTGTGCAACTCGACAAGGAAATCGAAAAAGACAACGAGCGCGAAGAAGCCGCGCTTCCGCAGGTCGCTCCCGGGCTGCGCCTGCCGGAAAATTCCGGTGTCTTTCTGCTCGACAGTTTTCAGGGAGAGCCGCAACTGGTCGAGATTCAGCAGACGGCAGGAGATCTCAACCGCAACACCAAAGGCAACGTGCTGCGCGCAGCCATCAATCCGATCGCCAGCATCAAGCAGACCATCGAACTGGAAGGCGCCCATGCGGGCGTGCAATCGCACGTCGGCGTGCCTTCGCTTTACATCAGCGCCGAGGCCGCCGCCGATCCTCCGCAGCAGGCAGGAATCGTCCCTGACCGCGGGGAATCTCGTCCTGCTTCACAGCCGCAACAACCAGAACAGCCTGTAGGTCCTATCGTTCCGTTTGATCGCTTCCGCATCATTCGCGCTGGTGTAAGAAATGGCAATCGCATCGTCGGCGATTTGAAACGCTCTCCCACGGGAAAGATCAGTCAGGAACAGCACTTCATCAAAACTACGATCACCAATGTCAGCGGAGGTTGGCTGAAAGTCACTCCCGCCGAAGACATGGCACCGGGAGAATATGCTCTCGTCGAAATGATGGGCAAGGAAGGGATGAATCTCTACGTCTGGGATTTTGGCGTGAACCCGAAGGCGCCGGCGAATGCAAATCCGTGGAAGCCTGATGCGAAGCCGGAAACGAAGACTTCAAAGCCCGCATCTGACCAAACTAAGCCTGAACAGTCCAAACCAGAGTCCCAACCGCAATGATGCGTAGTTTTGCCAGTTCCCTCACTCAAACTACGGGTTCTGCAACCGCTGCTTCGATTCGCAGGTCAGCATCATCTCGAAGAGCTTCCATATAAAACCTCTGTCCCTGGTGGCGCAGTTGCACAGCGGTGAAACCTGCGCGGCGCAAGGCAATACGCATGCCAGAATCGGTCTGGCAACTCTCTACGATTTTCCCTAAGGAAAGAACATTGCCCGAGCAGTGCAACACCATTCCATTCAAGAGCACGAATACGCGGAACAGACTTGGCTTGGGTTTGGGAAATGACCGCTGCAGTTCGCTCCAAGTAAAGCGGGGCGCATGCAGCGTCGCTTTAAACCAGCCTCCGGGAATGAGAACACGGTGAATTTCCCGCAGCGTTTGCGGAATGTGCATGTACGGCAATGCAACCTCGCAAATCACCCCCCGCACGCTTGCAGTAGCAAGTGGCATTCTTTCGCCGCACGCTCGCAGATAGCTCCATCCGTGGCTGCTGTACTTGTCGCGGGCGGCTTGCAATCGGTCCTGTTTGAGATCGATGCCGACGACCTGCCAGTTGTCCACCGGCATTTCGAGAACCCGCCAGGAGTCGCCAGTACCGCACCCAAGATCGAGGATTCTCTCCATGGCCGTATCGCAAAACGCTGCGGCGACCAGATTATCCTACGCTTTCGTCGAGGCACAATTTTAGATACAACGCAGGTTCTAGCAGGATTACTTCGCGTTCTTCGCGGTCAAAATCTTTTACCGCTAAGTTCTCAGAGAACTGCCGCAAAGAACGCAAAGAAAACTAGTGCTGGATTACGAGGAGAAATGTGTGAAGTTGCAATGACCGGCTAGTCTTAGGGTGTCAGCACGCCACGCTGGGCTATGCCGATATTGTCGCGGGTGGAGTTCTTCACCATGTACATCATTCCATCGGCCTGGCGGATCACGTCATGCGCCGTACGCGCGTCATGCGGGTACGTGGCCAGCCCAATCGAAGCGCGAACGTTCAGATTCAGGCCTTCGTCTTTGCAGAAACTGCTCTCGCGGAAAGCTTCGCGCAAGCGCTTCGCAACGACCAGAGCCTGATCTTTGCCGGTCTGCGGCAAGAGCACAACAAACTCATCGCCGCCATAGCGGAAGGCGAAGTCAATCAACCGCAGTTGCGCTTTCACCAGATATCCAATCTCCGCCAGCAACTTGCTCCCAATCAGGTGTCCGTGCGTGTCGTTGACCGATTTGAAGTGGTCAAGATCGATGAAAAGGATGCTGAACTCATATCCGAAACGCGATGAACGGTAGACCTCGGTCTCAAGCGTCTTGTAGAGATGGCGTGCATTGTAGAGCCCGGTGCAGTCGTCGGTGATCGTCAGTTCCTGAATCTTCTCCACCCAGCGCGCGTTCTCGATGGCGATCGCGGCGTAATCGCAGAGCGCCTGCAGAAAGAAGAGTTCTGCCTTGGTGAATTGCGACATATCCACATTCACCAACTGGATCACGCCCAGCACTCGCAGCTTCGAGCGCAGGGGCACGCAGATGACGGAGTGTGTCTCCCACTGCGTGGCCTGATCCACACGGCTGGCAAACATAGGATCGGTACGCACATCGGGCACGATTCGCGACTCGCCGTGTTTTGCCACCCATCCGGCAATACCCTCACCAACTTTCAGACGGACATCCTTCAACGCTTCTGCCTTGTCGCCGACTGCGATGGCAAAGTACAACTCGTCCTTCGCCTCGTCGACCATGAGCAAAGACCAGGTGTCGGGGCGGAAATATTCCGCCATTTTTTCCATGATGGTTTGCAGAATGGAGTCGAGGTCCAGCGACGACGTGAGCGTCTTCGCCACGTCGTGAAAAATCGTCAGTTCCTGACTGTGGCGCGTCAATTGAGTGCCGGCCTCAGACATGCAAAAAATACCGTTATTCCTCACTGGACGGGTGGCAGTTCAAAAAATTATATAAGTCCGTTTCAGGAAGGAGCAATGAACGTTGGTAATAGGAACCGGTAACGTCAATGGGATCATGCGCTTCCAGCAAAATCGCCCCATCCCTTTGCAGATTACGAGGGATGGGGCGAAAGAATCACAAAATCAGCGCCCTTTAAAAAGCAGCGATCCCGTTAAATCCGGAATCAGCCGCGAGGCCGCCGACTTCGTTAAGGGTTGTCAGGGTCCCGTCTGCGTTGATTCCGAGAGCGCTCACTTTACCGGTTCCGGAATCGAGCGTGTAGAGGAATTTGCCGTCAGCTGTGATAGCAAGATCCAGGTTCGCGCTGCCCGTTGGGAGCGTAGCGACGATGGTTCCGTCGATCGTCGTGAGTTCTCCATGAGCATTTAGCGCAAAGCCGGAAATCGTGCCCGAACCGGGGTTTGATGTGTACACAAAGTGCCCATCGGGCGTAACTACATGCCAGCAAGTGGCGTTCGCCAGCGTTGGCACATTTGTGCTGATCGCAGAGAGAGTTCCGTTGGATTGCAGGGCGTAGGAAGTAAGCGCGGATGCGTCGTTTGCACCCGACGCTCCGGTTTGGGTTGCCAGCGCAGTACCATTCGGAGCAAACAGCACCCCGAACAGGCCGGGACCTGCGCTGGGGTTCACGACGATGGGAGAGAGTGTGCCGTTGTTCTGAACGTGGAAGGCATCGATATTATTTGTGAGTTTTTCCGTGACGAGAAGAAACTTGCCGTCGGGACTGAACGACAAAGAAGCTGCGCCGGAATTGGCGGTCGTCAGAAAAGTTGTCGAATTGGCGATTGGATGCAGTCTTCCGCTTCGTTCGAGATGAAATCCGGTCACGTTACTGGTGCCACCAGCGTTCACAACATAGACGAGATCGTCGTGTTGGGCCACAGCGACAGGCTCGGCGCCGCCGCAACGAACTTTGTCGACGAGTAATAGTTGATCTCCAAAAACGCGGAACACAGAGATGTTGCCGCTGCCGGCATTCACCGCCAGAAGGAAGGAATGATCGTGAGTCAGCGTGAGTGATCCTTGCGAGCCCAAAGGATCGGTGAGGCCACCACTGCCTCGCCCGCCTGTCGAGAGGGTGCCGTTCTCGGTTAATGAACCATCAGCATGTCGTTTGTAGGCAATAATTTCATTTTTGTCCGCACCGTTCGTCATCACGAAAACGGCTCCGGCATCGCGGTTGGCTTGGTCCTGGCTAATTGCTGGCAGTGCAAAAATTGCCAGAGTAAGAATCAGCAGCACACGATTGGTTGTAAACATCAAAAGCTCCTTGATCTGTAGTTTTTTGGTCGTTGGCGACCGGACAAGTGGATGATCAGGAGCGATCGAAGTTAGGGATGCATGTCAACAGCTTGTAAAAAGTTTGCCGCGTAACTTTTTAGTCGCGCAATCATCAACCAGACGGGAGTGTGTCAATACAGAGAGGCACTGATCTGAATTAGAGCAGTGCCAGAATTTCTAGAGGAAGTTCACTATTTATTGTTATTGCGAACTAGCTTACTCATCGTGCGAAAGCAACACGCCGGATGAGCCCTAGAAGATGAGTACTAGAAATTGAGTCCGACGCCGACAGTAGCGAAGTCGGTTCGCCAGTTGTTACGGCCATCCGGATTGCCCACATCCGACGTGAATTTAAAGTAGCGGGTCTCGTAGCTGCCTTTGACGTACCACTTGCCGAAGTTGTATCCCAGGCTGCCGCGCAAGAAATAACCGTAGTCGAGGTTGGGATTCGGCAGCGTAGGCGCACCGGTCGAAGCAATTTTGAAGCGCGGCCGGAATTCCGGGGCACCGTCCGCTCTGACAAACACGTGCTTCGCCGACCCGAATTTGTACTCAACAAATAGAGGCAGTTCGAGAAGCTCCATGTTGTAGCGGTTAAAAGTCTGGTTATTGATCGTGCTCGGGGGAACATATAGCTTATGAACCTGTACATGGAAGCCGACAGTGAGCGAGCTGGTGACATGAAACCCGAGGCCACCGTAGATCCCGAACTCCTTGGCGTGATGATTTGTATCAGAGGGGAAACGGAAATCGCCGCCGGCCAGCACGTCGGGCCAGCTCTCTTTCGCACTGCTATGCAACACGATGACCTCGCCGTGGACATCGCCACCCGGGTCGGTAGATCGCGTTAAGTTGCCAAATCTGTCTGACATCTCTCCGGCATCAAATCCGATGTTGCCGTGTTGAGCAAAGGCTGGGACACCAGCCATTAAAAAAACTACCAGCAAAAATAAAAGTATCTGGGCAATCTGCGTTTGGCAGAGCTTCATCAAATCGGTACCCTCTCCTTTGGGACAAAGACAAAAGTGTACACTCCCGTCAGCGAACAGGGTGACAGCAGTTTCGACACGACAAGGCCTGTTGCTCGGCGAATTCTGGGTTTTTCGTCTAGTGCTTTTTGTCAGATGCGTGGGTACCTTCCGTCAGATGTGTGAGCCAGTGTGCGATAACTCATTTGATGGAATGACAATTCTTCTCGTCCCGGCTTAAAATACCTGACAGGAGTCCCCTCGTAGGAGCTTACCTGCGGTTTCTTCCCAAGTCCGCATTAGCAACGATTTGAAGGTCAGCTACCTCCCTAGTGAAAGAAGAATTTTTGATGCGAGTTCGTTTAATCCCTGCCATTGGCGTTCTTGGCCTAGCTCTGACCGTCGCCGCTGCCGGGAGCGAGGCCGATGTCAAAATGCTTGCGGCAGCCGTAGATGCCCACTACAACCATCTGCGGTCGCTCGAAGCCCAGTTTACCGAGATCTACCGCGGAGCGGGGATGGAGCGGACCGAATCCGGAACCCTCTGGCTGAAAAAACCTGGCAAGATGCGCTGGGAATACCGTTCTCCCAGGGAGAAGCTGTTTATCAGCGACGGCAAAGCTGCGTGGTTTTACGTCCCTGAGGATCGGCAAGCGCGGAAAACTGAGGCGCGGAAGCTTGAAGACATAAGGTCTCCACTGGCGTTTTTGCTCGGTAAGACTAAGCTGGAGAAAGAGTTACAGGGATTATCGCTGGCGACGGACGTGCCGCCGCTGCAACCGGGGGACGTGGTTCTGCGAGGTGTGCCGCAGGCGCTGGCGGATCGGGTAAGCGAAATCGTGCTCGAAGTGACGCCCGACCACCAGATTGCGCGGATTATGATTCAGGAAGTGGATGGATCGGCGACGGAATATCGCTTTACAGATCAGAAGGAGGGTGTGGCGTTAGCGGATGGACGCTTCGAGTTCCAGCCTCCGGCGGGAACCGAGACCGTGGAAGGGATGGGTCCGTAAGGGAGTCGTTACAGAGTAGAAACAGATTTCTTGTTTTTCGCACAATCAGAGTTTAGGCGACTCGCGCAAGGGAAAAATCCGAATTTTGGGAAATGGTTACTTGCGGTACTGGTTGGAGTAGGTTTGGCCCTCCCCAGCGGTCTCGAAATTAAAATGGCGATGTTAGACTGGGGCGTATAGCGTCCCAGGAAACTGGTAGAAAAAACGGCAAATGGCGGAATTTGTAGTCAAAATCGCGGACGAACGCGGGCGGATTCAACAGCACACAGAACAGGGTGTCTCCGAAGCTGAAGTGCGCGACCGATTCTCGCAGCAGGGATATCTCGTCTATTGGGTGAAGCCCCAGGGGTTGATGAGCGGCGGAATTAGGCTGCGTCGGCGCCGGAAGCTGAAACAGAGCGTGTTTCTGGTGTTTAACCAGCAGTTTCTGACGCTGATCCGCGCCGGGTTGCCGATTTTGAACTCGCTGGAACTGCTGATCAAGCGGCAAAAGGACGCGCAACTGAAGCAGATTCTGGAGAACGTCCGCGACCGGGTGAGGGGCGGAGAGTTGTTGTCGGACGCTTTCGCGGCGCAGGGGGTTATTCCCAAGATTTACACGACGACGCTGCTGGCGGGTGAGAAGAGCGGAAACATCGATGAAGTGCTGACCCGCTATGTCAACTTTCAGCGCATGGCGATGACATTCCGTAAGAAGCTGTTCGTGTCCCTGATTTATCCCACGCTGCTGGTGTCCGTCGTCATGATCATGGTGATGTTCCTCTTCACCTATGTTGTGCCCAAGTTTGCGGATCTGTTCAACAGCCTGGATGCGAAGCTGCCAGAAATCACCGTGTTCATGCTGGCGGTGGGGCAGAACGCGCAGAAATATTTCCCGTTTATTTTGGTCGGGCTGGTGATCACCGTATTTGTTTTGTGGCGCTGGAAGGATACCGATCGTGGCGCCGACCAGATTGACCGGGTGATTCTTGGCCTGCCGCTGTTGGGTGGAATCCGGCTGAAACACCAAGTAGCGAGTTTCTCGCGAATGCTCTCGACGTTGCTGCAAGGCGGCTTGCCGCTGGTGCCGGCGATGGAGACGGCAGGCACATCCATGAGCAGCCGGCGCATCTTAAAAGGTGTGATGCGCGCCGGCGTGCGCGTGCGTGAAGGACAAGGTCTGGCGGGCAGCCTGGAAGAGCAGGGGATTTTCCCTGAGCTGGCGGTAGAAATGATCGAGGTCGGCGAATCAACCGGAGCGCTGCCGGCGATGCTCAACTCGGTGGCTGAGTTCTACGAGGAAGATGTGCAGACGGCGCTGGGCGCGGCGATGGCATTGATCGAGCCGATCATCCTGATCATTATGGCGATTTTTGTAGGTGGAGTGCTGATCTCGCTGTATTTGCCGATCTTCACTCTGGGAGTGCACTAGAACAGTCGCTGGTCGTCGGTCGTTGGCCATTTGGATTAGCTAACGACGAATGACTAACGACTAGTGACTTGGGTCAAATCAAAATGGCAACAGCTGATAAAAAATCGGTTTTCGTGGGCGGCGGAAACGGCGGGCCAATCAGTCCGACTGGCAATCCGCTCACCGATCTGGAACGGGCGCAGGACGTAGCGCGGCGGTACCGCTGCGAATTTGTGGACCTCAGCAATTTTGAACTACACCACGAGCTGTTCAAGAAGATTCCAGTCGAGTTGATGTTCCGCTACAACTTCGTGCCGCTGGAAGAAACGGCCGAAGGCAGGCTAGCCATTGCGATCGCCGACCCCAGCCAGCTGATGATGATCGACGAGATCAGCCTGCTCCTGAAGCAGCGCATCGTCACCAAAGTTTCGACGCTCAAGCAAATCTCCGACATCCTCAAAAAAACCGAGCAGTCGCAGCGCGTGCTGGAGGAAGCCAGCGAAGGCTTCCAGATTATCCGCGAAGATGAGAATACCGGCGAAGAAACGCTGACGATCGACAAACTGACCGCGGCCGGCGATACCAGCCCGATCATCCGCCTGGTCGATACCACGATTTTTACTGCGTTGCAGAGGCGCGCTTCTGATATTCACATCGAAACGCGCGATGACTCCGTCGTTATCAAGTTCCGTATCGACGGCGTGCTGACGCAGGCCATGCCGCCCATCGGCAAAGAGCACCACTCCACCGTGATTTCCCGTATCAAGGTCATGAGCGAGCTCGACATTTCCGAGCGCCGTGTGCCGCAGGACGGCCGCTTCCGCGTGAAATATAACGGGCGCGCCATCGACTTCCGTGTTTCGATCATGCCTTCGATTCACGGCGAAGACGCTGTGCTACGCGTGCTCGACAAAGAGTCGATGAGCGAGAAATTCCGCACGCTGACGCTCGACGTGGTTGGGTTTGACGAGGACGACCTGCGCCGCTTTCGCCGCTACATCAAAGAACCTTACGGCATGGTGCTGGTGACGGGGCCAACGGGCAGCGGCAAAACGACCACGCTCTACGCCGCAGTCAACGAAATCAAGACTGACGAAGACAAGATCATCACAATTGAAGATCCGGTTGAGTACCAGCTGCGCGGCATCACGCAGATTCCGGTCAACGAGAAAAAAGGACTCACATTCGCCCGCGGACTGCGATCGATTCTGCGTCACGATCCCGACAAAATCATGGTCGGCGAAATCCGCGACTCGGAGACGGCGCAGATCGCGATTCAGTCGGCGCTGACCGGCCACCTCGTGTTCACCACAGTCCACGCCAACAACGTGGTCGACGTAATTGGCCGATTCCTGAACATGGGAGTTGAGCCGTACAACTTCGTTTCGGCATTGAACTGCATTCTGGCGCAGCGGCTGGTGCGTTTGATTTGCGACTCCTGCCGCACCGAGGTGCACTACGCGCCCGATGTGCTCGAGGCGAGCGGGCTCGATCCGGCGCAGTGGGGCAAAGTTCCGTTGTATGAGGGTCCCGGATGCATCGAATGCGCGGGCACGGGATTCCGCGGGCGAACTGCGATCCACGAACTGCTAGATTTGAGCGATCGCATCCGCGAGATGATTCTGGCCAAGAAGCCGACGTCGGAAATCCGGCGCGCGGCACGCGACGAAGGCATGCGCTTCCTGCGCGAATCGGCGCTGGACAAAGTCCGGCTGGGCATGACCACGCTGAAAGAGATCAACAAGGTCACCTTCATCGAGGCGATGCGATAGCGGTAAAGGTAGCGCCGCTGTCGTGGCGGCGTCCCGCCGGCATGGGCGAAGCCAAGATGGGCCTCGCGCCAGCCGGCAAGATGCCGGGAGCTACGCGTCAAGTGCCATCTCCGCTATTGCATTCGCCGGCGATTCGGTTTCTGATTTGTTGAAGGAAGTTTTTCGGAAGGCTCGGGTATGGGTTCGAATTCAAGCACAGCGAAACCGAAGTTGGCGTGTGAGATCTCGGCAGACCGCGTGCTCGCAGGGCGTCTTGCCGACGCGGGCAGCGGCCTCGATGCGTCCGCGGCGCACGCGCTCGCACCTGGCAGCGTTGTTCCCGACCTGGTAGAGAACAACCTTCGCCAACCGGAGGCTGTGCGCGATGGAATCGAAGAGGCACTGGGCACGGTAGCGGGACGATCGAGAGATGTGATCGCGATCGTGCCCGACGCCGCCGTGCGCGTGATGCTCGTGGAGTTCGACACTTTGCCCTCCGACTACGAAGAAGCGCTCGGGGTGGTCCGGTTCCGACTGAAAAAGTCGCTCCCTTTCGACGTGGACAAAGCGAAGGTTTCCTTCCATGCGCAGAAGTTCAATAATGAAGTGAAGGTCGTGGCGGCGGTGGGCCTGGCCAGCGTAATCGAAGACTACGAAGTTGCGTTTCGCGATGCGGGATTCAGTCCGGGTGTGGTACTGCCGTCCATGCTGGCCGCTATCGGCGCGGCGGATGCGAAGAAGCCGACGTTGGTCGTCAAAGTCGATGCGCACACGACAAGCATCGCGATTTTGAACGAAGACCAGTTGCAACTTTTCCGTACGCTCGAGAACGCCCGCGGCGTTACGATTTCCGGCGAGCAACTGGCCGAGGAAGTGTATCCGTCGGTTGTGTTTTTCCAGGATACCTACCACCTGAATATTGAACGGATTTACGTGGCTGGATTATCTGAGTCGGGCGGAGCAGCACCGGCACTGCGAGCGCAGACAGGAGCCGATGTGCAGGAGTTGGTCGCTTCGGCGCAGCTGGGATCGAGCACCGGTGGCCCGGTCCCGCGGTGGAGAATGGCAGGAGTAGTGGGAGCTTTGATTTCGTAACCTCAGTTGTCAGTACCCAGCACTCAGTTGCCAGTAAAAACCGAATTTGATAACTGAGTACTGACAACTGGGTACTAAATTCTTATGCGTTTAGACATCAATCTCGCGAGTCAGCCCTACGAGGATGCGCGGCAGTTCTGGATGCGCTGGGGTACGGCTCTGATGGCAGTGGGCCTGCTCACCCTGGTGCTGCTGACGATGACGCTTACCGGCTGGGTGACCGCGAGCCGCGATCACAAGACCATGGCCCAGGAGCGCGATTTGATCGCGCAGCGCGATCAGAAACGCGCCGAGGCAGAACGAGTTCTCAATCTTCCGGAAAATCGCACTACGCGCGACGAGTCGCAGGTTCTGAACGAACTGATTGAACGGAAGGCGTTTTCCTGGACGCTGGTGTTGGAGAACCTTGAGAAAGTCATGCCTACGCGGTTGCACCTGGTGGCGATCAATCCGGAACTGGATGAAGACAAACAACTTGCGATGAAGATGACGGTCGCTGGCGACTCCCGAGAACGCGCGATCGAACTGGCGCGCCGCATGGAAGAATCGCACCGGTTCACACAGACGAACATCCTCTCGGAGCATTACATGCAATCCACCACCAACGGCGATACCGAGTCGTTTGAGATCGCCGCAATTTATGTTCCGGACATCGCGGCTGGCCCGGCGGCCCAGAAAGTAGCTGAGAAACCGGCGGAAGCAAAAGCTGAGGCCAAAGCGAACGCGAAAACGGCCACAAAAGCGCCTGCGCCGAAAACTCCGCCAAGAGGAAGCAGACACTAATGCCGGATCTACGCCACACGCGGAAAAACATCAAGAAGGCGCTGGCCATCATGGCGGGCGTCGATCTGTTGGCATTGATCATCTACATTTCACCGCTCGTCGGTTCTGCAGAAGGACGGCGGCAGCAGATCAACCAACTCCAGACCGAGCTCAATAACAAGACCCGGCAAGTGGCCCCTCTGAAAGACTTGCCGCAAAAGGTGCAACAGGCAAGTCGGCAGATCAATGATTTCTACAAGCGGCGCATTCCCGCTCAGCAATCGCAAATTGTAGAAGAACTAGGAAAGGTACAATCGGCCACTGGAGTGACCATCGAGCAAGTGAAATACAAGCCGGCGGAGAAGCAAGAGGGTAACCTGCTGCCGGAAGAGATGGAAGCGGACCTGGTGGGAAACTATTCGGCGCTGGCCCGGTTCATCAATGCACTGGAACGCGATGACATGTTTTTTATTATCGACAGCGTCAAACTGGACGGCGAACCGCAAGGTCCGGTTAAATTGAAAGTAAAGCTCGAAGCGTTTTTGAAGGTGGGATCGTAGTGCAACTCGGACTCGAAAATAAGAAGAAGACGATATGGGCGGCGGTGCTGGGCGCAATCGCCATTCTGTATTGCGCGTACCAGTTCATCCCCATGTTTACCGAGTCGTCTTCGCCGGGATCGAGCGCACAAGCCGCAGCGCCGGTTGCGCCGCGTGTGACCGTGACTCGCAATGGAAAGCCGACAAAAAAGCCGCACGTCGACAGTCTGGACCCTACGCTGAAGCTCGATTTGCTGGCCTCGGCAGAGCAGACACAGTACGAAGGAAACGGAAGAAATATTTTCGTAGCGCAGCCGGACCCGGTGAAGATTCCAGATCCGGTGGCCAAGGCAAACACGGACGCAGCTGGGCAGCAAGATACGTACCGTCTGCCCTCCCCGCCGCCGCCCACTCCTATCCCGTTAAAATTTTTCGGCTTTGCCAGCAAGGTCGGCGAGCCGAAAAAGATATTTCTGTCGCAAGGCGAGGATGTCTGGGTAGCCGGTGAGGGTGAGATTGTGAACCGGCGTTACAAAGTACTCCGCATCTCCCCCAACGCGGTCGAGATGCAGGATGTAGTCAACAGCGGTCCTCCTCAGAGCATCCCGCTGACGCAGGGGTGATTCGGGCAATGGCCTTACATTCGCCAACACGACGCTCGCGCTCGCATGAACGCGGTTATGTGCTGCTCACCCTCCTGCTGGCGATGGCGCTGTTGGCCATCTTTGCGGCGGCGATCGTGCCAACGATTAAATTTCAGATTGAACGCGATCGCGAAGAGGAAATGATTCACCGCGGCACACAATATTCGCGAGCGATCCGCGGTTATTACAAAAAGTTTGGGCGCTATCCGGTGAAGATCGAGGATCTGGAGAGCACGAATAACCTGCGATTCCTGCGCAAGCGCTACAAAGATCCACTGAATTGCAAAGAAGGAAAGTGCCAGGACTTCAAGCTGCTGCACTTTGGCGAAGTACAGATGACGCTCAGCGCGCTCGGAGGCGGCGTTCCGGGCGCGACTCCGATTTCGGCGATGAGCGGATCGAACAACTCACCGGGAGGATTCGGGCAGAGCAGCACATTCGGGCAGTCTTCCGCCTTTGGACAATCCAGTCTTGGACAATCTGCGTTTGGCCAATCTGCCAGCGCTATTCCTGCATCGAACTTTGGACAATCTTCTTCATTCGGCGGCAATAGCAGTTTTGGCGGAAATTCCAATTCCGCGTTCGGAACGAGTTCATCTGCACCCGGAACGCAGGGGAATCAACCATCAACTAACGGACAGGCAGGAACAGATTCAACCGACGTGTCCACGCAGGTAACACCGGTACCCGGCACGAAAGATACCGACACGGGCGACGCTACTACGCAGATCATCGGCGGACCAATCGTGGGCGTAGCCAGCACTAGCAAAGACAAAACGATTCGCGAGTTCAATCACAAAAAGAAATACAAAGACTGGGTATTCGTCTACGATCCGGCGCAAGACCAGGGGCGCCTGATCACCACGCCCTATCAGCCTCAACTACAAAGTTTCGCACAGCCAAATTTGAACGGACAAAACGGGCAGAACGGCACCAACGGTACGAACAACGGTTTTGGACCGAGCAATGGATTCGGCTCATCCTTCGGGAACTCTCCGAATGGCATGCAGAATAGTCCGAACGCGCCGCCCCCAAACGGATACCCGAATCAGCAGAACAATTCTCCGCAGCAGCCGCAATAGAAATTCATTTTTAAAAATATAAACGGCCTCATCGCAGAGATGAGGCCGTTGTCACTAAGAATCCAGTTGCCGTGCTGCGCACGACGGACAGCCGAGGGTGGCTGTCTCCACATAATCTCAGTTACACACTGAACGAAGATCCGCAGCCACAGGTGCTCTTTACGTTCGGATTCTCGAACTTGAAACCCGCACCTTCGAGCGTCTCGACGTAATCGACGACGCAGCCATTCAGATACATGACCGACGTGGCATCAACGAACACCTTCAGGCCTTCCATGTCGAAGGTCTTATCCATCATCCCAACGCCGTTGTCAAACTGCATGGAATAGGAAAATCCGGAGCATCCACCACCGACCACACCGATGCGCAGACCGGCGGGGACGGGGTTCTGCTGGCCCATGATCTCCTTGACCTTGGCGACGGCATTGCTGGTAAGGATAACGGGAGGAGTTGCCTTCTTCACTTCGGGATTGGTAACTTCGGGAACGGTTGTCGTGGCCATTCGTATCTCCTTGGCTTTAAAGCTGCTTGGATTATAACAGATGTCGTTGGCGGCTGAGGCTCCGAAACCATTTCGGCATCATGCTGGCTCCAGACTCTCGACCACCTATCAAGTTGGATGCACTCACAGCACGGAGGTCGCAAGCTTCTGAGGGCATTCCCGTAACGGCTTCCGAACGAAAGGGAATTCTTCGCGCCGGACTTGCCAAAGGGGACTATAATCATTGCCGCAAAGCACCTTTCCCGGACCGGCGTCACTTGGGCGAGCCTGCCTCCGGAAAACGGGAGAGGTTGTTATGCAGGTTGGAATCTGCCGAGGTGTTTATGACGCTGATCGAAATCGTTGGGACTGTGTTCGGAATCTTCGCCATCGGTCTGATCGTCCTGCTCATCTATAAGAGCACACTCACCATGCACGAGGACGATCAGTTGTTTCTGGATGACGCCAATTCCCACATGCAGGAAGAACAGACTGAATTGCTGACCAAAGTCAACCGGCTGACCATCCCGGTGCGCGTCTTCAGCGTAGGCTCGGGAGTATTTCTGCTGGTGCTGGTCGCGATGCTGATCTACCAAAAGCTGAACGAAGTTCAGTAGCGTCGGCGTCAAGGTTGTTCAATTCGCGCGGAGGATCGAGGCGGCGCGTTCTCGCTTCTCCTATGGATTTGTGCAGCTTGCTGTACCATAGGGAAAACACAATTTTCTCCTGAATATCTGCGAGCCAAATTGACGCCGGCAGAACTCATCTGACGGCCTTATTTCATATATACGTGTTAACGAACAGCTAGGCTACGGTGCCACGACGAACGCCTGGATGCTACTCAATGTCCCGCTCGAAGTTGTGACCGTAACAAGGCCCGTGGTGGCCCCGCTAGGCACAGTCGCGAGCAAACGTGTTGGCGACGATACTTTGATTGCCGCAGCCGGCATTCCATTGAAGCTTACGCTGGTGGATGACGTGAACCCTTGCCCAGAACCTCCACCGGAGTCCCTACTTTTGCCTGTGTAGGAATCAGCGCGGCGTACGCTAGCAGGCTGTTATTCAAGCTATAGAGTACCCCACCGCCAAAACTTCCTCCACTTGCCGTATTCCCATATAGCAGCCCACTCGTGTGCTGGAACGGACCACTCAAAGGTTCGAAGCCCGTGGTGAAATCGAAGTCGTAAAGTACAGTAAAATCACCCGCCGGGGTGACCTGACACAACGTGCCGCAGCCATTCCCCATAAAGCATTTGGAGTTTGTGCTCGTCCCGCCAGATTCTGCGGCGCCGTAGAAGTTTCCATCACTGGCCTGAAACAGACCCGGCCCCAGGTCTCCCTCGGCCTGGTTCGTCGTGTGCAGAACTGTCCAGGTTCCAGTAGGAGTAATTTTGAGAATGATGCCAGGGGCTGTTATAGAGCCATGCGAGGTAACGTAGAAGTTCCCGTCGCTGCCCTGAGTAACAGAGGAAGGAGTGACGCCGTCGCTCGACCCCGTATAAGTGTGCAGCGCCCTTACCGACCCGTTGCGGGTCAATCTAAAGAACGTACCGAACCCTGCCGCTCCTCCGAATGAAGTTGTTCCGTAGAAGTTTCCGTCTGTTCCGAGGACAAGGGAGCTGGGATTACAACCGTCAGTGCTCTGTGCGAACCTGTGCAGGAGCGTGAACACGGCACTCGTTCCCGTAGAGGCAGGAGTCAGGCGGTACGCTGTACCACAAGGACTAGCAGTTCCTCCTATCCTCGCTGTTCCGTAAAAATTTCCATCGGGACCAAGTATGGGTGGAGTGGTAGGCTCCTTTCCATCCGTCCCACCCATAAAACTGTAAAGCACAGTGAAGTTACCTGATTCTGTGATATCGAATAGGGTCCCGTCATTTGACACCCCGCCATTTGCGGCGGCGCCCAGAAAATGGCCATTGGGACGGAGAGTAAGGCCCGCGTTAGGTGAGGAACCATCCGGGCAACCCGACTGAGCACAAAAGCTATACAGAACCTGTACCTTGCCCGCAGTGTTTAGTTTGAATACTGATCCATGGATGGTAGACGCACCACCACTATTGGATGTGCCGTACAGGGCACCGTCGCTTCCCTGCGTCAGTGGTCCCTCCGGGAAAGTCGGGTCTCCGCTGACACCCCCGAAGTTGTAAAGCACGGAAAAAGTTTGGGCATAGCCGGTCTTGCCGGCGAAGACGACGGTCAGCGATAGGATGACAGCGAGCATGCGATAGTTTTGATTCTTTTTCACGATTGCATCTCCATGAGCTTCCCTGGCCGAGGTCCGGGCAGGAGGCTGCTCGGTTAGAAGGGTTGAACTCGAAAAACCAGATCAGCGACGGCGCATCAACGGGGGGATGAACAACAGCGTATGCAATGGGAAAGAGTTTATGGTGGCTGTTCTTGGCCAGTCAAGATGAACGATTCTGCACAGGGGGTGGTACCCACGTTATTACGTGTAGATGTTGAAATTCGAGGGGGTCTCGCCTCTGTTATTCAACTTCTTATTCAATCTTCCGGACATCATAGAAAGCAAGTAAACTAGAGTCGCACGCTGCGAAAGTGGCGGAATTGGCAGACGCACCAGACTTAGGATCTGGCGGGTAAAACCGTGGGGGTTCGAGTCCCCCCTTTCGCACCAACAACTACGGGGGATTTTTATAAGCTGATCAGATTGGCGCCGAGGGTTGCCAAGCCGACGTCTTCGTTAGAAGACAGTCCGCTCACCGCAACGGCTCCTGCCACCTCGCCATTTTTCCAGACGGGGATGCCCCCGCCCCATCCGACAAATTTGGGATCGCCATAGTAGGAAATGTCGTGCCCCTTTTCCGGATGCCGGACTTTCTCACCGATTTCCTGAGTAGGCTTCCCAGCGCGCGCCGCCGTCCATGCTTTATTTGCAGCGATGACGACCGAGGACACGGGAGCTGAGTCCATGCGGGCAAGAGAGATCAGTTCGCCACGGCAGTCAGCCACAGCGATGACAACCGCTTTTTGCATTTCTAGCGCTTTCTCCATAATCAGATCTATGGCCCGCCTGGCCTCGGAGTAGTCGATGGTTGGAATAGTTCTCATGGGCCACGAGTGTAGCAAAGGTGGTGTTTGAATAAGCCGACGTAAAAGTTGGCGCTCAGGGGCTAAGAGCCCAACATCTACGGGGGTCGTCGCGGCACGACTTGAAGTCGTACCCTTCCCAAAACTATTCTCCCGAAACCATTCCTGCTTCTAAAACAATTTCCGAGATGAGTACGCGTTTTAATGTTGCGGATGCCGGTCGTCCGGCGAGTTTGTGCGCCGATATACCCGCACATAATCCACTAACATGGTCTGCGGATATCTGCTCGAGGCGTCCGGATTCCCCGGCCAACTGCCGCCTACAGCCACGTTGAGCAACAGAAAAAATGGATGGTCATACACCCACTTCGTTCCCGCCGGAAGATCAGCAGGAGTACGAGTCGCGTACACATGGTCGTCGACGTAGAAGCGGATCGCCTGCGGTTCCCATTCGGCGGCGAAGACATGAAAATCGTCGGCAAACTTCTGATCATCGGGAAGGCCGTAGGGAGCGGTGATTCCCTTGTCTCCCGAATATCCCGGGCCGTGAATCGTGCCGTGTACAAGGGAGGGCTCCTTGCCAATATTCTCCATGATGTCGATTTCGCCGCACGTTGGCCATCCGACTTTGTCGATGTCGTCGCCCATCATCCAGAATGCCGGCCAGATTCCCTGTCCGCGCGGAATCTTGATGCGCGCCTCAAAACGTCCGTAGGCCTGGGCGAACTTGCCTAGCGTCTTCAGGCGCGCGGAAGTGTAGTTTCTGGTCACGCCATGGTGGCCTTTGTATTTTTCCTGAAGCGCAGTGATGACGAGGTTGCCATCCTGCTGGTGCGCGTTCTGAAGACGGTTAGTGTAGTACTCGATCTCGTTGTTGCCCCATCCATCGCCGCCGGTTTCCAAAACCCACTTTGCTTTATCGGGAGCAGAACCGTTCTGTCCGTTGAATTCGTCGCTCCAGACCAGAGTCCAATCCAAAGCTGCGGGTTGTTGAGCAAGCACAGAGACGCCTAGAACCAGGCTCATCGTGCTGAGAAGCGCCAATTTGCATCGGAATTTCATCAATGCTCCTATCATACGATCTCACACAGTAGATATAACTTCGCGGACTTTGCGAATTCTTTGCGCTCTTTGCGGTGAAATCTTTTTACCGCAAAGTTCGCGCAGAAAATGCCGCGAAGGACGCGAAGATAACGACGGGTTTAGAAGTCCAGTCCTAACAGAAACCGATATCTTTGGATGCCATATCCACAATAGCTTTCCCTATCGTTAGCGATGCCGTCGCAGCCGGCGACGGGACATTCAGTACATGCAGCACTTTGCCGGACATTAGAAAGTAGAAGTCGTCGACTAGGTTACCGTCAGGCTTAAGCGCTTGCGCACGCACGCCGGAGCCTTCGGGAACAAGATCGTTCTCGTTGATTTCGGGGAGCAGACGTTGCAGCGCTTGAACAAAAGCTGCTTTCGAGATTGAACGATGCCATTCGTCGATCCCTTTGTACCAGTGCTGACGAGCCATCCGCCAGAAGCCGGAGAAGGCTAGCGATGATGCTACATCGCGAAGATTGATATCAGAGTGGCGATAGCCTTCGCGTGCGAAAGCGAGCACAGCATTCGGACCTGCATCGACTTTGCCAGTAACGCGTCGAGTGAAGTGCACGCCCAGAAACGGAAAGCGCGGATCGGGCACGGGATAGATCAGCGCCTTCACTAGCGAGGCGCGTTCGGGCTTGAGGTCATAATATTCTCCGCGAAAAGGCACGATCATCACGCGAGGATCGTCACCGGCCATGCGCGCAATGCGGTCGCTGTAAAGCCCCGCGCAATTGATGAGCGCCGAGCTGGAAAAAGCTCCGCGTGGAGTCTCGACTACAATTTCATTGGATAACCGGCAAATGCCAATAGCTTCAGCACCAGTCATCACCTGCCCACCGCTTGCGGAAATCAGCTCAGCATACTTCTCGGATACCGCGGTGTAATCCGTAACTCCAGTGGAAGGCACGACCAGCGCCTTGACACCACTGGCGTGCGGCTCAATTTCTCGAAGTTCCTCAGGCCCGATCAGACGAAGACCGTGTAGGCCGTTAGCCTCGCCACGGCGATGCAGTTCCTCGAGACCTGAAAGTTCTTCGTCGACGGTGGCGACGATAACCTTGCCGCAGACGTTGTGAGGGATGCCGTGCTCGCGGCAGAAATTCACCATAGCTGCGGCACCGGCGATGCAGAGTTTTGCCTTTAGCGAGCCTGGCTTGTAGTAAACGCCCGAGTGAATGACGCCGCTGTTGTGCCCGCTCTGGTGGCACGCGACACGTTCTTCTTTCTCTATAACCAAAAGCCTGAGATGCGGAAAACGGAGCCTGATCTCGAGCGCGACGGCGAGCCCGATCACACCTCCTCCGATAATGATTACGTGGTAGTGAGAATCGGCCATCGATTGCCCGGATCGCTAAGCTAGCACGCAACTAATCGCTGCGCGTGAACGCATCAGTTTACGATGAGAGTCACCTGCGTCGTGGCTGATTCCGCGCCCGGCGAGGTTCCCGTTACAGTGATCGAGTAGGTTCCGGGTGGTGTGCCCTGACCGCTGCCTCCTCCGCCGCCGGAACTGGCACCGCCGCATGAGAGCAGCGCCAGGAAAAGCACACTAAGCATCACGATAGAGCCTAGACGTCGAAGCTTACGGCTCGTCAGGGCTCTGCTCTCCACGCTTCTTCCAATCGCGAGCCATCCGATCACGATCCCCGGCACCAGCATCATCAGCGCATGAAGTCCGGCGTGGCGAACGGCGGCCGAACTTGCCGCCGTCGAGATCGTCATCACCACGGTGGCGGCGGAGTTCCCCGGAGTGACCGGAGCGGCGGGATTAAACCGGCACTGCGCGAATGCGGGCAGCCCGGAGCAGTTCAATGTAACAGCAGCATTGAACGATGCGCCAACCGGCTGAATACTGAGGTTGTAAGGGCCACTCGTCTGTCCCGGATTCACCGTCTGGCTCTGATTGGGAGGTGATGACACGACAATAAATGCCTGCCCGATCGTCAGCGTAACGGTGAAAGAATGGCTGGGCGCGCCGGTCGTGTCCTGGGTATTGATGTGGATCGAGTAGTTCCCCGCGCTGGCGTTGTTGGGTACGTTGATGGTCGCGGTGAATGGCGCGGTTCCCCCGCTGGCCACCGTGATGGGGTTTACGGGTGAAAGAGTACACTGCGCGCCGGAGAGAGCGCTCGCATCGCACGTGGCATTGATCTTTCCCGCATAGAAATTCGACGACGTAAACGTGAGATTCGCCGCACCCTGTCCGCCCGGAGCCAGCGTCAGAGTCTGAGTTCCCGAGATCGAGTAATCGCCGACGTCAAACGGCACGGCGACCGAGTGCGTGACCGATCCTGACGTTCCCGTGATCGAAAGTGAATAAGTGCCCGCTGCGAAGCTCGCCCCATTGATGGTCAGGGTCCCGTTTGTAGGAAAGCTGCTCACCGACGTCGGACTTATGCTGCAACTTCCAACCCCGAATGTCGTGGGACAACTGAGAGTGACGGTACCGCTGAAACCATCTTGCGAGGTGATCGAGATAGGTCCGCTTGTCCCCGTGCTGCCGACGTTGACTTCGGGAAATGCAGACGGCTCCGACAAAACGAAATCCGGATTTGTAGTGACGTTGAGTATGAACTGTGCAGTAATCGGCGCCGATTCGCCTGCACTCGTAGCCTGCAAGGTGACGTTGTAGCTGTTTGGAGCGGTTCCGGCTGGCACCGTAACCGTGGCCGTCATATTTACCGGATTCGAAGAAGTCGGATTCACCGTCGTCCCTGGAATCAGGTTGCAGGTGGCTCCCGTGATGCTGGGATTGCAGGAGAGCGTGACGCTCTGATTGAACAACCCGCCAGCCGTGACTTGGAAATTGACAGGAGCCGACGTCGTCCCATGCGGCATGGTCACGGTGGACGGAGACGGAGTGGTCAGCGCGAAGCTGATCAGATTCAGCGTTACCGGAATCTCATGTATGGTCTGGTCGGTATCTGATCCAACGCTCTGCACATTGAAGCTATAGCTGCCATCCGCTCCGCCAACCGTGACCGTGAAGGGCGTGTTGTTCCCCGGAATGAAAGGCGACTGCGGAATCGTGCAAGTTGTGGGCGGAGGTGTCGCGCCCGCCACGCAACTCATTGTGACCGAGCTTGCGTATCCATTCAATGCAGTTGCGGTTCCGGAAAACCCGGGAAGCTGTCCGGAAAACGCGGTTAGCGGCGAATTAGAAACCGCGATCTGATAGCCCGGGGTTGTATTCAAGTTGAACTGCCATATGCCGCGCCCGTAGGTGGAAGCCCGCACCAGTTCCTGACCGCCGGAGTTGAATAGGGCTAGTGCGGTTACCGCGACGTTGGGAAGGAACCCGGACTGGTTCGGGGCTGGATTGGGCCCAACTTCTGTCCAGCTTGCAGACGACGTCGAACTCGCGAACACACCAACATCGGTTCCAACATAGACGTTGGCATTGGTCGAATCAACGATGACGGCATTCACGGGAATATCGGGGAGATTGGCCGTGAAGTCCGTCCAGTTTGCCCCGGCATTCATGGTCTTCCAGACATGACCCGGGCCTCCGGTGAAACCCATGACAGTCACGTAAGCAGTTGAGCCGGTCGTATCCGAGGAATCGATAGCTACGTTCGATATCGAAAATTGGTTTGGATTGATACTGCCCTGCGGGCCGTTGTTGGTTACATCCGCGAAACTGGTTGGTCCGGCCGTCGCGTTGGTTGTGACCCAAACGTGCCCGCCGGTGGGTGCGTTCAGCGGCCCATTGATTGGGCCAAGTCCACTGGTGGTAGCGTAGATCACATTCGAACCGTTGCTGTCAGTGGGACCTCCCGCGGCGAGCGCACTGACCAGGTTCACTTCATTACCTGAGCAAGTCCCCGAGCTGAGCGTATTGAAGTTCGGGCTCAGCACGGTGTACGCGCCGCCAGTTCGCGGTCCGCGCCACACCCGACACGTGCCGACCAGAAGTGCAGTTGAAGACTGCGGATCAAGAATATAGGGAAAATAAAAGTCACCATCATCGCCGCCAACCGAACCGCTGTTCACTACGAAATTGAATGTGCTGTCGGTGCAGTTCACGCCGCTGGAACAGAGTTGGACTCCAAGTCCTCCCGGCGGGATGTCGGGGTTCGACGCGTAGAAATTTGACGTGGCGTTGGGATCGATCGCGTTATAGGCGCCGTCACCGCCGAGCACATTGCCCCAGCTTGCGTTCGTCGTCGCCTGATTGGTCGCAGGTGAGCCGTTGTCCTGCGTGCCGCCGAGCAGCGTGTTGGGATCGGTGGGGTGCTGGGAGAAGCTGACGAATTGCGTCATCGATCCCAGGTTCTGGTTGAGATCGTCGAACTGGTTTGTGCCGGAGCATGAGCCGGTGTTAAGCCCGGTAAATCCATTCAGCGCGCGGTTAATACCGGCGTCGTTGGCAAAATATATCAACGCATTACCAGAGCCAGGAATCGTGAAAGCCAGCGCATGTTGATCTGGATGCACGTGGGCGAGCGCAGCGATGGGCGCGCATCCGTAAACGTGCGTGAGATTCATAAATGCCGGCGAAATGCAGGCCGGATTCTGCGGATTGATCGAGCACTTGTATAAATTGATCGCGCCGGCGTACAGGTCAGTGCCCGACGCATTCGGCACGGCTAGGAGTTCGAGGTCGTAAGAGCCTTGCTGCACACCGCAACCATCGGAGTCGCCGCAATTCGTGATTCCTGCATCAGAAATGGAATTCCAAGACGAGCCACCGTTCAGACTCTGCCAGATGCCGCCGTCGATCGGCGTATTCCCCGAAAAATAAATGAACCATGCGTACATTTCGTTGCGCCCTGGAACGACGGTAATTTCGGCGCGGTAGAGCGGGCAGACCTGATTGTTGGAAGTAGATTGCGGAGGACAGGCCGTGGTCGTAAGACCGTTTCCCGGCTGCGTGGCAAGACGAGTCCAATTTACGCCGTCCGGCGATGAATAAAATCCATGATAGCGAACTGCGGCGAAGAAAAATCCAGCGCTGGCGTTGTAGACCACCGATGTAGCCGAAGTTGCGTCAGTCGCGCCTCCCGGATTGGAGAGCGCGTCGTAGGTCCAAGTCTGGCCCGCGTCGAGCGAGGTATAGAGGCCGCGCGTAGTGCCGGTTGTGATGGAGCCGTCGACCATACCCTCCGAAGTGGTTGCCATCGCAGCGACCACAGTGCTTGTCTGCCCTGTGACCGTGCTGAAGGCTATGCGCGTTCCGCCCAGGCCGCTGAAAGAAAGCGTGCCGCTGTTCGCGGTGGGGATCAGAGTCCAGGAGTTTCCGCCATCGACGGAGCGCAGAATGCCGAGGCCGAAGTAGGAATCGCTGGAGTTGTCGGCTTCGCCGGTCGCGACCAAAATGACACTCTGCGTTGGATTGGTATTGCCAGGCTGAATGGCGATCGCGCCCATGGAGAGCGTCGCCTGGTCGTCGGTCAACGGCGTCCAAGTCACGCTGTTGGCACTGCTTGATGCGGCATTAGTGGACTGCCACACTCCGCCCTGCGCGCCGCCAACGTAGACCGTGTTGCCACTCGGGTCGGCAGGATCGATGGCGACCGCGGTAGCGCGTCCGGCGACCTGATTGTAGTTCTGCGTTCCGTTGCCAGTAGCATCTGAGGCGAGCGGCACGGGACCAAGGGGCGTCCAAGAGCCGGCGGATGGCGGAGGCGCTCCGTTCACTCGCGCGGCAGCCAAAGCAGCGGCGTGCTGCGCGCGCATCTGCAATTTGGTCTGATACGCTCGTCGGCGCAGCTCGGCTGAACGCTTGCCGGGCACGAGACGCCCACGAAAGAACCATTCGTTGCGTTGCTGAATGTGATCTGCATCGGCATCAGAGACGGGTGTTGCTGAAGTACGTTTGGCGCCTTGTGCCTGTAGAACAGATGTACCTGCACAACAAATAAGAAGTAATGCAAAAACTAAAATGAACCTGCGAGAATAGCGAATAATCATGAAAGTGACGCTCAGGTTCTCAGTATGGGAAACAGATGAGAGCGAATCAATGCAAAAGCGGGATTTCGGCCTTAGTGGTGGACCACTTTGGGAAAGCTGTTCGGCTTCATGCTAGGAGGTTTGATTGCTTTCGCACGCTGATCACTCCAATCGATCGAAATACGCCGAGTTAAGACCATCATGAAATCTTTTCTTGTTGCTGTAGTTACAGCGATTCTTTCTTTATCTTCGGCTTATTCATCCGCACAGGAGACGAAAAGTTCTGCGGAACTGATAGTCGCCGCAGCCGCCGATCTGAGTTCGGCTCTCAAAGAAGTCACCGAGAGCTACGAGAAAAAGACGGGCGTGAAGATTAAACTGTCATTCGGCGCCTCCGGCGCGCTCACGCAGCAAATTAAGAATGGCGCTCCGTTCGATGTCTTCTTCTCCGCCGATATGGACTACCCGCGCCAGATCATCTCCACCGGCGACGCCGACTCAGCGAGCCTGTATCAATATGCCGTCGGCAAGCTGGTGCTCTGGGTTCCTTCTGATTCTCCGCTTGACGTGGAGCACAAGGGCATGAAGGTTCTGCTCGATCCATCCGTGAAGAAGATTTCGATTGCCAATCCGCAGCATGCTCCGTATGGCCGAGCCGCAGTCGCGGCGCTCAAGCACGATGGACTCTACGATCAGGTTTCGGACCGGCTGGTGTTGGGTGAAAACGTCTCGCAAGCAGCACAATTTGTCGAATCGGGCAACGCACAGGTGGGATTCGTCGCGCTGGCACACGCCATCGCACCGGAGATCAAAAGCAAAGGAAAATATTGGATTGTTCCGGCTGATTCTTATCCTCCGCTCGCGCAGGGAGTCGTCGTGATCGCGCACTCACAGCACAAGAAAGAAGCAATGGAGTTTGTGGAGTACATCAAGAGCAAGGAGTGTATCGAGTTGCTGCGGAAGTACGGGTTCTCAGTGCATTGATACCAAGGGCTGGCGGCTTGCTATAGCGCCGGCATCCTGCCGAGCTGTCCCGAGGGCGTCTTGCCATCAGGACGTAAAAGCCGGGGACTCGATTTCGCTATCGACACGGCGAGCGGGACGCCCGCCGAACAGCCGCCGAGACGGCGGCGCTACTCATTATGGTCATTGACTGGCAGGCATTTTGGCTGACATTGCAACTGGCAGTGATCGTGTCCGTTGCGCTGCTGATGCTCGGCTTGCCGATCGCGTACTGGATCGCGTTCTCCCGTTGGCGTTGGAAGTTTTTCCTCGAAACGATGGTCGCGCTCCCGATCGTTCTGCCGCCGACCGTGCTCGGCTTCTACGTTCTGGTGGCGCTCGGTCCGCATAGTCCTTTCGGCCACTGGTGGATTTCGCTCACCGGCCACACGCTTGCCTTCACCTTCACTGGCCTGGTCATTGGATCAATCCTGTACAGCCTGCCGTTCGCGGTGCAGCCGTTTGCGGCGTCATTTGCGAGCGTTGACCGCAGGCTGATCGCGGCCTCGGCGATGCTTGGGGCGTCCCCCTTGCGGAGCTTTTTTTCGGTCATCGTGCCGTTGTCGATCCCCGGACTGATTACCGGCGCTGCCTTGAGTTTCGCCCACACGATGGGCGAGTTCGGCGTTGTGCTCATGGTGGGCGGCAATATTCCCGGAGTCACGCGCACTGTGTCGATCGATATTTATGACCGCGTTCAGGCCTCCGACTATGCGGGAGCGAATCAGACGGCGCTGCTGCTACTCGTTCTTTGCTTTGCACTGCTGGCGGTCGTTTATGGCTTGAACCGCAGAGTCGGGGTAGTCGGGCCAGTAAAATGAAGATGGAATGAATGACGCGCACATCCTCGACCCTGCCGAGGCCACAACGGCACCTGCTAGTGCACGCAGGGACAAGCCCGCAGGTCCGCATCTCCAAGCCGCATTCCGGAAACAGCTGACATCTGAGGGCCACGAGTTTGCCCTGGAGGTTGACTTTCAGATTGCGCCGGGGTTCAACATCCTCTTCGGCGCGTCGGGAGCAGGTAAGACAATGTTGCTGGACTGCGTCGCGGGTTTAATCACGCCGGATGCAGGACGCATCGCCATCGGCGATCGCGTGCTATACGATGCCGTGCAGCGGGTCAACATTCCAGTCGCAAAGCGCGGTGTCGGATATGTGTTTCAGAATCTCGCTCTATTTCCGCACCTGACGGTTACGCAGAACGTTCAATACGGCCTAACACACTTGTCGTCGTCAGAGCGCAGCAGCCGAACGGCAGCCATTCTTCAGGCATTCCGCATCGCGCACCTAGCGCAGCGCAGCGCTCGCAAAATTTCTGGCGGTGAAAGCCAGCGTGTTGCGCTGGCGCGAACGCTTGTGACCGATCCGGCAGTATTGCTTCTCGACGAGCCACTGGCCGCGCTCGACGCGCCGACGAAGGCAACGATCATTGATGATCTGCGCGTATGGAACCAAGCGCATCGCATTCCCATTCTTTATGTCACGCATAGCCGCGAGGAGGTCTTCGCTCTCGGCGAGCGAGTGCTCGTGCTCGACGCCGGACGTCTGATTGCCGAAGGAACTCCCCACGAAGTATTGACCGCTCCGCGACTTGAGACCGTCGCACAGCTCGCTGGCTTCGAGAATATTTTTGATGCCGTGGTCGAATCCCTTCGCCCGGAGCGCGGCACCATGAACTGCCGGCTGGTCGCATCAGGAGATCGCACGCCAGTCATGCTCGAAACTCCACTGGTACGGGGCGGCGTGGGATCGGCCTTTCGCGTGGGTATTCGCGCCGGCGACATTTTGCTCGCGACATCAGCGCCCGTAGGGCTGAGCGCACGCAACGTGATCCCGGGACGTATAACATCGCTTGAGCAACGCGACGTTATCGTAGTTGCGCGCGTGCATTGCCGCGTCGAGATGGAAGTTCACCTCACCCTAGCGGCACGCGATTCATTGCAACTGGAGCAAGGACAGGAAGTCTGGCTCGTGATCAAGACCCACTCATGCCATCTCATGCAAGGCTAGTGCATTTCGGCTTGTACGAATGCAATGTTGACCTTCTTTTGACATCTTCCTAACATTGCTTTCTTCCTTCTCTGGTACGGTCGAAGGCGATTTCTGAGAGGATCCTTCATGCGCACACATACGACGGCTGTGAAACCGGCTCTGGTAGCCTTCTTCGGCTGCATTCTCGCTCTTTCCTGCGCGGCCGCCCAATCCGGGCCGTGGCCAACACATTCTCACGATGCCCAACACACGGGAGTGTCTTCTACAGCCGCACAGACCATGTCGAAGATTCACTGGCACGTCCCGGTTGACTTGGCGCCTCCTACGGGAGAAATATTCATTCACTACGGCTCTCCGCTCGTAGCGGCTTCAAACACGATCATCGTACCGGTGAAGACAGGAGCAAACACTTTCCGCGTGGAGGCGCGCAACAGCACTACGGGCAAGCTACTTTGGAGAGAGAACACCGGCTACCAAACTCCAAGCGCGACTTTTCTGCCCGGTCTGGGCGCAACATTGTTCCACAACCAGCTTTTCATTCCGGATAACGCGGGCCGGGTCACAGTCCGTAACGACCCAACCCACGTCACCGGCACATTAAGCGAACTGTATTTCTACGGGCAGAAGAACTACGAAGCTGATCCTAAGGCGTACCAGCAAAACTTGCAGATCAACACTCCGTTGACCACCGACGCAAACGGCAATCTCTTCTTCGGTTTCCTGGCGTTGGGCACGACGCCGATCGGATTGCAAAGTGGCCTGGCCCGTATCGCCGCAGATGGCACGGGAACATGGGTTTCGGCGGCGAGCATCAGTGGCGACTCGTCGATCACAAAGGTGGCGATGAGCTGTGCCCCAGCGTTGTCACAAGATGGCAAGACAGTTTATGTCGCCGTCAGCAGCGTTGATTTTGGTTTCGGTTATCTGATCGCCCTCGACAGCACGACGCTGGCGGTCATCAATAAAGTACGCCTCACCGATCCGGCTTCGGGCCTTGACGCCACCATCACCGATGAGAGCAGTGCGACTCCCACCGTCGGCCCGGACGGTGACGTCTATTTCGGCGTTCTGGAAAATCCCTTCCCCGATCACAATGACCGCGGCTGGATGCTGCACTTCAACAGCGATCTCTCGCAGACGAAGACTCCGGGCAGTTTTGGCTGGGACGACACCCCATCGATTGTCGAGGCCTCGGTCGTGGCCAGCTACCACGGCACTTCGAAGTATCTGATCATGACGAAATACAACAACTACGCCGGCATCAATACCGGCGATGGGCACAATCGCATCGCCATTCTTGATCCCAACGCCACCGAGAATGATCCGGTGATTCCGACCACACAGGTGATGAAAGAGGTCATCACTCAGCTTGGTGTCACTCCCGACCCTGACTTCCCGAACTTCCCCGGGGCCGTGCGCGAATGGTGCATCAATACCGCGGCGATTGATTCGGTCACGAAATCAGTGATCGCGAATAGTGAAGACGGCAGCGTCTACCGCTGGAACCTTACGACCAATAAACTATCGCAGGCCATCAAGCTCTCGGGCGGCATTGGTGAGGCCTATACGCCAACAGTCATCGGCGCGGATGGGACGGTCTACGCGATCAACGATGCTGTGCTCGACGCGATCGGGAAATAGACGAAGATAGAACAGCGTTCAATATTTCGGCTCGCTCCATTTCAATCACCGCGACCCATTGGCCCTTGCGTTCTTCTGAGAACACAAGGCGCCCTCCGAGAATCTGTGCGGCGGCCGCAGGTGGCAGATCGTGATGGAAACTGAAGAATCGCTGTTTCAGGTCAGTCCAGGTTTTCCAGCGGCCGAGCAGCGGATGCGTGGGTTCGTACTTTGTGGAGAACACCAGCGCAACGTCGAAATTCTGCCGGAAGTCAGCGGCGGAGAGCATCTGTTCAAAAGAGAAGTCTTCGATGCGTACAATCTGCATCGGCCGCGTCGTGTAACCAAGCCAGGGACGTGTCAGTTCGTCCGATGCGGGCCAGGCGGTGAGCACATGCGCCATGGGATATCGCGCATCGAGGAAGCGTTCCGCATTTTCGTGCAACACAACATAATCGCGGTACGCAAGATTGTCCTCGGGAGAGAATCCGTAAGGTGGATTCCAGAACCATCCTGCAATGAATGCGAGAGCAACGACTGCAACTGCAATCGTCCAGTAGCGCAAGCGTCGGCGTAGTGTAGAGACTCCCAAGATGATGACTAGCGGCACTGTCGGCAGCATATAGCGGGCCAGCACTGCGCCTCCGATCAGCGCCATCGCAATCACGTATGCGACCACAACGACAAGAAATACGACCTGCACTGGAATAGCAATGCGCTCACGTTCAATGTCTTCGTCCTTTACCGGTGGCAGAAGCATCGCCAGCAACATGCCAAGTGTCAGCAACCACAAATGCAAGTAGCCGAAGGCTTGCCAAAAGCGCAAGACGAACGCCAGCAGGAATCGCAGAGGATTCAGCGTTGCAGCGACGTTGTAGCGAAAGAATTCCGGATTGCCAAAAACGTATCCAGTGTGGGCATAGTGATAGGCATACCAAGAGACTAGGGGGAAAATTGGAATCAGTAGCGGTAGGATGCGATACCTCTGGCGACGTACCTCGGGGGCTAAAGCCCCTGTCTCCTTCGGCCTTCTGATCGCAACGTTGGAAGCGCTGCGCCACCCAAAGGCTGCGAAGCGCGGCAGGCAGAGAAGCAGTTCCCACGCCGCCAACGCGGCCGGCGCAAGGATTGCTGTTTCCTTGGCGAGCGCCGCTAGGGTGAACCACAAAATGACGGCAACTGGCCGATCTTCGAGATATACGCACAATCCCCAGAATGTCAACCCGGCCGCAGCCAAATCCACCTGCACCAGTGAACTCTGCGCAAAAAACACGGGATAGAATGCCGTACACAGTGTAGATGCGATCGCGACTTCGGTGTTCGCCACACGCGCGGCTAGGCGAAACACTCCCGAGAGTGAAAAGGCAGCGACCACCAGCATCGCCGATCGCGCCACCAGTGGCGCATAGCCCGCGCCCTTCCACCATAACGCAACCCAGGCCAGCACCAGCGGAGGATGAGCATTCGACATGGTCGAATGAGGAATCAGACTTCCCGTGAGCAGAATGTCGCGCGCCGCGGGAACGTAGTACCCGGCTTCATCCCAAAAATAAGGAAGCTGCAGCAAGGGCGCGTGCAGCAGAAAGATCACGACGAAGATAACCGCGAACACTAAGGCAGGGTGCAGGCTGCGGGATCGCATGAAGAAGGACATTCTATCTGGACGGCAGACTTCGGACCTCAGACCTCGGGCGTGCTCCCCTCAGCCAGAAATGTGTCGATCGAGGCCGAAGTCTGGAATCTGGGTATCGCCGCAGTGTCTGACGTCTGAAGTCCGAGGTCCGAAGTCTGCCAACTGCAGGGTCCAATGTCCGAGGTCTAAGGTCCGAAGTCCGAGGTCCGAGTTAGTGTACCGGCCCCGCTGGAGCTGCGCGCGGATCAAGCTTGATCTCGCCGAAAGCACTCTCGTATCCAGCGACGTTCTGCTGTAGAAGTCCGAGCAGCGCCTTGGCCTGTTGCGGGCTCAGATAGATGCCTTGGAAATTCTTGATCTCCATCTGCGTCTCGGACTGCTGCTGCAGTGTGCCAAAAGCCAAAAAGAAATCCCAGATGTTGACACGCATCTGCACGCTGTTGGCATAGTTCTCGCGATAGTCAGGAGCATTCACCAGTTTCACATTCGGTTGCGTTGGAAGGCTCATAGGCTGGAAGTGTAAATGAGTTGGCGGGAGGAAAGGAAAGGCCTGTGACCGTGCCATCGTAAGCCTGCGGATTTCGGCGTTTATTCAAATTTGACAAAATCTGTCATGCGATTGCTGGATTGCGGCTAGTTACCAGGCCATAAACCCGCTCCCGACTTGGGACTTCGCCTCTAATTTCCACTGAAAATAAAGGATTTGCCGCCAATGGGTCTATTACTTTAGGAAGTACCGAATGGTGCGCGAAGTGCGATAGAGTCTATGTGCCTTCGCACGAAAGCGGAGGAGGGGCGAACCATATGACCCAAAACAACGATCCCGCGATGATGGAAGAAGTCGTACTGCCCGAGCACCTGCTTCCTTTAGGCTCTGTGCTCGGCCAGGGAGTAACAGCGCTGGACCTGTGCATGGTGCTGGCCAAGATTTTCCGTGTGCAATATACCGAAGTCGCGTTGCTGCGGCTTGAAAAAGGCCTTCTACGATTTATATTTCCCGAGCATCTGCGAACCACCGGAGCGATTCCTCTCACCGGCAAAGCAGTTGCCGCGCATACTGCGTTGAGCAAGAAAGCCGAAATTTTCAATAATTTCGCCCGCGTAAAACACGCCAGCATCTTTGAAACCATCAAGCCCGAAGCTGCCGATCTGGAAGAAGCCGCACCTGCCCCGATTCAGAAGCTGATGTCGGTTCCGATTATGGATCGCGAGGCGAACGTGGTGGGAGTGATTCAGATTTCACGTAAAGGTCTCGATCCGAAATATGCCCAGGATTTCAGCCGCGAAGACCTGCATGATCTGGAACTGGCGGCAGGCCTCCTGGCAACGGCTCCGGCGCTGTTGGCGAACTAGGTTTCGATCAACCAGAGAAGACACAGAAAAGGCACAGAGGTCATACTCTGTGAGACCCCTGTGCCCTCTGTGGTTTCCCGATTCAGCCCGAATCCTTCGAGAACAACCGCAGATCCGATCCAGTCATTTCTTTCGGTTCGTCGACCCCAAGCATTCCGAGCACGGTCGGCGAAATGTCTCGCAACGAACCATTCGGCTTCAGCGTGAACTGCTTTGAGTTTTCCGAGATGACTATAAACGGCACAGGATTCGTGGTATGCGCTGTGTGGGGACCACCGGTCGCGGGGTCGATCATCAATTCGGCGTTACCATGATCGGCGGTGATCAATATGGCTCCGCCTTTAGCACAAACGACGGATTCGATGCGGGCTAAACATGCGTCGATGGTTTCGACGGCTTTCACCGTGGGCTCGATTTTGCCCGAGTGGCCGACCATATCGGCGTTGGCGAAATTCACGATGACCACATCGAACGTGCCGTCTTCGGTGGCCTTCACAACGGCGTCGGCGATTCCTGCCGCGCTCATCTCAGGCTTCAGATCGTAGGTCGCGACCTTCGGCGACTGCACGAGCACGCGGTCTTCACCTGGAAAAGGCTGCTCGACTCCTCCGTTGAAGAAATATGTGACGTGCGCGTACTTTTCTGTCTCAGCGACACGTAGGTTGCGCATTTTATGATTGCCCATCACGTTGGCCAGAATGTTCGCCATTGACTCGGGAGGAATCACGACCGGTAGGCTGAAATTCTTATCGTACTGGGTCATGCAGACGTAATGCAGGTTCTTTGGCACGCGGTCGCGCGGAATCGTCGCATCGAGATCGGCAGCACCTGGAAGATCGCTGCCGCCTTTGTCGTTCAATCCGCTGTTACGCGTGAGCGCGCGCGTGATCTGGCGGACGCGGTCGGCGCGGAAGTTGAAGCAGATGCAGGAATCGTCGTCGCGAATGGTCGCGAGGGCTTGTCCGCCTTTGTCGGTACAGACGAACGGCACTACGAATTCGTCGGTGACTCCCTTGTTGTACGACTCCTTCATCCCCTGCACCGGATCGGCCTGCTTCCCGCCTTCGGCGTCGGCGAAGACCATGGCGTTGTAGGCCTTGGCGATGCGCTCCCAGCGGCGGTCGCGATCCATGGCGTAGTAGCGGCCGTTGACGGTGGCAATCTCGCCGCAGTTGTACTCGCGCATCTTTTGCTGCAACTGTTCGAGATATCCCGCACCGTTGGTGGGCAGCGTGTCGCGGCCGTCCATAAAGGCGTGGACGAAGACGCGGTCGAGGCCGTTCTGCTTCGCCATCTTCAGGAGCGCGTAAAGATGTGCCTGCTGCGAGTGCACGCCGCCGTCCGAAAGAAGTCCGAACAGATGCAGCCGGCGTTCGCCTGTGCGCGCATGCTTCATGGCATCGAGCAGCACAGGATGGGAAAAGAACTCTCCATTCTGAATCATCAGGTCGATGCGCGTGATGTCCATGTGCACGATGCGCCCGGCGCCAATGTTCAGATGCCCAACCTCGCTGTTGCCCATCTGTCCTTCGGGTAAACCAACATAAGGCCCGCTGGTATGAATCAGCGTGTTGGGATATTCGCGCAGCAGCCGGTCATACGTCGGCTTGCGCGCGAGCGCGATGGCGTTAGCTTTGGTTTCGGCGCGGTATCCCCAGCCGTCGAGGATGATGAGAACAAGCGGTTTCGGACGGGACAAATTAGCTCCTGGCTTTTGGCTCTTAGCTTTTGGCTTAAATCAAGTTCGCAGGATCGGGAAGGGCACGACTTCAGTCGTACCGATCTAGGCCATGAAATCTTGGGCTTTAGCCCCTGAGGTCGTTAGCCATATATTGAAACAAAAATTATACCCCGCGCTCCACGCTTGAACGATTACATCGCGTTTATACTTTCCTCGGAGGAAATTCATGTCCATCACCGCTCTTCTACTCCCCGAATTCGATGCCGAAATGAAAACCACTCGGATCATGCTGGAACGCGTCCCCTTCGACAAAACCGGCTTCGCCCCGCACGCTAAATCCATGAAGCTCGAAAAGCTTGCGCCGCATGTCGCGGAGCTGCCCGGCTTCGGTCTCACCGTACTGACCACGCCGTCGCTCGACTTCTCCAAGCAAGCCCCACGCGAACGGCTGCAGTTTGAGGAAGCTGCAATGCTGAAGGGTTTTGACGAAGGCGCGGCGAAGACGCGCGCCGCTCTCGCAAATTTGCCGGATCAGGCGTGGCAGGAAACCTGGGAGTTGTCGTTTCAAGGGAAGAAGATTTTTAGTGGACAGCGTTTTCTCGCCTACCGGCAGATGTTCCTCAACCATCTGGTGCATCATCGCGCCCAGCTCGGCGTGTATCTGCGCTTGAACGACAAACCGCTGCCGGCAACGTATGGGCCGAGCGCTGACGACACGATGGGATTCTGAAATTGGGAATCTGAAATTCGTATTGGCCACGGATTTACACGGATGGCCACAGATAAATCCCGAACGCTACTCAAACTGCAGCATCACAATTTCCGGATTCGATCCCAGCCGCAGCGGTGGTCCCCACGTCCCCGCTCCGCTGGACGTAAACACCTGCATCTTGCCGATTTGGCTCAGGCCGTAGACAAACTGCCGATAGATTTTCCGCGCGAACCAGCTCCACGGAATGAACTGTCCCAGATGCGTGTGACCGGAGAGCTGCAAAGAAACACCCGCAGCCTCGGCCACCTCCGGATGATCCGGCGCGTGCACCAGCAAAATGCTGGCGCGTTCGCGATCCAGGCTAACGCTCTTCAGCGCGGAAGCAAGATGCTCCCCACGCGTCGCATGGTTGTAAGGCACGCCGACAATCTGCAATCCGTCGGCTTCCACTTTTTCATTGTTGAGCACGCGTACGCCGGCCGCTTTCACGGCCTGCAGATATTTGCTGTCGTCGCCAAACTGCTCGTGATTGCCGGCCACAAAATACACTCCATGCGGAGCAGTCAGCTTGCTCAGCGGCTCGGCGGCTCGTGCGGCATCGATGGCGGTGCCGTCATACAAATCGCCGGCGATGAAAATCGCGTCCGGCCCTTCGTCGAGAATTTTCGCCACCATCCGCTCCAAGAAGTTGCGGTTGCGCACGTGGCCGAGGTGAACGTCGCTGATGAGCGCAGCCGTGCGCCCGCGCCACGCCGACGGCAGATTGGCCAGCCGCACCGTCGTCCGCGTGATGCGCGTCCAGCCGGCATTGATCACGCCGAGCAGGCCGATCGTCAGAGCAGCCGCGTACAGCCACTCCACCATACGATGAAAATGGATGGGCTGCCCTGCGAGGGATGCGATTCCGAAAATCGCCCACGAAGCAAGCGCCGCGACAAAAAGAAACGTCAGCAACCCGAGCCAGACTGCGGCCGCGCGATAAAACACTCGCAGCGCGGGATTGGTGTAGCGGAACGCCAGCAATGACGCACACACAAAGCTAATCGACAGAAAACCGACAACCAGCTTGAGCCAAAGCGAGTCGTTCGAGTTTCCTGTCGACGAAAAGGATGGATTCTGATAGGCCCATGTCTTGTAGAGCAGAAAGTGAGTTAAGAAGAGAACGGTTTGAATAACCACGACGAAGCGAGCGATCCTACGCAGGCGCATGGATCATTAGATTCATGCGCCGCTCGTTAGGATTGAAATCTAGAGGATCGAACCTACCTCGCCGCCTACCCCTTATAATTCAGCGCTTTAAGCCCCAGGAACCGCCCCGTTGGCCCCAGCTCTTGTTCGATCCGCAGCAGCTGGTTGTACTTGGCGATGCGGTCGGTGCGCGACGCAGAGCCGGTTTTGATCTGACCTGCGCCGGTTGCGACAGCCAAGTCCGCAATGAACGTGTCTTCGGTTTCGCCCGAGCGGTGAGAGATGATCGACGTGTATCCGTTGCGGCGGGCGAGATCGATCGCGTCCAGCGTCTCGCTTACCGTGCCGATCTGGTTGACCTTGATCAGAATCGAGTTCGCCACGTGCTTGTCAATTCCCTCTTGCAGAAACTGCACGTTCGTCACGAACAGATCATCGCCGACTAGCTGAATCTTGCCGCCAAGTTCTTTGGTCAGATTCGCCCATCCGTCCCAGTCCTCTTCTGACAATCCGTCTTCGATCGAGACGATCGGATAGTCATTCGCCCACTTCGACCACCACCGCACCATATCGTCAGAACTCTTCGCCGACTTGTCGGACTTCTTGAAGACATACTTTCCATCCTGATAGAACTCGCTGGCGGCCGGGTCGAGCGCAATGGCGATTTCTTCTCCCGGCTTGTAACCGGCCTTCGTGATCGCTTCCAAAACGACTTCGATCGCCTCTACGTTGGACTTAACTGACGGTGCGAATCCGCCTTCATCTCCCACGGCGGTGTTGTAGCCACGTTTTTTCAGCACGCCTTTGAGCGTATGGAAAACTTCCACGCCCCAGCGCAGCGCCTCGGAAAATGAAGGCGCGCCCACGGGCATGACCATGAATTCCTGAAAGTCGACGTTGTTGTCAGCGTGGGCACCGCCGTTCAGGATGTTCATCATGGGCGTGGGCAGCGTGTTGGCGCCAGCCCCGCCGAGATAGCGATAAAGAGGCATATCCAGATACAGTGCCGAAGCGCGCGCCGTCGCCATCGACACAGTTAGGATCGCATTCGCGCCAAGCCGTCCCTTATTTTCGGTGCCATCCAGTTCGATCATTCTCCGGTCGAGGCCACGCTGATCGAACCCATCCCAGTTGGCCAGCGCCTCGGCGATTTCGCCGTTCACATTTTCAACCGCCTTGCTCACACCTTTGCCTAAGAAACGGTTCGTATCTTCGTCGCGTAATTCGACCGCTTCGTGTTCGCCAGTTGACGCGCCGCTGGGGACGATCGCCCGTCCCATCGAACCATCGGCCAGGAAAACTTCCGCTTCCACCGTAGGATTGCCACGTGAATCCAGAACTTCGCGTGCATGAATTGCTGCAATATTCGACATGCCTTGCTTCCCTTTCTTTTTCCTATGTAAATTGCAAAATCGGTATCAATCACAACAGCAGATAATGGAAAATCGGAGCGGAAGACAGTTTTCGCCCGGTCAGGTAGCCGACACCCATATATCTTCGTCCCATGTTGCGAAACCTAGGATTATATCGGATGAGGATTGCAGAACTTTTCCCGCGGCACTGGCTTTAAGGACAATAGGGGCATCGCCCTTGTCGCCGCTGGTTCCCTTGTACTGCCTGTCTATTGTCCAGGCACGGCGAGCTAGACTAAAGTTCAGTAAATGCTTGGATTCCGGAGGTACCCATGAAGAAGTGGATTCTGTCATCTTCTATTTCTATCCTTCTGGCAACAGCTCTCGCTGCCCAGACCAGCCCACCTGTTCCCGCGGGGACCGCTTTGATGGTCCGGCTGGAAACGACGCTTGCCACGTTTAGCAACAAGCCGGGAGATCCATTCCGAGGCAGCCTGACGCAGCCGGTGGTCGTAAATGGCCAGACTCTACTTCCTACCGGAACCGTCGTCGAAGGCCGCGTCACCAAAGTGAGCGAACCGCGCCGCATCTCGGGCAAGCCGACTATCGGCATTCTTCCGGAAGCTGTGATTCTTCCTACCGGCGAGCATCTTTATCTCGACGCTACGCTGACCGACACGAATATCCCGGGCACCGATGTGAACTCCGAAGGCCAGTTCAAGGGTACGGGGCACGACCGACGCGATCAGCTAGAAGTCGGTGGCGGGGCCGCGGGTGGAATGCTGGTTGGCGGCTTGGTGGGAGGCCCGGTCGGCGTCGTGGTTGGCGGCGCGATCGGCGCGGGATCAACCACGACTCATTGGCTCGTCAAGCATCATTCGGCGGTTCTGCCCGCTGGAACGCAACTCACACTGGAGTTGAATCGTCCATTAACAACGACGAATACGACAACTGCACAGGCGCCAGCGCCGGGTGGCGGAAGCAAGTAACTGATTTTGACATCGAGAAAGCACGCTTCAGCCGTGCCCAGTATTCTTCCTAATCGCGGCTTCAGTCGCTGAGGAGGAGGGGCAATCTACTAGGCTCCGAACAACAACTCCCCTTCGCTGACCATCTGCAGTTCGATCCATCCCTCGAGCGGCAAAGAATCTACCGGTAGCCGGTTCTGCCAAAGGCTGAAGCGCAGGCGCAATTTGCTCGTCGGCGCGACACTAGCAGGGGTCTTGTGCTCGGTTTTTTGGTCGGGAGACGCGCCTGTCGCCACAGGAGTTGCCAGCAGCCAGGTCAGTGGCAGCTTGAATTCGAAGTTACGCACCAGCGCAGCCTTCGCGCCGTCGTCTAGTTTTGCCGATGAAGCCAGCGGCCGTCCGTCAACCCCGTCTTCGACCTTCCAATCTTTCAGTTTGCGTTCGTGCACTGATACGCAAACGCGCAGGGTCTTCCGTGCCCGCTGTTCACCCGCGGCCCAAGACTCTACATTCACGATCAATTCGAAATCCGCCTCCGGGATATTCCCCACAAAATCCAGCCGTCCGTACAAGTTGGTCGCGTCAATCCCGGCATAGACAGAATCGAGCAGGAATTGTTTGCCGTGCATGGCACCAGCGCGGTGATCAGCCGTATAGGCGGCCGCGCCCATCCACTCGAAGTAGCGGACTTTGTCTCCTGCCACGCGCGGATGGATGTAGGCCGTCTGCGGCACAAATGACGGCCGCACCTCAGCCCCGGTGATCGGCTGCGCCAGGTAATCCGGAGGATTCGCGCCCAAAGCCTGATACACGTTGGACAAGTGCTTGCGGTAAAGCTCGTCGAAGTCGCGATCATTGGCGGAGTGATGCTCGGGTCCGTACCACCAGTTCCAGTCGCTGCCCTCGGCGATCAGGATTTCCTCGAACGCGAGCTTGCGCTGAGCCTCATTTGCCCGCGCGGCGTTCTGCGCGTAGAACTCACGCGCATGATGGAGATAATCCCAGGCGCGATTGTCTTCGGGAGCGCCAATCCACACGTTGAAATTGGCATTGATCCAGGAGCCTGGCACAAGCGACGTCAACTTGCCGAAATCTTTGTGGCGAGCAATCGCTTCCGAAATCGTCACTGCTTCTAGGCCTGGCTCGCGCTGCAGCGCGTCATAAAATCGGTGCAAAAATTCGCGCCCAGATTTCGGATAGTATTCCCACGCATTTTCACCATCGAGGATGATCGACACTACGGCATCGCGGCCCTTCGCCAAAACCGGCCGGGCCGCTTCTTTAATGTTTTCGAGCAGGTGTTGCGCCGCGTCGACCGGAGGCATGCCGGAATACACGAAGCCGATGAGATCGGAGATCGTGTGATCGCGGAAGACCAGATGCATCGCGGTCGAGCCGTTCTCATAGCGATGGATGTTGTAGAGCTTCTCGGCCAGATGGGCGGGCAGCCGACCGCCGCCGTCGCGCGCAAAATATGCGCCCGAACTCCGGCCAAGCACGCCTTCGTCGGTAGCCATCCAGTTGATGCCGACGCTGTGGGCGATCGCCAGCACCTCCTCAGAGACACTTCCTTCTGATGGCCAGATTCCCTTTGGTCGCACGCCGAAAACTTTTTCGTGGAGATCGAGCCCGCGCGTTAATTGCTCGCGCGCATCTTCTGGATGTCGAAACCGGTTCTGAGGCAATGGCAAGCCCGGAGTCGAGACGGCGCCGACGTTTGTATCGCACACCAGCGGCAGGATCGGATGATAAAAGGGCGTAGCGGAAATTTCTATCGATCCCTTTTTCGCAGCGTCGGCGTGAGCCGGCAAAACTCGGCCAATCAGTTCTCGTTCCCGCGCGATCACCAGTTTCTGATCATCGAGTGTGTATCCGTGTCCCTTCGCCACCAAAGCCGCAATATCTTTTTCTTCCAGAAAGAATTCGTCGAACCAGGCAATCTGCGACAACACCTGCAGGTCAGTAAAATCCTGTGACTGAAAATAGCGCTCGGCACGCTCAGGATGATCGCCATGCTCGCGAAAGCGCTGCCACAGCTCCTGATAGCGCGGGTAACGTCCAATCACATTCTGCGGATTGGCCTGAAATAGATATTGCAATGCGAAGCAACGCTCCTCGAGTGAGAGATCCTTCGCCGGTTTCGCAGCCACACTTAAAAACGGATCTTGCGCCGTACCTGCGGCGTAGTCCTCGATCTGTACCATCAGCGATGGCACAAGATTGAAATTCTGATGAACGTTGGGGAATTCGTCGAGCAACTTGACCATGCCGTAGTAGTCTTTGAGCGCGTGCAGGCGCGTCCACGGCAGGCGATATTCACCAGTGACCAGATCTTTGTAAAACGGCTGGTGCTGATGCCACAGCAGGATGACACGCAAGGCGGGCATGGCTGGAAGAAGTCAGGATAGCACGGGGGTCTCTGCTCCCGCCCTTCTAAGATATGCCTGTTGTGATGCAAAATGGACGGTCGGCATGGCTGGGAGCAATCACGTCCTGATCACTAGAGGTTCCAATGTCAAAATTGACTCACGCACAGCATTCTTCCAGCTATAACCGCCGAGTTCTCGAGACGATTTTGTACGTTGTGCTTGTCATTGTCGTTGCTTCCGGTTTCGCTTCTTCGCAGGAGAAAGCAAACTTCGACGCGGTTAGCCGCATTCGTGACGCCGCGTTGAACCATTCCCAAATCATGGACATGGTCGGATACCTAAGCGACGTGACCGGTCCGCGTTTGACGGGCTCGCCAAATCTCAAGAGAGCCGAAGAATATGCCCGCGACGAACTTCGCGACTGGGGCCTTGCCAATGCGCATCTCGAAGCCTGGGGACCTTTTGGCCGCGGCTGGTCGCTTGAAGGTTTCACCGCGAACATGCTTTCGCCCAGCTTTAGCCCTCTCATCGCCTATCCAAAGGCCTGGAGCCCCAGCACCAATGGCACGATTCGCGGGGAAGTAGTTTTTCTGGATGTGACGAACAATGCCGATCTCGACAAGTACAAAGGCAAGCTGAAAGGCAAGATCGTCCTGTTCTCCCCAGCCCGGCACGTGGATCCGCTTTTCGACCCGCCTGCGCAACGGCAGACGGACGAAGAGTTGCTCCGGCTCGCCAACGCCGAACCATTCAGGGATCAACCGTTCCAATTCACACCCGAGCAGCGTGCGGCGGAGGAACTCAATTACCGGAAATGGCAGCTAGTTCAAAGCGAAGGGGTCGCAGTGGTGCTGCAGCCGTCCTTTCGCGATGGAGGAACAATCTATGTCACCTCTGCTACCGTTCCGTATCCTCCCGATGTGCCCTTCGAAAAACGCATACATGCCTGGGACAGCAGCAAGCCGGTGGTCACGCCGCAGGCGAATGTAGCGACCGAGCAGTACAACCGCATCGTGCGTCTGGTGGCGCGTGGGATTCCCGTCCAGCTGGAAGTGAACATCACTGCGCGTTTCTACGACGACGATCCCATGAGTTACAACGTTATCGCGGAAATCCCCGGAACGGACCTAAAAGACGAAGTCGTGATGATCGGAGGCTGCATTGACTCCTGGCACGCGGCAACCGGCGCCACCGACAATGCCGCAGGCGCTGCCACCGCTCTCGAGGTGATCCGCATCCTGCAATCACTTGGAATGAAGCCCCGGCGCACCATTCGTATCGGCCTTTGGAGTGCAGAAGAGCAGGGCACACTCGGTTCGCGCGCTTACGTCGCCGCTCACCTTGGGAAGAGAATCGCCCCTCCAGACAGCCAGATCGAACAGGCGCGGTTCGAGTTAAAACCGGAATACGAAAAGTTTGACGCCTACTTCAATTTCGACTATGGCACCGGTCTCATCCGTGGAGTTTTCTTGCAGGGCAACGAGGCCGCAAGGCCTATGTTCCGCCCCTTGCTAGCACCATTCAAAGATCTCGGCGCTTCGACGCTCTCCAGCGATGGTGTCGGTGCCAGCGATCAAATGTCATTTGATGAAATCGGCCTGTCGGGTTTTCAGTGGATTCGGGACTATATGGAGGGTCGCGCCCCACACACCAACATGGATACTTATGATCACGTCCTTGAAACCGACTTAAAGCAGTCCGCTGCCATCGCCGCTTTCGTCATCTACGAGCTCGCCATGCGCGATGAAAAGGTTCCACGGAGGCCACTTCCCTCGCATTGATTGAATCGCGGGATGCGTTACGCCCGACTCCATTTCGGCCAACCGTACAGCCATGCCCCTGCCAAAAATCATTCTGGCTCTATTGGGCTGGCGTCAATGTGATCCGCCGCCGGAACAGCACACGATTCGACGAGTTGTTATCCAGCCGCACGTAGTACAAGTAGGGGTGTTCGCCGATGATAGAAAAGTTCAAATCTGGCGCGTCCGGATCGATCAACGAAAAGTAAGCGTAGAGCCAGCTTCCCTTGGGGTCTTCGGCGAGCAGATCGCTTAATTTGACCGCCAGCGTCGGCTTCGTCCAGTGAACCAGATCGGTCGAGGTAGTGAAGTACAGGCCAGGTGGCCCCAATTCGTTATCGAAGTAATCCCATAGCGTGGCGACGACCACGTTCAACGGCTGATAAACATTGATCCCATTCACAAAACCCATGTACGGTACCGGCGTGTAGACATGTTCCAAAGCATGCGGAACCGGACCGGGATAGGGATCGACAAACGACACGCCGAAGTCCACGCCGTTCCAGCTACGCCACGAGGTGGGATCGAAGACATCCTTAGTGCGAATCGGCGCGCCGCCCGACGTTATACAACGGTTCGGCCCTTTGATGCCGGAACAGTTCGGAGGCCAGTTCCAGGATGTCGCCATCGCATAGTACCAGCTGCCATATTCGATGATGTTCGTATCGACGCTATATCCAATGGGTCCGTCGTCGATCACATATTTGTAGGGGACTCCAACAAAGAAATTTCCCGGCACCTTGGGAGTTTGAAAGTGGTAGCCGCCGTCGTCTGAGAAGTGATATGTATCGGAGTCGTATTCGCAGGCAGAGTATTGAGCGACACCCTGAACGTTGCATTCTCCTTTAATCGCCCATCCGTGATACTCGGTGTGACCCAGCGCAGCGATGTTCTTGCCGTCAAACGTCCAAAAGGAATCGATCCAGACCTGGTCATTGAAGTCCGCTGGATTGGTATCGTTGGCGGAGAGGAAGGATGAGTCTCCGCATTTATGCTCCACGGTTTCAAGCGTGGGACCGCGGCTCTGGAAAAGATCGGTGCTCGCCGAGATGAGATGTACCGTCCCGGTGTAGTCGCGAAACGCACGCGCCATAGCGTCGGGAACGTCGTTTGGATCGCACGATTCCTTGGGCGTTTCGAAAACAACCGAACGCTGGCCATCGAGTGCGGCTTTGACGGTTGGAGTCGTGACGGCTTGATCCTCTTCGGGTGTGCTCTGTGCCACTGCCGCGGCGATGAGGGTCATCGCGCAAGCGATAAGAATTATGCGTTTCATCATCATGCCCATCCTTAATACCCATCTTTCTCACCTTCCAACCCTGAGTTCTGCCGATCCACTCGGAGCGCGTGATCATTTTTATATTTTTGTAACACTAGAGCAGTCTAGGAACTCGCGCAATCCAAAGGCCATACCCGTCGCGAGTGTCATTCCGAGTGCACCGAGGAATCTCTACACCCGGCAGTTGCCTCCTGGTAGGGATGCTTCGACTCCGAACGAGCTCGCTACGCGACCTCGTTCTACGCTCGCACGACAACGCTCCTGGGGTTATAGCAAAATATGGGTCACACTAATTTCCTAAAACGCCGTAGGCTTTAATTGTCATCAGAAAGGGACATAGCTAGTTGGGCGCTTCTTCCTAAAGAGGAGCATTGTTGCGGGGTCGAAATGACAGGCAAAGACGAAAACAGGGATGGCAGAAAAGATATTTCTTTTCCAACCATCCCGATTTACGAACGCGAAGTTACTAATTTGCCGCCGGCTTCTCGATATGGTCGATAACGAGAACCGGAATTGGTCCCTTTTGCTGTTCCAGCTTCAAACCCAGTTGTTCTTGAACCGCCGTGAAGAGCGATGAAGATTCAGCGTTGTCAGCAGATGCGCCTCTGTCCACTCCGTTAGCAGCCTGATCCACATGCTTCCACTGCAAATTGAAATTGTAGTTTCCCTTCAGCCCCGTCTTGTCGATGACCGGGACGCCGAGCTGGCGCGAGAGCATATTGGTGAGTTCGGCCATGGAAATGCCGTGAGTCGTAATGCCCACAACCTGATTGTCGCCTATCTGCACGCGCATACCCCCTGTTTTTGGGAAATCATCGTTGGGTCCCGTTCTGATGTGCTGAATGAAGACCTGAGTACCTCCACCGGGAGGAGGCATCGGGGCAGCCTCGCTGTCAGTGGCTTGTGAAGGCTGAAGCTTGGAGCCGCCTTCGGTAACAACGAGGGCGTAACTGGGCAGTTGGCGTGTTTCGGTGTGCATCGCAAGCTGGGTATGGTCAGCGAGGAGGGTTTGCATCATTTTCTGGTTCTTCTCGCGATTCGGCGGGAAAGCAGGCTTGGCATCATCAGGATGGTCAACCTTAGCTTCGATGTCGAAGGTGGCTGTGTTGAGCCAGTCAGGGCCGCCGATGATCTGATTGTCCTGCACGCCATAAGCTTCTTCGATCACGGAGCGCAGCGTGATGTTATTGGCGAAGAAGCCGTCCGATCCGAACATCATGCGAACTATGTGATTTTTCGTTCCGGCATAAGTCGGCATTGGTGCCGACTCAGCGCTGGGCTTGATGGAAACTTTGTCGAACGCGGCGGTTACGTTTTCGGATTGTGACTGGGCGGCGCGGCTGGGTGTAGCGTTGACCAGGCCAACGACGATCGGGGCGGCGATCGCGATGGCTCCAGCTACGGTAAGAAGAAGTTTCTTTTTGAAATTGAGTTTACGTGCGACGTGCTCCGACATAATGTGAACCATCCTTTTCTTAAGATCGGCCCCCGTGACTCCCGACACGCAAGCCAGCGGAGATCCCACACAGAATTCACAAACTTTCAGAATGCTTTCGGCGTAGACGCGGCGTTCGCTGCCTAATTCCACGACTTCTTCGTCGCAGGCGCGTTCGCGCTCGTCCACCAGTCGTGCGCCGAGCCACCAGACCAACGGGTGAAACCAGAAGATGGCTTCGACGATCATGTGCATGGCGGCAGCAAGATTGTCTCGACGGCGTACGTGCCAGAGTTCATGCGCGAGAATGGCTTCGAGGTGCTCGTTTTCCAGGTGTTCTGAGATGCCTTCGGGCCATACCAGAACCGGCCGAGCCATGCCGAAGATGCCGGGTTCGAGCATGGTTCGTGAGAGCAACATCTCAATGCGTTGCTTAATGCCGGCAATGCGCTCCTGTTGTCGCAAAGCTTCCACTTCGCGTCCTCCAAACAATGGCACCGCAGAACGAAGTGTGATCGAAATGCGCCGCCAACGCACACACCACAAAACGAGCACCGCTACGAATCCGCATAACCACACTCCGACTAGAAATGCCGGAAGCATGTGAGTCAAACCAGGAGAAACAATCCTAGGAGCAGCCTGGGAAATCGCAGATGCGACTGACGGTGTGAACGGCTGGCTGATTTCCTCTACAACGACATACATACTAGTTCCAGTTGCAGCAGAACCGCTGTCTGCAAAATTACGCAACCCTCCTAGATGATTTCCGACACTCATCAACCACGAAAATGGGATGAGGAATTTCAACGATGCGGCCAGCCAGAGCCAGTAGCGTGCCCGCGCCTGATTCTTTCGCAACGTAAACGTCAACAGGCCGGCTGCCAGTGCAAACACCGTCGATTGCCACAGGTGATTGCCCAGCGGCGGGGCAATTGCGTTCCATATCGAAAGGAAGTTTGGGCTCATTGGGATCCATCCTTTCTCTCGAGTTTGCGTAGTACTTTTTCCGCTTCTTTCACATCCGCCAACGTGAGTTTGCCCGATTCGATCAGATGCGCCATGACTGGCTGCGACCGCCCTCCGAACAATGCCAGCAGATCATCGATCAGCCGGCTCTGCGCCGCGCTGCGGGAAACGGCCGCTTCAAAAATATGGAAGTTGCCCACTTTTTTGACGCGCCGCACCGCCTTCTTACCTTCCAGGCGGTAGACCATGGTCTGAATCGTCGTATATGCCGGGCGGTCCTTCTCGGGAAACGCTTCCTGAATCTCGCGGATGGACGCTTTCCCATTTGTCCACAATGTTTCCATGATCTGAAGTTCGAGTTTTGAAAGCTTCGGGTCTGCCATTACTCGACTTTCCTCCTACCGGTGTCTGCATTACTACTACATGTGTAGTTTTAATGTCAAGAAGTTTTTCGCTCGCGACAAGCGCTTAGCGAGCAACATTCTGTCTCACATGGGCAATTGCGTTCCTCTAAATTTCCTAAAGTAACTCGACTTGTACGCGAAACAGCCCGATAATCCGCCGCTGCCTTGGCGAACGAGATGCGACACACCAGACAGCCGAGGAAGCGGAATTCATTCGCAAACAGATGCCAACCTCTGGCCCTGTTCCAGTAGACTAAGCCGATAGCATGTCTCCCGAAACGACTCTCTCGATTCCGCAGCTTCTCACCGACCAGGATCTCTATCTCTTCAATGAAGGCAGCCATTACCGCCTCTACGACAAGATGGGAGCTCATCTTGCTACGCACAATGGGCAGGCCGGAGCAGTCTTTAGCGTGTGGGCGCCGAACGCTCGCTCGATTTCGGTGGTGGGCGATTTCAATGGCTGGGATCCGAAAACGCACTATCTTGAACCGCGTGCATCTTCCGGCATTTGGGAAGGATTTGTCGTCGGTGCAACGAAAGGCGCGCTTTACAAATTTCACATCGAATCGAATCGTCACGGATACCGCATCGACAAGGCCGATCCCATTGGCCTGTTGCATGAGAAACCTCCTCGCACGGCATCGGTAGTCTGGGATCTCGACTACCAATGGGCCGATCACGACTGGATGCAGAAGCGCGCCGAGCGCAATTCGCTGCGTGCACCGCAAGCGATCTATGAAGTGCACCTCGGCTCGTGGATGCGCGTCCCAGAGGAGCACAATAGGCCGCTCACTTATCGCGAAACCGCGCCGCGCCTCGCCGAATATGTTGGCCAGATGGGCTTCACTCATGTCGAATTCCTGCCCGTGATGGAGCATCCCTTCTACGGCTCATGGGGATACCAGACCACCGGATACTTCGCTCCGACTGCGCGCTATGGCACCCCGCAGGATTTCATGTACCTGGTCGACTACCTCCACCAGCATGGCATCGGCGTGATTCTCGACTGGGTACCGTCGCATTTTCCTTCCGACGGACACGGCCTCGCTTACTTCGACGGCACTCATCTCTACGAGCACGCTGATTCGCGCCAAGGATTCCATCCCGACTGGAAGACATTCATCTTCAACTACGGCCGCCCTGAAGTGCGCAGTTTTCTGATGTCGAGCGCGATGTTCTGGCTCGACAAATATCACGCCGACGGGCTGCGCGTGGATGCGGTCGCATCGATGCTTTATCTCGACTACTCGCGCAAGCAGGGCGAGTGGATTCCCAACAAGTACGGCGGACGCGAGAACCTGGAAGCCATCGACTTTCTGCGCCGATTCAATCAGGAAGCATACAAAGGGCATGCTGACATTCAGACTACAGCCGAAGAATCGACTTCGTGGCCCATGGTCTCAAAGCCGGTCTACCTCGGCGGCCTCGGCTTCGGCGAAAAGTGGGATATGGGATGGATGCACGACACGCTGAAGTATTTTCAGAACGATCCCATTCATCGTAAGTATCACCACAACCTGCTTACGTTCCGCATGCTGTATTCGTGGCACGAAAACTTCGTTCTGCCGCTTTCGCACGACGAAGTCGTACACGGCAAAGGGTCGCTGATCGGCAAAATGGCGGGCGACGAGTGGCAGAAGTTCGCCAACCTGCGGGTGCTCTTCGCCTACATGTACGCACAGCCAGGAAAGAAGCTGTTATTCATGGGCGGGGAATTCGGCCAGGTGCGCGAGTGGGGGCACGATACGAGCCTGGAATGGCATGTCTTGCAATACCAGAATCATCGCGGTGTGCAGGCATGGATGGAACAACTCAACCGCTTCTACCGCAACGAGCCTGCGATGCACGTCTTCGACAACGATCCGACGGGCTTCGAATGGGTCGACTGCAACGACAACGCGACGAGCACGATTTCTCTGCTGCGCAAGAGCGAGAACGTACAGGACACCATTCTCATCGTGTGCAACTTTACACCCGTGCCTCGCCCTGGCTACCGCGTCGGCGTCCCGCTCGGCGGATATTGGCGTGAAATGCTCAACAGTGACGCCCGAGAATACGGCGGCAGCGGTATGGGCAACATGGGTGGAGTTCAGGCGGAAGATGAAAGTGTCCACGGCCGCCCGTATTCTCTGAAACTGACATTACCTCCCTTGGCGGCGTTGTTTTTGAAGGCGAATTAGGACATTTCGTAGCGCCGGCGTCTCGCCGGCTGTCGCGTGGGGGGAGTCCCCGCCCTCGCATCGGGCTCCTCCCCAGAAGTCGACAAGGTCGAAACCCTGGAAGACGTGGCGGCGAGACGCCGCCACGACAGCCGCCCGGGACGGCGGCGCTACTCATGCTATTCTCGCCTTAAGCGCATCTCTGCATGCGGATTCTTACCCGCTACATCCTCCGCGAAGTGACGGCGCACGCCCTGATCGGCGTCGCCATCTTTACCTTCGTCCTGTTCACGCGCGACCTGGGACGCATTCTCGAACTGGTTGTGCGCGCCAGCGCGCCGCTGCCCAGCATCGCTGAGGTTTTTTTCTTTACCATCCCGCTCGCGCTCACTTACACGCTGCCGATGAGCGTGCTGGTTGGAATCCTGATCGGCCTGAGCCGCCTCGCCGCCGATAGCGAAATCACCGCCATGCGTGCCAGCGGCATGGGTGTATGGACTTTTCTCCGTGTGCTTTCAATTTTTGTTCTGGGGGCATGGCTGCTGGCGCTGGGAAACGGCCTCTACGTCGCTCCGCAGTCGCAGGCTGCCCTGGGTCGCCTTGAAGACAAACTCAAAGGCTCGCAGGTTTCGTTCGAGATCCAGCCGCGCGTTTTCTACGAAGGATTTCCTAAGTATGTCCTCTACGTACAGGACGTGAAGAGTGCGCAGGGCGCGGCCATATGGAAAGACGTCTTTATGGCCGACATCTCGGAGGCGACAAATCCGAAGATCACGCTCGCCAAGGAAGGCATCGTCGTCAGCGAGGGTCAGGATCGTCTGCACTTGCACCTGATCGACGGCTCCGCGCACGAGACCGACCCCAAGGACCCCAGCCACTACCAGATTTCCACGTTTCAGCAGACCGACATTCCGATCGAACTTCCCTCTACCGAAAACAAGGCCGACGAGTCGGTGCCCGCTGGTGTCATGGACACCTCGGCGCTGCGCGAGAAAGCCGGCCGCGTTGATCCGGTTTCAGCTCGCTGGTATCTCATCGAATTCCATCGGCGTTTCGCGCTGCCGACCGCATGTCTTGTGCTGGCTCTTGTCGGCATCCCGCTAGGTTTGTCGTCCAAGAAAAGCGGCAAGTCCGGTGGGTTCGTGCTGACCATCGTGCTGGTATTCTCGTACTACGTAGTCTCGCTGATCGGAGTTTCGCTCGCACGGCAGGGCCGGGTAGCGCCGTGGTTCGGCGCGTGGCTGGCCGATCTGGTATTTCTGACGCTGGGACTGTATCTGCTGTGGCACGCGGAACGGCGTCCGTTTGAGCTGGCTACATTTCGAGCGTTCTGGAAACGCAATGCTGCGCCCCAGACGGCCATCGCACGCGCCCGACGAGAGAATGCATTCGAACGCGCCTCTACGCGCCGCCGTGTCTTCAGCGCCAGTTTCCCCACACTGATCGACGACTACGTGCTGCGCGACTTCTTCATCTACCTGGGGATGATTCTCTCCACGTTCCTGGTGCTGGTGCTGGTGTTCACCCTGTTTGAGCTGCTCGGGGACATTCTGCGCAACCAAGTTTCGGCCTCCCTTGTCGCCGAATATCTGTTGAATGTCACTCCCTACCTGCTCTATAACGTAGCGCCGCTGGTCATGCTGCTGGCAGTTTTGATCACGTTCGGGCTCATGCAGCGCTCCAACGAAATCACCGCCATCAAGGCCACCGGAGTTAGCATTTACCGCATCGTCACACCCGTTGTCGTTTCAGCCGGAGTGCTTGCCGTCGGACTATTCTTCGCCGATCAGTTTTATTTGCCGCACACCAACAAACGCCAGGAAGCGCTTCACAATCAGATCAAAGGCAAGCCAGCGCAGACCTACCTGCGCCCCGATCGTAAATGGATCTTCGGCCAGCACAACGACATTTACTACTACCAGTTTTTCGACCCCGATCGCGATCAGTTCGGCAACGTCACCGTGTTTCAGCTCGACCGCAAGCAATTCGTCATCACCCGCCGCATTCACGCCGATCGCGCCCACTGGGCCGACAATCTGAATCGCTGGGTCTACGAACAGGGATGGGATCGCTCCCTCAACGTCGCCGCCATTGCCAATTACAAGCCTTTTGAGGTCGCCACATTCCCCGAACTGCCGGAGACGCCTGCGTATTTCAAGAAAGAAGTGAAGCAGTACTCAGAGATGAATTACGAAGAGCTGCGCCGCTACATCCGCGACCTGCAACAGAGCGGATTCGACGTGGTCCGCCTGCGCGTGCAACTTCATAAGAAGTTGTCGTATCCGCTGATCACGCTCATCATGGCGATCTTGGCGATCCCGTTCTCGGTGTCGACGGCGAAGAAGGGAGCGATTACGGGAGTAGCGGTTGCTGTGGGAATCGCTGTGTTTTACACCGTCGTGTCGCGGCTTTTTGAAGCGATGGGTGACTTGAGCCAGCTCCCACCAGGCATAGCCGCCTGGTCGCCGGACCTGATTTTCATTCTGGTTGGCGGGTATTTGATCTTGAAAGTGCCAACGTAAAAAACCGACTTCGGACCTCAGCCTTTGAAGCGTACCCTTAGAGCACTTCGATAAATCGCGCGTCCGAAGTCTGAAGTCCAAGGTCCGGCGCTTGATCTGCTACTTCACCGCAACGCCCCACGGCAGGTTGTCAGTTCCGATTGCAGGCAGCGGAGTCAGCACGCCCGTGGCGGGCGCAAAGGAGTACTGCGACAGCGTCGCCGAATTGAAGTTCGTAACGAAGAGCCAGTTGTCGTCTCCGCGGATTGCGATCGAAGTCGGTTGTATTCCGGTCGCCGCGATAGCTCCAGCGGTTATGCCCCCAGAGATTGGACTGATTTTAAAAATCGATATCTGGGACGAGAGAGTATCCAGCACAAAGACGAACTTGCCAAACGGATCGACGACGATAGGTCCGGGACCATTGCCTGTGGTAAGGCTGAACGGCGATCCAGAAACCGCGACCAAGCTGCCATCTACGCCATTCTTACATCCTGTGGGAGATTGCGTCGGGAGTCCATTGCAAATTGTGAAGGCGCTGATCTGATTCGTCTGCATATCAGAAACGTAGACAAACCGGTAACATGGATCGACCGCCACACCGGACGGCGTCGTACCTGCCGGAAAGTCCGACACTTGGGACAGGTTCGGTGGATTTGTCAGAGCGCCAGTCGACATGTTCACTTGAAATTCCCAAACCACGTTGTTGACGGAATCGGCGACGTAGAGAAACTCAGTGGTCGGCTGAGGAAGACCGGGAGTGGAACAAACTGCGTTCTGCACTCCATTTACGCCGATGGCGGGAAAAACCGTCGGGGTTACTGCCAGAGCTGCGAAATTTGGATTCTGAAATCCAGTAGGTAAATTAAGTGTGAAGTTGCTAGACACGAGAGTCAAAGTTCCGCCGCTGCCGATGGCATAGGTCTCAACACCGCCTCCGAGGCCCTCTACCACGAACAAAAATTTTCCCGACGAGTCCATCGCTAAAGCAGTCGGACTTGGATCTGATGTAAGCGTGCCGTTCTGTGTAATCGTCCCGTCAGAATTGATCTTGTATGAAACAATGTTGTTCACGCCTGCATTTCCGCAAGCTGAATTGCCATTGATGATCGTATAAGCGTAAGTGCCAGCCGGATCAATCAATATCGACGATGGGATACCTTTCAGCACACAAACCTGACTCGACGTGTCTGCAGGAGCATTGGTGATCGACGAACTGTGTCCGCTTGAAAGGCTGAAGCTGAACGTCTCCAGCAGCCCTGAGCCTTGGCTACCCACCACAACCAGGCCGTCCGCAGAAGGATTGTAATTGGTGCCGCAAGCCACCAACAATCCAATCAAAACCAGAAGCCCCACCCCGAGCAGCCACGCGGATCGTTTCGCCATTCTTTGCTTGATCTCCATATTTACGTGAGGGTTACAAACGCGCACAGGCCCGGCGCCCCGGCCAGGCAGGTTCTGGCACGCTGAAAAAACCTGGGAATTCTCAATCCATTGGTGTATCAGGAAAGCGCCGGAAGCGCAAACCCTACAATAGAGTTATTGGAACCCTGGGAGGTTCCGGGAGTTGCCTGAAGCAGACCTCAGACCGCGGACCTCAGGCCTCGGACTTCAGGTGTTGATTCCGGCAAACTGAGAGAATTCGGAAGTCTGAAACCTCGGAAGTTTGTTTCAATTCTGCAACTATGCAGATGTAAGGGTGCAAATCCGAGATGTAAGGACTGAGGGCTGAGTCTAAGGTCCAACGTCTGAGGTCTGGCATCCGAGGTCGGTAGCCCAGCCTACACCTCCTGTCCCGAAGGAACCGGTTCCGGCTGCGAAACATTCCTCTGCCCGCCCGTGATCAGCGGCAAACGAATTTCCACCTGTAGGCCACCTTTGGTGCGATTGTGAGCCGAAACCCGGCCTCCATGAAAACGCACCGCCCTCTCGGTGATGGCCAGCCCAAGTCCGACCCCGCCGGTCTGGCGTCCGCGGGCGTCGTCGAGGCGATAGAAAGGCTCAAACACTTTGCGAAGGGCGGCTTCGGGAACGCCCGGGCCGGAGTCGCTGACCCTTAGCACTGCCTCTGATCCCTTAGAGCCTTCTTCGCTGACCAATTCGATTTCAACCGTTGTCCGCTCCTGCGTGTAGCGGATGGCATTGCGCACCACGTTTTCCACCGCGCTATGCAGCAGCGAAGCATTACCGCGTACTCCCCAATTGCCTTCCGGAATCTGAGCACGCACGTGGCAGTGCCGCGCCTGCGCTTCAAACTCCGCATCCTCAGCCACATTGAGAACGATTTCGTCCAACGGAACCGGCGTCTGCGGGACGCGCTGCTCTCCGTCTTCCAACCGCGCCAGCGTAAGAATCCTGCCGATCAACTCGTTTAGGCGGCTTGCTTCGAGTTCAATGCGTTCCAGCATCTCGGTGCTCTCGACGCCAGTACGTTGCCGCGCCAAACCGAGAGCGACATTCAATCGCGCCAGCGGAGAGCGTAGTTCATGCGAAATATCGTTGAGCAGGCGCGACTGAGCTTTCATCAGAATTTCCAGACGCTCTGCCATGGCGTCGAAGTCGCGCATCAGACCGGCAACTTCGTCACGACGGCGGCTAGTGGGTGCGCCGGAGCGCGCCGAAAGATCTCCCGCTGCGAGTTGCCGCGTGGCGGCGCGCAGCCGAATGATGGGCTTGGCCATAAACCAAGAGAGGAAATAGCAGACCAGCCCGGAACAGATCACAGCAATGACCAGCCAGCGTATCGGCATGCCACGCGGGCCGAAAAACACACGCGGACCCGGCGGCAGCCCGATGACGATCGTGTAACGATGAAGCCCATCCGACGACGAACGCGAGTCGCGTTGCACGGGCGGCGCCGGAATAATGAAACCATCGTGCGGCGCACGCGGCCCGCCCGCTGCTACGCGAATAGCCCAATCCGGAGGCGTGCGGTGCGAAAGCTCAGTTCCTTCTTCGTTGAAGAGATAGGCGCGCACGTGCTGCGTGACGTCCAGCTCATCCATGTATTTGCGCAGTTGGGTGTCTCCGCCCTGTTCATACGCGGCCACTGCGTCGTTGAGCGCAGTTATGCGCAAGGCTTCCCAAGTAGAGCTTCGCGGCCGAAGCACTAGCGTCAGCACGATCACCGCAACGATGATCAGCGCCTGTGCGACCCAGAACGACAAAAAAATTCGCCAGAAAAGACTCTTCATGCCCAGTTCTTACGCGGAATTCTTCACTCTGCACTCTTTATTCTGCACTTCTGGACTTCTCCCGCGGACGCGCGAAGATATAGCCTACACCTCGAACCGTCTTGATGTGCTCGTCACTTTCCGCATCCCCCAGCTTTTTGCGTACCTTGCTGACGTGCATGTCGATGCTGCGATCAAAGGGTGAGAACTTGCGGCTGAGAACAGCATTGACCAGGCGCTCCCGGGGAACAACCCGGCCTGCCTCGCGTAGTAAAACTTCCAACAGGTTGAACTCGACCGAAGTCAGCTCCACGGGCTTGCCATCGAGTCGCACCGTGCGGGTTGCCGGATCGAGTTCCACATCGCCCACGCGAACGACATCGGGCGTGGAGGCTGAACCATTCCCATCGGCGCGAGTCCGCCGCAACACAGCTCGGATGCGTGCGACCAGTTCACGCGGATTGAAAGGCTTAGGCAGATAGTCGTCGGCGCCGATTTCAAGCCCAACGATGCGGTCAACATCTTCTCCGCGTGCTGTGAGAAGCAGAACAGGCAGCCGCGACGTCGCACGAATCTGCCGCAGCACGTCGAAGCCATTAATGCCAGGCAACATTACGTCGAGAACGGCTAGCAGGTAATCCCCTGTCTTCGCTTTTTTTAGGCCACTTTCGCCGTCATGGACGCACTCGATGCTGAAACCTTCGGCTTGCAGATATTCGCCGACCAAGTGGCAAAGCTCTACATCATCGTCAATTACGAGAATTCGTTCCATCGCTCCAGCGTCCCTCACAATCATTGTGCATCACGCGGAAAACGTCCAGAAGTAAAGAATTGTCAAATCGTTAGCCTCTTAAGAATTTGGGCTTTATGTCCTTGATTCTTTGACAAAACTTTACTCTGGTTGACCGACTCTTTACCGCTATTTCCCAAGGACTTGTGTTCCTATTGGTGTACGCAGAGTCCGGACAACCCGGAGACTTAGGAGCTATACATGAAATCCATTCGTTTTCGCTTTCTGATTGCGGCTATGGCTGTGTTGTTGGGTACCGCGATTGCCAAGTCCCAAACCGCTGACGCCGACACGCCACCGCCTGCGCCAGCCCACGCTCACGGATACGGTATGCGCGATCACATGATGGGATTCTGGGCTAAGAAGCTCGACCTGACCGACGCCCAGAAGACGCAGATGAAGACCATCATGCAGAAGGAACATCCGGTAATGAAGCCGCTGTTCCAGCAGTCGCACCAGATCGAACTGCAGATGCGCCAGTACGCGGAAGGCACTTACGACGAAGCCAAAGTCCGCACCCTGGCCACACAGAAAGCGCAGGTCGAAGCTGAACTCGAAGTGCAGAAGACGCGCATCCACAATGAGATGTTCCAGATCCTGACGCCTGACCAACAGACAAAGATGAAGGAGATGGAAGCTCGCCACGAAGTGCGCATGCAAGAGCACATGAAGCAGGCTCCGTCCTCTGCTCCTGAGCAATAAGGTTTTGAGGGGGAAGAACTCTCCTAGGGGTTCTTTGTTCGGAGCGGGGCTGGCTTGAATCGTGCCCAAACAGCCCCGCCCGCGCATCGCATTGCGCGGCATTGAGTTGACTAGCAACATTTAGACCTGAAACGGGTTTGAATTGTAATGAGCGATTGGTATCTGTTCGACGCTGGATGGTTCTTTTTCGCGGCTTGGAGTGTGGTCGTGGCCGTGGTCAATGTTGCAGCCTTCGGGCGCGATTTCTTCCCTGCTAAAATATCTGGGCCAGGATCCGGAGTCTCCTCCGACAAAAGCCGCACAGCGCAGAGAATCTGACTTATCCAACACCCGCATTTGCCCCGAACCTAACTTTCCCTTTTCCACAGGTCTATAACCGGTCTACGAGCATCTACATAACGTACTGTATTGCCCCTTATTGCGATGCATTTTAAGGTCTGCCAATACTGTCCGGACATCCACATAAAAACACCGGGCAGAGGAGTTTACTATGTCCGCCGCGCCACAAACGTCGCCCGCCAGGAACTGGAGAGACTTGTACGTAGCCGCTTTGCTCGAAGGCAACGAACACCGAATCCCGCATCTCATTGCTGACGCTGAAAAAGCTATCGTTGACCGGGCACGCGAATTGTTTGCCACTGCCGGAGACAATATCCAAGAAGAAGAAGCGATGGACGATGCTCTTTATGCCCTGCATGCCCTGAAGAGCTGCCTTGCAATTCATGGCAGATTTGCGGAAGCGGCGTAAACCTGTATCCAGCGGTATCGGTAAGTCCTCCGCAAGACTCCTAACAGAAAACGAGCACTCACTCTGTGCTTTCTGTGGGATGGATGCATCGGAAATGCTGCACCTCCACCTGCTAAAATCTCATCTACTGCATTTTGCACGTGTTGAATCTGCATGTTCCCCAAGAAACTGCGCCCGCTTCTGCCGTATGTAAAACGTTATCGCTGGGGCTACGTTGCGGGCATAGTCTGCGTACTGTTCCACAATGGCATCTGGGTGCTGTTCCCCAAAGTTCTCGGCAACGCTGCGGAGGCTCTGCGGGAAGGCGTCACCCAACACAAATTACTGCTCTACGCCGGGCTGCTGCTGGCAATCGCCCTGACCAAGGGGATTTTTCAATTCCTCACGCGCTGGATCGTCATCGGCATTTCGCGCGATATCGAATTCGATCTGCGCAACGATTTATTTGAAAAGCTGGAGAGCCTTTCTTACTCCTACTACCAACGCAACCGCACCGGCGACATCATGGCGCGCGCGACCAACGACCTGAGCGCGGTTCGCAATCTGCTTGGCCCAGCAATCATGTACACAGCCAACACGTTCGTCATGACGGCCGGAGCGCTAGCCTTCATGATGGCAATCAGCCCCAGGCTGACGCTCTACACGTTTCTGCCGCTGCCCATTGCCAGCATCCTGATTCAGTATTTCGGGCGACAGATTCACGACCGGTTTGAGCGCATTCAGGCGATGTTTTCCGAGATTTCGGCGCGTGCGCAGGAGAATTTTTCGGGCGCGCGGCTAGTCCGTGCCTACGTGCAGGAAGAAGCAGAGATCAAGGCGTTCGAAAAGGAAAACGACGAATATATCCGCCGCAGCCTCGGACTGGTGCGGCTGATGGGTATGCTCTGGCCCAGCCTGGAATTCATGCTCGGCTGTGCGGTCGTAATGGTGTTGTGGTTGGGCGGGCGCGAAGTGACAGCGGGAAGAATGACGGTTGGACAATTTGTTGCCTTCAGCACCTATATGACGCAGCTCACCTGGCCGATCATTGCTCTCGGCTACGTCATCAATCTCTTCCAGCGCGGGACAGCCTCGTTGAGGCGCCTGAACGAAATCATGCACGAGCAGCCGGAAATTCACGACCAGCCCGGCGCTCTTGACCGCGAAATCGAAGGCGAGATCGAATTTCGCGGGCTCAACTTCAGCTATGAAGGCAAGCAGGTCCTGCACGATGTAAACCTGCGCATTCCCGCCGGCAGCAGCTTGGCAATCGTGGGCCCGACAGGTTCAGGCAAAACGACGTTGGTTGATCTTATTCCGCGCATCTACGATGCCGTGCAGGGAATGGTGATAATCGACGGTCGTCCGATTCGTGAGTACTCGCTGGCATCGCTGCGGCGAAATATCGGATTCGTTCCCCAGGAAACGTTTTTGTTCAGCGATCATATCCGCGACAACATCGCACTGGGCGTGGATTCGGCCACTGACGCCGAGGTTCGCAACGCAGCCGAGGCGGCCAATATTGCCGCCGACATCGAAACCTTCCCCGAAAGCTACGACACTATGGTCGGAGAGCGTGGCATCACACTCTCCGGTGGCCAGAAGCAGCGCACCGCCATTGCCCGCGCCCTGATCCGCAATCCTAAGATTCTGATTCTCGACGACGCGCTTTCGAGCGTCGACACGCAGACCGAAGATAAGATTCTCAACCACCTGCGCGACGTGATGCAGGGCCGCACCACGATCTTCATCTCACATCGCGTCTCCACCGTGCGCAATGCCGATTGCATCGCCGTGCTGCACGGAGGACGCATCGTCGAACTCGGCACCCACGACGAACTCCTCGCGTTGAACGGCTACTACAGCGACCTGTATAACAAGCAACTGCTGGAAGAAGAACTTGCCCAAGTGTGAGCCAGCAGCATAGATTCCTTCGCAATGGCCATGTGGGAACAGCCGCCTCGGCTGTTCGGTCGAGCGCAGCTCGACGGGCTGTCGCAAAACGCAGCAATGTCTAGGCAGTAGTTGACAAATACTGAGGAGGCCGTCGTCTACACTTGCACTGGCGACTATGCGGCGCGTCAGCACTCCGGAAATTCTCGACTCACCAGATTGCCCTCCCGGCGAGGTCGAAAAATCTCTGCGTGACTTGTCGCGCATGAATCGATGGTTTGGTGGAGTCGCCACGACACGCACATTGATCGAACGCGTCGCGAGCGCAACCGGAAAAAAGCACTTCAGCATGCTCGAAGTCGCGGCTGGATTTGGCGAAGTGCCGCGCGAGGCAGCCAAGCAACTGGCACACAAGGGAATCTTGCTGGAGTTAACCTATCTGGATCGCCTGCCCTCGCACCTGCTGCCAGGAAATCGTTCTGTCGTGGCCGACGCGCTTGCGCTTCCCTTCCCAGATAACGCGTTCGACCTGGTCAGCAGCAGCCTGTTTACTCATCATCTGGATCCTCCCGACCTGTCTCGCTTCGCCAACGAAGCTCTACGCGTGAGCCGATGCGCGGTACTGATCAACGATCTCGTGCGTCATCCGCTGCACTTGGCATTGGTCTACGCCGGCTTTCCGCTGATGCGGAGTCACGTCTCGCGCGTGGATGGAGTGGCTTCGGTGCGCAGGGCGTACGTTCCAGAGGAAATGCAAGGAATTCTCGTAGACGGAGCCGGCCCTGCCAGGCAAATCGAGATTTTGCAACACTACTTGTTTCGCATGGGAGTCATCGTCTGGAAGGGCGTTGTATAACACAGACCACAGTCAGCGACTTAATCTCGGCGACCTAATCAAAGATCAGCTCCATATACACATCCGCTCTCACGTACACAGAAGGAACGATCCGCTCTGGAGGGATGTGTTTAAAACCCACCGATTCGTAGAGCCGAATAGCGGGTGTGAGCGTGTGGTTGGTCTCAAGATAAAGTCTTCGTGCACCCATAGCTCGCCCTGCCGCAATAACCACCTGCAGCAGCTTCCGTCCAATGCCCACGCCCTGAAACGCTGGCGTCACCGCCATCTTTGCAACCTCGAATTCACCTGCGGTCATGCGTTTGAGGGCGCAGCAACCTACGCAGTGGCCGTCGACCGTTGCGAAGAAGATCTTGCCGCCGTCATCGAGAATGAGCCTTTTGGGATCGGCCAGCACTTCGGCCTCTTTCGGTTCGATGCGGAAGTAACGCGAGATCCACTCTTCGTTCAATTCGCGGAATGAGCTTTCATCGCCCGGTTGGAACTCGCGGATGGTGATTTCCGAAACAGAGATCGGCCGCTCTTGTTGCGCTGACATTGGAACACCCCCCCTAGAGATCAAGTTGGAAGATCAAGTTGAGATCCTGTGACTCGCAATTCATTCCCAACAATCCGAACATAAGCCGCCATTCAGCTATATGTCCAATATATTAATCATCTATACTGAGACTTTATCAATATGAATAACGAGATCGAAATCCGGCATCTACGCTACTTCCTTGCAGTGGCTGAAACACTGCATTTCGGCAAGGCAGCTGCAATGTTAGGAATCGCACAACCTCCGCTTAGTCAACAGATCAGGAATCTCGAACGCATACTGGGATATGCCTTGTTCGACAGGACTACCCGCGGCGTCAAGCTAACCAAAGTCGGCCAATTCTTTGCGGAGCGCGCTCGCAACACGATCGCTAAGATGCGTGATGATGTGGAAATAACGCGGCGGCTTGGCGCTGGAAAGGAAGGGGTTCTCGACGTTGGATTCAGCGGCTCTGTGATGTTCACGGCCTTGCCGAAAGCGATTGAGTCTTATCGACGAATGTATCCGAACGTCGAGTTGCGATTGCGCGAGCTTGTGACTGCCGAGCAAATTCCCGCTCTGCTGGATGGAAGCCTGAACATTGGATTTCTTCGCGACGGCGAACCCAAGGACGGACTTTCCCTCGAGCCTATCCTGCGCGAAACATTCGTCGTTGCGCTCCCGGCGACACACAAGCTGGCGAAGAAGAAAAGATCTGTTCGTCCGATTGAGCTAAGAGGCGAACCGTTTGTTCTCTTCGCCCGCAGGATGGGCAGCCTTGCCTTTGATCGGACCGTTGCCTGTTGTGAGGACGCGGGATTTCGCCCGAATATTGTGCAGTACGCTCCACAGTGGACCACCGGCTTGCGGCTGGTTGCGGCTGGACTTGGGGTCTCGCTCGCCCCGGCATGCATCGGTAAGCTAACGATGCCCGGCGTTGTTTATCGAAAGCTGCGCTCGGATCATTGGACATCCGTCGACATTGGCATGAAGGTGGGTGCTGAAGATCCAGCTGCAAGAGCGTTTCTACAGATCGTGCGGCCGGTGCTCAGCAGAGGGCGCAATTGATGCTTCTAATCCTGGTGGGCAGGCTTGGCGCGGGAGCTATTGTATGGAAGGGGTGATGCTTTGGTGTTGGCAAACCCTGCCGCTTATGTTGACCTCGCGGCCCTTCAAATATGAGCTGACTGCAGGGTCCTCAACGACTATGTAGTCCGCCACAGCGAAAAAATCGTCCGTCAGACCGCTTGCCTCGTCTCGGCTAAGAGCGATGCCAAGCGGCTTGAAATCTGCGTGGCGGGAACCGTCCGGCTCCTCGACTCTCATGTCGAAAGTTGTTTCTGAAGGTGTGACGGTCAGAAAAGTCCAATGTCGCTCATCTAGCGCGGTGTCATCCCACCATTTGCCGATGCTGATGGTAAGCCCGACCATGATTTCCTTGTGTCCCGTGTGCAGCGTTGCGAAGTAAACGGAATAAGCATCGTCGTCCTTCTTAATGAAGCCACAGACGCTCTTGAACTTCTCGCCGCAACAGTTGCATGTGAAATTGGACACGTTGTCGCCAAGTTCCAAAGAAAACATCGCAGAGGTCTACCTCACGACCAGCACTTCCCTAACATTGTCCCGTGCGAGGAAGAACTTGATCGATGCAAAGTCGCGGAAGAGCGTTTCGATGTGGCGGTTGTTGAAGACGCGCTGCAGGTGAAATCCATCTGTAATCGCGGTGTGGACGGCTCCTGTGGGTCCGCGCCGCGCTTCACGCTTCAGCACGATGCGCTGCATCTCGAGCGCGTCCTTCCCGATTATGTGGAAGCGATAGCAGGGAGAATCCGGTCCGGCGTCCTTGGTGTGAAAAAACGCCAGCAGCATGCCACCGGGCTTCAGCACGGACCACAGTCGTCCCATCACCGGACGCACCAGGCTTTCGTCCAGGTAGTCCGGCAGGTTCCAGCACAGCACGACATCAAAGTGCGCAGCGGGATAAACCAGGTTCTCGGCCAAAAATTTCCGGCTGTCGAGAATCGCTTTCCCATCCTCGTCTTTGGTGACGAGGCCCGGTTCGGTCGAGGCAACGAGGAGATCTTCGCTGTATATCCTGTGGCTGTTTCCGGTGAAGAAGCGAATGTTCGTCGCCGAAGTGGACCCGAGATCCAGCACGCACAAAGGAGTCTCGGATTCCCAGAGGCGTGCGAGTTCGTTGAGGCCGCTGGAGCGGCGAGTCAGCTTGGCCGCGACTTGTGTTGTCGCCGCTTCCGCCCCGCCCGATGAGCTGCGAAAGAGCTTCATGAAATTCTGCGTGACTGACGCCATCACTTTAACCCGCTACGACCGGCGGCGGAAGTCACTTTCCAGCCGCCTTTTCCGCCTTGCCCTGAATGTCAACTTTCCCCTTCAGGTAGGCGCCCTCTTCAATCGAGATCCGTTGCGTTGAAATATCGCCGGTTACAACCGCTGATTTGCGCAGCTCGACACGATCGCTGGCCTGCACGTTGCCCTCGAGCTTGCCTTGCACCACAATCGCCTTGGACTCGATCGAGGCCTTGACTTGCCCGTTAGGCCCTACAGTCAGGCTATTGCCCTTGAGCGAGATGCTGCCCTCGACCTGGCCATCAACGTACAGGTCCTCGCTGCCCGACAGTTCGCCTTTGATTACCACGGATTTGCCAATCTGAGCCAAATCACCTGACAACGGAGCGCTCATGGATGTTCTCCTTCGGGAATCGGAATACTGCACGACCAAGACAGGGAAGGCAGCTACCGGACGGCCGCATTGCTTTCCAACGACTATACCCAACCCCGCGCGCATGCGGCAAGCACACTTTGGTTCTTGCGAGTGGGAATCAACCTTCTAGCCAGGTTGCTAAACTAATGTGTTGGAGGATCTGCGTTGCAGAACCCAAAGCCCCCAGGAAAGCTTTATGTGTGCGTTCTACTGGTGATTGGTGCATCCCTGAAAGCTGCGGCGCAGATTTCGCCCGTACTTGATCTCTCTCCCGACCAACTGGTGCGAGCCGCGGTAAAGAATGAAGTCGCCGCCGCGAACAACACCTCGGTCAAGCACATGTTCCGCTCGCGCAAGCAGACTCCCAAAGGATCGCAGACAAAGCTGTATGTCGAGACCACTGACGCCATGGCAGGAATGCTCATCGCCATCAACGATCAGCCACTCACCCCGGAACAAAAACAAGGAGAGATCAACCATCTGTTCTGGCTCGAAGGAAGCCCTGATCAGCTCCGCAAGAAACAAGCACGCGAAAAAGAAGATGCCGAGCATACCCTGCGCATTGTGAAAGCGCTGCCTGACGCTTTCAGATACGAATACGCTGGTACAGAAGATGGTGGGCCTGGACTTGGGCATGAAGGAAGCCAGCTTGTGCGGCTGAAGTTCACACCCAATCCAGCATACTCGCCGCCGTCGCATACCGAGCAGGCGCTCGAAGGTATGCAGGGATATCTCCTCATCGACACGACCAGTCAGCGCATCGCGCGTATCGATGGGACCCTATTTAAAGAAGTCACCTTCGGCTGGGGAATTGTCGGTCACCTCGACAAAGGCGGTCACTTCCGTGTACAGCAAGCCGATGTCGACGACGGCACCTGGGACATCACCGAAATGAGCCTCGACATCAAAGGGAAAATCCTGCTGTTCAAGAGTCTGAGCATGGTATCCGACGAGGTCTTCAGCGATTTTCACCGTGTGCCCGACAATCTGACGTTCGCGCAGGGCGTGAAACTATTGCAGGCCGAAGAGGAGAAGGTAGCAGTCAGCGGGCGCGTGCCCGAATCGCCCGAGTCTAAGAAAATTCCGCAATAATCGATTTGGGTGGTGATTTTGGGTGGCGCAGCGCTTTTAGCGTTGCGATAAAGTCCTAGTTAAAAGAATGGGCTTTAGACCTGGTTCGGACACTCATCCGCGTAACATTTCCTTCCGCACCGTCAACCTCTCAATCAAATCTGTTTTCACGCGATACCCCATCCCTGCCTGATCGCTAACGGCGATCATTCCCTGCGGTGAAACCTCCACCTCCGGATCGATAATGTCTTCCTTCCAATATCGTTTCGAAGCCGACACATCTCCCGGCAAGCTGAAGTTCACGAGGGTAGAAAGTGCAATGTTGTGCGCGCGGCCGATGCCGGTTTCGAGCATGCCGCCGCACCACACCGGAATCTTGTGCGAGTGGCACACATCGTGGACGGCCAGCGCTTCACTGAAACCGCCGACACGCCCCACCTTGACGTTCATGATGCGGCAGGCTCCGGTTTCCGCAGCAAAGGCCGCACTGCGCGCGTTTATGATGGATTCATCGAGGCATATCGCGGTGCGGAGTTCTTTCTGCAATCGCGCGTGGTAATAAATATCGTCATTCCACAGCGGCTGCTCGATCATCAGCAGGTTGAACTGGTCAAACTTGCGCAGGTGCTCGACCTGATCGAGCGTGTAGGCCGAATTGGCATCACAGCTTAACATGATGTCGGCCCAGCGCGAGCGTATGCGCTCGAGCACATTCACGTCCCAGTCAGGCTTAACCTTGATCTTGATGCGGCGGTAACCGGCGTCGAGTTCAGTCTGAATTTTTTCCAGCAACTGCTCGACCGAATCCTGAATCCCGATCGACACACCGCACAGGATCTCGCGGCGCGTACCGCCAAGCAGTTTCCAAAGTGGCTGCTGTTTCTGAACGGCCTCGGCGTCCCACACGGCGTTCTCCAGTGCGGCTTTAGCCATGCGGTGCGAGCGCACCCTCGCAAACAACGCGGCGCAGTCGCGGGCCGAGTCGAGGTGTTTGCCCACGAGAGCGGGCATCAGATATTGCGTCAGCGTCGGCCACGCACTCTCGATCCACTCACTGCTGTAAAACGGATCTTCGCCGACGACGCTCTCGCCCCATCCATCGACACCTTCGCTGTGTACCGTGACCAGCAGAATGCGGCGGCTGTAAAGCCGGTGAAAACTCGTCTCGAAAAAGTGGACGAGCGGCATCTGAATCTCGCGCAGCGTGATAGCTTCAATCTTCATTTGTTTTGCAATGCAGCTTCACCACAGAGGCACAGAGAAAAACCATATTATGTTTTTCCGTTTTCTCTGTGTCTCTGTGCCTCTGTGGTGATTAAACTTCCGATGCATACGACCAGTCCTCATCCCACTCGCCCAGAACGAACTTTCCATTCCCTTCCGGATCGCGCTCGTAACCCAGAACCGCCAACCCATCCGAGAACGCGCGCAGAAATTCTTCCCGATTGCGCTCCTGCACTTGCTGCGCCTTGGAGCGAGTATCTGCCGCGGCCTTCCAGTCGTAAATCCGTCCCGGAACGTCGATGCTAGACTCGTGCTGGAAGGATGGATTCTTGCCGTTTGACAGCAGCGTCTCAACCCGTTTCGATTTCAGCCACCACTCGGCGATCAGCCGGTCGCTGGGCAATCCTCCTTGCAGAGGAGACGAAGTAATACCGTACTGATTGATGTTGTAGCGCCGCGCAATTGCGCCCAACTTCTCGATATTGAGATAGGCATTCTTGATTTCCAGCGGATCGAATGTCCACTCGATTAACTCGATACCGCGGGCGAGCGCGTCTTCACGCTGCAGCAATTTCAGACGCCGCCCCAGGCCGCTGTTGCGATGGTCTTTCCTCACCGCAAGCATGTGCGAATGCAGGTAGACATGACCGGAGCGTGTGCCGGGCACAGAGAGCGCAAAGCCTACCATGTTGTTGCCTTCGAAAGCGCCCATCACCTGGCCGCCGACTTTTTCGGCGACAACGAACATGCGCAGCGGCACCAGGTCCGCGTCGCTAAAGTTCCACACTTCTTTCTGTAGAGCGACGCAGGCGCAAAGTTCCTCAATACTTTGACAGTGACGGATGACAACCGAATCGGCAGTCACGCCTGCTTGCCCTCGGTCTGTGACGAACGAGATTGTGAATCCGGCTGTCGCTCCTGCGCTTTGGCCCGCTGCCAGAGCGATTCCAGTTCGTCCATCGAAGCCTGCTCTGCGCTGCGGCCTTCCTCGCGCAAACGATCTTCCATCCACTGAAAACGCCGCCGGAACTTGCGGTTCGTCTTGTGCAGTGCCGACTCCGGATCGACCGACAAATAGCGTGCGACATTGACCAGCACGAAGAAAAGATCGCCGACTTCTTCCTCAATCTGACTTTGCAGTTTATCGGGAAGAATCGTCCGCCCCGATCCCGCCACTCCGCGCACCTGCGGCCGCGGCCCAGGTGTTGGAAATTCTTTCAGATGCTCGCGCAGTTCGTCCGTCTCTTCGCGAAGTTTGTCGAACAACCCATCGACATTGGGCCAATCAAAACCCACGCCAGCCGCACGTGAACTCAGCTTGTTCGCCTCCAGCATCGACGGCATCGCCGAAGAAACACCGGCAAGGATCGACTGTCTCTTAGCCGCGTTGGCACTACCGTCACCCTCACCGCGCTTCTTTCTCTCTTCGACCTTGAGAGCTTCCCAGTTCCGCTTTACTTCGTCCGATGTATCGGCCTTCACATCGCCAAACACGTGTGGATGCCGGTGAATCAGCTTGCTCGACAGCCGGTCCAGAACATCGCCAATCGAAAACGAATGCTGCTCCTTCGCCATTTCGGCATAGAACAGCACCTGCAGCAGCAAGTCACCCAGCTCGCCTGCCAACTCATTCCAGTCCCGGTTGTCGATCGCTTCGAGGACTTCATAAGTCTCTTCGAGCGTGTAAGGCTTGATGGTGTCAAACGTCTGCTCGCGGTCCCACGGGCAGCCGCCGGGCGCACGCAGCCGCTCCATGATTGAAACGGCGCGCTCGAAACGCTCTCCTGTAGTGGGCATTTGCCAACCACTTTAAATGAGTGCCCAGATCAGGAGCAATGACGACGAGCAATATGATGAGGTCGAACTAACGGGGTCAACGTGCACTAACTACAATGCAGGATCGCATCGGGGATTCGCGGCTGTGAAAAACTACCGATGCGATTTGAGGCCGTCTGAGCGCCTGATTACCTTCGGCACCATCACAATTGTCCGTGCCCTGGAATTCGGCCATTGTCCGGATGGACCTAAGGTCACTTCACTCCAGTGGCCACTCAGGCGCAAAATGGAATCGGTGGGGCGCGTCAGAGAATAGGGCGGTCTCTGTCCATCCACCGATTGCATGCACTCCAAGTAGTTAAACTTCATGACTTTAGCGGTGAAACCCCGGCCGTCTTTGGAAGGCCAGCACTTTCAGGTGGTGGTCATCGGCGGCGGCATCAACGGCGTGGCCGTAGCCCGGGAATGCGCCCGCGCCGGCAAACGCGTGCTGCTGGTCGAGCAAAACGATTTTGCCTCCGGCGTCACCAGCCGCTCGACGCGCATCATTCACGGCGGCCTGCGCTATCTGGAGCACGGAGAACTCGATCTCGTTCGCGAATCTGTGCGCGAACGCGAACGCCTGCTGCGCGAGCGCTCCCACCTCGTGCATCCCATGCATTTTCTTTTTCTGCTGAATGAGCAGAGCCAGCGCAGCGCCATGAAGGTGCGCGCCGGACTCTGGCTCTATCAGCGCATCTCGGGCAAGAAACCATCTCCAATCAGCGAAATGGAGTTGAAGCGCGTCGAGCGCGTGCTCGATGTGGGCCATCAGTGGCTGATCCTGAACTACGAAGACGCGCAGTGCGAATTCCCGGAGCGTATCGTCGCCGAGTGGTTGACCGAAGCAGTCGAAGCTGGCGCGGTTGTGCGCAATCATTGTGAAGTGTTGGCCGTCAACATCGCTCACGGCCGAGCGCAGGGCGTGCTCTTGCGCGATCGCAACACCGGCAAAGACGAACGCATCGACGCTGGGTGGATTTTCAACTGTACCGGCCCTTGGGTTGATCGTATCTGTCAGCGATCTTCAGTCCGTACCCCGAAACCACTTCTGGGCGGCGTGCGCGGATCGCACATCGTTCTGCCGCGATTCTCCGGCGCTCCCAACGTCGCGATGTACACCGAAGCCGCCGACGGACGTCCGGTCTTTATTCTGCCCTGGAACGATCAGGTGCTGGTCGGTACCACCGAAGTGCCCGACACTGGCGACCCAAACAAGACGGCTCCATCCAACGAAGAAATCGAATACTTGCTGCGTACCGTCACGAAGCTGATCCCGAAAGCGAAGCTCTCGCTACAGGACATCAAGTTCGCATTTGCCGGCGTACGCCCGCTGCCCAATACGCAAGGCGGCAAGCCCTCAGCCGTCACGCGGCGCCATTTCTTGCACGATCACACCGAAGAAGGCGCAGCGAAGATGGTTTCCGTGATCGGAGGCAAGTTGACCACCGCGGCTTCGCTGGCGCGCGAGTGCGCCCGCAAGATTGGCCTGCAGATTCCCGAGCCGAATGCCATCGTCGTCGGCCCCGGCGCTGCGCTCGATCCCATGCTCGATCACGAAGTTCAGGAAATCGCCCGCGCCGGATCGGTCAGCGAAGAAACTGCTCGCGGCATGATGGAGTGGCATGGCCAGCGCGCCCCCGATATCGCCCGCATGGCACTGGTAAGCGCGGAACTGCGCGCGCCAATCTGCCCACACACTTCCCACATCGTCGCCGAAGTGGTCGAAGCCTATCGCCGCGAATGCGCTGTAACCTTGGGTGACGTTCTGCTACGGCGCGTGCCAGTCGCGCTGGGAGCATGCTGGTCCGACTCATGCAGCCGTGAAGCCGCCCTCCGCATCGGTGCCGTCATGGGATGGAACGAGCACGCCCTCGGCGCAAACCTGGAATCGTTCGAAACCGAGCGTGCCGCCTTCCTGAAACGCCCCGCCCGTAACACATCCGCGCTCGAAGCCGCCGCAGACTAGAACTCATCACTTATCTCATAAAATGCACTCAAGCCGGTTTTACCAGCCGTCGTACATAATTCCTCGATTGCCCGTTGCCGGGTCAACTGACCATTCAATAATTAGCCCCGCGCGGAGCGGGGCTGGAATTCATGGTTCCATAAATTAACGTCGGGATTTTTTATTCAAACTTTGGTTTCGTGTTTTTACAGTCAAGGTTTCACACAGAAACACCCGAGGGGCGTGCACCGATAGACCAATCCCGGCTTGCAGAGGATCGCGGAGCTGCTGCCCCAGGGAACGGATGAGGCACGCGAACTATCGACGTTGTGCCCCTGAGCACTCAATGCGATGATCGCGGCGAACAATATGGTACGGGCAATGAAGAGGCTTGGCATTTTCATTAGGGTACTCCTAAGTTTTGTGATTCGCGGGTAGGGTGGAAAATTGGCGGATCGCCACCTTCCCACTTTTCTTAACTACTATTCGGTAAAAGACACTGTCAAGAGAATTTTCCTGGTAATAGGGCTACCCCATCCATCAAGTGCCCCATGCTTCCCCGATTTTTGCGAGACATGATTTCGGTTACCAAAGATTAGCCATGACCTCGAGTTATCTGGGAACACATCCTCAACGAATTTACACTGGCGCGAACTAAGGCACGGTCTTAGGCATTGCAAGGGCGAAGTTCGATGCTGATTCCCATCAAGCACGAAAACATGACGGCCAGGCGCTGGCCGGTCATCACGATCGGATTGATCGCCATCAATACGATCGTCTTCCTCTTTACCATCGCGGCGATCGACAACGAGACACCTGAACTCGGCGAGGTGAAGTCGCACATCATCATCCTCGCGGCCCTGCACCCCGAACTGAAGCTGCAACCCGAGTCACAACGCCTGGTCGACGGATTCAAACAGAATCAGCCGCAACAGTGGAAGCACGTACAGGACCCTTTCCGCGACATCATTGGCCCTTACGACGCCAAGCTGAAAATGATGGAGGACACCTCCAAGCTGCAGGACGAAGCGGACTCGCTGAACAAACAATTGGTCGATTTGTCGTCGTCTTCCATTTCTGAGCAGTATGCATTTATCCCCGCAGTGCATAAGCCCATCACTTATCTCACGGCGAATTTTCTGCACGGCGGCATCCTTCATCTGGTAGGCAACATGTGGTTTCTATGGCTGGCCGGATTTGTGCTCGAAGACCTCTGGGGCCGCTGGATTTATTCGGTTTTCTACTTGATTGCCGGAGCAGCCGCGTTGCAGTTCTATGCCTGGACCGATCCCACCAGCATCACTCCAACGGTAGGTGCATCGGGCGCTGTAGCAGCGCTCATGGGGGCCTTCCTCGCGCGCCTGCCTAAGATGAAAATCGAAATGGCGTGGCTCTTCTGGTTTCGCCTTTATCGCTTCAAGGCCGCAGCCTACTGGCTGCTGCCACTGTGGCTGCTCGGTGAAATTTTCTTTGGCTCGCTCGGATCGAGCAGCGTCGCCCACTGGGCGCACGTCGGCGGTTTCCTGTTCGGAGCCGCTGCGGCCGTTGGCATCCAACACTCCGGGCTTGAGCAGAAAGCGAGTAAGGAAATCGAAGAGAAACTCGGCTGGAGCAACGACCCCGAGCTCGAACTGGCCAGCAGCAATATGGAGCACGGCCAGCTTGCCGACGCAGTTGCGCATTTGAAGGACTACATCGCCAAGAAACCGAACTCGCTCGACGCCTGGACGATGCTGCGGACAATCTACACGCGGCAGAACGATACCAAGTCCTATCTCGATGCCACTGCCAAAACCTGTGCGCTCCATCTGCGAGAGCATCAGGTCGAAGCCGCATTTCAGTGCTACGCCGAATTCGTCGACAACGGCGGTGGACACATGCCCGCCGCGACGTGGCTGGATCTCTGCAAGGGCGCTGAAGAGATACAGGAATTCGATCGCGCACTGGCGGAATATCAGCAATTGGCGGCGGCCTATCCGGCCGATCGCCAGGCGTTGACCGCACAACTCAGCGCCGCACGTCTGTGCCTCAAACGCCTGAACCGTCCGCAGGATGCGCTCGTGCTCTATCAGGCCGCCGCGGCATCGCCCATTCCGCACCTCGACTGGGATCAGCACATACAGACGGGAATCAAAGAAGCGACAAACGCCATCGGCAGCGCAAAGGCCGCTGCAGCCGGGGCACAGTAAGCCGGTGGAAGAGCGGCGCTTTAGCGCCGCGTAAGCCGCCAAAAAATAGACATGGGCTTCAGCCCCTGAGGGACGAGTCGTCCAACCTGAAAAGCATTAATAAAACACACTCTAGCAACTGCCGCTAGAACCACGGAGGTTCCATGACCCGAAGAAGTCTTCTGTTCGCACTCGTGAGCGCAACCAGCGCAATAGGAGTAACCGGCGCTGTAGCGGTAACCGATGTCACGCCAAGGGCGCGAGATAAATTCGCCCTCGCAAACGAAGATATTAAAGAGCTGCTGCTTTTGCTCGACACCGATAAGAATGGCAGGATCTCGAAGCAGGAATGGATGAACTTCATGGAAGCCGAGTTCAACAAACTGGATAAAGACGGCAGCGGAGAACTCGATCCGAAAGAGCTGCTGCAATCGAAGCTCGCAGTTAGACAGAGTAGTTCTGCAAAGCCTGCCAGGTAAGTCTATTTTCACCTCCCTTGCTCGGTACGCCCCCGCGAATAGTTCGTTCCTTCCTACGCGCCCAGCGTCCGGCAGAGCAGCGCCGTGTCGTCGGAGATGATGCCGTCCACAGCACACTCGGCGAAACGCTGCATCTCGGTCGAATCGTTGACCGTCCAGACGATAACTTTCTTCCCTGCGCCTTTTACCTTGCGGATCAATTCAGGCTCGGCCAGTTTATGGTGCGGAATCACATACTCGACGGGCAGTTCGTTCCACAGCTGGAGTTGCGTCTTGAACTCGCAAATCAGGCCAAGGGGAATCTTGGAGTCCTCCGCATGTAGGGACTTCAACACTCCGGGCACAAACGATGAGACCACAAATCCCCGGCGCGGCTTGTGCCGGAGGAACAGATCGAGCGTGATTCTCTCCAGACCCTTGACCTTCAGTTCAATATCGAGAAACGAATCGCGGTAGCGCTGGAGAACATCCCGCAACCGGGGCAACTGCGGAACCTGCTTCGCTGTTGTGCGGGAAAGCTGAAATCCGGCGACCTTTGGATCATGGTAGACAACCGCTTCTCCGTCGGCCGTGAGGCGCACGTCGAATTCAAAGCCATCACAGCCGTCGGCGAGGCAACGGTCGAACGAAGCGATCGTATTTTCCGGGATCGACTTCACCGCGCGTGCACCGCGGTGACCGAGCAGTAGAGGACTAGGAGATTGACCGGCGCGCGGGCGAGTCATATTCGGAGGAATCGGAAGATCAATCGAGATCGAAATCGCGGATCGGCTTGCCCGTATCAGGCGTCTCTTTCGCCTTCTTTACGGCTTCCTGAAACTTCTTCTCCAGCAAATCAGACGCATGCTTCTGCGCCTCCACCGACTGCTGGAAGATCGACTCGCGGCGGCTGTCCTGCTCACGCATCGCCTTCGCCGCAGCTTCCATATCGCTGAATGTTTTTGGTTTCACCGCCGCCGTGTGGGCAATCACTGCGCGTGTTTCGGTATCGATTTTGAGCACTGCACTACAGCACGGACAAGTCACTTCGAAGTTGGGGGGATTCTTCGCCATGTTTGCGAATCATACAAGGAACAGGGGTCAGGGGCCAGAGGTCAGGGATCAGAGGCTAGTGGGGGTCAGTGGTAGGAGACCAAGGAGGGTTGGCAGAGGTCGGATGCCAGAGGTCGGGGGTCCGGATCGAGGCCTGATAATCGGATGTTCCGAACTGGCCTCTGACCCCTGACCACTGTTCCATTCATCGCTGCAACTTGATAGGAAAGATGTGGAACAGGTTCAGCATTTCCAGCCCCAGCAGAATGACCGAAATCACCACCACCATCACCGCCATTAGTTCGCCGAAACTGAGGCCGCGGCGCGTTGGCTCAAAGCGCCGCGCGGCCAGGCTGAGGATGTTGAGCGTGGCGAACCCGAACACCACCGCCCAGAGGATGTTGTAAACATCCTGCCGCGTGCCGCGATAGAGCAACGTCACTACTATCCCCAGCAATACAGCCGTCTGCGTCCGTGCCACTGGATACACAGCGAGCGCCGCCCGCGTGGTCCGCGTGAAGTTTGAGATCAGAAATGCGGCATCCAGTGCCATGGTGAATGAGCTCTCAGGCCTGACGATCCGCCGGGCCGAAGAATGGATATTACATGTTTTGGTCGCACCCGGTCACGGCCTGCGATGATCCCGACCCTGCCGTTGCTAAGATAGTGATTCATGGCCGCGCCCCGCTTCATCTTTTTCGATGTTGGTAATACCCTGCTCTTTCCCAACCGGGCGCGCATGCTGGCACCGCTCGCAGCGGATCGTCATCCGACACTCCAACAATGGCAGGCTCTGGAGCGCCGCACCAAACACGAATTCGATGAGGGGATGATCGCAGGCAAGATCGATCATAGCTTCTGGTGGACGTTCCACACGCACCTGCTGCAGGAACTTAATGCGCTCGACGACGGCGTGCGTAACACTTTGGTCGAGAACACACAAAACTCCGCCAACTGGGACCAGATTTTGCCTGGAACACGCAAGGCATTGGAGCGGATTCGTCAGCAGTATGCGATTGCAATTATCTCGAACGCAGATGGCAAGATTGACGCGGTACTGCGCCGCTGCGGCATTGTCGATTGCTTCGCTAGCATCATGGACTCTGGGATCGTGGGGCATGAGAAGCCGCATCCAGCGATATTTGAAGCGGCCCTGCGCGCGATGAAGGCTGAGCCGGTCGAGAGTCTTTACGTAGGGGATGTTTACTCGGTCGACTACGTTGGCGCTCGCAACATCGGGATGGAAGCGGTGTTATTTGATGTGGCGGGTACCTATCGCGAGCGCGACCTGCCGCGCGTGGAATCGCTGGCGGAGTTGGAGACGTGGCTTGCGCGAAAGGTTGAGTAACGTAATGGTTTTGTAGCGCCGGCGTCCCCGCCGGCTGTCGCGAGGGCATCTTGCCCTCGCACGCAACGAAGAGAGGATGAGTAGCAGGGATGCTTCGACTGCGGTTGCTCAGCATGACATCCGTATCGGCATGACAGGCGTGTCGTCATGATCGACTAAGATGAGGTGAAACATGTTCGAATCTACGCGGCTTTGGCTTTTTCTCACGGCGGCGGTGTTGCTGGCGATCGCTCCTGGCCCCGGCATGCTTTACGTGCTGGCTCGCAGTCTTGCGGGCGGAAAGCGGGAAGGCGTGCTATCAGCATTCGGAACGTTTCTCGGCGGCATGGTCCATGTGTTCGCAGCAGCGCTAGGGATTTCGATCATTCTGGCCAGATCGGCCGCGGCATTCGCGGCGGTGAAGTATTTGGGTGCGGCGTATTTGTGCTTTCTGGGCGTGCGCATGATTCTTGATGCACGCAAGGAAAAAGCAGAACTGGACCCGAGCAACGAGTTCGTCAAGCCTGCGCGCAATCCGTTATGGCAGGGCGTTGCGACTGAAGTGCTCAATCCCAAGACAGCGTTGTTTTTTCTTTCGTTCATTCCGCAATTCGTTAATCGCGGCGCGGGGCACGTCTTTCTGCAATTCGTGGTGCTCGGAACAATTTCTGTGGTGATGAACACAACCGCGGACTTGATCGTCATCGCGCTGGCCGGGCCGCTAGGAGAACGCATCCGGTCGTCGGCGAAATTCCGGCGCCGGCAGAGGACGGTAACCGGCGCGATTATGATTGGCCTAGGAACTTATCTGGCGACAAGCGAGACCAGGTAACTTGCCTTCGAGGAAAGAGCATGTGCAGAGCGTCAAGACATTCATTCACCCTCCTCGCGCTGGCCGGGTGTCTGCTATGGATTTCTTCGGCAGTGGCGCAGATTTCCGGCGCAATGCCAAAGATTGAGGGAGAAAGCCTCGCTGGCCAGACCGTTCAGTTGCCCGATGATGCCGCAGGCAAGGTAGCCGTCTTGATCTTCGGATTCTCGAAGGCTTCCAAGGGGTCAACGAGTGCCTGGGGCAAAAAGATCTCCGCCGATTTTTCCAACCAGCCGGCGTTCGTTCTCTACCAACTGCCGGTTCTCGAAGATGTTCCGCGTCTTATCCGCGGCATGGTGATCTCTAGCATACGAAAAGATGTGCCGGACAACATGCGCGACCACTTTGTCCTTGTCTTACACGGCGAAGCGCAGTTGAAGACTCTCGTGAGCTACAAGGATTCAGATGACGCTTACATAGTCGTGCTTGATCGTGCCGGTAAGATCGCTGCGCAAACGCACGGCCCGCTCAATGACGCAAATTATTCGCAGCTTCGAGAGAAAATTGAATCACTTCTGAATGCGGAACACCGCGATTAGAGCTCCACAATCTGGTGGTCGGGGCAGTCGGGGTGGATGGCGTCGTAGAGCTGCTGCAAAAGTTCACGACCGTATCGCGCCATGAAATAGACGCCGCCGATGCTCCGCTCCTGCAATCCCTTCTCGGGATATAGCGCCTGGCTGAGAGTTTCGGTGTGGCGGGTCACAAGCTCTCCCTTTTGCGCTTCGGCGCGTGCAGCCTGCGTGTAAAGGCGCTCCAGCTGATATTGGATTTTCGATCGCGCCGTCTCTGCCGCGTCGACCAGCGTGCGGTCGAGCTTGGTTAGCTTTTCTGTCACAGTCGCAAATTGCGAGTCCAGAGATTTTCTGGCGGCATCAAAGGCCGCCTGCAGGTCTTCGGGCAGATTGTTGGCGGCAAGTTGCCGGCGCAACGCTTCCGGACCTGCGAATACGGCAGGCACCGTGATCCCATGCTTCTCCAGCAGGCGCTGGATCTTGGGTTCGACGATGGTCGCGGAAAAACGCGGTACGACCGGCGTCACACGGCCGAGCAGCTTCTCATAGACCGCAGCAGACTGCGCGAAATACGCGGTCTCGGCGGGGCCTCCCGTGTAAGCCAGCGTGGGCAACAGATAGTCTTCTACGATGGGTCGCAAGAGAACGTTGGGGCTGAATTGCTCGGGAGTAGAACTCAAGCGCCGCAACAGCTCTGCCTGCGAAATCTTTTCTGCGCCTTCATCACTGCCGATCGTGAACTGGTGGGCTTCACCCTGGCTGTGGTGATGAATCGCGCTCCGCGCGCCGTTGTGGATCGTGAACATCAGCACCGACGACGGCGTGACTTTCACCTGCTGGTGATAACCCGCGGCTTCGAGGGCCTGGCCGCGCGAGAGCACCGCGGCCGCGAGTTCGTCGGCGCGCTCAATCGCAGCGCGATAAATCGGTTCAGCGATGCGATGGAGTTCACCGTCCGAGGCGTCGATGACGATCACGCCCCAATCCGCGAATAACCTGGCAAAGAAACGGGCGAAAGCTGTGCCCAGAGTTTCGCCGGGACGATACGTTTCGCGCAGCAGCGTGGTGATCTCGTTGTCGCCGAGCAGGGCGGCGGCTTCTTCCACGACGGGAAGAATCTCATCTCCCAGGCGCACCATGCCGACTGGCGCTCCAGACGCACCGTGACTCGACGTGGCCAGCGTTTGCAGCACGCCCTCCGGACCCGGCAGAGAAACGTGATTTATTTCCGCCAGATCGTGGTCGTAGCTGGCAAGCCAGAAAACGGGGACGCAATCCACACCCGCAGCGGTCGCTTCGTTGGCGAGCTTCACCGCCGTGAGAGCTTTGTAGATGTCGAACATCGGTCCGCCGAAAAGCCCAACCTGCTGGCCGGTCACGACCGCGGCCGCGCCTTTGCGCAGGCGGTCGAGATTTGCAAGCGTCTTCGGCGACGTGTCCCAGGATTTGTTCTGACGTTCCTTGTTTTGACGATCAAGGATGTCGGCGACCTGTTGGCGGCGCGCTGGATCATAACGAAGATTAGCAGCCTCTTCCTGCACCCAGTCGCGGAACTGCGGCGACCTGGGATAGAAGGGCTGGACTTCGGGGGTGTAGGAAAGAAAATCGGTGAAAAGGCGGGTCGAGTGCGGAATCTGCGAAAAAGGAAGACAGTGTGCCTTCACTGACAAGGCTCCTGACAGCGATGTTTTGAAGCCTGTCGCATGACCATGTGTTTGACGGATGGAATCATTGCAGGTCAACGCCGGTTCGTCGAATATGTCACGCCCCGGTCGTACTAGAGATGCCTGAAAGTGCAGCAGGATGCAAGATAAGATCGATCTATGAAGGCTACGATAAAGAACGACCCAATGAACTTTCCCCCGCTTGATATCGTTTTGCCGCTCACTCTCGAAGGCTCAGTGGTTCGTCTGGAACCGATTCGGCGCGAGCACGCGGCTCTTTTCTGGGAGATTGCGAAGAACGACGTCGAAGACATTTTCCGCTGGATTCCTTATTCAATGAAGACTCACGAAGACTTCGACCGGCTGGTCGCCATCGCGTTCAAGGAGCAGGAGCGCGGCGAGTCGGTGGTCTTCACCACGATTGAGCGAAGTTCGGGCCGTGTGATCGGCAGCACGCGGTTTATGAATATCGACCGCGCGAACCGGCGGGTCGAGATTGGGTCGACGTGGATCGCGCCAGCGTGGCAGCGCACCGCCGTGAACACGGAAGCAAAATACCTGATGCTGCGGCACGCGTTCGAGGTGTGGGGATGCTTTCGAGTGGAACTGAAGACCGACGCGCTGAATGAGAAGTCGCGCAACGCCATTCTTCGCATCGGGGCGAAAGAAGAAGGAACGCTACGGCGGCATGTTGTCACCTGGACCGGGCGAGTGCGCGACTCGGTGTATTTCAGCATCCTCGACAGCGAATGGCCGGAGGCGAAGGTGAAGTTGGAGGCCCGGTTGTCTAGTTCTTCTCCGAAACTGTAGTACCGTTGTGAGTTCCCATTCAAACCGCTATGATGCCTGCGATTCCCGACGGTATTTCCCGTGCGCGAATCATTTCCGAAAAATAATGGTCGTGGAGGATCGCGATGGATGGCACGAATGCCCTGTCGATGATAATTGCCGTAATCGTGGTCATTTTTGCGCTGGGAACAATTCTGAGCGGTTTTTTCCAGGTGCACACGGCCGAGGCAGTAGTCGTGCAACGCATGGGCAAGTTCCAGAAGGTCGCGGTGGCAGGAATCAATTTCAAGCTGCCATGGCTCGATCAGATCGCCGGACGCATCGATCTGCGGGTACAGCAGCTTGCGCTGGATGTGGAGACAAAGACGAAGGACAACGTGTTCGTCAAGATACCGGTATCGGTGCAGTATCACGTAATTTCTGACCATGTGTACGAGGCGTTCTACAAGCTGGCCAACCCGCGGCAGCAGATTTCGTCGTATGTGTTCAACGTAATTTTAGGGCACGTGCCCAAGATGAATCTCGATGATGCGTTTCTGCAACAGTCGGATATCGCGGTCGCGATCAAACAAGGCTTGGACGACGTGATGAAGACGTATGGCTACGCCATCGACCAGGCGCTGGTTACCGACATTCAGCCGGATGACAAGGTGAAAGCGGCGATGAACGAGATCAACGCCGCGCAGCGCGAACAGGTAGCGGCTACCGCGCGTGGCGAGGCGGAAAAAATTTTAAAAGTGAAGCAGGCCGAGGCCGAAGCGGAGAGCAAGGCGCTGCAGGGTCAAGGCATCGCGAACCAGCGGAAGGCGATCATTGAAGGACTGAAGGATTCGGTCGAAGCGTTCTCGAAAGCGGTCGAAGGATCGACGCCGAAAGACGTGATGATGCTCGTGCTAGTCACGCAATATCTGGATACGATGAAGGAAATCGGGAGTAATGACAGGAGCAACACGATTCTGATGTCCCATTCGCCGGGCGCGGTCAGCGACTTGTTTCGCCAGATGCAGGACGCAGTGATGATCGGGCAAAAAGTGGCGAATCCGGGGCCCTGATCTCACGCAGAATAAATCTGGAAATATCTTAAAATTCTTTAAAGTGGCTTCCCCCGAGTTTGGCCTAAGGGTCCCTTACTATTTTTCTATTATTTTCGCCTTTTGTTCGCTTTTATGATATCGTGATCTCCCCCTCATGGAGCGCTCCTTGCCAGCCTACGCAGAAGGCCAATATCCACGCGTAGGCTGGCTTTTTCTCGACCTAAATTCCTACTTCGCTTCGGTGGAGCAACAGGATCGTCCAGAGCTGCGCGGCAGACCTGTGGGCGTGGTAGCCGTGAATACCGATTCCACCTGCTGCCTGGCGGCGAGTTATGAGGCCAAGGCATATGGGGTAAAAACCGGCACATCGGTGAAGGACGCCAAAGCGCTTTGTCCCCATATCAATCTCGTTGTGGCACGGCCAAAGTTGTACGTGGAGTATCAGGAAAAAATCAAAGCAGCCATCGGCGAACACTTGCCGGTCTACAAGGCTTTTTCCGTGGACGAAATGGGATGCCAGCTCATGGGACGGGAATGCTTTTTGCCGAATGCGACCACACTTGGCTACAGAATCAAGCAGTCCCTGCGCAATCTGGGCGTGGCTCTGCGTTGCTCAATTGGCCTTGGGCCTAACTGCTATCTCGCGAAGACTGCGGCTGATCTCTGCAAACCCGATGGGCTGACTATCCTGCTCAAAGAAGACCTGCCGCATGCGCTGCATTGCATGAAATTGCTGGATGTGGTGGGCATCAGTCATGCCATGGAACGTCGGTTGCATCAGCACGGCATCACGACCGTTGAGCAGCTCTGCAAGCTATCTTCGCAGCAGATGCGCGACATCTGGGGCAGCGTGCAGGGAGAAACCATGTGGTATTGGCTGCGCGGCGAGGACTGGAAGGAAAAACCAGATTCCCCACGCAGAAGCATCGGCAAACAGCATGTGCTGGCACCGAAGTATCGAACGAAAGAACAAGCCTATCTCGTCGGGTTGAAACTGCTGAGCAATGCCGCCATTAAATTGCGACGGTTGAACCTGTGGGCGCGCGGCATCGGCGTAACGGTCGCATTTACGCACTGGGGGCGAGAAATAAAAAACAGCACCGAACCCTTAGGATGGAACGCTCACCGAAACATTCAGGCTTGCCGCGACACAATGACTTTGCAAGATCACTTCCGCGAACTGTGGAAGGCGTGTCCGGAAAACACTCCGGTGCATGTCGGCGTATGGCTTTTTGATCTGATTCCAGATGAATTGCACACGCTGGGATTCTTCGATGATGCAAAACGTGAAACCCTTAGCAGCGTTATGGACGCCATTAACAAGGAATACGGTCAGCACACGATTTACATGGGCGGGCTGCACGGCCTGGGCGATGCCGCACCAACGCGCATTCCATTTTTCAGCGTGCCGGAGTTGGCGGATTTTTGATCCGTGGGCGACGCTCAGAATCTGTCGAGAAGCGCTTCCGCAACGTTCAACTTTTTATCAACTTCTAAACCTGTTACTCGGGCAGCTTCGAAAAGCCGTTTGACTTTATCGAAGAACCGATCATCATCCAAATACTCTTCTTGATACTTTTTATAGTTGCGACATGTATTCAGCCATGCGCTAAACTGGGGCCCGGCGGTATTTCGGTACGAAGAGGAGTCATACGTGGAAATACGTCAGCACATTACTGTGATCTTGTGCTTGGGGATAAGCCTGGCGTCGTCGGGGCTCACTGTGGCGCAGTCCTCCCCAGGTTCGGGAGTAGAGATGGATCATGCAGAAAGTGCGGTGCCGGGACTGCATGACTTCGATTTTTTATTCGGACGCTGGCAAGTCCATCATCGAAAGCTGAAGCATCGCCTCGTCAACAGTCACGAGTGGATCGAATTCGAAGGGACATTATTCTGCCAGCCACTGATGGGTGGCTACGCTAATGTCGACGACACCGTGTTCGAAGTTCCGGGCGGCACTTACCGCGGCGTAGCTACGCGATCGTTCGACGCCAAGACGGGGCAGTGGTCGATCTGGTGGCTGGACAGCAGGGCGCCACTAGGACCGATGGATCCGCCGGTGAGAGGCAGCTTCCACAATGGCGTAGGAACGTTCTATGCGAACGACGATACCGAAGACGGGAAACCAGTCCGCACACGGCTCCTATGGACCGAGATCACACCCACCTCAGGTCACTGGGAGCAGGCAGAATCAACCGACGGTGGAAAGACATGGGAAACGGATTGGATAATGGACCTCAAACGAGTGCAATAGTTGGTTGAATGGATATTCGCCTTCGAGACCCGGCGCATCGTTAGCCGCAGCAAAATTGGCAATGTCGTTGACGACATCGTCAAGCCACTCTAATACGCGAAAGGTTTTCCGCAGAACACTTGATGTCGTCGAGTCAACTGTTGCTAAATCGCCGTTACACTCATTGGACGAGGGCCATCCCACACCCCAAGATTTGTCATCGCCGGCACCATCACACCCGATGCTGCCCCACCCTCCGCGATTTTCGGAGGGTGGGCACCGTAGCCTTCTCCCTCGCAAGGACGCGTGTCCCACTCGGATTTACGTAAAATATACGCAATGCGCACAAGCGAGGACGAACTCCTATTTTCCCCCTCTGCACTTGCCCTCGGGCGAATTCACTGGATGATACTTCAGTCGGTTGTGATCATGGACAAGAACCGCTTTGCCGAAAAACGGATGGAGGGCGGCTTTCGAGTGATGGGCGGGTTTACGGAATTTGGTGAGGAAGTGGGGCTGGACGAGATTCAGTGGTGGGTATTTCAGAAGGAGCGAAATCGGCACGAGCTTTTGGAAAAAACGAAAGAAGCGCTCCTTGGGGCAACCAATCTGGAAAAGAACTCCGCGAAGCTCCGAAAAAAGAATCCCGAGTCTTACAACGGGCTGTTAACGAGCTTGCGGGACTTCTGCGACGCGCACAGCTCGGAAATCAATTTGCTCTTGCACTATGTGACTCTTCTCCAGGCCCGCGACCGGCGCGCTCCAAGAATTCTTTTTACGTATCGCGTCTGGGGATCCACCAGGATGGCAGATCGCACAGTCGAACTCCCTGCCGACGACTCAGCTTCCGAGGGTTTTCAGAAATTGCTCGCCGAAATTGTCCTTGGGGTCAGGGACGCATTTCGAAGAAAGGTCGATGAGATTTACGCCGAAATAGCGTATGAGATGCACGAAAGCATCGGCCCGGAAGATGAGGGCGATATCCATGTGCCCGAAGGTACTCTGATCGAGCGGACTGCATCCGACGTTTACAACGATTGCTCGGTCTATTTCGCGGAAATCAGGAGATCTCTCCGAAATATAGCCCTTGAACTTGAAAAGTTCGATGAGCAGCGCGATTTAACCGAAAGTGATGCATTCTGGCGTGGGCTTGTGACCAAAGCGATCCAATGGAAAGGCACGGAACGACAGCTCTGGGACTTCAAGGAAACCCTTTCCATGTGGCACATCCCGGACGCTGCTGCGAAGGAAGCAGCGAAAGTGGAGTTCGGCGAGGATATTGCCGCGTTTGCGAATACCACTGGAGGTGTTCTCATCGTTGGCGTTACCGACAAAACGCACGAAATCGTTGGGGTGAGCGCCGCGCGGAGCGATCTCGAAAATCGGCTGAAGTTTGCGACGGATGTAATCGCCCGGATCGTGGAACGTGGAGCAAGCATCACGAAGGTGCGCCAGGTCCCTATTGAGACTCATGGTCAGTCAAAGGTGGTCGTTCTCGTTCTCGTGGCGCAGTCGCGCAAAGCAGTCGGCGTCGATAATGGCGGCGGAAAGTATAGCTACCCCGTTCGTAGGGAAACCGGAAAAACCCTCGTCTCGAGGGACGAGGCCGGAGCTTCAAAGCAGTTCCTTAAGAGCGATAACTACGATTTCCTGAAAAGCCTCGCAACGTTCGTTGAGGAGAATTGATTCTCCGCTTTTTGCTCCGAGGCCCCTCGAAAGCACGAGGCGACAGACGACCGGGCGGCGCACTCAAGCCGACCTTCGGATCGTGGGAAATTTCCTCCGCACGAAGCCCCCGCCCCTCACTTTCCCACAAGCCGACCCTGTGACGTCCAACCTTGACCCTCGACCTCAATCGCGTAATCATCGTCGAGGCCGTGACGCTGCGCCGAGAGCGCATCGTCCCGTCTTGGCTCTTTGCCATGCGATTTTCGACGTCCAAGTTCTTTGACATCAAGATTTTGCCCCTAACTTGTTGCAGCCCAGAGATCAAGTGGCGTTTTGCCGCTAAGCTGAAGATTCTTAATAGACCGGGGGGAGGGGGTATACCCCAAAATCTGGCGCGAAATGGGTCCGACCCTGCCCGAACCCCCGCCCGAACCCCGGACCGGCCGCCCGCCATCTAAAGAATTGACTTCCCGTCTAGGGACACCTAATCTGGAAGTGGCTCACTCCGAGGAGTGGGCATTGTTCTTTGAATCGGCCAATCCCACCAGTGGGGGCGTCACGGCTTCGACGGAGATGCTTGCGGCCAAGAGGCATGCCGGGGTGCACACACCCGTAATCGTGGGCAAAATGATAATTGCCAATCAACAGATGGCATACGCAGCCTAACTAGTTTAGGCAGCCGTTCGAGGAGGCTTCGCCCGTGGGCCTCCGAAGGACGTCACACAGCGGGCTGCTCTTCTCGTCTACGTCTGGGGCGGGAGGCTAAGATCACAGGCTAGCGGAACGCGTTTCTTGTCGGTTCTGAGCGTGGGCCGCGAACGTCCCAGGGTAATGCCTGGGGCATGAACACGACTAAGCATGTAGTTCTCTTGACCAGTAACATTTTCGGACGCGGGTTCGACTCCCGCCGCCTCCACCAATTCAACTAATTCATTTTAATTTAATCTAGGCATCGGCAGCCTGCCTATTCCGGGATCGGCTGCTTGGGTTCTGGTGCATACACTTTGCCGCCGCAACCGTTTTCGTTCAATAACAGCAATGAACCCAGGCTGATCGCGAACTCGATTTTCGGTAAAGCAGGTGATCACAGTCATTTCTTACGGGCGATCATCTCGATACGCCTTAAATATATCTTTTCAGCCTCGGCGAATAGTGAGGACACAACCGGCGTCACTAAGTCCTCATACTTCTCGAAGCTGAAGTTATTGCGCCCACTTCTTAGTTCGCCCAGCTTCCCAGAATACGACTGAATCAGCGGCACGCCATCCTTTGCTACCGACAGGTAGACACTGATGTAGTTTCTTTGGAGTGCAACACCCACAACTGGCCATTCCACGCTCTTGCCGGATCGCGAGAGGGAGTGAGACCTTCCGTATCCAATCATTTTGAAGCGCATCCCTGGCTCACCCGGCGGAGTGCCTCGATGAAAGTAGCGCTTGAGCCCAGGCGCCGACTCTTTCAGAAGTTTGTCCAGTTTCTGTAGATCAATTCTCCGCTTGGGATCGAACTCAAAGTAAGACTGCAAATTGTCCACATCTACACGAAACACATCATCCTCCCTTCAGCCAGGCGTATTTCGATGACGACGTCTCGAAGAAAGGCGCTGTGCGAAGGTAATTAATGAGAGGAAGCAACTTGCGCCCCCGAGCGAACCCGGGCATCGACCTCAGGCGCAGCATAGCGGACTCCACGATACGTCATCAGAATAAGCGCTCCATCGTCGGTTTCGCAGTATCAGGTGCACGTCTTGCTGGTATGACTTGTTAGTGCGAAGCAAAAAAAATGAAGATCGCATCGTGTTGCTCGTTCCCAGGACACTTCCGGGAGGAAGCATTCGCAGGCTACAATTTTCATACTAACGCTGTGATTGCGGATTTCACCCATATCGAAGCCCACCGTCCCGCTTTGACAGGGCACTGCTACCGAATGTTGGGCTCGCCGTTTGATGCCGACGACGCCGTACAGGAAACGATGATTCGCGCTTGGCGCAGCCGGGACCAGTTCAACGGCCGAGCATCAATAAAGACCTGGTTGTACCGGATCGCCACGAACGTGTGTCTTGACGAATTGAAAGACAGAGGGCGACGGGCATGGCCAATTGAGGAAGGCTCTTCCTCTTCGGGAGCGCCGCCGATGGAGGCTCTTACCCAGCATCCCGGCGACCACTGGATCGAACCGATCCTCGACGCACGAGTGCTCTCTCCGGAATCCGATCCAGCAGAATGCGCCGTGATGCGCCAGAGCATACGGCTGGCGTTCGTCGCCGCTCTGCAGAATCTCGCGCCGAAACAGCGGGCTGTTCTCTTGCTGATGGAAGTGTTGGAATGCTCAGCCGCCGAAGTTGCGGAAATACTTGAAACCTCTGTTGCCTCAGTCAACAGTGCTCTCCAGCGAGCGCACGCAACGCTTGCAAGACGCAACGATGAGGAACCGGGGGAACTCTCTGAAGCGCAACAGGCCATGCTTAGGCGGTATGTTGCCGCATTCGAGCGATACGACGTGGACGAACTCACGGCCTTAATGCGCGACGACGTTAAGTTCTGCATGCCCCCGTATTCGCTTTGGCTGCAAGGCACGGCAGAAGTTCGAACCTGGATGCTGGGGCTGGGAAACGGATGCCGAGGCTCCCGCCTGGTTCCCACGGCGGCCTGCGGTTCGCCGGCTTTCGCACAATATCGCCCGAATCCTGAAGGTGGACACAAGGCTTGGGCCTTGATCGTTCTCGAACTATCCGGTAACAGGATTGCAGGCATCAATTCATTTCTGGAAACCGAAGCCCTGTTTCCCCGCTTCGGTCTGCCGTTGATTCTTCTCCCCTGATTTCCTACAGCCGATGTTTCCTACAGCTAGATGGGCTGCCAACTTTTTTATCGAGCAGCGATGAGTTTCCGGCGGCGCTCAAGTCTAAATGTTGAAGGGAGAACAATTCGATGAGCACACAGACTATTTCACGGTGGATGGAGGAACATCATATGGAAACCGGAAGCACAAACTCTTCAAAGTGGCAGATTTGGGTAAGCCGTATTCTGAGCGTTCTATCCGTCCTCTTTTTGCTAATGGACGGAGTCATGAAGCTATTCAAACCGCCTTTTGTGGTCGCGGCCACCGTTCAGCTGGGCTATCCTGTATCGGCCATCGTGGGTATCGGCATAACACTGCTTTTCTGCACTGTCTTGTACGTAATACCGCGCACCGCAGTTTTAGGGGTGATTCTGCTCACCGGCTATCTTGGCGGAGCTGTCGCGAGCAATGTTCGCGCCGGAACTCCATTCTTCAATGTCGTATTTCCAGTGCTGTTCGGAATTGTGGTATGGGCTTCATTGGTCCTTCGGGACAAACGTCTGGAATCCATCTTCTTCAAGGGCAAGTGAACAGGGGGCGACTGTCGATGTGATTTCAAGCTTACATTGACAACATTAAAGCAAAGACGGGGAAGACGCCCGAAGAATTCCTTCATTTCGTATTGCAGGAGATTAAATAGTGAGAATGAAAATGAATACATATGTGAATTTCTCTGGTACGTGCGCGGAGGCTTTTCGGTATTACGAGAAGCATCTCGACGCAAAAGTCGGCATGATGATGACGCATGGGCAGTCGCCCGAACAAAGCCGCGTCAGCCCCGAGTGGAAGGACGCTGTGTTGCACGGGCGCATTTCCATCGGTGACACGGAGCTGATGGCAGCGGACATCCCCAACGCCGAGCCGATGCGAAGCGCTTACCTGACGCTGGGAATGAACACCGACACTGAGGCGGAGCGGGTTTTCTCCGCCCTTTCCGACGGCGGTAAGATCTTGATGCCGATGCAGGAGACGTTTTTTGCCTCCCGCTTTGGCCAGGTGCGCGATCGGTTCGGGATTAACTGGATGATTCTCCGCGAGCGTCCCATGCCGCCGCAGGCATAGACGTTCGGGGCCGACAGGTGAAACGGCGGGTGACCCACTTCTCAGGCAGAGAAAAAAATTCAATCTAGGGGTGCCCCATTTCTCGCCGCTTATTCTTTGAGCAAGGTCCCACGTTTGCCTACACCAAGTAAAACATAGGGCACCCAATATAGAAACTGCGGGCTCCTCTCGAAAGTTAAACTTCTGATGGAGCCGTGGGTCATCCGTCGAATGGCGCCCAACGCACGGGCAGGAACGCGACTACGCATGTAGTTCTCTTGACCAGTAACATTTTCGGACGCGGGTTCGACTCCCGCCGCCTCCACCAATTCATTCGTTTAGAAAAATGCCGTAGGGCTACTGCACTTCACGCTGCAAGCGTACTTGTTTCTGCTCCAACCCAATCGGATGTCCACCACAGGGAGCGGACCAATTCCACTGCATGTCGTAGAGCAACTGCGAACCAACCAACCTCACAGTAAATGTGGACGGGCCCGCTAAACCCGGGCCGTCGTAGTTGAAACCTGCGGTTCTGAACTGAGGTGCACAACTCATGGGATGCGAGACGCTCGCCGCGCCGTTCACGATCGTGGCTTGCTGATTGTTGAAGGTCACTAGTGATCCGAACTGGGTGATTTGGAGTCTGGTTGGGGGAGTTCCATTCGACGGATCTACTTCTACCCAGGTGCCCGCGAAGTTAGGCGTTCCGAATGTGAAGGCAGGCGCCGTATAGTAGGTAAAGTTCGCACCCTGGGACTGCGAGCTGCAACGATCGTTGACGCAGACCGTGGCTTGAAGCTGCGCTCCGGCTGGCGGAATCTTTGCGGCGTAGACCGGTGTCACTGCGTCAATTTCATTGTCAGAGACAACCCGGTAGCTCTTCGCATTGAGCGGGCCAAAGGAAACTTTGGTTGCTCCTTTGAGCCCCTTCCCGTGAATGGCAACGGCAGTTCCTCCGAGGCCAACTCCCTGGTTCGGGCTCACGCTCTCAATCTCCGGAGAGCCCACGAAGCGCATTACGACGCCGACGATGATTGCGATGACCACGACTCCGATGGTTATTTTGGAGCCCCAGCCACCAGATTCATTTGCAGATTCCTTGTAGCTGTCGACTGGTTGCGGCTGTGGCAACGGCGCGGGGGGAACAGGTCTCGGCGGAGCGGTGGCAACAGGCTTAGAAGAAACCGTAGCAACAGGCTTAGGCGGAGCCGCCGGAGCAGGCTTAGGTGGAGTTTTAGGTTTTTCAATCCGCCGCGATACTACCTTGATCAGCACCTCGATATCCGAATTCCAACGGGCGTGGGTTAACTCCAATGCATTGCGATAGGCCAAATTCTTCAGGTCGTCGGGAAGTTGTTCTGGCTTCGGCATTTTCGCCCCATGTACGAGGACCGGCATTACCAGGACATCACGCTTCAGCGCAGTAGCAGTTTCCAGGCGAACAAAATCCATGGGATTGTCGATGCGGCGCTGTCCGGTTTCGTTCTTGGCGTCAAGCCACGATGGCCCAATTACAGCCAGCAATACGCCGCAGGACGTGACGTTCTTGTCGATAACTTTGCGGAAGTCGACGCCCGGCTCGATGCCAACCACGTCCATGAAAACCGTGCCCTTCCCGAAGCGCCGGGAAAGGTCGTCGTACAAACGGCCTGACTGACCTTCGCTGTCGTCCCGCCGATAACTGATGAAGATGGAACGCATCGAATTCGCAACTCCGTACAGCGTGGGTATAAATCTGGATTGGGGGAACAACCGGGGTTGTGGCAAAGAGAATAGTTCAGCTAACACCAGAAATCAACCAACGCAACCTAGAGCTGTGTCCTAGTTTAGGGCACTACCAACCTAGACGCTTGATTTACGGCGGCGAGGAACCAGAATGGCGCAGCTTATGACCGCCGAGGTTCACTCCGATGTTAAGGCTTCAGGAGTGACTTCCCATATGCGATCGGGATAGCGAAGTTCGACCCGCCGAAGTCGCGAACCATCGCAAAGTTAATTCCAATGACTTTGCCCTCGCTGTTAAAAAGAGGTCCTCCAGAGCCGCCGGAGGTGGTTTGGGCGTCATAGATGATTTTGTCGGGTAGAACGTCGCCGATGTGGCCCTGGGTAACGGTCGGGCGGATCAAGTGCCGGCGGGCGAGTTCTTCGACCACCTGTTTCGGATCGCCTTTGGTTGAAGTCGCAATGGACCGGAGTGTCTCTTCACCGGTGCGAGCCAGAATTGCATCGACACCCGTTGGATATCCAAGCAGCACGACCGGCTTGCCGCTGACCGCCGAGCGATGACTATCGGCAAACGCTATCTCTTTGAGTTTTGGATCCGAAACAGCTCCCTTCAGCAGAGCGACATCCGCATCGGAGGAAATCCTTTCTGTATTCATAGAGATGCCCTGGCTTACACCTGGAAAATACGCCGTCATTTCGACGAGCACCGGGTCAACACCTTGTTCCGTCATCTCCTTCAAATCATCGTTGTTCCACCAAGGTTCGGCCACGTGATGGTTCGTCAGGATTTGCCCCTTGCCGGAGACAAGAAATCCGGTACCCAAAACGTCGAGGTGTACCTCAGGACCATTGCCGGTGACGCCCAGGAGCGGGTTGTTATGCTCGTCTGTCACAGGTTCTCCTGTGCTGGTTACGCCGACATAGTGCAATTTCAATCCTGTAATTCGATCGCGGAATCCGACGACAACGTGAATGAGGCACACGCTGGGCTCGTAAGACTGGATAATTGTCTGCGCGACCGTCCCTTCAGTCTCAAGCCGCTGCAAGCGCTCTTGTACAACGCTCAATTGATTTTGCAATTGAGAGGTATTTTCGGTCGTGCCGACTGCGATTTGGGATCTCAAGTCCTGGCTCTGCTTCTCAAGTTGAAGCTTCTCGGAATTTTTGGCCGGAACTGGATTATGCTGTGCATCATCCACTGCCAGATGCGAACGATCCATCAATTTTTGCTGCGTTAGCATTCCCGTCTGCAACCGCGTGATGGCTGCGTAGACGCGAGTATTCTGCTGCTGCGTGCGGTGATAAAAGATCAGAACGGCTACGGTAGCAACCGCCAATACGGCGATGGCCAATGTTCCGCCAAGTCGAAGTGTCCGACGTTCTTCTTTGACCGCAGCCACCACCTGCTCGGCCACATTGCGATTCTGTTCGATCGTGCTGGCCTGCAGCCGCGATTCGTCAATCGCGTGCTTGTTCCGCAGTTGCCAGCGGACGCGTGATAATAATTCGTGAGGATCGAACGGCAGCGAGAGGACGTCATCAGCACCCAGATCCAGCCCGCGAGTGCGCTCGGCAGGTCCTCCGTGAGACAGCATCACCACACGCACATTCTGAGTGCGCTCAGCGCCTTTAATTTCGGATAACAGATCGCAGCAATCCAACCGGGGCGGATCTGCTCCCATTACGACGACATCGGGACTGAAGGCGAGGACAGACTTCATTCCCTCGCGGTAATCGTCCGAAACGACATATCCAGCGTCGCTCAGAACGGTGAGGATGGTTCTACGCAACCCATCTTCGGACTCGACAATCAACACTTTTTCACTACCGGATTTTTCCATGACTCGTCACATGTGAGATGGTGCCAGGCTGCCCAAGGATTCATCAAGGTATCGATATCGTCGAACAGGCTTCTCCGGCTTCCGCCATCTTACGCATACCGCGCTATTGCCGGGTCCGAGAATGTGAAGGAGTAAAGATTTCACGTAAACTCTCCCTGTCGTTCCGGAGGCTATCGTTGAGCAAATTCCCCAAGATTTCTCCTGCGCTGAAGAAACGCGCGAGCCGCATTCGTATATTACTGATGGACGTAGATGGCACGATGACGGACGGCAGTGTTACGTTGCTCTCGCAAAGCGACGGTACTGCCCTTGAAATTAAAACCTTTGACGCTCACGACGGCCAGGGGCTCACGCTGGCTCAGACTGCCGGATTGCGCACGGGCTGCATCACCGGCCGTGAAAGCCCAGCGCTGCTTCGGCGGGCCGGCGAAATGAAGATGGAATTCATTTACATGAAGCAACCGGTGAAAATGCCCGCCTATGAAGATGTGCTTCGAAAAGCGGAGGCATCGGACCATGAAGTCGCATTCGTCGGAGATGATCTTCCTGATATCCCTTTGCTGCGCCGCGCCGGGCTAGCCGTCGCGGTTGGTGATGCTGTGCCAGAAGTAAAAGAGATTGCACACTACACTACGAAAGCACTTGCCGGGCACGGCGCGATTCGCGAAGCGGTTGAGCTAATCCTGCGATCCAAAGGCATCTGGGAAGAGATGATCGACAAAGCCCGGGCGTAATGAAAGTCCGCTTCGGCCTTACGATTGACAGAATTACAGGGTAGTAAGCTCAGTTTTCGCCCTGTTTCTCTTTCGTTTTGCAATTGCGTATTGCAGCCAGCTTTCGAGTGATGGCGCTATTCGGAAGCCTAAAACCGGGACTGAGATTTCGAGTAGAATGGCGCACTTATGGCCGCTGCTAATACAGGCGCGACACAACCCGATCCGATAATGGCGCGCTTAGAGGACCAGGTCAACTGGTACGACACCAAGAGTCAAACCAATCAGCGCACCTACAAACGAATCAAAGTCGTGGAGATCATTGCTGCTGCCATAATTCCCTTCCTAGCAACTTTTTATACTACTGCTTACATCGCTTATCTAATCGGAGCATTAGGCGTGCTTGTGACGCTCTTAGAAGGGTTGCTCCACCTCAACCAGTATCAGCAGAATTGGATGTCCTACCGATCCACCTGCGAAGCCTTGAAGCATGAGAAATTCACTTACCTGGGGAACGCAGCTCCATACGCAGGCGTCCCTGACCCGCACGCTTTGCTGGCAGAGAGGATCGAGTCTCTGGTCTCTCAGGAACACGCCAAATGGGCATCGGTGCAACAGTCGGAGCAAAAGAGATAAAGATAATGGGGCTCTTTGGCTATGTCTGGTTCGAGGACTAATTTCTCAGGCTAGCGAAGGAGCGTTCTGAGCACCAATCTGTCGCTTCAATCTTATCGAAATCGATGTGAGGCAAAATATCGTCAATGCCCGTCCAATTGTGGCTTGTGCGTCATGGAGAAACTGAATGGAGTGCCTCCGGCCGGCACACTGGAAGAACAGACTTGCCGTTGACTCCGAAAGGAGAAGATCAGGCAAGAGAAGTCGGCAGATTTTTGCAGGGACGCCATTTCGATTTGGTGCTGACCAGTCCGCTACAGCGAGCCCGTGAAACTTGCCGGCTTGCCGGATATGGGGACCGCGCCCTCGTCGATTCCAACTTGCACGAATGGGATTACGGACAATATGAAGGCCGCACGACAGCCGATATCCAAAAAGAACGGCCGCGTTGGTCCTTGTGGAAGGATGGCGTAGTAGGAGGCGAAAGCATTGCGCAAGTTGCCGCTCGGGCTCAGAAGGTGATCGATCGTGTGCTGGGCAGTTCTGGCGACGTGCTGCTGTTTGCGCATGGACACATTCTGCGTATCTTGTCATGTTGCTGGTTAGGCCTGCCACCAGAAGACGGCCGCCTTTTTACGCTGAGTACCGCTACTGTGAGCACTTTGGGCTATGAACATGAAACCCGTGTGATCACGCGATTGAATGCCGGATCGGCCTAGCGCTTCTGAGCGCAAGCTCAGTTTTCGCCCAGTTTCTCTTTCGTTTTTGTGATTCCGTATTGCAGCCAGCCTTCTTCAATGAAGTCCTGACAGCGGTCTTCCAGGTAATTTAGCGCTTTCAGTCGAGCGCCGAGCGCAGCGGCGTTCTTCTGATCGTAAGCGAGAACGACATCGGTGAGGTGCAAAGCCTCGACCGGCTTTCCATCCTTCAACTTCTCAAAAGCGAGTTGCACTACAGGATCTGGTCCGCCGGCGAGTTTGATTAGATCCGGATACACCGAAGAAGGCGGCTGCGCGTACATGGTTGCCGGATTCGTGTCGAACCAGCCTGCATATCCGTCGTAGATTCCGCGCACCGACCAGCTGACCTTGCCGAATGATTCGCTGAGGTTGAAGCTCGACGGGAGTTTTATCTCCTGCATCAGCGTGAACACGTCCTTGCCGGAGTTCATCCCTTTGACGGTTTCATCATGTACGTACTGAATCGCGTCGCGAAAGCGGGTGAGTCGGCGAGTGATTTCCTGGTTGCCGAAGATTGGTTCGCCGTGGCCGGAGAGCACAACCTCAGGTTTGAGTGCCAGCACTTTGTCGATCGAATTGATCCAGTCGAGTGCAGGGCGAGGCCGGGTTCCGCGAAGCGTGTAGATGTTAGGGAAAGACATCGGTTCTGGAATTCCAGCCCCGGCGTAGTTGTCGCCAATGAAGGCGGTTTTGTAAGCGGGAATCCACACCATCAGATGATCGGGAGTTTCACCGGGTGTGCTGAACAGTTCGAATTTAATTCCTCCCAGCGTGAACTCGTATTTTTCGTCGAAAAGAATCGTGGCATCAATCTTGGCGCCGTAGTTGCCAGCCCACGGGCCAACCTCCCGCGCTGGTCGGTTAAATCCCGCGGCATTGCGTGGCTCAAAGAAGCCTTCAAGCCTGGTCACGTAGTTGAGAAATTCCACGTAATTGCGTTGAGCGATAATCTGGGTTCCATCTTCCTTCCAAAGCGGTATGCCACCGATGTGATCGGCGTGGCCATGCGTCAAAATGATGTATTTGACTGGTCCATGATTCTCGGCGGTCAAGATTTTTTTTGCATTCTCAGCCTGACCTGCCGCAGCAGTGTCAATGATCACATTTCCGTCCGGCGTCGTGACCATGTAAACGTTGCCGGTTGCAGGAGCCATATAGACGGAGTCGCTGATTTTGACCGCCTTGGTTGGGGTCTGGCCAGTGGCGTACACGGTCACTCCAATTCCTAGGCAAAAAAGCACGGCATTTAGGA
>Ga0307479_10000026_pt1 | contig 182984 bp, 144 predicted proteins | sample atmos_gasesECM4C_FD_203743 | JGI IMG/M metagenome (GOLD analysis project Ga0307479, IMG submission 203743) | Hardwood forest soil microbial communities from Morgan-Monroe State Forest, Indiana, United States - atmos_gasesECM4C_515 | ecosystem: Environmental > Terrestrial > Soil > Temperate...
AGGTAATGGACTGAACGGTACGCACTTCTCCACTTGGACGGACGATCCGATGTTGGTGAACCGGATGTACGCCGACAGCAACCTCCTCGTCTACTGTGCTGTAGAGGGCCTCGCGATCATCGGGGTGGATGAGGCCGCTTACCGTTTCAATGTCCATAGGGCGTTCTTGCGGCTTGAACCCGAATATTCGATAGGTCTCGTCGGACCAGATGATCTCGCCCGTCTCAAGGTCCCAATCCCAATAGCCGACATGGGCGACACTTTGAGCTTCTTCAAGTCTTGCCTTGCTTTCTTGAAGGCTACGGGACAGTGCCTCGCGCTCGTCATCGGCGCGTTTGCGTTCGCTGATGTCGGTAACTACGCCCATGTACTCGAGATTGCCAGAGCTATCTCGTCCGGCATGCGCAACGGCGTGGACGTACTTGATGACACCATCGGGCAGTAAGATTCGATGCTCGAGGTCCAAGTCCATGCCGTTCTGCGCGGCACGATCCGACAGCAGTCGCACGCGGTCCACATCGTCGGGGTGAACTCTGTCGAAAACCAGATCGAGCGTAGGATTCGTTTCTCGTGTAATGCCCAGAATTCTGTAGGTTTCATCCGACCAAACCAGCTCACCACTGCGAACTTTCCAGCCGAAAGTTCCCGCATGACTTAACCGCTGAGCCTCCGCCAGGTACTGCCATCGTCGTCGCAACTCTTCCTGGTCTCGTTTCAAATCTTCATTGGCCCTTTCGAGTTCGCTCGTTCGCTCATCCACCTGAACTTGCGTGGTGCTACGAGCTTGGGCGAGCAGTTTTCGGTTTCGTCGCCAGCTAGTCAGCAGGCCGCCTAACAAGCCTAAAATCACAAAGATCAGAAACGGCACCATTGGGAACGGATCTCCGGATTGGAAGAATCTTATCTTACCTCTGTAGCCGTACTCCTCCAGGATTACATCAAGGATCACATCAGATCGGGCGCTCAACTGCACTTATCCAAGCAGAGAGCCACCTCTTTTTTCGGCAAGGCTTTCAGCACGTTTACCGATCTTCTTAAGTACCACTTCAAGCTGTTGCAGCTCTTCCGAAGAGATATCCTGAAAGGCACGTTTGATGAGTGCCGTGTGGCGGCGAAAGAGAGGGACAAACATTTGCTGTCCTTTTTCAGTCAGCGATACCGTCCTAACCCGCCGATCATGGCTGCTCTCTATGCGACTGACAAACCCCTTCTTGTATAGACGATCCACCGCGACGCTGACTGATCCTGGATTGAGGTAAACTTTCGGGCCAATGGCGTTTACCGGCATCGGTCCTTTGTGCAGCAGAACTTCAAGGACCCGAAAGTCAGACTCTCCCAACCCCTCCTCGAGTAGTGACGGCAGGAGATAACGCGACATCGACTGCCAGGCCTTCAGCATGATGAGCCATGCATGAAGGGCTTCCGGAGGTCTTTTGCGTTCTTCCATAAAAATGTGAATCCGGTGATTGTATTCGACATCAGATATATCGATGTCGATATGAATTATATCGATGAAAATTAATAAGGAGGCTACCATGGCCAACACAGCAGCTCCAGTCCAAACCTCAACCACCACCTGGAACATCGACCCGGCTCACTCCGTCGCCGAGTTCAAAGTCAAGCACATGATGATCTCTAATGTGAAAGGCCGATTCCCCAAACTTTCAGGCGCCTTGTTTTTTGATGAATCAGATCTGGCGAACTCTCACGTCGAGGTTTCCGCCGAAGCTGCCTCCATTCAAACCGGCGAGGACCAGCGCGATGCCCACCTGAAGAGTGCTGATTTCTTTGATGTCGAGAAGTTCCCGACCCTGACCTTCAAATCCAAAGGCATTCGTATCGTCAGAGATGGAGAATTGTCAGTCGAAGGCGACCTCACCATCCACGGCGTCACCCGCAAGGTCAGCTTTGCGGTGGAGGGTCCAACGCCGCCTAGCAAGGATCCCTGGGGCAACACCCGAGTTGCGATCTCCGCGACCACAAAGATCAATCGCAAGGATTTCGGCTTGACTTGGAACGCTGCTCTTGAGACTGGCGGCATTCTCGTAGGTGAGGAAGTCACGATCACGCTCGACACTCAATTCGTGAAGGCCTAACGCCCAGAGGCCACCCCTATAGTGCAGCCGCCTTATCTACAGACGAGCCGTTTCGGGCGCGTCGAGATATCCTAGGCTGCACTTGATACGGAAGGAGACAAATCATGTCTTACAGCATATCGATCTTGCTAGTCCGCAATCTTCGCGATGTCTTCGGTGAAAACGATCCCGCGCGTCGGCGCGCGGCCATCGACGAGATCTGGCACGAAGACGGTGTATTCTACGATCCCAACACGGGCGTCTACCGTGGGCGCGACGAGATCGATCGCATCGCGGGCGTGATCAAGGCTACTCACCCTGACTTTCAATATCAGCCAATTGCCGAGCCCGAAGAATTGGGCAATGGCGGGCGGGTCAAATGGGTATCGGGCCGCCCTGGTGAGGCGCCGGCTTACGCCGGGACTGATTTCATCATTGCCCGGGACGGCAGGATTGCCGCTGTTTATCTCTTTTTCGACAAGCTACCCTGAACTGGTGCCGTGCGATCTAGGGGTAGAAGGGAGTTGGTGGGGGCGATTCGAAAGCGTGGAATCGACTCAGCTAGCGCGTTCCACTTTGAACCGATATTTGTTGATTTTGAAACGCTTGATTTTCGAATCGAGTGTTCGTGCCGGCAGTCCTAGTTTCGTGGCTGCGCCCGATGGGCCCGAGACCCGTCCATAACATTCCTCTAGCACGGTTTCGATCATTTCCTTCTCCTGCCGCGCGAGGACACGGTTCAGAGTACTCGATCGGCTACGGGCAACCGGGAGTTCGCGCCGAAGCCAGGTCTCGTCCACGGAAAAGGTCTCCCCATCGCACAGAATGACAGCGCGCTCAATTACGTTCTGAAGTTCGCGAATGTTGCCAGGCCAGTCATATGCCTGCAGCAATCCAAGGCTCTTTTTATCAATCGTTCTGAATTTCTTTCCAGTTTTCTTGCCGAAGCGGTCAATGAAATACTCAACCAGCAACGCGATGTCAGCTACGCGTTCGCGCAATGGCGGTACATCGATTGGGACTACATTCAGTCTATAGAGAAGGTCTTGACGAAATTTGCCTTCGGCTACGAGCGTGTTCAAGTCACGATGAGTAGCCGCTACCACCCTGACGTCGATGGGAATAGCCTTACTACTACCCACGCGTTCGATTTCACGCTCCTGCAGCACCCGTAACAGTGCGACTTGGATTTCGGAAGGTAAGTCGCCGACTTCGTCCAGAAAAATTGTCCCGCCGTTGGCCGACTCGAAACGTCCGAGGCGTCGTTGGGTTGCGCCGGTGAAAGCGCCCTTTTCGTGACCGAAAAGCTCGGAGGCAATCAGCGATTGCGGGATGGCAGCGCAATTCACGCCGATGAATGCGCGATCCGCGCGATTGGATCGCTTGTGAATGCTGCGGGCGATCAACTCCTTTCCCGTACCGGTTTCGCCGAGAATCAAGACGGTCGAATCGGAAGAAGCTAGCTTAGCGATTTGGCGCAACACCTTCCGCAGCGCTTCCGAGGAGCCGACGATGTCCTCAAACATCGAGTCACGATCGATTTGCTCTCGCAAAGCCAGGTTTTCATTCCGTGTCCTTTCCTCAGCCCGGACGCGGTCATCGATGTCAGTTCCGGTTGCATACCAGCGAGTCACTTGCCCCTGGTCATTTCGGAAAGGGTTGTAACGAATAAGAAACCAACGGTATTGGCCGTCGTTTCGACGAGCCCGCTGTTCAATTTCGAACGGGACACCGCGACTGAGAGCAGCCTTACGCCGCTCGCGTAATCTCTCGAGGTCGTCCGGGTGAAAGATTCGTTCGCGAAAAAGCGGGGCAATCACATCTTCCGCAGTCAAACCCGTGTAGTCGAGCGTCGCTTGGTTGGCGTAGATGGGTGTACCCGAGGGGTCCTGGACGACAATCGTCTGCGGTATCAGGTCGGTGATACGACGAAGCTCGCGTTCATCTTCTCGGAGCTTCGCTTCTGTTTGCTTGAGGGTTTCGATGTCGGTGCATGTCCCGTACCACCGGACAATCTTGCCAGTTTCGTCTCGTAGTGGCTCGACCCTCATGAGAAACCAGCGAAACACTCCGTCATGGCGACGGAGACGCGCTTCCATTTCGCCTGGTTCCCCCGATGTCAAAAGCCCCTGCCATTTCTGCAGCAACGGGCCTCGATCCTCTGGGTGGATGGCAGTTTGCCAACCCGAACCATAGGACTCTTCAGCGGAAAGTCCTGTGTATTCGTGCCAACGTTTGTTAAGGAACTCGTTCGAACCATCCGGCAGAATGGACCAGGCCAGTGTCGGGATTGTATCGATCACCTGCCGAAGTTTCTTTTCCGAATTCTTTAATTTGTCCAGCGCTCTCCTGAGTTCCGATTGGGATCGTGGGCGTGTCATAGAAGCCATCGCGGGATTATAAGCGCGTATCTTTCCTGATCAAAAAGGAATTCCTGAAAACTCAGGACGATGTGACCACTTAAGTTCAACCGGCACAGATCATTGCAAATGGTCTGTGACTTGCTTTCTCGTTTTCGTCTTCCGGAGCCATGAGCGTGACGCTGCGGATTGAACGGCTCAGAGGGCGGATTCGGCTCAGCGGCGAATTTCGATTTGGGCACTTGGATCAAGTCAAAACCGAAATCGACCGCTGCGAATCGCCTGTCGTACTGGATTTAGAGGAAGTCAATCTCATCGATCTCGAAGGAGTTCGTTTTCTCAATGCGTGTGAGGCGAAGGGCATTTCAGTGCTTCACTGTTCGCCTTACATCAGGGAATGGATGCTGCAGGAGCGAGGTCGGCCGAAAGAGCATCCAGAACCATTGTAACGGGCCTTACGTCGGACGAACGACGTCGGCTAACAAAAGCTGATGTGCGTGAAAAAGAAATAAAAGGAAAAAAGGAGAATTGTCATGAATCAGCATGTTAAAAACGTGGTTTTGGTGCATGGAGCATTCGCCGACGGCTCCGGTTGGGAAGCCGTCGCTAACATCCTCAAGAATGATGGGTACAAGGTGTCAGTGGCGCAACCCCCCGAGACCTCGTACGCCGACGACCAAAAGTACACGAAGGCCGCTATCGACGCCATGGGCGGGCCGGTGGTTCTCGTGGGCCACAGTTATGGCGGGTCCATCATCACTGAGGCCGGCAATCATCCAAACGTTGCGGCGCTTGTCTACATTGCCGCATTTGCTCTCGATGAAGGTGAGAGCTGTGCGTCGATCGAACAGGCTCTGCCGCAAGCGTCCAAGGCGTTCAAGCCGGACAGCAATGACAACTGGTGGATAGACGAGGGGCATTTCGCGGCCGACTTCGCAGCGGACATTCCACCGGAGAAGGCGGCATTCATGGCTATATCGCAGGTGCCGATCTCCACCGACTCGTTCACCCATAAGGTTACGAATCCCGCGTGGAAGAACAAGCCCACCTGGTACATGGTGGCCACCGAAGACCGGTCGATCAATCCGGATCAGGAGCGCATGATGGCAAAGCGTGCCAAGGCCAAAACGGTCGAAGTGAAAGCGAGCCATGTTGCCTACATGTCTCGCCCGAAGGAAACAGCCAAGCTCATCGAAGAGGCTGCCACCTCCGTGCCAGCCACGGCAGCAGCGTAAAGCGCGTCGGTGATCGGATCTTTTGGCAACGCTGCGCTAGTTCTCGGTGCCCGTTCAGTCGTGTGTGAATGACTTGGCGTGACTTGAGGGCGTCCGATTAGGCCGAACAGTTACAACTCGAGAGTATTCCTCCGCCGATCCCGAGGGCATCGGCGGAGGTCCGGAGGAACGTGGTACGCACCTGTCACAGTCTTGGTGGATGAACGCCAAGATAGCGTCCATTTGTCCTATGACCGAATCTCAAGTTGACTAGCTCCCTAAGGAAACGCCGATGCGCTCCAGCTTGCGCAGAATCTGGACAAAAAAGTAGAGGATCTTTCGAAGCAAGCAGCAGGTTGAGTGGACAAAAGTGCTTATGGAAATTGGAACCATTGGAGCAGGCGATTTCGCACAAGCGTTCGCAAAACGGGCATTGAAGGGCGGCCACAAAGTAAAGCTTAGTAATAATCGCGGCCCCGACAGCCTTCGAGAAATTGTGAATCGACTTGGTCCTGGAGCAATGGCTGCCACCAAAGAGGAGGCGGCAGCTTGCGAAATCGTACTTCTTGCTGTGCCTTGGGACAACGTGCCCGAGACACTCGCAAATCTTCAATGGAAAAATCAGATTCTGATCGATGGGACGAATCCTTTTCATGGTAAGGCCAGAAATTTCACGCCAGCGAATGTTGGAAATCTATCCACTAGCCAGCTTATTGCGGCGCTGGCTCCTGGAGCGCGAGTGGTTAAGGCGCTGAATAACATGATCGTTGCTAACTTGGAAGCGGATCCGGTCGTCAACGGTGCGAGACGGGTTGCATTTATTTCGGCAGACGATGAGGACGCGAAGAAGCGAGTTGAAACCTTACTCGAAGGTTTTGGCTATTCAGTGATCGATCTTGGAAACCTTCGCGATGGTGGACTTTTTCAGCAAGCGGGTGGCCCTCTCGCAGGGCGAGATTTGTTCGAGAAGGGAGAACGTCATGAATGACAGCCAAAAATCTCACTGCCTTTCACGCCGCTCTATCGAAGTCGGGGTTAGGAGCGTTAATCATGTCTGAATCACCAGCGCACGTGCGGGTCATCGAGGAAACACCTGCGTACTGGAGGGTTGTGTTCGATTACCCGCCTTTCAACATCGTAGACGCCAGCATATTCGAAGCCCTACAGGATCTGCTCGCGCGAATGGACGCTAGCCCGAGCCTGCGGGTCGTCGTATTCGAAAGCGCAAACCCCAAGTTTTACCTTGCCCACTTTGATTTGACCGGCAAGATAGGGAACATCATGACTGCTGTCGGGGCTTCGGGCCTCCCGATCCTGATGGATACGTTCGTTCGTCTTACCAAGTCCCCGGTGGCCACCATCGCGAAGATCCGAGGCTGTGTCCGGGGCGTGAGCAGCGAGTTCGTCCTCGCCTGCGACATGCGCTTCGCGTCGCGCGAGAACACTCGACTCGGCCAGCCCGAAGTCGGGGTGGGACTGCATCCCGGCGGTGGCGGTGCGGAACGTCTTCCACATCTGGTCGGCCGCGGCCGGGCGCTCGAAATCGTTCTTGGCGCGAACGATTTCGACGGCGACACGGCTGAACGATACGGATACGTCAACCGGGCAATTGCAGACGCTGAGCTGGACGGCTTCGTCGATACACTCGCGCGCCGGATCGCCTCCTTCGACCGGCGTGCCATCGCCGCTGCGAAAAGTCTCGTCAACCAGGTCTCGTTGCCGTCCGCCGACCGGCTCCTCGACGCTATCACTTCTTTTGAGACCGCGCTGACGTGGCCTGAGGCGCAGCAGCGAATCCAGAATCTGTTACAGCGCGGACTCCAACGAGACAGCGACTTCGAGAATCGCTGGCCCGAGGTGCTCGGCACGCTCCTTGGTGAAATGCAGCAGAAGGCGCAATGACTGAGACTTGCAGTGATTAAGAAAATTGAAGCAGAGCGATTCAGCCTGACCTCTTCTAAATCATTCGATGAGGTACTTGCAGCCATCCACGATGCGATAGGCCATCCAGAAAAGAACGGGTTCGGAATACATTGAACTGCGGCGTATGGATTTGCATCATTCCCCACTGGCAATCACTGGTGCACTGCGTGCGGTCGTCAGCCCTCCTGGCCACCAGTTCCAATCGCCTGCAACGCGAAGAAGCGCAGGTCCAATCACAATGCGAACGAGTGTTGCGTCAATGAACACTGCTATAGCCAGCGTAAATCCGAGCATCTTAATCACCAGGAAATTTCCGAATGTGAATGCCGCGAACACCACAATCATGATTGCCGCGGCGCTGGTAATCAGTCCTGCGGTTCTGGCAACCCCCTCGGGAATCGCGTCCATTTCGCTCAGCCCGCTCCTCCTCGCTTCGAGAACTCGTGCGACCAAAAATACTTCGTAGTCCATGCTCAGTCCGAAAACGATCGCAAAGGCGACGATGGGCACAATGGGAAATATGCTGCCCGTTCCCTCAGGCACTCCGAAGAGGCGAATTCCGTGTCCGTCCTGAAACACCAGAACTAATGCCCCAAAAGAGGCCGCAACCGAGAGCAAGTTCAGCGCAATGGCCTTCACTGCGGCGAAAAGTGATCGGAACCCGGCAAGAAGCGCCAGGAGCGTTCCTCCCACGACCAGCTCTAGTACTGACACGAACCGGTCGCGGACAATTGTCTGATAATCCGCAATAAGCGCAGCAATGCCTCCAATGCGGAGCGTGGCGCCGGGTACACCCGTGAGAACGACCGCGCCCTCCTTCCGCAATTCTCGCACCCAGCTGACCTGATCGTTCAAAGAAGCCGACGATACGGGTGACACTTCCAGCAATGCGGCCCGGCCGTCGCGACTCAGGAACGCCCGGCGCGTATCGCGCGGAATATTGCTGAGTTGAGATCGGTTGCTCCCCGCAATTGTTGTGAGCGAGGTTATCTTCTCGGAACGAGGGTCACTGGCGAGCCGTTTGCTGAAACGATCGAGTGCATTCCAGCCCGCGTCCGTTTGCGCGATGGAATCCGTTGGAAGTTCGAGAATCACGCGCAACGAGTACACCATGCCAACCCGATCCATTCGTTCAAGGGTGTGAAGTGCGCGCACCGATTCCGCCTGGGAGGGCAGCCAATCCCCTCGCGGGACGTTGGTATCGAGCCTCGCAGCTTGCAAGGCCAGCAGGAGCAAGGGTACGCCAGCCAGAAAGATGGCAAGCCAGGGGTGCGCAACCACCACTTTGCCCCATCGTCTCCAGCGGTCTTCCGTGCGTGCCGCTCGATGTGCATCTAAACCGGTAATGATAGGTAACCGGCCGGCATTGATGCGCGGACCGAGAACTGCCAGCAGCGCCGGAACGAGGGTGACGGACAGCAACACACTCGTTCCCGCCACCAGGAATCCAGCTATGCCGATAGAGCGAATTTCGCTGATGGGGACGGTCAAGAGGGCGAGGAATCCGATAGCCACAGTCGAGGCTGAAATCAGAAGCGTACGGCCTGCCTGGCGTGCCGCGATGGACGAGCATGTGAATTTGTTTTGCCCGGTGGCAATGGCTTCACGGAAGCGGCTGACCATGAGGAGCGCGTAGTCGACTCCCAGCCCTAGCCCAAGCATCGTCGACAGATTCTGAACGAGGATGGACAAGTGCCAACGCAAGGCCAGGAACCCTGCCATCGCCAGAGCGCTGGCAATGGCAAGCTGGCCGACGACGAGTGGAATCAAGGCCGCAACCACGCTTCCGAAAGCCACCAGCAGAAGTGCGAGTGTGACAGGAATCGCGAGACTCTCGGCGTGTCGTACATCGTCGGCGCTGGCTTTCCGAATGTCGAAATTGAGTGGCGTCTCTCCTGACAGTTCGAGCTTCACCCCCGGATAGCGGCCCCGCAATTCGTTTTGAAGCGAGTTCTCCAGTTCGTGAAGCCTGGGGACGAGTAATTCCACGGGCCCCTCGGTCGACGCGAGTCCCACCAGAATAAAAGTTCCTCCTTCCTTGCCCAGGAAAATCGGGTCGCGAAAATCAAGGTGGGAGACGACTCCGGATACACCCGGTTCCGCTTTGAGTCTCTCTTCGATCGTTACCAACTCTCGCTCACCCTCTTCTGAATCGGCAGGAGGGAGCCCCTGAATCACTAGAACCACGCTGTCAACGAAAGGCGAATGAAAGCGAGTGGCCAATTCCTGCGGGATTTTTCCTGCTTCGCTGTTTTCGATGCGCGTTGCCGTTTCCAGATGACGCTCGGCGTGAAAGGAAAACGGAACAAGGGCAAGGACGACGACAAGAACTACCCCAGCCAACCAGAAATGGCGCACATGCGTGAGATTCATAGTGTGAGGCGAAAATCGGGTAGAAGGCGAATTCTTCCTTGTTTCGCTTATCTGGTTCGAAATCCTACTAATTTGAAATCGTAAGGATTGGCAGAAAAATCAGCAATACGGGAATTCGCCCACTACTCAACATCGTTACCTAAAGAGATTTAAATCTCGCGCGGAGACCAGTGCGGACTTTTGACCGGTTGGTATTATTGTGTGTAGTAACGATATACAGTTTCCCGGGGAACCATGCATAAACTCGTACTCATATTGTTCGGTTTGCTCTTCGCCGCTCAACCTGGCACAGCCGACCCCCGCATTGGCTCTTGGACGCTCATCTCCGCTCAATCTTCTCTCGATCCCCCCAACAAACTGTCCATCACATCTCAGCACGGTGCTGTTCACGTAGTGATTTCAGGCGACACCCATGCCGATTTTACGGCCAAGTTGAACGGCCAGGACACGTCTGTGCTAGACAACCCGCTATTTAATCAGATCGAACTGCACAGGATCGATAAACATCAAGTCAAGGTCAAAGAGAAGAAAGATGGAGCTGTGGTGATCGCGATTCAAGACAAACTTTCAAAGGATGGTAATGAATTGACCAGCAAGACTTCCCAGGCAGGCCACCACGACAAGATCACCGTGTGGGAGCGGACCGGGGGAAAGAAATCGGCGACTGACTTATTTGCTGGCGAGTGGACCGAGGATCTGAGCAAATCTCGACTGGGACAAGGGATGGCGATCAAGATCGAGGCGCAGGCCAACGGCGGGGTCCTGTTCTCGGGTGACTTCAGCTACAGCGCCCGCTTTGACGGTAAGGAATACGATCTGAAAAACTCCACCAACGATACCGTGACCCTCCAACTCGTCGACGCTCACACAGTTGATTCGATTTATCGGCGAGGTGATCAAATCACTCAGAAGGATCGCTGGGTGGTGTCCGCCGATGGCACAGAAATGACGCTCATGACGACAGGCACGCTGGAGACTGGGCAACAGCTAAAAGAGACGTTGGTATTCCGGAAACAGTAACGTCACAGTGCGACGCTCGATGCGTCCGTGCGGATGAGCTCTCTATCCGCAGCACCTATGGCATTGCGCTCCCGCATCCCAACCGAGATGATTCCTTTTCGGTGCATGAATCGCAGGATACCGTTGACGGTCTCTTCGAGAGACGGATCTTGCTTGCCCCATGCAGAGGCATCCCGAGCCGCCTGATAGCAGGAATTATCGTAGCGCTTGAACTCCATCGCGGAGATGTTATCGACCGAGCCCACCAGAAAATCCAGCAGGGGAAACAGGAGATCTTCTTTTCTGCATCTCTTGACAAGTTCAGGAACGAAGTCGGAAAGGCTGAATATTTCAAATTGCCGACCGGTCGCTTTAGTAATGAGGCCGGTAATATCCATCATATTCGCGTAGTCATCTCTCACAACGTGGTATGTCTTGTTCTCGGTGCCGGGAGTTGTCGAAATCGCAACGATATTGTTCGCCGTGATATCTGCCGGAACAAAACTCACTTGGTTCAGAGCATCGACTCCAATACCGTGATTCACCATGAACGCCACTAAACGAACGGCGATGTCGAAGTTGTTGCCTCCGCCGGTTATGGAAGGACTGACCAGAGCGGGCCGGAAGATCCGCGTAGCAAGCCCGTGGCGGCGCGCGTCCATCACTACCTGCTCCGATACCCACTTCGACTGGCTGTAACCAAAATCGAGAAGCTCCATCTTCTCGTTGAAGTCGGTCTCGTACAGAACTTTCTTCACCGCCCAGCCGAATATGAAAGTAGTCGAGACGTAATTGAAGGTCTTGGCGCGTCCTTCGAACGCCAGTCGCAAGACCTCATTTGTCCCGCGTACGTTCGCGTCACGCATCCGGTCGTAGTTAAGCAGGTAGTTCACGGTTGCGCCGTTATGGAAGACCGTATCGATCTTGTTCGCGAGGCAATCCCAGACCTCAGTCGTCAACCCGAGTTCCTTATGGCCAAGATCGCCGCAAACAGGAATCACGCGCGTCTCGAACATCTCATTCAGTTCCGCCGAGCAAGACCCAATCGACTCCATCGCCGCTCTTAATCTTTGCCGGCCTTGCTGCTCGTCAGAAGCGCGGACGAGGACGTGGATCTTCGCACGGGTTTGTTCCAGCAGGCTTTTCACCAGGAACGGCCCGATGAAGCCCGTGCCGCCGGTGAGCAAAACATTACTCAGGATTGGTTTTTTGGAGAGGGACGCAAGCGCCGGAGGCTCAAAGATCAGCTTCGCGTCGTTCTTCATCATCCGCTGTTCCGCGGCACGCTGCTCTTCACGGAAAGCCGCCAGGGTCTGCCGCAGCGGACCCAGCGCTTCTTCGGGAGCACGCTCCAACTGTTCCGCCAGTCGAAACAACTCGGCTACGCTCACACGCTGAATGAGGCCGATATCCACCTGCCTCGCCAGCATGTCAGCGTCTTTATTCTTTAAGAGTTCCTTGATCTCGTGCATGAACACCACAAGATCCATGGAATCTAGCCCGGCCTCGACCAGGTTGTATGATTCCGTGCCCGTCAAGTTGTAACGGGCTTTCAATACGTCAAAAGGTGATTGGCTTACAGAACCGGAGTTTGAGGATTCCGCCTCTTTTTCCCGCGAAAACTCCGAGACCACAGTAAATTGACCTTGCAGCCACATGTGCTTGGTTTTGTGGCGCATGATCTTGCCCGAACTGGTTCGCGGTATCGCCCGCGGTGCAATAAAAGAGATCAGTGCCACTTCCACGTTCAGGTAATTCCGGACGGCGGCTGCAATCTTCAGCGGATCCGGGAGCGCTTTTAGATTTTTTACCTCGGCGACTATCGCCAGCGCCGGTTCGCTGTCTTCGTTAATCTGGAACGCGGCAACGCAATTCGTTCGGATCAGGCCAGAAGCTTTCTCAACCACCGCCTCGATATCCTGCGGGTAGTAGTTCTGCCCACGGAGAATGATCATGTCCTTGATACGGCCGCAAACGAAGAGTTCGCCGTCGTGGAAGAACCCCATATCGCCGGTGCGAAGGTAGCCGTCGTCATAGGGGCTATCGTCCACCAGGCGGGCGTGAAACAGCTTGAGCGTCAGTTCCGGATTGTTCCAGCAACCCAGGCACTTGCTTCCTCCGGCGATCCAAATCTCGCCAATTCGAGCCGGTTCCAGAGCTACATGCCTCTCCGGATCTACGATCTTTACCGTGAGGCCAGGCAGAGGAGTTCCGCAACTGACGATCTGGGTGGCCGCGCTGATTTCGGAAACTTCCTTGGTCATGCGGGCTTTCCCCAGCGCGATAGCCTTCTTGTTGACAGAAATAATATTGCGCCCGCCGAGGGATACCGCCAGAGTATTCTCCGCCAGCCCGTAAGCGACGAAAAAGCTTTCCGACCTGAGTCCATGAGGCTGAAATGCCTCAAGAAACCGCGTGTAGGTGTCAGGTTTCACGGGTTCCGCGGCGACGAGTAACTGTCTGAGTGAGCTGAGATCGCAACTCTCCAGGCTTTCCTTCGAAATCCGCCCGGCGCGCAAGCAATAGTCGTAGGCAAAGTTCGGTGCCGCTGAGGCGCTGGCGCCATAAGTCTTGATCGCATCAAACCACAGGGTCGGACGCTGAATGAAATCAGTGGGAGCGAAGCCGTAGGTCGTGCCGCCTTTAAGAGCGGGATAAAGGTAGCACCCAATCAGTCCCATATCGTGATATTGCGGAAGCCAAGATACGACTATCGGCTGGTCATGGTGGATCACGAGCGGGCAGTTGTGCAGGATATTTTCGTGCGTGACCATCACACCTTTAGGATCCCGAGTCGACCCCGACGTGTACTGGAGAAACAGGATGTTCGAAGCGCCGTTGGGAATTTCGCCCGTAATCGTATCGACGAATTCTTCAGTGACAAGCCAACGAAGACTGGAAATGTAGTCGACGTCGACTGCGGATCTACAGACTCCGCTTCTGGCAAGATTTGTCTTCAGGGATCCAAGGTAGTCTTTGCTCGTTAAAATGCCGGCCGCCTGGCAGTCCTTCGCGATGTGGACCATTTTGTACAGAGCACTCTGGAAATCACGAGAACTGGGGGGATAGACGGGGACAGGAATCAATCCCGCACGTACGCAGCCAAAAAACGCGCAAATCATTTCTAGCCCCGGCGGGTAGGCGAGCAGAAGGCGGTCCTGCGACTCGAAACCGTGGACCTTCCGTAAATGTCCGGCGATCACTTTCGTCCGGTGGAGGAACGCCTCATAGGAGTAGCCTCCAATCGGATTGCCGTTTACATCAATGTAGGAATAGAGAAGTCTGTGCGGATGCTGATTCCCTAGACTATCCAGCTTGTCCAAAATCGAATCGATCATAGGTTCGGATCGGTCTCACGGCGGTGACACCGCCAATCGTTAACCTCCTACATCGAATGAGAAAGACTCCATAACAAGAAAACGAAAGTCTTGCTGCTCCTCGTGCTCAGAGGCGACCGATTGGAGAATATAGACATAGCTGTATCCTCGCCCGGCGTTAAACCGCCTGAGTCAGAATTTCTCGGTCAATAAGCACTAAGCCGTTGATGTTAACAGAGTTTTTAAAAACCGGGAACTAAGAAGCAGCATACCCCTTGTCACTTTTGAGCACATACGCGCGTTACGGCGGTCCTGGTGATCCGAAATTCCCTTGATCTTCCATAAGCCATACGGCTAACATCGATTTTCCACTATTTTGCACCAGAGGTGAGGTCTGCGCACTCCCACCGCCTGGCGCCTGTCGATCCTAAGCGGGTCAACTTGCACTCATTTGTGTCGAAACCGATGTGTCGAAACCGACGAGGCGGCGACTAGTCTGAATCCGGAAATCAACGATCTTGCACCAGCGGAGGCCTCTCTGCGAGACACTGTTCTCGAATCGGCCCCTGAGTCTTCCTTCCCAAAAGTCTTGCGCCGGCGCCTCGAAGATTTCTTTTCTAAGGGGCACATTTCTCCTAAGGCCGACCTCGCCATGTGGGTCAAAATTGCGGTGGGATTGGCAGTGCTGGCGGGCAGCTGGATTGCCCTTTATACGTTCAAACCGGATTCGTGGAAATTTGTCGGCCTCTACCTCTTGAATGCCGTTGCGCAAACGTTCCTTTTGCTGAACATTGCGCACGACAGCAACCACAACGCCATCTCATCGTCGCGCTTTGTAAACAAAGCGCTGAGTTATGTCTTCGATGTTTGCGGAATCAGCTCCTACATGTGGCGGATTCTCCATCATCGAGGACACCATTCCTGCATCAATCTCCACGGCGAAGACGACGCGCTTACGGGACGCCGTGTCTTACGGTTCACGCCTCACGAACCTCGTATGCGCCTGCATCGCTTCCAGCACATCTATGCGCTGCTCATGTATGCGCTTTTTTCTCTCGATTATGTGTTTCTAAGGGATTTTGAGTGCTTTTTCTTCCCTTCGCACGATTATCTGCGACGCACGAAGCATCCGATTCGGGAGTATGTGATTTTGTTTTTTAGTAAAGCGTTTTACCTTACGTACATGCTAATTTTGCCCGTAATTTTACTGGGGAAATCGCCGTTACTGGTCGGTCTGGCTTTCCTGCTTTCGCATTTGATTATCGGCTTGAGCGTTGCGCTCGTCTTCCAGACGACGCATGTGATTGACAGCACGTACTTTCCTGCGGATCGTGGCGAATTCGACAACTGGATTCACCACATTTTTGCGACCACGGCCGACTATGCGACGGAAACCCCGCTTGTGGGCTGGCTTGTAGGCGGGTTGAACCACCATATCGTCCATCATTTGTGCCCTTTTGTCTGCCATACTCACTACGCTCCGCTGACGCGGATCGTGAAGCAGACTGCCGAAGAATTTGGTGTACCCTATCGGCAACATCCGACCATGACGCAGGCGATCAAGCATCATCTACTACTCTTGAAACAGCTGGGCAACGAGGATTCTGGGGCTACTCTGAACCGCCTGGGTAGCGAGGCGTGAGCATGCCGCAAAGCGTGCCTGCCGTCCCCCGATTCCAGTGCTTCTTGGATTCGCGCGCGATGGCGCACAATCCGGTGCAGGTCCTCACGAAGTACGGCAAACTCCATGGCGACACCTTCCGCATCTATTTTGGCGGCGTCAAAGAGGCGATTGTCACTACCGATCCCGTTGTCATTCAGCATGTGCTGAAGACGAATTCGGACAACTACCACAAGTCCCATATTCAAAAGAAGCGGATGGGCCACTTCCTGGGCAAAGGTCTTCTCACCACGGAAGGAGAAGCCTGGAAAACGCAACGGCGACTCATCCAGACAGGTTTTGAGCGCAAGCAACTCGAAGTTCTGTCGTCGATCATGCAAGATTCGCTCGCCGACTCGCTGCGGGATTTCGACCGGCAAGCGCGGCTTGGCCCGGTCGATATCTATCCGCTGATGATGAAGATTACGTTTTCGATGGTGGGTCGATCTTTGTTCGGCGCCCGGTTAAAAGAAGAAGACATCGACCTGATCAGCCTGGCCATCTCGACCGTACAGGAATTTATGGTTCGGCAAACCATTCAGCCTTATCTGAATCCCTGGTTTGCTGTGTCGGGTGAGTTGCGCAGGCACTGGGAGCTGCGATCCCGTGCCTTCCGCGTTCTGGACGAATACCTCCAGCGGCGGCGCAAGGAGGCCCCAGGCCACGATCTGCTGCAAATTCTGATGGATGCGCGCTACAGTGACGGTCATGGCATGCCCGATGACTTGATCGTCAGCGAAAGCATGCAACTGCTGGTCGCCGGTCACGAAACGTCGTCGAACGCTCTGTCGTGGCTTCTTTATCTGCTCAGCTTGCGTCCGGATTGTGTCGAAAGGGTGCGCGAAGAGTTCGATTCCGTGCTGGGCGAACGGCCTCTGACGTTCTCCGATGTTCCAAAGTTCGAATTTACAACTCAGGTGATCATGGAGGCGCTGCGCCTTTATCCGCCGTTCTGGATGGTCGACCGAATGGCCCTCGCAGACGATCGCGCAGGTGATATCACTATACCCCGCGGTTCGACGGTCGTTGTGTTCATCTACGGGGCGCACCATTCGCCGCAATACTGGGAAAAACCGGAGACCTTCGACCAGGAACGCTTCTCCAAAGCCAAGGAAAAGCGTCACACGCCCTTTGCCCATTTACCCTTCGGAGCTGGGCCGCGGGGATGTATCGGTGGCAATTACGCCATGCTGCAGATGCTCATGATTTTGAGTGTTCTGCTCCGCAAATACGATTTCCGTCTGGTTCCGGGCCAGACCATCGAAGCGCGCCCCATGGTGATCCTGCGACCGGAGCACGGAATCCGTATGACCTTCACCGAAGCAGTACCTCGCGACGTAGGCAGACTGTCCGACTGTTCGGCCTGATCTCTTTACGCCTTTAGGCAAACGACAACAGCCCGCTTTTTTGGCGAGCTCTTAGTAACCGAAACGGTCAAAGAGCACTAGAATCCCAATGCGCGTACGGCGGCCCCAGCGAGATTGTTGGGCACTAGGTGCTCAGGAAACCCCCTGTTTTAAACACACAACAATAAACGCGCCTAGAACGATTTGAGACACTTCAGCCGGAGAAGAATCCACCTTCCCCAGTTTCTTAGGAATCGGCCGCTCCCGCCATGTGGTGGTTAAGCTCGCGAGCTTGTTCGCTCTCGACTCCTTTGCGGGGGGCTTCGTGGTGCAGAGCTTCGCTGCTTATTGGTTCTACCTGCGCTTCGGTGTCGACCCAGCAACACTCGGCATCATTTTCTTGTGCCGCTCATGCCAAACCTTTCATCAGCGGTATTAGTTCTGTTGGTGCGTTTCAGTATCAGTCAAATGGATGTGCCTACCAGGCAGTCGTACACCATGGCGGCGGACTGAGAGGGCAAGACGTGATTCCGCTAAGTTCTTTGAAATGTGGTGGCCAGGGACGGAGTTGAACCGCCGACGCCAGCCTTTTCAGGGCTGCGCTCTACCACCTGAGCTACCTGGCCACGTTTCGGAACCCGCAGCGGGCTGCGAGGAGTTGTTTCGCTTCGCTCAATTGTTTCGCTTCGATTAATGACGCTCGATTGGGACAGGATGACCGGACCGATCAAAACGCATAAACGACGCCAGCGTGCGGAACGTGGTTGATTATAACAATCATGCGAAATTCGCTCAATGTGGACAGGCGAGTGGCGTAACGCAGAAGGGAATAATCCTGAGAGTGAGATTGCGGAAACGGATCGCAAAAACTGCAATCGAAAAACACTTGAACCCTAAGCCTTCTTGCCGCTGATCATCAGACCTGCTCCAACAACGATCATAATGATCCCAAACGCGGGAGGCAATTTTTCATCGTGCTCGGTTGTCATCCCGATGCTTGAGTCTCCGACTTTGAAGCCGTGATGATGATAGTGGGGGAACGGCACGACAAACGAAACAATCCCCAGCACAAGAACGATGACCCCGACCAACATGAGAGCTTTCATAGGATCCTCCCCCACGATCCGGCTAAGAGACAGACTGATGCCCTCCCAAGCGCAAGCATAAATTAAGATGCCTTTCGTCCCAAAAAGGCTGCCGGGAAAAGATAGATTAGGTTATGGGGAAACTCTTCACAAACTCGACAAAGACTACGCAGAGCATCCCGGACGGACGTTTGGCGATCCACGGTTTTTGCTCTTCCATCCAAGCTGTCCCGGCGATGTCTCGGTTGCATACGCGCTCATCGATCAATAATTTTGAGGCTTTCAACTCGTTGCGTCTCACCACACCGCTCTCTTCACAGATCGATCGCCACAGCGACGAAAGAGTTGGGAACACGGCTCGTGCAACTTTCTACTCTTGATTTCGATTGACAAAATTCGGGGGCATCTGTAACGTCATGTTCACCTTAGTAATTTCCCCCGGATCTTCTCTGCGGTGAGTTCTTCCGGTCCACTTCGCCAAAACTGATCCAACTGACAAATCTTTCTGGAGGTGTGTATGAAGTTCCTGCTGTACCTTCCACTCGCCCTGTCTCTTCTCCTGTCAGTTAACCTACCAGCTCAAGACACCGCAGAAACTCCCGTCAAGAAGGGCATAGTGCCCACGATCGGGGAAACTATCAATATCCTGGACCGCGACTTGCATCAAGCAGAAACGGGAAAGACCAATTGGTACGAACTCCAGATCGCTCCGCTGGGTGACGTGAGTAATCTCGGTACAAACATCAACTACCACGATGGCGCTGTGATCGAGAGCACTCACAACGTCTACTTCATCTGGTACGGGAACTGGAGCAATCAGCCAGCAACTACAATCCTGCCGCGGTTCATTCAGGACCTGAACGGCTCCTCCTATCAGAGTATCAACAACACCTACTTCGACAATTCACGGCACATAACGAGCAACCTGTTTATGTCAAATCAGATTAACGACAACTACTCACAAGGAACCTCTCTGAGCGATTCCTCGGTACAAGCCATCGTGAACCGAGCCCTGTCGCAGGGGCTGTTGCCCATTGACAGTAACGGTATCTACTTCGTGCTGACGTCCGCCGACGTTAATGAAACGAGCGGATTCTGCACGGTGTATTGCGGCTACCATACAAGAGCCAGCTTGTCGGGTGCCGATATCAAGTTTTCTTTTGTAGGAAACCTTGACCGCTGTGGCTCAGGATGTGAGTGGCAAAACCCCAGTCCGAATGGCAACGTCGCTGCCGATTCGATGGCGAACGTGATGTCACACGAACTGACCGAGACGCTGACCGATCCCGACCCCGGGAGCGGATGGTTCAGAGGCGATACGAGCCACGAGGTTGGTGATCTCTGCAACTTCAACTTTGGCACCACATTCAGAGTTTCCAATGGCTCACAGGCCAACATCACGCTGAACGGGCGAAACTACCTGATTCAGCAACTCTATGAAAACTCCGGAAGTGGCGGCTGCGTGATGTCGTATCAGCGAATCACCGGCCTTTGCTACGACGCCTATGTCTCAAACATTGGATTCCTGGGTACCGTGTGCGACGGCGATGTCGGGGGAACGGTTCACCAGAGCCGCGCCATGGAAGGTATTGAGATATTCGCTCCCGCTGGGTACTCCGTCTGTTACCAGGTGTACGCCTCCGACATCGGATGGATGTCCACGCAATGTAATGGGGCATACGCCGGTACTATGCATCAAAGCCGGCAAATCGAAGCGATGAAGGTGTGGTTCGCCAGTGGCTCAGGCCACGTCGAATACTTCGCCGAACTCTCCAATCTTTTCTGGAATGGCCCTGCGCGTGACGGTGCGATGATCGGCACGACAGGCCAGTCCCGCGCGATGGAGGCTGTTGTGATTCGCGCGTTCCACTGAAGCACAACTTTGTGGCAAGCAAACGGCCCATCTGTTGCGTAACAGCTTCAGATGGGCCTTGGTGTATCAAGACGGTTTCGTCGCAGAGTTGCCGCTTATCCTGCGAATCCCTTCACGAACTCCACCAAGCTTCGCAATGCGATGCCCGATGGTCCCTTGGCGATCCACGGCTTCTGCTCTTCCATCCATGCCGTCCCGGCGATGTCGAGGTGAATCCAGGGCGTCTCTTCGGCGAATTCCTTGAGGAACATGGCGGCAGTGATTGCGCCGCCCCAGCGTCCGCCGGTGTTCATGATGTCGGCGATGGAACTGCGAATCTGCTCTTTATATTCGTCGTCGAGTGGCATGCGCCACATCTTCTCGCCCGCTTTCGCGTTCGCAGCGTGGAATCGCTCGTATATATCGTCATCATTGGCGAAGACTCCCGCGTTGGCAAAGCCGAGCGCAACTACGACAGCACCAGTCAGCGTGGCGGCATCTACTAAGTGCGTGCAACCGAGTTGTTTTGCGTAGTGCAAGCCATCAGCAAGAACCAAGCGGCCTTCCGCGTCGGTGTTAATAATCTCAATCGATTTGCCCGACATGGCGATTTGCACATCGCCGGGTTTTTGCGCGTGACCGGATGGCATGTTTTCGGTCGCACACACAATGCCAATGACCTTGACCTTAGGCTTCAGCAGTGCAATGGCGCGCATAGCGCCGATCATAGTCGCGCCGCCGGCCATGTCGTATTTCATTTTTTCCATACCGTCGGCGGGCTTAATCGAGATGCCACCGGTGTCGAACGTAATTCCTTTTCCAACTAGACCGAGCACCGGTTTCTCTGGCGCGCCGACAGGTTCGTATTTCATGACGATCAGAGCCGGAGGCTCATCGGAACCCTGCGCAACACTCCAGAAGGCACCCATCTTCATCTCTTTGATCTTGTCGGCGCCGAAGACTTCACATTTCAGCCCGACCTCGGCACACATCTTCTTGGCTCGCTCAGCGAGGATCGTCGGCGTCATGCGATTAGAAGGTTCATTTACCAGATCACGCGTGAAGTTCTGCGAGTCACCAACGATTTGAGCCTCGCTCGCCGCTTTTTCTAATACAGCTTTGTCGCCGGATGCGAGGATAGCGATTTCGTCGATCTTCTGATCCTTGCGATCGCTGCGGTAGTAATCGGGATCGAAATTGCCTACGCTCGCTCCCTCAACAATGGCGCGGACAGCTTCATCCGCAGAGATGTTTACTGGCGCGACAAAGGCAAAGCTGCGCATCCCGCGCGACTTAAGAGTGCGCACGGCAGAGCCCGCGATGCGGCGCAGATCATAGCTAGAAAACTTCTTTGCGCTCCCACCTGAAATCAGCAGCAAGCGCTTCGCCTTCAACCCAGTCGGCTTATGCAGTAAGTTAATCTCAAACGGTTTGCCGGTAAGTTCGCCACTCGCAAGCAGATCCGCAGCGGCAGACTGCACTGCTGAATCGGACGTCCCCACCTTCAACTGGGGTTTCTTGTCTTTTTCGTTAGTGGTGTCGTCAGCCTGATCGAGCACAATAGTGACTAGCGCTTCCGTTTCGATTGTGGTAGGAGGAGAGAGAGAAATAGTCGTTTTCATAATATGGACGCGGTTGCTAGGGAACCAACTAGTATCGTCGGCAGGCGGGCAATTACGCAAGCGACGGTCTAGGGCGGGTAATGGGTCAGTTTGAATTTCCTAGTTGTGGCGTCATCCCGAGCGGAGCCGTTGTTCAGGCGGAGCGAGGGATCTCCCTAGCGCAAAGCCGTTGCGCGGGAGATCCCTCGGCCCGCTGGTGAAAGCGCGGGCCTTCGGGATGACGCATCACAGATGGTGGGATTTCAAAACTGAGCCACTACTCCCGGGCAGCACATATACCCCCGCGAAAAAAATTGTCGGCTGCCACTGGCAGCCGACAATCAAGTTGCGTCCGGAGAGTTAGATTACAGCTCCCGCTGGTTCATGAAGCGTGATCTTCTCTTCCTCGTCGACAAGCGCCTTATGCGTCTTGGCGACCAGCATATAAATCGACGGCACCACAAACAACGTGAACGCCGTGCCAATGATCATGCCGCTGACCAGCATGATACCGATGCTGTTTCGAGCGCCAGCGCCAGGGCCTTTCGCCAGAACGAGGGGGAAGTGACCACAAACGGTAGCAGCTGTGGTCATGAGAATCGGACGAAGTCGTGTGCTGGCCGCACCGATAATCGCTTCGAGTTTGCTCAACCCGGTCTCTTGCAAATGATTGGCAAACTCAACAATCAGAATTCCATTTTTGGCGATCAGGCCGACGAGCGTAATCAGTCCGACCTCACTGTAGATATTCAGCGTCGTGAATCCCAGGAACGAGAACACCAGAGCGCCCGAGATAGCCAGTGGCACAGAGCCAGCCAGAATGATGAACGGATCGCGGAAGCTCTCGAATTGCGCCGCGAGAACCAAATAAATCAGGATCGCAGAGAGCAAGAATGTACCGAGGAACTTACTCCCTTCGACGCGAAGCTGACGCGACTCGCCCGCATAGTCAACGGTGAACCCCTGAGGGAGCACCTGCTTGGCCTGATCTTCTAAAAATGTCAGAGCTTTATCGAGCGGCACCGGAGGCGGAATCACGCCCTGAATGCGCACTGCATTCAGCTGCTGAAATTTGTTCAGCGATCTCGGCTCGGTTGTGTTCTTGAGAGTCGCGAACGTCGAGAGCGGCACGAGTTGATTCGCCGATCCTTTCACATAAATCTGTGAGAGTTGATCGGGTGTGAGGCGCTCGACACGCTTCACCTGTGGAATGACCTTGTAGCTGCGTCCCTGAATGCTGAAGCGGTTGACGTAATTTCCACCCAGCATCGTAGAGAGATCCTGACCGGCCTGGCTCAAGTCCACGCCTTGCGAGCGCAGTTTGTCGCGATCGAAGACGACTTCGGTCTGCGGCTGGTCGAATTTCACATCCGTGTCAGCGAAGATGAACATGCCGCTCGCCATCGCCTTCTGCACAATCTGCTCAGCAAGCTGGCTGACCTGCTCCGGCTCAGCCGCGGACGCGATTACGAAGTCGACAGGGAAGTTGCCACCTCCGGGAAGCGGTGGCGGAGTCAATGGAATAACACGAATACCGGCAATTTTCGAGAGCGGACCCGTCGACTCGACCAACAATTCCTGAGCGGTCTTCTTGCGTTGACTCCAGGGCTTGGTAACCATGCCTCCGAAGCCACCGTTCGGGTTGGTGATTTGGAAGATGCTCGCACTCTCGGGGAACGAGCGGTACACATCGTAAACCTGCTGGGTAAACAGGTTGGTCTGGTCGAGCGTAGAGTTCGCCGACGATTGGATCACGCCGAATACGACGCCCTGATCTTCGGCAGGCGCGAGTTCGTGCTGCGAGAACATGTAAAACGGAATCATCAGCACGGCCACGATCAACCACAAAAAAAGCACGACCGGGCGATATTGCAACGTTCCTGAGAGCAAGCGGATATACAGATTACGCACACTATCAAATCGGCGGTTGACGATGCCTGCGAAGCCGCGCTCCGTGTCGCCCGCGCGTAACAGTTTCGAACCCATCATTGGCGACAGGGTCAACGCGACGACGCCGGATACAACTACAGCGCCCGCCAGCGTGAACGCAAACTCCCGGAACAACGCACCAGTCAGGCCACCCTGAATGCCGATCGGAGCATAAACGGCAGCCAACGTGATGGTCATAGCGATGATCGGGCCTACCAATTCGCGAGCTGCGTCCTTCGCGGCTTGAAATGGAGACTTGCCTTCGTGCAGATGCCGCTCGACGTTTTCCACCATGACGATGGCGTCGTCCACGACGAGTCCAACGGACAGCACGATGGCAAGCAGGGTCAAAAGGTTAATCGTGAACCCTGCCACCAGCATGAGAAACACGGCGCCAATCAACGAAATCGGGATCGCGACGATCGGAATGATTACGGACCGGAACGAGCCGAGGAACAGGAAAATGACGACGACCACGATCAGCAACGTTTCGCCCAGTGTGTGCAGCACTTCGTTGATCGCGTCCTGAATGTATTCCGTTGAGTCGTAGGGCACGCCCAACTTCATGCCCGCCGGCAACTGTGCCTGGATCGCTGGGAGCGCTGCGCGGACGTTCTTGATGACTTCCAGAGAGTTTGCTGTGGGAAGAACCCAGATGCCCATGAATGTCGCAGTTTCACCATTGAAGCGGACATCCTGGTCGTAGTTTTCGGCACCAAGCACAATGTCGGCGATCTCGCCGAGGCGGACAACTACTCCGTTCTGCTCCTTCACAACCATCTGCTTGAAATCGTCAGCGGACCGCAGATCAGTGTTCGCGATCAGGTTCACGGAAACCATCGAGCCTTTGGTGGCTCCCAGCGCCGAGAGGTAGTTGTTTTTCGACAGCGCATCGCGCACGTCGGACGGAGAAACACCGCGCGCCGCCATCTCTTCGGTTTTCAGCCACAACCGCATGGCGAACGTGCGATTACCCAGAATGTCGGCCCGTTGCACGCCGCTAATTGCGCTCAGCTTGGGCTGTACTACGCGGGTCAGGTAATCGGTAATCTGGTTCTGATCGAGATCGGCCGAAGAGAACCCTAGGTAGACCGCGGCGAATTGATTGTCAGCCGTTTGCAGGTCGATGACCGGGATTTGCGCGTCCGGAGGAAGGTCATTGCGTACCTGCGCGACCTTCGCCTGGACCTGAGTCAGGGCCGTAGTCGTGTCATAGTTGATCTTTAGGTGCACCAGGATGGTGCTCAGCCCCTGCGCGCTGGTCGATTCCATGTAGTCGATGCCGTCGGCGCTGGCAATGACACGTTCGATTGGTGTCGTGATGAAGCCACGAACAAGATCCGCGTTCGCGCCGACATAAACTGTCGAAACCGAGATGACAGCGATGTCGCTGCGTGGGTACTGGCGCACACTCAGAGAGCGAATCGACTGAATTCCGGCGATCAGGATTACAAGGTTTACGACGATCGCCAAGACTGGTCGCTTTACGAATAGATCGGTAAACTTCATGCGAACTCCTTGCCGGGCCTTCCGTTCACTCGTTGTCCTTTAGTTATCTTCGGGTTTGGGACTCGGGCTATTTCCCGGTTTCACCGTGTTATTGACTTGGAGCGGTGCGCCGTTACGCAGACGAAAAACTCCCGCGCTCACCACTTCGTCGCCGGGATTGAGCCCGGAGACAACGGCGACCTGGTCACCTCGACTTCCATCGATCTTCACCACCTGCTGCTTGGCGCCGCGATATTCATGCCCCTTCGGGTCTTTCATATCAGACACGACGTACACGGAGTCGCCGTACGGGGCGTAGTTAATGGCGGACGCGGGCAGCGAGATGACTTCTCGTGGTTGGCTGAGTGGCAGTTCAACCTGCAGGAACATACCAGGGCGCAACTTGTTTCCTTTATTCGCCACCGTGGCCTGCACCTGGATGTTTCGCGTCTGCTCGTTGATCACTGAATCGAGAGCCGTGATTTTGCCACTGAACGCTATGCCCGAAAGATCGCTGTTGGTGATGCGTAGCACACGCCCGGGCGTCACTTTAGGCGTATCTTGTTGGGGCACGCCGAAGTTCACATAAATCGGATCCAGAGACTGCAAAGACACAATCGCTTGACCGGCAGCCAGATACTGCCCCAGGCTCACTTGGCGAATCCCTAACACGCCTGAGAACGGAGCGTGGATCGTCTTGCGTGCGATAGCAGCGCGGATGTCACCGACCTGCGCTTCCGTCGCTTTCTGCTGTGCGGCAGCGTTATCATAATCCTGGCGGGCAATCACACCCTCTTTTACCAGTTGCTGTGAGCGGCCATAGTTAATGGCTGCCAGATCGCGCTGTGCCTCGTTGTTGGCGAGCTGTGCCTTCTCCTGGCGAGTGTCGAGCTCGACCAGAATGTCTCCTTCATGTACCCACTGCCCGGATTCAAAATGAATCTTGTCAATCGTTCCCGGAAGGTCGGCGCTGACCGTAACGCCCTGGATTGCCTCCGCCGTTCCGATGACCGTCAGGGTTGCCGGCCAGGTTTCCTTCTGGGCGATCACGGTCGTGACCGCCGTCGGAGGCATCTGGAAGTTCGCTCCCTCGGCAATCGCGACCTGAATCTGCCTAAATTTAAGGAAACCCAGGCCACCCACTAGCGCGGCCACTACTACCAACATCAGGATCATCCGTTTCGCCATACACTCTCCGAACAGGTTTTATAGGTCTAACAGGGCAATCAGGCGGCTAACACAAATCGATTACACATAAGATTTCAGGAACTTTGAAAAGGATTCAGAGTTACAGTCCCGGCCCCGACTAAAACAGGGTATCGAATTTTCTGCTTTGCATCCAAAAGTAATCCTAAATTGTCTCGGGATGTCATACTCTATGGTCGTCATCCTTCATTTCTTAGACGATTCAGGAATCGCAAAATCGACGGCGTTTGAAGATTTTTCTTCCCTTAGATATTTAAGAGAACAGCCGTAGGAGGCTTTGTTACGCGGATCGTGATTCAGACCCTACCACAGCCGTGACACGAGTCTGCCCCTATTGTTCCGTCAGAAACTTGGTTTGCAGAACCCATTGCAGCAGAAGAAGTTATTGGCCCGTCGTCGTGCAAGTTCGATAGCTGGGATCCTCCTGCCATGTAGAAAAACTGAATAACTGCGATTCACAATTTTGATTGGACTCGCTGCCGCTCGACCCCTACATTCCCAAGAGTGCAATCCAGCCGTACCCGAACTCGCGGCCTGCTGCGGCGGATGAATCCGCCGGAGGCACCCCTAACCCTTTTTCGGCCTCCGTTTCGCAACTACCAGTTTGACGCGGCCTACGACGAGATGTTCGCGGCGCCGGGCACGCCCCACCCCCATTACAAGGCCCTATTTCAGACGTTGCTGGAGCTCCCGTCCGAAGAGCTGCGCAAAAGCCAGCAGGCGGCTGATCTGTCATTCCTTCATCAAGGGATAACTTTTACGGTTTATGGCAATGACGAAGGGACCGAGCGCGTCTTCCCGAACGACCTGCTGCCGCGCATCATCCCTCATCACGAATGGCGCAAAATTGAAAATGGGCTGACCCAGCGGATTACAGCGCTCAACATCTTTTTAGAAGATATCTACCACGATGGCCGGATTCTCGCCGATGGCGTAGTCCCTAGAGAATTGGTTTACAGCTGCCGCCATTTCCGGCGCGAGATGCGTGGACTCAACGTCCCTCGCGGCATCTACGTCAGCATTTGCGGAACCGATCTTGTTCGCCTTCCCGATGGCAGCTTTGCCGTTCTGGAGGACAATCTCCGCGTCCCCAGCGGCGTTTCATACATGCTGGCCAATCGAAAGGTGCTGAAAAAGGTCTTTCCCACGCTGTTTCGCGACTATGGGGTTTGCCCGGTTGATCATTATGCCCAGGCGTTGCTGGCCACTCTGCGGGCTCTGGCTCCAGCGAATTCGTCAACACGGCACGAGCCAAAAGTCGTGCTGCTCACGCCCGGAGTGTTCAACTCCGCTTATTTCGAACATACGTTTCTGGCTCAGCAGATGGGGATTGAGCTGGTCGAAGGCCGCGATCTGCTGGTTCACGACAACATTGTCTATATGCGCACCACGGCAGGTCTGCGGCGTGTGGACGTGATCTATCGGCGCGTGGACGACGACTTTCTGGATCCACTATGTTTCCGGCCAGACTCGAACCTGGGAGTGCCGGGATTGTTTAACGCTTATCGCGCGGGCAGCGTCGTGCTGGCCAATGCGATCGGGACCGGTGTTGCCGACGATAAGGCCCTGTATGCGTATGTGCCAGCCATCATCCGCTACTACCTCGGCGAAGATCCGATTCTGGCGAACGTTCAGACGTACCTGCTCAGCGATCGCTCCCACAAAAATTATGTGCTCGATCATCTGGATGAGTTAGTGGTGAAGGCCGTTGGTGAATCCGGCGGATACGGCATGCTCATCGGTCCACAAAGTACAGAGGAGGAAAGGGAAGAATTTCGCCGGAAGATTGAAGCAGAACCGCGCAACTACATCGCCCAGCCTACGTTGAGCCTATCGCGCGCACCCTGCTTTCTGGAGGGCGAGGTGCAGGCGCGGCACGTCGATCTGCGGCCGTACATTTTGTATGGCGAAAATGTGACGCTCGTGCCCGGAGGGTTGACCCGAGTCGCACTGCGGCGCGGATCGTTGGTGGTGAACTCATCCCAGGGCGGCGGCAGCAAAGATACTTGGGTTCTCAGGGCTTAGGGGCCAGGGGCTAGGGAGCAGCGTCCAGAGCCGTGTTTCTGGGGTTTTTGCTTACGGGCCACTGATCCCTGGCCCCTGATTACAAATATGAGCGAACGCAGACAAACCGTGATGCTCTCCCGAGTGGCGGACAGTTTGTACTGGATGAGCCGCTATCTCGAGCGCGCGGAACACACGGCGCGGTTGATCGATGTTGACTTGCAGCTTCGCCTCGATCAGTCGCCGGAGGCACGGGCCGGGCGCTGGTTGCGACTGCTTGAGGCTTCGCAAGCGATGGTGCCGGAAGATGGAAAAATCGATGCCGCGTCGCTTACCTACATCCTGACTCTCGACCGCGCGAATCCATCGTCGATTCTTTCCTGCGTGGCCGCGGCCCGCGAAAACCTGCGGCAGGTACGCGAGCAGTGCAGCACGGAGATGTGGGAACAACTCAACCGGCTTTATCTTCAGGTGAACAGCACGACCGCGAGCGAGGCCTGGCTGCTGCATTCGCATGTGTTCTTCCGCGCGGTTCAGGAAGGGGCGCACCTGTTCCAGGGCGTTACGGATTCGACCATGGCGCACGGTGAGGGATGGCAGTACATCCAACTCGGGCGGTTCGTCGAGCGTACAGACGAGTTGTCGCGGTTGATCGGGACGCATTTTGGACGATTGCCGCATCCGCTGGATCAGGCGGTGGAAAGTGAAGAGTATCTGGAATGGGTGGGGTTGCTGAAATCGTGTGCCGCGTTTGAAGCCTATTGCAAGACGTACACTGCGGAAATTCGTCCGCTGCGGGTCGCGGAGTTTCTGCTGCTGAATCCAGAGTTTCCGCATTCGGTGCGCTTCTCCGTGGATATGGTGCATGCTGCGTTAGCCGCAATTGGAGAGATGACCGAGCACAGAGCGGAGCAGCCTGTGCGGTTGTCGGGCCGGTTGCGCGCAACGCTCAGTTTCAGCCAGATCGACGAGATCATGGCTTCGGGCGCGAGCGGCTATGTGGACAGCGTCCGCTGGCAGTGCGCGCAGACGCATACGGCGATCCAGCAAGTTTATTTTGATTATTCCGTAGAGTCGGCGCTGGTTTCGTAGGGCGATTGAGTAATTGGGAAATTTAATTGTGTAATTTAAAAGCACATTCAGGCGAAGCAAGTTTTTAAAAATTGCTCAATTACCAAATTTCCCAATTACTCAATGTCGTCATCACTCAATGTCGTCATCGTAATTCGTTATCAAAGTGGAGAAAACTTGATCTACTCTGTCCGTCACACGACGACATTCCGCTATGAGCCTGCCGTGCGCGAGAGCGTCATGGAAGTTCGCCTGCAGCCGCGCAGCGACGGGGAACAGCGCTGCCTCGGCTTCACGCTGCAGGTCGATCCTGCTGCCAACGTCATGCAGTATCACGATTTCATGGGAAACGTCGTCCATCACTTCGATATCGCGGCCACGCACACGCAGGTGAAGGTAACTGCGCAGTCGGCGGTCGAAGTGCAATCCATTCCAGCGCCGGTACCCTCTGAAAGCGGCGACTGGGACGATCTCGACGCGCTGGTGGCGGCCGGTGACTACTGGGAAATGCTGCTTCCCAGCTTTTTCGTTCACTCCAGCGAGCCGCTTGAGCAGCTTGCCAGCGAACTCGGACTGGAGCGCCGTGGAAATCCGCTCGACTTGCTGACGGAGCTCAATGGGGAAATTTACCGGCTTTTTGCCTACGTTCCGCAAAGCACAAAAGTGGACTCGCCGATCGAAGACGCGCTGCGATCACGACAGGGCGTATGCCAGGATTTTGCCCACATCATGATCGCCCTGGTGCGCCGATTGAAGATTCCTTGCCGCTACGTCAGCGGATATATGTTTCATCGTGATTCTGATGAGCACGACCGCTCCCTGGAAGGTGCATCGCACGCGTGGGTGGAAGCGCTCATCCCGAGGCTGGGCTGGGTTGCGTTTGATCCCACGAATAATCTTGTCGGCGCAGACCGGCACATCCGTGTGGCCATTGGCCGCGATTATGCCGATGTTCCTCCCACACGCGGCGTCTACAAAGGCGAAGCGCAGAGTGAGTTGAGTGTAGCTGTGACGGTAAGTCCTGCAGACAGCATTGTGCCGGAGGCCAGGGCTCCGCTCTTCGTCGTGCGCTCAAGGCCGCTCGCGGCCCGCACAGCCGCACTTCGTGTCGAGCAGGAACAACAGCAACAACAGTGAAATACCAGCCAAGGATTCGCCAGCCAGAACTACTTCAAAAGGGAATCGCTTTAAACGTGAAGCCAGTGGAAGAGAATGAGGGCCAGAGTGCCGGTGCCCACAATGATCCATAGGGTGAGACCCTGAAGAAGAGGCCGAAAGCCGACATTCTTGAGCGTGCTTCTGTTTAAGCTTGTGCCGATCAGGAACAACGTCATCGTGAGGCCAATCCTGCCTAGGTGATTCAGGACTCCGAAAGTTCGGCTGAGCCCTGGCAACAAAGTGTTCAACAGTGCCGCCAGACAAAACCACAGAATGAACCACGGCCATTGAATGCGCGCCTTTGATTTCAATGCGACCGCTGTCGCTAAGGACAGAGGAACAATCCAGAGCGCGCGTGCCAGCTTGATAGTGGTGGCAATGGCCAGCGCAGCCGAGCCGTATTTGGCGGCTGCCCCAACCACCGAACTGGTGTCGTGTATGGCCAGCGCAGACCACAGGCCAAACTGTTCCTGACTCATGCGAAGCGCGAATCCGACCACTGGGAAGACAAACAGCGCGACCGAGTTCAGAATGAACACGGTGCCCAGGGCGACCGCCATTTCTTCATCGTTTGCCTCGGCAATGGGCCCGACGGCGGCGATGGCACTGCCTCCGCAGATCGCCGTGCCCGCGCTAATGAGGAACGCGGATTTTTGCTCAACGCGAATGAAATAGCCAAGGCCCAATCCTAGGAGCATGGCGACAGTAATACTGATGGCGGTATAGAGGAAACCGGAGCGTCCGGCGCGAATGATTTCGTGGAAATTCATCCCAAAACCAAGAGCGACAACTGAGGCCTGCAGCAGAAATTTCGCGAGGCGTTTGCTCTCGAGGTGATAGGGATGCGCCAAAGAAAATCCGTAGATCAGGCCGCCGAGGAGGGCGATGGGCGGGGAGATCAGGCTGCTGGCTGCGAGGATTAACCCCACAAAGAAGACGATCTTGCTCACCTTTCGAGTCTCGCCCAGAGACGGAACGTGTGTCCAAGCAGTAATTCTGATGGGCGATTAGCTTAGCTTATCGGCTGGAACTACCCGTCTTGAGCGGTCTTCGCGGCACGCTGGAGAGAATGCGGGCGCGTCCCAGGGCGAAGGTACGGAACGCGGCGGCCGGACCGTGCGGCTCGGGACCGGTACGCGAAACCAGGGTAAAGTGACGTGTGATTCGGAGGCCGCTCACCTGCGCGGTTTTGAGCGCGCCCAGTTCCAATTCTTTGTTGATGGCCCAGCGCGAAACGAACCCCACACCCAGCCCGGCTTCTACGGCCGACTTGATGGCCTCGGTAGAATCCAGGTCCATGACTTTCTTGAAGTGTTTCAGTCTGAAGCCCGCTTTTTCCAGGGCCATCTCCACAACTTTGCGAGAGCCCGAACCCTGCTCGCGCATCAGAAGATTCGACGCCAGCAACTGACTGCGCGAGAAGCGATCGGGTTCTGAATCTCGCGCCGTGATCAGCACCAGTTCGTCTTCCATAAAAGGTTCTCTGTGCAGGCTTCGCTCCCGCGCCGGACCTTCGATCAGTCCGACTGAGACCTTATTTTCAAGCAGCAACTGCACGATCTCAGCGGTGTTGCCGCTGTGCAGGGAAAACTGAACGCGGGGATTCTCGCCGAGGAAGGCTCCCAGCAGTCGCGGAAGAACATATTGTGCGATGGTGGTCGAAACTCCGAGTGAAAGCTCCCCCAGAACGGCGCCGTCGTCGGTGCCCAGTTCGCGCTCGGCTTCAGCAACGAGCCCGGCAACCTTGTGGGCATAGCCAAGCAAAATTGATCCCTGGTGCGTGAGGGAAATCCGGCCGGCGGTGCGATCAAACAGGCGCACGCCGAGATCGTTTTCCAGTGCTTGGATTTGCAGCGTGATGGCAGGCTGCGTAAGAAAAAGATGCTCGGCGGCTCTGCGAAAGTTCAGATGCTCGGCAACTGCGCGAAAGACCTTGAGGCGAAAATTCTCCAGCTGTGCCATGCGAATGATTATCCACACAAAACGTCGGTAACCCACTGTTTTTGATAACAGGAAAGGCTGAAGACGAGTTAGCTATTAAGCAAAGATGCTTGCTCGATGTCCCCGGCGTTTACAGGCGCTGGTTTAAAATCGGTGCATGAGGGGTCTGCGCGACGTTTGTGTTGCATTGACGGCGTGCGCAGGATTGGTGACTTCGGCGCCGACCGTCCCTGCGCAAACTGCTGCGCCAGCGCAAGCTACAGCCGCGGACTCTTCCGCCAGGCTGCATGCCTGCCTGGAAGAAGCCGCAGTCGCGATGCATAAAAGTGATTTAACGGCTGCTGTTCAGGCGCTCCGTCGTGCCCTGGCGATTGATCCGTACTCGCTTGCCGCTCTGAACAATCTTGGAATCGTGCTGTCGCGTGAGGGCAAGCCGGCCGAGGCGATTCCTCTCTATCAAGAAGCGTTGAAGGTTCGTCCGGGAGATGCCGCGACGGAGCGCAATCTCGCAGTCGCGTACTTCAAAACTCAGCGCTATCATTCTGCCTGGAATCTGCTTCAACCGATGGCGACGGCCAATCCCACCGACTTTCAAATTCTTGATCTCGCCGGCCTCAGCCTGTTCGCTCTCGACCGATATTCGGAAGCCGCGCAATACCTCGAACGTGCGAATCGGGCTGATCCGTCGGATGTGGAGACGCTTGACATGTTGGGCAAGGCTTACCTGCGTATGAAGGACTACAAGACGATGCCGAGCGTCTTCGAGCGCATTATGAAGATCGATCCGAACTCGGCGGCCGCGCACGTAATGATGGGGACGGCGTACGATCAGATGTCGGACCGGCCGAACGCGATCAAGGAATATCAGGCGGCCGTCGCAGCCGATCCTAACTTCATGGGAGCGCACTCTGGCCTCGGATACCTCTATTGGCGGCAAGGCGACGCCGACCTTGCCGAGAAAGAAGTACGAACGGAGTTGCAACGCTATCCCAGCGATCCGGTAGCGAACTGCATCCTCGGACAAATCCTGCTGAACAATTCACAACTTGAGGATGCAGCCGCTCACTTCCGCGCCGCAATCAAGGGAAATCCGCGCTACGGCGACGCCCTGTTCGGACTAGGCAAAACGGAGATCGCGCTGAATCACCCTGCAATGGCCGTTGAGCCCCTACGCAAAGCAATTCAGATCGATCCTGATTACGCCGAAGCACATTTCGTGCTGGGGGCGGCATTGCGCCAGTCCGGACACGCGGAGGAAGGAAAGCGGGAACAGAAGATTTCGGTCGAGATTCAGAATAAGAAACGTGAGGCGGCTATTCAAAAGACCGAAAGTCACGACACTCAGAAATAGAAACATCTCGACACGTCTCTTCTCCAAAAAAGAAAGGCGCACGCCAGTTGGCGTGCGCCTTGAAGAATACACCGGACTACCGGATCAGAATTGGAACTTGCCTCCAATCTGTAGAGTGCGCGGGTCGTGCCAGCCGTTGACCTTGCCAAACGAACTGCTTTCGATGTCGGTGAAGACTCCATTCGGGTTGCCATGGTTGAAGGTGTTGAAGGTTTCCAGGCGAAGCTGCAAGTTAGCCCGCTCGCTGAACTTTATATTCTTGGCCAGCGTGATATTCCAGATCTGGAACCCTGGCCCCAAAACCGCACCTGGTCGCGCATCACCGAAGTGGCCCACCGCCGGAGTAAAGGCCGCAGTATTGAAGAATTCAGCCGCTGTCTTTGGCCCGTGAGGATCGCCAATCTGGTCGGCCAAAATTAGCGTATCGTTGGGCGTCGACAAGTTTAGTCCCCCAATCGAGGCAAAGGGATCCGTGCCACCACTGCCAGCCACGCTCTGGGCGATGGTCTGCGACTGGCCGGTCTGGATGTTGGTTATTCCGGAGAGCTGCCAGCCCCCGAGAACACGGCCCTCCAAGCCGCTCTGGTTGCGGAAGAATGGTAGGTCGTATACGTAGCTAAACACGAGGATTTGCGGCGTGTTCAGCACGGACAGCCCATAATTTGAACGGAGGTCGTACGTATTCTGCACTCCTGAGGCGCGGTCCAGCGATTGATTCGTCAAGAGCTTAGACCACGTATAAGCCAACCCAAAAGTCAGGCCCTTGCTTAACCGGTGGTTCAACGAAATCTGCAACGAGTTGTAGTTGCTGGTGAAGACCGGGTCTCGAGAGATGATCGGTCCCCAGCCTGGGAATGGAACCAGCGCGTCGGCGGCCGGTCCGGGATTCGCTAGGCGTGCGGCAAGGGTCGGCTGATTAATATCTATGTCGCCTAACAGGTGGATGCCCTTGGTGCCCACGTAGCCAACCTCTAGAACGGTGTTCTGCGCAATTTCATGCTGCACCGAAAGGTTGAAATCCTGGTAGCTGGGCACCTTGAAGGTTGGGGTTCCAGTTACCGTGATCGCTGACGGCGTGTTCGGCGGAGCCGAGGCGGCACCGCCTAGCGGGTTATCGAAAAGATTAACCGGGGCAGTCTTGCTGTTATTGAAGGTGAAACTCTGAACTAGCGGGGGATCGTTAAACGCGTTCTGTTCCCAGATGCCGTTCAGTGTGCGGTCATAGAAGATTCCGTAACCTGCGCGAACTGCCCACTTTCCGTTTCCAAAGGGATCATAGGCAAGTCCGATTCTCGGTCCAAAGTTCTTGTTCGAGTTGGGATTGACGATGCTGCCAAAGGGCGAACAGCTCGCCGTCGGGCTGATCGCCTGAGCGGCCGCGCACGCAGCGCCCTTTGGGAAAACCAAACCGTTGGCATAGATGGCGGAGTCGTAGTTTCCAGTGCCGTCGGCGGCGATTGTCGGCGCGTTTGCTAATTTAAACGCGCTGGGAACGAAGTTCGTCAATGTATTGTTGCTGTCGGTAGGCGATGGGAAATAGCTGTAGCGAACGCCGATATTCAATGTCAAGCGCCGGGTCACTTTCCAATCATCCTGCACATAGGCCTCGAAGTTCTTGTAGTGCAGAAAGGGAATCGTATCGTGGCTGAGTTGTGTGTAGCTATCCGCAATGCCCAGCAGGAAATTTGCGAATTCAGGGTTTTGGTTGGCCAACGCGTTGGTAGTGGAGAAATTGAAAATAGGCACTCCGTTGTCGCCATTTTCCGTCTTGGTCATGAACATCAACGTGGCGCCCATGCGAATGGTGTGATTCCCCTGCTGGATCGACAGGTTGTCGAAGATGTTGTGGTCCTTGTTGCGTTCAAAATAGGGAGCGTTGGTATTTCCCAAGCCTACGTTGCCCGAACCAAAGGCGATATTTGGAGCCCGGCCATAAGGGTCGGGGAATTTCGTGTTATTGGTCAGAGTGCTCGTGAAAGACTTATTATTGGCAATCGCATTCGACAGCACTGAGTTGATCGCGCCCCAGGAGTCGGCGTACTCCACCTCGTTCACGACCTTAGGTGAAATTGTCGCCGATGCATTCACCACCCAGTTGCGCCCGGGAGCGTTAAGCTGCGTATTCTCAACGCCAGGGTAGTTAGCCGTACCCCACAGCCCGAAGGGGAAGCTTTGCGGCACGCTATCCTGCATGAACCGCGCGTAGAGGCGAACCTTGTTGCCGACGTTCTGATCGACGCGGACCATGTCTTCGCGGAAATTGTTTAGCTGGCTGAAGGGCTCGGTCAGCGTCCCGCTTCCATTACCGGGGTTAGACATAAATGCATTCAAATAGGCTGTGGCGTTCTTGCTGTAGCAGCTTGGGCTGATGGTTTGCGTTCCGCCGGACGTGGTTACACAGCTGGCTGCGTCCCCTGCTGGCAATACAATTGGTGTGGTTGTGTTAAACGAACCGCCAAGTTCCGCCGCAGTGGGGATCGAATCGGTGTTTGATCCAGGAATCGTGGCCTTGCGCCACTCTTCCGAAACGAAGAAGAACGTCTTGTTCTTGCTTGGGTTATAGAGCTTGGGGATCATCACGGGTCCGCCAAAGGTGAAGCCGAAATCGTTGTACCGCTCAATCGGAACTGTGAAACCTTTCGTGGGGTTGGGAAGACCCTGTGCGACGTTCGACGCGATCTGCGCCCGGTCGTCAAATGTATTGGCGTTGTAAAAGTTGTTGCGATTGAATTCGTAGGCGCTGCCGTGGAACTGATTCGTCCCCGATCGGGTCGCAACCACGATCTGTCCGCCGCCACTGCGCCCGAACGACGCGTCGTAGTTGCTTCGCTCCAGCGTAAACTCTTGGATGGCGTCGACGCTGGGCGTGTTCAACAAAGTTCCATTCGATCCGCTGTCGTTGATGTCGGCGCCGTCAACCGTCCAGTTGTTCGCGCCCTGCCGTCCTCCGTTGATGGAGATGACGGTGTTGCTCTGCAAGCCAAAGCCCGGCTTATCCGGAAGCTGGTTGGAAACGCCGGGCTGCAGTAGCACAAGCTGTTCGAAATTGCGATTGTCCAAGGCCAGTCCGCGCAGTTGTTCGCCGGTGACCGTGCCAGACTCTTCTGCGGTCGTGGTTTGAATCGGCGTGTTCTCCGCTGTTACCTCAACACGCTCTGTCGTCCTTCCAGTCTGCAGCTGGACATCGAGCGTATGTTTTTCCGCGACATTCAAGACGACATCCTTGGCGATGAAAGTTTGGAAGCCTGCATTGTTGACCGTCACCGTATAGCGGCCGGCTGGAATATTCGTGATATTGAAACTTCCAGTGCTACTGGTGGTCACTGTGCGCACGTCGGCGCCTGTGTCCTCGCTGTGCACGAGGACTGTTGCTCCTGCTACCAGTGCGCCCGTGGGATCGGTTACGGTACCGGTAAGCGTGGCTGCCAATTCTTGGGCCAAGCCCGTCACTGACAAGGCTAAAACGATAAGCGAGATTGCCAGCAAGAAAGAGTAAAAGCCACGTCGCCCGCTATTGAAATCCCCTACCTGCGTCGATTGCGTCATGCCACCGCCTCCTGAGAATCGCTGCCAGCCGCTTCGTCAGATCTTGTTTTGCGAAAGGCTCTAATAGAAATCGAATATGCTATATAGCACAATAAAGATCATCGTCAAGAAGAAAATGCAGAATTCGATGAAAAATTCCGATCGGCTGCAATTGAACGGCTCTATATCACTTGGCTACCAGGAAAGTCGGGCAAATGTGGAGATCCCCCTCCATCGGCACGGTGAATCTAAAGATGATTGTGGAAATCCTGTGAGAATTACCTTCAAACACTTGCTAAGAATGCCACAGAACGGTCGTGAGAACAAATCTGCGATATAACCTTAAAGAGACTACCCGCTCTATAGCAAGTTCTGGGTCGCCCTCTTTGGCGCGGTCGATCCATTACGAATTTAGGCTTTACAGAAACGTTTAATTAAGCTATATAGCACAAGAACGTACCGTTTAAACTACCTGCCGCACGACAGGGTTGGTTTGTGCGAAGGGCCAAACTTGGCCGGAGAAAACGTTTTCAATGGCGGGGAATCATCGCAACGGAACGCCGGTTTACAAGCGAATCCAGGGTGGCATCCGTAAACGGATCGACTCTTCTGAACTAAAGCCCGGCGACCTGGTTCCATCGGAGCGTGAACTCGCCCGGATACATCAGGTGAGCCTGATGACGGCGCGTCATGCATTGGCCGGCCTGGAGCGGGAAGGCGTGGTCGAGCGCAGGCGTGGCGCGGGCACGTTCGTCGCTGCTCCGAAAATCCACTTCAATAAACTGATGAGCTACACCGAGCACATGTCGAGCCGGGGGCTGAGTCCCCGGTCGAAGGTTCTGGATGCCAAAGTGATCGATGACGAGTCCGAAGTTGCTGCCAGACTGGGCCTGCCCGCCACCAGCCCTCTGGTCAAGATTGAGCGTTTGCGCGAAACCGGCGATGATCCCTTCGCCCTGGAAACCTGCTACCTGCCTGCAAAAGAGTATTCGGCGCTGGTGAGTGCTCCCTTGGGAAGAACCTCGTTATTCGCGACTCTGAAGCACGATTATGGCGTGGAACTCGCCTACGCCGACGAAGAAGTCGATGCGACCGCAGCTGAGGCATCTGTCGCCGAACTGCTGGGAGTGCCTCGTGGCGCGTCAGTGTTGCGGATTCGCCAGGTCATTTACTCGACCAAGGGAAAAGCCACAATCTATGGTGTCGGCTTTTACCGTTCCGAGCGGCACACTCTCTTTATCCGCCGCTTCCGCTGAAGCGATCGACGCAGCCGAGTTTCCCGTTTAAAACTCGTCATTCCTATCCGGGATATGCCCCAGCAATGTATCCTTCGAGTTCCTGAATGGTCTGCGCTTGGCCGGAGATAATCCATTTCACCAGATCGCCAATTGAGACCACGCCGACCACGGTGTTCTCTTCAACCACGGGCAAATGCCGGAAGTGATGTTTGGTCATGATTGCCATGCAGTCGTCGATCGTGTGCTTTGGGCTCACGAAAACGACCGGGCTGGTCATGATGTCGCGCACTGGGGTGTCTTTCGAGGAGTGTCCCTTCAAGATGACCTTGCGGGCATAGTCGCGCTCCGAAAGAATGCCGAGCAGCCTGCAGTCGGAGATCACCAGTAAGGCACCGACGCCGTACTCGGCCATCTTTTGGATCGCCTCATAAACGGACTGATCGGGGGTAACTGACAGAACCTGATTCGCTTCCTTGCTCTTCAGCACTAACGCAATCGTGTCACAAAGTTTCATCAGACTGCCTCGCAGGGATAAGCTACTTGGCGCAATTCACTTGCCGGTCTTCCAGTCCCAAACCGCATTGCCCTTGCCATCGCGGAACATTAGCGTATCTGTGCCCTTCACTACTTCTCGGGCGAGAATCACATCTGAGTCTTCTTGCTTGACCTTGGAGCCGGTCACTGAGACTTCATCGCCTTTGCTGAAAGTTATTCCCATTTCGTCCTCGAAAGGCTTGGGACAGACATATACCGGAAACTTGTCGTCCCCGTTCTTTACGACCAATTGAATGAAGTCTTTCCTCGATCCCAGGGTCAACACTTTGATGTCGTCTACCACTCCTTTGGTTTTCGTCTCTGTTTTCTGATCGTACTTCGGCGCACCGTGGTCGGTTTGCGCATCTTGCGTAAATCCAGGCGCGAAGCAGAAGAGTTGCAACAAAAGAAGTTGAGACAGCAAGACCAGAAAGGGCAGTCTTACGGGCGCGGAATTCGAGAGGTGGCCCAAGCGCAGTGACACGAATCCTCCTCGCTGTAAACCGAGAACCCGATGAAGTGCCGATTTGTCTTCGGCACTTTAGGAAATAAGATCACTGACTTCTCGGTCTTGCCGACAGCATGCTAACGATAAGGCCGTGCGCGATCGCGCTAGAAAAAACCAGAAGCATCGTACACCCTTCGAGGCTAGAAAACTAGAAGAGTTGCGATTTGGTCAATAAGCTCCTAGTCGTTTTATCGAGAAGCTCCGCTACGTTCGGAGATTTCCTTTCATCGGGCTGATTCGCTTCGGTGCTGTTTTCGTTGAGTTGCAGCGACGCGGTAAAATCGCCCTGAAGCCATGCGCATTACGAGCCGCCGCGGGACGATCGTCTTCTTCCTCTGCTTGGGGATCGGCCTTGTTGCGCTTGCCGTTGCACTCAACGTCGGTTGGATCATCCTCAACTGGCGCGAAGGAGTACTGCTGCTCTTCGGAATCATCTTTTTCGCGCTCATCATCGCGGGTATGGTCGTCAATACAATTTTTCTCGTGCGCGAGCTGCGCCGCAGTGAGCAGCACGACAGCTTTATCAATGCGGTCACGCATGAACTAAAGACTCCGGTCGCATCGATTCGCCTGCACCTCGAAACCCTACAGCGGCGCGAACTGCCCGAGGCGCAGAAACAGCAGTTTTACAGCCTCATGCTCAGTGATACCGACCGCCTGACCGAAACGGTCGAACAGGTCTTGCGGGCTGGAAGGGCAGGTGACAAACGCGCGGGACGGGAAAAGTCAGAAGTTGATTTCGGCCAGCTTGTTCGCGACTGTGTGGACGCGACCCGTACGCGCCATCATTTGCAACCTGAAGCCCTTCGCTACGAAGAAGCTTCGAACAACGGCAGTAGCCTACGCGTGCGCGGAAGTGCCGAAGATTTACGTACCGCGATTTTCAATGTGCTCGACAATGCAGTGAAATATTCGGGCGAGAATATCGATGTGCGCGTACGGCTGGAGACACCGGATGAAAAGCGCATCGTGTTGCGCGTGCAGGACCAAGGAGTCGGCATCCCTGCCGACGACGTGAAACGCATCTTCAAACGCTTCTATCGTGTGACCCACCGCTCCCTGGCTCACGTGAAGGGAACGGGACTGGGCCTGTTTATTGTTAAAGCAGTCGCCAAGAAGCATGGCGGCAAAGTATTTGCTGAGAGTGATGGCGAAGGGCAGGGCACAACGATCGTGTTCGAATTGCCGAGGTACGTCGCATGAGCCGGGTGTTAGTTGTCGAGGATGAAGCCCACCTGGCGCAGGGGCTGCGCTTCAATCTGGAAGCCGAAGGCTATGCGGCCGAAGTTGTGGGCGACGGTGAGGCCGCTACGGATCGATTGCTGGCGCAAAAAGAAAATTTTGATGTCGTTGTGTTGGACATCATGCTGCCGGGCAAAGATGGATTTAGCGTTGTCTCCGAGTTGCGTGCCGCGCGCAATTACGTTCCCGTGCTGATGCTTACTGCGCGCGGGCGCCCGGAAGATGTGCTGAAAGGTTTCGCTTCGGGTGCGGATGATTATCTCGCCAAGCCGTTCGACCTATCGATTCTTCTGGCGCGGCTACAGGGATTGCTGCGCCGCAGCGAATGGATGCGTGGTCAGGCAGGCGCGAAGAAGAGTGCGGCGCAAGCCGATGCTGGGAACGTCGGTGATTTCGGAACATTTTCATTTGCGGGAAAGACGATCGACTTCGGCGCGCTCGAGTTGCGGTCGGGTGACAGTACAATTCACCTCACGCTGATGGAATCGGAATTACTGCGGCATCTAGTACGAAACGATGGGCGTATCGTTTCGCGCAAGCAGATTCTCGAAGAAGTTTGGGGATTGCACGAAGACACCGATACCCGCGCCATCGACAACTTCATCGTGCGCTTACGGCGATATCTAGAAGATGATCCTGCAAACCCGAAGCACTTGCTGACGGTGCGTGGCGTGGGATATCGATTCGTGGCACAACCCGAATCCAAATAAATAGAATCGCGTTATGCGCGGCACAACTCTGCTAACAACGGTTCCCGGCGTTCGATCGCGATCCCGTCGATCTTGTTCAATACCATCCAGTACATCGGAATCGAGATCGCCGAAAGCGCGAGAAACACAATCGTCGCGATCCATAGATTTTTATAGAGGTGCGCGAGAGCAAAGGCTCCTGCACCAACTCCCACGATTACGATCTGTACGCCAAGGCTTACGAGCACTGTCGTCTGTGAAACATTTTGGCGCCCGAAGGTGGCGAAATCGCGCTTCCTCGGCGCATAGATCGAGAGCAGGTTGCCGGCGGTGAAATTCAGCGGCGCGGCGAACAGCAGTCCGGCCACGGTTGCAATTGAGACGGCTGGTGCGGGCGGTCCGTAGAAGAAAGTGACTGCGATCCAGGCGAGAGCAGTGTTGGCCACAAGAATCGCCGCATGCGTCAGGTTTTTCCCCAGCACGATCTGGCGAAATGTCACCGGCGACGCAAAGAAGAACTGCATGCCGTTGGAATCGCCGCCAAAGCTGTTGTAAACAAGATTGGTCAGCACCAGCAACGCGTAGGCAGCTGCTCCGGGGAATGCCATGTCGGGCGCGCGAGTCAAGAAACTCGATTGATGCATGGAGTTCATCGGCCCCAATCGGAACACCATCAGCATAAAGATCGGCATGATGATGGTTAGCAGCATCGGGCCGCTGCGGGCGAGATAGCGCATTTCCTTTTCGAAGACGGCTGCGACGGATTGCGAAAATCCCGGGAGATCCCATCCCACTTGCAAGCCTTGCACTTGTACAACTGTGGGGCGTGCTGCGACTTCGCTCAGATTTTCACCGCGGAATTGCTTTCGCAGTCGAAGGTGCAGCAGATATCCCACGGCCATGGTCAGCGTTCCCAGAAAGAGCAGGGAAGTGAAGCCAACGGTATATTCCCCATGCGAAGCTTGTGCGATTGCGTCGGCGGTCAGGCCGGGAGGCAGCGCTCCCTGCACTTGAGTTGCGATTGCCGCTACTCGCTTCAGTTGAGGACTAGGTCTTCTTTCGAAGCGCTGGGTCAGCGGTCCGATCAGCTGAAAGCTGAGCATGAACAGAATGAACAGAACACCCAGAATTTCGCGTGTCCGCCGCTGTGCTAGCCAGCGTTCGACCCAGGCGAAGACGGTTTGCATCAGAACGAGGTTGAAAACTGCAAACGTCGCTAGAACCAACAACGTCCAAAGAAACAGCAGTGGACGTGCGACAGTGACGCCAAGCAGAACCCCGAACAGGGCGACGCTGCCCAGTGCGCTGGCTGGGTCGAAGAGACCGTATGCCAGGCGAATCAAAAAGAATGACCGGTAGGTGAGCGGAAAGCGCAGCAGTTCTGACGAATCAGGATTGTTGGTAAAGGCAGTTGCCATCACCGGAAAGACTTGCCAGAAGAAAAATACCGGCCACAACAGGATCGGCAGGTACTCGGCCTTATTTTGAGAAATGAAGTACCAGGAACTCACAGTTGTAGCAGCGAAGCCGCCCAATCCGCCGAAGGCGAAAGCGGCGGTGACGACGATGCGCGAGACCAACTCCATCTTGCCGCGTTTGGTACGCAGTCCGTTCACGAACATGCGCCAACGTAAATTAGCGATGGCTGCGAGTTGGCCGCGTCGTTGAATGCTAGAACTCATCTCAATGGACCTATTCCGTCTGTGATTTCATCCCAGCCATGAAAGCTCCTGTTCGCTGTGGCGTGATCCGCCAACGATGCGCAGGAAAATCTGCTCCAGCGTCAGCTTCTCGCCAGATGGTTGAGCGCCGTCGCCTGATCCTGCGGGCGTTTGCGCTTCGACTCCCGCCCGCAATTCCTCAAGGGAACCTTGAGCGACGAGCCGTCCCTGATGGATGATGGCGACGTGGCTGCACAGGCGTTCGACGATTTCAAGTACATGCGACGTGAGAAAAATCGTCGCCCCGCGCGCGATCATCCCTTGCAGCATCGACTTCAGCGTTCCTGCGGCGATTGCGTCAACGCCTTCGAACGGCTCATCGAGAAACAGAACCTTGGGCCCGTGAATGACTGCCGCCGCTAGTGCGAGCTTCTTCTGCATGCCGTGGGAATAATCCGTGACAAGTTTTTTCGGTTGATCGGCGAGTTGCATGAAATCAAGCAACTCGGCGGCGCGTTTGGCAGCAGTTTGGCGATCCAGGCCGTACATGCGCCCGGCGAAGCTCAGGAACTCCGCGCCGGTGAGCCGGCCGAAAAGCGCCATGCCTTCGGGCACGACTCCGATTTGGCGCTTCACCTCAACCGGTTGAGTATTGAGATCGAGGCCAAGAATCTCGATGCGTCCCGAACTCGGTGCCAGCAGGCCCGTGAGCATCTTGATGGTGGTAGATTTACCCGCGCCATTGGGACCGAGGAAGCCGAAGAATTGTCCCGGCGCCACGCGCAGATCGACGCTGTCCACAGCAATGAGTTCTCCGAAACGGCGCGTCAGGCTCTGGGTTGAAATAGTGGGTGCCGGGTTCATTAAACATCTGAATCTAGCATAGCCAGAGAATCAGCGCCCCGCGATCCGCGTCTAAGCAACTTCTTGGGCGAGTTTTTTACACATCTTTTTTACACCTCGATGACAAGTGCAGACCGACTTGCAATTTACATTCCGCGAGTCGATCCCCTGCACCAAATCTCGTCCGCTCCGAGGGTACCTCTATGAAAGGTAAGTTCTCCTTTGTTCTTCTCGTCGCGCTCGTGGCCAGCTCTGCCTACGCATCTGGCTCAAAGCCGGTTGTTGCCAATACCTTCGTCTGCTACGGCGACCCGTCCCAGATGTTAGGGACCTGTCCCGATGGCAACGTGCCCAATTCTCTGATCCAGGGATCTGACGGAAATTTTTACGGCACCACCGAGTTCTCTGCGTCAGGAGAAGTATCGACCAGCGCGGGAACCGTCTTTTCGGTCACACCTGCCAGCAAGTTTACCCTGCTGCACACATTCGTTGCGGGAGCGAATGGCATCTTTGCGAACGGCGCAAGCCCAGTCTCGCTTACGGAAGGCCCGGACGGCAAACTCTACGGGCTAGCCCAGGGGGGCTCTGGGGTTTTGTTCCGCATCGGTAAGACTGGAACCGGATTCAAGGTGATTCATCGGTTCTGCTCCGCAGCGAACTGTAGCGATGGGAGTGGCGGCGTCGGCGCGTTGGTCGTAGGAAAGGACGGCAAGTTCTACGGCGCAACCAATGAGGGAGGAATCGGGTGCTCGGGCGTTGGTTGCGGCACGATCTTTCGCGTTACTCCCTCCTCTGGGGCATACGAAGTCGTTGCCACCTTCAGTTCGGACGTTACGGGTTTTCCCTACGGCCTGACGCCGGCTCCCGACGGTACTTTCTACGGTCTTACCGCCAATGGGGCCAGCTTGTTCCACTTCGTTCCGGCCACTGGAGAATTGCAGTCGATGACGTTGTCGTTCCCTTTCCCTTCGGGGTGCGGTACGTTTGCATGCTTTGCCACAGGTACGCTGGCTTTTGGCCCAAACGGCAACTTGTATGGCCTCTACACCGAGTACGATTTTGGCGACTCCGGACTCTTCGAAGTTGAAACGGATGGCAACGATCTCCACCTCTACCCTCTGTATAACTCAACTCTGTCCGGCGGTGGTCCGGCTGGGTTGGTGTTGGGCAGCGACGGCAACTTCTGGATTCCCGGGGCCAGCGGTGGCAACGGAAACGGAGACGTCGTTGCGCTCTCGCCGTCCGACGGCAAGGTGGTTCGGACTTTTGCACCCTTCGGCACGTCGGCTCCGGTTGGTGCATCTCCAAGCTCGCTTTTGCAAGCTAAGGATGGAACAGTGTGGGGTACGACCTCCCAGGACGGGATTGTCTCCAAAGGCCATTTCGGCGGGGGCACGGTGTATAGCTTGAACGCGGGACTGCCGCCAAGGTAGGGAGTCGTCCTAACTTAGACGTGCTTTTCTTCCTCGCACGGCGACTGCGGGGAAGGCCGTTGTTTCTCGTGCTGCCAGGCACTACTGTTTCGGTGCTTCCTTTTTCTCCGGCTGTTTCTTCTGCATGTCTTCGGTCCACGGCGGCACTATACCGATGAAGCGGGCATAGGCGATTGACTGACCAAGATGCTCGGCGGCGTGGCGAACGATGAAGAGCAGAATGCCGCGCTCGGTGTTCTTGCCGCCGAACCAATCCATGCTCTTTTCGAGATCGGCATCGGGCATGGCCTTGATGGCCTGCTTGGCGTGGGCATAAGAATCTTTCAGCGTGGTGATGACCTTCGCTTTGTCGGTGGTCGATTTTTCGAGACTCTTGATGTCAATCCCCGACGGAGGTGGCGTGCCCACGAGTTTGTAGAGGTTGTAGTTTGCCGCGCTGACATGCAGAAAGACTTCGGCGAACGAGCGGACATCGGCCGAGGGACGCCATGAAAACTTATCCGCGGGAATCGCTTCCGCGAGCCGCGTGAACTTGTCTTCCTGCACGATAACTTCAGACAGAACTTCAGACCGGTAGCCAGTCACTCCCGGTGTGCCTTCTTTGTACGGATTTACCTGAGCAGCGTCGCGCGTCGCACTCGCCGCGAGGATGCACAGAGATAGAGCGAGGAAAATGCGTCTCATCGGAAATCTCCTTTTTCGTTCCGAATCATACAGCGCTAGCAGTTTTGTGCCAGGAACATGGCTGCGATTCGACTGCCGCAGCATATCCAAAACTTGAGGAAGAAGATTGTCAAAAGAAAATTTGAAGTGCGGGATGAAAGGAGGTTCTAGAGGGCGGGTCACCATCTGCGGTGCGACGAACAACCTTGTTCGTAACTCACCGAAAGCGAGTTGTACGCCAAAGGGCAGCTGCGCAGGTTGCGAACAATAACAGCATCGCGGCTGCGAGTACAACGGCCCAGGGCGCGCTGGCGTCAAGGTGAGGAAATTCCGCCATCGCTGCTAGAACTGCGAAAAGACCCGTGGTTCCTACGATCAGCAACCAATCGACGAGCGATCTGCGGGCTGGTCCGGCCTCGTATGCGCGACCCTCCAGTCCCGCGCGCACGTAATCATCTTTCACGCCGTAGTGTTGCCCTTCGCGCTCAGCTGCGGCCTGCCAAGAGGAATGCTCGCGTTCAGTGGCCGACGAAAGCGCGATCGCCACCGCTCCCAGCGCCATCAGAACCGATCCCCCTGCGACGAATAAATAAACTTTGCCGCTTGCACCCGGTAACTCGTGGAAGACAAGAATGCCCCACAGCAATCCCCAGAGCTGATTCGTGTTCGACAAAGGAATGCCGCGGCTGATGCCGACATACTTTGTGGCGTATTGCTGGAAGAGATCGCCGATGACCCAGACGAACCCGCCGAGCATCAGCCAGAACAGCACCGCACGGGCCGATACGAGTTCGCGCCAAAGCGGCGCCGCACCCCGATAGCCGACTGCCAGCAGCCCCATCGTGGCGAGTTCTCCGACGGTGAAGAACGTGATAAATGACAGGGGATTCATGCCTGTCAGATAAGCCTTGCGGTAAGGGATGTACATCGTTCCCCACAGAATGCCCGCGCCAAGGGCCGCGAGCACGCCGAGCATGGCCTTGCCCGGAGCCTCCTGCGATGACACGATCGCAAGCAGTGTGGCCCCAACGAACATTGCCGTAGCGCCGCCCAGTACGCCCAGCCAGCGCTTCCATCCGGCGTAATGCAGCTCCTTGAAGAGCAAACATCCCCAGAGGATGCCCAGCAAGCTGTTCGTGTTCCATAGCGGAAATGCAATACTCAGGCCAACATTGCGGATGGCGTAAATCGTCAGCGTGTTGGCGACAACCCACATGCACCCGGCGAGCACAGCCCATACGACCAGGTGCGGAGCCTGGCGAACATCAACACGAACGTGAGCTGTGCCGCGAATGAGCGCGGGAACGCTCCAGCGCGCGAGAAAAACTCCCATAACCATGATGAGCGAAACGGTGATCGGCGAAATGTCGGAATTGACGAGCTTGATGGGAGCTTCTGCGCCGCCCAGCCAAGCTCCGGCGGCGAATCCGCAGAAGATGCCAACCGCCTGCAGTTTGCGCAGCCGGCTGGCATGCACGGGCGCGTGAACTTCCGCGGCGACCACGGCTGGCATCTCAACCGGACGCGCGTTCAACGGAGCTTATCCAGTAGCACGAAACCGCCAATAAGAACGCTCAGCGGAATCCAGAAGTGAAGGTCGGTTGCAATAGCGCGAAGTAGATTTCGACGAGTGGGATCGGTGGAGTTCGGCAAAATTGTGCAACCTCAAGACGAGTTCGTTAAATCTGGACAGCCATCTTATGGATCGATTGGTCCACAGTCAATGCACACGCGTCGGGCAGGCGATGACCGGATTTGTAGATGATCAATGCGTACGTTGGTGATACGAAACAGCTGCCGTCAACACCATCGAGACAGGAGGCGTGCCTATGATGGGGAAAGCGATCAGTTCTGTCGTGGTGACGACCGCGCTAGGGTTTTTGCTGGCTTGCCCGCCGCCCAATCATCCCACCAAGCCGATCGAACTGAAGTACTATGCGACCGGCTCCTGGGCCGTGACGGTCAGCAAGGGCGTCTACTGCTGCGACTCTCTCGGCAACAAGTTCGACATCTACTATCCGACTACGTTGGGAGCGAACGGATTCAAGCACCCTATTCTCACGTGGGGCAATGGCACGTTGGGATCTGCTGCCCAGGTTGATTATTTTCTGAGGCACATGGCTTCCTGGGGATTCGTCGTCATTGCCACGGAAGATCAGCTGACTGGTCCCGGTCAAACCATCCTGGACGCCGCGAACTTTCTGGTCCAGGCCAACACCGATCCTCACAGTCCATTTGTAGGCAAACTCAACGTCAATCAAATCGGAGCGTTTGGCCATTCGCAGGGAGCCGGAGGTGCCGGTAACGCATTTCTCAAGTCGGCAGGTTCGGCGAATCCTATTAAGACTCTGATGCTCATCGAACTCCCGGCCCGAGTCTGGTGTACCCTCGGACCGCAATGCTTCGACCCGGCAAATCTGACCTCTGGATCGGTATTCTTCATCGACGGTTCGGCAGACATTCCGATTTCTCCGCCCACCCAGAGTCCGGGCATCACTGGAGAGCAATCTGTTGAGGCTTTTTACAACGCCACACCTGGCAGCGTTCGCAAGCTCAAAGGGACTCTTCTCGGACCGACCCATAACGACATCACCGGACAGCCGGATTGTACGCACGCTCAGTTTCCCTGCATCAACGGCGTGTATGGATATCTGGGCTATCCGACAGCGTGGTTTATGGACCAACTACAGGGCGACACCTATGCGCACGGAGCCTTCGTGAATGGAACCGGCGAGATGTTCTCGGAAACAACGAACTGGGAATTCGTGGCCAGCAATATCCCTTAGATCGCCGAGTCAGAGTTATCCCGCGTGGTTCAGTTTTAAGGTAAGGGTTGAACGATCACACCGCCGGGACTAGCAATAAAGAGCACAGAGCCATCCGGGGTTGTTGCGAATGTGTAAACCCCCTGGGGGCAACCGCCCGAGCAATTCGGGAGCGCGACTGGAGTTCCCAATTGGGGGAACAGCGGAGGGTTTCCAGTAGGGGTCGCTGTCAAATCGAAGGTCGCCAAAGTTGGGTCAGAAGTGGTCGGATCTAGTATGACGCCGTAAACTCGCGTGCCGGCCGCATTGATAATTTGTCCCACAACTCCAACGGTATCACCGAGTAACTGGCCGGACTGATCTTCGACGGTGCCGGAAAGTACGAACTTGTCACCTGCGAAATCGCCCGTCGCTCCCGAGTCTGTCTGTGCGCTCGACTGACTAAACGTCTCGCTCGAGGCGACGTAGTTAACGCCACCGAGCGCCAAGATAGCGCCGTTTCCGCTCGCGATCGGATCGCAGGTTGCATTACTGGTCGTCAGGGTGAATGCGCGGCTGGACGTCCCGAATGCAAGTCCGTCATCATCAAAACTAAAGTCCACAATGGCGTTGCCGTCATTCGCGATTGCGAAACCACAGGGGCCCGCACCCGCCACGGGAACATTAGGGTTTGCAACTGTCGTGACCTTGGTTTGGGCCAAGGTGACGGGATCGAGTTCGACCATGCTTGTGTGAGCGCTATCTGGCGTAACCAGCGCTAGAAGATGGGTGCCATCCGGCGAGAGATGAACCTGCAACAGCCCTGCCATCGAGACTTGCGTTGGAGTTCCCCACGTACTGCCGTCGAAGGCATAGCGTAGCAAAATCGGGTTCGTCGAGTTCACACCCGGAAGCAGAATGAATAGAGCGCTCCGCTGCGCGTCGTACTCAATTCCGGCCCTATCAGGCTCAAACAACACGTCGCCCGAGGGATAAGGAAGGGCCGTTGCGGTAAACGCTGGCGTCGAAACGGCAAGCAGCGAGGCAGAGAAGCTGATGTTCCCCGAATTTATGGTTACTGGATACATCCCGGCAGCCAGTGCCGGATAGGAAGCGTCTATCTCCGAATCACTTACGACGGTGAGAGAGCTTGCAGCCGCCGATCCGAAATTGACGCTGGTTGCTCCAGTGAAACCAGCACCACGGAGGATGACCGTACCAGTCGTATTGGCTGGCACGACTCGAGGCGTAACCGTATTACCATCCACTCCTGAAGCGATGACGTACGACACCGGAATGGTTTGAGGGCTTCCGGAGAGCTGTCCGGTTGCACAGGTCGGATCATTGAGGCAGACATTGACGGTGATTGATCCACTGAAGCTTCCGACGGAAAGACTTGTCGGTATCGCTGGTATCACACTGACCTGACCCGAGCCATTCTCAATGGTCGGGGACGTGACCGTGAAGAGGCTATTTGGATCGCTCACCTGAATCGTGACGTAGAGGGTCCCAGAGGTCACCCCCGAAACCGTTCCAGTGATCGTCTGATTCGCGGGAGCTTGAGCAAACGGTGCCGAAGCTTTGAAGGAAATACTGTTGGGAGAGAATGAGACAGTCCCCAATCCCTGCTTAGACCCGGAGTTGCCCGAGCCACAGCCCGCCAGAATTCCGGAAATCATGACGAGTAGGAAAATTGAAACCAGCGTACCGGTCCGAAATGGTCCCTGCCCACGAGATACTCTTCCACGAGTCCGTCGGCGAACGGTCATTTTCGACCACCTCGTTTTTTTGGTTTTGCAGGGGATCACTGCAAGCCGTAACCGCCGAATCGGCGCAGAACGGGCATACTCGCGGTTTTGGGAACAAATGCAGGTAGCTGGTTTGGTCAGCTTGAAACTGACCATCCGCTTCGCCCCTACTGCTCACAGGTCGCAAACGCCACGCGAGTCACCGGACGCCTACGCGGACGGCATTGAAACCACGCACACGACCTGCTAACAGCCCCCACGAACCCGGGCACGGATATTAGCAATAAATAATCGTTATTGTAAAGAGTCAAGAGATGTTCGGCACAGACCGCCTTACGCGCCGTAGCCGGCGGACAGCCGACAGTACAGCTGTCGTTGGAAAGGCAAAACGCCCCAGCGGGGCTGAGGCGCTTGGAGTGAATCTACAGACGTTTCTAAAACATATTCCACAAATACTGGTTGTAGACCTCGTGATGGAATTGCACCTCTGCCGGTTTCACGATAGCGCCGAGCAGACGCGGACAACGGTCAGCGGAAGCCTGCTTCAAGTCGGCGTAGCGTGCCTTCACATCTTCGCCGAGCAGTTTGGTGATCCATTCTGCGCTGCGGAAGTTTTCCAGCGCGGTGTAGATGTTGTCGGGCAGGTAGCGCTCGGCCTGGCGCAGGTTCTTGATTTTCGACGTCGTGCCATCCAGTCCGGTCTTGAAGATCCCATACATCACCAGGTAAGGATTCGCGTCTGGAGCGACAGAGCGCACTTCTGTTCGCATGCTGCGTTCGTTGCCGATCGGAATACGGATCATCGAGCCGCGGTCGACAGCCGAAGCTTTGATCTGATTCGGAGCCTCAAAGTGCGGGTCGAGGCGGCGATAGGAATTCACGCTGGGATTGAAGATCAGGCATAGATCGTTGCCGTGGGTGAGCAGGCGATCAAGAAATTCGTATCCTAGCTTGCTGAGCTTCTCCTGGCCTTTTGGATCCCAGAACAGATTCTTGCTGTTTTCGCTGATCGAAACGTTGGTGTGCATGCCGCTGCCGTTCACGCCTACGACCGGCTTGGGCAGGAATGACGCGGTCAATCCCATGTTGCGCGCGACCTGGCGGCAGATCAGCTTGTAGAGCTGAATCTGGTCGGCAGCCGCGACCACTTCGCCATATCCATAGTTAATTTCGAACTGCGAAGGCGCAACCTCGGGGTGGTCTTTCTCATTCTGGAAGCCCATGGCGCGCTGCACTTCCGCTGTCGTGTCGATGAACATGCGCAGCGGATCGCCTGGTAGAGAGTGATAATAACCGCCCGTGTTGACGTACTCGAACTTGCCGGTCTCATGATAATGACGTTCCGCGTCCGGGCCTTGAAATAAGAAGCCTTCAATTTCATTTGCCGCATTGAGTGTGTAGCCTTTTTTCTTATGCAGCTCCGTCGCGAATACTTTCAGCATGCTGCGAATGTCAGCAGTGTAAGGCTCGCCATTCTTGTCGATGACTTCGCCGAAGACCAAAATCTTGCCCGGCCCGAATACGTCCGCAGGCGCCCAGTAGAAAGCCGACCAATCGATGCCCAGGCGCAAATCGCTCTCCCGTTGCGCCGTGAAGCCGCGAATTGACGATCCGTCGAACGTGAGGTTGTCATAGCTCTTCAACAGGAATTTCTTGTCGTAGTCGAGCATGTGCAACCGGCCTTCGAGATCGCTGAAAAGGACGGTCAAAGCCTTGACGCGCTTCTCTTCAGCCAGATACTTGATCCGCTCTTCCTGGATCTTGTGCGGGGCGACCCGATCTTTGCGCGCCTCCTTCGCTGCGAGGTTTAGTTCCTCGAGTTCGTCATAAGGGATTGCCAGGAAATTACGCAGTTCATTAGACATGGATGTCGTTCAGTCTCCTTCGATGTAGACGCCAGAATTTGAGGCAAACAAGTATTTGGGCAAAGCAACGTCAAGAAAGCCGGGGGAGTTGAAATGGATTTCAACACGCTGGCCACGAACACGAAAGAATAGCGTGAGCGGATGACTGCAGCCAATCGAAAAAGCTGATGCACGGCATAAAAGGGATTTATCTGGGAATGAAGAAAATGTGCGCTATTGAACGCCCATTCCTTGTCCCGGCATGAGACGGATAATAGCGCCCAATGCGGTAAGCACCGCGATGAAGTAAATCGTGGTCGCGTTGCTGGGATGCGGCGGAAGATCTTTAGCAAAGAAGGCGCAGTAGGCCGCACCCGCTGCCACCAGGAAAAAGATGCTTTGCCCAAACACCAACCAAAGGGCAACGCACGCAGTAAGCAGCACGATGCGTTGCATCTTGCTCAGAGCCAGCGCGGCTTGTCCGCCATCTAAAACCCATACCGGGATCAGGTTCAGCACATTGAGCACAGCACCGGCCCGAGCCAACGCTGCCCAAAGTGAATCACCGGTTTGCCACCATAGGACGGCACACGCGACTGATGCCAAGAATCCAGCCGAAGGTCCGGCCAGACTCACGGCAGCGCGTGTTTCGAGCGGCACACCCAGAGCACGCCAGCGCACATAGGCGCCAAAGCCTGGCAGAAAGACGGGCATGTCAGCCGGTAGGCCTCTGCGCTTGATATCTATATAGTGGCCCATTTCATGAATCAGAATAAGCACAGCGAAGCCGATGCCAAATTTCGCTCCGAATGCTGCCCAATAGAAGCCGAAGAAGGCTACGAAGCTCAGAAGAAATTTCAACTTGAAGATTGCACCCAACAGAAACTTGCCTTTAGCGAGCAACACGGCCAGCGGTCCGACTGGCCCGAGTTTCTGCGCCCACTTATTCTCGCTCTCAGGCTGCGGTTGGACCTGATCGGCAGCGGCATCGAGCGAATGCGCATGACTTTGAATCCAGCTAGCCTGCCGGGAATTGGGAGGCAATAGTGGCAGTCCCATGAGCCAGCGTTCGCGTGCCTGCCGGAAGTCCCCTTTCGACTCAAGAGCCCTTGCTTCCTCGGCCAATCGATCGAGCTGTTCGGAGTGCACCAGCGCATGGCACTTTTCGCACACGAGTGCACCGGGTGCGAGGTCGCTGGAGCAGCGGCGGCAATTGCGAATCAGTTCAGGAGTGGTGGTGGACACGGCTGCGAGCTAACACCTTTATTTTACGCGAAGCTGAAGTCCGCGCTCTGTGGCTTGAATTTAGTGGGCAGGTTGCAGCGAATTATCGAATGGACCAAAAATCTCTAGTGGTTTGGCCGCAGTAAATTTCCAGGCGAACTGCATGCCTACAAAAAGAATCATTAGACCAATGATGCCGCCGAAACCGTCCGCGAGTTCTAGAAACGGAGAGGCAAGTCCTAACAACACGAGGGTACTGAGCGCTTTCACGATGTTTACCTTAGGTTTCTCGGATGGCGGTGCTTGATCCAAAGAATCGTTATCAGAGGCGGGCTTCCCCGCTGTTTGCTTGGCTGTGTGCAATTGCTGCGGATGCTTGCGGCTGTAATCAATCCACATTGGAATTGCCGCAGTGGAAACAGCCACGTAAGTTAACAAAACCGCAACAATCTGATAACGCCGTCCACCGACGCCGTTCGACCCTTTAATCATGGCTTTGCCCACAATCCACCCCACAGCGAGCGACGCATAGCCGATCACGATTCCGGTGACAATCGCGAAGGTTGCATAGAGGATCATTCCGACAATCGCCGCACCGATACCGAATACAACGGCACGTACGAATGCTGCATGTGTATCTTTGGCAAGCTCGCCGCGCATTTTCTCTGCACATGCCGGGCATGTCATCGCGTCATTAGCACGGTAATAGTTCCCGCCGATCGGTTGATGGCAGAATTGGCAATGGTCACCGCCAGGCGTTCCGACGTACTCGGCCGTCCCGAATTGCGGCGTGGGCTGATTGAAGCTGTCGTTCATGGCCGGGAAAGATAGCATAGGGATGAAATTGGCGAAAGAGCCAAAATCACATGGTGGAGCGCTTGATTTTGTTGGCGAAAGGGAACTACTGCCGATGAGCCGAGGCGCCAGCGGCGAGCTCCCGCAGCGTAGTTAGGAAGTTCGCGGCGCTACGGGGGTCGTCGAGGGCATCAAGCTTAATGGTGGCGGAGAACTGCGGAGACTCAGGGCGGAAACGAACCTGTAGCACATCCTGCTGGCGGACGGCCATCAATGCGCTGAGTTCCGCCGCCGGATCCTGCTTCCAATGCGTGCGTGTGGTGAGGATCACTGGGCCGGGTTCGTAGACATCCCATTCACGTTGGTCGCGACGGCGAGAGGTGGCTCCGCGGCTGTGAGCGCACCAGCGATGGCGCACAACCTCAAGATGAAAGCTGGGCGAGCCTCCGAGATCGGCCTCGAATGTCAGGGTTTCTTTCTGCTTGTGCCAGCAGCTGAGCAGCCACTGCACCGGCAACGCCCGAGGCCGGAACTTCATAGTGACGCGGGCATTCTCGAAGCTGCGGGAGCGGAACTGCAGGCGGGCATACAGCCGGGAACTGTTCATCCAATGGGATTCGACCACGCGTCCCTTGCCGCTGCAAGCCGCCTCGACCCAGCGCAATGCGTCGGCGCCCTTGCGGCGGTTATAGGCGGTAAAGAGGAGATACCACACCATCAGAGCCACCAGCGAGCTAACTACGTCAATGAGTACAAGGCGCCCCACAGTTCCTTCTGATGTCGATGGTACGTCCGAAGTTGCGGCTGGAGCAAGTGGACGAAGGGCTGTATCGGGAACTTTTTGCGTGCTGAAACTGGGAGATTTGTGGAAATCCGGGGCATACGGCGAGGATCGCAATTACAAGCACGACAAATCCCTAACAAAGTCAAAGATTTTTCGCCGCCACTTCCGGTCCGTTCTGCTCAGTGCCGTTACAATGACGCCGTGCCACTATCCGTTCATGAATTCGCAATCCGCGATTTCAAGCCTGAAGATTTTGACGCCCTCTGGCAAATGGATCAGGAATGCTTTCCTCCGGGGATCTCCTATTCGCGGCGAGAACTGAGCGCTTATATGCGACAGCGCGGGGCTTTCACGTTGATTGCGACTAACTCCACAGCCAAATCCATCGCGGGGTTCATTGTCGCGTACGGAGGGCCTACCGGACATATCATCACGATTGACGTCGCTGTCACGGCGCGCCGTTCAGGCGTGGGATCTCTTCTGTTGCGAGCTGCCGAGGATCGGTTACGTGATTCTGGTTCGCACGCCGTTGGTCTCGAAACCGCAGTCGACAACATTGCTGCTTTGTCGTTCTACAAGCGACATGGCTATAACGTCATCCGCACGTGGCCGCGCTATTATTCGAATGGCGTGGACGCGCTAGTCATGCGAAAAGAGCTCGTGAAAACAGAACACGCTTCTGCTGAATAGTTTCGTGATCCGAGCTCCTTAGGCAGAACCGTGCCCAGCCTTTGATGAGGTATCGTGTCCATTGGGCGGCGCTGACACCACTCGAATCTTCTGGACGTATTCCTCAAAAGCAGCTCGGCCTTTGGTAGTGAGGCTACAGATGGTCAGGGGGTACTTTCCTTTGAACGTCTTCTCGATCAGTACATAGTGAGCGGCTTCCAGCTTTACCAGATGACTCGATAGATTGCCCTGCGTCAGCCCACACTCCCGCTGCAGATAGAGGAAGTCCGCCTCATTCACGGCATAGAGCACGGTCATGATCATCAGCCGCGCCGGTTCATGGATTACCCGGTCCAGCGTGGCCAAGGCTTGCAAGTCCGGAGTCATGCTGTAGGCGCCTTCGGATCGGGACTGAGCTGCAAGTATCGAATCAGGGTAAATGTGCCGTCCAACACGAAGATCACGCCCCAGCCCACCACAAAAAACGCGGGTGCCTTATTCAGCGAGGGGTGCGTGAGTGTCATGAACGAACCCAACAGGGCAAAACCCGTCGGAACAATCCACGACATGTGGAACTGTTTGCGCGCAAGCACGGTGGCCGCGCAGACGATCAGGCCGGCCGTAAGCCAAACCCAGCGCTGACGGATGGCAATCAGCTCGACAAGGGCAGAAACCACGATCATGCCGAGCATGAGGTACATCGTTCTTCTGCGCTGTAGACGAAGGCGTTCCAACTCGTCCGTTGTGAGGGCGGTCGACAGTAGCGAAAGCGTGAGAGGCCCGGGGCATATCGCGTCGGTTGGAGTTTGTGCGTAACCAGTGCGTGGATAGGTCATCCGGGACTTGAGCCACTCCACGATCTGCCGATGGCGAAGGACGATCGCTCCATAGAGCCAGAGCGCAGCCATCCACGCGATGAGCGACGGTGCCGTTGGAGGCCAATGCGGCGGATAAAGCAGGCAGAACGACAGCAGCAGACAGCCTATGCCAGCCACCACGTTGGTCAGGCCATCCGAGAACCAGTAATGCCAAGCTCGCCGATCCGCATCCAGAAGGGGAGACTGTGAAACCACCATAGAGATCTCCTTTGTGCAATCTAGTTTGCAATACAAACTAAATATTGTCAAGGAATTTATAAAAACTTGAATTCTTAGGAGGAGATGCATTCGCGAATCTTAGGGAGCAGCACATCGCGCAAGCGTTTTCCAAGGATTCGCTTCGCGCACTTTGCGGAAGTTCTTAGCGATCTTCGCGGTTAAATGCTTTTACCGCAAAGACCACGAGGAAATGCCGCAAAGATCGCAAAGACTTTAAGAGGCCAAAAAGCTCAAGCTGAGATTGCTACATGAAATTGATTTGCTAGTCTTCGTCCTTTCCAGATACCTTGCCTTGTTCAGGACGAACTACATGAAAGTTGCCATCCAGGGCGAGCTAGGATCATTCAGTCACGAAGCGGCCCAGCGTATGCTGCCTCGCTGCACCGCAGTACCGTGCGCGAGATCGGTTGAGGTGTTTGACCGCGTCGAGAACGGATCAGTCGGAGCGGCCGTGATCCCGATTGAGAACACGCTGGCCGGTACCGTCGCTGAGCATGCGGATCTTCTTGTCGCAAGGGATGTGTTCATTCAGGCAGAGTATTTGTCGCGGATTGTGCACAACGTAATCGCTGCGCCCGGAGTGAAGCTGGCGTCTCTGCGGCGGGTGTTGTCGCATCCCGTGGCCTTGGATCAATGCCGCGATTTTTTCCGCCGCCACAAGCAGATCGAGCCAGTTCCGTTTTACGACACGGCCGGCAGTGTGAAGCATGTGATTGCCGACAATCTAAAAGATGCCGCCGGGATCGCCAGCCAGTTAGCAGCGCGGCAGTACGGCGGAAAAATCCTCCAGACCGGCGTCGAAGACGACAAGCGCAACTTCACCCGCTTTTTTCTGATCCGCAAACGTGGTACGAAGAAAAAGGGAAGCGACAACTATCACCACATGATCCCTCGCGGAGCAAACAAGACCTCTATCGCCTATCACGTGAAAAACTCGCCGGGCGTGCTGTTCAAATCGCTCAGCGTATTCGCGCTGCGCGATATCAGCCTGAGCAAGATCGAGTCGCGGCCCATGCGTGGGCGCCCGTGGGAATATGTCTTCTACGTTGACTTTCTGCGCGGCGACGATGAGCCGGCGCGCAACGCCATGCGCCATCTGGGAGAAGTGGCCGAGTTCGTCAAGGTGTTGGGCATTTATCCCGCAGCGTGACGCTGTGAACCTTTTTTCTGACTCTAACGTCAAAGAACTGACTGAGGAAATGGACATGTCAGAATTCCCGCCTTCTCTCAACACCCGCCGTGAATTTGTTCGCCAAGCATCAATTGCCAGCGCGGCCTTGCTGGCGCCGACTCTAGCCACAACGCAGCAAACGCCCGCGAAAGACGACGACAAGCCCAAAGGCGATGAAGGTATCTCTCCCGCGGAAGACCTGATGCGCGAGCACGGCGTGCTCAATCGCATTCTGCTGATCTACGACGAACACTTGCGCTTGCTGACCGCGAAGAAAACCTTTGATGGCTCGGTGCTGGCTGATGCCGCCGATATCGTGCGCCATTTCGTCGAGGAATATCACGAAAAGCTGGAAGAAGATTTCCTCTTTCCACGCTTCCGCAAAGCCGGAAAGCTTGTGAACCTGGTCGACACGCTGCAAGCCCAGCACAAGGCAGGTCGTGAACTGACGGCAAAGATCAAAGAACTTGCCGGCGTGGCTACGCTGAAGTACGTCTCCTCTGACAGCGAGAAGTTGAGCGACGCCTTACGCGCTTTCCTGCGCATGTACCGTCCGCACGAGGCACGCGAAGACACGGTCCTGTTCCCAGCGTTTCGCACCATCGTTTCCGCTCACGAATACGATTCGCTGGGCGACGACTTCGAAAAGAAGGAAGACGAACTTTTCGGCGACGAGGGCTTCTTTAAAGTCGTCGACCAGGTTGCCCAACTGGAAAAGAAACTCGGCATCTATGAACTGGCGCAGTTCACGCCGAAATGAGGAACCAAACCGGCGCGTATTTTCTCTCTGAGTTCAAATCCTGCCTTGCACGGGTACCTACGAATCACCCTGTGTCAATTTAGTTCTTGGCAAGCGGACCCTTCCGCGTTAGCCTCTGGACCTTAGGTATAGTGCCAGCAACAAATATCCGGCGTATGGTTTAGGCAAGTGCGGGAACTATGAGGCTAGCCGGCTGAAACCTTTCCCGCAGGTGTATCATCTAAACTTGAGCGAGTTACACTCAAGGAGAATTATGAGCCAGCAGACACCTGTCGAGCGCGCTCCTAAGCTTAAAGAAACAAACGATCAACGAGCACTTCCTGTCCTTCCCGTCCGGGATACGGTTCTGTTCCCGCACGCAGTTTTGCCCCTTACGGTGGGCCGCGAAAGCTCGGTCCAGCTGATTAATTCCCTCGGCGAGGATAAGACCATCATCGTGGTGGCGCAGCGCGAGGCCCGCGTGGATTCCCCGCAGCCTAGCGATCTGTACACAGTGGGAACCTCAGCCGTGGTCCACAAAGTCGTGAAGATGCCCAACCAGAGCCTGTTTGTGTTTGCCGAAGGCCTGGAGCGCATTCAGTTGGGCGAATTCACGCAATTGCAGCCGTTCATGCGCGCCCACTACGTTCCTATACCCGAAGGCGCGACTCCGGCCGCCACATCGGAAATTGAAGCGTTGCAACGCAATGTGCTGACCTTGTTCCAGCAGATCGTCGCCGGTTCGCCGACGCTCTCGGATGAACTGTCGACCGTGGCCATGAATATCGATGAGCCCGGCCGGCTGGTCGATTTCATCGCGTCGTCGCTGCCATCGCTCTCGACGCCCGACAAGCAGGACACGCTCGAGACCACCGACGTTCTCGTACGCCTGACCAAGATCAACCAGCATCTGGCCAAGGAACTCGAAGTCCAGCAACTACGCAATAAGATTCAGAGCGAAGTGCAGGACCGCGTGCAGCAGACGCAGCGCGAGTACTACCTGCGCGAGCAGATGAAGGCCATTCAAAAAGAGCTTGGCGAACAGGATGAAGGTCAGCGCGACGTTGAAGACCTGAAGAAGAAAATCGAAGAAGCGGGTATGCCCGACGACGTGAAGAAAGAAGCGCTCAAGGAATTGGGACGCTTGTCGCGCATGTCTCCGATGGCCGCCGATTATTCGCTCACGCGCAATTACATCGAGTGGCTGGCAGTGCTGCCGTGGAACAAAACTTCCGGTCACGACATCGAGATTCCCAAGGCCAAGGAAATTCTCGACACCGATCATTACGATCTGGAAAAGGTCAAAGATCGCATTCTCGATTACCTTTCCGTGCGACGTTTGAAGCCGAACATGAAGGGGCCGATTCTTTGCTTCGTTGGACCTCCCGGCGTGGGCAAAACTTCGCTGGGCAAATCCATCGCTCGTGCCTTAGGCCGCAAATTCGTGCGGCTCTCACTCGGTGGCGTGCACGATGAGGCCGAGATTCGTGGACATCGGCGCACTTACATCGGCGCGATGCCCGGGCAGATCATTCAGGGCATTCGCCGAGCAGAGACCAAAGATCCCGTATTCATGCTCGATGAAATCGACAAGGTCGGGCGCGACTTCCGCGGCGACCCGGGCTCGGCTCTGCTCGAAGCGCTTGATCCAGAACAGAACTCGACGTTTCGCGACAACTATCTCGACGTAACGTTTGACTTGTCGAAGGTGCTCTTCATCACGACCGCGAATATGCTCGACCCGATCGCCGAGCCGCTGCGTGACCGCATGGAGATCATCGAACTGCAAGGGTACACGGAAGAGGAGAAAGTCCACATCGCGTTCAAATATCTGATCCCGCGCCAGGTCGACGAGAACGGCATCGCAACCGAACAGATCGAGTTTCCCGATGAGGCGGTGCGCTACATCATCCGTCACTACACGCGGGAAGCAGGCGTACGCAGCTTGGAACGCACCATCGGTACCATCTGCCGCAAGCAGGCACGGCGGTTGGCCGAAGGCAAGACCGAAAAGCTCACGGTCACCAAAGAGACCATTCAGGAATTCCTGGGTGGCATCAAGATTCGCAGCGAGGGCGAAATTGCGGAACGTACCGAACGTCCCGGCGTTGCGGTTGGACTTGCGTGGACTCCGGCGGGCGGCGACGTGCTGTTCGTCGAAGCGAATGCCATGAAGGGTAAGGGCGGATTCACCATGACCGGGCAGATCGGCCAGGTCATGCAGGAATCGATGCAGGCTGCGCTGACATGGGTGCGGTCGAATGCGGACCGGCTTGGTATCGGCGACGATTTCTTCGCCAGCCATGACATTCACATTCACGTGCCCGCTGGTGCCATTCCTAAAGATGGGCCCTCAGCCGGTGTGACCATGGCTACCGCTCTGGTTTCGCTGCTGACGGGAAAGAGAATTCGGCCGCTCACGGCGATGACAGGCGAGATCACGCTGAGTGGAAACGTGCTGCCCGTGGGCGGAATCAAGGAAAAAGTCCTCGCCGCCAAGCGTGCGGGCGTGACCGATGTGATTCTGCCCGCGGAAAACAGAACGAATGTGGAGGAAGACCTCACGCCGGAACAGCTGGAGAACCTCTCCGTTCACTACGCGAAGACGATTGAGGAAGCTATGCGCATTTCGTTGCCGGGCGTCGGCGCGACGACGACAACGACGATTGTGCCGGAACAGCGGCACGACGCGGTGCTGACCACACGGGCGTAAAGCAATCCGAATCCGTAAATGCAAAGCCCGTGGGACATTCCCACGGGCTTTGGTTTCGCTATCTAGCGCGTGCTGCCGAGCTCGATACTAGAAGGTGTACTTCATCCAAATCTGGATCGAACGGCCTCCATCCAGAGTTAGGCTCTTAGGGCCGTTGACACCGAAACCAGGATTGAGCAAATTTCCGTATCCAACGATATTGTTTTGGCCCGCGTTAAAGTGATTAAACGCGTTCAGGAAGTCCGCTCGAAACTGTAGTTGGTGGCCTTCGGCGAAGGGCATTTTGAAGGTCTTGAAGACTGACAGGTTGTATTGCTCAAGTCCCGGCAAATCGATCGAATTTCGGCCTAGACTACCGTTTTGACCCATATTCGCAAGATAGTGGACCTGGTTGAGAGAGACGGGCAAAAGGACGCCTTGTCCACCGTTTCCGAAGAATAGTTGCCCTAGGTCAAGCAATGGAGCCCCGAAAAAGGGTACATCGTTAGGATCGTTGATTCCAAGGCCCGTGACGCACGTGGGATTGCTCAGGCACGCCTGACTGAGGTTGACTGGGACGCTAGAAGTTATCACAGAGGGGCGATCATTCCCCTGGCCATCTCCGTTCACATCTAGGCCTCCGAAGTAAAGCGTCTCCGGGGCGCCTGACTGTAAGAAGATGGTACCCGATGTCATCCAGCCACCCAATGCCTGACTCAAGAATTTTCCTGAGGGACCCGGCAGGGCGTAAACCCAGGCAAACGTTGCGACGTTGGTGTGATTGAAGGCCGAAGGTCCACGATCGCTACGCGGATCAAGGACATTCTGCCAGAAACTGCTCCCGCCGGTATTGGTAAAGACCTCCGAAGCGTTGTCAATTGAGCGCGACCATGTGTACGCAGCGGTCAGGCTCAATCTGCCTACGTTCCGAGTCACGTCGACTTGCAGTCCGTGATAGACGGAATCGCCGCGATTGGCGCGAACAATGATTGATCCTCTGTTCGGGTTGAGACGATTATCAATCGGATCAACCAGTGAAGGAAACGTGTCGACGCGAGGATTGAGCTGTTCGTTATCAAACTGAGCCGTAGAACGCGTTCCCACGTATGCAACCGTAGCCATCAGCTTGCCCGGTAACTCGCGCTCCACATTTAGATTCCACTGGTAAGTCCGCGGATTACGTAGATTGTCCACGACGCTTTCGACGGTATTGGTAGGATCGACCGTTGGTGCAATTGCCACGACACTCTCTAGAAACTGTGAAATCCCTCGTCCACCAGCCGCGACGCCAAACTGGGTTCCTCCCAAGGTATTGGGCGATCCTGCGGCTGCGTTGTTGCTGATATTGGTGAAGAACGTATCGTAGAAGACACCGGCTCCTCCACGAAGGACCGTTTTGTTCTCGCCGAACAATCCTTCCCAGAACTTTGGGGAATAGGAAAAGCCAAGTCTGGGTCCCCAGGCATTGCGATACGGCTTGACAGCTATGGGAGTCTGTACCGGATTGGTAAGGACCGTTGCGCGGTCAATCGCCGGGTATGGCAAAACGTTCTCTGCATCCAGCGGTTGGTACTCGTAGCGCACGCCAAAATCGAGAGTGAAATTGGGCCGCACCTTCCAGGAATCCTGGAAGTAATACGCTTGCTGGCTGGTGGGAGTGCTGATCTTAGGGTTGCCGAATTGTTTCGAAATCGAAGCTGTGCCACCCGGCCCGGTGAAATCGTCGATATAGTTTGCAAGATCCGAACAGTTATTTGAACCAAGCACACCATTGACTGTGCAGTTCCCTCCTGGAGTAATTACAGCCAAACCGTCTGCGTTGAAAGGAATCTGGTCCTGAACCAGAAGTACCGCAAGATCAAATCCAATTTTAATGTTGTGAGTTCCTTTTTGGATTGCTACCGCATCTTGGAATTGATACGTCTGGTGGGCACGCCCTTGGGGAAATGTGCCTTGTTCGAAGCCACCTAAAGCGACACCAGGAAACGAATTGGTAAACGATATACCTGGAAGGTGTGCCTGCGGGTTTGCCAGGGTCTTTGCCGTCGGGGCAAAGGTGAAAGAAATAGTCTGTGCGGAAAAACGAAGTTCATTCACCACGGTAGGACTGAAGCTATGACTCCAGAAAACTCCCAGGTTGCGTGCGGGCCCGCCTTGTTGCGTATCCTGAGTCGGAAGCGCAGCGCTATTCGCAAACAGGTCAGGAATCAGGGAGGAGTAGGTATTGGTGAAGCGCGCGAACACTTGATCGGATGACGTGGGTTGGTAATCACCGCGAGCACTCCATTCGTAGCTCAAACCCCGCTCCGAATCGCTGCGCGTAAAGAGACCAAAGTCCACCGTGCAACCCGTGCACCCCGGTTCATCGGCGATAGGCACGGTGCCGCTTGTATTGGGCGCGACCAACCCGCCCAAGGAATTGAGCAGGATTTGAGCATTGTTATTGGGAAGGAGCTTTTGTAGCGTAGCAATGCCGCTGGCGGTTGGTATTGTGAGAGTTGACGCACTGGTGGGCGCCCCGATCTGGCGCGTCCATTGGCTGGTACCGAAGAAGAACAGCTTGTTCTTGACAACTGGACCACCGACCGTGAAGCCAAAGAGATTGTTGACCTGGTGGGGTGGAGATGTTATGCCGCTCGCCTGTTGTTCGGCGGTGACCGCGTTCAGTGCAGCCCCACTGTATTGCTCCCAGAGTGAACCGTGCAACTTGTTGGTTCCAGACTTAAACACCAGGTTTGAGACAGAGCCGCCGCCTCGGCCATATTCCGCATCGTAAGCGTTCCGCAGAACTGTTACGCTGGCAACAGCCTCTTGATTCGTTGGCTGAAGCGCCTGACCCGTGATCGAATAGTCGTTATTATCGAAACCGTCAATCAGGAAGTTGTTGGCGCGCGGGCGCAGCCCGTTTACTGAAAAACCGGCACCATTGGTGAAGTTATCGCGTTGGTCGGGCTGTGAGACTCCGGGGAGCGTCATCGCAAGTGAATACGGATTTCCACCTACGATCGGCAGATCTCTAACCTGGGTTTCGGGGATCACGTTATCGAGCTGCCCAGTTTCAGTCTGGAGTTGCTGAACTGCAGCGTCAACCTCGATCGTCTCGGAAGCTTTTCCGACCAACAGCTTCACGCTGACCGGCGTCGTCACCGATGCCTCCACCGAGATGTTGTTGAGTTCGGTCACTGAGAAGTTTGCGGCTGCTACTTTGACTTGATAGGTGCCGGGCGTCAGCGATTCCACTCGATATTCGCCATTGGGGCCGGTCGTTGCTACTCTAGGCTCGCCTCCGTCGGTTCGCTGCACCGAGACCGTCGCGCCAACCACCACGGCGCCTGAACTGTCGGTAACGGAGCCAGCAATCACGCCCAGCGTTGTTTGACCAATGCTAACCAGCGATCCGAGAACGGCGATCGCTATCACACCCACCACAAACTTCAGAGTTTTCATGAATCTCCTCCCGCATCGAACTTCGCCGCAGACCGGCAGTTTTTGAATGGACTTGTGGCGCTGGCAGGGTAGCGCCGGAACAGGAAAACCCCCCGCAAGGCAACTGGCTTTGTGGGGAACTTGTTGCGCTATGTATTGTGCAAATGTAGGTCCAAGTGACAGAGCTAGGAACCAGCTTATTTTGTTGCTGTTACGCGGTGAACAACAATTAACTATTCAATAGTTAGTAATATATGTGGGGGAAATATATGATAATACATAAGTGATATTGTGAATTTGCGAGTAATGATGTGTTTGAGAGATGTCAGTCAGTCATTGTGTTCTCGCATATACTTTGCGATCAACACTGGGATTTGTTCCGCGTTTATATTAATGTCGCCTAGCTAACTTGCGAGTTTCGTCAGAAATTCAGTCTCCTCAGCACGCGGAACACCCAGCCTCAATGAGCTAAAAAAACTCCCCCCGAATCCAATTCGGAGGGAGACGATTCTACCGGTTACTGTAACCACTCCAACTTTAGAACTTCAGCTTCATGGCGAACTGCAACTGTCTGGCGCCGGTTGTGTTATCGGGGCGCCCAACCTCTGCTGTCGATTCGCCGAATGTCGCATCATTGATGAATTGGTCGGGCTGTTGGAAATTCGGGTGGTTGAAGATGTTGTAGTACTCCGAACGGAACTCCACACTCAGTCGCTCCGAGACTCGTGTGTTCTTCGCTAGGACCATGTCGAAGTTCTTTAAGCCTGGACCGTAGAAGACATTGCGGCCTACGGTGCCGGGGCCTCCGAATAGGGGGAAGGTAAAGAGGCCGGCATTAGGTCCGGTTACAGGTAGACCAGGTTGGAAGGGAATTACCGTTGGGCTCGTCGCGTAGGACGCCCTTTGTTGCGCGCCTGTGCCGTCGCTGTCAACCCCGGACTCGAAGATTTCGAACGGGAATCCACTTTGAAGCGTGACAATTCCTGACCAGGTCCACCCCTCGAGAACCCTGCCGACCATGCCATTGGCTAGATAGCTCTTACCGCGGCCCAGAGGAAGCTCGGCCAAGTAGTTGAAGACGAATCGGTTTCGGACATCAAACGACGAGTTTCCCCTCTCGCGTCTCAGTTCGCCCGTATTGGCGGGAAAGGGGAACTCGCCCTGTTGGGGGCGAAAGCCATCGCTGGCATCATCGATGGCATGTGCCAAAGTGTAGTTCGCCTGGAACGACATACCGTGACTCATTCGCTTGGCCAACGAGGCCTGTAGCGCGTTACTATTCGAGTTCGCGAGACTGGCGGAGGTATTGGCGTGAAGGGCTGCAGAATTCTGCACGGCGTCGAAGGGTAGCAGCCCTAATTCCTTTCCAACATACAGATTGGTACCTTGGACCGTTTCCACCGAAGGGCTGGCGGTGGGCGAATCTACACAGTTAAAGGGGTTCGGAACGCTGCAAAACGCCCGGAGCTGCGCTATCAGCCCGTTGTTGGGAGGATTGCCGTCAATGATGCGGTACAAACGGTGGGCTGAGTTCCCTACGTAGTTGAGCTCAAGAGTGAAATTCGCACCCAGCTCACGTTGGATTCCAAAGTTCCACTGCTGCACATAGGGAACGCGGAAATTTGGGTCCACGGTTCCGGGAAATATGCAGCAAGTCGACGCGGGAAAGTTCGGCACACTGGCGGAAGGAGGCGTTGCCGAAGTCGTTGGAACCGGTATATTGAAGATTTGGTCTGCGGTACCAGGCCCATTGTTAAAGAACGCGCTGTTCGTAAAGGGCAGCGTAAGCGGCGGATTCCCCCGGATATTCCCTGTAATGTTAAAGAACTGACGATCCCTGGAAATGCCGTATCCGCCGCGAATCGAAGTTTTTCCATTCTTGAAGGGATCCCATGCAAACCCCACCCTTGGTTCGAAGCCTTTGGGATCGTTGACATACAGCGGGTGGGCTCCTCCGCGGGTCACCTGCACAAACGTAACCGGGGCAGGTCCTGCCAAGGTCGCATTACTCGCGTTAAAGAGCTGGTTGTGCACCTCCCACGGCACGCCATCCCATTCATAGCGCATGCCGTAGTCGAGCGTCAGGTTCGGTGTCAACTTGAACTGGTCCTGAACGAAGCCGTAGATGTCGCGTTCGCGCAAACCGCGCTCATCGGTGGGAACACGAGTTGCCGAGCTGGTGTAGAGTTGAGTCTGAGTTTCTTGGAAAACCCCACCCAATAGCCCCCAAACCGCATCCTGTACTACACCGTTGTTAAAACTCGCCGTGCCCGTCAGAGCGGACGCGCCGGTCTGTTGGTTGATATTGAACGTGGGAGTCGGACGCGTGCCGAAATCGTTGAAGCCATTCTCGTAACTATCGTCGTACTCGAAGCCGAATTTCATGGCGTGGCGACCCCTGATCCAGGTGAAGTTGTCGCCAATCGTGTAGATTCCGAAAGGACGGTTCTGGAGGTCGGAGTCGCCTAGAACCCCGCACGCGATCGCGGTGAATGCCGGAAGGATCCAGTCGCGCCCACGTCCGAAAGGATCAGTGGAGGGATTCGCAAGGCCAAGGCTGTTGATTGTGCTGATGCCGTTGCAGGGGAATTTTTGACCACCTCGATTGCCACTAGCATAGAAATCGTTTTGTCGAGTGGGTGAGAGAGTAGTGACAAGGTGGCCGCTGACGCTCTGATTGAGAGTCAAGCTCTGATTTCCTCCGATGCCAGGAAGAGGATTTCCCGACGCGCCGTTATCGGTGGATTTGTTCGCCAGATAGCGCACACTCACGCTATTTTTCGAATTGATTGAGTAATCGACTTTTGCCAGGTAGTTGTGGGCATCGAAGAGATCAGGGTCGGTGAAGAAAAACTGAGCCGACACGCCCTGCTGCACTGCAGAACCATTTGCCGCAGGGTAAAAATTTAGAATCTTCTGAGTTTGGGGGTCCAGCATCAGACGGAAGGCATTGTTCGGCGAACCGGGCGTGCTGACGTCGATCGAGACAGGCCCCGCCTGGGGATCGACGTATGTAAATTTGCCAGAGATAAAGTTCCCCAACGCAGCGGTTGGTGGCGCCGGGACTGTCGCGATTGAGACAGTAGATGTGTCGAATCGATTGCCTTCGTAGTTAAAGAAGAAGAACAGCTTGTCCTTAACTATCGGACCGCCAAGCGAGGCGCCGAATGTGTTCCGATTGTAAAAGCCCTTCCTCGGGGTCCCTCTGGCCGCACTATTGAAGAAGTCGCGAGCGCCCAGCGCATCCCAGCGGCCAAAGTAGTACACGTCACCGTGAAAACGGTTCGTCCCGCTGCGCGAGACGATGTCGACCACGCCGGAGGAGTTACGGCCAAATTCAGGAAGATAGTTGTTTGTAATGACACGAAATTCTTCAGTAGCGTCCGGGTTCAACGTCGCGAATCCGGTCCCGGGAACGCCGGCATCATTGTTGTTGGTCCCGTCCAGCATGAAGTTGTTATTCCGTTCCCGCCCACCGTTGATGGAAAAACCCCCTTGTCCCGTGTTGGTATATGTGGTTCCGGGCGTCAGAAGTACCAATTGATAAGGATCCCGGAGAATCAGGGGAAGCGCCTCCATTTGCTTTTCGTCAATCACATTGCTGACTTGGGCATCCGTGGTATTAATGGGCGCAACGGTGCCGCCTTCCACGGTCACCTGTTCGGTATTTGAGCCAATTTCGAGTTTGGCATTGAGCGTCAAAGCCTGGTCCACCGTCAAAGTCACTGCCTGGTACTTGACCGACTTGAAGCCGCTCTTTTCGATCGCAATCTGGTACGGACCCACCGGTAAGTCTGGCACGGTGTAAACACCTGCTCCGCTGGTTTCTACCGCGCGGGTTGCGTTAGTAGCGGTGTTGCGCACCGTCACTGTGGCGTGCTCAACTAGCGCACCGGTAGCGTCGGTGACAGTTCCGTTAACGGATGCGGTTTGGGCAATAGCCAGGGATGAGAAAACGAACATGGCGAACAATCCTGCAACAAGTGAAGCCAATTTGTGGCGCATTTTCTACTCCTCGGAGTTGTCGTGATTCGAGTTTTTTAAAACTTTATGGTTCGGTGAAGATGCAAAGGGCCAGACTCTCCGTCCAGCGAATCTCCTGAGCGAAAGACTGACTTAATGCAGGGGGAAATGATGGCGACTCAACACATACACAATGCAAATGCTTTGTTCCTAAGCATGTTTGTGGCGAACAGATAGCAAATGCAAACGAGAGGCCACTGGCATCAGAAAGGGAATTTCCTGTGAAGAGCAGGGTGTAACGTCGGAAGGCAGTTTTCGACTCTATGGAAACGTATATTCTCGACGTCGGGTGATGTAGAAATCTGTAGATTTAGAATCTCTGGCAGAGCGAGCAGCGAAAACATCATAAAACACAGAACGTCGTGTTAGTGATGTTGTGTCTTTCATATGCGCATACGCGTTCTATTCTTTGGGGTACTAAAAGATTTGGCAGGCAAATCGGCGGATGAACTTGAGCTGCCCGAAGGCTCTTCCGGCCGCGATCTTCTGACTCACTATGAGCGCTTGCTTCCACAGCTTAGAGCGACACTCGCGACCGTCGCGCTGGCGGTGAATCAGGAGTACGCAAGCCCGGGCACGAAGCTGAAAGCTGGGGACGAGATTGCGCTTCTACCTCCGGTCAGCGGAGGTTCCACAGGTTGCGAGGACGATGCGTCTGCCGCAATGCCGACTGAAACTGCGTCTCACGCCTCAATTGTGCGCGATCCGATTGATGGCTACAGGACGGTTTCAAATTTAAAACGCGGAGATGACGGTGCGGTCATTGTCTTCGAGGGAACTGTGCGCAACCAGACGCGCGGACGCAAGACGCTTTACCTTGATTACGAAGCTTACGAACCGATGGCTCTGCAGCAAATGAAATCGCTGGCGACGCAGGCGCTCGAAAAGTTTCAGGTTCGCGATGTGGCACTGGTGCATCGGTTGGGCAGGCTTGAGATCGGTGAGACCAGCGTGCTGATCGCGGTTGTGTCTGCGCATCGAGCCGCAGCGTTCGAAGCCTGCCGTTGGCTGATCGATACTCTTAAACGCACCGTGCCTATCTGGAAAAAAGAGCACTTCGCGGATGGCGCCGTTTGGGCTGATGGAGAGCCATTTCCTGACGAAATACCGCGTGCAAATTCTCCTGTGACAGGCAGCCCACAGCCGGGCCCAGCATCTAAGTAACCGGCGCGATAACAACATCTTCACAAGAACAACTGCCCGAAGTGGCAGGCGTGCTTCGCGCCTCAGGGCGCTAACTCGTACGGGTATAATTTCAGCTCTCGTAATTTAGCATCAACAATTTAGCAATCAATGAGAAAACTCGCCACGAGCCTGCTCATAGTCGGCCTGCTTTCTGTTTGCAGCCTCTGGTCGCAGACTTCTACCCCGCAAAATCCGGGCCACCCAGACTCTAGCAATCGCGAGCAGTCTGAGCCGGATGCGGCGATCAAGGTTGATGTCAAACTGGTCAACGTGTTTGTCACGGTAACCGACGCTCATGGAGCGCCGATCGGCGGGCTCACGAAAGAGAATTTTGTTCTTGCCGAAGACGGCCGCGAACAGAAAATTTCAGTGTTCGACAAGGAATCAGAACTGCCTATTTCGATCGCGCTGGACATCGACACCAGCCTCAGCACGCGTCACGATTTACCGCTGGAACAGGCCTCAGCCAAACGTTTCGTGCATACGATACTGCGACCTGTTGACGCGCTTTCAGTTTACGCATTCAGTGAAGTCGTGAACGAAGCCACTCATGGTTTCACTCCAGATATCAAGCGTATTGACGAAGGGATTGATCACATTCGCGTGGGAGCGGCGACGGCGCTGTATGACGCCATCTGGGTCGCTTCGCGTGCACTCGACAAGCGTAAGGGCCGCAAGGTGATCGTCCTGATCACCGACGGTGGCGACACGATAAGCAAGATTGATTACAAGGAAGCTGTGCGCGCCGCCGAGGAAGCCGAGGCGCTTGTTTACTCGATCATTATTGTGCCCATTGAGAGCAGCGCAGGTCGCGAGACGGGTGGCGAGCATGCATTGATCCAGCTTTCAGAAGACACCGGCGGCAAGTACTACTACGCGACCTCGGCGGCGCAACTCGACGATGCATTCCGCAAGATCAGCGACGAACTGCGGACGCAGTATCTGCTGGCATACTATCCATCGCAACGAACGTCATTTTCCAAGTTTCGCCGCATCGAAGTAAAGGTGGCGGGCGTGAACGATGCTTCCTCTTTCCACGTGCGCCATCGTGCTGGATATTACACAGTGAAGTCAGAGTTCTAAAAATCGCCTAGAGCACTTTGCCACAAAACGTCAGGATGTGTTTATCTGGAAGATTACTTTCTGGAACAAAAGAAAGGTTGAGGATGCTGAATTTCAACACCCGCACCGCGGGCAGGCGGCGTAGCTTGCTTATCCGGGCGATTCTTTGTACGAGTTTGTCGTGCTCTGCGCTTCTGGTGGCGCAGTCCACTTCCGGCACCGCCGGGATTCGAGGCATGGTGATCGACCAAAACGGCGCGCCCGTTGTCGGCGCCAAGGTGTCGATTACGAGCAAAGCCACAGCGGCTGTTCTTCACACCACGACGACTGACGTAGGAATTTATTTGTCGGGGCCGCTTCAGCCCGGGGACTATGCGGTTCGCGTCGAAGCCAAGGGATTCAAGAAGAGCGAGCGCGCTGTTATTACACGCGTCGTGGTCATTTCCGGCGCCAACTTCCGATTGCAGCCCGGTGCTGAAACTGAAGTTGTGAATGAAGAAGCGCTTGGAGCCACGGCAGTAAACACCGAACAACCGACTGTACAAAGCATCCTGTTACCGAGCCAGATGGACCTTCTGCCAGTGAGCGGGCGGAACGTCTTCGATTTTGCTCAATTCGCGCCCAGCGTGCAGCTTCAGGATGGCAGTGTGCTTTATCCCAGCAAGGATGGATTCTCGTCGATCTCATTTGAAAGCCGCTATGGGCGCGCAGCACGCGTGGAAGTTGACGGCATCAGCATCTCCGATGAAACCTTCGGAGCGACTGCGCAGAATATTGCTCCCAGTGCGATTCAGGAATTCAACCTCTCGCAATCTTCACTCGATCTGCCGTCGGAGATGAGTTCCACCGGGACTGTAAACATCGCCACTCGTTCCGGCAGCAATGCACTTCACGGCGAGGCCTTCGGAGTTTTTCGTGGCCATCAGGGTTCGGCGGCGTTGCCGGGCGGTGGGCCGCAGACGTTTCAGCGTGAACAATACGGGGCAAGTGTCGGCGGCGCCTTGGTAAGAGACAAAATTTTCTGGTTTCTCGATGGCGAGCGCACCCAGCAGAACCTGACCGCAGCGGAGAATTTTACTCCTCCCTTCAACGCCGTAGGACAAACAATTTCGCAACCTTTTCGCGGCCTGCAAGCCGATGGCAGGCTCGATTGGCAGCGTCGTGACGACGCCCGCGGCTTTTACCGCTTTACCTTCGATCAAGTCAGCCAGATTTATCCCTTTGGCCCTGCAACTTCTTTTCAAGGGCTCAGGAGTGCGACGCACACGCCCTCTCACACGCTCGGCTATGACTTCACACGTGGCGCGTATACGCACAGCATTCGATTTGAATATCTGAGACTGCGCAACGGAATAGGCGATGACACCGCGACACTTCCCAACGCAGAAAATCCGATCCCTGGACTCGGCATCAACCTTGGAGCCGCGGTCAGCGGCAACTGCTCGCTAAGTGCAGGCGGTGCTTATTGCGGCGGACCCAGCCCGTTTGCCGGGCAAGCGAATCTGCAGTCCAATCTCAATTCCCGCTACGACGGAACCCGTGTGATGGGAAGTCACGTGATCCGCTTCGGCGTGGCTTACAATTACATTCGAGCGGGAGGATTTGCGGCGCTCTATGCGAATCCGCAAGTAGGCGCAAATAGCGTCTGTCTGCCCGGATCGAACGTCGTCGATTGCCTCACCAGCACAAATCCCACGGCCTACCCCGCGGATTTTGTAATTCTCGGCAATGGCCTCAACTTTTCGACGGCGAAGAGCGCATTCGGATATTCCGGTGGAGGCTTGGGGCCTGACAATCAGATCGAAGCCTATGTAGGCGACGGGTGGAGGATCAAACCCAATCTGACGCTTACCTACGGGCTCCGTTACGTGCGTGACACCGGTCGCGTGGACAGCAATCTAGGCCCACTCGCGGCACTGAATCAATGGGTACCCGGATTGAGCAATTCGGTGCGAAATCCGAATACCAATTTCGCTCCACAATTCGGCTTTGCCTGGAATGTTGAGGGCACGGGCAAGACCGTAATTCGCGGTGGTTTCGGCATCTATTACGACAACTCGTTCTTCAGCAATGCCTGGGCTGACAGTCGTGCGCGCAACGCGAAGGGAGCGTTTGCCTACACGCCGCAGGTTTGTTCCTTCGGCAATCCATCTCCGTTTTTCTGGCCAACAAGCGTCGCGGGCTTGGCCGTGAATTCGCCGATTGCGGGCGGCACCGCCGTTGTGACGAACCCGACAACGAATCAGGTCGCACCAACTTTCTGCGGGGCGGCCATCTCCACAGCCAGCAGCCAGATATTGACGCTCAACAGCGCGCTTCAAGTCGCGACCGCAGCGAACGGTGCGTCTCAGGCGAATCCGAATTACGTCTCAACCGCGTTGAGTGCGGTCAATGCCAACGGTGTTGACGTCTTCAATCCCGACTATCGCACGCCACGTTCGATACAGATGAATCTCGGATTCCAGCATGAACTTGCGCCCGGAACCGTTTTCAGCGTGGATTACGTCCGGAACATCAGTACTCATACGCTTCTAATCCAGGATATGAACCACAGTGGTGCCGCGCGCTCGTATAACTATTTGAATGCGATTGCGGCGCGGAATCAGGTCGAAAACTCAATCCCGGGATGCTTCGGAGCGCTCGGTGAGGTCCAGTGTGTCGTTAATGCACTCGGCAGCGTGGCGGCTGCACAAGCAGCGTTTTCCGCCGCAGGTCTCGATTCAAATTCCGTTACAGCTGGTGGTGGTCCCTGTAGTTTCTGCGCGTTTCCAGGCATTACCCCAACGGGCATCAATCGAACTGGTGTTGGCGGTGGCAATGGCACGCTCGGCACGTTGGACACGCTGTCTACCATTGGCCGCTCAGTCTATAGCGGCTGGCAGGGAAAGCTGGTGCAGAGAATTGCCAACCCGATTCAAGGCGTAAAGACTGCGAACATCCAGGTCGCATACACATATTCCAAGTTCACCAGTCAGGACCAGGATCAGGATTTCCCCTCGGTTGCTACGAATAACGACCTTCCCCAACAATTTACTGGTCCAAATGGTCTGGACCGGAAACATCAGATCTCGCTCGCCGGAACGTTCGATCTGCCGCTGGGGATAAAGTTCAATCTCGTTACCCACCTCTACAGCCCGCTGGCGCAGACTTTGCGGCTGCCTGAGCTCACCAACGGCGGAGAAATTTTTGCCAGCGATTGGCTTGGCACTGGCTTGGGATCGGGCGCGGCTCCGGAACCCGTTGAGGGCACAGGGATCGGTCAGTTCATGCGTGGTACGAACATCAGCAATCTACAGAACGTAATCAGCACCTACAACACAAATTTTGCTGGAACACTGACGCCCGCCGGCCACTGCCTTGTGGCCGACCAGAGTTGTCCTGGCACAGCACCCATTGCGGCGATGACCACCAACGACTTGGCCGCTTTGGGTTGGGTCATGCCTACCGTTCCGTCAGTTCCTCAAGGAGCGGCTGATTCTCCATGGCTGAAGACGGTCGATCTACGCCTGGCGTGGCCGATCAAAATTCGCGACCGGTTTACCATTGAGCCCAGCGCCAGCGTGTTCAATGCATTCAATTTTGCCAATGCCTTTCTGCCGGGAAATCTGCCAAATGGTTCGCTGCTTCCGGGAGCAAACCCGACGTTCGTTCCCAATGGAGTACTCGCGCCCAGTGTTGCGGGAGGCGTGACGAAGTCGGGTCTAACGCCATTCCGTAACGGTTTGCAGTCCGGAACTTTCGCGTTGGGTGCGCCGCGCCAGCTTGAATTCGGATTGCGAATCAGCTTCTAGAGAGTGCGCAATGGAAACGTTAGCAACGCTATAGATGGAGGGCGGACGCCTCGTCCGCCCAGGGGCAGGCACGATTCTCATGGAGCTAGATTTATGACGCTTCTCCCGGACGAGGGCGTCCGGGGCTCCGTGAGCGAAAATGTCTAACAACTATAGTCTCTTTTGCGCAACTAAAGAATTTACCGCAACAATCCACTAGTTCTAGGGGATGACGGGAAACGGACGTCCCCCAATCAATACTGCGTACGAAAAATTGTGAGGTACCTACGGCGAGACTTGCGAGCGCAAGTGCTTCGATAACTTCTCGATCTGCTTCAGCTTCTGGATAAAATCTTTCGGCAGCGTGCCTTTGCGGACGCTGGCCATATCCAACGGAATGGTCTGTGCAGTACGCGCCAGATCGTCGGCCTCTCTTTGCAGTTCCATCAAATCGATCTGCCTTTGCATCGTGGGTGATGTATCGGCCCGCGTCGAGTCCGATTTCTCCATGCTTGGCGGCGGAGAAATGTTGAGCCGGTGCTGCGGCGCTTCTGGAGAAAGTAAAAACAACAAGCAGGGAATCAGCAGAAAGGTGAGTTTGTTCACGGCACGCCTCCGGAAGGCGATTTCGCGAATTGTACTCCGGATTCGACGCAGTCGGTACCCCGGTGGCACCTTACGGTCCGTTTGAGCACTCGCCTACGTCTGAATGCTCGAGAAGCCTTTGTAGGTGCAATGTCATTGCCGTGACACCCGTCTGCTGATATCAAAAAGCCCGTTTTCTGAAACGAGTTAGGGTGCCGGGAATCCAGTTCGCGAAATATTTAGTACAGAATTTTGTATTGTAATGTTTAGTTAATTTAAAATTGTTATTACAATTAGAATCTTAAAAAATAATCAACTCATTGTTTTGTATGCATTTAAGCGTTGAATATATCAATAACAAAACATTGGTAAACAAATTGCCTTGTTAAAAATTGGATTGGGTGTATAGTTCTCCGCCAAGAAGACGACTTCTGAAAAGGAAGGTGCGCGATGTTGAGCCTCTACTCCCTGCGGTCCAACAAGGCATTTAATCTGCAATGGCTGATAGTAATGTTTTTGGTAGTTCTTTCCTCGACGGCGATGTTTGGTCAAACGAGCGTCTCAACCGGCGGTATTGTGGGCACCGTGATTGATCCGCAGGGCGCAGTTGTGTCGGGGGCCAAGGTGACCATCATAAACACGGGCACAAATCAATCGATAGCTCTCACCACAAACACGGCGGGCTTGTACAATTCTGGCTCCGTCGTGCCGGGCAACTATAAGGTCCGGGTTGAAGTCAAGGGCTTTCGCACTGCCGAACTGGTATTAGCCGTCGAGGTTGGCTCTGTTGCTCCGGGCAATATCAGGTTGGAAGTGGGTCAGGGGAGTGAGATTGTAGAGGTTCAGGCAACCGCCGTATCTGTGAACACCGAACAAGCTACGGTGCAGGGAGTAGTGACAACGCAACAGATTGAGAACCTCCCCATTAACGGGCGAAATTTCCTTGATCTTGCACAACTCGAGCCTGGTGTTCAAATTCAAGACGGTTCTGGATTCGACCCGACCAAGAACGGCTTTTCATCAATTTCTATCGGAGGCAGAGCCGGACGAACTGCCCGCATCGAGGTGGATGGAATCGACATTAGTGATGAGAATGTGGGCACGACTACGCAGAACATTTCCGCCACCGCCATCCAGGAGTTCTCGATTGGCCAATCTAGTTTGGACCTGTCGTCTTCTCTGACCTCGTCGGGCACGGTGAACGTGACAACCCGTGCGGGTACGAACACATTGCATGGTCAGGGGGACTACTTCTTCCGCGATCAGAGGGCTGGATTCGCGAACTTCCCCGGCGGCCAGTCAATTCCGTACCAGCGGAATCAGCCAGGCGGCAACATCGGCGGCCCGATTCTGAAAGACAAGCTGTTCTTCTTTGCCGATGTTGAGCACAGCAAGCAGGATTTTCAAAATTCCGTTATTTTTCAAGAACCCAATTTCCAGCCTCTGAACGGTCACTACAGTGCGCCATTCCGAGATACGGAGTATTTGGGAAAAGTCGATTATATCCTGCCACACAATGCGCACTTGTTTGGTCGCTTCACCTACAACGATAACAGTACTCTGCGGCCTTCCAACGACTACTCTCCATTTCTGAACAGGGATAATACGAGAGGTTTTGCCGGCGGCCTGGACTTTAATACGGGCACGTTTACACACAGCATCCGCGTGGGCTACAGCAAGTTTTGGAACGGGATTACTCCTCCCGGTGGTGGTCTATACGACCCAAATCCCAGACTAAACATCGTCATTGGATCGCTTTCGACTGGCCCCAATCTGCTGGCTCCGCAGGTCACAATCCAAAGCAACAAGCAGGTGAAATACGATGGGTCAAAACCATGGAAGAATCATGTCTTTCGCTATGGTTTTGCTTACAACCGGATCGTCGGTGGCGGATTTGCTGCATTTAACGCAGTTGCACCTACCGTAGATTCGGACCCCAGCGAAACGAATCAAGGGCCGAACCCGACTCCCAATTTCGGTACTCTTCCGGGTGGCGTTAATAATCCGCTTAATTACACGATCAAGCCTTTTGCCACAACCACAGCTATTACGATTGCCAACGGTCAAGGATTCTTCAGTGAAATACCAGAATTCGGCTATCCGGGAGGCGGTCTCGCCGATACCCGTATAGAGTTCTATGCTGGTGATTCGTGGAAGATCAGGCCAAATCTCGTGCTGAGCTATGGTTTGCACTATGGGCGCGACACAGGGCGGACCGATAGCGACCTGGCGCCGATTCCGTGTTCGGCGACGACCTTGATCACATGTACAGGCAACCTACTCGATCAGTTTGGGTACGCCGGATTGGGAAACCGGGTCAATCAACCCAACAGGAACTTTGCCCCACAAGTTGGCATTGCCTGGGATCCGATGAATAATGGCAAAACAGTGATCCGGCTCGGGGCTGGTCTGTTTTACGAGAACAATGTGTTCAACAACATCCTGTTTGACCGCACCATAAAACTGCCCAAGTCCTTAGTGTTCGGCAGTAGTACGTTGTGTCCGTCAGGAGCGCTGCCTTTCCCAGACGGAACGGTTCATACCTCGTCGGACGGCCTCGACATTGCTAGTCAGATTTGCGGCCAGGCGATTGGTGCGACGATCAATGGGGTCGTTGTGGGCAATGCAGTTGCCGACCTGCAGCAGCAGTATGAGGCGGCGGTTACGGCAGCTGGTCCGAGTACCAACGGCTTCTTTTTAGGTAACAACTTGCAAACCTTCGGCAGTGTTCTTGCCCCTACCTATCGGAGCCCGCGTTCTGTGCAAATGAATATCGGCATACAGCGTCAGTTGGCGCGCGGCACGGTGCTTTCGGTAGATTACGTTCGCAACGTTGGCACACACTTTAACCTTGGCATCGATACCAACCAGGTTGGCGACTCTAGTCATTTTGACCCGGCTGCTGCGACAGCCGCGATCAATACTACAAATGCGGGGCTTGGTTGCACTGGCGGAACCATGTCTCAAAATGTCGACTGCGCGATTGCGGCTGGAGCAACCATTCAGAACTACGCTGCGAACGGCCTGGATTCTGCTGCTGCGTTCTGTGGGGGATTTCCCTGTTTCCTGTTCGGCCTGCCAAATGCTGCATTTGGCGGGATCAACCCGAATGTCGGGCAGAACATCATGTTCTTTCCAGCCGGCCGTTCCGTGTACAACGGGCTGCAGATGTCTTTGCGTTCGGACGTCGACCATCCAGTGCGTGGGATCAAACACCTGGATTATCAGGTATCCTATGCGCTATCGCGTTTCGAGAATGCTGTTCCTATCGGCGGCAGCGCGATCGCCGGAGACCAGGATTTCCTGACCGGAGCCCGCGACTACAGAAATGCCTTGAAGTTCTTTGGGCCCGCCGGGCAGGATCGGACGCATCAATTGTCCTTCGGCCCGATTTTTGACCTGACTGGCGGTTTCCAGTTCAGCGCGATCGGGCATCTGGATTCGCCGCTGCCACGCACACTTTTCCTGCCGCGCGCGGGGGCGGGCGATATCTTCATCAGTGATGTAACCGGCGATGGCACTACTGGAGATATCGTGCCTGGTTCCAATGTCGGATCATTCGGACGAAGCATCAAGTCGGGCAGCTTGGGCAACTTTATCAACGGCTACCTGAGCAAGTCGGCTGGCCAGCTTACGCCCGCGGGACAGGTCTTGGTTACGAACAACCTGATGTCTCAAGCGCAGCTAACGGCACTCGGCGCAACGACCCCAGTGGCTTGTCCATCGGGACTTACAGGAAATCTGGCGAACGGCCTGCCGTGCATCAATACTTCTCCAGGGAACGAAATTGGGTTGAGTTGGCTGAAATCGGTCGACCTGCACTTAGGGTGGACTTATAGAATCAAGGAACGGTTTGCCATTCAGCCGTCACTGACGTTCTATAACGCCTTCAACTTTGCCAACTTTGACGGGCCCGCTAACTTACCCAGTGGAATTCTGAATGGTGTCGGCGGTTCCGTCAGCAACCTGACTTCTGCCAACCGTAGCACCAGAATTGGCCCTGGTTCCGGTACCTTCTCGCTGGGTGCACCACGTGAACTGGAGTTCGCATTAAAGTTCACCTTCTAGGGTTTCATCCCGTAAGGCCGGTGGCTTGAACTGCCACCGGCTTTTTCTTTTCTAGGGTGCATTTGATCTAGTCCCGGTGGGATACTTTGAGATTGAGAGCAGGAGGTGAGGTGTGAGAACTCTGATGGCTCTTGCGATCATAGTTGCGTTTGTAGCTCCGGACGGGTTTTCTACCCAAGAATCCAAACCAATTCCGCCCGGCATCCGTGCGGCAGATAAGCAGCCTGGCCCGGCTGATATCCCGACTCTGATAAAACCGCGGACGAACCGTCCAGACCGCAGACTGATGAAGGCACAGGCACAGGAGTTGTCGGAGTTGGCGCAAACCATTCCCGATGCCATTGCCCAGATAAACAGCGGTACACTGCCTAAAGACATGAACACGAAGTTGAAGCGAATCGAGAAGCTGAGCAAGGCTTTGCGAGGTGAAATCAGCAACTAGGGCAACCTTTGCGATGTGCAAAGAGCGGAAGCCTCTTTCGCCTAGGTGCGCAAAAACAGGGAGCCGATGGCTTGCTTCGCTTGCGTGTGTAATACAATGCCTGCATGCCTTTCCGCGGTACCCAGGGGAATCCTAATGCTGTCAAACGCAGCCGGACACCGCCTCCGGAAGACACTTTCGAAGAAGCAACTTTCCTGAAATCGTTGGGAGAAAAGCAGAAGCCGGTTTCCATCAAACTCATGGATGGTCAAACCGTACGCGGCTGGATCGAATACTACGACAAAAACATGGTTCGGCTCACGCGCGAAGGCGCGCCGAATCTGTTCATCTTCAAACACGAAATCATGTACATCGCCGACGATGGCGGAAGAAGAAAGTAGTATGTCGGACGTCGGGCCTCGGCCGTCAGACGGGTCTGGCAGTCGAGCGAAGGGCGCCGGACGTCAGACCTCAGGTGTCAGGCCGTCTGGAAGTCCGAGTAGATGCGAAGTCTGAGGTCCAAGGTCTGAAGTCTGAGGTCCGCTGTCCAATGCCTGTTTCTGCCAATCCCGAAAGCTTTCTCCCTGCCATGTCAGCGATTGCCTGTGAGGCCGGGGCATTGTTGCTCGATTTTTTTCATCAGAAACTTAAGATCGAATACAAGGGCGACGCCGATTTGGTGACCGCCGCTGACAGGGCTTCCGAAGTTCTCATCCGCGAGCGCATCAGTCAGCAATTTCCTTCGCATGATGTGATGGGCGAGGAGCAGGGTCTCAACGACCGCGGCAGTGAGTACCGTTGGTATGTCGATCCACTGGATGGAACGACGAACTTCGCTCATGGGTATCCGGTGTTTTGCGTATCGATGGCATTAGAGCACCGCTCAGCCGCTTCAACGGACCGTATCGCTGGTGTTGTGTATGATCCGACGCGAGATGAACTGTTCAGCGCAGCCCGGGGAAGCGGGGCGAAGCTCAACGAGCAACCGATTCATGTCTCGAAGACCGCACACTTGAAAGAATGCCTGGTGGCGACGGGATTTCCCAGCCATAAGCGGCACAAAAATCCGAACATTCACTTCTACCACCAGATCACACTTCGTACGCATGGCGTGCGCCGCGCCGGATCAGCTGCGCTTGATTTATGCAACGTCGCCTGTGGCCGTTTTGACGGCTTCTGGGAATTCAACCTCAATCCGTGGGACACGACGGCTGGAGTGCTAATCATCGAAGAAGCTGGCGGCAAAGTCACGCGCTTTGATGGCTCTCCATTCCAGATCGACAGCTGTGAGACTCTGGCGTCTAACGGCTTAGTTCACGATGCGCTGCTGCACGAGTTCAAGGAAATCTTCGCTGGACGCGGACTTGAACCTCTGCCTGATCCGCGCGCGTATGAAAACTCCAAAATTTAGTGCCAGCACCCGCCGGCTGTTGGCCGGGAGTCCTCATCCCGATTGCCCCGCGTTACAATGAAGTAAGTGCGGATTCGGCCATGTCGCCGCGATTTTAATAGTGGAGCCTCGTCTACGTGATCCATTCACTTCTTGAACGAAAAATCGAAAAACGCCCGGACAAAGTTCGTCTGCAGGGACGCATTCTTTTTCTCACCGAAGATCCCGAACTCATCAAGCGGCAGCTCGCCGGAGAAGATCTGCCTTGGGATACGAAGAATCCGCCCAACAATCCCAAACTGCGCGACGATATTTCTACCGACGAGATCACGCCGGCACATTACTGTTTTTACTTCGATGAGACGCTCGGCGAAATTCCTTATCTGGGCTTGAAATGCGCCAATGTAACACCGATTGGCCGTGGCGACGTAAAGCGCGGCGGGTTCGTCTGCGCGGTAAGCGGCAAGCGGCGCGGCAAGGGGTCGAGCCGCGAGCAGTCGCCGTATGCCGAGATGTGCGCCGGGATTCGCGTCGTCATCGCAGAAAACATTGAGCGAATCTACAAGCAGAATTGTCAGAATCTGGGCCTGCTTACTTCGACCAATTTTGCGCTTATTGACCGCATTCGGGGCGCGGAAGAGATTGCTTTGAGTGAATTCACCGCGGGTGAAGATGAAATTACACGGCAGGTGATTGAGTACGGGGGATTATTTCCGTTCAACGTTGCGCGGATGCAGGGGAAGGTATTTTTGCCGTCCATAAAGAATTTGGGCGATGCAGGCAAAGCGGGCATGAGTGCCCGCTGCACACGGGCTATGACCCTGGCCGAAAAAATCTTTGCCCAACACATGATCCAGCCGACAAAGACGGACCATGTGGGGACGGCCGCCCTCGGCCGTCCGGCCGAGCTGGATTTGGCGGAACAAAGCTCGGCGGTCGCTGCAGTCGGCGTTCCATCCGTCAAACCGGGCGATACTGGCTTTGCTCGCGCCGATCTGCGCTTCAGCCACGAGTATGTCACTCCCATGGCGGCAATTTTCTTCGAGCACTATGTCGGCAAAGATGCCAAGGTCAACGATCCGTCGAGCATCATCTTCTTCCGCGACCACCTTACGTTTCTCGACGAGGTGATCTCAGAAGAAAAGAAAAAACTCGGCCTGCTCGATCTGGCCACACAACTCAAACTCAAGCAGCAGGATTTTGCCAAGAAGCAGGGAATCAAACTGCACGGTGAACTTACCGACCGCAAAGGTTCAGAAGGTATCTGCCATTCCATCGTGCTTGAAAGCTATGCGTTGCCTGGACAGTTGAATATCGGCTCCGATTCGCACACGCCGCACGTGGGCGCGATCGGCTGCGTTGCGTTTGGTATCGGCACGACCGACGTCTTCAATTCGTGGATTACCAAAGACGTGCGCGTGAAAGTTCCGGAGTCGGTGAAGGTCGTTGTGCGCGGCAAGCGGCATCCGAACGTCACTGCCAAAGACTTTATCCTTAAAATTCTCAGCCTCGACTATGTGCGCAGCGGCAAGGCGCTCGCCAAAGTCATGGAATATGCCGGCGAGGCGATCGAAGAACTCAGCGTCGACGAGCGCGCGACCATGACTAACATGGCCGCCGAGATCGGCGGATTCACTGGTATCGTGGCGCCCGACAAGAAAGCCGTCGATTTTCTGGTCGAACGCCGCGGAATGGACCGCAAGAAGGCCGAAGCGATGATCGAAGGTCTCTACAGCGATCCAGGCGCGCAGTACGCGCATGTCATCGAACTCGATGCCGCCGAAATCACGCCGATGGTGGCGACGCCCGGCGATCCTGGCAATGGAAAATACGTTCGAGAACTCAACACGCCGGTCCCGGTCGAGATCGCCTATGGCGGCACCTGCACTGCGGGAAAAAACGAAGACATGGATATGTATGCGCTCGTTCTCGCCGACGCGCTGAAGCAGGGCAAGCGCGTGGCTGACTCCGTGAAGTTCTACATTCAATTCGGATCGCAGGAGACGCGCGACTACTGCATGCGCCGCGGATATCTGGAGACGTTTCACAAAGCCGGCGCGCAGGTGATCGAACCCAGTTGCGGAGCCTGCATCAACGCCGGTCCTGGAGTTTCCACGCGTCCCGATCAGATCGTGATCAGCGCCCAGAATCGCAACTTCCCTGGCCGCAGCGGCCCGGGGCAGATGTATCTCGCCTCACCGCTCACAGTCGCGGCGAGTGCAGTCGCGGGATATATTGTTGAGTACGAACCGAGCGAGAAGAAGGAATTGGTGAGAGCGTAGGGCTTGTGCTGCACTAGGTTTCTGCCCAGACATTTTGGGTGAGTGTCTTCGTCGCAGGATTCTCGGGTTCCCCTAGCTAAATAGCCAACCAAGACCTCCTTGGGAACTGGAAAAAGCACTTGACATGCGTAGTTATACTGCCCCCTAGTTTGTATTACCCCGAGGGGGCGCACGATGAAGAAGTCGGGCAAGAAGCCGGAGGCTGCGCAAAATCAACTGTGTTGTGAATGCGAATGCGCCAACTGCGAGATTGGTGCTCACGAGCGCTGCAAGTCACCGAAATGCCACATGCCGAAGTGGAAGGACATTCAAGGCAAACCGCCCAAACGTGGCCGCTAGCGCAGATTCTTCTGAGCAAATTGCCGGAATTGGAACTCGAATTCCTCAGGCGAATAGATACCCTTCTGCACGAGAAGGGTATTCATTGCATAAATGGTCGCACGAAAACGCTCTTCCCGCGATAGCCGCTCCATCGCATCTTCGAAGCTGATCAGTTCCTTATCCTCAGAGACCGAGCGCTGAGATTGACCAACTGATATTGTCGCCATTGGTACTCCTTCAATTTGTATATTCTAGCCTGCTAGATTGATACCACCAAGCACAATAGGCTAGAAAGGGATTTGCCACGAGTTGAACATTTTTTTCAATCCTCGATTTTCGGTGTGCTAACCCAGGCGAAGGCGGTCCGTCTGACCTCTTCAGGAGGACGTCATGACTCGTTCCCGCCTGCTGCTTGTTGCCTGCATCATTACTACGCTCGCACTCACCGCAATAGCCCTACGCGCATCACAGCCATCCACCATACGCGTCGGATCAATCACCGCCGCCGGCCAGATGCTCAATCCGCGTTCAGGCCACAGCGCCACGCTGCTCCCCGACGGCAAAGTTCTCATCGCCGGCGGCATGCGGCGCAATCAGGATTTCTACAAATCCGCTGAACTTTACGATCCGGCCACGGGCAAATTCCAGCCGACGGGCGAGATGAACGAGCGTCGCGTGGGGCACATTGCCGTGCTGCTGCGAACGGGCAAAGTGCTAATTGCCGGAGGATGGGTTGGGTACGGCGGCACAGATTCGGCGGAGCTGTATGACCCGGCCACCGGCAAGTTCGCGGCAATCTCAAAGATGACTGTAAAGCGTGGGAGGCCAAGCGCTACGCTACTAGCTGACGGAGACGTCCTCATCGCTGGCGGAGAAGAGAGCGATAACGAATCTTTGGCGTCGGCGGAGATTTTCCACGTGAAGACGCTGTCCTTCCAGCCGACAGGCTCCATGCACCACTCTCGCATCGCGCACACGGCGACGCTGCTCAATGACGGCCGCGTCCTGATTGCAGGCGGCTACGCCGGTAGTGTTTCATCGGGCGCCGAACTCTACGATCCGAAGACCGGCAAATTCACTGAGACCGGCAGCCTGCTTAGCGCGCGTTGCAAGCACACTGCTGGCCTGCTTCCCGACGGCCGGGTTCTGATTGCGGGCGGATCAGATAACCGCGGCTGGAACGGAAATCTGAACAGTGCGGAAATCTACGATCCCAAGGCTGGGAAGTTTACGCCGGCTTCGCCCTTGAACGACAGCCGCTTCAAGCTGCCGGATGAAGCGATCCGGTTGGCTTCTGGAGAACTGCTGGTCGCTGGTGGAAGTAAGAGAGTAGAAGTCTTCGATCCGATGAGCGGAAAGTTTCTGCTCGCTGCCGGCGAGATGAGCGACGCCTGGCACTATGTCGCCGAAACGAAATTGAAAGATGGTGGTGTGCTGGTGACGGGCGGATATCCAAACAACGACCAGGCTACGGCGCAGGCCTGGCTCTATCGGCCGTAGGCATACACGCTCGTCGGGGGAATCACGTCTAGGCGAGAAAAGAGAATCTGCACAGCGCGGCCTTAATTTTGCGCTGTTCGTTTTTAAGAAGAAGTAGCTTGTGCTCGCACCTTTTGCAGCTCGTTCAGCGGTGGAAACGAGCTGGGTGGCACCACAGTGTGCTCCGGAGGTTGTGAACCGTTTTTAAGCGCGGTCGCCAGCAATTGCATCGCAGTTCCTACCAGCGGCGGAGAAATCACCGTTGCGGCCAAACGTCCCTGCCGAACCCAGGCCTGACCCGACTTCGGAACGCCGTCGCATCCCGTAATAGGGAGTTTCAGCCATGTATCACGCTCACGCATGTCGCCCAGCTCTTCAAAGGCTCGCCGCGCGCCGATCGCCATGTCATCGTTCTGACACGCAATCATTCCGACGTTAAGTTGCCGCGATGTGCTTAGAGAGAGCCACGATTTGACGGCTTGGTGTCCGCTACGCTGAGTCCAGTCCCCTCGCAATGTTTTCACGTCGGTTCCGGACGGCTTGGTCGAAAGCATGCCTTTGGATCGCAACTTTGCAATGTCGCGGAGGCCTGGGCCCTCGATGTAGAGAACACACCCACGATCTCCCAAGATAGCGCCAATCTGTTGGCCTTGGATTTTTCCGATCCCTGCGTGGTCGCATAGAACGGAGAACACTGGCACAGTGGCGCGAGTCCGCAACTGAGGAATGTAGTCGGCTTCGACGTTAATGAGCGACCAGGCGATGCCGGCGTCGACTGCGGCCTTGGCGATTTGTCGCATGCTGGTTCCGACAGGCTCAACTAGAATGGCATGGGGACGCTTGGCAGGATCCTGAATGAAGCTCAAAATTTGCTGCGTCTGCTGGACTGCATCGTTTCCGGAAAAAATGGTCTGAACGTTGATCCCGAGGTCGAGAGCCGCTGCTTGCGCGGAGGCTGCCTGTTCGAGCTGGTAATCGTTATCTTCAGTGAGCAGAGAAACAACCACATTGAGCTTGTTCATGGACTGCAAGCCCCCTCTTACTGCAATCAACAGAACTGCTCGATCCCAACATTTACGCACACTCTTTCGTTTCGCGCCACCTTACTTTCGTGACTTTATTGACCCTGTTGCTCCTCTGAGCCGTAAGCCTTGAGCCTCAACAGACTCGGTGGTTGAAATCGGCCAGAATGGCTGAAATGAGCCACGCTACGGCCCGCAACTTTTTGTCCCCCAAGGAGTTCCAATAGGTAGCAGCTTTTGGAAGAAGTGGGGGAAGGGATCAGGAGGTGACAGTATGAAATACATCAAATATCTGACGCTGCTTGCGGTGCTGGCGTTGCCGTTGACGTATTCACAGGCGCAGGTGGCGGTGGGAATCGGCGTTGGGCCGATAGGAGTTGCTCCGGTCTGTGCTTATGGATATTACGGATACGCTCCGTATGCTTGCGCTCCCTATGGCTACTACGGTCCTGACTGGTTCGTTGGCGGTGTTTTCGTCGGCGCTGGCCCGTGGTTCCACGGTCCTGGGTGGTTAGGACGCTGGGGCTGGGCGAATGGATGGTACGGTCGTCCGTGGTATGGAAATCCTGGTTGGGCTCGCGGTTGGTACGGTCATCCGGGCTGGGGCTATCGTGGCGGCTACTATGGGCACGGATTCGTTCGCGGCGGATTCCATGGTGGCGAAGGATTCCACCATGACGGTGGTTTCCACGGCGGATTTCATGGAGGTGAGGGGTTCCATGGTGGCGGTGGTTTCCACGGTGGAGGCGGATTTCACGGCGGTGGCGGTTTCCATGGTGGCGGACGCCGGTAAGGATTCGTTGCACGTGTGATGATCGACGGTCGATAGCTTTGCTGTCGACCGTTTTTTTGTTGGGCTTGCCTGGACCGCGCTAACGCTTATGGTTGAGAAATGCCGAAATATTTTCGTTCAGAAACTTCCCGTCTGCAGCGCTTGCCGCGGCGCCGGCTGGGTGTCCCCACAAGGATGGAATCGGTTTCAGCGTAACCGTCGACATGAATCCCGACTCATAGCGCGCATCCCCGACAGGAAAATATAGATCGGTCTCCGAGGGCATATAGAGGAACGGAACTTTGATCGAATGCAGGGCCTTTTCCAGATCCCCGGCAAAACCGGGCGTGGTGCCGACGTCATGCTTCTCCCAGGTGCGCATTTGCAAAATCAAATCGTTCGCGTCCGCTCCGGGAATGAAGTTCATACGGAAATTGTTCAGCACTTTTTCGAACGTGATATCCGGCGGCGCTCCCTCGCGCCACAACTCGCGGCGCCACCATTCCTGCGAGAACAGCCACGCGGTCCACACTACTCCGAATGCCTCGAGTCCTTTCTTTGGCTGCGCGGTGTAGTCGCCATTCTGAAAAGCAGCATCGGTGGTGATTGCGGCGATCTGGCCTTCCAGACGCACGATGCCGTGCCCATAGGTTTTGCAGTGCCACAGGTCGCGACAATGCGATCCGCGAATTGTGGATAACTCACTCCCCATTGGAATGCCTGCTGTGCTCCCATGGAAAATCCGATGATCGCGCGCACGTGCGTAATCTTGAGTTCTTCGGTGAGCAACCGGTGGACTGCGTCAACATTGTCGCGAATCGTCGTCACCGGAAACCGAGGACCATGAAGCGGTTCCGGCGTGTTGCTCGGCGAAGAGGAATGCCCGTTGCCGAACATTTCTGTCGCGACAACAAAATACTTCGACGGATCAAGCGCCTTATCTGGACCGATCAGCCACTCATAGCCATGAAAATCCGCCATGTAGTGCGAAGGTACAAGCACGGCGTTGTCCCGGGCGGCATCCAGATGGCCGTAGGTTCCGTAAACGATGTGTGCCTGCAGCAACGTCACGCCGCTTTCGGTTTTGAAGTTGGCAATTACGAATTCGTGCGGCTCGCCCTGCGGACCTTTCTCGGGCTGGGATTGCTGCCCGGTGAGAGGCTGAACGGCAAGAAACAGCAATAGAAGGAGCGTCTTCATGGTCGATCCTTTATCCTTGAGTCGGGCGGTATCTTACCATCCGCCTGGCAGAGTGGAAGGGCGACTCGCGGTAGGGATCTAGATGTCAGCGATTGTTACAGCGTAAAAATTGCACCACACCGCACGGCTCATAGTGAAGCAGGCTCTGCCTTGTAGGAGTGCAAAGGCCCATCCTCAACGAAGCGATGAGGATAGGCCACGTAAAATTATTAGGCACGGCAAGGAACCAGATCGCCTGGTTCCCTTGTTACGGCAATCTCACTGCGGATTAAGGGACGCAGAGTATTGGTTCCCGCCCCAAGTCCATACGTAGCTGCAACCTCTTGCTAATCCAGGGTACCCGCTCTGTGATGCTGCCGTGCCTACGCTGGAGAAGTCTCCTGAGTTACTTGTCGTCGTGCACTGGTTGGGTTCGTAGTTCCAGCACGCAGTGGCAGAAACAGAAATGTTGCTCGCTGCGTTGCAGGTCAACGTTATATTGGCAGTCAATTTCTCGAAACTCCCTCCTGGAGGAAACCCCTGGCAGGTGTAGCTCGCAGAGCAGGACAGCTTTTGCACGGAGAGAGTCCCCGTAAGTGAATGCACCAAACTGCCGCTTGTTCCCTTGATGGTCACGGTATAGTTGCCGAGAGGAGTTGTACTTGGAATGGTGATGTTGAGTTGCGAACCTCCCGAGGCGCCTGGGATTGGGTTGACACTGAAGTTGTCGGTTGAACCAGAGGGCAGGCCGCTCACACTCAGTGTCACATTCCCGTTGAATCCGTGCAGCGCTGCAGCCTCTACAGTGAATGCTCCCGGGCCTCCTGGGATTATGACCTGCGTGGAGCTGCCGAGAAAATAAAATGCGAAATCCGGAGGAGCAGGGCAACTTGCGAACTTGAATGACGCGATCCTCGTATGCCAGTTGAAATCGCCGTTGCTGGGCTCGTATTGGTCCACGTACCAGAAGGTGCAATCGTCGCTTGGATCCACTTGCATCGCAGTGTAGTCCCCCCAGCGGTTTCCGCAGGACTGCCCATTACTGCATGTGTCGGGAAGTTGCGAGCCGGAACCTGCCAGAATGCTTGACTCCGACTCCATCGTACCTGAGGCATCGGTGGGAACACGGCCGGTAAAGCGAATTGCTGGAAAAACGGAGCTACTCGATGCGCTATACCCAAGGCCGATATCTCCATTCTGGTCCTCTGCGATGCTGCCCATCCAGCGATAGGTTGAATCCGGAGCGAAGGTGCCCTGCTGGTTAACGGTTACCGCGTACGCAGGGTCATACAGTTCGTACCAGCGCACGGCTACCGAGCTGCCGTTAACCACCGAGTAGTTCAACGTTGCGCGATCGTGATCGTAAAAGTGTCGGATCGCAAAGCGATACATCGTGAGATCGCCGAGGCCGTCAAGTAACTGCGTGGTTCCTGGTTGCGGCACGCAATCGCTGTGGCATGCATTGGTGTAGTTCGCCACACTAATGACCGTTGGGGACGAAAGTGTGGCCGTGGCGGTCGCGAAGTTAAGGGTGAGTTGACGAAGGTATAACTGGCCGGGACTGCCGCTGTGGTGCGTGATGAAGAGCCCGGGCGTAAAATCCGCGGGCGGCGTCGGGCCATCCATATCGGAGGGGAGATAACTGAACTCGCTACTGGGTGTCATTTGGCACAGGAGCGCGGCTGTACTGTTTCCAGCCTGCAACTTGGCGCGGTCGAAACCACAGATGTCTACACCAACGGAGTTCGACCCACTAAAGATGTCGAACGTCGCCAGGTACGCGGAGTTGTGCGTCGTCGCCCACGTGCTTAGCTTCGGATAGTCGTTCAGATTTGACCCGAACGAATAACCATAGACATAGTATGCGCCGGTTGGGTTATTGGTCTTCGAGACAGCAATGCATTCCGAATAAGTAGAGCCGTGGCCGATCATGCTAAGGACCCAACGATCTGCGGCGCGGTCATAAAGCACAATGGGATCGCCGACGGTCCCTGAGCCACAGTCGCCACTGAGTCCGGCAAACAAGCTAAAGATGCTAGTCGGTCCGGCCAGCGTCCCGCCGCTCTTGTTGTAGACCGCGAAATCCACGTTGACGGTCTCCACGATATAGCTGGAACTAACAGCTAAGTTCGAATCTGAAGGCACATAGCCCGGAGAAGAGATGCCATCAAAGTTGACCCCGACAGTTGCTGCAACCTCAGGCAAGACTTCGTTCTGGAGTGCGGGATCTACCAGTTGCCTAGGACCGGCAGCCCCCTCCTCGCCCGGACGTGGCCTGGGTTCGGGCATCTCGCGGCCGGGGAAATACGACAAATCGAGGGGAAGATCTGCCGCCGGTTGCGAAACCGCAAAGGCCGATGGGTAAGTCACAATCGTTTTGTTGTTGTTAGTTTTTGCGAAGGCCAGCGTTGTGAGCACCAGGCCAAATAGAATGAGAGTTCGAACGGCTCTTCCTGGATGAACCATTTTGGTTTCTCCTCGACTGAGTTTGGAGAGCTTGTAAGTGCACCTGCCTGTAAACAGCAAGCTGTAAGTTGGGTTGGGCCCGGTAAAATGAAGTGGAGTGAAGGCCGTCATCATACCACAGCTACTCCATGTCGCATGACCGATATCGAGACCGTATGGATACCAGCTGGCGTCCTCAAACGATGGACGAAGCGCACGAATTGTTCCTCTTGGTAGGCTTGACGTCGAAGGTTTGACGGTTTTCCTAAATTATCGAATGCCGGGCGTTAGACTTTCCGCGCTTAATCCTTCAAAATACTGAGTTTCATCTCAATCAGACTCTGGAGCCATCATTGACGAAACCGATCCGCGCCAAAATCAGCGCACTCGGCACCTACGTGCCGCCTCGTCTTCTGACTAACGCCGACCTTGAAAAGATGGTCGACACCACCAATGAATGGATCATGACGCGCGTCGGCATCCGCGAGCGGCATATTGTCGACAAAGGGGTGGCCAGCAGCGATCTGGCTGTCGAGGCGGCGAAGAAAGCTCTGGCTCAACGCGGCCTGGCGCCGACTGATATCGAAGCAATCATCGTGGGCACGGTGACGCCCGACATGCTCTTTCCTTCTACCGCGTGCCTGGTGCAAAACAAATTGGGAGCGAAAGGTGCGTGGGGATTCGATCTTTCCGGCGCGTGCTCTGCGTTTTTGTATTCTCTGCAAACCGGAGCTCAGTTCATCGCTACCGGAGCGCACAAGCGCGTGCTGGTGATTGGATCGGATGTGATGTCCTCGATCATCGACTATACCGATCGCGCGACATGCGTGATCTTCGGTGACGGCGCGGGCGCGGCGATTCTGGAACCGGCCGAGGACGACTCGGTTGGCCTGATCGACTTCATTCACGAAGTAGACGGATCGGGTGGGCAGTATCTGTACATGCCGGGAGGCGGAAGTCTGAACCCTTCGTCGAAGGAGACGATCGAGAAGAAAATGCACTATGTCCATCAGGACGGTCAGCAGGTCTTCAAGTTTGCCGTGCGCAAGCAGGCGGAGGCCTGCGTAAAACTACTGGAACGCAATGGGCTGAAGGGTTCGGATATCGACGCCTTCATCCCTCATCAGGCTAACCTGCGCATCATCAACGCGACGGCTGAGCGACTGGGATTGCGGCCTGAGTCTGTGATCATCAACATTGACCGATATGGCAACACCACCGCCGGGACGATCCCTTTGGCGATGAATACAGCCATCGAGCAAGGCAAGTTGAAGAAGGGAAGCCTGGTGATGCTGGCGTCTGTTGGCGCGGGCTTTACGATTGGAGCGACCCTGCTGCGGTGGGCGTTCTAAAAAAACCGGACTTCAGCCCTCGGACCTCAGGCATCGGACCTTGGACGTGTGCCTCTAGCCATTCGACTCGAAGGGTTTGCACCAAAAATATTGAATTGAAAAATTTGGGTTCCTACATCTGAGGTCCCGAAGGCTGAAGTCCGAGGTCCGACGTCTGAGGTCCGTTTCATGACGTTCGTAACTCTTTCCTTCTGTATTTCGATAGCGCCAGCATGCTTACCGCTGTTATGTTTTCGCAACGACCGCCCTCATGTCGGGATGCCGGCGGACGTGTACGACCATGGGTTTCACACGCAAGATTCGCACCATCTGTTCCTGCTTCGTTCTGGTTCTGGCGCCGGTGGGGTTGCGCGCTCAACAGGCCGATCCGCGAGAAAGCAAGCTGCTCATTCTCGAACGTTTGTGGAACGAAGCCCAGGTCAGCCGCGATGCTGCGGCACTGGATGCGCTGGTTTCCAACCGCTTTGTGAACACCGAGTACGATGGCGAAGTCAGCGACAAGCAGCGATTTCTGGCCGACATCAAAGATCCGCACTTCAAGCCCAGCTTGGCCACTATCCAGGATGTGAAGATGAACTTCTTTGGTGACACGGCCGTCGTTACCGGCACGTATCACACGCAGGGCACGTTTCAGGGCAAGCCCTACGACCATGTGGGCCGCTTTACCGATACGTGGATTTTCGATCTCGGCAAATGGCAGTGCGTTGCTAGCCACACCAGCCTATTGAAGAAGTAAAATGATCTACCAGGTCTTTCTGGGATACTATCTCCAGTCAATTCGTTTCGATTTTAACGCTGTAATCTGTTCCCTCCCAGCGATTGTCCTTTGGCCAGTAGAACGTGAAGAGCGCTTGGCCTCCAACCGGTAGCGATGCTGTTGGCAGATCAAGCGTGTAGATGCCGAGGCCGGTGTCGCGCGTGTCGGTATCGTGCGAGGTTTTCCATCCGTCGATGCTCCAACGCACCAGTGCAGGCGAAAGAATGGTGATTCGCAGCGTTTTGCCGCGTGGGATAGAGCGCGTCTTGTTATTAAATCTCCAGCCGAAAATTTGCCGCTTCACCTTGTCCACGAGATAGCGCTTCACGGTTTGCGGCGGCTGGTCGAAGATGCGGCCATCACGGATGGAGCGACGGAGCTTGATATATTCCGAGTGAGCCCAGACCAGCGGACACGCTGAGCCGGTAGGTTTGCCACGAAAAAGTTCGAGCGAGGGCAGGTCGGCGGAATCCCAGACTTGTTCGGGAAGCAGCCGACTTTGTCCGAGAGTGGAGTTCTCGATTACTGTGAGGAGCGCTTCGGCTTCGTCGCGGTGCCCGCCAGCTAGACAGTAGTGCGCGCGCTCTCCGGCCAGCAGCGGCCACGGGCGCCCAATGCCAGTGCCATCGAACGGCGATCCATCCTTGTGCTCGCCGTAGCCATCGCCGTTGTAACGATACCAGCACGGCCCCTGGGGTAGTTCGACAGCGAGAAGGGAATCGATGGCGCGCAGCGTGTTCACAATGCGCGGGTCGTCCGCCGCACGCAGGCCAAAGCGAACCAGAGCCAATGCGTCAGGGCTGATGATATGATACGCCCGCTCACCATCTTCTCCCGGAGGCCGATTCTTAATGGGCACAAAGCCCTGCGTGGGCGATGCCACAGCGGCGTCGGTGGAGGGCGGAGCGATTCGCACGTAATATCCCTCGATGCCGAGCTGTTGCGCCAAGTCAGTTCCAGTGGCGTAAGTCCAGCGTTCGATGTTGTCGTTCCACGCATCGGCCACATCGCGCATGGTCTGCGCTTGCTGGCCGTGTCCGGCGAGATCCGCAATGTCGGCGGCAGCCAGCAGTGCGGAAATTTCCGCAGCGAGTGTGAACGGAGAGTAGCCGGCATCCTCTTCCCATCGATCTTGTTGGGTGACTGGACCGTTGCGCAGAATAAAACTCACCGCCTTGCGTACCATCGGCCACCAGCGGTCGCGGTTGCCTAACGAATCCGGCGCTTCGCGGCGCAGCAGATCGAGCAACAGAATGGGAAAGGAAGTTTCGTCCATCTGAATGCCGCTCCAGTAGGGACGCCCGTCGAGCCACAAATTCTGTGCCCAGTTGCCGTCTGCCTCCTGCGTGGATTCCAGATAACGAAGCACGCGAACTGCGTCGGTGACAGCGCCTGCGGCGAGCAGTGCGCCCGCCGTCTCGACCAGATCGCGTGGCCACACCAGATGATATCCGCCGAGATCTTCATCGCCTTTGTTGAAGCCCCAGGGAATAGAAAGGCTGGCGATGATTCCACCAAGAAAATCCTTCGACTCATGCGTACGCAAAACGGCCGTCGATGAACGATACAGATCGTATTGCCGCGCCGAATCGTCGAGTTTGAGCAGTTGGTTCTGCCATGTGCTCCACTGCGAGATGTAATGCTGGCGAATCTCAGAGTAGTCTTCGAGCAGCGTCGAACGCGTCTGCTGCCCGGCCTCGGTCCACATGCCGCCGAAGCCTAGCGCAAGAATGAACTCGCCTCTGCAGGCTTCCAGGTCAATTTCGCCGGTAAGAGCAATGTTTCCGTTTTCGGCGCGAGTGTATTCCCACTCCATCTGGAAGTGATCCGACAAGTCCTGCCAGCCATCGGACGTGCCGACGAATCCAACCGACATCTTTTTCCACGGAGTTGAACATGCCAGACTCAGGGTCGCGCCGTCGCGCTCGGCAAAAAACATCGGGACGCCCTTGTAGTCGCCAATCCAGCCGGTGTTGCCGGCGCCCCGGTTGGCAAGGTGGGGAGCGAGCAGAGTGTAGAGATGATAGTCCGAGAGTTGTCCCTGCAGCGGCTCGAAGCGTACCTTTTGCAGCACCACGTTGCGATAGGGATCGGTGAGAATTTCTTTGCGAATGCGGTAGCGTCCGCTGCCGCAGCTGTTGATCAGCTCAAACGCAGGAATGCCGGGCTCGATAGGACGGTTCTCAAAAGTGCAGTGGCGCTTCTCTTCCGAGAAAAAATCGTGGCCGTCGGTGATGATGAATCCCATGTCGCGGGTGCAAGCCTGATCGACGCGGGGGAAATAGACTTCGTTGAGAATGCCGTGACTCAGTGTGAACCAGACTTTGCTGTGCTGGTTGAGCGCGGTTCCCGCGCCGCTTTTAGCGCTGGAGGTCCAGCGCGGTGGAATTCCGGGCCAACCGGGGGCGTAGCGGGCGGGCGAATCACTCATGAGCAGTGTCCTTGAACCAGTATCTTCGATCGGCGTTGCTCCGAATTAAAAACTGTGGCTGGTCGAATTTACAAACGTTTGACAGATAAGGGAGCTCGTTGCAGCGCAGGTGGCATCAAAATATCTGTATCGTTGCCGTTTGGTGGAGCGCTCAGACCAGACTGCAAAGAACCGATCATAGACGAACCCATGCAGCCATGCGAACCCAAACCGATGCTGAATTTCAACAAGGTATCTGATGCACGCTTGTGGCTCAAAGTGGCAGTTCTGTGTGCGTGTGTTCTTTTGTCTTGTGTAGCAATCGGCGAAGACACCGCACCGGCGGAAGTCTCGCTGCTAGATCGCGGCTATTCCGGACTCTACAACCTGGACTTTTCCGGTGCGCAGAAAGATTTCGTAGCATGGGAGACGCAAAATCCAGGCAACGCGGTCGGACCGGTCAGCGAAGCAGCGGGGCTACTGTTTTCCGAGTTCCACCGGCTGGGCGTGCTGGAGTCGCAGTTCTACGAGAACGACGACACGTTTGTGGCACGCCAGAAACTCACGCCCGACCCGGCGGTTCGCGAACAATTCCAGAAGGCGATTGCACGCGCCGAAAACCTGGCTCATGCACAACTGGCGAAAGATCCGAAGGATCGCGATGCGCTCTTTGCATTGACCTTGTGTGCCGGGCTGCAGGCCGACTATGCCGCGCTGATTGAAAAGCGGAATCGCGCCTCGCTGCATTACACAAAAGCGGCAACCGCCTCGGCGCAGCAATTACTTGTCGTCTGCCCGGATTGCTACGATGCTCTGCTCGCCACCGGCTTCAGCAAGTACATCATGGGCAGCATGTCAGCGCCAGTGCGATGGGTTCTTCGCATGGGCGGCATGACCGCCGATAAAAAGGGCGGAATCACCGACCTGCAAACGACCGCGGCGCGTGGACACTATCTCGCGCCCTTCGCGCGAATTCTGCTGGCGATCGTTTATGTCCGCGAGAAAGACAAGACGCAGGCTCTGCAACTGCTCACCTCATTGCGCAACGAATTTCCGGGGAATGCGCTCTTCCCCCGGGAAATCGCGCGCCTCGAAACCACGCACTAGATCAATACCTAGGTTCCAGCACACTAGACGACAACCTAGATCTAGCACCACTAGGTCAACACCTAGCCACTACACTAGATCAAGCACACTAGATCCAAGACAGCTTTAAGAAATACTTTAGTTTCTCCGGCTCTCACGCCTGATCCTCTGGCAGTTCATCTTCCGTTTAAGGTCCATTCACAAGAAATTCACCCGTTTGTAACCGTCTTGTAACACTGCGCCGATAGAACGGGGAATTACCAATCCCAAGGAGGAAATCTCTGGTGATGCGCAAAATCGTGCTGCTGTTGGTGTGTGTCCTCCTGCCCCTGGCAGTTTTTGGACAGACCACTCTGAACGGAGCAGGCGCTACATTTCCCAATCCGATGTATTCGAAGTGGTTCAGCGAATATCACAAAGTACATGGGGACGTGCAGATCAACTATCAGCCGATCGGCAGCGGCGGTGGAATTCGCGGAGTGACTGAATCGACGGTGGACTTCGGGGCCAGTGACATGCCAATGACCGACGAGCAACTTAAGGCGGCGGAAGCCAAGCTGAAGACCAAGATTCTCAATATTCCTACCGTGCTAGGTGCGGTCGTGCCGGCGTACAACATCCCCGGTGTCACTGGCGAAGTGAAGTTCACTCCCGAAATGCTGGCTGGCATTTATTTGGGCACGATTTCCAACTGGAATGACCCCGCGATCAGCAAGGTCAATCCGGACATCAAGTTTCCGGATAAGGAGATTGTGGTGGTGCACCGCTCCGACGGCAGCGGGACTACCTTTATTTGGACGGACTATCTTTCCAAGGTCAGCCCTGATTGGAAGAGTCGCGTAGGTGCGGACACCTCAGTGAAATGGCCGAAAGGTCTGGGTGGGCCCAAAAACGACGGCGTTGCCAGCGACATCCGCCAGCTTCCAGGATCGATTGGATACGTGGAACTTATCTACGCTGTGCAAAACAAGATTCTTTACGGCAGCGTGAGAAATTCCTCGGGAGTATTCATTAAGGCGTCGCTGGAAGGCGTGACCGCAGCGGCAGCGTCTGCGCCGAAGATGCCGGCCGATTTCCGCGTCTCGATTACCAATGCTCCGGGCAAAGACGCTTACCCGATTTCGAGCTTTACATGGCTTTTGATTCCCCAACAGTCGAAGGATCCTGCCAAGGGAAAGATTCTGGCTGATTTTCTCAACTGGATGGTCACGGACGGCCAGTCGCTTACGAACGCCCTGGACTACGCGCCGCTTCCACAAAACGTTGCAGCAAAGGTGAAGGAAACAATCAAACAGGTCAAATGAACCCGTCTAGCGACGGGGAGTTTTCATCCATCGCAAGAAATATCGCAAGAAAAAGGAGAGGACGATGAAGTCTGCGTGGAAGTTGTGCGCAATTCTTTTGTTAGCAACGGGACTAGTGGCGCAAGACAGCGCTAGCCCAAAACCTCGAAAGTCTAAGCCGGCCGTACTGACGGCTGCGGACGTCCAGGCGCTGAAGGATGCGATTGCCGCGCAGCAGGCGGCAATTGCGCAACAGCAGCAGCAGATTCAGGAACTGCGCGAAGCTCTGCAGCGACGCGATCAAGCCGTGCAACAGGCGCAATCGACGGCCACTGACGCCGAAGGAAAAGCCGCTGCTGCTCAAACTCAGGCGAGCCAGCAACAGGATACGGTCGTAGCGCTGAAGACCGATGTGTCTGACCTGAAGGTCGGCATGGCGAACACGGTCCAGACACTGCAGGAGACGCAGAAGAACATCAGCAACGACTCGCCCATGGCGATTCGCTTCAAGGGAATCACGATTACTCCCGGCGGCTTCCTGGCGGCCGAATTTGTGCGCCGCTCGCGGGCATTGGCAGCAGACGTCAATACGCCCTTTAACAACATCACCATGCCTGGCGCCTCGCAGAGCAGCATCTCGGAATTCTTTGGCTCTGGACGCCAGTCGCGTATTTCCATGCTGGCCGAAGGCAAGCTGAGCACGGCGAAATTAACCGGCTACTACGAGGCTGACTTCCTGTCTGCTGCTGCGACCTCCAATAACAATCAGAGCAACAGCTACTCGCTCCGTCAGCGGCAGGTCTGGGGGCAGGCTGCGTTCGACAATGGCTGGAGCTTCACCGGTGGGCAGATGTGGAGTTTGTTGACTGAAACCAAGCATGGGATGGATAACCGCACCGAAGCGCTGCCGATGACCATCGACGCGCAGTATAACGTGGGCTTCAGTTGGGCGCGGCAATATGGGTTGCGACTAGTGAAGAACTTTGGCGACAAAGCGTGGTTTGGCGTGTCAGTGGAAAACGCGCAGGCGACGCTCAGCTCGCACAACAACGCTGCCAACTTCCTGGTCGGGTCGGCGGGAGCTAGCGGCGGCTTGTACAATCCGACGATCACGACTTGTACTACGAACACTGCAACACCACCTGTGACAACGTGTACACCGACGGCTCCGTACGCTTTCAATCCATCTCCGGACATCGTCGTTAAGCTCGCCTTCGAGCCTGGCTTCGGCCACTACGAAATCTTCGGCGTGTACAGCCGTTTCCGCGATCGAGTTTTCCCCTGCGCCGAAGCGTCTGCCACATTCCCGTGCGGTACGATCACGTCTCCGTCAACAGCCGGGTCAACCAACAGTTCACGAAACGGCGGCGGTTTTGGCGCCAATGCTCGCTGGTCGTTTGCCAACAAGCACCTCGACTTCGGATTGCATGGTTTTACGGGCGAAGGAATTGGCCGCTACGGTTCGGGCGGCTTGGCTGATGCCTCCGTGCATGCAAACGGAACGCTGGACTTGATCCGGGAGTATCAGGGTCTCGGTACCCTCGAATGGCACGGTCCCAAACTTGACGTCTACCTGAACGCCGGCATTGAATACGCCAGCCGTGCACAGGATTTCGATCCAATATCCGGCAAGTTCGTCGGGTACGGATCTCCACACTTCCCGAACTCCGGCTGCTTCTTGGAAACACTTCCCGCGAACGGTACCGGGTTCCTACCAGGTGGTCTCGGTTCCTGCACATCCGATACTCGTTCACTGGTCGAGGGCACCGTGGGATTCTGGTACAAGGTTTACAACGGACCGAAGGGCCGCGTGCAGTGGGGTCCACAGTTCTCGTACGTGAATCGCGACACTTGGTCCGGTGTTGGCGGCGAACCGCATGGCTTGGACGGCATGGTGTTCACGTCATTCCGCTACTACTTGCCTTAAATCGAGAGTGACATCCGTAGGTGGCGGCACGCACAACCTCAACTCATAACTGGCATCCGGACATAATCCGGGTGCCAGTTGTATTTTGAAGGCACGCTCTGCATCCTCTCGGGTATGAGTCAGGATCCCGGCGCGTTTCGCTCCGAATGTTTTATACTGATCCTGCAGAACGGTCCCGTCAGCTAGGAATCGCGACATCGTAACGCCGTAAAGCGCCCAGTCCGTCATGGCTCGTATTTCGCTGGAAAATCCACAGTATTACCTCAATCGCGACATCTCGTGGCTCGCGTTCAACCGGCGTGTGCTCGAAGAGGCCGAGGACGAAGGCAATCCGCTGCTGGAGCGTCTAAAGTTCCTGGCCATTTCTGCCAGCAATCTTGACGAGTTCTTCGAAGTGCGCGTCGCGGCGATGGTGCAGCAGATTGAAGACGGCGTCAACGAGGCTACTCCCGACGGCCGGTCGCTGACGGAAACACGGGATGAGCTGAGCAAGCTGGCTCATGAATTCGTGGACGACCAGTACGATTGCTGGAATGCACGTTTGCGTCCTGCGCTCAATGCCAATGGAATTCGCGTGCTGCAGCTGCACGAGCTGGACTCCGAGGCGCGGCGTTTCGTCGATGAGTACTGCGAGAGGGAACTTGATCCACTGCTCACTCCGGTGACGGTGGACCCGGCGCATCCGTTTCCGCGGGTCATTAACAAAGCTCTGTGCGTGGGTTTCTTGTTGCGGCGCCGGCGGCGCTCGGCGCTCACATACACGGGCGTGGTTTCCGTTCCGCGCGCCCTGCCCAGACTGGTGCGGCTGCCCACGAAGGACACGGCAGATTTTATCTTTCTGGCCGATCTGGTTGCGCATCACGCCGTACGCATGTACCACGGCTACGACATCGTGTCTTCCGCTCCATTCCGAGTGACACGCAACAGCAATCTATATCTGGTGGAAGAGGAAGCGCGCAGCTTGCTGGAGTCGGTCCGTACCGAACTGCATAACCGCCGCAAGGGCGATGCTGTGCGCATGGAAATCGAGGCCGACGCGGATCCCGAAATCATCGATCGCTTGCGCACTGTGTTTGAACTCGATCCCTGGCAGGTTTTTCCCGTAAACGGGCCTGTGAATCTGGTTCGCTTCTTCAATATTTACGAGCAGGTGCAGCGTCCGGATCTGAAATACAAGCCGTTTTCGCCGCGCGAGCTGCGTCTGACCTCGAAGTCGAAAGACTTGTTCGAGGAGATCCGGCGGCACGATATTCTGCTGCATCATCCCTTCGATTCTTACGATGCGGTCGTCTCATTCATCGGGTCGGCGGCAGAGGACGAGCGGGTCTTATCGGTTAAACAGACGCTCTATCGCACCAGCGAGCAGTCGCACATCGTTCCGCACATGATCGATGCCGCGGCGGCGGGCAAAGAAGTGACGGCGGTCATCGAGTTGAAGGCGCGCTTCGACGAGGCGACGAACATTCGCTGGGCGCGCGACCTTGAGGATGCCGGCGTGCAGGTGTTCCATGGCTTAGTGGGCCTGAAGACGCACTGCAAACTCTCATTGCTGGTGCGCCACGATCCTGACGGAGTCACTCGCAGCTACGTCCACATCGGCACCGGGAACTACAACGCGACCACTGCACGCATTTACACGGATCTTAGTCTGTTCACAGCCAATCCTGAAATTACTCGCGCCGTGCACGATGTTTTCAGTTTCCTGACTGCCTACGCGGAGAATCCCAGCTACGACCCACTCCTGGTTGCGCCGCTGGATCTCGCTGAAAAAAGTATCGCCCTGATCGACCGCGAAGCCGAGCACGCGCTCCAGGGAAAAGACGCACGAATTATCGCGAAGATGAACGCTCTGCTCGACAAAAATGTCGTGCAGGCGCTCTACCGCGCGTCCCAGGCCGGAGTACAGATCGATCTCATTGTCCGCGGTATTTGCGCCCTCCGTCCCGGAGAGCGCGGTGTGAGCGACAATATCCGAGTGCGCAGCATCGTGGGCCGTTTCCTCGAACATAGTCGCATTTACTATTTTGCGAACGGCGGCGAAGAGGAAATTTACATGGGTAGCGCCGACATGATGCCCCGCAATTTGTACGAGCGCGTCGAAGTGCTCGTTCCTTTGCGAGATGAGATGCTGCGTGAGCGTGTGCGTCGTGAGATTCTCGACGCCTACCTTGCCGACAACCGCAAGGCTCGCATCCTGCTGAAGGATACGAATTACATCCGCGCGTGGCAGCCCATCCATGGCAAACGCAACCGGCGCCCACCGACGGGTGACGCGGCTTTTAGCGCGCAGGATTTTCTGATTTCACTCGCGGAAGGAAAAACTCCGGCGGCGATTCCGGCGCCCACTTCAGAGCGCAAAGGTAAAGTGAAAATAGCCGTGGGAAGGAACGATAGCGCCCGATGATTCTCTACTTTCTGCGGCACGCCAGCGCCGGTGAGCACTTTGTCAACCCCAAAAAAGATGAAAAGCGAGCGCTGGATAAAGAAGGCATTGAGCAGTGCGGCTACATTGGGCGGGCGCTGACGGCGCTCGATGTTCATGTCGATATCATCGTCAGCAGCCCGTTGAAACGCTGTACGCAGACCGCGGTTCTGGTTGGAAATGAACTCGGCTATGAAGGCAAGTTGCTGCTCGATGCGGGTTTGCGTCCCGAGGCCGGACTCACTGACTTTCGCAAGCTGCTTGAGAAATATGCGCACCAGGAAGCCATCATGGTGGTCGGGCACAATCCAAACTTAAGTCAATTTCTGGGTGCGACGATCAGTGACTCCGGCTGCGAGGCTTCGCTCGAACTGAAGAAAGGCGCAGTCGCTAAGGTGGAGATGAGACGTACCTCAGGCACGTTGCAGTGGTGCGTGACTCCCAAAGTGCTGCGTGCTCTCTACGATACCGCAGTGGAGAGTTCCCGGCCGAAGACCTCGCGGAAGTAGTCGCACTCCTTTTCGATCGCCCATTGTTCCAGATCCACTCCCATTCTTCGACGGGGAACCAGCGTGACTTTTACGCCGGCTGAGCGCAGACCGATCCTTACTTTCTCAACTGCTCGGCTGCGTCCGAGATTGAGTGCGCGCGCCAACCTGAGCAGCAGAATCGCTTTCTGCACGTCAGCGCGGTCGGCGGGGTCGACGGCTTTGATGGGAACATCTTCTGTCGCCGGGCGCGACTTTCCCAAATAGCGTGCAATTGCAGCCACAATGCGCCGCTGCTGTGGCGTGTAACCCAGAATTTCCGAGTTCGAAATGATGTAGTGGGTGTGCCGGTGGTGCCCGTTGCGATTTACGTAATCCCCGACTTCGTAGAGCATGGCTGCGGCAGAGAGCCACTCGCGGTATTCGGGAGGCAGCCGATGCACCGACCGCAGCGCGGAGAAAAGCAGCATGGCCGACTCGCGAACGTCGAGCGCGTGCTTGCGGTCGACGTGGTAGTGGTCGACGGCTTTGAGAATGGATTCCCATCGCTCTGATTCAATCTGCCGGCCGGAGCGCGTGCTGCGATCGTAATCGGCCGCCATTTGCGCGAGAATTCCGTCGCGCAGGCCCAACGGCGAATAGCGGAAAGCCGGAAGGTGCAGGCGATCGAGCAACTCGCGATAGACCATCGCGCCCGCCACAACAATTTCGGCGCGGCGGGGGCCGATGCCTTCAATCTTGCGGCGTTCGGTTACCGGCAGGCGAGCCAGCCGCTTAGCAATGCGATTCATTTCCGCGCGTGAGACCACAAGGCGCCGGTGATTGCCGTTGCGGCGCAAATGCGTGGCCACTGCTGCCAGTGCCGCTGCGGTTCCTGATGTCGCAATCACGTTCTTCACCCGAGCCGATGCGATGCGCGCCGCGATCCTTCCGACTTCGCGAGTCACGAATCCGCGCAGGCGTTTCAGCTCACCTTTACGCGCGGGGTCGTGAGTCAGAAATTCATCGGTCAGACGGACTGCGCCAAGAGGCAGGCTCACGGCGTCGCGAATATGCCCGCGCTGCGAAATCGTCAGCTCGCAACTGCCGCCGCCGAGATCAATCATCAACGTAGGAGACCGGTCGATGCGCGGACTGGAGATCAGCCCGAGGTGAATCAGGCGCGCTTCTTCTACGCCGGAGATCACTTCCGCGCGCCATCCTGTAGCTGAGCGCACCCATTCCAGGAAGGCTTGCGAGTTACGCGCATCGCGCAGGGCGCTGGTTGCCACCACGCGGACGCTGTCGGTGACGACCTGTTGCGCCGTGCGGTGGAAGCGGCGCAGCACTTTCACGGTCTCAGCCATCGACTCGGGTGTGAGATAACCGGAGCGGAAAACACCCTCGCCGAGCCGCGTGACTTCACGATCTTCGACGATCGAGCGCAGGCGGCCGGCCTGGAGACGCGCGATCTTGAGCCGAACTGAATTCGATCCGATATCGACCGCGGCAAACGTGGGCATGGGGAAGCAACACAGTTTACATGCCGAAGGAATCAGCGTCACTTGACTTCGCACATTGGCTAGTGTTTTATTGCACCCGCCGCGAAGAACATCGAAGAGCAATCAGGCCATCTGTTGACCGAAGCACCACATGTGTAATGTCCAGGTCAGAGCCAAATTAGAAGAGCTCACGAAATTGAAGAGTTACCAACCAGCGCTGTTTTTCGGCGGTTTTCAGCCGAAAGGAGCGGCGATTTTAACCTCTTTTTAACAAGCCTCTGTTACGGTTAAGCCGAATGGCCAATCCTGCTTTACCTCGGCCTGATATGCCCGGTCCGCAACCCGTTGAACAGACGAAGGTTACAGCCGTACCGGCGAAAGCGCCAGCGCTACTTCTGCACGCCTCCGACGGTGCTGCTTCCGATCGCGTGTTCAAAATCGCGATGACCGCCTGCGGGCTGGCGGTTCTTGGCGTTCTGGTCCTCATCGTTTACGAGTTGATGTCGGGTTCGGGCCTGTCGTGGCACGCGTTCGGCTTCAAGTTTTTCGTGACGCAGGAGTGGGATCCCGTCAACGAGCACTTCGGAGCGCGACCATTCATTTACGGGACGCTGGTTTCATCGCTACTGGCTTTAATTATCGCGGTGCCATTGGCCGTGGGTGTTGCGGTCTTCACCACGGAGATGTGTCCCAAGGCGTTTCGCGGTCCGCTCTCGTTTTTCGTTGAGCTGCTTGCCGCCATCCCGAGCGTGATTTACGGATTATGGGCCATCTTTGTGATGGTGCCGCTTCTGAGCCAGTACGTTGAACCGTTCCTGGCAAAAATTTTCGGCTGGAGCGGTCTGTTTGAGGGGCCGATCTTCGGATATTCCATGCTGGCCGCCGGAGTGATTCTGGCGATCATGATCATTCCCATTATTTCCTCGATCTCGCGGGAAGTGCTGGCGGTGGTGCCGCAGCATCAGCGGGAAGCAGTGCTGGCGTTGGGCGCGACACGATGGGAGATGATTCGCATCGGCGTGTTGCGCAACGCGCGTGCCGGCATTGTGGGAGGGATCATCCTCGGCCTGGGACGAGCCCTCGGCGAAACCATGGCCGTCACAATGGTGATTGGCAATAGCCCGGAGATTTCAAAGTCGCTGTTCGCCCCTGGCTATACCATGGCGAGCGTACTGGCGAATGAGTTCAGCGAGGCGACGGGCGATGTGTATCGATCGGCGCTGATTGAGATTGGCCTGGCATTGTTTCTAGTGACGATCGTAGTGAATGCGATGGCGCGGTTGATGGTGTGGACTGTGACGCGTGGCCAGCCTGCGAGGGGAAATGTCTGAAGCCGCCGCAACTCTCGTGCCGCATACGGTGCCGCCGATCAGTTTGCGCCGGCGTGTGACCGATCACGCCATGACGGGCGTTGCGATTTTGACCGTCATTCTCGTATTGACGCCGTTGATTGCGATTTTTGGGTACCTCGTTTTTCGCGGCATTGGGTCGATCAACTGGGACTTCCTGACGCAAACTCCCAAGCCGGTTGGCGAAGTCGGCGGAGGGATGGCCAATGCCATCATCGGATCGCTGCTCATCCTCGGCATCGCGAGCATCATCGGAGTTCCGTTTGGCGTGGGCGCGGGTATTTATCTGGCGGAGTTTGGGCGTAACCGGTTGGGCAGCACGATTCGATTCACGGCTGATGTTCTCAACGGTGTGCCGTCGATCGTGATTGGGATTGTGGCTTTCGGCATCGTGGTGATCTCGCAAAAACATTTTTCGGCCCTTGCCGGCGGCGTGGCGCTGGCTATCATGATGGTGCCGACGATCTCTCGCACCACCGAGGAAATGCTGTTGCTCGTCCCACAGGCGCTGCGCGAAGCGGCATACGGATTGGGCGTGCCACGTTGGCGGACGACGCTCTCAATTACTCTGCGCACGGCGACTTCGGGCGTGATCACCGGCGTTATGCTGGCCTTTGCGCGAGTGGCCGGAGAAACTGCCCCGCTCCTGTTTACCGCCTTCGGCAACCAGTACTGGAATCTGCAGCCGAATCAGCCCACGGCGGCGCTGCCGCTGCAGATTTACGTGTACGCGAATTCTCCTTACGACGATTGGCATCGCCAGGCCTGGGCAGGCTCGCTTGTACTGATTATCATTATCGTCACTGCTGTTTCTGCTGTGCGTTATGCGGTAAGGCGCGGCACGTTTGGAGCGGCATAACTTATGGGCGTTGGAATCCAGGTCGAAAACCTGAATGCTTGGTACGGCAAAGGCCAGGCATTGTACGACATCAACCTGAAGGTCGCGGCCAACCATGCCACGGCGTTGATTGGGCCGTCGGGATGCGGGAAGTCGACGTTTATCCGCTGCCTGAACCGCATGCACGAGACGATTCCGGAGGCGCACGTTTCCGGTCGTGTGCGTATCGGCGAAATTGACGCTTACAACGGTACGTCGCCTACGCAGTTGCGGCGTCGCGTGGGCATGGTGTTTCAGAAACCGAATCCGTTTCCGACGATGTCGATTTACGACAACGTTGCGTCAGGATTGAAACTGAACGGATTTCGCAACCGGCAAAAGCTGGATGAAATCGTCGAGCGTTCGCTCGTTGTTTCCGCTCTGTGGGAAGAGGCGAAGGATCACCTGCACAAAAAATCCGGCGCCAGTCTGTCCGGCGGGCAGCAGCAGCGCTTGTGCATCGCGCGCGCATTGGCGGTCGAGCCGGAAGTCCTGCTGATGGACGAGCCCTGTTCGGCCCTCGACCCGATCTCGACCGGAAAAATTGAAGAGTTGATCTTTCAGCTCAAAGAGCGGTATACGATTGTAATTGTGACGCACAATATGCAGCAGGCCGCGAGGGTGGCCGAGTTCACGGGCTTCTTCTTGCTGGGCAAACTGATTGAGTTCGACAAGACGGAGAAGATTTTCACCAAACCTTCAGATAAGAAGACAGAAGATTACATCACAGGCAGATTTGGATAGAGCTGATTTTGAACAGGGCAGATGTCAGATAAGGAAAGGTCCGGATAATGCGCACGCGTTTTCAACAAGGGCTCGATGATCTGCGGCAGCGGCTGCTTCGCATGGGAGGTCTTGCCGAACAGGCCGTGGATCGCGCCCGTCAGGCGTATGTGGAGCGCGATCTGACTCGCTGCCAGATGGTGCTCGAAGGCGAGAGCCTGATCAATACCGCCGAGCGCGACATCGACGAAGCGGCCTTCGACATGCTCGCCATGCAGCAACCGATGGCAGTCGACTTGCGATTCATCCTTGCGGTCACCAAGATCAACGCCGACCTCGAGCGTGTCGGCGATCAGGCCGTGAACATCGCCGAGCGTGTCATGGATATGGTGGAACTCCCCGTCGCCGATCTGCCTGTCGATATCGGCCGCATGGGTGCTGCGGTGAGCGCCATGGTACGCCGGGCCTTGGAATCGTTCATAGAAGGAAAAGTTGAATTGGCGCAAGCCGTGCTCGAAATGGACAATGTGATCGATCGCATGCGCGACGATGCCTTCATCCAACTGGTCAAGACGATGAATGAGCGGCCGGACGTCGTTCGCCAGGCTCTGGATGCCTTGCTGGTCGCGCGCAATCTGGAGCGAGTCGCCGACCACGCGACGAACATCGCCGAGGACGTAATCTTCTGGGTGCAGGGTTCCGATGTGAGGCACAACGTGCATCCTGAAGAAGAGAGCCACAGCGCAGAACGTCCGGCGACGAAGGCATCGAGTTTGTAGCGACGCTTTAACGATGCAGCTTTGACCGGCCGCGTTTCGTTCAATTACCCTCATCACCGATTTCATTTCTAGTCGTTCTTCGTGGAGGCGCCGTGGCTCGCTTTTCCCAAGGGAACCGGACTCTGTCATTCAGTCCAGATATCTTGTCATTTCAATCCAAAGGCTTGTCATTCCGAGCGAAGCGAGGAATCTGCTTTTTTCTGCTAGGAGTAGCGCCTGTAGTCGCACAAACTCCTTCCGCCGACCGTCCTTCCATCAACCTGCCGAGCAGCAAGATGCTGACTGTCCCGTCTCCCGGACGCATTGGCAGCACCAACAGCTTTCCGGCAACGATGGTCGTCAGTCCCGACGGCCACTACGCAGCGTTGTTGAACGACGGTTACGGCACGCAGGAGACGCTGGCGCATCAGTCGATCTCGGTGCTTGATCTGAAGACGAATCAAATAACGGAATATCCAGATATCCGTCTCGGCGATGACGCGCACCAGAGTTATTTCATTGGCTTGGCATTCAGTTCTGACGGCAAACATCTGTATGCCTCGATCGGTTCGCTGTCCGACCCAACCGGCGAGAAAAAGGGAGACACGGGAAATGGAATCGCGGTCTACAGCTTTTCCGCAGGCAAGGTCGCACCGGAGCGCTTCATTCCCATTCCGCTTCAGCCACTCGGATCGAGCAAGAAGCTTGCGGTTGGCCTGACGACTCCGCCACGCATGGCGATTCCGTATCCAGCAGGGATTGCCGTCATTTCTGACGCCGGCCATGACAAACTTCTGATCGCGAACAACCTTTCTGACAATGTTGTGCTGCTCGATCCTACGACTGATAAGACCCTACAGACTTTTGACCTGAGCACGAGCGATCTAGTGCCGTCGTCGTATCCGTACACATGCGTGGCGACGAAAGATGGACGGCGGGCGTGGTGCAGCTTGTGGAATGCGTCGGAAGTAGCGGAACTAGATTTAACTAGTGGCAAAGTAGTTCGCCGGATCGACATGCAACTGGTGAAACCATCGAGTCAGGGTGGACTGGGGCTGGCTAGCTTGCCATCGCCAACTGATCTAGGGTCGCATCCGACAGCGATGCTGTTGAGCCCGGACGAGAAGTGGCTCTACGTCGCGCTCTCTAACGTGGATCGCATTGCTGTCGTGAACGCTGACACCGGCTTGCCGCGAGTATTCCTGAGCACGACAGGAGGAAAATTTGCGGGCAGCTATCCCATAGCGATAGAGCAATCTGCCGACGGAAGCCGACTTTTTGTGGCGGATGCTTCGCTCGACGCCGTTGCCGTTCTTGAAATATCTGACGCCACTAGCGTCAACGTACTCTCCCTCCCCGCTCCTCGGTTTATTCCCACCGACTGGTATCCCTCGGCCCTCGCTGTCGTAGGTGATGATTTGCTCATCGCCACGGCCAAAGGCGAAGGTGCGCGGCCCAACAAGGAAATGGGCAAGACCATTTACGAGACGAAGCACAAAGAACACGCTTACATTCCGACCTTATTGCGCGGATCAATCGCGCGCCTGAACATTCCGCAAACGATGGCCAAACTCCCCGAGTACACGCAGATCGTCGAGCACGATAACCTGTTCAAATCTGACCCAGGGAAAATCAACTTCGCAGGTGGTCAGAATCCCATCAAGCACGTGATCTACATCCTGAAGGAAAACCGCACCTTCGATCAGATTCTCGGCGACCTGAAAGTTGGCGACGCCGATCCTTCGCTGAACATGTACGGCGCCGACATCACTCCCAACGAGCACAAGCTCGCGCTGCAGTTCGGCGTGCTGGACAATTTCTACGACAGCGGAGAAGTTTCAGGCGACGGGCATTTGTGGTCGACGGCGGCAATCACGACTGATTACAACGAGAAAACCTGGCAGATTGCTTACCGGGGCAAGGAGCGCACTTACGATTTCCAGGGACAGAACGCCGAGGAGTATCCGCTAGAGCACAATCTGCCGGATATTGATGATCCCTCTACAGGATTTCTTTGGGATAACTTCGCGCGCAATCATGTGAGTTTTCGCGACTACGGCGAATTCGTGAATGCCGAGTGGTGCAACGAGAAACGGAAGGCTGAGAGCCCGAAGCAGGGAACTCCCTCGGGCCAGCAGGCGCACTGCCCGAGAACCGAAGTTAATCAGGGAGATCAGCTTGCGCCGAACGTTGGCGATCCGCACGCGGGGCCGAGTCCGTGGCCCTGGGCTGTGCCGCTGTTCAGCGGAGTGAAGCCGACGAAGGCCGCGCTGCGTGATCATTTTGATCCGCTATATCCAGACTTCAATACAGACTATCCTGACCAGCTTCGTGCCGACGAATTTCTGAATGAGTTCACTGCTTTCGTTCGTGCACGGCAGGAAAACGAAGCTCCGGAGTTCCAGTTACCGTCGTTTGTATTGCTCTATCTGCCCGACGATCACACCGGCGGCACGCGGCCCAATCGCCCGCGCCCGGCTGCTTCAGTGGCCGACAATGATCTAGCACTTGGCCGTGTGGTCGATGCCGTTTCACACAGTCCTTACTGGGATGATACTGCGATCTTCGTTCTCGAAGACGACGCGCAGGATGGTGCCGATCACGTCGACGCACACCGCTCGATCGCATTCGTTGTGAGCAAGTACTCGCCCGGGTCGGCTGCCCAGCCTTACGTGGAGCACCATTTCTACACCACCGTGAACATGATCCACACCATAGAGATGCTGCTCGGCCTTCCGCCGATGAATCACAACGATGCCTACGCGCCTGTCATGTCGCAGATGTTTTCCGGCGCGGGAGACCAGCCGCCGTTTAAGGCTGATTATCGCAATCAGAAAAATAGCCTGATTTATGAGACAAACAAGCGCGAAGCGCCGGGCGCGAAGGTTTCGTCAAAAATGGATTTCTCCCGTCCCGATGTGGCTGGAGCGGCACGTCTAAATAAAGTGCTCTGGCAGGATCAGAAGGGGTCAGCGCCGATGCCGGCGACAAAGCATACAATTTTTCCCGCGGGAGATTAGAATCGGCGACTGAAAGTGGAGGAATCCCAATGAATCGCCCCGCAGGAGTAATCGTAATTGCGGTGCTTTCTCTGCTCGCATCGGCATTGACGCTTTTGATGGGGATACTGATGGTGGCGCTGGCCATCTTTGCGCCAGTCCCGAATGATCCCGGATTCGCGTTTCCTCCGACGTTCTTCAAGGCGCTCATGGGGCTTATCTCGCTCCTATATCTTCTCCCTTCGGTCTGGGGAATCGCGAGCGGAATTGGCCTGTTCGGTCTGAAGAACTGGGCGCGTATTTCGACCATTGTGTTCTCAATCCTGCTGATTCTCATGGGTGGATTTGATTCTTTGATATTCCTGGTCATGCCGAATCTTCCCACCCGTTCCGGCAGCCAGGCGCTCGACCCGGCATTCCTTTCAGCGATGCGTATCGGCATGGCCGGCTTTTCGTTCGGGCTGCTGGCAATTGGCGCATGGTGGCTGATATACCTCACACGTCCGAGAATAAAGCAGCTGTTTGTGCCGGCATCTACGGTTACTGTCTTTGCTCCACGACCGTCCTTGACCCCGATGCAGCCGGACCCTGCTTTCGCGATGCCCGCTACGGTGGGCAGGCCGCAGCGGCCGCTGAGTTTCACGGTTCTCGCCTGGTTTCTGGTTGTCTGCACCGCCTTTCTTCCGGTCAATCTAGTTTTACACGCGCCTGTGATGTTCTTCACTGTCATCCTGACGGGGCGGCCCGCGATTGCCGTTTACTTTGCGTTCGCAGCCGTTTGCCTGTACATCGGGGTCGGTTTGCTGCGCTTCAAGCCGCTTGCTCGTTCCGTCGCCGTGGGATATTTCATCTTCAACTTCATCAATTTTGCCGTCTTCTATCTCGCTCCGGGGCGTCGCGCGCGCATGCAGGCTCGCTCGACTTCCAGCAGTCGATGATCCCTTTCCTCAAGCCTTTTCAGGATCAGTTTCAACCGCAGTTTGATCCCATCCCAATGATGGTGCTCGGCGCATGCGGGGGCTTGATCTTCACGGTGGTCATCGTGTATTTCCTGGTCACTCGCAAAGAGGCGTTCGAAATAGCGGCGCGAGCCAGATAGAGGCTGTTATCTGCATTTCACGCATCTATTGCAAAAGATTTGGCACAGGCACAACGTCTCGCGGCTGCCATAAGCAACGAACTTCAACTGGAACTGCTAGCTCCGGTCGAACTCAGTGCCGCGTGCTTTCGTTATCGTGGAGACGGCAGTTACAGGAAGAAGAAATCAACCGGCTCAACCTCGCAATCCTCAAGCGAGTAATTGAGCGCGGACGAGTCTATCTTTCTAATGCGTCGTTGAGAAACAGATTTTGCCTCAGAGCATGCATTGTTAACCACCGCACAAAGGATTCGGATGTGGACTGTGTGGTCGCTGAGGTGCTTGCCGCAGCAAAAGAAATCGGCACTTAGCAGCGTTAGTCTAGCCCGGTAGTCTTCAAAGGCCCCACCATGCCCGCGACGGATTACTGTAGATTTATCGTCTGTTTCAGCGGGAAATCCTGCGACGAACCGCCGACCATAAATTGGTACTCTCCGGGGATTAGCTGCCAGCCGTTCCGTTCGACATTGAAGATCGAGAGATACTTCGGGTCGACCTCAACCACAACTTCCTTGCTTTCGCCCGGATTGAGTTTCACTTTGCTCCACCCGACCAGACGCTTCGGCGGCTCAGATGCAGAGGCGGGCAGGGAAGCATAGACTTCAGCGATTTCAGCTCCTGCGCGGCTGCCTGTATTCGTGACAGTGAATGTAACATGCGGATTTTTTCCCGCAGCGATCGTCAGATTCGAATACGAATACGTTGTATAGGAAAGTCCAAAACCAAATGGGAACAGAACAGGTTTGTGCTCGGCGTCGTACCACTTGTAACCAACTTTGACGCCTTCGTCGTAGGTGACCTGGAACGGTGCCAGGCCTGCCGCAATCTGCTTCCATTCAACTCCCTTGCTCGGATCGGGCTTCGATTCGCGCGGGGCTCTTACCAGATTGGGATGCGGCAAATCAGCCTCGCTGCGAGGGAATGTTACCGGCAGCTTCGCGCTTGGATTCACATCGCCAAACAACACATTGGCGACCGCTTCTGCACCGCGGTTTCCCGCAAACCAGGCCTCGAGGATCGCACCGACTTGGCTGACCCAAGGCATCGTCACCGGTCCGCCGCTCTCAATCATAACGACCGTATGTGGATTCGCCGCAGCAACCTTGGCGATCAGATCATCCTGATGTTCGGGCAGTGCCAGGCTGTTAAGGTCCATGTCTTCGCTTTCCCACTGGTAGGCGAAGATGACAGCCACGTCAGCATTCTTCGCTAGTGCTGCGGCGGCTTCGGGATTGGAGCCTGAGTCAAACTGTACGTTCGCGCCCGGGGCTTTGGCGCGAATCGCTTTCAGCGGCGAAGTGGGAAACCAAATTTTGTCCTGCCAGTGCGTGCGGCCCTGGCCGGGAGGCATGATCGCATTCCCGCCGGGAGGATCGACCTGCGCCGAGCCGCCGCCTGAGATCATTCCTACATCCGCGTGTGGGCCGATGACAGCAATGCTGTGAATTTTCCCCGCATCAAGTGGCAGCAACGAAGCGTCATTTTTAAGCAGCACAGCTCCCTGTTCGGCAAGCCTCTGCGCGATTTCGAATCCGCCAAGTATGTCGACCACACTTCTCTTCGGCGGATCGTCAACCACGCCCGTCGCAAACATCGACCGGAGAATGCGGTGTACATGGTCGTCCAGTTCCGACTGCGGCACCTTGCCCGACTCCACATCTTTTTTCAGTTCCTCGTCATAGAAAATCCAGCCCGGTTCTTCGTGGTCAAGTCCGGCGGCAGAGGACTTCGCGGCGCTGTGCACAGCGCCCCAATCGCTGACCACAAACCCCTTAAAATTCCAATCTTTCTTCAGAACATCGGTGAGCAGGTATTTGTTCTCGCAAGCATAGTCGCCGTTGACGCGATTGTAAGAGCACATGACTGCAGCGGCGTCCGACTCTTTCAGCCCAATTTCGAAGGCCAACACATCGCTTTCGCGAGCAGAACGTTTATCGATATTGACGTTGACTGCGTTGCGCCCGCTCTCCTGATCGTTGAGAGCATAGTGCTTGATGTCGCCGATCACGTGCTGCGCTTGCAGACCCTTCATTACCGCGCCCACCATTTTCCCTGCGAGAACCGGATCTTCCCCCAGGTACTCAAACGTGCGCCCGTTGCGCGGCTCGCGCGTGAGATTGATGCCACCACCGAGCGACATGTTGTAGCCCTGAGCGCGCAGTTCGCGTCCGATCAGTGCACCATATTCGTAGGCGCCGTCGAGGTCCCAACTTGCAGCCCCAGCTATGTCGGCGGGCAGCGCTGTCGAGTAGCGTCCGTTTTCGCCGCTGCTACGCACTCCGTAGGCTGCATCCGACATTTGGATCGCCGGAATGCCGAGGCGAGGGATGCCGGGCACGTATCCCGCCCCGCCGTTTGAGTGGATAATCAGCGGGCTGAGTGGGCTTAGCCCTTCCATACCTGTACCGTGAAGTAACTGAATCTTTTCATCGAGCGTCATCTCCTTCACGACCATCGAGGCGCGTTCGTCGGGAGAAAGGTTGGGGTTCATCCACGGATGAGACTTCACGTTTGACTGAGCGATTACTGCGATGGAAGTGAAAATGTTGAAGGCCAGAAAAAAGTGGAAAGCGATTTTACTTTTCATAGACAGGAACGATGCGGCCTCGCTTTTTAGGTGAATACCAAATCGTTAATGTTGAGCATTTTCGTTTATCTAGAACTGCTTTGCCAATATGCGGAAGTATAGCGAAAGTAAGGCAAACCTGTATTCTTTACATCAACTGGTTTTCATTTTTGCAAGTTCGGCCGTCATGAGTTGGTGCGACTTGGCCTGCATCATCGGTGCCGTTACACTGAAGGTGTGAAGATCGCACTGGGCCAGATCAATCCTACGGTCGGAGATTTCTCCGGCAACGCTGCAAAGATTATCGATTTCTCTCGTCGTGCGCAGGCCGCCGGCGCGGGATTAATTCTATTCCCCGAATTGTCAGTCTGTGGCTATCCGCCGCGTGATCTGGTCGAGCGAACTTCGTTTGTTGCGCGTAACCGAGAATCGGTCGAGCGAATCGCTACCGAAACACGTGGCATCGCCGTCATTTGCGGCCTCGTCACTCCCGCGCACGAAGATACCGGCAAGTCTGTCATGAATTCGGCGGCATTGCTGATGGACGGTAAGGTTGCTTTTATCCAGTCGAAGATGCTACTGCCGACCTATGACGTCTTCGATGAAATTCGCAATTTCGCACCGGCGCGCAGCCAGGAGCTGTTCCCGTTTTGTGGCAAGAGCATGGCGCTTACCATCTGCGAAGATGCCTGGAATGACAAACATTTCTGGCGCAAGCGGCTGTATACGGTCGATCCGGTTGATTCGCTGATTCAGGCTGGCGGCAATTTCGTCCTCAACATTTCCGCGTCGCCGTTCTGGATCGGCAAGCGCGAACTGCGTCGCGATATGCTGGCCAGCATCGCGCGCCAGCACAAGGCACCTGTTGTCATGGTCAATCAAGTCGGCGGTAACGACAGTCTTGTCTTTGACGGCTCAAGTCTGGTTCTTAATCGCGAAGGAGAGGTCATCGCGCAAGGGCGCTCCTTTGAAGAAGATCTGATCTACTTCGATCCCGATGAGCTCACTGGGGAAATGCACGAACAAATACTTGGCGACGAGGCCAGCGCCTACGCGGCGCTCGTGCTCGGGACTCGCGACTACATGCACAAATGCGGGTTTCAGAAGGCAATTATCGCACTGAGTGGTGGAATTGACTCAGCGTTAACAGCAGTTATTGCGGCTGATGCTGTAGAGCCGGAGAACGTCATCGGTGTCGGAATGCCGGGACCATATTCATCGCAGGGTTCGATCGACGATGCGCGTGCGCTAGCAAAAAATCTCGGCATTCGATTCGAACTACTTTTTATCAATCCGGCGTATGAAGCGTATCGCCAGACGCTGCAGCCAGTTTTCGCGGGACAAAAAGAAGACGTGACGGAAGAAAACATCCAGTCGCGCGCTCGCGGCACAATCTTGATGGCGTTGTCGAATAAGTTCAATGCAATTGTCCTTTCGACTGGCAACAAGAGCGAGTTGGGTGTGGGCTACTGTACACTCTACGGAGATATGGTCGGAGGGCTGGCCGTCATTTCCGATGTGCCCAAAACGCTGGTATATCGCCTAAGCGAGTACGTGAATTCGAGACGAGAAGTAATACCGCGCGCCACAATCGAGAAGCCGCCATCAGCGGAGTTAAGGCCCGACCAGAAAGATAGCGATTCGCTGCCGCCCTACGAAGTTCTCGATGCAGTGCTGGAAGATTACGTCGAAGATGCGCATTCCGCCGACCGCATTGCCGGCGATCGCGGATTCGACATTGAGACCGTCAAACGCGTCATTCGCATGGTGGATCGCGCCGAGTACAAGCGCCAGCAGGCCGCTCCAGGCATCAAGATTTCTCCTAAGGCCTTCGGCTACGGGCGACGGTTTCCCATTGCCGCGAAGAGCGAGGTTTGAAAGAAGGCGACGAAGAAGGCCGAGACTCCGAGACAAATCCCTGAAACTTAGATTAATAAATTGCTGGACTAAGATTACTGGAATCACGCTTCCGATACGAAAGGAACTCATGCGCAGTTTTCTAAACTCGATTTGCATTCTTCTGCTTTCTTGCGGTCTCGCAGCGACGCAGGCTACGACGGCGAAATCGGCTACACCCAAACCTGCAGAAAAGCCTGCCGCGAAGGCTGCCGAAAAAACTGATCCAGCCGTAAATCTTCCCTCGGAATCGACCGTCGATTCCTTCCTGCAACAGACATTCGGCTATCAACCCAATCTCTCGTGGAAGATTTCGAGCATCCGACCAGCCGGAGTCGGCGGCCTTGCGGAAGTCACCGTCATTCTTGCCGGCGAACAGGGCCAACAGCTCAGCCGCTTCTATGTCACCTCCGACGGAGCGCATGCCGTAACGGGGGACATTATTCCGTTCGGCGCTAAGCCGTTTGATCCCGCGAAAAAGCTGCTCGAGAAGGGAATCAACGGCCCCGAGCGCGGGCCAAAGGATGCTCCGGTGACCATCGTCGAATTCGGTGATTTGCAATGTCCGGCGTGCAAAGCGGCACAGCCATCGATCGAAGCTCTTGCTGCCGCCGAACCCAATGCGCGCTTCGTCTTTCAAAATTTTCCGCTGGAGATGCACAACTGGGCGGCCAAAGGCGCTGCCTATGCGGACTGCGTGGGACGCGCCTCGAACGAAGCCTTCTGGAAGTTCCTGGCAAAAAACTATGAGACCCAGGCCGACATTACGGCCGAAAATGCCGACGAGAAGCTGACCGCAATCGCCGACGGCGTGGGACTCAAGGGCGCCGACATCGCCGCCTGCGCCGCCAAGCCAGAGACCAAAGCGCGCATTGACGCGTCGCTCGCGCTGGGCAAGTCGGTGGACGTGACCGGCACGCCCACGCTCTACATCAACGGGCGCAAAATAGGCAGCTTCGACGCGCACATGGTGGATGCGTACAAGAGCCTGGTGGAGTTCGCGGCGAAAGAGAAGCAGTGACACGGGCCTAACCCCTCAGGGGCTAAAGCCCTTGTGTTTATTGGCTTTGGTCGGCACGGCTTGAAGCCGTGCCCTTCCCAAACCGATTTGTTAGATCATGCTAGTTTGAAATGATCGGGAGCAGCGCGGTTGGCGGCACGTCCCAGAAGTTGCCGGTATAGACCATGAGGCCGGTGCCCTTGAGGTCAACGCTCTTGCCGGTAGGGTTGGTGTTGAATGACGTGTTACCTGTCACCACGACTTGATTATTGGTAGTGCCCACGATCGAGTCATTCAGAGAGGTGAATACGGAGTTCTGAATGATCGTACTCCCCATAGTATTCACGCCAATGTTGATCCCGTGAACGTGATTGTTTAACGGCAGGCCTCCGAGCTGGCTGTTACGCACGATCAGCGAATTCGTCGGCGTCCTGAAATCCACGACGTAGTAATTTCGCCCATCGTTTGCGCTCCCGATGCTGCCAATATCGACGTTATCCACCTCGACCGTGTTGCCGCCCGCTCCCAGCAGCCAGCTGCCTATGCTCCCATCCGTACGAAAGCCGTAGATGAAAAGGCCGCTGCCAAGTCCGAGATTAAAGCAAGGTGTGGCGCCCGTCGGCGAAGGACCGCCGAACACAGCGATCCCGCATTCGGACATCGACCCGGTGAAGTTGTTCTGGAAGGCGTAGATCCCTCCAGAGCTGGAGTCGATGAGCGTTCCCATGCCGTCCCAGGCGACATCGAAGATCGAACCACCGAGCAGCGCGCCGGAGTCAATCAGAATGCCGTAGCGCCAGGAAAAAGTTTCCGTGCTGTGCACGACAATCGTGACGGTTCCACCCGCGGTGATGTGGAAGATAGCGTTGACGTGATTCGCGTCATTGATGGCTGCTTCACATGTAGAAGAAAAACTGCAGGTATTCAAGAGTGGGCCGGGCGTAAAACGATTGTTGCTGAACGCCCAGCTGTCGCCGGTGTTCGTCAGATTAAAGAGATGGTGGAACGCCCACATGGTGGAGTTGGAGATCTTTACATCCCCAGAGCCGCCGCCAGGGGTAGTCGTCATGCCGTCGTAGGCGTTGACGATTACGATGTTGTTGATCACCCCGTGGTCGAATCCATGACCCTTGCCGCCGTCGCTGAACAGCGGCGGATAGTGCGTCTTCCCGGTGACCTGATTCGGCCAGTAAAAATTGATGCCGGAAATCTGCCAGCCGGTTTCGAGTTGAAACGGCGGCACGGTTTCACTGGTCAACAGAATGGTAGTGCCGTAGTTGCCCGAATTGTCTCCGGCCGGTGCACCCACACCACTCATGGCGCAATGGTTGAGTTTAATAGTAGCGGTGCCGGTCAGAAGAATATGTCCGGCAGGAAGGACCAGTCTGCTGCCGGCGGCGTCGCAGGCGGCAGCTGCCGCTGCCAGCGCGACATCGTCAGAGGTAATGCCATCGGCGGCGAGATTTGGATAAATGTCCTGATTGCCCGCGCGAGTATTCGACGCGCTGGTGATGCCTGCGGAAACGATCACCAGGGATATGATTATTGTGGCGATAAGAACGGAGCGAGTGGCAGCTTTCGTGTTCACAGTATTCTCCCAGTGTTATGAGTGCGATGAATGTTGTTTGCCTAGCCTCGATCTATGCCGTGATTGGCTCACAAGTGATAACCGCGCTGAGAGCGTTTTATTCCCTCGGACATTGATTTGCACGCAGCTGATCTGCACACAGCAGATCGCGTCTTTGAGCATTAGCGCGGAATCGAGTCTCGCAGCTTGTACAACGCAGCCATTTTCTCCACGACAGATTTCAGTGTTCCGCTGATCACATATGTGTTGGTCACTGTGGGGCCGGCCGGATAGCCTGTGTAGCGCACCGAGTCGACGATCATCGTGTCGGAGCCAAATTCACCTGTGTCGGGCGGCGGCCCGGGGCAGCTCCAGGTGAAGTTGAGGACGAGGAAGTCGACCGATCCACCCTGTGTGGTGTTCACCGCGTAGATTCCGATGGCGGTGTTTTCGTCACCGGTGGTCGCAATCACTCCACCATAGTTCGGATTGATCGCGATCGAACCGTTCGCGCACGGGTTCTCCTGAAGCTGGGTGGTCTCGGCGTCGTAAGTAAACATGCGATAGAAATTCGCTCGCGCATAGATCACCGGGATTTCGCGAGCTGTATTCGTGGCGAGCGCCTTGGGAACCTGCATGAATGTCGAGTAAAGCGCGACCGGGCCAAGTCCCTGGAAGTCGAGCGTTATATCTTTGCCGAGCACCACGTTGTTCCATATCACTGGATTGTCCTGCCCACCGCCGAATCCCGGGCACGGCCCTGGCGGAGCCTCGAAGACGCACTGCTGTGTGCCATCGGGGTCATATTCCAGCGTAAGGGAACGCGTTCTTTGCGTAAGGCCGTCGTTCTCAGCTAGGCCGATCGGCGAACCGTGGTTCACAGCCGGAGTCGGCGGGCTGTTCCAAGTGCTCCACGTATCACCGGCCTCGGTGGGGTTGGCATAATCTAGTGGAAAAACATCGGTTTGAATCTGGCGGCCGTTATCCCAGTTGTTGATGACCTGCACGCCGTTCCAAGTCCACTGCCAGAGCGCGCCGCCCGCGACCAGGTTGGAATTGACTGTGATCTCTCCGCCGCTGAGGCTGAGAAGCTGCTCACTTTGGTTGTAGTAGCGCGGATAGCCGAAGACGCCCATCCGCTGGTCGATGTAGCCTTGTTCGGTATCGAGTCCGGTGGAATTTCGCAGGGAGTGATGGCCGGTCGCGGGGTTATAGGTGCGTATCAACTCCGAAGTGCCGGGCTCCTGCGAAACGAAGGGATATCCCAGAATCTCCTCGACGTGGTAGCCCTGTGTGGCGCCTTCGTTCGGATCGAGTGACACCATGTGATCGCTGCCGTTAAACAGGCGATAAAGCGGGACTGTACCCAGCGCAGGATGATCTTTTATGGGCACGTAAAAGATGGCTCCGTCCAGGGGGTAAGCATCACGCTCCGTGGGGTCGGCGGTGATGGTTCGATCTCCGCCGCCGGTTCGAATGCGCCACAGCACGTTCAAAGGCATGTAAGGGCCGACACTGCCGTGATAGGCCTTAGGGTTGGCTGACGCTTGAGCGGCGCTGTTGGATGTTTGTGTGTGCGGCTGAAGTCCCAGGCCATGGCTCCCTTGCTGCGCCTGAACGGCCTGGCCACGGGCGATGCTGCATGCGACCACGAGAGAAGCAACTATGAAAACCAGTATTCGAATGTGCGAAACACCGATGACTTTCGACACCACGGGTCTCCTATGAAGGTTGGCCTGCCCCAATGGGGGCTGGTGGTTATGAACACAAAGACATGACGGAAGTTTCAATTAACAAGGGGAGAAAATTGCGGAACTAATTTTACTAGGTCTCGGGCTGGCTATTCAAACTCCGCTTTGGTGGCCCAAATACGCGCAGGTTGCCCTTTGGTTACTTTTCGCTGATGTAGATCGTAGAGTTGTTCCGGTTGACGTCGGAGATAATGTGCGGAGTAATGACGATCATCAGTTCGTCATCGTCCTCTTCTTTGGTGTTCGAGGCCGCAATTTGATTGAGGCCGGGCAGGAATCCATAGCCTGGGATGCCACTCAACGAAAGCTGGTCCGTGATTGAGATTTCACCTGCAACCACGGCCGGTTCGCCATCCCTGAGGTTGATGCTCCCGTTGAATTCTCTGTTCTGGATTACTGGTACTCCGTTGGACGAAGCTCCGGTGAGGGATCGCACCTGCATTTCGAACTGCATAGTGACCGTTCCATCGCCGTGAACAGTAGGTTTTGCCTTTAAGTTCAAGCCAATATCTTCATAGCTGACCGAAGGGAACGGCGGAACATAACTCTGATTTCCCAGCACCTGCGAAATCTGCGGCGAGTTGAAAATGGGCGCATACGAAGCATTCTGGATCGGATAGCGCTCTCCCAACTTGAAAGTGGCGTCGGCTCCCTGGCTAGCGCGAATCGTGACGTGCGACAGGCTCCGCGCCCAGGATTCGTTGACTGAGAGTGAGGTGGTCAGCTTGTCAAGGCTGAGGCCCATAAACGTGAGGCCGCCTCCAAATGTAGCCAGGGGCTGGCTGAAGATGCCGCTGCCTCCGCCGCCAAGCTGCGCCAGAAGTGCCGAAAGCGCTGTACTCCCTGCCTGGTTGATGCCACCGGAGGCGATGAGCTGATTGATGAGCTGTTGAATACTTTGTCCGCCAAGTCCCCCCAGAGCCGCGGCCGGAATATTGAACAGATTGAACGTATTGGGAGCATGAATACCAATATCGCGCGTGAACTGGTGGCTGATCTGGTAGACGTTGACATCGAGCATCACTTGAGGTTTTTGGTTGCTGATGAGCAGCAGCAGTTTCGAGCATGCCTCGAGGACAGGTTGCGTGGCACGTACTTCCAGCACGTCAAGGGTTTGGCCAGAAGGTACAAAGCGGAGATCGAACATGGTACGCAGTATGTTGATCACTTCCGCTGACTCAGTCGGCGTGCTATGCGGCGGCATGATGAAAGTTCCCAGCGACATGCGATCGTACTGTTTGTGATTCTCCGGTGAGTCTTTTGCAATGAACATCTGATGTGGATCGAGGGCGGTCCACATCGTCTTGCTGATCTCACAAGCCAGCTTCAGAGCGGTAAAGAAATCGACATCATCGACATTGAAACGCACCTGCCGTGACTCGATAGGATCGTCAAACTGCACGTTGATTCCGTAGGCGGCCCCGAGTTCGGTAAACAATGCCTTAATGTCACCAGAAAAATGGAAGGTGGCCCGCTCGCTTTTGGGGGCAAGATGAAGTTCGCCCGCATTGATAAGGCGGATTGGAGGTTCGTGCGGCACATGCGGAGCCTGGGCGCGCATGGACTCTTCCAGTTGCTGGCGTGCGAACTGATTTTCCGGGTCGAGATCGAGAGCCGCACGAAATTCTTTGGCCGCCGGATTTGGTGAGCCTTCGGCAAGGAGATCATTCCCCTGCTTCATGTGGTTGTAGACAAGTTGCGCTTTCATCATTTCCCGAGCGGCTAAGAACTGCGTGTCCTGCGGCACCAACCGCGCCGCTTCATCGAACTGTTCGAGAGCGTCTTCCAGTTGCTGCTGATCTCGCAACTTGAGGCCGCGGGAATAGGCCTGGTGTGCTTCTTTTTTGTCTTTCTTCGAGACGATGCAGTTCACTCCGCCCGGAACTCCATTGCGGCAGGTCGTCGGCGCAACCGCGGTCGGATCGTCGCTGCTGGCCCACAGTGGTGCCGACGTAGCGGTGAGAAGCCCGATTACGAAGATGCAGATTACGTGCCGCATTCCGGTTAATCTAACTTTGTTTAAATTCCCCTAGCTCACACCATAGTTCATGCCAGCGGACGTATATTTCGGGAAAAGAGAAATGTGTTGCCCGTGCATAGAACGACGAAACAGGTTTAACTTGCGCATCGCTGTTATCCGTTAGGACAGCATAATTCGCTCAATTTCTCGCGCCTTGCCGGTCGTTTCATCGCAATCGATTGCTACGGCGCAAAACCGAACATCCCCTGTGGCAGGCTCGAAGCGTACGGGCATTCCGTTCAGGAATTTGCCTACAACGAGTTCTTTCTTCACCCCGATCACGCCGTCGTAAGGCCCGGTCATGCCAACATCGGTTACATAGGCAGTGCCATTGGGCAGGACGCGCTCATCAGCCGTAGGCACATGTGTGTGCGTCCCAACCACCGCAGTCACGCGCCCATCGAGATACCAGCCGAGCGAAATCTTCTCGGACGTTGCCTCTGCGTGTATATCGACCAGAATCACCTTCGCAGTCACTGTCTTCAGCAGTTGGTCGGCAACACGAAATGGGTCGTCATTCGAAGCCATAAACACGCGGCCTTGCAGGTTTATGACTGCGTAAGGAATTTTCCCCTTGAAGCCCTGATACAAGCCCCATCCGGGCATGTCCGCAGGATAGTTCGCCGGACGCAGCACTCTGCGCGCGGGCCCGTGTCCGTTGCCTTCGACCATTTCAAAGTAATCGACGATTTCCCGTTTATCCCAGACATGGTTGCCAGTCGTGATTACGTCAATATTGAGATCAAAAAGCTCCTCGGCCAGAGCCGGAGTAATGCCGAAGCCCGCCGCAGCATTTTCGCCGTTCGCAATGATCAGGTCTATGGCACGATCGCGCACGATTCCTGGCAGACGGTCTTTGACGATTGTTCGCCCCGGCCGCCCGAAAATGTCGCCGATGAAAAGAATCCGCATAATTTCGCGTAAGCCGATGGTAACACGCAGGCAAATTCGCCTCGGGGCATGATCACAGGAGCCTTGAAGATAAAAAACTTCTCTAGTGTGGCAGGTTGGGCAGATCTGCGCGTGCCAGCACAGTGCCCCAGGAGTCGAGTACATAGACATCGGTCCAATGTGCGGCAGGTGTGCTTCGTCCCACGCTCTCAGTCAGCGTGAATGTGATGGTCGTGCGCGGCGAAGTGCAACCTGTCAGCTGGCGCATTTCATCGCCTGAGTGCGACGAATCCGCTGTATCCCCTCGCCGCGCCTTCGCTTCTTCGGGCGAGCCGGCGTGGAGGACGACTTCCACCGCGCCAGCGAGATTCTGGCAACGCATGGGAATCTGAATCTCCCATTCCCGGGAAGCAGTTCGCTTGACCTTCGGCTCTTCGGCAAAGACGACCACCGGCGGATTTCCTCCCGGCGAGGCATACCATTCCAGCCAGAGCCGCGCAAATTCACTGTTCGCTTCCTCATAAGCGTGGCTCAATTCGCGGTCCCGCTCTTCCCAGCACGGATGCATGGCATATAGCAAACTCGTCTTAGTAGGGGCACTATGCGCATGCAGCAGATGATGGAGGGCGGGCACGAAATCAGGATGATAGCCCGCGCGCGCCATGAGCATCAGGCCCTCGCGGTCAGCATCGAGTTCCATGTGGCGGCAAAATCGGCCGAAATCTTCAGAAGCTTTTTCCGAATCTGACCAAGATGCTGAAGGCAGGCTGGGATCGCCTAGCACAATGGCCGTACCACCGCCATTCTCCAGATATTTCTGATAGAGGTAGCGCCGCGCCCAATCGCGACGAACGACGTGAGCAATCTCATGCGACAGGATCGCTGCCCATAGTCCTGTGCTAGCTCCGGCAAGCTGCGCTAGGCCGCTTTCGACATAGACGGTGCCATCCGGCGACGAATAGGCGTTGAATTGACCGTCGTCGTCGACGCGAAGTTCCCAAGTGAACTTGGTATTTCCTGCTGTCCGAAGCTGCGCCACTAAGCTGGTGAATACTTGACGGCCAGTCGCGTAGCGTCCGACAGGCGCAGCACTTTGCGCCAGAAGTTGCGGCCGCAGGCGCGCGGCGGCTTGCATGTCGAGAGTAAATTGCTTGGGAACTTCCGCAGGAGAAAGATCCTGGGGGAACGCGAAGATGCTCCACAACGGGAGCAATGCCAGCCAGACGATCACGCAACCGAAAAATCTATGGGGCTCATCTCTCACGGGCATCCTCACCGGAGATCATTTGATTGCATTATGCAACGTGCTGGCTGATTCGCAAGAGGAAAATACAAAACGCCTGGAAATTTCTTTTACTGAGTCAATTCCGCCGTTCGCAGAAAATCGTAGTTGCCTGCAGGATTCAGCTTGATGTTGCGCACACGTTGCGTGTGGACTAGCACATTGTCGAGATACCACAGATCGATGTAAGGCAGGTCTCGGGCTAGGATGCGCTGCACTTCGGCGTATAGCGGCTTGCGCTGGTTGGGGTCAATCTCGCGGCGGGCTTGATCGATCAGAGAGTCGAGTTTCGGGTTCGAATAGAAACCACGGTTGGCGCCATTCGGCGGGAATTTCGACGAATGGAATGCATATTCGAAAATGTCGGGATCTTCGTTGCCTCCAATCCATCGCAGTCCGTACATCTGGAATGCCCCGTGAACCACATCCGAAAAGAAGGTAGCAAACTCGAACGTACGGATATCAAGCGCGATCCCGACTTCACGTAACTGCTGCTGCATCACTGCAACCATCAGCCGTGTATTTTCATCGGTTGAAGTTTTCATGGTGATGTGAAAGCGCACACCGTTTACTTTGGGATATCCGGCGGCATCGAGCAACGCGTCTGCTTTTGCGGGATTGTGCTCGTAGGTGGCAACGTCTCCGTTGTACGCCCAGCTTTGAACAGGCAGCACACTGCGGGCTAGTTGCGCCTCACCACGCCAGAGGTATTCCACCATCGGTCGCCGGTCGAGAGCGTAGGCGATAGCCTGGCGCACACGGGCATCTTTCAGGATCGGATCGCGTAGGTTGAACGCTAAGTACGCCAACCTTGTCCCTGCGCCTTGCTCAACAAGCAGATTAGGCTTTTGTTTCAGTGTAAGTACGGTATCCGGCGTATAGTAAGCGTTGATGGCAATATCGGCGCTACCCTTACGCAATTCGAGAGCCTGCGAGTTTGCATCCGGTACCACCGCAAACCGCACACGCGCCACTTTTGCCTTCTCACCCCAATAGTCGTCGTTGCGCTCGATCACAACCTCGCGGTCCATTTCTGCGTTGACGAACCGGAAGGGCCCCGATCCTATGGGATGGTTGGTCATTTCTTCCCCGCTGTCGTAAGGAACAATGCCTATCGCTGCGTCCGCAAGGTTCCAGAGCAGAGGTGAATCCGGTTCCTTGAGGTGAAACACGACGGTTAAGTCGTCCGGCGCATCGATGCGGTCCACGAATCTATAGTTCGAAGTCTTCGTGCTGCGAATCTTTCCTTGCAGCAACGAATCGAGTGTCCATTTCACATCGCGCGAAGTCAGCGCGCGGCCATCATGAAACCTGACGCCATGATGAAGATGGAAGACATAAGTCAGTGGATCAGGGATCTCCCAACGCTCGGCCAAGTCGGGAACGACGTTCAAGTTATCTCCGCGCGCAACCAGGCCGTCAAAGATCAGTGCGTCAATGCGCGCCGAATATGCGTCGAGTCCGACGCGCGGGTCGAGATTTGTCGGGCTTGATTCGATGATCATGACGAGCGTATTGGCATCGGGCTTCGCGGAACAGGAGAGCAGCGTGAGGATCGCAAAAATGGAAATGATGGCAGAAGGCCATTGCGCAGTGAGACGTCGAACGGTAGACCTCGGACTGCGGACCTCGGACCTCAGCGAAGCCGCCGTGACGCCCGAAGTCCAAGGTCTGAGGTCTGCCGTCTTTCTACGCATAGGAAATTTTCCCGAGCACAGCTGGCCGTCTCGCGCCAGTCGCGGATGGAATGTTCGAAGGGCGGCGGTTCCATGTTTCGTAGGCGAGCACGGCGAATGCAACGGCCTCTTTCGCGGCTGACGGCAAGCCCAACTCATCAGAGTACCGGACCACAACTCCGAGTGGAGCGAGTTGTTCTGCTAGCATTCCAACCAGTGTGGCGTTCCGAGTCCCGCCGCCGGATAAAACCATTTCACGATATGAATGCTTCGACTTCACAAGAACAAAACGCTGCACGGCATCCACGATCGACCTTGCCGTTAGGGCAGTTGCTGTTGCGACGACATCCTGCTTACGAGCACGACCGCATACGCGCAGAAACTCGCGAACAAATTCCCGCCCGAATTCCTCGCGTCCCGCGGTTTTGGGAGGCTTTTGTTGGAGGAAGCGATGCGCCAGCATTCGCTGAAGCACAGGCGCAATGATTTCACCCGATGCTGCAATCTTTCCTCCGCGATCGAACCGCTGCCCAAACCATGCTTCCATCACAGCATCAATCACCATATTTCCAGGGCCGGTATCGAACGCGAAAACATCTTCCGCACTGGCGCCCGGAGGTATCACAGTGAGATTGGCAATGCCCCCGATGTTCTGCACGATGCGTCCGATCTTCGGATTGCGAAAAAAGAGATAGTCGAGATACGGAACCAGCGGCGCGCCTTTTCCGCCGGACGCCATATCTGCTGGACGAAAGTCCGATACAACTGGCACACCAACCCGTGCAGCAATCACGGCGCCCTCCCCAGTTTGCCATGTGGCGGCAACTTTCTTCCTCAGGAACAATTGCCGCTCACCTTGATGGTAAAGAGTCTGTCCATGACAGCCGACGAGTTGAGCCTTCACGCGAAAGCGTCTCTGCGCCGCCAATACAGCATCTGCGTATAGCTCGCCGAGGAGAAAATTCAGGCGCGCAAGATCAGCGACACGGGCGGCCGTAGCATTCATCGCAGCTAGGATCGTTGCGCGAACCTTTGCCGCATAAGGGTACTCGGCATGTCCGATCAATTCGATCGTGTGGGGCGGGCGCTCCCGCACGCGACCACTGATGCTCGCGCCAGACTTTCTCTGAGAGACCCGCTCATGCAGACCGCGGATGCGGACCAGCGCTACATTGATGCCGTCGGCAGAAGTTCCGCTCATCACTCCGGCGACAATCATGGTATCGGCGCTCATGAGTGTGTGCGCCGCGGCTTCTCCCGCCGGTTTAAAGTCTCAATCCGCACCTGCTCGCTGAACTCCCATAAGGCCCGCGAGAGCTTCTGGATCGCAGGAGGAGATACAAATTGTTTGGTCCGGATACCCATATCTACACGCAACGAACCTGCAAACCTCTTCTTAAATACGCGAACGCGCTGTGCCGCGTCAGCTGCGCGGCGGGCAAACTTCTTGTCGTGTGCGGCAGTCTGCATTAATTCTTCGTGTGCCTGCAGAATGTAATCCTCACGATGACAAATGAGGCACAGATCGCCACCCGCACGAATGAATTCTGTGGCTGCTCCGCCAATCGGCGCAGCGGCGAGCACGCCACCCATTTCCAGATCATCGGACGCTATTAGATTCCGATAGCCAATGCGACACCTCAGAATGTCTGTGATCCAGACTTTCGACAGAGAGGCTGGTCTCCGGTCGCCCGTCACCTGCGGATATGCCGCGTGCGAGATCATCACAAACGGCAGTTGCTGCCGCAAAGTCCGGTAGGGAACCAGATCCTCCGCCCAGAGGTTCTTCAGAGGCTTTTCAATCACGGGCAGATCATGGTGGCTGTCAAGTTTCCCCTCGCCAAGTCCGGGGAAGTGTTTCCCGCAACCAAGCACTTTTGCAGATTTGAGTCCGGCGAGAAACTCGCGGGCGTAAGTCACCGTTTCCTTTGGATTCACCGATACTGTGCGCGAACTCATCACATTGCGCGACGCCTCAGATGCCAAATCAAGGACAGGCGCGAAATCGACGTTGAATCCCAGGGCTCGGCAGTTTCGGCCGATCAATTCTCCGTGCTTGCGAAAAAGTTTGCGGTCTCCGCTGGCAAATACGTCTGCCGCCGACGGTGTCGCCCCGAGCGCGTTGCGAAAGCGGTCGACCGTGCCGCCTTCAAGATCGACACAGGTGAAAAGCGGCGTCGAAACGCACTTCTGACATTCACGCAATAACTGTTGTGTTTGCTCGCCGTTTTGAATATTGCGTGCGAACAGAATCACTCCGGCTGGTTGTAGTCGCTTGAGGAGGGAACTCAGCCGCGGCGTCATCTCCGTGCCGTCGAAGCCGATAATCAGAAGCTGGCCCAGCCCGTCTAACAGAAATGCCTCCGTGTTTCCTTGTGGCCTTATGGTTTAGATTTCTTTTTTCAACTCCGCCAGCAGGTTGAGCGCTTCGAGTGGTGTCAGGCGATTCAGATCTACTTCGCGTAGTTTCTCCAGCACCGGCTGCGAAATCGGCGTAAAGATCGTCAGCTGCGCTGGTCGCGGGGTTGCTTCCGGCGACAAATGCGCCGAAGCTTGTTGCTCCGCGAATTCATGCTCGGCCAGTACTTCACGGGCACGTGTGATCACTTCGTTGGGTAAGCCCGCAAGCTTCGCGACTTCGATGCCGTAGCTTCGATCGGCCGCCCCGGATTCGACTTTGCGCAGAAATACAATTCCACCGCCTGTTTCTTTGACGGAGACGTGATAGTTCTTCACTCCTGAAAGTTGCTCGGCCAGTTCCGTCAATTCGAAATAGTGCGTGGCAAAAAGAGTCTTGGCTCGCACTCGCGCATGCAGATATTCGACCGCTGCCCATGCGATCGCCAGACCGTCATAGGTCGAGGTGCCACGGCCCACCTCATCCAGCAGGATCAAGGACCGCGAAGTTGCCGTGTGCAGGATGGCGGCCGTCTCCGTCATCTCGACCATGAAAGTCGAGCGGCCTCGCGCCAGGTTATCGCTCGCGCCAATGCGCGTGAATACGCGATCCACAACACTCAGACGTGCCGAGCGTGCCGGCACAAACGATCCCATTTGCGCCAGGATTACGATCAGCGCTGTCTGCCGCAAATACGTTGACTTGCCGCCCATGTTCGGCCCGGTCAGCAGAAGAATGTTGTGCGTGGCCACGTTCAAATACAAATCGTTGGGCACGAAGCGCTCGCTGCCGCCGGCCATCTCTTGTTGCTCAATGACGGGATGCCGGCCTTCGACGATCTCCAATTCTGCGCCGTCCGTCGCGTCTACAAACTGTGGCCGGCAGTAATTTCGTAGCGCGGCAATATGCGCTAGTGACGCGAGCACGTCGACCTCGGCTAGCGCCAGCGCAGTCTGACGGATTCGCTTCGCCTCGGCGGCGATTGCTGTGCGCAATTCGGTAAACAAGCGGCGCTCGATCTCGACAATCTTTTCCTGTGCATCCAGAATTTTCGCTTCGTATTCCTTTAGCTCAGGTGTTGTGAAACGTTCCGCATTGACCAATGTCTGCTTGCGTTCGTAGTCCTGCGGCACCAAGTGTAGATTCGGTTTTGACACCTCGATGTAGTAGCCGAAAATCGAGTTGAATTTCACTTTTAGTGAGCTGACACCTGTGCGTCCGCGCTCGCGCTGCTCGATCTGCGCCAGCACCTGCTTGCTGTTGCGCGAAAGTTCCCGCAGTTCGTCGAGATCGCGATCCACGCCGCCGGCGATGATGCCACCGTCGGAAAAATTGAGCGGCGGCTCGGAAACAATGGTTGTCTCGATGCGTTGCCGCAGGTCGCCCAGTTCGTCGAGCGACGAGCCAAGTGCCTGCAATCGCTCAGTGGTGAGCCGTCCCACTGCGGCCTTCACGACGGGAATCTTTCCCAGCGAGGACGCTAGGGCGAGGACATCGCGAGGATTCGCCGTTTCCAAAGTGACACGGCTCAGTAGGCGTTCGAGGTCCAGCACGCCGTCGAGCGCGCGCCGTAACTCCTCGCGGGCGACGATATCTTTTACTCCCGCTTGCACCGCGTCGAGCCGGGCATTGATCTCCTTCAGATCGAGCGATGGCCGCAGCAGCGAAGCGCGCAGCAGTCGCTTTCCCATCGGAGTTACTGCGGAATCGATGGAGCGGAACAGCGTGACACCCGCATCCGTACCGGCGAACAGCGGCTCAATCAGCTCCAGATTTCGCACCGTGACTGCATCCAGTACCAGGCAGTTCTGGCGCTCATACCAGCCAATGCGGTCCACATGATCGAGCGAACCACGCTGCGTGGAGCGGACGTAATAGAGAATCGCGCCCGCCGCTGAGGCCGCCGCAGGCTTGCCTGCAAGTCCGAACCCTTCCAGCGACAGCACGCCAAAATGATTTTCGAGCAGCGGAATGGCGTGGTCCGGAGCGAAAATCCAGTCGTCGAGCGGAGTCTCAGCGCAAGTTGCACCTGCGGCGCGCGGCTGAGGCCCAGGCGTCGCGACTGCGGGGACTGGGGCCTCGGCCTTTTGGCTGAGCAGCGCCCGGCTGTTTGTACGCTCAAACAGCGGAGCCGCTGATCCGTACAACAACTCCTTCGGCCGCAGCTGCTCCAATTCCTCCTGCACTCGCCGCAGCGCGCCTTCGCCGGCAAACTCTGTGGCTCTGAACTCACCGGTAGACAAATCCAAAGCCGCGAATCCGACGCGATCGCCGACTTGCGCGATCGCAGCCAGGAAATTATTTTCGTCCGATCCGAGCGACGAATCCGCCGCTGTGCCTGGAGTGACTACACGGGTTACTTCGCGGCGCACTAATTTCTTGGCCAGGCGCGGATCTTCCATCTGCTCACAGATCGCAACTTTGAATCCACGGCGAATCAATTTTCCGATGTATCCTTCTGCCGCGTGGTAAGGCACGCCGCACATCGGCACAGCGATGCCTTTTTCCTTGTTACGCGAAGTGAGCGTGATTTGCAGCTCTTTTGACGCCACGATCGCATCGTCGAAAAAAAGCTCGTAGAAATCGCCCAGGCGGAAGAACAGCAACGCGGTAGGATGTTCCTTTTTGACGGCGGCATATTGCCGCATGAGCGGAGTGGACGGCTCGGTCATTTGGGCGGGCTTCGGCGGATTATAACAAAGCTCGCCGAGGCTCTTTTGTGGCATTTCGCATACAAGAAGTAGGAAAGATCGCACCCTCAAATCGCGGTTGACTCTGCTTCAATCCAATGTTCTCCTTCCCTATGGAACTCCGCAAGGATCCCATCACGCGTTCCTGGGTTATCACCGGAGATGATCCAAACGAGAGCGGCCCGCGTCCTGAGTCGGAATGCCGTTTTTGTTCTACGTCTGCCGCTTCATTGCAAGTCGTTGCCACCACACCGAACACGCCCGGAGTCACATGGTCCGCACGTGCCGTTGTCCATCCTACGCCTCTTTATCGCATCGAAGGTGAACCAGGGCGTCGCGGCGACGGCATCTACGACCGCATGCACTCGGTCGGCGCGCATGAGGTACTGGTCGAGAATCCGCGTCACGACCGCCATTTATGGAATGCCAGTGACGAAGAGATTGGCCACTTCCTGCGTCTTGCAGCCGAGCGCATCCTTGATCTGAAACGCGATCCGCGCGTGAAATACGTCAGCTTGTTCAAAGACTACGGCAAGAATGCAGGACAGGAATTCAGCCATCCCACTTCGCAAATCACGGCCACCATGTTCGTGCCGCGGCGTGTGCTCTACGAGCTACGCGCCGGCCGCGAATACTTCGTCGCCAAAGAACGCTGCGTCTTCTGCGACATTATTCAGCAGGAGGAACGCCAGGCTCAACGTGTGATCGAAGCGCGCGGTGACTACCTGGCGCTGTGCCCATACGCACCGCGGGTGCCTTACGAGGCGTGGATTCTTCCTCGTAATCACGAGGCGTCTTTTGAACGTACGGGACTCAACAAACCGGGATTGCGAGTCAACCTGGCTGCACTTCTGCGCCGCACGCTACAGCGCGTTCGCTCTGTGACCGAAGAATTTCATCTCGTGCTGCATACCTCGCCGAGCACATTACATCCTTCAAAAAATCTGGGCTACTGGAAGACAATTGACGACGATTACCATTGGCACATTGAGATTCTTCCCGTCATTGGCTCCAAGGGACGGTCTTACACATTCAAAGAGGTGTACTACTCGCCGGTCAGTTCCGAGACCGCGGTGAAACAATTGCGGGAAGCGAAGATCGATGGCTAAGACGTCGTCATGGTATCTGATCTGATGGCGATGTGCGCTACTTCGTTGCTCCTGCGGCTCTCGGAGCGACCTGTTGTCGCAGGAACTGCAGTGCCGCTTTGGCTTCGAGTGGCTGCGAGAAGTAATAACCCTGCCCGTATTCGCATCCCAGTTCACTTAGACGTTCAACCTGCCGGGTTGTCTCGATCCCCTCGGCGATCACACGCATGTTCATTTTGCGGGCCAGCATAATAATCACCTCAACCATGTCAGAGGCAGTGCGGTCGGTCTGCATCTCCATGACCAGGGAACGATCGATCTTCAATATATCCACAGAGAAATTCCGTAGCCCGGAAAGCGACGAACTGCCGACGCCGAAGTCGTCCATGATGACGCCGATGCCCATGTGCTTAAGCTGAGAAAAGACGGTAACGGTAAGTTTAGGATCGGCAGCCGCAACACTCTCAGTCATCTCCAGTTGCAGACGTGAGGGATCAACGCCGGTTTCCCGCAGTGTCTCCTGAATATCGCTCAACAACCGCGCATCGGCGAACTGCCGCGCCGAAACGTTTACCGTGATGTTGAGAGGATGACTGGAAGTATTGCTGACTTTCCACTCGCGTAACTGCCGGCACGCCTGCAACATCAGCCAGTGACCGATGGAGACGATCAGCCCGGTATCCTCTGCCGTTTCAATGAAACGATAAGGAGAAATTAATCCCTGTACAGGATGCTGCCAGCGCAGCAGCGCCTCAAAGCTCACGACGCGCCGGGACTCCAGATGCACGACCGGTTGGTAGAAAACCCGGAACTGATGCTCGCCCATTGCGGTGCGCAGATCCGCTTCCAGGCGCAACCGTCCGACAGCGCGGGTGTGCATGGCCTCATCGAAGATTTCGCAGCGTGATCCACCCAGAGCCTTGGCGCGCCGCATGGCCACATCTGCATCTTTGAGAACATTTTCCGGACGTTCCTGGGTTGGAGTGCTGAGCGCAATTCCTATGCTCATTGACGCCCGCAATTCGCGTGACTCGATGGAAAAAGGCTCCGCCACTGCGGCGTACACGCGTTTGGCTACACGCATGGCGTCGCTGGGATCGCTGACGCCGTCAAGCAGGATTGTAAATTCGTCGCCTCCTAGCCGCGACAGAACAGGCTCGGCTAATGGCGCTCCACTTTCGCCACGCGATACAGTGTCCTGCTGGCGCAGGCAGGCTCCAATCCTGCGTGCGATTTCGGCAAGTACGTGATCGCCTCCCGCCGCGCTGAGCGATTCGTTAAAGACTTTGAAGTGGTCAACGTTCGCTAGCAGCAAGGCATAAGGGTGATTCTCGTTGCGCTTGGCCTGCAAAAAAAGCTGCTGCAGCCGGTCGAGAAACAGCCTGCGGTTCGGGAGCCCCGTCAGAGCGTCGTGAAACAAGTTGTGTTCAAGTTGCTGCTCGGCACGCTTGCGATCAGTGATATCGCGATTGACGATGACCAGTTTGGCCACTTGACCGTTCCCATCGCGAATTGTGCTGGCCATCGACTCCAGTACGCGCCAGCTTCCATCCCTGTGTTTGATGCGGTATTCCAGTCGCTTGCCAATCCCGGTTTCTCGTGCCTCACGGGCGGCTTCCAGCACTTTGAAGCGATCGTCGATGTGGATCTGTTCAAATGCCGAGGTCTCACCCAACTCTGCTGCCGAGTAACCCAGGACTCGTTTGTAAGCGGGGCTGTTGTAGAGACGCCGCCCTTTCACATCGACCAGCGCAATCATGTCGGCGGCATTCTCCGTTACGATCTTGAAAAGTTCTTCTTTTTTTCGCGCATCCCGGTGAATCCGGTAGATGCGGATTTGCTGGTAAATGGCGAAGATGGCCAGCCCGACGAGCGCGATCGAAGACCAAGGCAGCATCAAGAGTCTCTCTGAGTTGGGATATCGGCAATGTGGGGAGAAGATTTAGGCTCGGAGATTGATCAGTTTCCGATTTCTGCTTCCTTGCGGGTTCTTCAGTTTGGCAACCGTCAGACCTTCCGCGCCATCGCAATCGATAAACTCAATTTAAGATGAAGGCTCATGCCATTCCGCTCATCGCTTTTCGTCTTGCTCGTTTGTGCGGTTGCAACATCTACGGTTGCGGTTCCGCTGTCAGCTAGCTATGCGGAAGGCTATCAGCTCGTTCATACCTATCCGCACGACTCCCATGCGTTTACACAAGGCTTGATCTACCGCGATGGTCACCTGTACGAGAGCACCGGCCTTAACGGCAAATCTTCGATACGCATGGTGGATTTATTCACTGGCCAGGTTCTGCAGAAACATGACGTTCCGGCGGAATACTTCGGCGAAGGGCTCACGGATTGGGGCAGCACCCTGATTCAACTGACCTGGAAATCCCACAAAGCTTTCGTCTATGACCTTTTCAGCTTCTCCGGGCTGCGGACATTCGACTACGAAGGCGAGGGCTGGGGTCTGACTCACGATGAATCGCAACTGATTATGAGCGATGGAACTGCATATCTGCGATTTCTCGATCCGAAGACATTTCGTGTGAGCCGCCGTATTCACGTCGTCGACGAGTCTGGCCAACCGGTCGACAATCTGAACGAACTTGAATACATCCACGGAGAGATTTATGCCAACATCTGGCAGAGCGATAAAATCGCCCGCATCTCTCCACGTACTGGCAAAATTCTGGGATGGATCGACTTGAGTGGCATTATTGATAAACGTGAACTTCAAGGTTCGGGCGCAGTACCGAACGGTATAGCCTATGATCCAGCCGCAGACCGCCTGTTTGTGACCGGTAAGCTGTGGCCCAAGCTATTTGAAATCAAAGTTGTCAATCACAAATGAGCAGTTCGTTATTGCGTGCCCGAGTTCATAAACTAAAAGGCGTGACGAGATTGTTCATCCGACTGCCTGCTGTTTTGGCCATTTTAGGCCTGCTCACACAATTGACCGGGCTTTAGCGGAAGTGGGAAAATACAAGGCCTTATGTCTCGACGCAGTGAAGTATTGTTCTGTCTCTCAGCACTTCTCGCGACCACCCTCTCAGCACAGGCCCAGATGCCCACGAGTCCAACCCCTGGAGGCGTAGCCTCGCAAATGAGCGGTGTTCCTATGCACGGAACTGGAGGCAATGCCAGCGTCCGAGTAGCTGTAGTGGACGACAAGATGGGCCGCCTCGATCGTCCTGCGATGGTGAAACTTAACGAAGAACGCACGAAGTATTCGACGGGGCAGCTCACTTCGAAGGGCTCAGACGTCACCTTCGACGAGCTAGGACCGGGGAAATATTCTTTCGAGATAAGCGCGGTCGGATACCTTACCGGACGCAAAGAGGTAGATGTTCTGAACAGCACAAAACCCGTTCAACTGCAGGTCGTACTCCATCCCGATCCGGATGCGGTTGAGTTCAGCGCGGCTGATCCTTCCTTATCTCCAAAAGCGGCCAAGGAAACGGACAAAGGCGTTACGGATCTTAAATCCGGAAATCCGAAGGACGCGCAGAAGCATCTGGAGTCTGCCCTTAAGGAGGCTCCCTCGAGCGCACATGCCAACTTCCTCGTTGGCTACGCCTGTTTTCAACAGAACAACTTTGATGGGGCTAAGACTTATCTGACCAAAGCAACGAGCCTTGATCCGAATGATGTTCAAGCGCTCAACCTGCTCGCCCGGCTTGATCTCGCGCGGAAAGACTACGCCGCTGCCAAAACCACGGCAGAGCAGGCTGTTGCCGCCGACCCCGAAAATCCAACTGCTCATGGTTTGCTGGCTGACGCTTACATGAACCAAACAGATTACAAGAATGCTCTGGCGCAGGCTGATCTCGCTCTTGAAAAAGGCAAGAGTCACGCCAGCAACGCGCAAATTGTTCGGGGAGAAGCACTCGGTAATTTGGGTCGTGATGAGGACGCTATCGCGGCACTGAAGACGTACCTGGATAACGCACCTGACACGGCGGCGGGACCTATGGTGAAACAGTGGATTGATATTCTCGAAAAACGGCATGCCAATGCCGCGTCTGCGGCCACACCCCCGAAGCAGTGACAGTTGCAAATCTTTCGTCATTGCCGCCCGCATTCTTTCTGCGGCGGTCATAATGTTTTCTATGCCGACGAATCCACCCGTCCGTCGAGTCAAGACCTATGCAGGGACCCAAGGATACGTCTACCAGTATTACTTTGTCGGCAAACGTCCAGCACTCCCCGATGATCCTGAATCTCCTGCGACGGAATTCATTTTCGATGTCACCTCCGATCGCAAGCTGACCTACGCCATCAGCGTTTTTCTGTCGCAGCAGACTCTGTCTGAATGGAACCAGGCCCACGGCCGCTCACTGAACGAAGCCGAACAATACGCCGCTGTGAAGATTCGTCTCTTCCGCGCGTTCGACGAGCTTGAAGATGTAAAGGCTAACGGCCGCCGCCTGAGCATTGACACCTCCGTGCTCGAAGAAGCGCTGTCGAGTCTGGGTGTGGAATAGCAGCCAATAACAGTGTTCATGTACTGCGTGCTTGATCGCTCTTAACCCTCAGCATATAAATGCAAGCGGAGCCTTATGGTGAATCGACTGAAATTTATTTTCCTTGCTGTTTCGCTAGCTGCGTGCAGCACATTGGGCCTTGCACAGACCCAGCGCTGGACCGAGCAGAAGGCCAACGATTGGTACGCGCGCCAGCCCTGGCTTGTCGGCAGCAACTACATTCCTAAATCTGCCATCAACGAACTGGAGATGTGGCAGGAAGCGACTTTCGATCCTGCTGAGATCGATAAAGAATTAGGCTGGGCCGAGGCCATGGGGATGAATACCATGCGCGTTTTTCTGCATGACCTGCTCTGGCAACAGGACGCGCAAGGTTTTCGCAAGCGCATCGACCAGTTCCTGACGATCGCCGCGCGGCATCACATCCGGCCTCTTTTTGTGCTCTTTGATTCTTGTTGGGACCCGCTGCCGCAACTCGGCCCGCAGCACCCGCCGATTCCCGGCGTGCACAACTCTGGATGGGTGCAAAGCCCTGGCGCAAAAGTACTGGCTGATCCCCCGCAATATCCGCGCCTTAAAACATATGTGCAGGGGGTCGTCGGCAGTTTCGCGAAAGACGATCGCATTCTCGGCTGGGATGTCTGGAACGAGCCGGGATCGGACCAGACCGAAAATTATCCGAGAACGGAATTGAAAAACACTGCCAAGATCGCCCGCGTGATCGCACTCCTGCCCCAAGCCTTTGCCTGGGCGCGCGAAATGAATCCCTCACAACCACTTACGAGCGGAGTGTACGAGATCGACATCTCTGTCGACGAAAACTCCCAGGACGAGCTAGAGCGCATTCAATTGCGCGAGTCCGACGTCATCACATTCCACAACTATAGTTGGCCCGAATCATTCAAGCGCGAGATCGAGTGGCTGCGACGATTTAACCGGCCCGTGATCTGCACCGAATACATGGCCCGCTCCGTGGGCAGCACCTTCGACACGATTCTTCCCATCGCCAAACAAGAACGAGTCGCGGCTATCAATTGGGGATTCGTCGCCGGAAAAACGCAGACTTACTATCCGTGGGAATCCTGGCAGCATCCCTACATCCTGAGCCAGCCGCCGGTGTGGTTTCATGAGGTACTTCACGGAGACGGGACGCCGTATCGTCCTGCCGAAGTGGATTTAATTCGTGAACTGACTGGAAAACATTGAGATTCGCGGCTAGATTTCAGGACGACAATCTCATGTCATCGCGCGACAGTGCTTTTGGGTGGCGCAGGCCCTTCTAGGCCTGCGATAAAGCTGACATAGAAGATGGGGCTTCAGCCCCTGAGGTACCTCGGCGGCTAAAAAGCCCCCACAGAAAAGGAAAACCTTTCATCGCAGCGCTAAAAGCGCTGCGCCACCCAAAATCGTTCCTTCATCTAAAACCGCTTTCTATCTAATACTATTTTTTTTCAAATCTTCCACCGTCGGGGTTGCGCTCACGCCAAAAAGAGCTAACACTGTCCGCTCGACTTCCTTCCAAGCTGCCGTCCGCGGATCAATCAGATCAAAATGTCCAGCTCCGGCAATCTCGACTAAATGCACGTTTTCCTTTTTCTTTTGTTTTGCAGTCACATAATCGCGGCTGAATTCCGGTGGCACAGTGTCATCAGCCGATCCGTGAATCAGCCACTGTCGCGCCTGAGGAATTGACAGTTGCATCGGATCAGCCTCGCAATAGTGATCAGGCACTTCGCTCGGCGTTCCATGAAGAAATTCCACGATGGCATTATTGCTTAGATGCAATTCGTAAGCGCGCTGTAGGTCCACCACTCCTGCCAACGAAACGGCGCTCGCGATTCCTGATTCATGCGCAGCCAGGCAGAGCGCAAGTTGGCCGCCAGCGGAGTGACCCATTACAACAATCCTTTTCATATCAAGATTCCGCTTCGCCGCGTTCTGCACGAGAAATTGATATCCCGCGCGAACATCGGCAAATGTTCCAGGCCAAGCCCCGCCTTCGTTTCCTACTCGCCGGTATTCCAGATTCGCCGTTGCCAGCCCTTTGGACGTGAGTGCTGCGCACAGATGCCCAGCGTGGTCGAGATTGTAGCGAGCGCGCCAAAAGCCGCCATGAATGTTGATTACGAGCGGGCGCAGTCCCTTATCCTTTGCGGCAGGCAAACGCAGGTCGAAGAACTGATTTGGATCAGAACCGTAAGCGATACGAGCATCAGCAGGCGGAGGCGTTAGCGTAAGAATATCGTCCGACATGATTCCCAACAGGTGTTCCAGTTCGATTCTATCTGTGCGAAAACGCTATTCGTAGCGCAGCGCCTCAATCGGATCGAGGTTTGCCGCTCGCATCGCGGGCACCATCCCGCTGATCACGCCGACCACAGCAAGAATCGACGTCGCGACCATCAGAATTGTCGGTGATACGATCAGCCGGATATCGCCAGCCTCGGCGTGCTTTGCCATCGCGCTGTAGAGAGTCAGACGTCCGACCGAAACGGAAACGACATACGAAAGCAGAATTCCGAGTAGCCCGCCAATCGCGGTAATCACCATCGCTTCTGCCAGAAACTGGAAGAGAATATCTTTCCGGCGTGCGCCCAGCGCCTTTTCGACTCCGATTTCGCGAGTGCGCTGCGTTACCGATACGAGCATGATATTCATCAGGCCAATCCCACCGATACTCAGCGTCACGGTGCCGATTACTCCCAATAATATTTTCAGCATCGCCGTCATGATTCCAAATTGCGAGAGCTGCTTTTGAGCGTCGAAAACAAAGATGGCCCGCGGATCATCAGGTTTAAAATTGTGGGCTGCAGCCAGCGCGTCTTTGATGGTTTTCGCCATCTTGTCGTGATCAAGACCTGCCGAGTCGAGCCACATGCCATCGAGATAGTGTGTGTCTTTTACTACATCCATCGAATTAAACGGAATGTAGACCACACGATTGTCGTCGCTGTCGCCTTCTTGCATTCTTGGCTTAAGCACACCCACAACCTGAAACGTTACACCGTCCACGCGGATAGTCTCTCCTACAGCGTTCATGCCTGAGAACAACCGGTCCCGCGCTTCTGAGCCGAGCACGGCGTAGAGGCCGTGCTGCATGTTGTCAGCATCGTTGATGAAACGACCCTGATCCACGTCCAGATTCCAGATGTCTTGAATGGCTGGATCGAGACCCGTTGCTGGGAAAGTAAACGAGCGATTGTTGTTCTGCACGGTCGAATCTTTCGAGACCATGCGAACGACGTGCCGGCAGAGCGGGACGTTATTGCGCAACAGTTCGATATCGTCGTTGGTGAAGCGCACCAGCACTCCGGCCTTGTTTCCTCCGGCCTGTTGCGAAGTGCGTCCGGGGAAGACGCCTACGGCTGTTGCGCCGAAACTCTCAAAAATGTTCTGGATGGCACGCCCAAAGCCATTGCCATAAGCCAGCAGCAAGACGACAGTCGCAATGCCCCACGCCATTCCTGCCATGGTTAATAATGTGCGCCGCATATCGTGGCGCATAGCCGACACGGCTTGTTGAAAGAGATCGCGATTCATTTGCGTTCTTGGCTGATGGCATCTGCCATCAATCTATTCTTTCCTCAACGCCTCCACCGGTTCCAGCAACGCGGCGCGGCGTGCAGGATACAACCCCGCCGCCACTCCGGCGACAGCCAACGAAATCACTGCCAGCGCAGCCGTCGAAGCAACCAGCTTCGGTGGATCGAAATTGCCCATGTCGACTCCTGAGAGAGCTTTCATAATCGCCGCCGCTCCGGCAATTCCGATCCCTCCACTGAGCAACGTTAGGAAAGCTCCTTCCACGAAAAACTGAAACATGATGCTGTTATTCGTCGCCCCGATGGCTTTGCGCAGTCCGATCTCGCGGGTCCTGTCCGCGACCGCGACCAGCATGATGTTAATGATCCCAATCGCACCCAGCCCCAGCGTCACTAGACCCACGCTCCCGAGAAACGTATTCATCGCGTCAAAAATCTTGCCGATCTGGTCGACGGTTTGGATCGTGTCCCATTCATCGAACGAGTCTGGATTGTTCGGATCAAAGCCGTGATTGCGGGCGATGACCTTGTGTACCTCATCCCGCGCTGTCTCGTGCAACACCCGCGACTTAGGCTGGTAGTTGATGAACGAGATTACGTCGGGCGCTTCGCCGACGTTGATCGGACGGAAGTACTCATGCATCGTGCTCAAAGGCACGTAGCTCTGCAAATTCTGATTCGTGTTGTCACCATGACCGAGGCGTTCTAGTGTACCGATCACTTCAAAGCGGACGCCGTTGAGCAAGATCGTGCTGCCTACCGCCGGGCGGCCAAAGAACAGCGTGCGCCGCGTTTCATCGCCTAATACGATCACGGGGCGCTTCTGTGCGTCGTCCATCGCATTGAGCCAGCGTCCTTCCTTGATTGGCAGGTAACGGATCTGGTTGATATCGGCCAGCACCCCATTGATACGCCCGCTCGACTGGTAGAAATCGCTGACTGCTCGAATATCGCTCCGGCCGATTACCGGCGCAGCCGCTCGCACGCTGGGGCAGTCGCGCAGAATGTCCTGATAGTCGCGGAAAGTGAGGTAATACTGCCGCAGTGCGGTGAAACTGCCTTGCATCGCCGGTGCGCGACCCGACCAGATAAACATCACGTTTTCGCCGATGGTGTCGAACTGCTTGCGGTTACCAGAGCGGAATCCTTCCCCGACCCCAACCAGTAAGAGCAGCGAACCTACACCCCAGGCGATTCCGAACATGGTCAGGAATGACCGTAGTTTGTGCGCCCAGAGGGTGCTAAGGGTTTGCCCGAAGATGTCGAAGATGTGGCGCACAGGTCCATTATAGAGGGCTTTCGTCTTCGGGCTTCCGGCGTCGGACCTCAGACCTTGGACCTCAGGCGCCAGGCCTCGGAGGGGCGTCTTCCGGGCCTGATGCCGAAGGTCTGCGGTCTGAGGTCTGACGCCCGAAGTCCGAGGTCTGAAGTCAGAATTTCGTTCCGAAATTTTTCGGAGTTGGTTATTCTCTAAGCGGGATGACGACTCTTGCCCTGAGCGAACTGCTGGGAGCCACGGTCTATGACCCGTCTGGCGCGGCCAGCGGCCGTGTACGCGAGGTGACGCTCACGCCGCAGGAGGACCGCTCGCGCATTACATCGCTGATCGTTAAGACCAAGTTTGGCACCCGCGTTCTGTCGTTCACAGCGGTATCGGCAATCAACGGCGGAATCCGCGCTTCAACCGCCGCGAAAGACTGGCCTGCCGCCAACGGCACCGAAGGTCTGTTTTTGTTGGAGCGTGACTTGCTCGACCAGCAAGTGATCGACATCAATGGGCGAAAGGTAGTCCGCGTCAATGATGTCGATCTGCAAGTCGATGCATTCAAAGGGGCAACTCCCTCGCAGCCAGTTCTGCGCGTCTACTCCGTCGATGTGGGCGCGAGAGGGGCCGTTCGCCGCCTTCTACGCGGCCTTGCGCCAAAGCCGGCGCTGCATGCGCTACTCAGCAGGATTCCTCCGCGTACGATTCCGTGGAATTTCATTGACGTTATTGAGACTGATCCAGCGCGGCGAGTAAAGCTGAATATCTCCCACGACGGTCTGGCGAAGCTGCACCCTGCCGACATCGCCGACATCGTCGAAGAGCTGGCGCCTGACGAGCGTCAGGCCGTGTTCCAGACCCTAGACGAAGAAACCGCCGCCGAAGCCCTTGAAGAAGTCGACCCCAAAGTCCAGAAAGCCATCGTGGAGTCGCTGGACTCGGAACGCGCCGCCGAGATCGTCGAAGAAATGAATCCCGACGCAGCCGCCGACCTGCTTGGCGAGTTGCCCGAGGAACGTACTGAGCAGATTCTGGTACAAATGGAGCCCGAGGCGCAGCAGGACGTCGTCGAACTGCTGGAGCACAAGGAACAGACCGCCGCCGGCCGCATGACCACGGAATTTCTCGCCCTGCCGGTCACCGCAACGGTGCAGAATGCTATCGACTCCATGCGCGAATTCGAAGGTGGAGTCGAAGCCGTCAGTACAATTTATCTGGTTGACTCGCACGGCACGCTGGTCGGTGCCGTTCCACTGGCGCGAATTGTACTGGTGCCGACCACAACGCCAATGTTGGCGCTGACGCAGGAGCCGCTGATCCTTAGCCACCAGGGCGTCGACGAGAACGAAGTGGCGGAACTGTTCGACAAGTACAACCTGTTGACCCTGCCCGTCGTCAATGAACACAACAAGCTGACCGGCATCATCACCTCCGATGACGTGATCAGCATGTTAAGAGCAAAGTTGTAAGGGATTTGGTTCTGGTGTCCAGATCCGGATATCTCGTTTCTTCCCGGAACGTCTAATTCCTAATCAGGAGGCGACGTGCTTCACGAACTCCGCTACGCGCTACGCACGCTTAAGAACAACCCTTCCTTCACCGCTATTGCGGTGTTGACTTTGGCGCTCGGCATCGGCGCTAACACGGCGATGTTCAGCGTCGTCAATGGCGTCCTGTTGCGGCCGCTGATTATCCCAATGCCTCCCGCATCGTGCAGCTGAACACTTCCTATCCTCGGAAAGGGCGCTCGTTTCCACGCGTAACCGGCCCCGACTTCGTGGATATCCGTTCTGGTGCGTCGGCGCTGGATCGTGAGCTTCTATTTTGGTGGCGAGATGGGCGTGCAACTTGCCGATCACGCCGAGTTCGTCGGAATGTATCTCGTCACGCCAAATTTCTTCCCGGTCTTCGGTGTCGTGCCCATGTTCGGGCACGGCTTCGAGGAAAAGGACGCGCAGCGCGGTGCGATCGTCAGCCTGCCGTTTGCGCAACGCAACTTCGGCTCAGGCGTGGCAGCGCTCGGTCAGACGCTGCATATGGAAGGTGTCGCGTACGAGATCGTCGGCGTCATGCCGGCGCAATTCGACTTTCCTGACTCTGAGGCACACGTGTGGCTGGCGGCCTCGCCGCAGCCCGAAAACACGGAGCGCACGGCGTACAACTACCATGCCCTAGCGCTACTGAAGCCGGGTACCTCGCTGGAATCGGCCAACGCGCAACTCGAAACTATCGGCGCGCGCCTGCAAGCGGATTTTCCTGACGCCAACAAGGACAAAACATTTCTCGCCGTGCCGCTCCAGGAGCAACTGGTGGGTTCAACCCGCACCACCTTGTACTTCCTGATGGGTGCGGTCTCGCTGGTACTGTTGATTGCCTGCGCCAACGTTGCCAACCTGCTGCTGGCACGCGCCACCGCGCGGCAGCGCGAGATGGCGCTCCGTGCCGCTCTGGGCGCCACACGCTGGGCAATCGTTCGTCAACTGCTGGTGGAGAGTGGCATCCTAGCACTTGTCGGCGGCGCGTTGGCATTGCTGCTGGCATTCGTCGGAACCCGCGTGCTGACCGAGCAGGCGGGACTGCCGCGCCTCGACGATATCCAGGTGAATTGGGTGGTCCTGGCCTTTGCCATTGGTGTGTCGCTCCTCGCCAGCTTCCTGTTTGGCCTGAGTCCCGCGTGGCAGGCTGCGAAAGTGAATCTGAGCGACACGTTGAAGCAGGCTGGGCGTGGACTCGCTGGCTCGTCTAGCCCTATGCGCAGTGCGTTAGTGGTAATGCAGGTGGCGTTGTCGTTCGCGCTAGCCATCGGTGCGGGATTATTCTTCCGCAGCTTCGTCGCGCTCAATAGTGTGGACCTCGGTTATCGCACGCAAGGCATGCTAGTGATGTCCGCGCACGATCCAGCGCACTCACTCGACGACTACCTGCAAGCGGGACGATTTTTCGAAAACGCCGTCGAGCAGATGAAGCAGATTCCCGGCGTGACCTCCACGGCGGCCGCGATGGGCGTGCCCACCGGCCAGTACGGCTCCAATGGTGGGTACGTCGTAGATCGCCAGGATTTCCGTCAGCACATCCAGAATCTTGCGCAGGCGAATTTCAGCCTGTCAGGGCCGGGATACTTCTCGACTATAGGTATTCCGCTGCGGCGTGGCCGTGACTTCAACGCAGGCGACAGCTACGATCGCCCGTTTGTCGCGATCATCAGCGAGTCGCTGGCGCGGCAGAGTTTTCCTGGGCAGGACCCGATCGGCCATATCATCGAATGTGGCCTCGATGAACTGAAGTGGATGACCATTGTCGGCGTTGTGGCCGATGTGCGGCAGGATTCACCTGCGTCCTCGCTGGGACCAACGCTCTACATGCCGCTGCTGCAACATCCGTATTATGGCAACGAGGTACAGATCGTGATGCGCAGCGCAGTTTCGCCTGCGTCTCTGATTGAACCCGTGCGCAACAAGATGCGCATCCTAAGTCGTGAGACCGCTACTAAGTTCACCACCATGGAAGCGATGGTATCGGACTCCATCGCCACGCCGCGCCTGCGCATGACGCTGGTCGGTTTGTTTGCGGGACTGGCTATCCTGCTTGCCATGGCAGGCATGTACGGTGTGATGAGCTACGTTACTACCCAGCGTATCCCGGAATTCGGTGTGCGTATGGTCTTGGGCGCTTCACCGTACAAAGTGCTGACATTGGTGCTGGGGCGCGCGTTGCTGCTGGCAGTGCTGGGTGTGGCCGTTGGTATGGCAATCGCATTTTCCGCCACACGGGTGATGAACTCCATGCTGTTCGGCCTGCGAGCTACTGACGCAATTACCTATGCAGGCATGTTTCTGGCGGTGACGCCTATTGTTGTGCTTGCGGCCGCAATTCCGGCATGGCGCGCGGCCCGCGTGGACCCGATAATGGCGTTGCGAAACGAATAGAGGCTTTGGGTGGCACGGGGCTTTGGCACTGCGATAAGGTCTTTCTCGTCAAATTCGGGCTGTAGCTCCTGAGGTGCTTACTTTGCACCTCATATTTTCCTAATTCCCCCACTTTTCCTTTGGCCGAATTCCTTATCTGCATTTATCCTGTGGCGTCCTTGGTAGCCGCAGTTTGTTCCACCCATATGTCTGTGAAATGTGCGCATGAGGTTTCTAAGACGCTGGAAAACCCGCATTCTGCTGTTCTTCGCCGTCGTCGGCCCAGGGTTCATTACTGCGAACGTCGACAATGATGCCGGCGGCATCCTGACCTATTCGCAGGCCGGGGCACAATTCGGACATCTTCTGTTGTGGACCATGATCCCGATGACGCTCGCGCTCATTGTGATCCAGGAGATGTGCGCGCGCATGGGGGCCGTCACCGGCAAGGGCCTGAGTGACCTGATCCGCGAAGAATTTGGCTTCCGCATCACTTTTCTGATGATGATCGGCATTCTGATCATCAACTTCGGCAACGTGGTTACGGAGTTCATCGGCATTGCCAGCAGCCTTGAGTTGTTCGGCATGAAGCGCATCTACACCGTGCCGATCTGTGCCGTGATCGTGTGGTTGATCGTCGTGAAAGGCCACTATAAGAGCGTGGAGAAAGTTTTCCTCGCTGCGTCGTTTTTCTACGTGACTTATATTTTTGCCGGGATTTTTGCGCATCCTTTGTGGAAAGATGCGACCATCGCGACTTTCAAGCCGCCAGACCTACATGCCTTCGGAAATCAGGCCTATCTGTTCATGGTGATCGGTGTAATCGGCACTACGATTGCGCCGTGGATGCAGTTCTATCTGCAGTCATCAATCGTCGAGAAAGGCGTGACCAGGCGCGGCTACAACGCTTCGCGCCTGGACGTTGTCACCGGCTGCATTTTTACCGATATTGTTGCGTGGTTCATTATTGTCGCTTGCGCCGCTACGCTCTACGTTCACGGTTACCGCGACATCAAAGTTGCCGCCGATGCCGCCCAGGCACTGCGTCCGCTGGCGGGTGACTACGCCTACATTCTTTTTGCAGTCGGCCTATTCAATGCATCGCTGTTTGCAGCGTCGATTCTGCCTCTCTCGACGGCCTATACGGTCTGCGAAGGCTTAGGCTTTGAATCCGGAGTCGGGAGGAAGTTCGGCGAAGCGCCCTTCTTCTATTGGCTGTATACCTTGCTCATTGTCGCTGGCGGAGCGCTAGTACTGCTGATTCCGCAAGAGCGGGCACTGCATATCGCCGTAGGATCGCAAGTCTTGAACGGCGTGGTATTACCGTTTGTTCTGATCTTCATGCTGCTACTGATCAACAAGAAGGAATTAATGGGCGAATATACAAACACGCGCCTGTTCAATGTGATCGCCTGGGGCACAACCGGCATCATGATCGTTCTGACGGTGGCGTATCTGTTTGCACCGGGTTAGAGCAAAATTCCGAAATCCAAGTTTCCAAAATCTAGTCCGCGAACGAGTCAATGACCAGCGAGGCCGCATTCCGATATTGGCTGTTTGCGCTTGCCCTATGCGCAGTTGCGGTCTCATTCTGCATCGTTTACGTCGATCGCCCGCTCGCGCTTTACTTAGATACGCACGTGCGTCACACCGAAATTTGGGACTGGCTCAACTTCACCCTACGCCCATTTTCGCTGGTGGTCGCAGTTGCCCTGTTCTTTCTGATGGCATGCGGGATTTGGCTGATCTTCGGTCACCAGCTACGTCCCTGGACCGCAACTCCGTTTCTTTGTTCGTCAAGCGCGATGGGGGCGGTCGCAACCGTGATTAGCTTCAAACGCATCTTCGGACGAGGCTGGCCCGACCCGACGTTCATTCGCGACCATCTCTACGGGTTTCATCTGCTGCGAGGAGAAACGTATTGGGATGCATTTCCATCAGGGACAGCGACAGTTTCTGTTGCAATCCTAGCAGTGCTCTGGATCTTACAGCCTCGCTTGCGAGCCGTCGGTCTGGTAATTGTGATTTTCTTAATGGCCTCAGTAGTAATGGCAAACTATCACTGGCTATCAGATGTTATCGCTGGCGCGTTTCTGGGTGCGTCGATCGGCTGGGCGATAGTGCGATTGTTGCATCCGTTTAGCCGGCTCACAGGGGAAAATTGAATTGCTGAGAACTAGAGAAGTTTTCCGGCAGCCAGATCTTTGACTAGTGTGAGGTCAGCTTCGAGAAAATCGAACTTCGGAAGGTCTTTCGGCACCGCCCATTGAATATCCTTGAAAATGCGGTTTTCGATCTCTCCTTGATATTCGCGCACGACGAAGAATCGCAGTTCAACCATGGTCCGATTCGGATACTCGTGCTGAATTCGAACAACCTCATCGCCGATCGTCGCCAAGATTCCGAGTTCTTCTTCCAGTTCGCGCCGTAGCGCGTCGCGAGGCTGTTCTTTTTCTTCGATTTTGCCGCCGGGAAACTCCCACTTGAGCGGCATGGTTTGGTGCCGCGTCCGCTGGCAGACCAATAGCTTTCCGTCTTTCACGATCAGGCCTGCGACCACGCGCTTCATTTGCCGGCAGCTTCCAGTTTCCTGCCCACCAGCATAGCGCAGTATTGAACCAGTTCTTGATGTTCCTGGGTGAACGCGGCAGGGAAGTGGCTGTCGATATCCAGCTCGCCCACAACCTTACCTTTGACGAATACCGGCACAACGATCTCCGACTTGGTTTCGAGCGAGCAAGCCAGGTAACGCGGATCTTTGCTCACATCGTCCACCACCACAGTTTGCCCGCTCGATGCAGCGGCGCCACAGATTCCCTGGTTTAAATGAATGCGGGTGTGAGGCGTCATCGCTCCTTCGAAAGCGCCCAGAACCAGCACCGGCGGCTTCGCGCCGGGTTCCAGCATATAGAACCCCACCCAGTTGTACTTCAACATACGATCATGCAGCAGCTTCACCATTTTCTGCATGAGTTCGTTTGCGGTGGGAACGGCGGGAACTAATTCGGTGACTTCTTTGCGGACTTCCTCCACTCGGTCGGCTACGGGCATGAGTGAAATCTTAACTCACGCTCTTGAATTCGACACGTCGGAAGCTGGAACGCCAGTAATCCGGCGGATTCCCTTCGTATTCGAAAACACCTCTGGATGAATCGCGAAGGCCAGTGCGTCGAGGCCCTGCAAAAGTGTAGGTGCAGGCGTATTGAGCAATTCATCGCAAACGCAGAAGACACGACCGTTGGCAGCAGCTGTCATCCGCTGCCAGCCGCGCTGCAAAATGATTTTTTCGAGTGGAACCCGGTCTCCCGCGCCGCACCACGCCGCGATGATCACCTCTGGATCAAGGCGCAGAACTTCCTCCGGTGCAATTTGCTGTCCAGGCGAGCTTATGAACTCTCCACCCGCGGCTTCGACAAGTTCCGCAACCCATGTCTGCGATGAGATCAGCGGCCTGCCCCATTCTTCGCAAAAGACTCGCGGACGCGCCACTCCGGTTGTGGTGATGCGTACATTCTCGATGTGCTGCTTCATTTCGGCAATAACTTCTTCTCCGCGAGTCAAGGCTCCAACCGCACCAGCAATCGTTGCGATGTCGGTGTAGATGTCGGAAAGACTCTTCGGAGCAAGCCCCAGAAACCGCGCTCCTGCCCGCAGAATTTCGCTGACCGCTTTTTCCTGATAGGGCACTGCGGCGATAACGAGATCGGGTTGCGCTGCTACGATCTGTGCTGTGCTTGCAGTCCAGGAATCCGCAACAATGCGCGATCCATTCGCAACGGCAGGAACCACGTCGGCGCAGTAGCGTGTGCAAGCCACAATACGGTCAAGCTCTCCGATTGCATCGAGAATGACCGTCGCGCTCGGCTGCAGACACACGATGCGGCGAGGCGTATGTGAAGGCATGATGGCTCAGACTTTCAGTTGATTGAGCGCTGTGAAAAGCGCGTCCAATGCCAACTGCGCGGCGTGAGTCGAGGCCTGCGGTAGTCCGCCCACGGCCGCGATTAGCTGATTGCGATCGATAGCACGAGCGTCATTCAGTGTCTTTCCCTCTGCTAGTTCAGTCAGGGCCGATGCACACGCCATCGAAGGTACGCATCCCTTCGCTTTGAACCGAATGTCCGCGATGCGACCGGAACTGATCTTCAAACTCAGCCGCAGAACATCTCCACACACTGGATTTTCAATTTCAGCGACAGCATCTGCGCCCACAATATCGCCCGCATTGCGCGGATTCTGAAAGTGATCGAGCACCTGCGCCGAGTACATTGCGTCAATTGTAAATAGGAAAGCGCCAGGACAGCCTACGCGTGCCTCATTCCATCCGGGAAATAGACGGCCCACCCGCGTGCGCGGGCCGTTTGCTCTAAGTCCGGTCTGGGGTTAATGGCGAAGGGATGTTTCGCCAGTTCCAGCATTTCAGTGTCGAAGCGCGAATTTCCGAAAGCGGTGTCAATGTCTCGCCGTGCGATCTCACGCAACGCCTGCGCCTTGCCGGGGCCAGCAGGAATGCGTACGAGCCGGTCCGTAACGATGCTATTTTCGATCACTGCCTTCGTTGCCAGAATGCGCTCCTCAGGGATGCCGAACTGCCTCATCCCGGCGCGTATTACCCATTCGTTTGACGAAGAAACCACCCAGATTTCGCAGCTCTGCCGATTCAAAGCCTGCATCAGCTCGCGCATCTCGGGGAACATCTGTCCGGGAAAGAAGTGGGCCATGAACTCGGAGGCAGCTTCCATCACAGCCGCCTCAGGCAGCCCTTTGTGCATCGTGACCATCTCGCCGCACATGTCATCTTCTCTGACCTTGCCAGCTTTGTAGTCGGCATAACGCGCCCGCATCGATCGGCCCACGTCAGCGCTTACCAGACCCCGGCGAATCTCCCAGTCAAAAAAAGTCTCGCCAGCGTCGCTCGACCACATCGTTCCATCGCAATCGAATGCCGCCACACGCGGCGACAGTCGGAGAACAGACTCAACGAACTCTTGTTTGGAAGGATTTTGCTTCTGTGCGTCCAGGGTTTCCATGCCCTTTGACAATAACGTGCGGAAAGCGAAACGCGCAATCGCGGGATACCGTGGCTTTACCGGCTGTCAGGATCTCGCCACCAATGCGGCATAATCCTCAGGCGTATTCACATTCAACGCGACGAAGGGATCATTCACCCCCACATACTGAATGTGCTCCTGATGCTCATGTTCGATGTCGCGCGCGTTTTCGGTCGCTGGCGCACGCAAGAAAGCCTCGATCAACTCCCGCCCCGCAATGTACGGATGTCCGTGTCGCCCAGAAAATTCAGGCACAACGGCCCATACGTTGGGAAGGGCATCTTCGAAAGCCGCGCGCAGCGCCTGAATCGTGCACTGATTTACTGGAGGCCGGTCGATCAGCGTGATCATGGCCGCATCGCGGCCGCGGTTGAGAACCTCATGCAGCCCGACTTGTAGGGAACTGAACTGCCCACGTCGCGGATCGGGGTTGACCACGAATGACGCGCCACAGGCATATACCACTGGTGCCAGCGCTGCTTCATTTGCCCCGGCAACAACGATCACGAAATCAGTCGAGAGAGTAAGCGACTGGATTGCAGCCGATAGGAAAGTGTCGTGCGAAGCGAGATCGTTTGCCCGCTGTGGTGGCCACGGCAGCAGAGCCTTATCGGTGCCCATGCGCGAAGACTCGCCCGCAGCCAGAATCACGCCTGCGAAGCTTGAGAAGCGGTACATGGAGTTTTCAATTTTCGATCGGCGCTCGTATCTCGCAAGATTTCAAGCGGCGACCGGCAATTGTAAATCCGAAATCAGCGTTTGCGTCCGCCGTCATCCAGCGTGTCGGAAGTTGTCTCCTTCCGATTTTCTTCCCGCTCTCCCCTGAACCAGCTCATGTGTGGCAGGGTACCATCCGCGTGGCGGCGGATGGCAATCAACTCGGCGGTAATGGCAACGGCAATTTCTTCAGGAATGATGGCTCCGATGTCCAAACCGATAGGTGCGTGCACGCGGTCGAACAGATCAGCTGGCACGCCTTCTTTCTGCAGCGTCTTGAAGATTTCGATCACCTTGCGCTTCGATCCGATCATGCCTACATAGCGGGCACGCGTCTGCACAGCCCAACGCAGGATGTGCATATCGTCGCGGTGACCGCGCGTTACGATCACGATGTAAGAAGCTTCATTGGGATCGAACTGCTGAGTCGCTTGGTCGAAATCAAGAGCATGAACTTCCCGAGCGTCAGGGAAGCGCTCCTTGGTGGCATACGAAGACCGATCATCGGCCACGATCACATCAAATCCAGCATTTGTTGCTGCGCGGCAAAGATTTATAGCTACGTGACCTGCACCGAAAATGTAAAGTATTGCTGGAGGTAAAACCGGTTCGATAAAAACCTCGAGCGTCCCTCCGCATACCAGCCCGGTATCGTATTTCGGGTCCTGATTCAAATCGAATGTGAGCGTACGCGGCTTCTCCGATTCCATGACTTCGCGCGCCGCCTGCCAGACGTCGGCCTCAACACACCCGCCGCCAATTGTGCCCACGATCGATCCGTCGTCGCGTACCAACATCTTCGCTGTGCGAAACGAAGGAATCGATCCGCGCACATTGACAATCGTAGCGACCGCCCCACGCCGTCCTTCACGGCGAAGCTGCACGATTTGTTCGTAGATGTCCATGTCTTAGAGGACTTCCAACGCTGATTATCAATCGGTTAACAGTGAGGAGTCAAACCGTATAAGAGGAGTCAAACCCGCAAAGGAAAAGCCCGGATCATCACTCCGGGCTTTTGCGTTACACAGAAAGTACTGACACGGCTCGCCAAACAATTCTATGGTGGCCGAACAGATAGCCGCTGTCAAGCTTACTTTGACGGTGAGTGGAACACAGAGGGCGGCGGAGTTGAACCGCAGTGGCTGATGAGGCCACTCACCGGTTTGGCGAACCGTGTCCAGTACCCACTGGCAACGCCCTCTAGACTGCGGCTCGCCAAGGCGATGCTAGAGTGCTTGCCTAGTTTTTAAGTGTGATCTCTGTCACATCCGCTGAAAGAAATGACGATGATTCCCAGAACGGGAATAGCTCGTGATTTATGTTACTTTTGCATTCGACCGGACCATTCCTATGAAAGCTGTTCGCATTCATCAATTCGGCGGACCTGAGGTCCTCACCTACGAAGACATTCCCGACCCGCGGCCGCGTAAAGATGAGGTCCTTGTGCGTGTCTGCGCCTGCGCACTCAATCATCTCGACGTCTGGGTCCGTAATGGATTGCCCGGCGTGAAACTGCCGCACATCCTGGGCAGCGACATCGCCGGCGAGGTGGCCGAAGTGGGAGAGTATGTCTCCGGATTGAAACCCGGCCAGCGCGTGCTCGTTGCTCCTATGCACTTCTGCGGACACTGCGCCAAATGCGTCGCTGGACTGCAGAACCGGTGCCGCGAGTTTACCGTTCTCGGCAACGGAGTCGATGGCGGCAACTGCGAGCTGATTGCCGTTCCCGCCGCCAACGTAATTCCAATTCCTGACTCGCTCGACTTCAATCAGGCGGCGAGTGTCCCGCTTGTATTCCTTACTGCGTGGCATATGCTGGTGGGCCGGGCCGCCGTTCGTCCAGGGCAGACTGTGTTGGTCTTAGGCGCGAGTTCAGGCGTAGGGATTGCCGCGATCCAGATTGCAAAGATGTTTCACTGCCGCGTCATCACGACCGCAGGTAATGAAGCGAAGCTCGAAAAAGCGCGGGCTCTTGGTGCTGACTTCGGTATCGACCACTACAAGCAGAAGATTTCAGAGGAGGTCCGCAAGATCACCAACAAAGAAGGCGTCGATATCGTCATCGAGCACGTTGGAGTGGCCACCTGGGACGAAAGCCTGAAGTCGCTCAAGACCGCTGGCACGCTAGTGACCTGCGGCGCGACCACCGGCCCCAACGTTGGAGTCGATTTGCGCCATCTTTTCGCGCGCCATCTGTCTCTGCTCGGTTCGTATATGGGGACTATGGGCGAGTTGCATGAAGTCCTCAGTCACATTTTCGCAGGACGCTTGAAACCCGTTGTCGATCGCGTTTTCCCGCTCTCTGAGATTCGTGCCGCACATGAACATCTGGAAAAGAGCCAGATGTTTGGGAAGATCGTAGTAAATCCGTAGAAGCTCTAACCACAGAGAGCACAGGATTACACGGAGCCTTCGTGCCTTCTGTGTCCTCCGTGGTTTAAAATGTCTTTATGTCCCGTGAACTGAATTTCGGCCCTTACGTTGACTTCGAAAACGGCAAGAAGGTCGTCAAAGACCTGACCTTCGGGAATCCCACGCCCGAAGGCGTCGTCCTGAGCACGGTTGACTCAGTGGTTAACTGGATGCGCAAGAGCTCTATCTGGCCTATGACGTTTGGTTTGGCCTGCTGCGCGATCGAGATGATGTCGATGGGCGCATCGCGCTTCGATATCGCGCGCTTCGGCGCTGAAGTTTTCCGTCCCTCGCCGCGGCAGAGTGACTTGATGATCATCGCCGGCCGCGTCTCGAACAAAATGGCGCCGGTGATCCGTCAGTTGTGGGAGCAGATGCCCGAGCCGAAATGGGTGATGTCGATGGGTGCATGCGCAACCTCCGGCGGCGTCTTTCAAAACTATGCGCTGGTGCAGAGCGTCAACCAGGTCATCCCAGTGGATGTCTACGTGCCCGGTTGCCCGCCGCGTCCCGAGCAGTTGATTTACGCCATCACTTTACTGCAGGAAAAAATTCAGAAAGAGCGCGGCACGATGAGGAAGGCGCTGAACCTTTCCTAGTTAAAGAAAAAACTGCAGGTTTATCTCTAGCAGCCGTGCTGATGATTTCTCACGGCAGTTTAAAAATCACACTGATCTGCTTCTTCACTTCCAACGGCTTTCCATTCAATAAAAATGGCGTATAGCGCCACTTGCGAATCGCCTCACTGGCCGCTGAGGCCAAAACAGGATTTCCGCTGATCCGCTTTACGCTTCGCACACTGCCATCCTCGGCGACCGTAACGTCTAATGCCACCGTGCCGGAAAGTTGTTCTGCTCTTGCCTGTGAGGGATAGACAGGATCCACCTTGTGGATGAGTTGGCCCGCAGTGAGACCCTTCGAAATGGGTGCATCGAGTGCAGGCAAAGTATTCGGAGCAGCCAAACTTGCGAGCTGATTCCGACTCTCAGAGGAGTCCATCGTCACGTTTGGCGGGTCAGGGTTCGATACGGTTGCTGATGCGGCAGAGTTCTCTGCGGGAGGAGCCGCAGGAGAATGGCTAGTCGCTACAACTAGAGGCTTGGATTCTTCAATGACATCGATCTGCGCGGCATTCTTCAATGCCTCGGCCGCGCTGCGACCTGAGCGCGCAATGCCTGCCTTCGGTTTCGGCAGCGTGACCGTTACAGGCACTGCGGTGGGAGATTCCATTGACACGCTGTAGGGCTGCGTTGGTGGTTCTTTAGCCGACGTTTCCAGCCCAGGTTCATGTCCGCTCAGCCACACGCCCGCGGCTAGTAAAATTGCAACTACCGCAATCCCGATAAACCAGACTCGTCGTTTGGGAGAAGCCTCATCTAAATTCTGCTTTTTGGTTACCGTTACATCTGGCTTCTCGTCAGAAAGCATCCGGATGCGTGCCGCTTTTGGCGGAGGTGCCGGCGCTTCCTGCAGTCCGCGAACTTCCCGCCCATATGCCGCCTCTGCGATCTCCGCTAGTGCACGTAGAGTATTGATCTGATTTTCCCGGAAGGCTCCAACGCGCGTTGAGAACACCTCTAGAATTCCGGCGATTCCCGAAGGTCCCCGCAAAGGCACCACCGCGATGGAGCGGATTCCCAAATAGCGGCAAACGTCGGGATCGACACGGACATCATTTTCTGCATCGTCGCAAACCAGAATGGAGGCTGCTCGTAGGCACTCGCCCGAGATTCCTGAGTCAACGTTGAGCGGCATACCCAGATCTGGAGTGGGATCACCGCTACATGCACGGCATACAATTACGCCCTTGGTACGCAACGCCAGTGCGGCACCGTCTGATCCGGTAAGAATTCGTGCAGCTTCCGCCGTGGCATGCATAATGGCCGCCGGTGGCTGTAAGCCTTCCTGGAGATTTTGGCGCAGAACTACGAGAAGGTCAGAAGATTCGGACGGCTGAACTGTTGCTGATGTACCTACGCGCGGAGACGAGTCGAAATTCTCTACCCCGATGCCCGACAGCCCCTTTGACTGCAAATCGCCCATGGTACAACTCAAATAAGCTCAGCCCAAATATGACCAGACCACGCTGTGGGCAACTCAACCCACTTGTGTTCAAACAGCGAAATATCCTGTAAAGATCAAATGAACAACGCCAGAATGGCCAAGGACGAAGCAGCAGACGACCTAGCGTGACGACCACGCGATTGGCCCAAGTTTGTTGCAAAAATACTGTGCTGTCAATTGAAAAAGCTTCCCTGAAGCCTCGAAAGGGCATCCAACTCTACAATGCGGCCGGCCTGATTTTCCAGTGTATATCGGCTCACCAAAGTGTTTTTTGGGCCTCGCATACGGCGCTATAATCAATCAGAGTCAGCCTGGGGTGTTTATGGAACGTCTTCGCGGCTCTTCCTACCTGTTCTTATTCCTGAGCTCCGCGATCCTAACGGCGCAATCCGGCCAGCCAACCCTATCGCAGCCTCCATCGGCGCAAGACCCGAGCGCTCAGGCGCAAACCGATAAAGCTGCTCAGGGGAAAGCTCAGCCAAATCAGATGCCAGCGGCGAAAGCTCGTACCGACGCCTCATCTGAGCCCGCCGGCCCGACCGCTCCACCCATTGCTTCCAATGCCCCGCACATGACGAAGCAGACCCGCTTTGAGATTATTCGCGACTTTGAAACGCAGATTGTCTACGCCCGCGCAGCCTTCCCCATGGGTGCGAAGGGATTGCAACTGAAAGACGGCGTCACGACTCCAAATGGTCTAGAGCTGCACCAAGCGCTAGCCCTCTGGGGACCAGCCATTCGCCCCGGCGATCCTGCCCACATTTCTTACATTCAGATCAAAGACAACCACATTCACTTCGATCTCAACGGCGGTCCTATCCATCGCAAAAAATGGTACCAGCACATTCAAGTGGCTGGCGCCAACGGCAACTCGGTGCCGCTGTCGCCGACCGAATCGCAGCCCAATCCTCATGGCACTTACCTCGAAATCTATTTTGATAAGTACGTTCCCGAAATGTCGGCGGCGCAGTTGCGAGATCTGCTGTATCCCGTGCTTGATTTCACTGCCCGAAACAAAGAGCAGGCTTATCTGGATACAGTCCCGCCCAAGGTAAAAGAGGCCATTCAAGCGCACCACGTGCTGGTCGGTATGAACACGGAGATGGTACTGCACGCCAAAGGCAAGCCACCGAAGAAAGTTCGCGAGCGCGACGGCGACACCTATTACGAAGAATGGATCTACGGCGAACCGCCGCAGGATGTGGATTTCGTTCGCATCGTCGGCGAGGAAGTCGTTCGTGTTGAGACGATGAAGGTTGGCGGCGAAAAGATCGTGCGCGTCGACAAGGAAGTGATTCTCGAACACCCCGAGAAGGAAGCCGAAGCGAAGAAGGTCGACGAAGAGCGCCCGGCGAACGCTCCCAGCCTGCGCCGCCCCGGTGAAGATCCCGCGGACGCTCCTAAGCCGTCTGACGGCCAAGCACCGCCGCCTCTGATGCCCCCTCCCGATACCCCGCAACCTCCGGGCAATCCCGGCCCGGGAGACATTGTCGCTCGCGGCAGGTGAATCAGAGGCTAAAAGAAACGGACTTCGGACGTCAGACCTCGGACCTCGGACCTCGGACATAGAACCAGTATCAGACCTTGTGGGGACAGCCGCCTCCGGCTGTCGAGAAGCTCGACGGGCTTTTACATAGCGGCTATTCATACACTCTTGATCATCATCCGGTAAAATCCTTCAATGCCCGTTGCCATTCAATGCCGCGATCTGCGCAAGACCTATGACGGCAAAGTCGAAGCCGTGCGCGGGCTGAATCTGGAAATTCAGCAAGGGGAGTGTTTCGGCCTGCTCGGGCCGAACGGGGCGGGGAAGACCACTACGATTGAAATCCTCGAAGGCCTCTCGCAGCCAACCTCCGGACAAGTTTCAATCTTTGGCCAGACCTGGCAGGAAAACGAACGCGAAATGCGTGAGTGGTTAGGCATTTCGCTGCAGGAGACGCGCCTGTCGGAAAAACTCACCGTGCGCGAAACCATTGAACTGTTCGCCAGCTTCTACCGTGAGCCGCGCTCGTCGGAAGAAGTGCTCGAACAGTTGCAACTCACCGAAAAGGCCGACGCCTGGGTCGGCAAGCTCTCCGGCGGGCAACGCCAGCGACTCGCGGTCGCAACTGCGTTAGTGTGCAATCCGAAAATTCTTTTTCTCGATGAGCCCACGACTGGCCTCGATCCGCAGAGCCGGCGCCAGTTATGGGACATCATTCGCGCATTCCAGGCCGACGGTGGCACCGTGCTCCTGACCACGCATTACATGGACGAAGCCGAGCGCCTGTGCGATCGCTTAGCCATTGTCGATCACGGGCAGGTCATCGCCGAAGGTTCGCCCGCCGATTTGATCGAGCGCCTAGGCGGGCATCATGTTGTCGAATTTTCAGTAGGCAAAAATTCTTATGGTGCTGCGACGGAACCTGATCAAGCTATATGGCGCGCTCTTCCCAGTGTTGAATCCGTTCGTGAAGACGACGGTCTTATCGCGCTGAATGTCAAAGAGCCGCATCTCACGATTCCTGCGTTGCTAGACGCGATCAACTGTCAGAGCAGGGAGTTGCAGCATCTCACCACGCGACAGGCCAGCCTGGAAGATGTGTTTGTGCGGTTGACGGGCCGTCATCTGCGGGATGAATGATGCAAAGGAGTTCTGATATGAATCGATTTCTCGTTATTGCATTTGCCGCCGCTGCAATTTCAACTTCATGCAACGCGCAAACGGCATCCGCCGCCAACACAACTTTCCCCCCGTTCGAGCAATGGAAGAACGCGGTGCTCGTTGGCGACTCTGCCGCTCTCAAGACGTTCTACAGCACCGATCCCGCAGCGCAGGTCCGGGTGAAGGGTGTCATGCAAAATGCGGACACCGACGCGAACTTCTGGCTCGCCCTCAAAGCCCGCAGCATGAAAGTCGATATCGTTCGATTGGTCGTTCACCCGGAGAGGACCAGCGTGATCTTCCGCGCGGAAGTGGTCACGGGCTTGCCTAATGGACAGACCGTCCACGTCACCGACGCGCAGGGATGGCAGAAGCAAGGCGATCAATGGCGACTGGTGGGCGCTGAGCGCAATGATGAGCCACGCCTCAAGCAGCCGTCGGACATGAAGAAAAATATTTACCCAGCGGACGCCGACGCACGCGCGGAAATCAAAGAAGCGGAAGAAAAAGCCACCACCGGTCACAAGCGCGTGCTACTGGTTTTCGGCGCGAACTGGTGCTTCGACTGTCACGTTCTAGATCTCGCATTTCAGCGACCGGATTTTACGCCGGTGATGGCGCACTATGAAGTCGTGCACATTGATATCGGGGACGACGGCAAAAAGAACAAAGACCTTGCGCAAGAATTTCAGGTACCCCTAGAGAAAGGCATACCTGCTTTGGCGGTAGTTGATGGTTCGGGAAAGCTGGTGGTAAGCCAGAAAAACGGCGAATTCGAAGATGCCCGCGCTATGACGCCGGAAGCGATTCTCGAATTCCTAGATAAGTGGAAGTAGGATACAAGCTCGTCGCAAGCCGCGAAGTCGGCGAAATAATGCAGCCCCACGGCGCAAGCCGTGGGTAAACCAAGAAACATGAACCAGCCCCGAAGGGGCCGAAAGAAACGCAACCGAAGGTTCGCATGACTGTAGCCCAGGAAACTCCTGCTCTCTCGCCCAAACCCTTGCCCGCGACCGCGCGCCGCAATGGCCGCTGGTCAGGCTACAGCCATCTACTGATGGCGCGCATGCTCGAACTGAAGCGTGAGCCGGAAGTTGTGTTCTGGGTGTTCGTCTTTCCGCTGCTACTTGCGCTCGGACTGGGCATCGCCTTCCGCAACAAGCCCGGGGATGCCATCTCAGTCGCGATCGTCGCAGGCAACGGCTCGCAGGATGCACAATCCATGCTCGCCCATTCTCCGCAGCATGATCGCTTCAAGCCGCAGGTTCTCGATGCCGGCGACGCCCGCCAAGGCTTTCGCCTCGGCAAATTCGATCTGGTCGTCGAATCCGATGGCAAAGACGGATTCCAATATCGTTACGATCCCGCACGACCTGAAAGCGTGTTAGCGAAAACAGAAGTCAACGACGCGCTACAAGCCGCCGCCGGCCGAAAAGATGCCGTCACTACTACTGCTGTCACGTCGTCCGAACCCGGTTCACGCTACATCGATTTCCTTATCCCCGGGCTGCTCGGCATGAACCTGATGAACTCCGGAATGTGGAGTATCGGCTTCGCGCTTGTCGATATGCGCCAACGCAAGCTGCTCAAACGCTTCGTCGGAACGCCCATGCGTCGTGGTGATTTCCTGCTCGCCCTAGCTTCGAGCCGTCTGATCCTGATGATCATTGAAATCGGCTTGCTGCTTGCCTTCGGCGTGATCTTCTTCCACATGCGTGTGCTCGGATCGATAGGGGCCATTGCTCTGATTGCCGCGATGGGATCGCTGACCTTCGGTGGGGTAGGTCTGCTCACCGCCAGCCGCGCGCAGAAAATTGAGTCTGTCAGCGGCCTTATCAATCTGGTGATGATGCCCATGTGGATTTTCTCTGGCGTCTTCTTTTCCTATGAACGCTTTCCGGCGGTGATCCATCCACTGATTAAGGCTCTGCCGCTCACGGCGCTCAACGACGCGCTCCGCGCCAGCATTCTCGAAGGCACGCCGCTGTTCCATCAGTGGCCACGCTTGCTGATTATGGGATTGTGGGGCGGGATTTCGTTTGTGCTGGCGCTGAAGTGGTTCCGCTGGACTTAGGTTGTGCCTCAACCGAGTTCGGTTTCATCGCCATCCTGCGAATCTGATTCAGATACTCCACATAAACCGGAATCGGAATGTCGGGCGAGTCCCCGTCGTTAAGAAAGTGTTCCAGCCTGATTTCGCGCAGGATTGACGAAATGACCTCACGGAACCGTGGCATCGCCAAATACTTTACTTTCCATATCTCCAGCATGATTGACTGGAATTCCACGCTGATAAATCCCAGCTTGCGCTCGCCCAGATAAATCCCGTCAAAATGACGTTGTGCTAGCGCATCTCGCACAGCATCCTGCGGAGTAGAGAAGTGGTAAACCAGGTGAAAGAGGTCCGCCAGGTCTCCCCAGAGCACCTTCTCTTCGTATGCGGTAAAGCGAGTTGAATGAGTGGTGCGTTGCTGAACCCGCCGCGGGTGTTCGTCCGCGGGCAGGCCCTGTCGCGCTAGTTCGTCGCGAAACCACTGCAGCCGCTCTCGAGTGAGGTTGTTACGTAGAAATTCAATGGCGTAAGCATTCGCTAGATACACACCGGGGTCATTCTCCAGACTCGCCAGCCACGTGTTCCAATCCATCTTCTGAAAAATCTCTAGGAGGTCGTATAACTGCCCGATCGTGACGCTGGGGTGATACTTCACCGCTTGCCAGAAATGTTCGGTCGAATCATAGGTCGCTCCGTACAGATCGATACCTTCTTCAATCGGATACCAATTTGAAAGCACGCGCCCAGCCATCACTGGCGAAGCGCTCCAGCAGTTGAGCGAGCGTTTCCATTTTTTCCGTGCTGCCAGAAACGCGTCGGCATAACCGGGCGGCACAGGTTCTTTCACTTGTGCGAGTGCCTGTTTCAGTTCATCTTCGGTGTGCGTGAGCAGCACCTCGAGTGGGCGCTCGTCCGCCATCGAGACGACACGGCTCTCCACAGCTCGGCGCAGCAAGTCGCAAGTCCATGCGCGGCGTTCGTCGTCGGTCAAACTCCCGGACGGCCAGCGGTTCTGCTGGGAATCGATATAGTGAAGCGCCTCTGCGAGTGACTTGAACTCGATGAATCCATAGAGTGCAAAGGTAACCGGTTTACCCTCTTTCATGACCACCGTAGAAGGATTCACAATGTCGCGCAGCGTCAGAGTCTGCGCAACAGCAAAGGAGCCAATGACCGGGATGAGTGCGGCGACCATTACGATCCGCGCAGAGGTCGGCTGTGACGTGTGTTTAAGTCGGAGGGAAAATCTCATGGGCGGAAGAATTGTACGCTTCGACCGTTGCGCTGCTGGCCCCGTTCGCAAAATTTTGGGGAAGTTACGAACGAGGCCGTCTGCGGCGCTTGCGAGACAACAGTTACTTCTACCTCGACATCTACGACTTGACTAGCTTGGCAGCTTGCTTCCGCACCTTTGCCCAGCGTAGTCGTTGCGCGGCGGCAATGCGTTCGCGGGCTTCCTTGCTCAAGGTTCGCTTTGCTGACTTGAGCTTGTTCCCGCCGGCATGACCGAGCGCGTCCAGCGCTTTCCCTACACGATTCATCTCCTTTTCGAGACGGGAGTATTCATCGCGCAGGGAACTGACTACCTTGTTCAGGTTGGTCATTCACTAACCCCCTCATTCATTGGTGGATAACAGCCTAACACGGAGAAATAGCTTGCTCGATAGAAATGAAAAGAAAATTAACGGAAAGATTAGAATCGGGAACTGCAAGTTATTGCGGTTTGGCGTCTATCAGCAGCAACCCTTGCAGCTTACTCAGATCGTCAGTGTCCCGGTTGATGACCACGGTCCGGCGCGAGTCCGAATAACGCGTATCCCATAACAATAACTTGTGAACCACCGCCCCCGGAGATCCTGGGCTATCCGGTGAGGAGTTCGTCATCCACATATAGACCACGCCGTAGACGACATACAGATGGGAGTTCCACTCCGCCAGAGCCGCATGTTGATTCATGATCGCGACGGTTAGACTGCTTGCACTCATCGCATCCGGCACCAGATACTCCGCCTTGACCATGATCGGACGCCCATCACTCAGCAAATGCCTTCCATCGAGCTTGCTGGCAATGTCTTTCAGAGACTTGGGATCGGCCGCTTGCGCGCTGTCGCCGAGCGCTGACTCCTTCCCGCAGCATAATTCTTTATCGTGAAATGCAGTGTCCAGAGAAGTTAACAACACCTCGGTGGGGCTATCGGATCGTGCCATCAAAGACGGCAGCCCGCGTACCTGAACTTCCTGATCTTGATTGAGCACCTGCCCGTATGCCAGACAGGTCATTGCCAGGCTCAAGCCTGTTAAGCAGAGCAGCTGTCGGAACGCCGGTCGATAAGACGGGAGCTTGATCATACCCACCTCCGCCCACACGTCAATTTTAGGATCAGACAGCAGTTTCTCTTAGCGACTTTGCGTAACTTTACATCCATGCGGTCGTGTACTTCCGGGCCTCGGACGGATTCCAAAGAAGTCGGTCTGGGGTGGCGCAGCGCTTTCAGCGCTGCGATAAAGGCGTTCTTTTTAATCAGGGCTTCAGCCCTAAGGTCGACGTCTAACTTTGCCCAATCGTTGGCAGAAATTTCGGTGCTTGTCGTGCCTTGGTCGCCTGCTCAAACGAATAGGCCAGCCGGATCAACGTGGGCTCGCTCCATGCTCGGCCAAAAAAAGAAATTCCTACCGGCAGACCCGAAATATAACCCGCAGTCACATTGATGTTGGGATAGCCCGCTACCGCAGCCGCATTCGAGCTGCCGCCGGCAACGTGATCGCCGTTGACTAGATCGGTCAGCCAAGCGGGGCCACCTGTCGGAGCCACAATGGCATCGAGATGGTGCTTTTCCATGAGCGCGTCAATGCCCTCGGTACGCGCCAATTGATGATTCTTCGCCAACGCGTCCACATATTCCTTTTCGGTAAGTGATCTCTTGGCTTCAGCCTTCACAAACAAGTCCTGGCCAAAATAAGGCATCTCTTTCGCGCGATTGCGCTCGTTGAATTCAATAATTTCTTTTAACGTGTGCACGGGAGCGCTCGGCCCCAGCCGAGCTAAATATGCATTCAGGTCTGCTTTTAGCTCATACATGAAAACCAATAACTCGCTCTCGTCAAACTTACCCAGAGTCTCAATGTCTGCCGGATCGACCAGCGTCGCGCCTTGTCTCTTGAGCACATCGAGCGCCTGTTCCATCAATGCATCGACGGTGTCGCTGAAGCCGAAATATTTTCGGGCTACGCCAATCCGTGCACCTTTCAGCCCGATCGGATCGCAGTACTGTGCATAGTCCGTCTGCGATTTGCCCGCGCTCGCCGCCGTTGCCGCATCGTCGGGATCAACTCCAGTCAGCGCTCCCAGCAGAATTGCTGCATCTTTCACCGTGCGACACATCGGACCGGCACCGTCCTGGCTATGCGAGATCGGAATGATTCCCGCTCGGCTCACCAGCCCTACGGTCGGCTTGATCCCCGCGAGCCCGTTCGAAGATGAGGGGCAAACGATCGATCCGTCCGTCTCGGTGCCAATTCCTACAGCGGCCAGGTTGGTCGAAATGCCCGCGCCTGTGCCCGAACTCGATCCGCACGGATTACGATCCAGTGCATACGGATTCTTTGTCAGCCCGCCGCGCCCGCTCCATCCACTGGTCGAGTGGCTGGATCGAATGTTTGCCCACTCACTCAGATTTGTCTTGCCCAGTATCACTGCCCCCGCGGCTCGCAGCTTTTGCGCCACGCCAGAATCCTTGGGCGGTTTTGACCCCACCAGTGCCAGCGATCCGGCCGTGGTCATCATGTGGTCGGCGGTATCGATGTTGTCTTTGATCAGCACCGGAATCCCGTGCAGCAGCCCGCGTGATCCTTTGGCCTTACGCTCCTGGTCGAGCGCGTCGGCAATGGCGGGCGCATCCGGATTCAATTCGATCACACTGTTAATCGCGGGCCCGCTCTTGTCTACTTCTGCAATCCGCGCCGAATATTTCTCGACCAGTGATCGCGCCGTGAACTTACCGGACTTCATTCCGTCCTGCAGATCGGCGATTGTGATCTCATCGAGTTCGAACGGCTTGACTTCGGGAACGAGAGGTGCGATTTCGTGAGGAGCGTTCGGCACAGCCGCGCGCGCTGCGCCCATCGCGGGATAGAGCGCTGTAGCCGTGCCGGTGACGAGAGCGGACTGAAGAAACGATCGACGGGAAGACGAAGAATTTACGTTGCGTTTGCTAAAAGGCATGAGCCGGATGTCCTGGAAAGCCGAGGTCGACTGCGCGGGGAAAATCTTATCCTACCGAGGCTCGACCGTGCAGGGTTCTGCATCGCCTCGATTTGTCAAAAGTTCGTCAAGACACCGATCTCACAGGTACTCCTCAGTTTTGCTTTGAGGATTACCTTTGCGGGCTTTGCGAAATCTTAGCGTTCTTAGCGGTCAAGTGCTCTTTACCGCAAAGATCGCGAAGAACTGCCGCAAAGAACGCAAAGATAAAGGCGCACAAATGCGAAACTGAGGCACTGCTATCTCGCGCCACTAATCTCAAGCCACTAAATTTCCAATTCCTATGCCGCAGTGGCGCTGGGCGGCGCAGGCGGCCTCGCCGACGCCAGCAAGACCTGCGGATCATCGGAATACGGATTGTAGTCGTCCTCCGGATACCATGTCCCTGCAAAACAGCGTTGGCTGGCGTGCCATCGTGCAGCGCTGCACGTGAACCAGATCTACAAAGCTGTGCGCGATATCTGGATCGCCCCAATCGCCGCCCCAGATCAGGCCGCTGGCGTGAGCCAGTTGTCCCAGAAACGAGAAGTCGCCTTTCCACGAAGGATCGCCGCCGACGACTTTGACAATGTCGCAGGCCAGCCCATAGGCGTGAACGCCCACAGTCCGCAATTTGGTCGCGCCGTTGTTGAAGAGTTCCTGATGGCGGGCCTGGCTGCAATAGGTCTCAAAAATCATCAGACTGATTCCCATCTGCTGCGCGGAACTGATGATCTGCTGCGCCAGTTGCCGCATCATCGGCTCAAGCAACGCCGGATCGGACACGCGCGTCGTGGAATTGAAACGAGGGTCTTTCTGAATTACGTCGGTGTAGAAGTTCCCCATGTACTACCTCCTTGCCCGCGAAGCCGCGGGTGGCAATTTTTGTTATGTCTAGCCTGGAGCCCTGAGGGGAAGAGTCGGCTATCTAATCACGACTCGCGCGATTTTCCTACGCGAAGTTGAAATTGTTTGGAAAGCCGGACAAGCGAGGACGTCCTGACATCGAGCTCGGTTGTGAGCGCATAGGCTGAGTGATAAGCTAGGGACGTTCACTGGCTGAGCGGGAGTAGTTCAGCGGTAGAACGCCAGCTTCCCAAGCTGGATGTCGCCGGTTCGATCCCGGTCTCCCGCTCCATATCTCGTTTTTACACTAGGCACGGTCCATCAATGATCATCAATATTTGCGATATCTGGAGCTACGCGGGGCTAGCGCTGAGCGAAGGCGAGAGTCTCTGCAACTATATTCGAGCCGAGCGAGATTGAGCCGTTTGGAATCAGTGCCCCCGTGCTGCTGATCATGAACTGGTAAACCGTGCCATCGATGACCCCGGCCGTAAAGAAGAATTTTCCGGACGGATCAACGGCACCCCATAGCGCTAGATTGGGAACAGGCATCGTACCGTTACTGGTAAGTCCTCCACTGTCTCCATCAACCGTAAACTGTAAGACTTCCCCAGTGATGCCGACGTATGCGTTGGCTCCGGCTGGATCGAAGCTGATCCACAGCGGTCCGCCCTGTGGTGGCGACCCAGCCTGGAAAGTGTTCACGAATGTGAGGACTCCGTTGGATGGATTTATGGAGAATTGCGTGACTGAATGTGAATTCTCGTTGGCGCAATAAAGAAATCCTGTAGCCGAGACGACCAGATCGAGCGGATTATAGCCGCTCGAAGAAATGGAACCGTTGGGAATCAGCGCTCCGTTCAGCGCAATGGTGTACTCCAAAACTTGATCCCTGTTGGTGTCGGCTACATACGCAAACTGGCCGGTTCCATCCACGACAACATACGCGGGCGAGCCGCCAGTCATCACAGTACTGACGGGAGCTAGCGTGCCGTCGAGGTTAAGACTGTACGAGGCCAACGTTGCTCCCCAGGGATCGGAAATAACGGCAAACTGCCCGTTCGGTGTGAATGCGACAGAACTACCAACGGCGCTAGGATCTGAGACTGGAGTTAAGCTACCGCTATTCCCGATGACAAACTCGCTAGTCACCCCGTTGGGAATGAAAAGGAACTGGTTCGACGGGCTTACCGCTAAATCGTAAAAGGGCACAGCGCTACTGCTGATGGACGCGTTCAAAGCTGTAAGAGTGCCGTTGCTCTCCATCTTAAACTGGGCGACAGAACCCGTAGGCTCCTGATTAATGTCGGGAGGAGGCACGACTGCTTCGCCTACATACAGGTAGGTGTTCGGCCTCGCCGTGCCGCCGCATGCGGCCAAGTTGAGCATGGCCGTCATGAGTGCCACGATGAGGAGAACTTTTTCTATCCTAGATCTCGTTCGCACAGTAATTGCGGTCCCCAAAATGCTACGTGCGCAGATCGGCTATCTCAGAAAATACTGGGAAAAGAAACAGGATCATAGTTACGGAAGTGTTTGCGAAGGTGAAAAAACGCCCTTGCCGTATAATTCCGCCCACTCATGACCTCTGGCCGAAAGCCATTCCACTTCCAACGTTCCTTCACCATCCGTCTTGCTCTGACCATCGCTGCGCTCGTGATCTGGTTTTGGACACAGTCTCTGATCGGCGCCCGCAGCCTGCCTGCGTCCGGCATCGGCGACGGTGTCCACGCTGCCACAGCTTCACTGAATCTTTATTTGCAAGATCATCCTGGTGCAGCGAATGTTCTGCTTGTGGTCAGCTCTGCCATCATCGATCTGCTCGGCATCTTTCTTCTCTCGCGCTGGATCTTCCGGGGCGACCTTCGTCCCTTTGCTAGCCTGGTCATCGTGCTCGGACTGCGCCAGATCATGCAAGCCTGCGTCGCATTGCCCGCACCACCGGGAGCGATCTGGCACAATCCCGGATTCCCGTCGCTGCTCGTCACCTACAGCGTCGCTCACGACTACTTCTTCTCCGGACACACCGCCATCGCTGTTCTCGGCGCTGTGGAACTCGCTCGCTACGGTAAACGCTGGCTCATGATCGCGGGAGTCGGCATTGTGATCTTGGAGGTCGTAACCGTGCTCGTCCTCCGCGCCCACTACACGATGGACGTCTTCACGGGCCTGGTCACCGGACTTTACGCCGCGCATCTGGCCACGCAGATCAGTGTTAGACAGATCCGGGCAGGGAAGATCGGAACGGGCAAGACTGGAGAAGAGAAGATCGAAGCGTGAACTGACCTGCTACTTTTTCGCCGCTTCTTCGGAGGATTTCGCCGCGCCCGCTGGACTCAGCGCCGCATTGGCCTCATCGATCTGGTGGCGAATTTCAGCCATCTGGTCGTGCCCATTGCCGTTGAATACAGTGGAGTTCACACTGCGGATGGCTAACGCTTTCTGATCGGCCGCAAGCGCATTACGCCACATCTGCTGGCTGCCGGCGGAGGATGACGCCCGCTTTGCTTTTTCGGCCCAGGCCTTTCCAAGATCCATGTAAGACTGCCCCAGTTGAACGGCGTACCAGAATCCCTTCTGCATATTGATCTTTTCGAAAATGCCTAGCCCATCGCGAATGAGCGGCATGGCCTCGTCCACCTGACCCTGTAGAAGCAAATTGTCAGCCACGTTGAGATTGCCCCATCCTACGTTGGCATTGGCCATTTTGTTGTTAGGGTCTGCTGCGGCGAGTTGCTTATAAATTGCCCGAGCTTGCTGGAGGTAGCGAAGAGATTCCTTCAGTTCGCCCTTCGCTTGCAGCACATTCCCAGAGATGGTGTAACTGTCCGCGAGATATTCGCGTAATGTCGCATTGGTCGGGGCTGTCAGGGACAATTGCTGAACCATGTCGCGGCCCTTGGCAACATTGGCGACGGCTTCGGTGTAACGACCAAGCTCGCCCTGCATCTTGCCAATCCCAAGGTAGTGTGCTGCCAAGTATGCCCGGGGAAGCGGCCCGGATTTCGGGTCAGCTGCAATTGGTTCCATAGCCGCGGCGGCCTGTTGGTAGTTGTGCAGCGCGTTGGGAAAATCGCCAGTTCCTTCAAGAGCTCTTGCTGTGTAATAGTAAATGCCCGCCAGCCGTAAGCTTCTCTGACGATTGTCCATTGTGTTCGCGGGATCGCTCACGAATGCCTGCGCCCGCTGCAGCACGCGCAATGCAGCGGCAAAGTCGCCGACATTCTGGAAGGTTGAGGCCACGCGGAAGTATTCGTCCGCGAGTTCGCCGCGTAATTGTTGGTCGGCCGGATTTGCCGCGGCTAACGTTTCCCGAATTGCCAGCGCTTTGGCGTAGCTCTGGGCGGCGCCGGAATAATCGCCGAGATTCGCAGCGCCCTCATATCCCTGTACGTCGCCGATACGGTCGTAAGCAGCGGCCAGCTCGCGCTGTAACCCCGGATCACCGGTCTCGTGCGAGAGGCTGTCGAGATACTCGAGAGCTCGCGTTACCAGTAACTCGCGGGCCTGGGTTGCTCCTGACAGATCCCGGATCGAATCGTGAATTTCAAAGATCAGCGAGTTGGCTAGCTTGCGCACATCATTGAATCGCTTCTCGGCTCGCGCGCGCTGTTCGCGGGCTACTTCCGCCTGTTGACGGGCAACTCTGGCTTCATACAATGCGACACAAAACGCCGCTACCAGGAACATCGCGGCCACGGCGGTGACTGCTGTGCTGGTTCTGTGCCGAGTGACGAATTTGCCGATCCGATATCCGACCGTGTCGTTACGCGCGATGACCGGCAGGCTTTCAAGGTGGCGCCGAATGTCTTCCGCAAACTGTTCTGCCGATGTATAGCGCCGCTGCGGGTCTTTGCGCAGGGCCAGCAGAACAATGTTGTCCAGATCACCGCGCAGGCGCTTGCTGAGCTTGTCGGAAGATTCGCCCGCTGAAATCTTTTCTTCACGCTGCGTCGGCTGCTGTTCAACGGCCGCTGGTGGCGTGGTTTTTCGAACTGCCGTGCTCGGCTTGCGCGGTTCGGTATCGCAGATCGCACGCACAACTGCATCTGCCGAACGGCTGTCGAACTTGTACGGATACTGTCCTGTCAGCAGGAGAAACAGGATCACTCCCAGCGAATAGATGTCGCTCGCGGTCGTGACCGTCTCGCCGCGGATTTGCTCCGGGCTGGCATACTCCGGAGTCAGCATGCGCATGAAAGTGACTGTGGCTTCGGCTCCGCCCGGAACCGAGCCTGTATCGAGAATCTTCGCAATGCCGAAGTCGAGGAGCTTCGGCGTGCCGTCCGCTGTCACCAGAATGTTCCCCGGCTTCAGGTCGCGATGCACGACCAGATGCTGGTGCGCGTACTGCACTGCGAGACACACCGTGCGGAACAGTCGAAGCCGCTCTTCGACCGAAAGCTGGTGCGTGTTGCAGTATTCGTCGATGGATTGTCCCTCGACCAGCTCCATCACGACGTAAGGAAGACCATTTTCTGTCGTGCCGCCGTCGAGCAATCTTGCGATGTTGGGATGCTCGAGGTTGGCCAGAATCTGCCGCTCGGCGCGAAATCGGGCAAGCGCAAAGGGCGTATCAAAACCATGTTTCACGATCTTGATCGCAACCTGCTTCTGATATTGCTCGTCGGCCCGGGCAGCGCGATACACCGATCCCATGCCGCCTTCTCCGATTTCTTTGGTGATTTCGTACGATCCGATACGGCGTCCTACCCAGGACGCACCTTCGCGTTCAACATCCGCCAGATTGAGGCTTACCGGCGACTGCAGGAACGCTTCGTCGGCTTCGATCTCTTCGAGCAGAAGCGATTCTACTTCTTGTCGCAGAGGCAAATCGCCCTTACAGGCAGTGTCGAGAAAAGCGATTCGGTGCCCTGGAGGAGTTTCGAGCGCTTCCTGAAGTACTCCCTTCACCTGTTGCCAGCGCTCAGGAGTCATGCGCCTCGCTCCGTCGCAATTCCCGTTGCAGCCACAGGCGGGCTATGGACCATTCGCGTTTCACGGTCGCGGGCGAGATCTCCATCACCTGCGAAGTGTCTTCGATGGAAAGACCGCCGAAGAAACGCAGATCCACGATCTGCGATTGCCTCGGGTCCATCATGTTGAGGTGATTCAGGGCGTCGTTGAGGGCGACCAGATCGATTTCTGATTTTTGCGGCAAGCCGATCGCCTCATCGAAGCTGAGCGTGATGCAGCTAAACCCCCGCTTGGCCGCTCCGCGCGAACGGGCGTGATCCACAAGGATTTGCCGCATGAGGCGCGCCGCGATCGCAAAAAAATGAGCCCGGTTTTCGGCACGAAGCGAAGACTGTCCTGCCAGCCGCAGATAGGCTTCGTGGACTAGGGCCGTACTTTGAAGAGTCTGATGCTGCTGGCCCGCCAGGCACTTACCCGCCAAACGGCGTAGTTCCTGGTAAACCACTGGAATCAGAGCCTCGCGAGCCGCGGCATCGCCCTCACTCCATCGGACTAGCAACTCCGTAACAGGGCTGGACGAGGAGGAACTCAAGGCTTGTACCCTGGGGCCGGAAGCGGACTCATTGGCCGAAACAGTACCCCGGTCATCCGGCAAAGTCAAGGAAAGAACGGGAGTTAGCAGCTTTTCGGTGTTTAAGAATCGCCATTTTAACTGCCTCGTTGGATAGTGAGCAAAAGACGCAGACCGTATCTTTTCCGATTGAATGCCGGCAGCCCCCCAAAAAAAATTTACGACCGATGAGCCAATTCGACGCGATTTTCCGAAACTGTTGGGTGAAGCGGATTTTCAAGTGTTGTTGCACCACGAACCGTATGCACGGAAGGCCGGAGACGCCACAGACCTTGGGGGGACTGCCGGCTTCGGCCTTTGTGCTTGCGGGCGCCAGCGAGCTGTAACGCTCGACCAGAAGAATCCAGATTGAGCTCAGGGGAGGGCCTGAGAAGAGACGGGCGGTGCCACGAGAGGGTGGTCCCGCCCGTCGCATTGCCATTGCGTCCCCACTACCGAAGATAGCCCGCCAGATCTGGCGAACTTGCGGCGCGGTAAAAGCCGTGCCCTTTCAACTGATCCGTTGCCGAAGACAGCTACGTGGGCGGGAGCGCCCGCGACACACGTTTTTCATGCACTACACGTCTTTAATAGCGCCATACGTTTTAGTACATGTCAGTTGTCCACGTCCGAAACTGCCCGAGCTGATCCTGCATCCGTATTTCATTCAAGACTGAAGTCCCGATGGTCGATAGATAAATAAAACGGGCTTCATCTTTATGAAAAGAACGCTATGGCTGCTGGTATTGATTTGTTTTGGACCATGCTCGACCAAGGCGCAAGGGCGGATCGAGGCAGAATCGAAGGTGCTGGCGCTGGAGCGGCTTTGGGGAGCAGCGGCACAGTTGCGCGATACGAAGGCGCTCGAATCGATCTTCGACAACTCCATGGTGTATGTGGATATCAGTGGGAAATTGATGACGAAGGCAGAGGTTCTCGCGGATACCGCAGCCGTCAGCCCGGTCGATATTGTCGTTGAGTCTTCAGTGGCACATTCGCACGGAGACGTCGTGATCGTGACCGGCATCATGCAGCTAAAAGGATTGGAAGGCGGGAAGTCCTACCTTCGTTACGGCCGGTTCATGGACACCTGGTTGGAGAAGGGCGACCACTGGGTATGCATCTCAAGCATGACAACTGCAATGAAAAAGTGAAACAAAGCAGACCAAACCTTCTTGCAGCACCACGTATGAAAGTCTGGACTATTCTGCTCGGCATCTTGTGCGCAACAGCAACCATTAGTGTCGGGCAGGAACCAGACCGCGACTCACGGGCGGTCAACGAAATCCGTAGCCTGGAGCATTCCAAGTTTGACGCACTCCAGCGCAAAGACAACGCCACACTCGACACGATCTTTGATGATGCTGGGATGCAGGTGGATCAGGACGGCTCATTGTGGACCAAAGCCGATTTCCTGGCGAATTCGCGCAGTTCTACAACCAAGATTCTGCGAATTGCTCCAGAATCGATGTCTCTACGAGTTTTCGGTGACGTTGCCCTTGTAATTGGAATCTACGAGGAGAGAGGCCTGAAAGCGGGCCATCCTTACGTAAAACGTTGCCGGTTCATCGATACCTGGGCGTTTAAAAAGGGAAAATGGGTTTGTATCGCCGCAACTGCTACCTCTGCCATCTCGTAGGCATAAGAATGTGACAAAGGGCACAATTCACCTCATAGTGAGTCGTTCTGTTCTTGCGACTGGATCTGAACCAGTGGCGTATGCGAACTTGAGAAATGCGCTCCAGCCTGCCAGCGGTCCGGAGTGTGCGAGTCGCGCATTTTGCTGACACTTGAACCGACTGCAAGAGACGCTCTCACCAGGTGGCCGATTTTCAGCGGGCCGGAGATGTTTACATCGCGAATCCAATGCAGAGCACTACTGATGCTGCATCCGCACTGGCTGCAATCCGGATTGCCTCCGAAAACGCATGGCTCGACGCGCGTCTGTAGATCGGCCGAATAGTTCATCGACATGCGCGAGAAAAGGCAGTCTTGTGGGCTTCGTGGGGGATTCACGAAGGCCTTCGCCATGCCTTCCGGGATCAGCAGTTTGGGGTAGGATTTTGCCAGTTGTGGTAATTCATGAGCGATGCGTTCGCGGTCTTCCTGCGTAAGTCGTTCTAGGCTCTCTTCTCCCATCTGCGGACTGTACAGACTCACCCAGATGCGATCGACTTCGGCCTGACGATTCCAGAACGCGACATATTCTTCGAGATAAGATACCCGCGCCATCATGGGCCGCGTGATCACCCAGTGCACGTTGACGGAGCGTCCGGCGATGTTTTTGAGAATGCGTTCGTAGGTCGCGGGTTTGCGGCGTTCGTCGTGGTGCTCGGGAAGTCCGTCGACAGAGACAGCGACGCGCAAGCGCGGAATCTGCATCCAGTACGCTGGAATGGCAATCACTCCGCTCGTCACAACCATGGTGAAGACGCCCATCTCGCTGAGAGTGGGCAGAATACGATCCAACTCGCGATGTCGGATCATGGGTTCGCCGCCGACCAAAGAAACGTGCATGGGCTTGTGTCGCCGCACAAGATCAATGACGCCGTCGACGAGCGCGTCTCCGCGAAAGTCGCTCAGTTCGCGTAGTGTAGTTTCGCCGCCAAGATGATCGACGCCGTAGGCGTAACATCCCGGGCAACTGAGCGGACATTCGCGCGTGATCTCGACGGAGAGCAGCGGAGCGTGGCCGTTTAAAACTCGCCACCAGGCACGAGCCAAATCACGGGGTCGAAGACTAGGATTGGGGCTCTGATTAGGGTTGGGGGCCTGTACAACAACTGACATAGGTGCTTAGATTCTGCGTGGATGGCTTCGGTTGCAAGGCGGGGAGCGGGAGAATTCGTCATCAGCAATACGAAAATCGCGCTCAAATTAGACGATGCCAAAAGGTAACGGATGTGGCAGAACGGTCAAAAGATCGTGGTACACTCGTTTCACTCAGGGACTGGAATGCCACGATTTTGGCTGATTCCAGACTCCCACAAGGACAATATGAAACCAGCCATCGAGACCCCCAGCGGAGTCTCCACCGATCCCTATCAAAAGACAGTCTGTTGTCTGCGCTGTGAACAGCGGCTGGAACGATATCAACTGATGCGCGCGAGCTTGACGCCGGGAAATTCCGGGCACGCGATCTTGTCGTGCCCGCGTTGCGGCCATGTGGAGTTTGTTTCTGAATCGAGTCCGCTGCTGCAGAACCTGGAATTGATTTCCGTCGATACGGGAGACGGGGACTAGGGCGAGGACCTCAGGGGCTAAAGCCCCGACAGAGAGGAAAGGCTTTATCGCAGCGCTGAAAGCGCTGCGCCACCCAAAATCGCACTTCCCACAATCGAGTTTTTCAGCTAACTGTTACGCGCACCACTTTTAGGGGTGTCGGGGCAGCGCACCTGGAAGCCGCGCCCTATCAAAGCAAGATCCGCTAAGCAAGAGCTAACGAGGGGCAGGGATCCTTCGACTCCGCTGCGGAATTCACTTCGTGAATTCCGCAACTCCGTTCAGGATGACAATCTCAAAGCTAGAACGGGATGTCGTCGTCGGTGATTGGACCGGCGCCGGCTGGTTCGGGCTCAGGCATGCGCTGGTCGAAGTTATTTCCGCCTGAAGACGATGCTCCGCGGGAACCTCCGCTGAAGTCGCCACCGCCGCCTTCGCCCCGTCCTCCAAGCAGAATCAGATCGCTGGCTACAACTTCGGTCATATATTTTTTCTGACCGGACGTTTTGTCATCCCAGGAGCGTGTCTGCAGGCGTCCCTCGATGTAGACCTTGCCGCCCTTTTTCAGATATTCGCCGGCAATCTCAGCCAGGCGCTGCCAGAGAACGACGTTGTGCCACTCGGTGCGGTCCTGCCATTCGCCGGCTTTATCTTTGAAGCGCTCGTTGGTGGCGATGGTCAGCTTGGCGACGGGTGTGCCCTGCGGCGTGTATTTGATTTCAGGATCTTTGCCCAAGTTGCCGATCAGTTGAACCCGGTTGAGACTTTTTCCAGCCATGTTGGTGCTCCTTCCACTCGTGGGCGTCTTTGTGTGGAGCGGGCACTTCTGCCCGCTGGCGGCGTCCACTGAACCTGTTCGCAGGCGTTCACTATAACAGAACCAACGCTGCCCGAAAAAAGGCAGCCAACATAAATGTCAAGAGCAGCGCCATTCTGGGAGAGAAGTTGCCCTACCACGTTCCTCGCGGATTGAATTACTTCCTCACTACCGCAACGGCGTCCACTTCGATCAGCCACTCCGGACGCACCAGGCGTTGGACGAACACGAAGGTACTGGTAGGAGGATTGGCGGTATTTACATATTTGTCGCGGATTTCTCGGACAACTGGAAGCTGTGCTTGGTCAACGTTCCCAACGCAATAGTAGTTCAGTTTGATCACGCTGTTGAAATCGCCGCCGGCCGCTTCCACGGCAGCCTTGAGATTCTCGAAGACCTGCTGCACCTGCGCACGAAAATCGTCTTTCCCGACTAGGTTGCCGGATTTGTCGAGCGCGACTTGTCCAGCGATATAGATAATCTTGCCGTCATTGACCTCCGCAACCTGCGAGTATCCCGCGGTGGGCTTGGCCATCGTTTCCGGATTGAAGATGTGAAAGGGGTGATCCTTCTGCGTTTTCTTGCTTTGCTTGTCCGCAGTCAGTGAGTTCTGGGCTCCGGAATCGTGACCGCTGAGCAAGATGGCAAAGAAAACAATCATAGGAAAAATATGAAGCGTTGATCTCATAGTTGTTCTCTCGCGTGTGAGCTATTGATGCTCCCAAACATAAAGCCGATGCTATTGCTGAAGGCGACGAACCACGAAATTTCTGAGGTATAATCGCCTTCATGCCTGCCGCACCCGGAGCGACCAAGGCCGTCGGGATGGTGCCCGACGAGCTCAAGTTTGAACCGAAGTCCAAAGGCCTTGCCACCCCGCGCAAGAAGAAGCCGAAAGAACTAGCCGTCATTACCGAGTGCTGCACCGGATGCGCCGGCTCGCCTGCCTGCGTCGAGTACTGCCCGGTCGAAGACTGCATGTTCTGGGTGCCGGACGAAGATAATCCGCCATTCGGACGCATCGCTATCGATCCCATCCTATGCATCGGCTGCAAGAAGTGCCTCAGCAAAGGCCCCGATGGCTGTTTCCTTGACGGCTGTCCCTGGGACGCCATCGCCATGGTCGACACGGTAGAAGTGGAAAAAGAAGTTGGGCCGATGGCGATTTAAGGGCGGGCGTCAGACCTCGGACTTCAGACTTCAGCACTTTAGGCATTCAGCTTTAACTATTGTCATCCTGAGCGGAGTTATCGAATTCATGCAATGAATTCCATAACGTAGTCGAAGGATCCCTTCCCCTCCTCATCGGACTGTAGGATTCCACCCCTTGACAACTCACCTGCCATTTTTCAGTTGCAGCAAGTCCCACTTGTTCCCGTACAAATCTTCGAAGACGGCGACTGTGCCATACGGTTCCTCGCGGGGCGTTTCATGGAACTTTACGCCGCGGGCAGTCATGGCGTTGTAGTCCCGCCAGAAGTCATCGGTGTGAAGAAACAGAAAGACGCGTCCGCCGGTCTGATTGCCGACGCATCGCGTCTCCTCGGGCGTGGACGCTTTGGCCAGAAGAAGCTGCGAGCCGCGCGAGTCGGAGGGAACGACGAGGACCCATCGCTTGTCGCGGCCTTGCCGATCGGTTGATGGAGTGTCCTCGACTACTTGAAAGCCGAGCGATTGGGTAAAGAACGCGATGGCTTCGTCGTAATCGCGAACGAGCAGGGCAACATAGCCCAATTTCTGACGCATAGGGCATTTTCCTTGCCGCGAAGAGGAGGAGGGGCGCGGCCATCAAGGGGCTTGAAAGCCCAGGTGAAAGAATAAGTCTTGATCTCAACGCTAAAGCACACTGCACAACTTAAAACTAACCTTCAACCATCAAGCTTGCTATCGTGCTTTGTCGTACAACTGAAATTGTACCTGTTTCAGTCCGCCTAGATTGTGATTATCAATTTGCTCCCTGGGTTGCCGCCCGAGTGCGGATCGCTTTTTCTGTCTCGATTGCCTGCTGGCGCACATCGTTAGAAATATCCGGCAGATCTCGCTCGTAAGGACGGATTGCGGGGAGATCATCCGCTTGTCCGACCAGATAGAGCGCGCGCAGCGCCTCCCACACCTGCTCAGTGCCGGGGTCGATGACAGCGACTTCTGTGCCTGCGGCTACGCTTGCTCCGGTTTGCGAAACTGACCGGATGCGTCCGGGAATGGGTGAGCGGATCTCGACGGTCTGAGCAGAGCCTGTCGTCGATGAGTTCGCTGGCGCAGACTGGGTGGGCATCAGCTTGGCAATCAGGCCACCCTGATGGATGGCTGTGCCTGGACGGTCGGCATCCACGATTCGGCCGGCGTCGGGAGCGGCGAGTTGTGCGGGCTGAAGCAGTGCGACAATCTGCGCACGGCCACTCGCATCCCCGAAGCGCACCAACGATAACGCCGCATTCCCTCGCACCATGGGAGAGGAATCCTGCAGCATCTTCAGCAAGGCGTCGTGAAAGCCGGCGGCGGATGTGTCCTGTCCCATGACCCAGGCGTCGGTATTGCGCACTTCTTCCTCGGGATTTGCGGCCAGCCGGAGCAGGTCGGGATACCACTGCTTCAGCGCTGCATCGTTCTTTGCAGTTGGAGCCGACATGCGCTCGCCCAACTGAACCAGGGCATGCTGAATGTGGCGAGGCTTCTTGTCGTCGTGAAGATACTCGTTCAACTGCTGGTCAGAAAGATGCCGCCCGAACCAGGTGTTCCACCAGAACAGAAACGGCATAAGCACGATGAGCCAGCCGGTGGCGAAGAAGAGAATCTTCTGCGTGCGCGACATGGAGCGCTTGGGAGGCGCTTGAGGAACCTCCACGGAGCCGGGAGCGACGACATTTAAGTTAGCGGACATACGCGACTATTTCACCACAGAGTCACGGAGAAAATCTCATATTCTTATTCCTCCACGTCAGCGTCGAGCACGCGCTCCTGCTCCAGATAGTGTGACATCGCGTATTGGGCGAGAAGTGGCGTCTGGAGGCGGATTTCGGCTCCAATCCACTCGCCTTTGCCGTGCGGAGCATCGGGAGCGTGGTTGCAGCGGCCGCCGCTGCCGAATTGCGGGCCGAAGTCGGCACTTTGAATCTGATCGAATTGGTTGATCTCGCGCCAGGCAGTGTCGCCAACGGTGCCGGAAACGTCGATTTTGAGTTTGAGGACGGACATAGGCCAATTGCTGATTGTTGATTTTGGATTGTTGATTGAAACCCAGTTCTGGCCGGAGTGCGGTTTTTTAATCAACAATCAGCAATCGCAAAATCAACAATGCTTTCTAGCTGTGCGGAAACCACTGGTACAGCATGAAATACACAATCACTCCCGTTACGGAAACGTACATCCAAAGCGGCCAGGTCCAGCGGGCGATGGCGCGGTGCTGAGCGTAACGCGCTTTCAGCCCGCGACTCAGAGTGATAATCGCCAGCGGAACAATGACAATGGCCAGCGTCACGTGCGAGATGAGAATTGAAAAATATACGGGCCGCGCCCATCCCTGCCCGAGAAAGCGAATATTGCCGACTTCGTAGTGGAAGAAGAGATAACAGCACAGAAACAGAGCCGACGCAATCATCGCTGCAATCATGCACAGCCGGTGGGCGGCTATCCGTTTCTTCGCGATTAAAACGCGCCCGGTCAGGAGCAGCACAGCGCTGGTTCCGTTGAGTGTGGCGTTGAGGGCAGGGAAGTACGCGTATTGTTCTGCAATCACACAGTGGGCCTCATGTTATGGAGGATCTGGTGCGGCGGTTTGCCATCAGGAACGCCAGGCCGAACATGACCAATGAGAATAACAGCAGCGTCGCAATCGACGATGCGAGCGGGAAACTCGTCTCGGCTCCCGGATAGAGAAGTCCGCGCAACGCCTCGACGCCATAGGTCAGGGGATTCAGGCGCATGATGACGCGAATCCATCCCGAGGCTCCCGCGATTGGGAACAACGCTCCCGACACCAGCCACAGCGGGATCAGAAATAAATTCACAATGCCATGAAAAGCCTGCGAGGAGTCCATGGGCCAGGCGATAGCGAAGCCGAGCGCCGTAAGTGCAAACGAAACCAGAAACACTACGATGGCAACCAGCACAAACTGAAGCGGGTCAACGTGTGCGCCAGCGAATGGCGCGAATATCAGGAAAATCATTCCCTGAATCGCCGACAGCGTCGTGCCACCCAGCACTTTGCCCAGCACGATCGCGGAGCGCGGCACCGGCGCCACGAGAACGGACAAAAGAAATCCTTCTTTGCGGTCTTCAATCACCGACATCATGGTGAAGATTGAAGTGAAGAGCACGATCATGATGAGCGCGCCGGGATAGAAATAATCGAGGTAATGCTGCTGACCCGGCCCACCACCGGAACGGAACGATGTGCCGAATCCTGATCCGATAACAAGCCAGAACACGAGCGGCGAGGCCAGAACGCCGATCACGCGTGTCGTCTGCCGGTAGAAGCGCACGATCTCGCGCCACCACAGCGTGAATGCGGGAAGAAGGATGCCCGCTGAGACGGGTGCCGCGGGACGCGCCAGTGCAGCGATCTGAGTCGCCATCTAGCTCGCCTTTGCCGCGGGAGTCTTGGCCGGCGCGGCTTCCTTTTTACCAATCATGCCGTGATCGCGCATCTCCCAGTAGGCATTGAGCAGAAAGCAGGCCGAAAGCGTCAGCAGAATAAGGCTCATAAACAGCCCGTCTACTGTGCACGACGGCGGCCACAGCGTGATCATGCCGCTGGCCAAAATCCACGCCACTCCTGCCAGCGGCAGCAATCCGAGCACAATGGAAAGCACTAGAATCATCGAGCGCAAGCTACCTCCTTGTTTCGTCAGAATTCTCTTCGTCTTCACTCCAAAACTTGTGCCCCGTGCGGCGAATGAAAACATCCTCCAGCGACGGCTTGCTCACGGAGATGGCCTGAATCTCTCCGGGGAAGGCTTCGACTACATCCGGGACGAAATGATGCCCGTCTTTGCGTTCGATGCGCACCTGATTTCCCAGCACCGTGCTGTCGACGTGAAAGCGCGCGCGGATGTGCTCGGCGAGCATTTCAGCGTCCCGCGCGGCTTCCAGCAGGATCACATCGCCGCCGATTTCGCTCTTCAACTCCTCCGGTGTGCCCAGCGCGACCAGATTTCCTTCATTCATGATCGCCAGCCGATCGCAGCGCTCGGCTTCTTCCATTAAATGGGTCGTGACCAGCACAGAAACGTGCTCTTCATCGCGCAACATCTGTAAATACTGCCACAAATCGCGGCGCGCTCCGGGATCGAGGCCAGTGGTCGGTTCGTCGAGCAGCAAAACTCCAGGATGGTGGAGCAGGCCCTTTGCCAGTTCAATGCGCCGCTTCATGCCGCCAGAAAAGGTTTCGACGCGCTCTTTGGCCCGGTCGGCCAGACCAACTCGCACGAGAATCTCAGCCACGCGTTCCTTCAACGCGCGTCCGCGCAGGCCGTATAGGTGTCCCTGATGCCAGAGGTTCTCGTATGCGGTGAGTTTGGGATCGACGCTCTGGGCTTGAAACACCACACCGATCTGCCGTCGCAGGCTGGCGGCATCCTGCGCTGCATCGCAGCCCATCACAATCGCTTGGCCAGCCGTCGGGATCATTAAGGTGGAGAGAATCCGGAACAGCGTCGTTTTTCCACTGCCATTTGGCCCGAGCAAGCCGAATAATTCCGCCGGGCGGACATCAAACGAGACGCTGTTCAGGGCCGTGCGGTTCTCGTATCGATGGATCAGATTCTGTACGGAAATGACTGGACCGGCGGAAGTGGGTTCGACTTCCGGACCGGCATCGGCGAGAGCAGCGGCTTTCGAGTGCAAAACTTATTCCCCGGAGACTACAACCAGTTTACGTCATTGTGCGGAGCATCGGGCACGCGACTGTAATTGCTAGGACAAAACACAGCAGGATAAAACTAGTTGCGCTCATCGTAAATCGAGTGCGAATTCCCACTAGGCGGCCGAGGGGTCGCGCTGCACCTGCGGCAGGCGCTCTTCAAACGCGACCGGAACATGACGCCAGACCTGGATCGCGAGTATTACGGCTGTTGCCAGTAACAAGGCTCCGACTGCGACGTGAGCGACGGTTGAAACCACCATTGGTAGCTCTGGTTGAACTGCGTCCTTACCCCACGCCACACGCGTCAAAAATGCGGCGAAGCCGAGGCATAGCTGCATGATCACGAGCGCGAGCAAGGCGATTGCCGGACGCCGAACGGCTTCGATGTGCGAATAGACGCTGAGAGCGCGCACAGCTGTCCAGGAAAGTACGAATGACACAACCGCAGCATGCGCCATGTGCGGCCACCAGCTCAGACCGTGATGACGGAACATCGCTCCCAAGATTAATTGAACGTACAAGACGAAGATGGAAAGCAGCGTCAGCGTGAATAGGCTGGGGCGGCGTTGATCGAACTCGACTTGAGGTTGTTCTTCGATCCACTTGCGACCGGTGAACATCGCCATCGCCACTGCCAGGCAGAAGAATGTCTGCGCCAGCATTGCGTGTGCGGAAGAAACCAGCGGCGGCAGATAAAACAGAACTGTAAGTCCACCCAGAACGCCTTGTGCGATGACAGTGCCTAGGGCAGCGAAGCTCAAAATCCGCATCCAGAGCCGCTTCTCGGCGCGCCATGCCCATACTGCCAGCACGATGGTGAGCAGACCCGCCACCTGCGCAATCATGCGATGGGTGTGCTCGAATTTCACTCCACCTACAAGTTTCGGAATCTTGTACCAGGAGCCGAATGAAGTCGGCCAGTCCGGGACCGAGAGCCCGGCATCATTGCTGGTGACCAGTGCTCCGGCAATGATCAGCAGGAATGTCCAACAGGCAAGCGCCACGGCGAGCCGATGAAGCCCGCGATTATAGGGCGCTGCGATAGCTCTCGGAGGTATGCCCATGGCCGGAGGGATAAGCAAACACGCTGGGCAAGAGCAGGCCGCGCTCTAATGTCGACCTGCCCTCTCCAACGCGATATTCTACCAAGCGATACCCAAATCCAACCAGCGCGGCTTATTCTGCGGCTGCCTTAAAGCTCTGATCGACAGTCTTGGTGTCTTTTGCCGCCAACGTGACCT